>JAEEGI010000315.1_pt1 | contig 203700 bp, 149 predicted proteins | sample 8958751 | NCBI WGS metagenome assembly JAEEGI01 (sample SAMN16246545, study PRJNA631951) | gut metagenome | biome: gut microbiome; feature: rumen; material: KS-attached | host: Bos | place: Iran: Karaj | collected 2018-10 | reverse complement strand
AGATTTCTCTACGTTCGGGAGTGATTAGAAATTATGTTGCTTCACAAGGTGTTGTGACCATCAGCACAAGGTTATGGCTCCAAATACAACCCGAATGGTGTGGAGATTTTGAGTCATACCATTGGTTTACCTTGGGTAGATATGGGAACAACAGTTACCTTTGCAACCTAATTTCATCGACGCACGAAAGCAGAAACGGCAGACGTTATCATACTTTTCTTTTCGTTGAGGACTAGTTTATCAGTCAAAGGAAAAGGTGAACGAGAGGGGAGGGAGCAATGGTGATTGCTACTTCCTCAGTAAAAAGAGAAATACTGATCCTGGAAGCTCATGCCGGACAAGTTTAGGTTTACGTTTACCCATGTATATATACATGAACCTATAAACTGAAAATACTAAACTCAATCATCATGTTCAGGGTTTACTTTACCTTATTATATATATAAGAACATCTAAACTTAAACCTAAACTTACACCGCATGAATCCGTCTGTTTTTCTTTTAATTGAAACAAATTATGGCAAGATGAGATGTCAATTCGTCTAAATATGTTAAAAAGCAAACACATTCTGCAAGAAAAACGTGCAGAATGAACGTAAAGTCAGAAGAAATCATTAACTTTGCAAACAAAGTTTGCAGAATGTGCTTTTCGGGGATTATTTCCCTTACTGAGTATGTGATGCAACTACAGTGAAAATGGTCTGGCAAAATGTTGACCAGATTGTTGACCAAATTGAGTAATAACCCTAAAAGTTAAAGATTGGATGAAGACTGATTTTATTACGTAATTGAATATTCCTGCAAAAAGAACGAATATCTTGCGGAAAAAATGAATATTCTTGCGAAATATTACGAGACATCAACGTGCAGAACGTGCAGAATGCACGAAAATTGCAGCCCAAATGTTGACCAGTCCAAATGTAAATCATTGAAAATCAGCATATTAGCCTAAAAATTAGCCGCCGCGCAGGCTGCAGTTGAGGAGTAATAATTCCTACATCATAACAATGGGACCTGTCCGCTTGGGCAGGTCTCTTTTTTGTATACACAAGAGGGCAATTGACGATTTATAGGCAAAAACGTCGCAAAATATGCGATAATTTACGAATATATTTGGCGATTCGGAATTATTTTAGTATCTTTGTCGCAAAATTTGCGGCGTTAGGCAATATGTTTCGTTGCATAAAGTACGAATGCATTATGTATATACACGAAAGAGACAATTGGACAAACTTCCGTTGGGACATTTCTCAGGTGTCACTCCTTCAGGAGAAAGTATTCCGTAAGCAGGGGGTGCTTTATGGCAGGTTGAGTTCGCTGGGTTTTGACAGCAAGTTGCGTGCGATGGCCGAGAACCTGACATACGATGTAGTGTATTCTTCGGAGATAGAAGGCATACGATTGAACGTGGATCAGGTTCGTTCTTCCATTGCCAGAAAGCTTGGGATAGAGAACGTGGAATATACTGCACCTTCGCACTATGTTGATTCTGTTGTTGGTGTGATGCTTGAAGCAATGCAGCATTATGATTTGCCTCTCAGCAAAGAGAAATTGTGTGCTTGGCAAGCCGCTTTCTTTCCAACTGGCTATAGTGAGGGGAGTCAGGTAGAAATAGGGAAGTACCGCACCAACGAGGAGCATATTGTCAGTGGAATGTTTGGACGCGAAATCATCCACTATATTGCCCCGTCGCCGGAACGTGTAGAAGAGGAGATGGAAAAGTTCCTCAACTGGTTTGATGGTGAGGAGTCGGTGAGTAGTGTTATTCGATCTGCCATTGCCCATTTCTGGTTTGTGAGCATTCATCCCTTCGAGGATGGCAATGGTCGGTTGGCTCGCATCCTTTCAGACATGCTTCTGGCTCGTGGAGAGAAGAGTGATTTCCGTTTCTATAATGTCTCATCACAGATTAACAAGGACAAGAATCACTACTATGACATTCTGGAGCGGATGCAGCATGGCGATGGCGATATAACGGAGTGGTTGGTGTGGTACATGCAGAAATTGGTGGATGCCCTTGACGAGGCAGATACCATCGTGACTACAATCCTAAATAAGAGTTTCTTCTGGCAGAAAGCTTCGTCTGTTCCAATGACTGAGCGACAGACCCAGATGCTTAATCTCTTTCTTGACGGCTACGAGGCAAAGATAACATCCAAGACATGGGCAACATTGGCAAAGTGCTCGAAAGACACGGCCATACGTGACATACAGGATTTGGTTGACAAGAACATCCTGAGAGAGGACATTCCTGGAGCCAAACGCCCAAGTTACTCCATCGTCTATGATGCAGAGGACTTGACGCAATTCTTTACAGAGGTAAGCATCACTGAGGAGAATGGTATTCCATATCTCAATGCGTTGTATAAAGGTAACAAAACTATAAGCGAAAGAATTCTAAAACTCGATGCTGACCGATACCAAAAAGGCGATATGCCATTATCCAATCTGCTCAGCAAATATTGCTCGTATATGGTTATAAGCAATAGAGAATAGTAAAAGAATGTATAGATATGAAGAAAACAATCCTTAACACACTCTTCTTCCTTATCGCCATCACGGCGCAGGCCCAGTTGACGGACTGGCAGAACATTTCGAGCAAGAACTTCGTGACGAAAATCATCCATGACCAGAGCTTCTTGTACGTGGGCACGAAGGGCGGCATCGTGAAGATTGACAAGCAGAGCGGTGAGCAGACGGTGCTCAAACGTGCTGACGGGAGCATGACAGGAAATTCCATTACCGACATGGCGCTGCACGATGGCGAACTGTGGGTAGGAACGGAATACAACGGCTTAGCAAAGGTGACTGACGGCGGGATAGAGAAGTTTGACATAAAGAATGCAGGCTTTCTCATTAACCAGAACATTTCGGGGTTCTATTTCAATGCTGAAGGAACCATGCTCGTGGGCAGTATTGCATATTTATATGCTTTCGATGGCAAAAAATGCACAGCCATTTATGACATCAACCCAATTAGTCCCTATTCCTACGTCAAGAAGATTAGGACCGATGATGACGGACGTATGTGGGTGGCGTGTTACGATGCGTTGAACAGTTACAACCTTTGTGTATTTACATCCAATGGTTTGGTGCCGTACAACATTCCATATGGGAAAGCAAACAATATCGAAACAGACAAGGACGGATGCTTGTGGATTTCAACAAACAGTGGACTAGTCAAGTTCGACGGCACCGACTTCACATATTACACACCTGACAATTCTGCCTTGGCCGAGACGAACATCATAGACCTGACTATTGACGAGAAAGGCAATCTGTGGTTGATGGGCGACCGCTTTATCACTAAGTATGACGGTAAGAACTTCACGGCTTATCCCTATCAATTGAACGTCGCTAACGATTACCTGCTGGCCATTGATGTCGACAACGAAAACGTTTATGTTGGCTCACGGTTTGAGGGTTTACTAAAGCTCACGGATAATGGACTGGTAGCTGTCAACCTTATCGACAATGTGCTATATGATAATGCGATGTCATTAAAGAGCGGTTGTATTGATGCTGGCGGCAACTTCTTTGTAGGCTCGCTCTATGGCCTTCAGAAATACAATATAGACACGGGCGATTATAAATTTGAGTCTATGTCGCAGACTGCTCAGACTGAAGCCGACCGTAACGGCAACGTCTGGCTACTCTGGCCCTGGTTTGCCACCGACACCTGCCTCGTTGAAATAACCGCTACGGGTAAGAAAGCTTACATGAGAACCGACTATCCATTTAGCGAGGCAGACGCCAACCTCATCAAGTTCGACCGCAAGAACCGCCTCTGGATTGCCACGAATAAAGGCCTCTACATGCGCGATGGCGAGACTTGGACGGTCTACAACAAGAACAATTCCAGCCTCACAGAGACAGTTCAGTGCATTGCCTTCGACAGCAGCAACCGTATCTGGTGTGGCACCTTCGGCAGTGGCTTGTTCAGCTTTGATGGAACAACATGGAGAAACTACACCACCTCCAATTCCTCCATCCCGTCCAATTATGTGGGATTGGTGACCGTCGACAATAACGACATCCTTTGGTTGAACTGTCGCGACCCTCGCTATCCCGACAAAATGGGCTCAGAATATGGTCTGGGATTGACACGCTTCGACGGAAACGCATGTACGACCTACAACCACAACAACTTGCCGCTGCCCAGCGACTGCTTCTGGGATGTACAGGTCGATGCCGACAATCGTCTATGGATAGCCACAGCTGGTGACGTCGGCCTCGTTTGCCACGATGAAACCGTTTGGACGACCTACGACACCGACAACTCAGGCATCGCCCTCAATGAGGTGACGAAAATCACCCTTGACATAAAGCGTGACCTCATCTGGCTCACCCATTATGGTGGCCTCGGACTCTCCGTTGCCCGCATGAACTGCCACAACACAGCCGTCTATTCCATTGTTGCTCCCAACACCGCAAATTCGGCAATTTACGATTTAAGCGGCAGACGAATCGCCAATCCTACAAAGGGCATCTACATCAAGGAAGGGAAGAAATTCATGAAGAAATAGAATGTAAAAACAAAATAATAAAGTGACATAATAAGATAATTCTGCTGTATAATCATGTTTTGAACGTGCAGAATAGGCCGATAAAGTACACTTTCTGAATGATTATGGAATGAAGGTACAACAAGAAATCGTCCTGCCGTTTACAGCAGGATGCGCTGGGTTCAGCAAAGGACAATGGTCGAAGACTGATTTATCAGTCAAAGGAAAGGTGAACGAGAGGGGAGGGAGCAATGGCGACTCCTTGAATGAGCGGACTGAACGACACCAATCTGGGCATCGTGATATAGGTCGAATCGGGCACGTTGAGATGTGCCTGTATCTTCCACATATTTAGGTTCAAGACTTCTTCCGCATCGTTGAGGTTGCTCTTTATAAGGATGGCCTTCATGGTCAGTTCGCTCTCTGCACGCAACTCCAGTTCCTTTTCCAACAGACGATGGGTAAAGTAATATTGTGTACCCGACAAGAACTCTAAAAGCAGGGCAGCCGTTATGATGATCAGCAGTCCTTTTCGTTTTTTCAGCGATGACAGAAATGATAGTCTGGTACTTGTCGCCTTCATCTGTTTGGATTTTTATTGTTTGCGTATCAAAGGTTTATTTGAATCATGGCACATGACTTACCTTTTTTATCGATTGCAAATATACAATGTTTCTACGAAACTACCAAAAGAATAAGCGAAAAAATGTGTATCTATAACTTGAATTAATTTGACCAGTTAAAAAAATGATGGTATCGATTGCGTAATCTTTAACCCCTCACTTGCCCGTTTCCTCTGATAACCCATTTGTATGTGGTGATTTCTTCAAGGGCCATAGGGCCTCGTGCGTGGAGCTTCTGGGTGCTGATGCCTATCTCTGCTCCAAGACCAAATTGGGCACCATCGGTAAACGACGTGGGGGCGTTGGTATACACGCAGGCAGCATCGACCTGACGGATGAACTGCTCGGCGCGCAGGGGGTCTTCTGTCACGATGCTCTCGCTATGACGTGAACTGTAACGGCGAATGTGTGCGAGGGCTTCGTCGAAGGTGCTGACGGTCTTCACAGCCATCTTATAGTCGAGATACTCGGTGCCGAAACTCTCGTCAGTAGCCTCACGGAGTAGGATAGAGGGGTAGCTGCCTTCTAACAAAGCATACGCAGGTTCATCGGCATAGATGACGACCTTGCTTGCTGCTAATGGCGCACAGAGGGCTGGCAGATCGGGCAGACGCTCAGCATTCACAATCAGACAGTCGAGGGCATTACAAACACTTACGCGACGAGTCTTGGCATTGTTGACAATCGCCTTCCCTTTCTCCAAATCACCATGTTCGTCGAAGTAGCAATGACAGATGCCGGCTCCTGTCTCGATGACTGGCACTGTGGCATTCTCGCGGACATACTGAATGAGTCGGCTGCTACCGCGGGGAATGACCAAGTCGATATATCCGTTAGCATGCAACATCTCCGTCGTTGCCTCATGAGTGGCAGGCAACAGCGTTACACTATTGGGATTTATACCGTTTTGCTGAAGTATTGCTTTAATAATGCCGACGATGGCTTGGTTGGAGTTGTCAGCATCTTTTCCTCCCTTGAGCACGCAGGCATTTCCACTCTTCAGGCAGAGTGATGCCACATCGAAAGTAACATTGGGACGTGCCTCATAGATGATGCCTATGACGCCAAACGGAACGCTCACTCGAGAGATGTCTAATCCGTTAGGAATGGTATAGTGACGGAGTACTTTGCCCAGCGGAGAGGGAAGAGTGGCTACATGGCGTGTGTCGTCGGCAATACCTGCAATACGCTCGCGAGTCAGTTTCAGACGGTCGTACAGGGGATTGTCGGGCGACATTTGTGCCAAGTCCTTAGCATTGGCTTCCAGTATCTCATCGGTATGTGCGATAGCTGCATCGGCTATAGCATTAAGTACTCGGTTGATAGTTTCGTTGTCGATTTGTGCAAGACTGATGCTTGCGTCTTGTGCTTGTTGGAAAAGATTTTTCATTTTATGTAAAGATAGTCGTAATGGATAAGTGGTTTCTTGCTGTGTTGCCCAATGACTTGTCGTGCTTTCTCACTGTCGTACGATGTGCGTCCCACACCGATTTCATGCCCCTCGGGGTCTTTGATGCTGATGATATCGTCTTTTTCAAATTCTCCTTCAACGGCTGTTACTCCAATGGGCAAAACACTTAAAGCGCTGCTTCCACAAATAGCCTCTACTGCATTGGCATTCAGCGAGATGCTTCCTTTTGCAAAGTCGCTACTGTGAGCAATCCATTTCTTGATGCTCGATACGGGTTGGGCAGCAGGAATGAAGCGTGTGGATAGGGTAGTATCAGGATGTGAGATGAGGTCGATGAGGATGTTGTCACGCTTACCGTTTGCGATGACTACTGGTACTCCTTCGTCTGCCACCTTGCGTGCGATATTGCATTTCGTCATCATGCCACCACGACCGAACCCTGATTTGCCTGCCTGAATATAGTCGGAGAGGTCGGACTCGGGTTCAACGCTTCGGATGACCTGACTTGCAGGATCGTGAGGATCTCCGTCATAAATGCCGTCGATGTTGCTGAGGATGATCAGCATATCAACGTCGAGCATCGTCGCTATGAGACCGCTAAGTTCGTCGTTATCGGTAAACATCAACTCCGTAACTGATACGGTGTCGTTTTCGTTGACGATAGGAATTACGCCATTATCGAGCATCACCTCCATACAGTTGCGCTGGTTGAGATAATGGCGGCGAGTGCTGAAGTTCTCTTTCATCGTGAGCACCTGCCCCACGGTGATATGATGGTCACGAAACAGCTCATAATAGCGATTGATGAGTTTCGCCTGACCGATAGCAGAGAACAACTGACGCTGGTCGACAGCATCAAGATGATGGTTGACAGCCAGCTCGCTTCGTCCGCTGGCTACAGCACCTGATGAAATCAGCACCACCTGAATGTCCTCACGGCGCAACATCGCTACCTGGTCAACCAAAGCTGACATACGGGTGACATCAAGTGTGCCGTCATCGCGAGTCAGCACATTACTTCCTATCTTGACAGCGATTCTTTTCATCGGGAAATACGACTGCTGGTTTAAAGTTCTTGGTTTCCTCAAAGTCCATCAGGGCATACGACATGATGATGCAGATATCGCCCACCTGTACCTTACGTGCCGCAGCACCGTTCAGACATACGCATCCGCTGCCGCGTTCGCCCTTGATGACATAGGTCTCGAACCGCTCGCCATTGTTGTTGTTGACCACCGTCACTTTCTCGCCGGCAATAAGGTTGGCAGCATCCATGATATCCTCATCCAGGGTGATGCTACCCATATAGTGCAGGTTTGCCTCAGTGATGGTGGCACAATGAATCTTCGATTTCAGTACTTCTATCAGCATGACTTGTATTTGATGTTATCGATTAATCTAACTGGTATGGCACCGCAGAACACGGTGATACAGCCCACTACATAGTCGGAATCATCCCATTCGGCAAGGCTCTGGAGCGAGTTGCCGTCCACGATTTCGTAGTACTGAACCTCAAGTCCGTCGACTGCATTGATGGTATCGATGACCCACTGCTTCGTCTCAGCAAGTGTGTGGTTCTTAGCATAGTTCTGGCTGGCGAACAGTGTCTGCGAGATGGTCAGGGCAATCTTACGCTCAGCAGGGGAGAGTAGGGTGTTACGGCTTGAGAGTGCCAACCCGTCTTCTTCGCGTACAATCGGGCATGGGCATATCTGCAAGGGGAACTTCAGGTCTTCCACCATGCGGCGGATGACAGCTATCTGCTGGAAGTCTTTCTCGCCAAAGTAGGCACGGTCGGGTTCAACCATCATAAACAGCTTGCTTACCACCTGACACACTCCGTTGAAGTGTCCTGGGCGGAATCCGCCTTCCATCACCTCATCGGTTGGGGGATAGCTGAACTGACGGGTGTCGGGTTCCGGATACACCTCTTCGACTGATGGGGCAAAGGCAATCAGCTCTTTGTCAACGAAGATGTCGAGCACACTCTCGAGCAACTTACAGTCGTTCTCCAGCGTGCGAGGATACTTTGCCAAGTCGTTCTTGTCGTTAAACTGAGTGGGGTTTACAAAGATGCTCACTACTGTCACATCGTTCTCTGCCAGACTGCGGCTCACCAACGAAGCATGACCTGCATGCAGGGCACCCATCGTGGGAACAAGACCCACGGACTTGTTTTCCAGGCGCTGTGCTTTCAGCTCTGCCTTCAGGTCCGATACCGTATGTACTACTTTCATTTTAATTTCCTAATTAATGCCTTTGATTAAAAAAGTTTTGCAAAGATAGTGCATTTTCAGGAAACAGCCAAAAGAATTGTATTTTTTTCATCATTTATTTGTTTGTATAATTAATAATGTGTAACTTTGCCACGCAAACAACAACATGGTTATGAAAAAAATCCTATTCGTACTTGCTGCCATCCTATTGGCAACAACAGCTCAGGCAAAGAAAGTGAAGGTAACAATCGACGGAAGAGTGTCGCCCTCGCAGACAAAACTGTATCTCATCATCAATGAGGATACCGCCAATGCGCAGCTGCTGCCCATCAAGGATGCGAAGTTCTCTGTCACCGTCAAGGTCGATCGCGATGCGTTCGTCCGTCTGCACGACTATAAACAATGGCCAGAGCGAAGTGTGTTCGTGCTCATTCCCGACAGCAAGCACATCACCATCGACTGGAACACAGGAAGCATCACAGGGTCGCAGCAGTCCAGTGAGCTGCAGGCCATCTGTAAGCAGATTCGTGATGCAGGTCCTAACGGATTTCATATCGATGTATTCTCCGACGACCCCGAAGCCTGGCGCGAAGCTCGCGTGCGCGAAGCAGCGATGCGTGAAGATATGATGAACCAGCAGAAGAAGATAGCCAAAGAGGTGATGCTCAAAAACAAAGACAAGATCTACGGAGCCTGGATTATGTACACATTCCCCGAACTGCTCGAAGGAGAACTCAACGCCATCATCAACTATGAGAAACCCAAATGGGCAGCCCATCCCATCCTGAAGGCGAAATAGGTGATTGGGTAATGGTTATAGGTTTTTGGTTATAGAATTTCAATCTTTCAATACTTCCAAAATATGAACAAGAACGAGAAATTTGTTATCACTATCAATCGTGAGTTAGGAAGTGGCGGACATACAGTCGGTCGCAAGTTAGCAGAAAAGCTGGGAGTGCAGTTCTTCGACAAGACACTCATCAAGTCACTCGAAGAGAAATTCCATCTCACAGCTGAGGAAATCGAAAAGCTGAAAGGTCGCAAGCCCAACTGGTGGGACGACTTCAAGCGAGTAGCACGCATAGGTGAAGGATGGAATATGGGATATGCCCAACAATACAGTCAAGGTGATGTTCGAAGCCAGCCCGACATCATGACCACCGCCGAGATATTCAAAGCCGAGACTGAGATTCTGCAAGGTGCCGCTGAGAACGAGTCGTGCGTTGTGACTGGCCGTAGCGGATTCTTCGTGTTCCGTCAGCATCCCAACCACCTGAGCATCCTCATCCAAGCATCTATGCCTTTCCGTATAGAGCGTGTGATGCGTAAGCAAGAGGTAGGTGAGGACGAAGCACGTAAGATTATCGAGCAGGTGGACACAATGCGTGAGAACTACGTAACGAAATACACCGGCACTTCGCGTTACGATGCCCGCAACTACGACCTTGTCATCAAGGCAGACGGGAAGAGCGAAGACGAAATCGTAAACATCATCCTGCAGTACATCGGATAAATAACGATTACCTATACTAAGTCCTTCCTTAATGGGACAGATAGGCTTTCCCTACAAAAAGATGAGGTGTGCCGATTGGCACACCTCTTGTCGTTGATGGGGTAGGGGAACTGCTTACTTCTTGTCTTTCAGCAGGTCACGAATCTCGGTGAGGAGTACCTCTTCATTGCTTGGGGCAGGAGGTTCTGCTGCTGCTTCCTCTGCTTCTTTCTTCTTCTTCAAGCTGGTCAGTTTGTTGATTCCTTTGATCATGAGGAAGATACAGAATGCGATGATGAGGAAGTCGATGACATTCTGGATGAATGCTCCGTAGTTCCATGTAACGGCTTCTGCAGCTGCTGCGATTTCGTTGCCTGCAGCATCGATCTGGGCAGGAACAGCATCTTTGAGCACTACCTTCAGGTCTGTGAAATCAACGCCTCCGAGCAGCACACCAAGAGGTGGCATGAGGATGTCGGATACGAAACTCGTTACAATCTTACCGAATGCACCGCCGATGATAACACCGACAGCCATGTCCATCACATTACCCTTGAGGGCGAATTCTTTGAATTCTTCTACAAATTTTGCCATAGTCGTACGAAAATAAAAAAACAATAAATTGCAAAAATTACGAGGGCAAAGATAGTATAAATTCAACAATGTACCAAATTTATCAGCAAGAAATTTATGTTTAAGTGTCATTTACATCTGTATTCTATTAAAAATAGGTGTGAAAAGATAAGATTCGTAAAGAAAAAATTGTCTATTCCAAGAGAAAACATTATCTTTGCCTAAGGAAAAGTTCCGTTCAAAGTCTCGGAATGCGCATTCATAGCCTTGGAACGGTCGTTCAAAGACTTGGAACGGAGACAATCCTTAGGAGAAAAATATTTTCTATTGAGCGGTAATCAATTTTGAGTCTAACAATAACAAATTCAGCATCATGGGTAGCTACAAAATCAAAGAGATGAGTGCAGGAATGACCAACAGCGAGAAAAAACAGTTTCCTGCACTTGAAGTCTATAATATGTTCGACAACGAAAAGACTTTGGAGTGGATGGTGAAATACAATCCGATGCTCAATCGAGGCCTTATCAGCAGTGTGTTCGAAGCGCTGTCGAAAGTGCTTGTGAACGCATTGCCAGAGGGCCATACAGTGAAAATCGATGGGTTAGGCGTGTTCAGCCTTTCGCTTGAATTCTGCGACTCACAACAAAGCGAAGCTACTGAGGAAAAGAAGGATGTGCGTGAGTACTACAGAGTGCAGGCAAAAAGCATCAACCTAAAGGTCGATCATAAGTTGGTGGATGAGATAAACGAAAAGAGTACCTTCGAGCGTAATGGCAACGAAGTAGTGACAATGGAACGGCATACCTACACGCTACAGCAACGCATTGAGCGCACACTCGCTCATCTCGAAAAGCACAGATTTATCACGCTCACTGAGTATGCCAACCTCAACCAGCTGAGCCGCACTGCTGCGTCATTAGAACTGAAAGAATTGGTTGCTAACCCTTCGTCGGGAATCAAGTCGAATGGAAGCGGATCACACAAAGTATGGGTGAAAGCGTGAAGATATACAGAACTTCTGTTAATTAATCGTAAAATATGACTAAGCAGATTGCTAATCAGTAAATTATTTGTACCTTTGTACACACAACAATTCATTATGAAAACTTTGCAACCTGTCATAGTAACTCTGATGTTGTTCTGCATGTCGCTGACGATGCAGGCACAGGTGGTGGTTGTTAATGGTAGCTTTAATGGTTACACTCCATCAAAGACTGTGGGGGAGAAGATATATTTCTCTGTCTCCGGATGGATTTATGGTACAGATGATATGGAGCCGAAGCCGTATGCCTTGCCAAATGCGAATGTGCAGATTGTTTGCCTGAACGATACAGCAGAGTCGGCAGTTGCTGTGTCGAACAAGCAGGGACGGTTCGACCAATACTTGAGCGTGCTCAAGAAGCGCGTCAAGAAAAAAGATGGGCTGAGGGCGGCATTGAAGGTTTCGTATGTGGGGTATGAAACGGTCGTGAAGGAACTAAAGGGAGTGGAACGCTACTACGACGAGAAGCATAAGGAATATGGCTCTTCGTGGTATCTTGAAGCTGATACCATTGTGCTGAAGAGTATGCCGATGAGTACAGAGGAAGTGCAGATCATAGGGGAGTTGACGCGAATGTATGAGAGTGGGGACACGACGATATTCAACGTCGATGCCTTCGAGATGCCTCGCGGAACGGTGTTGCTCAACTTGATTCGCCGAATGCCAGGATTGCGATACGAGAACGACCAGCTGACTTATCGCGACAGTGTGATTCATGAGATACGCCTGAACGGTGAGTCGTTCTTTGCCCACGATATGAAGATTGCGCTCGAGAACATCGAGAACGAAGACCTGAAGCAGTTCAGAGTGTACAAGACACAAGCCGATACACTCAGTTCAGACACCACGAAGCACTGGGTAGCTGATATGATTACGAAGAAACCCGTCAACCGTGTGGAAATGACAAAGCCCGAAATCGGTACGACGAACATCAAAAACACCTATCACTTCCAAATGCAGGGCCTGCAATGGAGGTCGGGCAACAAGGGAGAGTGGAATGCAAACGTCAGCTTAGATGATTTGCCTACAGCCAGCTCAAAGAAAACAAGCACAAACCGCATCAACGGAAGTATTAGAAGACGGTTTGGGAGGGCGAATCTACAATACTTGCCAGAATTCATGTACAATGACATCCGAAGAAACGGCGAGAGCCTCAGTTCGACCATCATGCCCGAATATGAGCAATATTCTATTTCGTCGAATGAGTCGAAAAACTATACTAGCACGACCAGTCACAACATGAATTTTAATACTCCGATAAATAACTACCATGGGAATGTATCTACGTCTGTATATTATCGCTACAACGACAACCGTTCGCAGCAGCGGAACAGCAATGCGACCTATAGCGGCAATCCGTTTGCAGGCGAGAACAATGAACTGCTCGATGAGGAAGCCTTGAAGCCAATCAGCCTGAACAGGAGAACCAGTGAATCACAAAGCCGTTCACATCAGCAGTCGTTCGGCATACAGAGCAATTTCTACTATACTTTCGACGGAAACGAAACATTCGAGTATCCTCACGTAAACATCCGCTTTAGCTACGATGGCAACCATATCTATGGTTCTTCGACAGAAAGGCAGCAGACCGATTACCTGCAATATGGCGACAGTGTGTGGAGCTACTACCGACAGAGTATTACACCCTCAAATACGAATTATCTCCGTTTATCGGCAGAGTATGGTTTCAATTTTGGTTCGGATCTCTTCCGACAGGATATGAACTTCTTGTACGAATTCTCAAACAACAAGAACGAGTCGGAACGTGTGGTCTACGACCTATTGAACAACCATCAACGCCTGGACAGCATCAGTACCCACCAACTGAACACAACGATTGAGCACCGTATGCAACTATCCTATAACCTCAGGATCAAGAACTTTAGTTTCAGTCAAAACATCGGATTTTATCCCAAACGCCAAAGCTATCAATACGAACGACGAGACGGGGTAGGGGCAGACACCACACTGACAGCCCCTACAATAAATGCGCAATCATCGTTTACATATCGGTTTGCCCAGAGCCGCTCGATGTCGATTTACTATACTTTCCGCAATGAATTACCGTCTCCATCGGTCCTTGTGGAACCTACTACGAACGACAATCCGCTCTACATCCGAAAATCCAACCCAAACCTTAAGAAACCCGAATATCACAGCATCAACATGAGTATGTATTTCGGAGAGTGGTCGTTGAGCGGCAATTACAACTTTACCAGAAATCAAATCGCCAATCACTCAGTCTATAATACAAAGACCGGAGGAACGGTTTCGTCGTATGAAAACATCAATGGCAATTGGGGGATTGGCAGTTCTGCCAGCTATCGCACAGACTTCCGGCATTCAAATATCAACGTGAATGCAAATTACAACTACAGCCATCAAGTAAACTACATGCAAACATTCGGAGCTGACGGAAAAAAGGGTTCATCGGATATACACAATATCACCATAACCCCTCGTTTCGTGATGTACACCAAGCATTACGACCTCACACTCAACGCAAACTATAGTTTCCAATGGGGTCGTAGCGACTATGCTACTTCGATGGACAAGCGGCATGGGTATGGACTTTATAGTCATCTGAACTATTGGCTGGGCAACAGGCTCACCTTCAACACCGACCTCAATATATCTGGTCAGGCAGGTAGCCAGATGAGCGAAGGAAACCGCACAGACTTCATTTGGAACTTAGGTATAGAATATAAGGTGTTGCGCGACTACCGAGGATTGCTCAAACTCACTTGGTATGACATCCTCCGCGAGCAACGTACATACAGCATCAACATCCAGCCAACAGGTCGTTACGAAAGTCGCACTTCGGGCAATCCGCACTACGTATTGCTGACGTTCCAGTATAAACTGTATAGGATGAAATAAAAACGTAACCTCTCCCTAACCCTCTCCCAAGGAGAGGGAACATCAAACCCAGAAATTACATAAATTGTATAGTCAAGGTTGCATTTTTAACATCTTGAAAAGAAAATGGGGTAGGGGAGAAAAATAATTCATAATGTATAATTAATAATTCATAATTATTTTGTAACTTTGCACGCTGAAAAGAAAATTAGGATGAAATACCGTATTTTATATATGTTGTGGATGGCGATGTTCATATTGCTGATTGTGGCATGTGCCTCACAGAAACATTATTGTAATTGCGGTTGACAGGAGATAATTCTTAAGTTATAACTTTTTATATTAACAACTCAATTAAGTAAAAGAAAATGGCAGTAAAAGTAGCTATTAACGGTTTCGGCCGTATTGGTCGTCTGGCATTCCGTCAGATGTTCGACGCAGAAGGTTATGAAGTAGTTGCAATCAACGACTTGACAAGTCCTAAGATGCTTGCACACCTTCTTAAGTATGATACAGCTCAGGGTGGTTTCTGTGGCAAGTTCGGTGAGAACAAGCACACTGTAGAGGCTGGTGAGGATAACATCGTAGTTGATGGTAAGAAGATTACTATCTATGCTATTCCTAACGCTGCTGAGCTTCCTTGGGGTAAGCTTGACGTAGACGTAGTTTTGGAGTGCACAGGTTTCTACACATCAAAGGAGAAGGCTTCAGCTCACCTTTCAGCTGGTGCTAAGAAGGTTGTTATCTCTGCTCCTGCAGGTAACGATCTGCCAACTATCGTTTACAATGTAAACCACAAGACTTTGACTCCTGCCGACACAGTTATTTCTGCAGCTTCTTGTACAACTAACTGTCTGGCTCCAATGACAAAGGCTTTGAACGACTTCGCTCCAATCCAGAGCGGTATCATGACAACTGTTCACGCTTACACTGGTGACCAGATGATTCTCGACGGTCCTCAGCGCAAGGGTGACCTTCAGCGTGCTCGTGCTGGTGCTCAGAACATCGTTCCTAACTCAACTGGTGCTGCTAAGGCTATCGGTCTTGTAATTCCTGAACTCAACGGTAAGTTGATCGGTGCTGCTCAGCGCGTTCCAACTCCAACTGGTTCTACTACAATCCTTCACGCTGTTGTTAAGGGTGAAGTTACTGTTGAAGGTATCAACGCTGCTATGAAGGCTGCTACCAACGAATCATTCGGTTACACTGAGGAGAAGCTCGTTTCTAGCGACATCATTGGCATGAAGTTCGGTTCTCTGTTCGATGCTAACCAGACTATGGTAAGCAAGATGGGTGACGGAAACTCTCTCGTTCAGGTTGTTGCTTGGTACGACAATGAGAACTCTTACACTTCTCAGATGGTACGCACCATTAAGTATCTTGCTGAGTTGAAGTAATACCACTCAGAAATACTGATTAAAAGCAGATTGCAGTTCCGTTTGACGCGGTTATTGCAATCTGCTATTTTTATGGGATAATTAGCACTTAACAGCCTAATGAACGATTCGGGTAATAATTCCGTTTCATTTTCACCGATAACGGTAAACACAGATGACAATAGTCAATCCGACAAGTTCACAGCGCTATAAAGATAATTGTTAGTTTATTCGAACGATAAAAAGAATAAAAGGGTATATATTAATTATTCGAATTAAACATAACACTGATTATCACGATTTGTCTATCAAGTTCTTAATCCACAATAAAAGCTTAATCAGCAGATATATTCCTATACCAGCTAAAATAACAATCAGGATAAATCCTGCAATTTCTAATAACTCTGGAATTCTAAACATCGCTAAGTCTATTTTATAATTTGAGTGCAAATTTAGCGAAATAATTTGTTTTAAATGATAAAAATAACTAAAAAACGAAGAAAGATTTACATTTTGTATTGTTATAAGAAAATAAATTTCTATATTTGCACAAAAATATATCATGAGTCGAACAAAGGTCTTATTTGTGTGTCTTGGAAATATTTGTAGAAGCCCGATGGCAGAAACGATTTTCAACCACATTATTGAGGATCACGATGCAGAGAATGAATTCTATGTTGACTCAGCGGGATTGATTAGCTACCATCAAGGCGAGATGGCCGACCCTCGGATGAGAATGCATGCGAAACGTCACAGTTACGATATCACGCATAGATCGCGTCCCATACGACAGCACGATTTCGACAGTTTCGACTATATCGTCGCTATGGATGATGATAATTACGAACGTCTGTACGACATTGCGCCTACGCTCGAAGATGCGAAGAAAATCGTCAAGATGGCCGATTATTGCACAATACCTGGTGTTGATTACGTGCCCGACCCTTATTATGGTGGCGACCAAGGGTTTGAACGAGTGATAGAGATGCTGGAAAATGCTTGCTTGGAATTCTATCAATTCCTGAAAGACAATCGATAAATTAAACATAACTCACACATAAACCTAACTTTAAACAAGTAACTAATATGAAAGGGATTTTAAAGAAAATGGCAGTTGTTGCCGGATGCTTTGCATTCAGTGCAGCAATGATGGCTCAGACAAAGGCTTTGTATCTGAGCAGTATTGAAGGTACGAACGTGTTACAGTATGACGGACAAACTCGCAACGTTTCAATGTCTCGTTCTGTTTACAATGGTTGGAATACACTCTGTGTACCTTTCAGCATGACTACAGAAGAACTGAACGCAGCATTTGGTGCTGGATGTAAACTTGAAACTCTTTCAGCAATCACTAAGGAAGGCGATGTAATCGACCTCTACTTTACAGATGTAAAGGCTGAAGGCGTAAAGGCTAACACTCCTTATCTGCTTCACTACACAGGCGAAACCAAGACTGTGAAGATGCTTGCCAACGAAACAACAATCGAAGCAAACGATGCTCCATCATTATTGTTCGTTGCCGATAACGCATTCCTGCAGTTCAACGGTGCAGCAAAGCACATCGAAGCTAATGAACAGGATGCAATGTACGGTATCTACGTTAAGGACAATGCAGAAGCAGCATTCACACTGGTTACTCCTGAGACAACTGGTTTCTATGCAACTCGTTGCTTTATCACAGTAGACGGTGTTAAGAATCCTACACTCAAGGCTCATCACGGTGAAATGCCAACTGGTATCAATGCTATCAAGGCAGTTAATGCAAGCGATGATGTTTACAACTTGAGCGGTATTCGTCAGAACAGCATCCAGAAGGGTGTGAACATCACAAAGGGCCAGAAGGTTATCGTGAAGTAATCACAGAGCGATTCGTTGGGAGGTACTCCCCTCCCCTACTCTAACGAAAAAAAATATCCTCAGCTTGTGTGGCTGAGGATATTCTTTTTTAGATACCTGCTTGCTTCGCAAAGAATTGACGGACATTCTTCCAATGATAATAAGGAGCGATGTCGGTCGGTACAGGAATCGATGTTTCGCGTTCGTTATGCAGGAACTTCACAAGCACATCGTCCGAACCTTTCTTCTTATAGAATATTAGCTGGATATTCGCTCCCATTGGAGACACATAATAATCGCGCCACTTCTCGTCAATCTTATAGACATCCGGTTCGTTGGAGTCACAGTCCTTCAGACGCATGATGGCAGCCAGAGGGATGATGTTTCCGTCGTGACCGAAACGCAATGTTGCTACATCGCCCTTACCTTGAACGGCCAAGTCTGCCTGGTCAATGAAGTGCTTCAGGAGGGTCTTGCAGCTCTCGATAGCAGTACCTTTATTCAGCGGACTGTCACCGTCGCAGAGGAAGAACCAGCAGTTCTCGTTTTTCCACAGTTCGTACATCTCTTCAGGAGTGAAAAGGTCGAACATGTCGATGTCAGTTTCCATATCCTGCAGGTCAACAGCGATGTTGAATATCTGCCCCATCAGCCCTTTAGGACCTTTCGATGGGTCTTTGTAAAGTAATGTCAGGAAACGAGTCTCGTCTGGAATGCCGCGATTTCCGAAGTCACTGTGATTCTTGCGCCATCCGTTGAAATCGTTCTTCAGTTGGTTGTATTCATCAGTATGCGAATTGAGATACCACATATTAGCATTAGAGGTTTCCCAATCAATGTTAAGCTTGGGATTAAGTTCAGTCAACCGACCGATAAAGGCAACCATACTTAATGCAACACGCATACTGGTGGTAGAACGTGCCGAAATTACACCTTTCTGCTTGAATACTTCAGGATAGTTCTTGTACATACGCTCTGCAATGCCGCGATGCTGACGCTTTCCTAATGGTGCCAACTCATCTACATGATGATCTGCCTCGTCCCAGATGTCCCAAAGCTTCGTCAGGGTCTCAACACCTTTATCTGTCAGTTCTCCTTGTTCGTAAGCCTGATTCAACGTGTTGAGCGGACGCAGATAGTCATTGTTATTCAGCATGTAGCGTGACCCGTGACGACCATAGTGACTGATATAGAACGGTTTATAGCCTTTCGGTGCAGGCGTCAGTTTCACACCAGTCGGAACCGGATAAGCATAGTACACTCCCCCACTCCTTCCTGGATTCTCACGGATTTCTTCAAGAGCAGTCTTCTGAGCGAAACTAATGATTGCAGTACATAGCAGTAAAACTATGAATGAATAGTATCTTTTCATGATGTTGTTTAGGTATTAATGATTGTTATTAGATATAAGGTGGTAGCTCTTGTCACTACCACCTTATTATATATACATACTATTGGTGATTAACCACCAAAGTTATCGAAGCGAATCATATCGTCTTCCACGCCGAGGCTGTGAAGTAAATCGAGTACGGTCTTTGCCATCATTGGAGGTCCGCAGAGGTAGTACTCGCAATCTTCTGGAGCTTCATGAGCCTTCAGATAAGTATCGCCCATTACTGGAGCCACAAATCCTGGAGTGTACTTGATACCTGCCTCGTCTGCCTTTGGATCCGGACGGTCAAGAGCCAGATGGAAGTGGAAGTTTTCGAATTCCTTGTCAAGAGCAAGGAAGTCGTCGAGGAATGGAATTTCCTCCAGAGCGCGTGCACCATAGAAGTAGTGCATTGGACGCTTACGGTCTTCATCGCTCACACCGTTACCCTTCAACATGTGCATAATCTGTGCACGGAGCGGAGCCATACCGGCACCACCGCCGACCCAAATCATCTCACGACCTGTACCGTACTGTGGACGGAACTCTCCGTAAGGACCCGACATCGTCACCTTATCGCCTGGTTTCAGTGAGAAGATATACGAAGATGCGATACCTGGGTTCACATCGATGAAGCCAGGACCTTGGTCTTTAGGTTTGAACGGAGGTGTTGCGATACGCACGTTGAGCGTGATGATATCGCCTTCGTCTGGATAGTTGGCCATTGAGTATGCACGGATGGTTGGTTCGGGGTTCACACACTTGAGTGGGAACAGACCGAACTTCTCCCATGCAGGCAGATAAGTATCGCCGATAAGACTCTTGTCGAAGTCCTTGTCGTAATCGATACAATCGAATGCAGGAATCTTGATCTGGGCATACGAACCTGGTTCGAAGTCCATGTGTTCGCCTGGAGGCAATGCAACTTTGTATTCCTTGATGAAGGTAGCCACGTTCTTGTTGCCAATAACGGTACATTCCCATTCCTTGACACCCATAACAGAGTCTGGCACTTTGATGGAAAGGTCACCCTTTACCTTAGCCTGACAGCCAAGACGATAACCTTCCTTGATTTGCTTACGGGTGAAGTGACCCTTCTCACTGTCGAGAATCTCACCGCCGCCTTCTACAATCTGACATTTGCATTGTCCGCATGAACCCTTACCGCCACAAGCAGATGGGAGATAAACATTCTGACCTGCCAATGTTGAAAGAAGGCTGGCACCTTGATCTACTGTCAGTTTCTCTTTTCCGTTGATCGTGACAGTCACCTGTCCGCTTGGAGAGAGGTATTTCTTAGCTACGAGGAGGATGACAACCAGTATCAATACGATTGTCAAGAACACTCCGATACTATATAAAATAAAATTTATATCCATAATTAACATTTACTATTTTTTCATTTACCATTTACCATTTGCCATTCAAATAGTCAGTCGTTATCAGTATTGATACGTTTTTTTGTTGTAACAATTGTACTAACTATTATTTTCAGCAGTTCGTAGCACTCTTCATGTAGACTTTGCAATCTCTGTGGAGGGATGATTTCTGTCTCCATAATGATTTCTATCCAATGTAGAGTCTCATCAAGCTCTTCTTCTACCATTTTTAATTTATTGAGGAAGTCCTTGTCTGACTTGCCAAGCAAAGCTGCTCTATAATTTGCTGAAGGAGAAGTACCTGAACGTACAATCTGTCTTGCTAGAGCATCTGCTGAAATGGTTCTTGGCATACTATCTACCATCTTGATAATGCGAATAGCAAAATCTTTTAGTCTGATTTGGAGTTCTATTTTATCCATAGGACTGAAATGGTAAATAGTAAATGGTTAAATGGTAAATCGGTTTAGAGTTTCAATCCTGAGAAACACATAAATGCCATAGCCATCAGACCTACAGTGATGAACGTGATACCAAGTCCCTGAAGAGGCTTTGGTACGTCCGAGTAAGCCATCTTTTCACGGATAGCTGCCAGACCTACAATAGCGAGCGTCCAACCGATACCCGAACCGAGTGCGTAAGCGATACAGTCACCTACCCCACCGATGGCCTGTGTTGAAGTCTCTGGGTCTAACAGAATACGCTGTTGCATGAAGAGAGAAGCACCCATGATGGCACAGTTCACAGCAATCAATGGAAGGAAGATACCCAATGCGTTGTAGAGCGATGGTGAGAACTTCTCAACAATCATTTCTACCAACTGCACCATTGCAGCGATGACTGCGATAAACAGGATGAATGCAAGGAACGTGAGGTCAACACCTTCGGCCAATGCGCCGTCAGCGAGTACCTTCGTCTGAAGCAAGTAGTCGACAGGAACGGTAATCAGCAGCACGAATGTCACTGCGATACCAAGTCCGAGACTGGTCTTTACTGTCTTAGATACGGCCAGATAAGAACACATACCTAAGAAGAATGCGAAAATCATGTTGTCCACAAAAATCGAACGGACAAACAAACTAATGAAATGTTCCATATTCTGTTCTGTTGTTTAGGTATGTTATTACTTATTTTCTTCTTTATTCACTGCACGGTGTACCCAGATGAAGCATGCCACCAGAATCAGTGCCATAGCAGGCATCGTCATCATACCGTTGTTGATATACAGACCGCCGTTATCCATGTATGCACTGTCGGGGATGATCTGGAATCCAAGCAGCGTGCCGAATCCGAAGATTTCACGCAGGATACCTACCACTACCAGCACGAATGCATAGCCCAGTCCGTTTCCTACTCCGTCGAGGAAACTCTCCCAAGGACCGTTCTGCATAGCAAATGCCTCGAGACGTCCCATCAGGATACAGTTGGTGATAATCAGTCCGACATACACGCTGAGCTGTACGCTCACATCATACACGTATGCTTTCAGGATGTTGCTCACGATGGTTACGAGCGCAGCAACCACTACCAGCTGCACGATGATACGGATGCGGTTAGGAATTGTCTTGCGAATCAATGAGATAATCACGTTCGAGAAGGCAGTGATGACGGTAACTGAAAGTCCCATCACGATAGCTGGCTTCAATTGCGAAGTGACTGCAAGCGCAGAACAGATACCGAGCACCTGAACGGCAATCGGGTTGTTCAAATTCAGTGGGCCTGTGAATACGGCACCATTCTCTTTAGAAAATAAACTCATATTCTTAGTCCTCCATTTCTTCTACTGTTGGTTCAATTGGCTTGTCAATCGTAGCCACTTTCTCATATTCCTCAACTTCAGGGATATTTGCAGTTTCACCACCGGCAAATGCCTTGATCACATCGGCATACTTCTTCAGTCCTGCCTGAATCATGTCGTTCACACCGTTCGATGTGAGTGTGGCACCTGTTACGGCTTCTACCACATATTCCTGACTGAGGTTACCCTCTTTACCTTTCTTCAGCACGCTGAGAGCCACATTGCCGTCAGCATCGAAGATCTGCTTGTTCTGGAAAGCATCCTGGAAGCTTTGGTCGTCCTTGATGCGAGCACCCAGACCTGCGGTCTCCGACTCGTGGTTGAAGAATGTACCGAAGACGGTCTTGCCGTCCTTATTGATGGAAACCCATCCCCAGATGCCGCCCCAAAGGCCTGCACCCTTTACGCGTACGATGAGTTTCTCCTGACCGTCAACTACTGCGGTGAGTGTGTCGCGGTTCAGGTCACCAGGAGCTACCACTTCGTTATACTTAGCGTCAGCATCCTCGCAGTCACGGATGTTCAGTGCTGCCAGAATCTGCTTCTTCGTGTCAAGTGCTACGTTCTTGTCCTGTGTCTCCTTCAGTGCTGAAGCGACAAAGGCGAGAAGGAACGCAACGATGATGACCATCACGGCAGCATATACTATCGTATAGACATTGCCATTCGTATTTAATTTAGCCATAATTCTGTTCCTCCTTATTTGATTTGAGCACGTTTAGCGCGCTTGTTGATATTTGCTTGAACAAAACAATAGTCAATCAGTGGTGCGAATACGTTCATCAGCAAGATAGCGAGCATCATACCCTCTGGGAAACCAGGATTCAATACACGGATGATGATAGCCATCACACCGATAAGGAATCCGTAGATCCACTTGCCTGCCTCTACACGGCAACCAGTCACAGGGTCGGTAGCCATGAATACAGCACCGAATGCAAATCCGCCGACAGTCAGCTGCTCCCACCATTCGAAGTTCAGAGCTTCTGCATCACCGTAGCGGAGCAAGTAAGCCATCAAGGCACCACCGGCGAAGGTTGAGAGCATAATCTTCCAACTTGCCACACCTGCCCAGATCAGAATGACTGCACCGATCATGATAGCGATGAACGAAGTCTCACCTATAGAACCAGGAATGGTACCGATGATCGTATCCATCGCACTGTAGCTTACAGGTTCACCTGCAGCCAACTGACCGAGCGGAGTAGCCTGGCTGTAACCGTCAACCGTACCGTTGATACAGTCCATATATTCAGCATTCACCCACACCTTGTCGCCCGACATCATTGCCGGATAAGCAAAGAAGAGGAACGCACGCGTTACGAGTGCAGGGTTGAAGATGTTCATACCCGTACCGCCGAACACTTCCTTCGCGAAGATCACTGCAAAAGCAGTAGCAACAGCGATAATCCAGAGTGGGCAGTTCACAGGAACAATCAATGGAATCAGCATACCGGTTACGAAGAAACCTTCGTGAACCTCCTCCTTCTTCCACTGAGCGATAGCGATTTCGATGCCCAGACCGACAGCGTATGCTACCACAATTTTTGGCAGCATCACAGCCAATCCGTAGAGGAACTGGCAGAACCAGCCGCAATCCTCCGTACATCCTACTGCGAGGTCGTGCTGATAGCCGATATTCCACATACCGAACAGGATGGCAGGTATCAAGGCAATCACCACAAAGAAAATAGAACGCTTCGAGTCGATGGCGTCGTGAATCTGAGCACCACGGACCTTTGCAGTCTCACTTGGCACGAAGAAGAAAGTCTCTGCTGCGTCGAAAAGTGAGCCGAAAGCGCTGAGCTTACCTCCCTCTGAGAAGGTAGGCTTCATCTTGTCTAACATGTTTTTGATAAATGTCATAGCGATTATGCGTTTTCTTTGCGCAGCATGTCAAGACCTTCTCTGACAATGCGCTGGAGTTCAACTTTACTACTGTCGACAAACTCAGCTACGGCAAAGTCCTCAGGAGCCACCTCATAGATGCCGAGAGCTTCCATGCGGTCTATGTCGCCTGCGATGATGGCCTTAGCGAGTTGTTCAGGATAGATGTCCATTGGGAATACAGAGTCGTATTCACCGCTGAAAATCATGTGACGATGACCGCCTTTCACGCGGGCATCCAGTGTATATTCCTTCTTAGGCAAGAGCCATGAGAAATAAGAGCGGCTTACAGAGAACTCGTTCAGACGTGGAGAAATCCAACCGAACAGTTCGTGCGTGTCAGCACCTTCAGGTATCACAGTTACTTCAGTGGTATGTGCACCCACGAAACTGTCAGCACTCGACTTCATACCCGTCAATGGGTTGCCGTCGATCACACGGACAGTCTTTTCAGTGTTCACACCGACAGCATCCGTCAGGTCCCCTATCTTGGCACCCACCAGTGCTTTCACATACTTCGGAGCCTTCACCTCGCTACCAGCTACGGCATACATACGAGTGAGGTCCACCTTACCCGTATTGAACAGACGGCCTACGAAGATTACCTCCTCAGCACCCAAGGTCCATACAGTCTCACCCTTGTTCACAGGACTGATGTGGTTGATTTGCACACCCACATTACCTGCAGGACACTTGCCCTTAAATACAGTCACTTCAGCATTCTTGGTGCCTTCGAGAGCGCTGCCCGGCTTCACACCGAGATACACCTTTGCCACCTTCGACAGTGCGTCGATACCCGTCTGGAAGTCAGCCTCCTGCCCTTTCACCACAAACTCGAAGTCTGCGGCAAGCGGCATGTCGCTGAAGGCAGAGACGAAGATACCCTTCGGAGTGTCCTCAGGACAGGCAGTCACAGCATACGGACGCTGCATCAAGTAGCCGAACAGACCACTTGCAAGCAATGTCTCTACGACAGCCTTCCCGTCGGCAGGAACACCCGTTCCGAAGTCAGCATACTGCTGAGAGGCATCGGCTTCCACCTGAATGCTTAAAACTTTGCGACGTTCACCCCTTTCCACCAGCGTAACCTTACCGCTGACAGGTGAGGCGAACTTCACTTCTGGATGCAGTTTGTCAACAAACAATGCATCGCCGGCTTTGACCGTGTCACCTTCTTTCACTACCACTTTCGGTTTCACGCCATAGAACGCATCGGGTACTAGTCCGTACACCTTCGATGGTTTGGCGGCGATGACCTCAGCAGCAGCTTTACCTTTCAGGTTGATGTCCAAGCCTTTGCTTAATTTAATAACATTCGCCATAAAAATTGCTTTAAATAATTTATTATTTAATTAGATGATTCAATCATTCAACCAATTAGAGTGCAAAGTTACGATTTTTTTTTCATATACCATTTACCATTTGCTATTTTTTGCAAAAAAAACCTAAATAAGAATAAATACCACTCTATTCTTGTCACTCTAAGGGGGTTCCGTTCCTTTACAACGTGAGTTGCCCACTTTCTCTTATGTATCTTCCCGAAAATTTCCCCCGTTGACTTTGAGCCATGCTGGCACCATCCTTATGCAGAACGATGGTTTATGATATTATTTTACGCCCTACCCCACATTTTTTCCCATAAATTCATCCTCAGTTCAAAAAAAAATCATACCTTTGCAATGAAAATTGGGTAATTTTGCCTATAAATTAGGTTTTAGAATCCCCCCTCAGCTGTGAAGCTCAGGGGGGGAATTTTTGGTTTCGTGGATTAATTACACTACATTTCCAACATGTCAGCCACATTCAGAAGAACTGCATCAGTGGTGGCACAGATTTCTGCTGCAAGGTCATTAAGGTGGTGAAAACGATCATATTGGCGCTCTCGCTCACGTTTGTAATCTTCCGTTTGTTCCGTAAAAAGACCCTTTCATGGGGGCTTGTTTTTAAAAATCACAAAATCACAAATCACAAAATCAATAAATAAGCCGCAATCGTTGCTGACTGCGGCTTCTTCATTATCGTTTACACGTAAACACCTGCTGACGGTTCGTCACTTCCGACACATAGCTGACGTGTATCCACTTGCGGCGGCCTCCGTCGCGCACCTCCCAGATGAGTTGGTCGAACGAGAGGTTGTCCACCATCCAGAGGTACAGGTCGTATAGCTTGACTCCCTTGGTGTTATCCACCTTGATCTTGAAGTCAGCTGCCTCGCCTTTCATGTGTTGGGAGCTAGTGGCACCCTTCACTGCATCGTTGAGGTCAGGACATCGGTAGCCCGAGGTGATGATGATGGGCACTCCGAAGTGGTCGCGCACAGGCTGTAACACCTTCTCGCATAGGGTGCGTAGCCTGTTTACGGCGAACTGAGGCACATGGTTGTCGATTTTCAGCCGTTTGGCTGTATCGCTTCTCTCGAATTCTTCGAGACTGAAATTCTTCGTCAGTTTCATTTACCATTTATTCATTTATTATTTACCATTTACTATTTACCATTTACAATTAAGCTACTAAGCTATTAACCTACTAAGCTAAATTCAATAACCTATAACCTATAACCAATAACCTTTACAATTAAGCTATTAAGCTAATTCACTTCCACTTTAGTTAGTTTGAACACTCCAAGGTTGACTGTTTTGTCGTCGGCATTCTTTGCGATTTCCTCGTCGAGCATCAAGCTCAGGCAAGCGGCTAACGACATGGTCTTCACGATGGGCGACACGCTCAGTACGCGTGTCTCACCCGTTTCGTACAACTTGGCTGCTGCGACGCAATAGGCGCCGTCGGTCACCAATTCGGCTGCGGAGGGGTAACGTTGCTCTATCTCCTGCTCAGCCATGATTTCTGATAAATGTTTTCTTCCCATATTCTTATAATGTTTTATGATTATTAAATGTACATAATGAGTAACTGAGTAAGTGAGTAACTTTATGTAAGAGCTTGAAGGACCTTCTTATAATGTCCGAATTTTACCCTTTTCACAACTCCATCACTTTGGAATCTCAACAATGCTCTTGAAGCAGTTTGTTGTGAACATTCGAACACCTCTTGAAATTGCTTCGAAGTGAATGTCTCTGGCAATTTGTTGTAGCACTCCTGATAGCGTGTGGTGCGCTTGCGAGGTACGAACATCTTGTTCTGATCTTCGAAGTAGATACGTGCCATCTCTCCGAAGAAGAAGTGCTGACATCTATACTGAATCTCCATCGCGAGTCGGCACAGTCTTCGGTCTTTTTCGTCCATCGTCAGGGTCTTCTTCTTTTGCCATTCGTTCCAATGACGCATCAGAATGAAAGGTATCGCTACACCTATGCCATAATATGGCACACGTTTCAGCAAAATTCGGTCGGCTCTGTCGTTGTTGAATTCGGCTATCTCCAGCTTGTTCGACTGCCATTCGTAGGTCTCGTCGTTCAGGGGTTCGATAGGCAGTTCGCCCTCCACTTTATCCAACCGGTAAGCCCATTCCATGAGTGTTTCTCCAGCTTGCGGATTGCTCTCCTGCTTTCGGCTTGCGATACCCTTATCGGGCAGCGGGATCACCGCCAGTCGTGTAGACAATCCGTTTCCGAAATTACGCTGATTCACCTTCCTGCCCAAGGCATAGGGAGTGCCAGTAAAAACGAAGTTCCAATAGACATTGAACATACCCGTCACACTCTCCGTATTGGCGTACATCTGACCGTCCTCTTCGTTATGGAACGCCTTCAATTCAAGGATTTCACGGTCTTTCCAATCACCACCTTTATTCTGTTTTGTCGCGTTATCCAACTCTGCATCGAACGAGAACATGTGCAGGTTCAACGTCTGCCCCTTTACCGTCTCCACAGCCGCCGTCATGTGGCGGATGAATTCGCCTGTGGCTGTTCGGGCTGGGTGTATTCTAATGGGTACTACAGGGCGTTTCAGGGCGTCACCCTTCTGTGCTTTTGTCGAAGTACTGCGCTCCGTACGGTTGTCCTTATAGTCGTTCACCTGATTGATCAGTTCCTGGTCCCTTTCTTTTATCGGTGCCATCAGGGCTTTGTATATCTTCTCTACGAGATTCTTACCCGCACCTGGGTCACCGATGATGAAGATCGAGTAGTTCAGACGTCGCACGATGGAAGGCTCGTACCAAAAATGGTACCACGTCCTCGTCATCAGCGTGCCGAACATCGCAGCACTCGAGAACAACACGGCAGGAAGCTTCATCGGATGCACATTCGAGAAGAGCTCCTTCATACAGGGGAACGACTTCGCCAGTTCCTGCAACTCTTTCGACCATTCTTCCAACGGAAGCGAAGCATAGACCGACCCCTTCTGTTCTTCTTTGTTCTCCCCCTCGGGGGAGTTGGAGAGGGGCTTGACTATCTCCCTAAACGTCTTTCCTGTCACCTCGGCAATAGCTGTCCGCATTTCGGCCGATGGCTGTTGCCACTCGTACTTCTTCTCCTTTTCAGCCATACGCTCGGCAGCACTATTGACCGTACGCTCCACATTCTCATTGCGTTCTTCGATGATTTCCTGCACCCACTTCTGAGCCTCCACAATGCGCTGCACAGCCTTCTTGTCGCCATCCAGCATGATGAGTAGGTCACTCGCCAGTTTCAGGCTCTCCTTATGACGGTTACTGTCGGTTGCACACGGCAGTTTCTCTGCATAGCGGGCATCGATGATCTGCTGAACGTCATAGCCGTGCCAGAGACTTACCTCCTCTTGAACCTCTTGAACCTTTGAAACCTTCGAAATTTTCAAAGTTCTCCCCATAGAGGGGGAGTTAGAGGGGGTCTGTCCCTTCAAGAGCCTTCCGTCCACATCCAGTCCGCGATTCAGGTAAGCCTCGCGGCGTTCGTTCAGTTCTTCCTCGCTCAGCGGCTCCAGCCAATGCTCCGAACGATATACCTCTTCATCTTTACCTGTCAGGTAGATGAACCTCTCAGGAGTGATGCAGCTCTCATCGTATGGCACCTCCAACTCCTTGCAGAATGCTCGTTGCGCCTCCTCTATCGTCATCCCTTTCGGAATGCGAATGTAGATATGTACCTTCCGTCGGGCGGAATATTCGATACGAAGTACCATATCCTTCCAGTCGCTGTACTCGTCCTCGTTCAGCTCCAATGCCCGTTTGATGGCCTTATCCACCAACGCGAAGTCATCCACATCCACACAGGTCATGTAGGTGAATGCCTCAGGAATGATGTCAGCCTGTGCACGGTGATTGTTCCTGAACTCAGTGTAGTGAGGGCAGATATAGGGCAACTCATCCTTTTTCTTCACGTCACCTGCCCTGATTTCTGCCACCATCTGCTTCAGCCATGGTTCGGAGAGCAGCTTGTCCAACTGCTCCGAAGTCCAACTCTCAGCATATCCACGGTTCTTACGTTTGCCCGTGTGCATAGAATTAACTGCTATTCTCTTCATTTCCTTTACTTAGATTTCTTGGTTAAACAATTTATGGGAATGGCACGAAGTCCAGTTCGCGGTCGATGAGTGCGTTCTTGGCAGCGTTCGTCTCGCGCTCCAGCACACTGATCACTCTTGCTGTGCCCAATGCCTTCTTCACTGAGCTGAAGAACTTCACTCGCTCCTTCGATTCCTTCACCCATCCGTGCTCCAGCACTTTGATCAAGGTGTCGTGCTTACGTGGTGGGGTTTGTCTGATGTAGTGTTTAAACACCAACTTACCTGTCTTTTCGTCGCGACGGATGGCACCTTCCACCCGTTTGCCTGTTTCGAGGCTTGCGATAGCCTCTGCTGAGAATTCAACAAATTTCTTCATAATGTTGAGTTGTTTTGTGAGGAGAAGTTTTGGAATTGCCGGCCAGCTTATTCACGTGTAGTTCCTCACTTCAACTCGGGTTAATTTAATAATGTTCACGCGAGGACTATTCCTTCACGTGGCTAGGGTCTTTCAACCTTTCGCGGTGCAAAGGTACATAAGCTGATAATCCATGCAAATCTGAGCGAATAATCTCAGATTATTTTTAGGAGCAAAACATAACTTACTGGTATACAGCACAATACGAAAAGTGCCCGATTCTCATAATTCGAGAATCGGACACCCTTATATGATGTTCAGATTACGTCAGATTACTTCTCCGGCTTTTCCCAATAAATTTTGTCCGAGAAATACAAAGCGATATTATCATTTTCATTGGCAAAACTCATTTGATAATCCTGCTTGATGGCCCTGCTTTTGGGGAAACGCTGTGACACCACCACATGACAACTCAGTGTCACTGCATCTTCAAACTGGATGTCAACCTTCTGTATTTTGTCCTTAAACACATGAATGGTTTCCTTTAGTTGGCTGGTTGCCTTATCAAATGTCTTGCGTACTTGTTCAGGACTATTACCGTATGCATTCGTCTTAAACTCAATGAAATGGAACTGTTTATCATCAAACAAGGCGCAATCACATATTCCACCCTTGTGTTCCATAATCAGCTTGTGGTCTATCGAGAGTAAAACTATCTGCCTGTTGTTTTCATTTATCACCATCAAGGCTTTCTGCTCATCATCTGGATTGTCGGTGAATCTGGAAAACTTCTCGTCATCATCGTCAATCACCATCAGCTCACTATCCATCCTCACCGTCCAACACTCATTGAACGGCTTGTAAGTATCTGTAGCAAAAGCCTCGTCCAGTTTGATTCTGTCGATAGCCCGTTGATTTACTGCCATAGCCTGCTACTTTTTCTTGTTAACCTGACGATAGAGATCATAGAGGCGGTCAAAGTTATCGCCAATCACCTCTGATACAGAATCCAACTCATTTACCGACACCAATCCCGTCTTCTCCGAAATCAGACTCTTGCAATACACCTCGCCATGAGGGTCAAGCGCAAATACTGACACATCATCGGGATTTACGGTATAGCCTGGTACGATAATTTTCTCAGCTTCTTCACGAACCTCTTCAATGTGGTGAAGTTTATATGCCAGCATCAGCACATTCAGACTCGATAGCAAATAGGGGCTATGAGTGGTGATAATAAATTGTCTGCGCCGACTCGGATGCCAAAGTTTTGATGTTATAAAGCCCAGCATCTCAAACTGATTCTGTGGGAACAGGTTCTGCTCCGGTTCTTCTATAACAAACGAATTGAAACTATCTGTCTTCAATGCATAGTCTATCACCATCAACATAGGTATAGCGGACTGTAAGCCCGATGAACAAGCACTCAACGGCAGGTCCTTATCCTTGCCAACCAGTTCTATTCGTTCCTTACCGTTCTTCTTTACAAATTTGACGTTAAAGAATGGTATATTATAGCTTGGATATTCCTTCTTAGCCCTTTCAAACATACTCATGTATTCCATCAACGGTTTGGGTAGAGGCACCTGCGCCGTTAGCATCGAAGCCAACGATTCCGACAGGTTCCCAACTAGATTACGTTCCGCCAAAATATAGAGTACCGCGCGGGCATAAGGCTCTAACTCTTTCGCCTGTGTTTCATCAACAGCAGCATCCTGTCCACTTCCATTGCGTTTATTCAGATATAGGAAGTATTTCTTGATTTCATCGGCTTTTATATAGTCAGACACTATGCTGAATGCCCCGTTTTCATATTTGATGGAGAATCCAGTCATTGTATAGCTTATGAAGGTATCATCCATGAAATACTCGTTAATACCAAAGTCATAGAAAGGTTTCTTGACATCCTCCGCATCTGCATTCTCTAACATCAGCAACCACCAATTGTAGTCTCTACATATCGTCAACAGTTTCGACAAAGTACTCTTACCGCTGCCTTGATCACCAATAAACAACGTCAGTCTACGAAACTCAATATCCAAATTCGTTATCGGACCAAAATTTCGGACTATAAGTCTTTCACTATACATTCCTGCCATATCTGTATTTCTTTTATTTTGGTGCAAAATTACTAATTTCTTTTTTATTATGTACCATCAGTTGTCCTTTTTTACGCTTTTTTATCCAACTTCGGGACATAAGCGTCTAATAATGGTATGATACTTTCAAAATCGGCAGTCATCAAGCCTTTACTAGGCCGCCCCTTATCTATATTGGTATATCCTATGTCATCACCAAAGAAATCTTTGTTCAGAGCTGGCGCACCTTTCAGCCTAAGCAGTTTCTTATCGTCCAGATAGCCCACCATGTTCTGCCATACTATCTTCACACGATTGCCTCGTCCGTTTTCCAGTAGGTTCCACAAGGTTTCCGACATCTTCGCTTCCTTTCCTGCCAGTGGTGTTTCTCCCTGTCCCAGTACCGTTCGCAGCATCTGTTTCACGCTGTCGGCTAATTCATTATACTTCCAGTCACCGTTATCTGTCAAATCCAGCAGATGGTCAAGGATGGCCTTTCGATTATCTGACAATGTAGAACTGCAGTATTGAGGTTTAGAAGTTGGTTCTCCACATGTTTTATGTGCTAACTCACAGTCTGTTTTTTTCACCTCCTCCACCACTTCTGCATCCTCAGCACTGTCTTTGAAGAAAGCAGAAACCAACTTTCCTATATCACCACCATTCACAGTATCAATATGCAGTTCCTTATGGTGATCGTAATGGTTGGCACCATTTTCATAATAACTGTTACCCATTGCTTAGCATTTTTAATCGTGCAACTTTCTCTATTTCTTCTCCCAAAAGCAGCTGACTGCGCTTATCATCATGAGTAGAACCTGACGCATAATACTCGCTGATAGTTGGACGCTCTGCCACCATCATCATCGCTTCAGTCAATTCCTTCTGCTGTTCGATAGGCCCAAACAGCCGCTCACGATACTTCTTGAATAACTCTGGATAATGTTCTCGCCACGCTTTCTGCATACAGATAATAGGATTTGCATTGAGGTCTTTCAACATATCCCACGCCGTGCCAGTGGGGTACTGTTCCAACTCTGCATCGATATCTTCGATGGGAATAGACGAAAGCACCATCCTCTCTATGATTTCCTTGGACTTCTCCAGCTCTTTGCGAGTACGGCTTGTTTGGTCTTTCAACTGCTGGATGAGTTCATCCTTCTGATGGCTCTCGTTCTCAATCTCCTTATAACTCTTAGGCCGATTCTCACGCAGCTGACGCTGAAAATCCTCAGGGAAGATGGCATCACACAACTCGTAAAGCAAATCTGACGGCTCGTATCTGGTTACCTCCTCCTGCATCTGAAGACAGATTTTATCCATTTTCCGCTGATGCTTCTTGTCAAGGTGCAGCTCGTCCACGCAGTCCATTAGTCCACTATAGAAGATATGCATGTGGGGCTTGAATGACTGGCTAGAGGTCATGACTGTCTCGGCCACTTTATGAAATTCCGTCCACTTCACACCAATAATATGCCTGGTCATCACCGAATAGTAATGCTTCATGAATTTCCATTGCAGCCTCAGCAGTTCCAGGTTTTCTATCTTCTTCTCTTTTGGCCAGTCCTGCTGCATAATCATCGTAAAAGCATGTAAAGCGCAAAGCACCTCATCAGTCTTATAGTCGCTGTAAACCTCTGCCTTAAACAACATCTCCTTCAGTTCTTCCGACAGGGCGTGCCAATCCTGCTGGCAATCCGTCTGCAGCAAGGCTTTCAGCACATAGAAATATTGTTTCTTTATACGCTCATCTTCAGGAATACGCTTCAGATTGTCACCCCAGCCCTCTGCAGAGACAATCAAGTCCTGCTCTGATGCCCATCGTCCAAATTGGTCATCGTCATCGATAGCATGCTTCATCTGCAAACGAATAAATTCCATATTCGGTTTACATAATTGGTGGTCGCCATTCAGATACATCCTGTAGTAAGGCACCATCATAGCATGAAGCATACTCTTGTAAACAGAGTCCTTGGGAGGATAGCCCCCTTGCATGTAATACTTCTCATACAAGTTCACTTCCGGCTCTCCGTTATCACCATTCATCAGCCGTTCCAAGTGGCTGATAACGGTATCCTGAATGTATTCCTGATATCTATCTATGCTGTTCATACTTTATTTCAGATACCTATCTAGTATCTCCTGTTTCTTAACAATACATTCCCGCATTTTGCTCTTTAGTTCTGCAATCTCATTCTCCATGCTTACTAGTTGTTGAGCAACTTCATTTTGTGTGTCAATATCTGGCAACATGATAGAGAGAGCCTTGACACGTTCTGTTGATGCACGGTTAGAACGTGAGAATCGTTCTATCTCTCCTGCTTTCAGAAGAGGATAGACAAAATACCTTGGATTAACAACGGTTTCATCCAGCACTCTGATTACGCCACAATGGTCAGTTGGATTGAACGGTTTTTCTGCCTTTTGGTAATTAACCATCCAGTCTCCATCAATACCCCAAAGTACAGACGGCTTCGAGAAGTCATCGAGAACAGAGTGACTGGTTTTGCCAAACGGTTCAAATACATTGGCACTAAATACGTCATACACTCCGTCTTTCACAATTTCAGATTTTAAGACGCGACGGCCAATAGATATATCAAACAAATTGTTGTCGTTTAATCTAACTTGATTATTGGCATGTGCTTGTGCCGCACTCATTAAACGCTTTATATTCTCCTTAATCTTACCTATGGATCCAAATGATTCATGATATTCATTATTGATAGCAAGACATTCATTTACAAGGTTTTGTTGTACTCCACTTTCTATAGCAGGAACAGGTATTTTGAAAGATGCAAATTGTTGTGCATTTATATTAGGCTGAGCACTACCTCCCCTTGTATTTATTACCCAGTTTTTATAGGTGATTGACGATAACATTTCATATACATACAATGGCATTACCTTTTCTGGATTAAACTTAAATCTTATTAAGTACCCAGCATATAGTGCTTTACCATACTCTTGTTTGTAATAGAACACTTTTCCTGCAGTGGCTCCAGAACGGGCAAATAAAATATCTCCTTCTTTTAATATATAACGTTCTTCCACTCTTTCCGCTGTTTTCCAGTCATTGTTTAGTCGCCCATCATCTGTTATATCTGTTATTCGTACATATCTGTAATCTGTGTCTGGATTACCATTAACAGCACTTTCATTTGCTCCATATTGCGGTTCTTCGCTGACAAGACTACCTAACTTATAAAGAGGATACTTGCTCTGAAAATCTTCAATTATTGACACATTTGTTTTTATTGCCAGATTAAATGATGTTCGAGTAAAATCTATCATATTCACTAACGGAGTCATCGATACGATTTCGTTTAAATCGTCCGGAATGACAAAACAATCGTTAGTAAAATTCTTCCTTATAATAGAGTTTATTTTTGCGCTATCTCCCAAATTCTGCGGATTGAACAAAGGAGTCTGAATACCCTTTATTCCATCAATTTGCTGCAAGGTGTCATCATCTTCGCCATTGCCTTCGTCGTCTGAAGAACTTTGCGTTGCAACGTTTAGGTACTTGATGCCCTCGTTGCCCTTGCTGTCGCTCCATTCATAGCCAAGGAAACGTTTGATATTTGTGGTTCCTGAAGGCGACTTGACGATAACCACAGGATTGGGCGTTGTCTTAGCTAAGATGAAATAGTACACCTTTTCTTTCTCAATGGCAATGACAAATTGCAAGAATGCTTTAGCCTCTTGCTTTCTCTTTTCATCTTCAGATAGTCTTCTGTATGTTTGGGTGTTTTGACGGCTTATGAATCTTGTTCTGATTTCCTTTGCCTGGTCACAAACGCCTTTCATAGCGTTGCGCTGATTGCCAAAGAAAGCAATCTTGTAGGCTTGGATGGTATCATGTTCCATGAAACTCTCCGTCATATTGCCAGAAAGGAAAGCAAGATAATCTTCCCAATTGTAATCGCAGTGGTCACAATATGCCTGTAACAAATCAGTGTCGTCAAAAATTTCATTAGAATCGCACTTTTCATAATTGCAGAACCAGCAATCAACCCTATTCTGATAGTGCTCAGCATCTGGTGTGTTGGTTTCCTTGCGCCGTAAGAACATCGTAACGGTATTAGTTCCTGTCTTGCCAAATGTTCCACTACCGAACTCGACCAATCCTACGATGTCGAACTTTTGAAGAATGATTTCACGAGCTCTAACATAGATACCTCCTTTGTTTAGAACAGAGACAGGAAGAATAATTCCGGCAACACCCCCAGCTTTTAACAACTGGGAAGCTCGCTCGATAAAGAATAGCTCGATGGCATTGTTCTTTGCTATATTAAGACCCTCATTGAAAAGTGAATAATGCTTTCGTTGGCTCTCTGTCAACGTTTCCAAGAAGCCCTTGACAGAATAAGGTGGATTGGCTATCAGAACGTCGTATGAGCCTTCCCTGACATCTTCAGTTGGAACTAACGCATCAGAGTAAATAATCTTAGTCTCATCGTGGCCATACATAAAGGCAGAAACCTTCGATACCTTTGACAGGCGATACTCCTTCTCTATACCTGTGATGCGTGCATAATACTCATTCAAAGGTATTGAGGGACGATACTTCTCCACGTAATCTTTTATCTGTACAGCGTACTCTGTCAGGAAATGTCCTGCACCACAAGCATAGTCAATAGCTGAAGGTATTTCTTCGCTGTTCTTGATGATTTGTTCCAACGGCAATGAAGAGACAAGGAATCGCACTATTGGCATAGGAGTAAAAAACTGACCTTCGCTCTGCTTTACCCCTTTGTTCAAGAAACCTTCAAACAAATCACCAAGCAGCTGATTTTGATCAGAATCTTTCAGTTTTATGTCTTGCAGCATTTTAACCACCTTTAGCAAGATGGCAGCATTTTGCTCGAACAATTTCTTGTTGTGGACGCTGATGAAAGAAAAGTCGTTATCTGAGAAGAACTTCAAGGCACGAAAATAGCTTTTGATGGTCTTCTTTGTTGCATCTGGATCATTCTTGAATCGACGGAAAGCTTTTTCAATCTCGCCATCCTCAATGTAAGTAACTTCTTCATTCAAGAAACGTTTCATGCCGTCGCGATACAGACGTTGCAAACGGTCCTGCAGACAATAGTCGTCATCATAGGCAGAACCTTTCCAATAGAAATTCAAATCATCAGGATTGCTTGTTTCATCCACAACCTTTGCAAGGAAAAGATTCACCAATTTGTCGAAGGCATTCTCATATCCTCCAACGTTGTGCTGGCGCAAAATCAAGGCAAACTCATTATACTTTTTCTGAATGGTATCGTTGTCAACAGACTTTAGGTCATTTGTTGTGTACTTGTTCTTACCTATTCTGTAGGGTTCGATTTCATCCTCGAAAAGTCCTCGCGTTGCATAATCATCATGGTAGGTTTCATGCCATACGTTGTAAAGTTGCTTGTTGTTGGTGGCATCCTTGTAACTTTTGGCAGACTCTTCATTTGCCAGTTTTTCTTCGTTATCTTGGACGTTTATTAGATGATAGTCTTGCTCTAACTTTCCTTCAATGATATCGGCGGTATAAAGGCAGAGGAACTTGGTAGCTCGCTCCTGTTGGAAGTAGCTGAAGAGCTGTGCACCATCTTCTTTGGTATCGGCCCATGCGCCATCAAACTCACGTCCCCAAGTCTTACATTCAATAATCAGCAAAGACTCCTTATCATCGTCCGTACCATCAAAACCGCCATTCCTAAATGTTCTGACCCAGACATCCGCATAGCCTCCCTTGACGCTATGACCTAATTTCCATGCTGGTTCCAACTCTATATGGAAAGGACTGTATCCCTTCCACAACAGACGGTCGACACAATGCAACACGACAAGGTTCTCTGGTTCCAATAGATTACAAGTAGTTTCGCGACCTATGGATATACCACATTCCCTGTAGTAGATATGTCCGTCACCACTAATATCAACCTTTAGCGGCTCGTTTACATTCTCATATCTTTTGGAATAAACATTACCGTCTTGCTCAAATTCGAGCAACGTTAGAAGTTCTTGTATATTATCTTTTGTCATTCCTTATTTCTATATCTAGTTTATTCTTTTTCTTTTCCTAATGTGCGTCATCAAAATGCTGCTCGATGTATTGCCTTAGAGACTTGAATTCCTCTTTAGACAACTTGGTAGTTGACGGACGTTTACCCATCAGCCCCTTGCTCATCATTGCGTCATGTTTTAATGCAGGGCTATGAGTCTCTGCGATAGGGCGCACAAGGAAGTATGTCTTGCTGCTACCGTCACTGTTACTGCTGCCAGATGCAGCAAACTCATCTTCTACATCCATTTCTGGTGAATACGGCAGTTGGCTCGCCACGACTTCTACCTTGAAACGAACAGCACTTTCAGGACGAGCAGCATATAGATAGGCGATGTCGCCTTTCTGTACATTCTGTACTCCTGCTTTATGAGTCCAATAAATTTGACCATATTTCTTAAAGCAATCTTCAACTTTAAAGAACTTAGAATCATAGCAAATTAGCCACACATTCCCCTTGACATTTGGCACTTGTGTAGTAGCGGGAATAACAGTAGTGGACAATGACGGCTTTTCTTCGACTTCAATGCTATCAACAATAGTGAACTTTAAACGCGAGCGCAAACTACCAGCCATTGATTCTGGTAATATAAAACGCTCCATGATACAATCATAAAGCTGTTGTTGGCCTCCTTGGTGTTTGCAATGACGTAGGAAGGTATTCAAATAGATATTATCCAAACAGAATTGCTCCAACTTCTCCCTGTCATAGCTCTTGAAGTTCAGCAACTCTATCAGATTCTCACCTGCCTCATTATCAATAGTCCAATCAATGTTAGTGACAGATGCAGCAGAACGTTTACCTTCTTTCTCCAACAAATAAAATACTTCCAACTTCTCGCCAAAATAAAGTCCAAAACGACAATCCGTTAGCTTCATGTAGGCCTCAATCTGCTCGATATCCACCTTGCGCTGCTTGTGGTCAGGCTTCTTCAACTCCAAGATAATCTCCTTGGCGTTCTTATCGTTGTTCAGATAAAATATGAAATCTGGAATCCACTTCCTACTGTACAAGCCATATTGCTCTTCTAGATTGCGGTCATAGCGAGACCACCCCAGTGCTTGCAGGAAACCCTTCACTATTTCTTTCTCGAAGGTCATCTCCTTTATACCTTTGTTCTTGCTGATATCTTCGCAAAATGTATTCCAAATCCGTTTCATATATGCACAATTTATCTAATATCTTGCAAAGATACAAAATAAAAGCGAGATAATTTGCATTTTATGCAAAAAACACCGTATTTATACACGAGACTAACACATTTTTCACAAAATGACAAGAAAAGTGTGTGAATAGTACGTTAGTTTCCATCTGAATAGTTAATACATTTCTCCCTTTCCACAAAACAAAAATCAAAGATTTTACATCCGTCTTACAAATTCAAACTTACTCAGTTACTCACTTACTCATTATGTACATTTACATTTCCGCAAAATGATATGTTGGGGAAATGATGAACGAAAGAAATGATAAGAATAATTTTAATATATATAATATATACTAGTATATATTATATATATTAATTTTCTTTCTTCAAGTTTTCAAAAATAGAATGTACATAATGAGTAACTGAGTAAGTGAGTAACTTCACCACCATTGCTCTGTGTCTTTTCCTGAATAAGGTTGACTTCCTGTACTGGAAAACGTTGACGCAATTCCTGAAAAGGTTGACTTCCCAATATCATTGCTCTCTCCACTTTACAAAAACAGCCGATTCAGAAGACGTAACTTCGCGCCCCGAGAGATTACGGCTCGCCACGCACGAAATTACGGCACACTGCCCATGAAATTACGTTTCGCCAAATGCCCCGTTTCCCCGTTTTTTTTCCGAAAATTTTTTTTGAAAATTTGGTCAATTCAAAAAAAAATCGTAACTTTGTACCCGCAAAGCTGAAGGAACAAAGCGCGCATGTCCGAATGCAGAGCAACAACAGAATTGTTTAACTCTTAAATCAAATTAACTATGGCAAAAATCATCTATGACATCTATCGCAACGTCAAGTCCGGATCAATATCCGAAGGACGTTACTTCGGCCGAGTACTTCAGACCGAAACCCTCAACACCGCCAAGCTGGCACGTCACATCGCCGAACACGGCTCACCCTACACGCAGGACGTAGTAGAAGGAGTGCTCCGCAAGGCAGAAAGCTGTATCCTCGAGCTGATCCTCGACTCGAAGAAAATCAAGATCGACGGACTGGGCACCTTCTACATCACGGGCGAGAACCAGAAGCACGGCACCATCAGCATCGCCAAGTTCAACCCCAAGACCTCGTTCAAGGGCCTCCACATCCGCTTCCTGCCCGACCAGGCAACCGAAGCCAACCTCAGCAGCCGCAGCGTCCTCAACCAGGCATCCTTCATCTGGGCAGAAGACCTCAAGCGCGAGAAAGCAGAGGAACGTCCGGAGGGTAGCACTAACGAAAACAGCCTCACCCCCGACCCCTCTCCTCAAGGCGAGGGGAGTGAGAATAGTGGCAGCGGAAATAGCGGCAACAGCGGTAGCCAGACCCCAACCGTTCCGACCCTGACCATCAGCAAGACGGGTAGCGGCACGTCAGCAGTCACCGTAGGCGGCAACGCAGTCAACAGCGGCAGCCAGATCGCAGCAGGCACCGAGGTAGCCCTCAGCGTCACCCCAGCCGAAGGGCAGACCCCAACCGCCACCCTCAACGGCAGCTCAGTCACCCTGACTGAAAGCGACGGCACCTACACCGGTACCTTCCAGATGCCAGACGGCAACGCAACCCTCGTCATCAACAGCGGTAGCACCGGAGGCGGTGGAGCTGACCAGAACTAAGACCCACCCCCTGTGCCCCTCCCTGCGAGGGAGGGGAGTGGGATGAGGGGCTGAACTTTATACTCTGAAACTGACTTTAAACTTTCAACTATCAACTTTAAACTTTATCATGTATGGACGAAAACAAGAAGAAAGCGATAATCGAAATCGTGCGTTTCATTATCACGGTGTTGGGAGCCATCTTCGGCACCTCTGCACTTCAGTCCTGTGGGCTGTGCTAGGAATGTTCGGAATAGAAATAGATCTCTAAAAATTGAGTCGGGCTATACAGCTCGACTCTTTTTGTGAATTGTGATTTTGTGATTTTTGTGATTTGTGATTTTTGTGATTTGTGATTTTTGTGATTTGTGATTTTTGAAAACAACCCCCCATGAAAGGGCCTTTTTCGCCCCCTCCACTCCGTGGCCTTTTTGCACCCCCTCGGGGCGCAAAAAAGGCTACCCCTTTACTTCACGCATAAGAGTAGCCACAACACAAACACAAAATAAAACACGACAAAACTACTTCATGATGAAGTTCTCCTTCGCTTTACGAAGTCGAAGCCTTCAATCTTTGAAGTGGATTGCAAATGTACGTTATTTTTTTTATTCTGCAAAACTTTTTCGAGTTTTTTTTTACTTTTGTTGTTTTTTTACCGCATTTCTGCATTTTGACCCTCATTTTGTGAGGTCGACCCCACAAAAACGGCGTAATTCTTCATAAAGTCGCTGAACAGGTAGTCCCATCACATTGAAGTAACTGCCCTCGATGCGTGTCACACCGATGAAACCTATCCATTCCTGAATGCCGTATGCACCTGCTTTGTCGAACGGGCGATAGTGGTCGACATAGTGTATGATGTCGTCGGGATGGAGCGATGCGAAAGTGACGCGCGACACGGAGGCAAAACTCTTCTGCGACTCAACGGTAGCAAGGGTGACACCAGTGATCACCTCGTGGGTACGTCCCGACAGGTCGGTGAGCATTCGGATGGCATCCTCACGGTCGTGAGGCTTCCCAAGCACCCTACCCTCCAACATCACGACGGTATCGGCGGTGATGAGCAGTTCGTCGGCAGCAAGGGTCGGCAGATATGCCTTGGCTTTCTGTGCAGATATATAGATCGGAATCTCTTCGCCCTGAAGGGTCTCAGGGTATCGTTCATCGATGTCACTCATAACACGTACCTCGAACGGGTATTCAAGTCCTGCAAGGAGTTCCTTGCGTCGTGGGGAGTTGCTGGCAAGTATTAACTTCATGAAAATATGATGCATTAAAATGGTTAATTATTCAGAACACGATGCAAATGTACGCATTTTATATTGAACACCCAAAGGAAAAAGGCATTATTTGCAAAAAAACAGAAATGGTAAATGATAAAATGGTAAATAATTACTATCTTTGCAGGTGGAAAGAATCCAAAGAATAACTATTTAATAATTCAAAGCAATGAAGAAGATTTACATCGCACTGATGTGCATAGCAAGCCTCGCGATAGTGATGGCTTGTGGAGGCAGTAATCCCGAGGCCGAAACTGAGAGAATCAGGGAGGGACTAAAGGACAAGACAGGCATCGATGCTGCTGAATACTTAATCAAAGAGAGATTCGGACTAGAGTTGGCGGAAATAGAGCCAGACTATGAGTATGAACCTCAGAAAATGGGCATCGACGTATGTGAGGCCAACGAATATCATGCAACTATCGGCTTTGTCAGGAAAGATCGAAAGAAAATAACAGACGAAGAATTTGCTGCTTACGTAGCAAAATTATATCCACTGGTACAAAAGATTTCTCCTACAGGGAAAGTACATAAAGGAGAAGGTCCTTCTATGGAAAACAGTGCAGAGGTAAGCAAGGAGGAACTAACACTTGAAGAGGCCATCCACGGCAAGTTCGCAACACTTGCGTTCCCGTATGATGATGATTTTGAGAAAGGCTGGCATGAAATCAATTTGCACTACACACATGACCACAAGTATTATTGGATAGCTTTCTCAATCGTTTAAAAACATATATATTCTTTCATAACATCTAATGTCATACGTGGCAGAAGGGTAAGTTAATAATAAAAAAAACAAACATCATGAAAAAAACAATTTTAATTTGTATGGCAGTCACAATGGCTTTGGCTGCACATTCAACTGTTCTGAGGGTAAGCAACGTGACAGAAACATCTGCACCCTACTCATCTTTTGACGCAGCCCAAAATAAAGCAGCTGCTGGCGATACCATCATGATGGATGGATCTGCTATTAATTATGGTAATATACAAATAGTAAAACGCATCGTTTTGATTGGTCCTGGTTATTTACTGGATGAGAACGGAATAAATTCAGTCTCTCACGCTCCTGCAAGTGTGAATGACGTAGAAATGCGGGCAGAAGGTATCGTAATGCAAGGTATGTCTGTCGAGGGGAAAATAGATGTACTATTTCCAAAGTGTGTAATTAATAGATGTAGAGTAAACGGTATTATCTCACTATGGGGACCAGACGAATCATGGGACGGTCATGCTGACAATTGCGTAATACATCAAAACCTGTTGAACGGAAGAATTGAAGGAGATTTTTTCAATTCCGTTTATGAGCCGACAGTATCAAACGCATTAATCACGAACAATATTTTCACAGGTGAGGTTAACAGTTACAGAGGCTCAATCTGCTGGTTGAAAGAAAGTGTGATTGCATATAACACATGGCCTAACAAAACGCCTAGTATGACTCTTATCAGTATTTTCAACAGCACTATCAATAACAATATATTCCCAGTAGCGGATGTTGACGGTGCGGATGTTGATGGTAGAGAATATGCAAATCCAACAAATCTCTACAATGCACGCAACAACAATGATTTTCTCTTTTATAATACCAAAAATTTGAGGTCGTTTGAATGGGATGATCTAAAATCACCTTTCGAAGGTCATACAAATACAGACCTTGCAATCAAGGAAATCGAGGTAGAACATTTTAATGGCCAAGTAGGTGCGTTTGCAGGCACTGATCCGTACGTCATTTCAGGTGTTCCTACAGGTCCGTTTATTAATGATATAGAGATGCCCACTTCAATAGAAATGGGTAGTAAACTGAATGTGACCATTAAAATAGATATTTCACGATGATGAGAATAAAGTTAACACTTTTCTTGTTTCTGACAGCTTTTATCACATGGGCACAGGAGCAAAGAGTTGAATACTTCCTTGATGCAGACCCTGGCTATGGGTTGGCTCAGACCATCTGCGACATTAAATTGGGCGAAAACCAACTGTCGTTGGACTTGAGTCAGGCCACTGCAGGAGCGCATATGTTATATATGCGTATCTGTGATGAGGAAGGACACTGGTCGGCCACATTGGGTCGCCCTATCTACGTTAGCCGTCAAAATGACGTTGTTTCTGTAGAGCATTTGGAGTATTTCATCGATTTTGATCCTGGATACGGCGCAGGTCGTCCTTTGGCCACACCCAGTTCAGGAAGCTCCATTTACGAAATGTCGTTCCAAGGTGTTGAGACTGGTGCTCACGTATTCTATCTTAGGGCACAGGATAAACAGGGTAGCTGGTCTTCCACGTTGTCACGCCCAATATATGTATGTCAGGTACGTGGTATTTCTGCTATAGAGTATTTCTTTGATGATGCCGACCCAGGTGAAGGTAAGGCTAATGCTGTGGCTGTGACCGATGTTAAGGCGAACACAATGAACTTCGATATTAACACCAACACGCTGACAGAGGGCAATCACACATTAAGTGTACGTGTCAAGAGTACAGACGGGCGTTGGTCGCTCTTAAGCACAGAGCCGTTCAGCATCACAAATGAGCAGAATGGCATTAGTACCATCACGTTCACTATGCCGTTGCACATGAGCCTGACAAATCGTGTACTTACCATCGAGGCCACAGGAGAAAGTCAAAAAGGGAACTACCAAGTGGAACTTTTCGATGTATCAGGTCGACGTCTGGCTTCTGTCCTTTGGCCCGCAACGCAGCAGACATTCACACTTCCTGTCAACACCCCACAAACAGTGTTGGTGAAGGTGACAGACCTGCAGAACAACAAGCAAATCGTGAAACACATGATGGCTCGTTAATCCGCAGCTGATGTGGAAAGAATCTTCCACGAAATGCTATAATACTCAAGAAGGGAGAGCTTATGCTCTCCTTTTTTGTGGACACTCGGCAAGCTGAAACTGCAAAACAATGGATTATGAAGAGAAAAAAACAAGTATTGCAGAAAAATAGTAAAAGGTAAATGGCGAAATGGTAAATATTTTGTAACTTTGCACTCGATTTATGTGATATTATTATATTTATAATAAGGATTATGGGTTATAGATTCTTGAAAACTATTTCTACAGTATTCACATTCGCTTTCATCTGTATCAATGCGATGGGGCAAACCAGACATGAAATCAAGGCTGGTGAAACGCTTTATAGTATCAGCCACACGTATGGGGTGACCATCAGCGCCATCCAGGCAGCGAATCCTGGGTTGGGCGAAACGATCATAGCCGGACAGACCATCAACATTCCTGCCAAGACAGCACAGGAACCTGTTCAGCACATCATCATTCAAACACCTCCTGTGCAGCAGGCTCCCGAACAGCATATCATCATTCAGCCTGTGACACAGCAAGCAACTGTAGAAGATGTGCAGCCGACACCTGTCGTTGAAGAAATTCCACCTTGCAAGGAAACCTATGAGGTAAAGAAAAAGGAGACGCTTTACAGCATTGCCCAACGTTTCGGCGTATCGGTGGATGAGATAGTGGCTGCCAATCCTACGATTGAACCTGATAAGAAAGACAGAATCAAGAAGGGACAGGTGCTGTGCATTCCGTTCACCCAAGCCGAACTGGAAGCGATGCGTCCTGTGGAAGTCGAGGAAGAGGAAATCATCATCAAGGAGCCTGTACCTGTGAACTTCGCTGTCATCATGCCGTTCGGCCTTGACCAGCAGAAGAAGACACGTGAAGCCATCACGATGATCGACTTCTATGAGGGTATCATGCTGGCGGTATCGGAGATGAAGCGAGATGGTGTAAGCGGAAAGGTATATGCATTCGATGAAGCACAGATAGACAGCGTACTTGCATTGCCGCAGATGAAGAATGTGCAACTGATTATCGGTGCCAAAGACGCAAGCAACATTAACAAGCTGAAGGCGTTTACCGAGAAGAACAACATCAGTCTGGTAGTTCCGCTCTCGTCGTCCACTACCCTTGTGAACAACTCCCACAATGTGTATCAGGTGAACCAGAAGATGGATAACCACACATACGATCGTGCCTTCGCTTCGTTCTCTGCCATGCATCCCAATGCCAATTATGTATTTATCAACATAGAAGACCAGACCGATAAGGCCGACTACGTACTGCGTCTGAAGAACTTCCTCAATTCAGAGAAAATCAGTTACTCAAACTGTGACTTCAAGGAGATAGCCAACCTCGTCGGGATGTTATCGACAAACAAGGAGAACTACATCATTATATCGTCGAGTACCAAAACGGCTTTCGACCGCATCGTCAAGCGATTGGACGAACTGGCACTGGATTCGTATCGTATCAACCTTTTCGGCTATACCGACTGGCAAGCCTTTGCCGACAAGTCGATCGAGGCATTCAAGAAGTACAACTGTATGTTCTTCACCAGTTTCTACAACAATCCGAACGCAACAGAGACCTATGCTTTCAACCAGCGTTTCCGCAGCGCATTCGGACGCGATCAGTACCATTCATACCCACGTTACGGTATGTTGGGCTACGACATCGCTAACTTCTTCGTGCGCAACATGTATATCGAGGGAGAGGATTTTGCTGCCAATATAGAGAACCTGACAAGCGACGCCATACAGAATCCTATGCATTTCACCCACAAGAACACATGGAGTGGATTTATCAACAATGCCATGATGTTTGTGAAATACAATGCTGACGGAACCATCAGTGTGAAGCAACTGTAAGGAAAATGTAAGAATTTAAAAATCAAAGAATGTAAAAGTTAATATCTAATTATGAAACGACTTGCATTTTTACATTTTTTCATTTTTACATTGTGCTTGTCGCTCCATGCTCAGGTGGGCGATAAGCGTAGCGACTTTGCCATTGGTGGCAATTTCGGTATGCTTATGACGAGGATGGATATAACCCCTACCATCAAGCAAGACTATAAATACAGCCCGACATTCGGATTCTCTGCCCGTTACATCTGCGAGAAATACTTCACCGCCATCTGTGGCGTATCGATGGAAGTCAACTTTGCAAACCTTGGTTGGAAAGAGGTAATCGAGGACGGAAGCGGTAATACCTATAGCCGCAGTCTGACCTATGTGCAGGTACCTATCATGATGCAGATGGGATGGGGACGCGAACTACGAGGCTGCAAGTTCATATTGGAAGCAGGTCCGATATTCGGATACAACCTAGGAAGTTCGGAAACATACGGAGGAGGTGTGTGGGATGTATCAAGACGTCCTAACAATGTGGTGAAGCAATACGGAATGGCTGTTGACAACAAGGTGGATTATGGCATCACAGCAGGTATCGGAATGGAACTCTCGACCCCTTTGGGACACTTTCTGCTCAACGCCCGATACAACTATGGACTTGGCGACGTATTCGACAACAGCAAGAAAGGTTTTTTCAGCCGGTCTGCCCATCAGACCATCACTGCCAAACTAACCTATCTCTTCGACATCGTTAAAACGAAATAGAATATAAATCATTAATTAAATAACTTATGAATAAACTTACAACTACACTCCTTACTGGAATCTTATCGCTCCAAGCGATTAGCATGAATGCACAGAACGACAAGGTGGCGTATCTGTTTACGTATTTCACAGGTAATGCTCCTGAGCAAGAGCAGATTTGTTATGCACTCAGCGATGACGGATACAACTGGACACCGCTCAACAACGGACGCCCTGTCATTGCATCCGATACGATTGCGTTTACGGGTTGTGTACGCGACCCTCATATCCTTCGCTGTGAGGACGGCAAGACATTCTATATGGTTGCTACCGACATGAAGTCAAACTTGGGTTGGTCATCCAACCGTGGTATGGTGCTGATGAAGAGTACCGACTTGATTCATTGGGAACATACAGTCATCCATTTCCCTACCAAGTTTGCCAACACTTGGCGAAACGTACAACGTGTGTGGGCTCCTGAGACAGTGTACGACACCCATAGCGGCAAGTATGTGGTGTTCTATTCGCTGCTGTCGCCTACCAACCGCTACGACAAGATTTACTACAGCTATGCCAACGATGACTTCACCGACATTACCGAACCGCAACTGTTGTTTGATGACGGGAAGGCAGCCATCGATGGAGATATTGTATATAACAAAGCCGACGGATTGTTCCACCTTTTCTATAAGAGTGAAGCAGGAGGCGGTATCTTCCAGGCAACAACCCGCAGCATCCTGCCAGCAGCCGGTCAGAAGCCAGGTGAGCAATGGACCAAAATCCCTACAAGAGTGGAAGTAAGCCGCACAGCGGTTGAAGGTGTAGGTGTGTGTCAGGCAATCGATGGCAAGAGCTGGATTGTGATGTACGACTGCTATTCAGCAGGTCACTATCAGTTCTGTACCAGCGAAGACTTGAAGACATTCAAGTTTGTACAAGATACGAAGACACAAGGAGTATTCACACCTCGTCACGGTACGATGATACCTATCACTCAGGCAGAGAAAAACCGTCTGCTATCCGCATTCGGTTCAACCAAGCAACCTATCCTCGAAGGCTTCCATGCTGATCCAGAGGTACTCTATTCCAACAAGACCAAGAAATATTATATCTACTCCACCACAGATGGATTCGACGGATGGGGTGGTTATTACTTCCAGGTATTCTCGTCGACCAACCTCATTGATTGGACCAACGAGGGTACGATGCTCGATGTGAAGTCCGACCAGGTTCCTTGGGCAAGAGGCAACGCATGGGCACCAGCAATCGAAGAGGTGAAACAAAAAGACGGAACATACAAATACTATTTCTATTATAGTGCAGATGCAGGACGTCGCAAAGAAATCGGTGTTGCCATAGCTGACGACCCATGCGGTCCATTTGTCGACTTTGGCAAACCAATCATCAGCGATTCTCCTGTAGGCCGTGGTCAGCAAATCGATGTGGATGTGTTTACCGACCCCAAAACAGGTAAGCACTACATCTACTGGGGTAACGGTTATATGGCAGGAGCCGAACTGAACGATGATATGACAAGTATCAAGCAGAACACCATTACCGTGTTGACACCCGAGGGTGGTACGCTTCGCGATTATGCCTATCGTGAGGGCACCTATGTATTCTACCGCAATGGTACCTATTACTTCCTGTGGAGCGTTGACGATACGGGCAGTCCTAACTATCACGTAGCATACGGAACCAGCAAGAAGCCACTTGGACCAATCACCGTAGCCGAAGAGCCAATCGTGTTGAAGCAAGACCCATCAAAACAGATTTACGGTCCCGCCCACAACTCAGTGCTGCAAATCAAAGGAAAAGATCAGTGGTATATCGTATATCACCGCATCAATCGTGACTTCCTGAACAACGGACCTGGCATCCATCGTGAGGTATGTATCGATGAGATGAAGTTCGACAAGAAGGGCAAAATCATCCCTGTGCAGCCAACCCTGAACGGACCTGCTCCATTGAAATAATAGCCCCTCTCTTATCCCCCATGGGGGAAGATGAGCTCTCCCTAACCCTCCCCTTAGGGGGGGGGAACTAAGGAACTTTAAATGGTAAAATGGTAAATGGCAAATGGCTAAATGGTAAATAGCAAATGGCTAAATGGTAAATAGTAAATGGTAAATGGTAAATGGTAAATGGTAAATGGTAAATAGTATTATCTTCGACCTCGACGGAACCCTGCTCAACACGTTGGACGACCTCTATTCCAGTGTCAATCATGCACTGTCATCCTATCATTTGCCTGTTCGCAGCAAGTGGGAAGTCAGGAGCTTTCTGGGAAATGGAGTACGCCGTCTGGTCGAACATGCCTTACCAGAGGGTTGCGATGCCGAACTGACTGAGAAAGTATTCCGCGAATTTCGCGAGTACTATCTTGAACATAGTCTCGACCGCACAGAACCCTACGACCAGATTATCCCGATGTTGCATCAATGTAAGCAGCGGGGACTGAAAACCGCAATTGTCAGCAACAAACTCAATATGGCGGTTCAGGATCTTCATCAGCGCTTCTTTTCCGACTGCATCGATGTCGCAATTGGTGAGACGCCTGACGTACGCCGCAAACCTGCCCCCGATATGGTGCTGCGAGCCATCGAACAGTTGGGATGCCAACATGATGACGCCGTCTATGTGGGCGACAGCGAGGTTGATTTGGCAACTGCTCATAATTCCAAACTGCCATGTATTGCTGTTTCATGGGGTTTCCGCGACAAGGAATTCCTCATAGAGCAAAAGGCAAAGATTATTATCGATTCACCCCTCGATATCATCAGCACCCTATCGTCAATATCACCTGAACTCCCGTAACTCCTGAACATATGAAACGACTTGCATCTTTAAATATCTTTATTGCATTCTCTCTTTTCACATTGTGCTTGCCACTTTCTGCAACCCCGCACAATGATTTCGACGCTGCACTACAGATGCTGGCCGACTTTACACCTTATTTATATAATCAGTATCAGGAGATAAGCGACAAGAATTCGAAAGGAGAGCCATTGGCAACATTCAAGGGTGAGAATACATTTGGCAATAACGAACAAGGTGTGCGTCACAATGCCGACCTCTCGATGATTTGTGCGTTTCTGTGCAAATATGCGAAAGGTAAGGTCACACTTCCGCAACAGGTCAGTTGGGAGCGTCTCGAGCAGATGGGAAACCGTACGCTCATCTACGCCTACTCCACCCATAAGGCGAACCGTCTCTATCCCTGCAAGAATAACCAGTATTGGGGTTCTGTCAGCAATGCCGACCATAGTTGGGAGTCGTCTCTCTGGGCTATGTCGGTAGCCTATTCAGCATTTTTCCAATGGGATAGGCTGACTGCAGAGCAGCGTCAGTATGTCTATCATCTACTAAAAGCCGAATGCAACTACGAACTCGAGCGCAGCATCCCTACAGGCTATAAAGGTGACACCAAAGCAGAAGAGAACGGATGGGAGTGTAATGTGCTGGCTGCCACACTCGGACTATTTCCTAATGACGAACTGGCGCCTCAGTGGTTCGACCGTCTCAGGGCGTTTGCCATCAATTCATACTCGCATCCATTCGACAAAGACGATCAGACAGTCATCGACCCCGATTACGACCAGAAAACCATCGCAGACTTCTACGTAGGAGCAAACCTTTACGACGACTATACCCTGCAAAACCACAATTACTTCCATACCAGCTACCAGAATGTGGTGGCACAGGAATTAGGTGAAGCAGCTTTGGCACTTAAGTTGTTCCAAAACGTATTGTATCAGAAAGAACGTTGGACAACCAACGCACTGATGCACAATGTGGGATTTGTAATGGACGAAGTGCTCTACAGCCTGGCTTTGAGCGACGGAGAATTGGCGATGCCCAACGGGAACGACTGGAGTCTGTTTCTCTACGACCAGATTACATCTTACTCCACCGTCTCCTGTTTCCTGCGCGACCCCTATGCCTTGCTGCTTGAGCAACAGGCTTTGCAACAAATAGGAAAACGCCAGAAGACCACAACTGACGGCTCATGGCTCCTACGCCCCGATGTAGGTGCACGCCGTATGGGTGTTGAGGCACATCGCGTTATGATGACCTGGCTCATGCACCATCTGCTACCTACCGACGACATCACCCCTGCTACCTGGAACCAATTCCTGAGTCAATATGGCGAAACCAGCTATTACCCCGACCAAGATGTCATCACAGCATCATCTGCTGAGCGATTCACTTGTTTCTCTTGGAGCAAGGGACTGAAAAGCTATACGGGTTATTTTGCGCCAAACAATGTCGTTCACAACAATATCGTAGTGCCCTTCCGAGCCAACAATACAGGAAACTTCATAGGTTGGTACGAAGTAGCCGGCAAGAAGACTGATGCTACAGATGTCCGTCACTCTATCGTATGGTCAGACTCCAACAGCTACATCATTAGCGGTACGCTCGAGACCAACGAACACACGCTGCGTGACCATTATCTGCTCTTTGCTTCCCGCCACAATCTCGTTCTCTATTTCGACATTGTCAAAGCGATAGCCGACTGTACCATCAACAGCGAACGAGGCGGTCTGCTGGCCATATCGACCGACCCCTTCACCAAGGTAGAACGTACACTTGCCACTACAAACGCTCAACAGACTTTAAACGCTCAACTATCAACTATCAACGCTCCGTATATCAACATCGACAACTGTATAGGTGTATTGGCGCGAACAGACCGTGCAAACAACACGATGGCATTTGGTGACCAGCAGAACAACAACTCCATTCTCACCTCACGCCTCTACCCTATCTATTCCGACAAGCCACAAAGCGTCAGCATCGGCGACAGAGTCAACTCACGTCTCGTGGCATACTACAGCAATGTCAGTACATCCCAACTCGAGGCGCTCAATTCGCAATGCGCAGCAATCAATAATCTGCCTCGTGGATGGAAAGGCTATCAGGTGAAAGACACCGATGGTGCCACCTATCTCATCATCTTCAACACTGTAGAACCCATCGTCAACAAGTTGAAAATGGATGGTCTCCTGCAGACTTACAACCCCACCCTCTCCATTGTCGTTACCCTCATCGACGGAAAAATCGAAGTGCTACCAATTCAATAAACAATATATAAATCATCAACTAATCAATTAAATCAATTAACAATGAAACGAATTGCATTTTTACTAATTTACATGATGACATTGTGCTTACCACTCTGTGCACAAGGTTACACTCTCCCCAAAGGGAAAGAAATTTACATACCCAAGGAGTTGCGCGACAACGATTTTACCAGTCGCGACTCGAAATGGAGCTACTACCGTATGGCATGTACGCCCAATGTGGTTTGCTTCTGGGAAAAAGGATTTGGTGACGACCTCAGTAAGGCACCCGATCTCGATGGTCACAAGATGACGGTCGACCTCGACAACCTTCTCTCGCGTGTTGAATATTTCTACAATGTCTATCGCGACATGATGGGATTCCTTCTGCCTGGCAGTAAAGCCGAGAAATACCGCATGATGGTCATGCTGAACTACTCACTCGAAGGAACCGCTTACGGAGGCTCGTACGACGACGAAATCGGCGCCCTGTGGATTGCGCCCAATCGTGTGCAGGACAAGACCCTCAACTGCATTGCCCATGAAATCGGACACTCTTTCCAGATTCAGATTTCGTGTGACGGACAGTCACAAGGAATGGGTGGCGGCATCTTCGAGACATCTGCTCAGTGGATGCTGTGGAACGTAAATCCCCGTTGGACGACTGATGAGAACTACCACTGGGAAGCGTTCAAGAAACTCATCCACCTGAGTCTCTTCAACAGTGAGAACATGTACCACGCTCCCTTCGTACTCGAATACTGGAGCTATCTACACGGTCTCACCTACATGGCCGACATGTTCCGCGGAGGCCGTCGTGGAGAGGATTTCACCCAGACCTATATGCGAATGTATAATGTTGATGTCAAACAGATGGGCGACGAACTGCTCGACTGCTACAGCCGACTCATCACTTTCGACTTCCCAGACAAACGGAAGGAAAGTGTTCGCTATTCCTGCGAGATGAAGAGCGAAATGCAGGATGCAGGCAATGGGTGGCAGAAACCAGTCAATGCCCCACAGACCTACGGATTCAATGTCGATGAAATCACGCTGCCAGCCGTTGGCAAGACAGTCAAGGTTCAGTTCCAGGCTCTTTCTACAGCCGATAATATCGGCTATCGCTACGGACTTGTAGCCGTTGATAACGACAATAATCCCACATACCTCGGTGCCAATTCCGAGGCAAAGAAAACCCTCACCTACAAGAACCCAGGCAACATCAAGCGCCTCTATCTTGTTGTTGTAGGATGTCCATCAAAGGAATACCGTCCTGAGTCATTCGGATTTGGACGCAGACGCGGCCAGCAAGCCGAAACAGCACAGGAAGGTCCTGCCACCTATCCGTATCAGATAAAGGTTATTGGGTAGAGGCTAAAGTCTGACAACTGTCAACTAGCGACTAACAACTAAGGTCAAAAGTCTAACAACTAAAGTCTAAAAGAAATGAAACGACTTGCATCATTGATTATACCATTTGCCGTTTGCCTTTCGGCATTTGCCGCCCTTCCAACAAAGGGAGAGACGGAAGGTGTTCTGTTCTCTTCACCTAACAAACAACTGCGTGTCGAACTGTCACAACAAGATGGTTTGCACTTCACACTTACCGATGGTTTCAACCAACTCATTGAGCGTGCCGATATAGGCATGATCATCCAGTCGGGCAGCACATCAGTCGATGTATCGAAAGCCACCATCAAGGGCAAACCCTCCGTTAAGTTGGTGAAAGAAGACATCACTGCCCCACTCTATCGTCAAACCAAATACTCTACCGCCTACAACCAGGCTGTAGTTCGTCTCAGTTGTGGTGTCAACCTCGAGTTCCGCTTATTCGATGAAGGTGTGGCATACAGATTTATCACCACAGGCTTCAACAACTATAAAGTACTCGACGAGAAAGCCGACATCCGTTTTGCCGAGGATTATGTCAGCTACCTGCCTTTTACCACCAATCCTCGCAAACCCGAGGCGATGGCTTTTCAGGCTACTTACAACGTAGCACCTTTTACTCGTCAGCGCGACCTGCTCGCCTTTCTGCCGGCAACAGTCGATTGTCAGTCGGCCAAGATGACCATCATGGAAAGCGATCTTGAAGCATATCCAGGCATGTTCCTTCAGGTTAGTGGAAAAGGTGTGAAGGCTCACTTTGCCAAGTATCCTAAGACTACCGATTACTATCAGTGGCGTAAGCAGCAGTATGTAACAAGTACAGAGGACTATATCGCTTCATGTACATCCAACCGCGCCTTCCCGTGGCGCATCTTCGCCCTTGCACATCGTGATACCGAGATGCTCGACAACAATATGGTTTACACCCTTGCTACTCCCAACCGCATTGGCGACACCAGTTGGATTCGTCCAGGTAAGGTAGCATGGGATTGGTGGAACGACTGGAACATCACAGGAGTTGACTTTGTAGCAAGCATCAACAATGCTACATACAAACACTACATAGACTTTGCTGCCAGGTACGGACTTCAGTATGTCATCCTCGACGAAGGTTGGTACCTTCCTTCGAGCGGCGACCTTCTCACCACTATTCCTGAGATTGACCTCCCAATGTTGGTTGAATATGCCAAGACCAAGAATGTCAAGCTGATTCTCTGGTGTGTTTTCAACTGTCTCGACGACAATATCGAAGCCATCTGCGAGCGCTATGCAGCGATGGGTATAGCGGGATTCAAGGTGGACTTCCTCGACCGCAACGACCAGACAGCCGTAGAGATGGCATACCGCATTGCCGACCGCTGTGCACAGCACCATCTGTTGCTCGACTATCACGGCATCTATGCCCCTACAGGCATCAACCGCACCTATCCTAATATCGTCAACTTCGAGGCAGTCTTCGGGATGGAAGAAACCAAATGGACTAAGAACGGAGAGCAGGATATGCCTCTCTACGACGTCACTTTCCCATATATCCGCCTGCAATGTGGCTACACCGACTTCACCCCAGGTGGTTTCCGCAATGCTACGTCGAAGGACTTCCAACCTGTCAACAACAACCCCATGACGATGGGAACACGTTGTCATCAGATGGCGCACTATATCGTACATGAGTCGCCCCTCACCATGCTCGCCGATAATCCCACCATCTATGAGCGTGAATCAGAGTGTACACGGTTCATCGCCACCCTACCCTCGCAATATGAGAGCCTCCGTGTCATCGACGGCAAGATGGGTGAATACATCGTCACACTCCGAACCGACCGCCAGGGCAACTACTACGTGGGAGGTGAGACCAACTGGACTGCTCGAACCATCATGCTACCACTCAGTTTCCTGCCCTCCGATGGCAGCTGGCAGGCAGAAATGGCTGTCGATGGAGTCAATGCCGACCATTCAGCGACCGACTACCGCATCGAGCGACAGACCATCACATCAGCCACCAACCTGCGCATCCACATGGCATCGGGAGGAGGCTTCGCTATCAAGATTACCAAGCAGTAAGCAATAGGATTTACCCAAAGAATCGTTATCGGCTCCAACGGTATTCCTTACCCGCCCGGAGTTTGATTAAAGCAGTGGAACCATTACAGTGTACAGTGGTGGTTCCTTGTTGTTTTGCCCTGATGGTATAGGCGGTGACTTGGTGGTTGCGCCATGTGATGTCCACTTCGAAGGCTCCTCGGGCACAAAGTCCACTTACAGAACCATCAGCCCACTCTTGAGGAAGAGCAGGAAGGAGAAAGATATCGGTCGTGGTGGATTGCAGGAGCATCTCGGCTACACCTGCACAACCTCCGAAGTTGCCGTCGATCTGGAATGGCGAATGGGCATCGAGCAGGTTGGGATAGGTTCCCCCACCCCCTCGGTAGTCTTCTCCACGATAATTATCAGGACTGACATATTTCAACAGACGTCGATAGATGCGGTAAGCACCGACCGAATCATGGAGGCGTGCGTAGAGGTTTACCCGCCAACCTGTGCTCCAACCTGTGGTGTTATCGCCTTTGATTTCCAGGGTCTTAGCACATGCTTTACACAAATCTGTAGAGGAGGAGGTAATCTGATGTCCAGGATAGAGACCGAACAAATGCGACTGATGGCGATGCTGAGGGTCGGCATCGTTCCAGTCGTGATACCACTCTTGCAGATTGCCTTTTGCTCCTATTTTATATGGGAGGAGGCGTGGAAGTGTTCGCGTGATTTCATCACATAACTTCTTATCAGTCTTCAGCAGCTGAGCGGCAGCGAGGGCATCAGTGAGACACTCGCGAATCATCGCTATGTCGGCAGAACCTCCATAGACGGTATATCCTCGATAGCGGTCAGGCGTGAGATATTCGTTCTCAGGGGAAGTTGAGGGCGAAGTCATCAAATAGCCGTCTTTCTCGATGAGCCAATCCAAACAGAACTCAGCAGCACCACGCAGGATGGGATAATACTCGCGGAGGAAAGCTTTGTCTTTTGTGAACATATAGTGCTCCCATATATGGGTTGAGGTCCATGCACCTCCCATATTCCAGTTTGCCCACTGAGGGCCTCCGTCGTGCTCGCCTACAGGATTGGTCATAGCCCAGATATCGGTATTATGGGCAAGGCACCAACCACGATGTACGTTATAGTACTCGCGTGCTGTAATGACACCTGTCTTCGCTGTGTTTTTCAGGAACGAAAGCATGGGCATGTGGAGTTCGCTCAAATTGGCGGTCTCGGCTGCCCAGTAGTTTTCCTCAAGGTTGATGTTCGAGGTGTAGTTGCAGCTCCAGGGCGGCAACAACTTCTCGTTCCACAGTCCTTGCAGGTTGGCTGGGACACCCATCGTACGTGAACAGGAGATGAGCAGGTAGCGACCGAACTGGAAGTAGAGAGCTTCAAGTTCGGGGTTGTGTTGCTGCTGTTCTGTGTAGTTATAAAGCTGACGGTCGGTTGGCAAAGCAGCGATTGCCGCATCAGTCTTGCCAAGATTGAGAGACACACGATTGAACAGTCGCTCATAGTCGATGATGTGTCGCTGACGAAGGGTTTCGTATTTGTAATGTTTTGTTTTGTCGATACGACGGGCAACAAGTGTTTTGTAATCACGTCCCTGAGTAATAGGGTTCTTGTCGAAACCGTTGAAACTGGTCACATTGGATATACAAATGGTTGCTTCCTTGGAATTGAAGATTAGTAGCGAGTCTCCATCTAGATAACTGCGGACATGCGAATCGACCACCGCTACAGACGTTCGGAAACGCATACCACGGTTTTCTTCGTAGAAGAACTTACCATCCGTATAGTTAGGACGGGAGTGGTATGCCACATAGCCGTCAGACGATAAGACGACAAGATCGTCGATGGATGTCGTATGAGGTAATTGTGAATCGAGACGAAGGCTTGCGGTGAAAGGTTTCTCGGACTTTATATGAACGACGATGACACTATCGGGAGCCGAACAGAAGTATTCTACCTTGAATGGGACACCATTACGCTTGTAGGTAGTCGTAGCAATAGCCTGCGAGATGTCGAGCGAGCGACGGTAGTCTGTAATAGAAGGTGTTACTCCATCATCGTCTAAGTAGTGGATGATGAGCGAACCAAGCGGTTGGTAGTTCTCGCTATAGTGACCCTGTACCTTGCGCTGCAGACGGTCGGCAAGTCGATAGTCTTCCTTATTGAGCGCATCACGGATGTCAGCCAGATTGCGCCAAGCCTCAGGCGAATAGACCTTTGTGTCGGGTTCACCTGTCCAGAGGGTAATATCGTTCAGACTGATTTGCTCGAAGTCTGTACGACCATATACGGTAGCACCCAGCGAACCGTTACCAATCACAAGCGCCTCCTCGAAATAGCGGGCAGGACGGTCGTAGTGAAGCGTGAGGGGTTGGGCGGAAACTAGAAAGGACCGGATGACGAGACCAATCACAAGGATATATCTATTTGTTCTCATAGGGAAGCTGTTATTAATGATAATGTGGCAAAGTTAAGGAAAAAATAATACTTATAGAATGAAATCATGTGAAAAATGAAGAAAACGCTCACTGATTCTTGCCCATTCTCTATTTTTTTACTAATTTTGCGAAAAATTAAAAAGAGCAATGAAGAAACGTATCATCATAGCAACGGATTCGTTCAAGGGTTCGCTGAGCAGCACAGAAGTTGCAGAGTCTGTCAAAGAAGCATTGTTGGCAAAAAATGCCGATTTAGAAGTATTGACCTATGGCATTTCTGACGGTGGTGAAGGATTTGCAGAGATGTTGACAAATGCACGCGGGGGAAAGATGGTGAAGATGGACGCACATGATGCCCTACTCCACCCTATTAAGGCACAATATGGAATGATTGACGATTGTGCCGTGATAGATGTCGCTTCAACCGTAGGACTGACGATGCTGAAACCTATGGAACGTAATCCTTGGAAGGCAACCAGTTTTGGTGTTGGTGAAATGATTCTGCACGCCCTGAAGCACGGTGCACGAAAAATCATCATCGGATTGGGCGGATCTGCCACAAACGATGCTGGACGCGGTATGCTGGAGGCAATGATAGGAACCAAGAAAGTGAGCGACTGCATGATGGAATGGCCATATGGTATGCGTAAAACAAAAAATGACTTGGTGGAAGCCCTGCACGAAGTGAAAGGACTGGACGATTGTGAATTCGTCATAGCCACAGATGTGGATAATCCTCTATGCGGTCCCAACGGAGCAACCCATATGTTTTCCTCACAAAAGGGAGCGTCGCCAGCTATTAAACCCCGACTTGAACAACGCAACCGTAAATTCGGAAAGATGCTGGAGCAACAGTCAAAACGCTCCATCGTAGAACAGCCCGGAGCAGGTGCAGCTGGAGGAATCGGTGCTGCACTCATGACAATGAAAAACTGGAAGATACAGCGAGGTATCGACTTACTAATGGACTTGTACGACATCCGTACGAACATGAAAACAGCCTCGATGGTTATCACAGGAGAAGGACGCATCGACCAACAGACCCTCTGCGGAAAGGCTGCATACGGAATAGGAGTGACAGCAAAGGAGATGGGTATTCCTTGCATCGCCATTTGCGGCCAACTCAGCGACGACTTTGACGCGACACAAGCCCCCTGGACAAAAATAATTCAGGTCTCACCTCCCAACCAAACATTATTGGAATCGATGAAACCTGATGTAGCAAGAGAAAATATCAGTAAAGCGGCTTCAGAATTAACATGCTAACAAGTTAGACGTTAGTTGTTAACTTCTTATTCAAAGCACATAGCTCCGCTTACCTATTTCTTTAGCAAAGCCTTGGCCTTATCAGAGAAATATTTCTCAACTTCCTTATATGGCACTGTACATTCTGGCATACCAGCAACGTACGGTGCTATTTCATAAGCACTATAGACAAACTTTACCCCAGTAGGCGCAAACCAAGGTTCGAGATAAGGCAAAGGGAAATTGTCGTACACACCATCAAACAGACACTCCTCGAGATCTGATTCCGCACCATCAGTTTCATTGAAATACTCTTCAATGTGCTTCTTGATAATGGGAGCCAACTGGGTAGTATCAGCAAATATATCCCAACCCAACTTAGTTCCATCCTCCTTGTCGAATGTCACACCATAAAAGAAAGGCATTCCATGTGCACCACCTGTATAGTCATAACCTGCTACCTCGTAAGTGAGGAAGTCGGCACTGTCAGTTGCCATCGTGATATTGAGTTCAAGATAAGCGCCAAGGCCATCAAACAGACCTTCCTCGTCACACTCCTGAAAATACTCAGCAGCATAATGCTTCAACATCTCGTCGTCAAAGTTGACTTCGCCCTCATAAGACTTACCCAGCAGGCCATGCATCCACTTTTTAACAGAGTCGACCAATACTGGATTGCCAGAAACAGGAACATCTAGATTGAGCGTATAGCTGATGCTAACATCGTTTTGTTCGAGACTGTCAGTAAACTCTTTATTTTCTGTCTTAAATACCATATCGCCCAAAGCGATAGAGTCAAGAACCAAAGAATCGGAATCATTGGTAGATGTATTATCTGTAATGATTCCACAAGCAATCATAAACGACGTTGCAATAACACATGCGATAGGAATGAGTATCTTCTTCATGTTGGGTTTGATTAAAAATGAAAATCCCCCCTCATGCGAGAGGGGATTTATGATTAATATATTGATCTTACAACAAGTCGTCGAGGGCACTCTTCATGCCAATCTCTGATGACTCAGCTGATTCCCCCTTTGGAGCATCTGAGTGACGAGACTCTTGACGATGAGAACGGTCGCTGTGACCACGACGCTCACGACGTTCGCCTCGCTCTGGACGTTCACGACGTTCGCCCTTTTCACCACGAGCCGGACGCTCAGGGCGCTCTGTGTAACCCTCAGGCTTTTCCAAAAGAACACGATGTGAGAGTTTGAACTTACCTGTCTTTGGATCGACATCGAGCAACTTCACTTCGATTTCGTCATCTTCCTTGATACCTGTTTCTTCCATAGTCTCGAAACGCTTCCAATCGATTTCTGAGATATGGAGCAAACCTTCCTTGCCTGGGAGGAATTCAACAAAGCAGCCATAAGGCATGATTGACTTCACCTTGCTCTTATAGACTTCGCCTACTTCTGGAACAGCCACGATAGCCTTGATCTTTGCAAGAGCCAACTGGATTGCTTCCTTGTTAGGAGCAGCCACCTGAACCTTACCCACGCCATCTTCCTCATCGATGGTGATAATAGTCTGAGTCTCTTCCTGCATAGCTTGTATAATCTTGCCACCAGGACCAATGACAGCACCAATCATATCCTTAGGAATGATGATCTGTTCGATGCGTGGTACATGAGGCTTAAAGTCTTCACGAGGTGCAGAGATGGTCTTCATCATCTCACCCATGATATGCTCACGGCCTGCTTTTGCCTGCATGAGAGCCTTCTCGAGGATTTCGTATGACAGACCGTCGCACTTGATATCCATTTGAGTAGCAGTAATACCATTGACTGTTCCTGTGGTCTTGAAGTCCATATCACCAAGGTGGTCTTCGTCACCGAGAATATCGCTCAGGATAGCATATTTCTCTTCACCTGGGTTCTTAATCAGACCCATAGCGATACCTGCAACTGGGTTCTTGATAGGTACACCAGCATCCATCAGTGCCAAAGTACCAGCACATGTTGTAGCCATTGATGATGAGCCGTTTGACTCAAGTACATCACTGACCACACGAACGGTGTATGGGAAATCATCGGGCAGCTGACCCTTGATACCACGCCAAGCAAGATGACCGTGACCAATCTCACGACGACCAGTGCTACGCTGTGCCTTTGCTTCACCTGTAGAGAATGGAGGGAAGTTATAATGGAGCAGGAATCGCATGTTGTAACGCTCAAGTGCTCCATCGACCAACTTCTCATCGAGTTTTGTACCCAATGTAGCAGTAGCGAGTGCCTGAGTCTCACCACGCGTGAAGATAGCAGAACCGTGAGGTCCTGGCAGTGGGCTTACCTCGCACCAGATTGGGCGGATATCGGTTGTCTGACGTCCATCGAGACGGATACCCTCGTCAAGGATACAACGACGCATTGCATCGCGCTCAACGTCAGCATAGTAGCGGTCAACAAGTGTGTTCTTCTCTTCAAGTTCCTCTTCTGTCAAATCAGGATGTGCAGCAGCATATGCCTCCTTGAATTCTTCGCGGATAGCTTCGAACGCATCAGCACGTGCATGCTTTTCCAGACCTTGCTTAGTCACATCGTATGCTTTCTGATAGCAATCGTTCTTTACTGCCTCACGAAGTTCTTCATCGTTCACCTCATGGCAATATTCACGCTTTACATCAGTACCGAGTTCTTTCATCAGTTCCTTCTGGATGCGACACTGAGGCTTAATAGCCTCGTGAGCAGCCTTCAGTGCATCGAGCAGATCGAGTTCACTCACTTCTTTCATCTCGCCTTCCACCATCATAATATTCTCTTCGGTAGCGCCAACCATCAAGTCCATGTCAGCTTCCTTAAGCTGCTCGAACGTAGGATTGATAACGAATTCACCATTGATACGAGCTACACGAACTTCAGATATTGGGCCTTCAAATGGAATGTCTGAACAAGCCAACGCTGCAGAAGCAGCAAATCCTGCAAGTGCATCAGGCATATCAACTCCGTCTGCAGAGAAAAGAATAACATTAACATACACCTCTGCGTGATAGTTTGATGGGAACAGAGGACGGAGTGCACGATCGACAAGACGACATGTCAGAATTTCTTCATCAGATGGCTTGCCTTCACGTCTTGTAAAACCTCCAGGGAATCGGCCGGCTGCGGCATACTTCTCACGATACTCTACCTGGAGTGGCATAAAATCTGTTCCTGGTACGGCATCTTTTGCGGCACAAACAGTGGCCAGGAGCATGGTGTTGCCCATACGGAGCATCACGGAACCATCGGCTTGTTTTGCCAACTTTCCTGTCTCAATGCTGATTTCTCGTCCGTCAGGCAATGAGACTGTCTTTGTAATTACATTCATCTTTAAAACTTTATATATGTTTCGACATAAAAATCGTGCAAAGATACTAAATAATTAAGAGTTATGAGCGAAGAGTTAGGAAAAAATGAAGAATAATTCCTTTTTCAATCCCCATTCTTCATATTTTTTTGTAATTTTGCGCTCGCAAAAGCAACTAATGAGCAATGAGTACTAAAAATATATTAGGTGTAGCCTGCATCATGGCGGCTATGATGACTGCTTGCGACAGCAGTCCTAAATTTCAGGTTGAGGGAACCGTCAGCGATGCCGATGGAAAGATGTTGTATCTCGAAGCAATGACACTCGACGGAATTCAGCGTATCGACTCCACTCGTCTCAAGGACGACGGTTCTTTCCGTTTCAGCGCTCCTGCGCCTACCAATCCCGAGTTCTATGCACTCTGTGTCGACAACCAACGTATCAACTTCTCAATCGACTCCACAGAGACCGTGCGGTTCAAGGCTCAGTTGCCTACGTTCAGTAGTAGCTACACAGTCGAAGGGTCAGACAACTGTGAGAAAATTAAGGAGATATCTTTGTTGCAATCCGCACTACAACAACAGGTCATCGAATTGGAGAAGAACCAGTCGATGTATCCTGGCGATATCGTTGATAGTATCAATGCTCTTGTGAATGCCTACAAAACGCGAATGAAGAACGACTATATCTACAAGGTGCCTATGAAAGCATACGCATACTATGCAGTATGCCAATCGATTACCGACCTGAACTCCACCTACCAGTTGTTCAATCCATCTTCAAACCGTGATGACGTGAAGTGCTATGCTACTATTGCTACTGCATGGGACGGATTGTATCCTAATGCAAAACGTACGGAGCAGATTTGCAATCTGGCCATTCAGGGCATGAGCAACACCGCCCCAGCACAACCAAAATATGTGAATATCGACGAATCAAAGATTTCAGAAGTAAGCATCATCGATGTTGAGCTTCCTGACATCAATAGCAAGATGCGCCGTCTTACCGACCTGAAAGGAAAAGTAGTCATGCTCGACTTTACTGTCTATAGTGCAAAAGAATCTGCCGAGCGTACACGTCGTATGCGCTCTCTATATGAAAAATACAAGAATCAGGGATTTGAGATCTATCAAGTGTCGCTCGACGATGACACACACTTCTGGAAAGTCGCCTGCGAAAAACTTCCTTGGATTTGTGTGCATGAAACTGACGGGTCGGCAGTCAATCTCTACGGAGTAGTCAATGTTCCCACATTCTTCCTCATCAATCGTGAGAACGAACTGGTAAAGCGAAGCGAACAGATTGCCACATCGTTGGAAGACGAAATCAAAAAACTGTTGTAATCTCTAAATAAGCTTACAACAGTAAAGACAGGAAAAACTTCTTGTATCATCCAAAACTTGCCAGGGAAAAGGGACTATCGCTTTTTCTTGGCTTCTTTTTCGAGGCGTTTTTGTTCCTTACGAGCTTCTTTCTCGCGACGCTTCTGTTCCTTGCGTGCTTGCTTTTCGCGACGCTTCTGCTCTTTTTTCAGCTGTTCCTCCAGTTCCTTTGCCTCTTTTTCTGCTTCCTTGGCTGCCTTGCGCTCATCTTTCGCCTCCTGCTTTTCTTTCGCAGAAGATTCGAGTGCGTCGCGTAGCATCTCCTTGTCGAAAGTGAATACGTGACCAAGCATACCCAGCGACAATACCTTGTTTTCGCCATCGAGTTCCACGTGAGTCATATTGAAAAGCAGATAGTTATCTACCTCGAGCTTTGAGTTCAGCGCTACTTCAACGGTTTTGTTGACAATGCCCTTGCCAAGATTTGACAGCACATCATCTCCAAGTCCTAGTTTTTCTGCTTCCTCATCTACATACTCTTTTACGGCCTCCATCATGGCCTTCTTGTGGGCCTTCTTTTCGGGAACCGTCTTTACCATTACTACTACTGCGATGAGCACGAGGGCTCCAATCAAATACTTTTTCATCTTGTTATTATTTGTTTATGATCGTTGTCTAGTTATGATGTATGTTCTGTTTTCTTGCTCAACTTGTTTTGGCAGACTACAATTGTACACCGCGAAGAACTTCGAACTGCAAAGTTAGCAACAACTGAGCAAACGACAAAATAAATTGCCTATATTTTAACACTTACATTTTTACATTATTGTATTTTTACATTTTTCCTCACTTTCGAGGTGCATTTTGTCACATGAAGTCTTGTGTTAGTCTATCTCGATCCGATAAATAGGAACAACATTGAAAGCAACACAAGAGCAAGGTCGAACAACTTAGCCTTGAGATTCTTTTCATGGAAGAACATCGCACCACACAGGAACGACACGACGACACTACCTCGACGTATCATGCTGACAATACTGATCATCGCTTCGTCTTGACTCAGGGCATAGAAATAGACGAAATCGGCTGCCGAAAGGAACACAGAGATGAGGATGATACACCAATCCCAATGAAACGGTGTAGTCTTCTTGCGACGAGGATACCAAAGCACCAACAGCATGATGCCCATCATGAAAAACTGATAGATGTTGTACCACGACTGAACAGCCATCTTGTCCAACCCCACTCCTACCCCAACGGGAGCCATCAGGTAGCGGTCGTACAATCCGCTGATGGCACCAAACACATTTGCCAGCACCACCAGTGCAATCCATTTGTTGTGCTTGAAATCTATTCCTTCTTTCTTCCCGCTCCGACTCATCAGGTAGAACGATATGATGGCGATAGTGACACCAACCCATTGCCACAAGTTGAGTTGTTCGCCCATGAATGTCAGTGCTCCAATGAGCACCATCACTGGACGCGTTGCATTGATTGGACCAACAATCGTGATTGGCAGATTCTTCATGCCGAAATAGCCACACAACCACGAACTGAGTACGATGACTGATTTCAGCAGGATATACCGATGTTCAGCCCAACCATAGCTGTGAGTATAAAACAGGTTGTCTTCACCCAACCCTCCTTGTGCCGAAATCAGGATGAAAGGCAGAAAGATGAGGCTGGAAAAAAGGGTGTTGAGAAACAATACAGGAATCACTGCGTTGCCACGCAGCGAACGCTTCTTAAACACGTCATAGAACCCCAGCAGAACAGCCGACAGGAATGCCAACAATAACCACATCACTTCAATTACTTAATATCTAACGCCTAAAAACTAACGTATAAAGTCTACAACAATATCTTCCACTGCATGTTGATTACCCAACGATTGGTGAACCAGTCTGAAAAAGTATGATTGTAGTCACACCCAACTCCCACTAAGTATTTCGTACGTCGCATAAAGTCAACTTGAATACCACCACCGATCTCGGGCTTTAACTCTTTATCTAATTGTAACAATTGATTATCCACATAGCGTCCGCCCGCATAGAACCGCAGGGCGAAACGTGAACTTGCTTTGTTGGGTATCGAAAACTTGACACCTGCGTCAAGATGTATCATATCTAGATTATCAGTCGCCACACCATCGTCAATACTGCATGTTGCTACCCTGCCTATTGCTTCAACTGCCCAGATAGGGTCGAAGAAATAGCTGAATTCCAATCCTGCATCCATCACTGTGCTGCTACTAATCTTGTTCTCCGTACCTGCCTCAAATCCTGAAATCAGTGTGAGCGAAGTAGGTTGTGAAGTATATTTGAGGGCTTGCATCACATCACCCATTTTCAACTTTGGCTTATTGAAACCATTCACGCCAAAGATTTTGTCAGTGATGAAATACGCAAAATTCGTTGCTACAGCACCAATACCTGCACCCACATAGGTGTCAGTCAACCAATGCTCATTACGGCGTACCCTCATAAACTGGGTAGCAGTTGCAGTTGCATAACCGCCGACACTCAGCCAAGGACTGATATGTCCGTATTCACGATGAAGAATCGTTGCACTTGCAAAGGCCATAGCTGCATGCCCGGAGGGCATACTCTTTTGATCTACCCCATTGGGACGCAACTCGTCAGTTACTTGTTTCCATGTGTGAGTAATCCCGAATGTCAATCCGTATGCCAGCGCATTAGCTACCAACATCCGTTGGGTCTTACTCCTTGATTCAACACCTGCTGCTTTCAGTCCCCATGTCAAGGCAAGAGGTGAAAAGGCAATGCCGTAGTCCAACACATCTGCATCATGTTGCTTCATAGGAGTCGACAGCTGATTGCGGAATTTCCGGTCTTTGTTCAAACTCAATATACCCCTCAGCAACAGGTTGATGCCTTCTGTATGGAACGACTTCTCCTTCAGCGTCAGTTTGTCTTCATAGTCGTCTATCACCCCAATGATCTGCTTGGCTTTTTCCTCAGCCATCAATTTCTCAATACGTTCCCAGAAAGCCGAATCGACTTCTACCTGATAGAGTGAATCTGTCTGGGCATACATCGGCACTACGTTCAATAGCAGCAATAATACAGGAATACAACGTCTCAGCACCTTCTTCCATCTGATAGATAAATATAATGTGCGCACCAGCAGATGGACGAAATAGCCCACATAGACTGCCTGTACACCAAGGAACCTGAACAAGCCCAAATACGACAGTACAAATCCAAGTGCGGCAAACAACATGCAGTCGCGCACCTGACGACCAGCAGTGGCACCAATGAAGATGCCGTCCCACATGAAAGCTGCACAACTCACAAAGGGCATCAGCACCAACCAAAACAAGAATGGGCGTGAGCCCTCAATCACCGTACGGTCAGAGGTCATCACACCAACCATCTGCTCGCCACCTATCAAATATACTAATGTAAATACGAGTCCTACACCCAGTGTCCACTGAAACAAACGAGTGACAGCCAAACGTGTCTGCAGCCTGTCCTGCTCACCTATATACCGTCCTACCAACGCCTCGCCTGCATAGGCAAATCCGTCAACGAAATAACTGAATACCATGAAGAGTTTCATCATGATGGCACCTACCGCCAACACATCGTCTCCATACTCTGAGGTCAGCGCTGTAAAACCCACATAGACCACCATAAATCCCAACGAACGCAGGATGAGGTTACCGTTCAGCGCCAGCATCTGTCTCAGTCGCTCACCTTCATCCTTAGCCCAAAGTCTGATATACTGGAAGAACCGTCGGTAGCCAACTCCCATCAGCACCATTGCAGTCAGCAAGCCCGTATATTGCGCAATCAGGGTTCCGTATGCTACACCAATAGCCCCTAATGGAGTATAGACTGCCAAACAGAAACTCGCAGCCATATTCACTACATTCACGGTAATATCACAAATCATGGGGTACACCGTATTCTGCATCCCGATGAACCAACCCTTGAACACCATCAGCGACAAAGTAGCAGGTGCCGCCCATATACGAATCCAAAAATACTGACGGGCAAACATCTCCACTTCAGGAGAACAAGGCACACACCTCATTACCAAATCGACAAACGGCCATCCAATAGCCCATACCAACAAGGCACCCGCCAACGATAGTGTGATGCTCCCAGAGAAGATATCCATGATTGCCTGACGGTCCCTTCGCCCATAGGCTTGAGCCGTCATACCGCCTGTTCCGACACGCAGAAATCCGAAGTTCCAATACAACAGGTCAAACAACATCGTACCTATGGCTATGCCGCCAATTGCCGATGCATTTGCAATATGACCTGCGATGGCAACATCCACTATTCCTACAATGGGTACAGTGATATTTGCTAATATACTGGGAATGGCAAGACGAAGAATCTCTTTGTTCATCAATCATTCATAATTTGGTGCAAAGGTACAAAAATAATTCATAATTCATAATTCATAATTCATAATAATTGGCTATTTCCGTTTTTTTTCGTACATTTGCGCCAAATTGTGCATAGACATGAAGAAGAGCATCATCATCATCGCTATTTGGTCGCTGTTCAGTGGTCTCAACGCTCAGACCATGAAGCAGATATTCCAGACACTCCCCGATACCATCCTGCCATCGCTCACTAAGAACGACAGGCTCGATCTTATCGACCTCATCGAAAACAACATGCAGAACGAAGTGACCAATCAGCTCAAAGGGAAATCACGTATGACACTCCTCACGCCCAACCTCACCAAGATCCGTCTCTCTGAGTTGGTCGAGGTACAACTATGCAAGCTCCCTACCCCCACCAGCTACTTCATCTGCTACATCCATTCCGTCAAGACTGACACATGGGACAGCACCATACGGTTCTATAACCCCGACTGGACACTTGTGGCCAACCAACAAACGCTCTTCACGAACGCACAACCCTCACCCGACTTCCAGCACCTAGACTTCAACGACGACACTACCCTCACCCTTACCTCTTCGCATTTCAAAAGCGAATCAGGGCAGTTGTCGCTAAAGTCAAAAGGTAGCACCACCGTCCACTGGGATTCCACCCAATCCCGTTTCGTCCGCTAACTTCTTCTCTTCTCTAACTTCTATAACTCCTTTAACTCCTTATAACTCCTTTAACTCCTTATAACTCCTTTAACTTCTATATCACCCTCCCCCATGTCCCACAGCCGCATTGCTCGCAACACCCTCTATCTCTACGGTCAGCAGATCGTACAGATGGTTGTGGGTCTCATCACCACCCGCATCCTTATCAAGTCGTTAGGAGAGGTCGACTATGGATTGTTCAGTGTGTTGGGAGGCGTTATGTCAGTTTTCGTCGTACTCAATGCCCTCGAGGCAGCCACCATGCGATTCATCACCTTCGAGCAGGGACAAGGAAGTGATACCGAACGCATGCATGTCGTTTTCAGCACAGCACAGCATGTCCATTTCGCCATTGCAGGCATCGTGCTCTTGCTGGCAGAGACAGCCGGTATGTACTATGTGTGCAACTTTCTTGTCATGCCACCCGAGCGACTCACGGCAGCCATCATCGTATTCCAAATCTATATCATCACATCCATCTTCGGCATCATCTGTGCACCCTTCGATGCCCTTATCGTGGCATACGAAAAAATGGGTGTGTTTGCCTCCATCAGCATCTACAACACCATCATCAATCTCCTCATCGTACTGATTGTGAAATATGCCGATACCGACCGCCTTATCCTCTATGCCTCACTCATCATGCTCCTGCAGATCAGTCTGCGACTCATCTACGGGTGGTACTGCAACCGTCATTTCCCTGAGACCCGAGGCCGTTGGGTGTTCGACCGCAAGCTGTTTTCACAGATGTTCCGTTTCGGCATCTGGTCGTTCAACGGGACCCTTGCCACTATCGGCTACACACAAGGCATCAACCTCCTGCTCAACTATTTCTACAACCCAGTGATGAATACCGCCTTTTCGCTGGCAAACTCCGTCTATTCGAAGTTGTATAGCTTTGCAGAGAACTTCCTCATCGCGGTCAAGCCACAGTTGGTCAAGAACTACGCAGCAGGAAATATGGACTATATGCACCGCCTGATGATAACCTCCTCACAACTGGGAGTCTATCTGATGTTCATCCTTTCGTTGCCCGTGATGCTCGAAACCCACTTCATCTATTATATTTGGATAGGCGACATACCCGATCACACCGTATGGTTCCTGCGCATTGCCCTCTTCTCCATTGGTGTTAACACCCTTGGCAATATCATGACCATGAGCATACAAGCCACAGGGCGCATTGCCAAGTATCAGGTCATCGAAGGCAACCTGTTGCTGCTCACAGTGCCCCTCGCCTGGTTCTGTCTGTGGAAAGGGCTGCCACCAGAATCCGTATTCTGCGCCCAACTGCTCATGTTTGTCATTACACAAGTTGCCCGTATGCTCATTGTGTGTCCTGCGCTCCAGTTGTCCATTTGGCTCTATATTCGTAAAGTAATCATCCGTCCCGTTGTAGTCATCATCGTAGGAAGTATCCTCCCCGTTCTGGTTCACAACTATGGAGGACTGTCCGAGCACCCCATCACCCAGGTGTGCATTGTCACCTTCGTCAGTCTCATCTCCTCATGTCTCTCCGTTTACTACATCGGATGCACAAGCTCACAACGTCTATTCGTCCTGCAAAAACTGCGCACTATCATCCATCGATGACAGACACAAATCTCACAGATTATCTTTTGTTGCTAATGCAAGAAGGAACGACTGACTATCGTTTTCACGATAGCACTCCAACACTTGCTACCCTGTACTCTAACAATTGTTAGAGTGTAGTGTAGCAATTGGCTCCTAGTATTCTAAAAGTAATCAGCGCACGAATTCCCATGCGCTGATTGCTTCATTATATTGTCCCTCATAAGGGTTTTAGAGGGGCTGTAGCATCTTTTAGCTTGGCTCGGCTGTACCGTCATCTATTCCGCCAAATCCACCCATTCCATCTATGCCGTCAAATGTAATGGCATCAGGGTCACTGCCTGCAAGAAGCCTCACGGGCTGCATCTTCACTATCTCCAGCTTGGGAGTAATATATGTCTTTTTCATATACTGCTATTTTTTCAATTCCTTGTTTCCGTTATGAATGTAAACACCTTTCTCTATCGGCTCTCCTTCAAGCTTACGTCCGCTTAGGTCGAACCATGTCTCATCGCCCTGTGAGAGGGATGGGGAGAGGATGCGTGTGGCTTCACCTTCTTCATCGAACGACATGCTGATGCGGGCAGATGCTGCTGACGATTCCGGCAGGATATCTATGAACCAGAAATAGGCACGGTAGGCCTTCATGTGCTGCGTCTGGGCAGAAGCATAATACATCTTGTTTCCACTCAGGAACAGGCTGGCATCATCTCCACTATAAGGGATTTCGAAATCCGCCACGTATGTGCCGGTAAACGAACCCCAGACAACTCGCTTCTTACCTGACAGGCCGTTGTCATATTCCACGCATGGCTCTTCCTCTGGAGCTATCGTCACATCATCGGCTGTGAACTCCGTTATAGGACTTGACACCTTGATGACGTATGGATGATTGGCTTCGATAGCGGTCACCGGAGTGAAATGAACGGTTATGCCCACGACATTCTCATCTGCGTCCTCCACCGTGTCATAACCTGTGAAATTAGCCAACTGCACATCGGTGCCGAAAGCAGTCGTCACCTGTGCCGCTGTCATTGCGAATGGCAGACAGATCGTGCTCCACTCCCCAGCCTTGATAGTACGCTTCACAAGCACGTCCACTGCTCCGTTACTGGCTGTTGGAGCACTTGTAAATGTCTCGTTGAGAACGATGCGTTTCTCCTCCGGATCGCCCACGGTTGCAGTAAAGCTGACATTGTCCAGAAAAGACTTCACTCCGTTTTTGTCGATGAAGGCGATATCCTTCACCGTAAAATCGAAATCCGTACCGATTGCAGCAGTTGTTTCTGCCACAGGTATCTGCAATTCTACGGTCTGTCCATTAAACAGAGAAGTATTCGTAGATGCTACGCCGATTGTCAGTATTTTTTCACTGGCATTCCAATGTGCCGTTGCCCCGTGAGTGACATCGTGACCTATACCCAACTCACAATCCACATCTCCCTCGTCATCCGTCACATATCCAGCACCCGTAGGTGTTACAATCTTGAACTGGTACGAGGTGTACTTGTTTGCCGCATCAAGCGTAAGGGTCATCGATATCACACCACCGTTCTGTGGCAATAAGAAGTCGTCCACCGTCAAGGCGTTCTGTGCTACACCTGTTCCTGTCACCAGCAGGAGTGCAGCCATTAATAACTGTTTCATTTTCATCTCTTTGTGTATTTTATATTTATTATTCATTATTGTCCGTTATTACTGAGGATCCAGTCCCTCTGGTCCGTTATCTTCTATGCTACGGGCAAGGCTCGGAATCTTTCCCACATAGTAGTTGATGATGAGTACGGCATCTGCCAGGTCTATCACACCATCTCCATCCACATCCGCAGCCTTATCAATGAAAGTCACTACCTGTTTACCTACGTAGTGATTGATGACCAATACAGCATCTGCCAGGTCTATCACGCCGTCACCATCCACATCACCCTTTGTGTAGTCTTCAATCGTTATCTTCGACTGTGTGCTCTGCACTGCCGGCTTCGTTCCATCTGTATAAACAATTAACGGACTCTGAACACCTATCGCATATTCTCCTTCTGCGATATTGGCATCCACATGGGCTTGAATCGTCAGAACCAGTCCGTCATTACCCGTCATTGCCTTTGAACTGAGTGAAGCCACACCAACCTTATAGGTATTGTTCGCTAGTTTGTTCGTTGTCAGCGAGTGTCCCTTGTGGCGTGCACTCATCGTCACGGCATCGTCAAACTCACCGTCAGTAGTTGCATTGATGGTTACTCCTGCGGGCAATACCAGTTCAAATCCATACGAAGTTGCTAAGTTTGCATTCTTCATTTTTACCTCTATGTTTACATCTGTACCTGCACTTCCTTTCAGTGGCTCAACGTAGATCGCATTTGCCATATCCGTTACATCAGTAACCTCAACCTGCGTCTGTGGATCAGGATTCTGCGGGTCAGGATTCTGCGGATCAGGATTCACTGGGTCTGAGCCACCTTCTACCTTCACTGTCTGGTATGGATAGCTTGAATCCTCATCAATGCTCCACACACCATCAAAGTTCCATCCCAATGTCTGGAAGGTCGCTTTCTGTTTCAGTTCTGTGCTAGTCTTGGCTACGCCGTTCATAATATCGTCATAGACTTTCTGAGGAACATCATTCAATGACACCTGCATGGTCTTCAGCGCATAGTTGTTCATTTCTGGTGCTGGTGCATTGTTCTTGATACCTCCAATGATACGCTGGCCATAGCCTCCACCTTGCTGTACTTGCTGCGATTCGTACACCACTTCTATCTTGTTGCTTGTTGCCACGCTATTCTGTACAACAGCATTCTCTCCATCATTATAGCCAATAATGCCTGCGGCATAGTTGTTACTATAAAGATTACCCGTATAGAGACACTTGTCAACCAAGCTATAGTTATAAGCCACTATGCCTGCTGCATTATAGGAAGAGGTAATATTGGTTGTACTATAGCAATTGGTAATCGTAGCATAGTTCTTGCCAACCATACCACCAACATACGATTCGTCTCCGATTCCTGTCAGCGTTCCCGTGGTTACACACTGGTCAATTGTTCCACCAGAAATCTCACCGACGATACCACCAACGTACGATGTCGCTCCTGTCGTGGTAATAGTTACAGCTGCCTGACAACGAGAGATGCTGCCACCGGTAAACAATCCTACCAAACCACCGACAGGTGTTCCATCAGCAACCTTTCCAGATACGTTACAATTTACAATCGAGCCATTAATCATCTTTCCAATCAGGATACCCGTGTTCGCACCACCCTTCACCTGCTTACCGCTTGCGGTCTCTACTGTCAGATTCTTTATCTCACCATTGGCAAAGCAAGAGAACAGACCTGTATTATCACGAGTAGAGTTACACCACAGTCCTGTTATCTTCTTTCCATTTCCATCAAAGTGAATCGTCTCACTTCCTTCACGGCCTATCGACTCCCAACCTTCCGTAGGACTGAACTGGTTGATATAGTCTGTCAGGTCAATATCGTTCATCAGCTTAAAGTAACCCTTGCGATAGACACCTGTCAGGTCGGCTGCTGTATAAATCTGATATGGGTCAGACTCTGTTCCCTTACCAAGATAGGACACTGTTTCCGTAGTGAAGTATGATGGTTCCTTGCCATCTGCCTTTGCTGACAGGCGCACATCATGACCAGCCTGCAATGGGCTAACTGTAAATGAGAACAGATGACCTGTGCTGACCATTTGCTGTTTCGTTCCGTCAACTTCCAAAGTGACCGTTCCACCGTCCACGCATTTTCCGCTGACAGTCGTTGCTCTTGAAACAAGTTGAGAGGTTATTACTGGTGGCGCTGTCTGTGTTTTGAAATATGGATAGCACTCTGTTTCCTGTATATCCCAAGAACTTGTAAAGTCCCATCCCATTGCCACGTATGTAGCTTTCAGTTTCAACGTTGTCTTACTAACGCCAGTACCATTCTGTTGATTATCAACGATATCCTGTGCAACACCCTGACTGATGACAATAGTTCGATTATATGATTTATTCTCGTCTGTCGCACCCATTTCTGGTATACTGCCTAAATTATATCCAACAACTCTGCCTACATCGCCTTCAGTAGCTGTTACACGCGTATTGATAGCAACAGAAGTTTTGATAGTCGTCGAACCCTCATTATATCCAACCAATCCACCAACATATTTTGCACCTGCAACAGAAGCAGTTGCATAGCACTTCGAGACAGTACCATACTGTTTGTAACCAACTAAACCTGCTGTATAATTGTGACCAGACACCGTTCCGCTAAAATAACTATTAGAAACGTTGTTACAGTAATAAGAACCTCTAGTATAACAACCTTTATCATATCCTATTAGACCACCGGCATAGTCACCTATTGCCATGACAGAACCGATGGCAAAACAATTGTTTTGAACATCATTTACCCCATTTAAATAGGTAAATGTTTTTTTTATATAACCGACTAAACCAGCAACACATGTTGTACCATTTACGTTACCGACAAAACCACAATTGTTCAAGTTTACTGTGTGATAATAATTCTCGCTATATCCACAAATACCACCAACGCGCTCATTTCCCATAACATCTGCATAGATATAGCAAGATGACAAAGAATTAATAGTCATATGAGAGCTGACATTACCACCGCATGCACCTCCAACATAATTATTTCCAGAAATCTTACTGTTGTTAATATGACATCCAGAAACATTCAGGTTCGAGTCTGCATCGTTTTTACCAATCAATCCTCCGACATAATCACCTGAAGCACTAACTTCAACACTGGCTGTAATATCTGTCATGGTTAAATTGTCGCCACTACCACCAATGACACCTCCGACATTTGAAGCACCTTGAATCTCGCCAGAAAAAGACACATTACTAAAGGTCGAATTATCACTATAACCAGATATTCCTCCTACATTGTCCTTACCAGCAATAGTATTAGCAACAATGATCAGATTCTTCACTGTTGCTTTTGTGGTATAACCGAAGAAACCAACGTTGTCATTGCCTCCTCTACTAATCCAAAGTCCAGATACCGTCTTTCCATTACCATCTACAATTCCTTTAAAGGCAGCAGACGAAGAACTACCTACAGGCTGCCATCCATGGTCAGGATTCTCATCTTCAAGATATTCCGTCAGGTCAATGTTTGCCATCAACTTGAAATACACTCCTTCCATATTCAAGAAGTTACGTAACTGATTCAACTGAATCGGATTCAAAATCAGATAAGGATCATTCTCGGTTCCCGACCCAGATCCCGTAAACTGAGCAAATGTAGTTGCTACGCAGCATAGGAACATTGCTGCTAAAATTAATAGTCTTTTCATAATTTTATCTTTGTTTTATTTATCTTATATTCATTGACACTATTATTCTCATTTTTATATGGATATAGTTCGTTACGCGCCTCTCTCATCATTTCCACAAAATCTCTAAATAATTGCCAATAGCCCTTATCATATCCTAGTTCCGATGGCCACTTCTCTTTATTGTCTGCAAAAACTAATACATAATGGCCAAACATATAATAGACAATGTTTCTTTTTAATGCCTTGGATTTAACAAGACAACAGATTTCCTCAAAAAAGCGCATATACATTTCAATCTGATGAATATTTGGAAGAACCATTGTCTTCTCATTATTATCTTCTAACGCCTCCAAATACTTCACTACGGAACTTATTTCTGATTCTGTAGTAAATCTGATACTTAGTTGTGTAAGATGATTAACCCGTTCTCTTTTTTTATGTTTCTTATATTCACAAACCGATAGTATAAAAGCAGCTGATGCAAATACAGCAGTAATCCAATCAGCTAAACTTCCCCAATTTACGCTACAGCCTATAGTACCCATAACTTATCTTGTGCCCATAAACACCCCAAATTCGGCAGTTAATAAATTGTCTTAGATTAGCTTATGATACAAAAAAGGCGTAGGTGTCTGTTCTCTGCCCATCCTGGACTCGTAGGCTCTCGCATTGCCCTCATCACACAGGATAGACAACGCCAGTTAGCCCACGCCAGCACGGACTATATAAAAATGATGGTATATAGAAACGTACTACGCAGACGCCTCGTTGTCATCTGTCTGCTGTGATGATAGGAACTTGCGAGATTCACGAGTCACAACGACAGACGTTCGAAAACGTCTTTCTCATATATAAGACCGCCCGCCGCCCACTAGTGAGCTAACAAGCGATGCTGCAAATATACGGAATTATTATGAAACCACCAAATAAAATAAGAAAAAAAATGAAATTTATATTGGTTATTAGTTATTGGTTATTGATTTTTAGCTTAATAGCTTAGATAATGGTTATAGGTTATTGGTTATAGGTTATTGATATCTTGCTTAATAGGTTAATAGCTTAATAGGTTAATAGGTTAATAAAAAAAGGAGAGCAAGGCTCCCCTATAAGTGAGGGTGGATGATTATGCATACACCTCTTTTATATAAATACATAATCAGCGATAATCTGAAGTAGCGAGAAAATCCTTGGCTGTCATTACAGGGAGTTTGGACGCAGAAAAGTCCTTGCCGTTACGGGTAATGATGACATCTGCTTTGGCTTTGAGGGCTGTGTAATATTGCAAAGCATCTTCGAAATCCTTGAACTGTGATGCTAAAGAATCATCGACTGTACGCTCGTTGGTGGTTGCAACACGAGATAGTTGGCGGAAGTTCGACAGCAAATTGCGAACTCCATCTGGACCGTGTTTGCGAAGCAGAAAAGAAGCTGTTGAGTAGGTCATCGGCGACACTATGAGCTGTACTTGTTTATTGTATGCCATAGTAAACAACTGCACGGCTTCGCGACAGTATGGCTCACGACGCTCCAAAACATCGACGACGATATTAGTATCCAAAAACAGACGTGTCATTTGTACTTCTCCTCCAAGTATTGATAATATGCTTTACGGGCATTCAGATCGTCATCGGCAACGTCTTCTCCTGCACCAAGTAGACTGAGCACGACATCGGGTACTTGCTGTTCTGTAGCAGCCTTACTGTGTCTGATAAAACGCTCCAGATAATTCTCAATGACAGATGTGAGGTTCAAACCCTGCTTCTGTGCATAGTCCGCAGCCTGCTGATAAATGTTGTTATTGATAGCTACTTCCATAAATCCTTTTGTTAATGAACGCTGCAAAGATAAATAAATAAATTCACAATGCATAATTCATAATGCATAATTTTCGATTATTCGATGCTTTTCTATTCAAAATCCTCCGTTTTTGTAGTTTATAGTAAATAATAATGGTTATAGGTTATTGGTTATAGCTTAATGGCTTAGTAGCTTACTAGGGGTAATGGTTATTGGTTATAGGTTATTGGTTATAGGTTATTGGTTATTGGTTAAAAGTCTAAGGTCTAAAGTCTAAGGACTAAAGCCTAAGGTCTAAAGTCTAAAGCCTAAGGTCTAAAGCCTAAGGTCTAAAGCCTAAAGCCTAAGGTCTAAAGCCTAAAGTCTAAGGTCTAAGGTCGAAGGTAAATGTGCAATGTAAAATGTAAAATGGTAAATGGACAGCCTCTCCCCATAGAGGGGGAGATGTCTGAAAGACAGAGGGGGTCTGGTAAAAAGACTCACTGACCGCTAAACGAGAACACCCCCTTTTTATTTTTTTGTCTCTTTTTGTCCGCAGGCTTTTTTATTCATATAATACTAAACACAGGTTTTTACTAGTGAGCCCAAAAATAGTGTGAGTTAACTCGATTTGTCTTTTGAGTTAACTCGATCGATGATTTGAGTTAACTCACGGTTTTTTGGGGGGGTACAGTCTAAGGTCTAAAGTCTAAAGTCTAAAGTCTAAAGTCTAAAGTCTAATGCCTAATGCCTAAAGTCTAAAGCCTAAAGTCTAAAGCCTAAGGTCTAAAGCCTAAAGTCTAAGGTCTAAAGTCTAAAGTCTAAGGCCTAAGGTCTAATGCCTAAAGCCTAAGGTCTAAAGTCTAAGGTCTAAAGTCTAAGGTCTTAATAGCACTGTGACGGGCAGCCGATTCAAAAAGAAAAAGCAGCCGGCTCAATCGGGAAGATGAGCCGGCTGGATAGAATTGATGTTAATTTGGATTATTACTTCATCATGATGATACGTCCATCAACGATGTTGAGTCCTTTTTGAACACTCTTCATCTTCTGACCTGTGAGGTTATAGACAGAAGTCTTTCTTACAGCATCAGTCTTTGTGCTGACTTCTTCGACACCTGTTGAAACGTCTTTGTAGAGTACCATGTGGCTGACAGTTACGGTTGAGTCGTAGGTAGGGCCTTTGATACCGTTGAGGCGCGCATAACCTTTTTCCTCAACCATCTTCTTCAGGTCGATGGTCCATACACCATCTTCCACTGTGAAGTACTTCTGTGCCCATCCGCCTGCTGTTGTAACTTCGATACGTCCTGATGCAGCCTCGTCGTTTGCGTTGTATTTACCACCATCAACCTTGTTGAAATACATACGAGGATTAGAAGAAGATGTTACAACAACGATAAGCTTGTCATAGTCGGAGAGGTCGGCATAGTTGAGATATGGGAGATTTGCGTCACCATAGACTGTGATGGCAGGATCATCAATGTGGTACTCACATGCTGCAGCCTTGCTGGTTGTTGGGTTGACTGCATCATCCCACTCCATGAACATGCTGGGTTCGAGGTTTGAGTAGCCTGGACCTGTGTAGTCGTTTTCTGTTTCTTCAGGTTTTTCTTCTCCTTCTTCTCCCTTCAGTTTGTTATAGTCTTCTTCCGACATGAAGGTCCAATAGGTAGCGTCGTCTTCAGCGACAAACTTCAGTGTCGTACCATCGTGACCAAGGCAGTCGAACTGCTTGTGAATACCTCGGTCGGCATTCTTAGCATTCATAATGCGGAATGCAGTGCCGGCATCGTTCAGGTATAATGAGAATACGCCATAACCATAGTCTTCAGTGGTTGTCACCCTTTCTGTGTTTCTTACAGAGAGCATTGTCTGTCCGTTTCCATGGTCACCAGAAGCTGTGTAATCGGTGAGGAAACGATAGTCAGGCAACACACGTCCATCAGGAAGAGTACGAGTGGCATTTTCGTCCTTAATGGTGAATAACTCGCCATTTTCGCCCAAAGTGCCTTCTGCCGTAACGAACAACTCTGACTCGGCGTCATACAAGTACCCCTTAGCTCCACCTGCCGGAAGCTGTGCGAGTACGTTCACACTCATTGTAGCAAATGCTGCTACAAAGAATAAAACTGTTTTTTTCATAATAGTGTTTTGTTTATTAAAAAAGTAAATAAGTATTGTTATTTCATTAAGATTTTCTTACCTCCCACGATGTTCAGCCCTTTCTGCAGTGTAGCCTGCTTCTGACCTGCAAGGTTATAGATGGTGTCATCGGAAACGGTACGTTCTGTAACAGCAGAGATACCAACTGACGTATCCTTAAAGAGCACCATGTGGCTTACTGTCACGGTCGTGTCGTAGGTAGGGCCTTTAATACCATTGAGTCGGGCATATCCTTTATCGCGTACAATGGCAGCAAGGTCGATAGTCCACACATCATCTTCAATGGTGAAATAGCGCTGTGCCCATCCGCCTGCCGGAGTAACCTCTATACGTCCTGATGCTGCCTCGTTGTTTGCATCGTATTTACCACCGTCTACCTTGTTGAAATACATACGCGGATGGTCGGACGTAACGACCACAATCAGCTTGTCGTAATCAGAAAGGTCGGCAAAGTTCAAATAAGTGAGGTTAGCATCACCATAGACAGTGATAGCCGGTTCGTCGATATGGTAGTCGCATGCTACTGCTTCGCTTGTGGTGGGGTTGACAGCATCGTCCCAATGGCGGAACATGCTGGGTTCGAGGTTTGAGTAGCCTGGACCTGTGTAGTCGTTTTCTGTCTCTTCGCCCTGCCCTGTCAGCTTGTTGTATTCTGCCTGGCTGACGAACTTCCAATAAGTAGCATCTTTCTCATCAACAAACACAAGGTTACCGTTGGCATCGTAGCTGAGACATTTGCCTGGTGCGTAGAAGTCATGACTGTCTTTGTTGTAGAAGCAATAGATGAGCAATCCCTTCCCCTCGACATAATAGAGCGGGAACACTCCATATCCATTGACCTTGGTAGCAGTGAGCTGGTTGTCGGCACGACATGAGAGCATCGTCGGCTTGTTTTCGCGCTCGGGGTCAGTAAAGGCTGTGGTGAATCTGACGGATGGGAATGTGCGTCCTGCTGCATCTGTGAAATCGTTGCCATTCTTGCTCCATCCACCTTCGTATGCTTCCTCACCTACGATGGTAAACCTAACACCTTCATCGGCCATTACAGCATCTGCATTGATGAATTTCTTAGCTTGGAGATTATAGAGATAACCCTTATCGCCATCTTCCGGGTAGGTCTTGCTGACAGGGTCGTCTCCGCCGTCGCTTTCTGTCTCGATACGTGTGAGCGTGAAGTTATTGAAGACGCACCATACGAAGGTCGTATATGCAGGCTGATAGATACGGATATTGAGTTTCTTCGATGCATCTACATAGGCATAGAGTTCAACCTTGTACTTACCTGTACCCATCAGACTCTTGGCCTGACCAGTATTGTCTGGGTTCGTAGAACTTGCTGCTGCAGAATACCAATCGGGAATCATTGCCCAATACTTGTCGTTAACAGACAGGTAAGCGTTCGACAAAGCATAACCTTCTTTACCCCACTTATAGCAGTTGGCATTGCTGCCCTGACGTGAAAGGATGGTAGCAGTGAGACGATACAGTCCTGGCTTGTCCACACTGACACTCTGACTCACATAGCCGTGCTTGTTGAACAACTCGCCTCCGTAGTCACCTGCATTGTATGCCTGTGCACTGGCGGTCTTGGCATCAACGGGCTCAGTAAGTGTCCATGAGCTGGTGCTACCCGAAGTAGGATTCTTAATCTTTGCAGTATAACTCTTGGTGGCAATACCCGAAAGTGCGGCTTGCAGCTCTTCCATCGTCGTTGCACTGATGTCTACCCTTCCTGCAGCCTCTAAGGTATTTGCCAGTTGTGCTTGCTGCACAAGCTGACGCTGCTCAGCTGCGGTCTTCATCACAAATACGGTTGCTGTGGATGCCGATGCAGCATTGGCTGTGAAGTAGCCGTTATTGACGGACATATACTTACCAGACGAAGCGCGAAGTACAAATCCATCGCCTTTCGATTCGAGGGTCCACTTCAGATTACCTGCGGTCGAAGCACGGTCGCCATAGCCATCGTGTGAAACATAAAGGCCGTTGTCGAGGAAACTGATGATACAATCACCATCTGTATCCGTAGCGATATTAACAGGCAAACCTATGTTGTCAGTAATGATTCGAGAGCCGAAGTTGGCACCACGTCCCACGAACTTACTCAATGACGGAGCATAGAGGTAACCATGAGATGCGAAGGTATCAGGAGTACGGAATGACAACGATACAGCCTCTGCATTGGCATTACCATCAGGATCAATGACGGCACCTTCAGGGATAGTGAGTGTGTATTGGGTACCTGGTTTCAAAGTCGTTTGAGTAAAGGTAATCATCAAACCCTCCATCTTCATAGTGACGTTAGAAGCAGTTTCACCCTTTGGTGTCAGCGTAGCTTTCGCACCTGAAGCAAGTGTAGATCCAACCTTACATAGTGCATAGATATTGGTCAGCGTCTCGAAATATGAACCGTCCTTGATATCGAATTGAAGGGGCAGATTCAGGATGCTGCTTTCCCCGTCTAACATGTTGTTCATGAAGTCGCGAAGATCGGTAGCTGATACACCCAACTTCTGGTTCAAGTAGTTGAAGTAGTGCATCTGCATAGTGCTTCCCTTCGAATTCTGGATGATGTAGTTGATAGCCGGGTCAACCTTCACCTTACGACGTTCGCCTGCCTGTGAGTAGGATGTAAGCTCATAGTCATGATAGATCTGGTCGCGCGACAAACCAAGCAAACCCTCAATCATCTGTGCCAAACAGCCTGTACGGTCGGCACCTACCTGACAATGGAAATAGAGCGGATTACCTGCATTGACGTTCTTTACCAAGAACTTGAAGATGTTGCTCCATTTTGTAGCATCGAGTTGCAACGTGTTGTCGCTCCAACGACTGAGGTCGGCAAAGTGGAACTGAACATTTCCGAGTGCAGAAGTAGTAGTGTTTCCGCCTGTATTACCACTGTTACGCAAGTCGATTTCTGCCTTGATATTCAAAGCCTGTATCTTCTTCTTATCATTGGCATTGATAACCTGTCCCACGTTCATCTCACTACCACGGAATATCTTTTCATAACGAATATGGTTGCCGTCGCAGTTGGTCCAACCACCCAAGTCGCGCACATTGCTGATAGAGCTTGCTTGAATCATACGAACCGTACCGTCGGTGTGGAACTGACCTTTCGTCAGCACACTGCCGTCAGCTGTCTCCACCTTATAATAATAATCGCGCGTAGGAATGAGATTCTGAATCTCACACATTATCGTACCTACTGGATAGGTCGCAGTTGTTGCATTAGCATAGTCGCTGCTGTTTGCAAGTGTAAGTGTCAAAGTCTGGTCGGCCTTTGGTACGGGAACCACAACGGGTTTCGGCTGGTCGCGACGAATCGGTGGCGTGATATAGTAATTATAAATGACTGACGGTGAAGCCTCTGTGTAGGTCACCTCTGAGAGGTACTTACGTGCAGCGGCATTTTCCAAGTTGGTCGAGAAACTCATATTCTGATAGTCAGCTACATTCCATGTCAATGTGCTTGCCTTCGATTTCAATTCTGAGGCCAAATAAAGAGTGGCTCCATAGCCACGGGTCATATACTTGCCCACCATGTAGGCACCTTCCCACAAGGCTGGGATGCTGTCAGGACGAAGTGCACGTACAAGCACATCATCGACCTTGATGGTTGTAGCCTTATCCACCTTCACATAATAAGGATAGCCTGCCTGCATCTCTGAAACAGGTACTAACTGTCCCACCAGTTTGTTGTCGTCCATGCTCACCCCACCAATAACACATACCTGCTTAAAAGTAGCCGAAATTTGTTCTGCATTCATGTCGAACGGCAAACATAGTGGTGTCCAATCGTCAGCAGCAACACTGATATCGGTTGTCACATCGGCATAGGTGTCTTCGGCCAGCACAAATTTTTGTGACTGACGCAAGTTCAGCGATACCTTTGGCTCACCATAGTAGAGGCGGAACTGACCACATACCATCCAGTTGTTATCCGATGCAGAAACGATACGTACACCCATCTTCACATCACCATCAGCATCAAGCGTCACACGCATGACGTTCCAATACAAACCAGCATCGAAAGCTGCTTTTGCACCATTCAGGTCACTTGGGATGACACGCTGATTGGCACCTTGTTGCCATGAACCGGTACGAAGAGGAACATATCGTGCATCATCGTTGATATGCTTCACAGCCTGCATTTCCGTTCCGAAATACATATTCGTCTTTTGAAAGACACGACCTGATTCATATTGTGTGTTGGCGGTCAGATAGTCAATTGGGCGATTGAATGCCTGCACTTTCATTGTGTACATACCTGCAGGCAAGTCTTTGAGCGTATGAACCACATTGGCTGTTCTGGTATTTGAAAACTCTTTCACGTCTGTATTGTTATCAATCAACGCAGTCAAGTCAAACTGTCCTGACGCCGTAGTACCTGTTGTAACCAACTGTTTGAAAGCTGTCCATACCAGTCCATCGTTCTCTGCCAGTTCTTCAACTGTGGCCGATGCTTTAGCGGTCGTCATTACTGCATCGAACGCTGCATGATTCTTGGCTTGATTGGCAATCGAGGTGTATGTTGCCCACTTCGCCAAATACACTTTCTGTTGAGATGCAAAATCTGTTTGGGCATTCACCCCTACCGTCAGTGCAAACAGAACGGTGCCTACAAAAGAGATTGTAATTCTTCTAAGATAGTTCATACGATTTGATTGTTTAATAGTAAATAGCATATAATGATGGTGCAAATATACAATAATTCAATGAAACAACCAAAGATATTAAAAAAAACACACGTTTTTAAGCTAAAAAAGAACAAATGATTATAGATAAATGGAAAGTAATAACAAAAGATAGCCAATAACAAAAGTGCTATCGGCTATCTATTTCTATTCACGACAATGTTGGGACAGTCGTGACAATCAAACTGCGAAACAGGTCTGTTACTTCACTTTGATGACCAAATACTTCGAAACGCTCCAGAACTCTGGTGCATTGGTAATTCTCAGTGTGTATTCACCCTTTGAATCTTTCAGCAGTGAGTAAGAGCCTTCTGGGTGAGTGGTCAGTAACTTAGCAGACTTGGAGTTGAGAGGAATGACATTCACCTTACGGATATCAATCTTGGTAAAGTAGTCGGCATCAAAGTCTTTGGTCTTCAACACATCACCGTCAACGAGAATACGGTGCTGCTTCAGTTCCTTGTTGGTTCCGAACATGTAATACGCTGTGTTAAGCTGCGCATCTTGATTCTTAGCTATTTCAGCATTCATTTCACTCTCTGCTCGTACCTGTGAGTTTTCTGCCTGCAGATTCTCAACAGATTTGCCAAGTTCAGCAATCTGCACGTCACGGTCAGCTATTTGCTGACGAAGTTCTTCAAGTTCACGGGTTTTCTGTTCCAGCTGTTCTGTCAACTTATTGATAGCAGCCTGCATTTTACTTGCATTCACGCTGCTCGTCTTCAGCTTCTGCTGCAACTCCTCAATCTTACGACGGTTTTCCAACAACGTGTTTTCAATAAACTCCATGTTCTCTGCGATATCTGCCGCAGTACTACTACCTTCGGCACCTTCGCTGAGTAGGTTTACCCTACCCTCTGCTTCGTTAATGGCATTGAATCCTTCCTGAATTTCATTGAAGGCATCCATCATCTCGTTCAATTCGGTATCTTTCTGATCTAACAGACTTTGAAGCGAATCCATACGTGAATCCTCTTTAGAAACCTTACTACCTTTGAACATCTGTTCGCATGACACCATCATTGCGGCACATACGATTAAAAGCAAACTTTTTTTCATAATCTCATTTACTATTAGACGATTTAACTATTTACTATTAACTCTTATTTATTGATTCATTATTTATTCATTCTCTATCTCGTCACTCTTTCCTCCTAACACAATCACAAACTCACCTTTCGGTTCGTGTTCCTTGAAATGCTGAAGCACTTCTGCAATGGTTCCCCTCACACTCTCTTCGTGTACTTTCGAAATCTCTCTGCAACACGATACGGGACGTTCAGTACCAAACACTTCGGCAAACTGCTCAAGGGTCTTTACCACTCTATAGGGCGATTCGTAGAACACAGTGGTTCGGTTTTCGTTCTTAAGTTCACCCAATCGTTTCTGACGTCCTTTCTTCTGAGGGAGAAAACCTTCAAACACGAACTTGTCGCAAGGAAGCCCAGACGAAACCAACGCAGGCACAAATGCTGTAGCTCCTGGTAGAGTCTGTACTTCGATACCATTGCGTACACACTCACGAACGAGCATGAACCCTGGGTCACTGATACCTGGTGTGCCTGCATCACTAATGAGCGCAGCAGATTGTCCGGAAAGCAGACGTTCAACTACTTTCTGACATGTCTGGTGTTCGTTGAATTTATGATGCGAATGTAATTCATTCTTAATGTCGTAATGGTGGAGCAATACCGACGATGTACGCGTATCCTCAGCAAGGATAAAGTCCACCTCTTTCAGCACCTTTATGGCTCTGAACGTCATATCCTCCATGTTGCCTACAGGTGTAGGTACGACATACAACATCTCTTTTACTACTATTAATGTTTTACAATTTTCTATTTAATAACAATCTTGCACGAACCGGTCTGTCCGTCAGTTGCGTTCACATTCACCACATAGACACCCTTCGGCATATCACCTACAAACAGTGTCGCATTGCCTGACTGAAGATTTATATTTGCCACACGACATTGCTGACCAGCAGAGGTAAACATGGTCAGTTGGGCTGTGGTAGGATGTTCGCTTGTCACACTGACGTAGCTGTTCTCGTAACGAACGGTCAGACTGTTTTCTTGAGCAAGCATGTTCTTGACAGCTGAATCGAAGTTACTGTTTTGATTGTAGTACAAGCTGTCGTACGAACCAATGCGGTTGGTTGATTCAATCGATGGAATCGTCAGCACATAAACGTCTGAACCTCCATCAGGATAACGACCGACTGTCTGCTTATCAGTATTCTCGCAATAGTTGAGCGTATCAGCCCATTCTCCGTCCGCTGCCGTCAATACAACAGCCCCGCCCTCTGCGGCTAACTTGAATGTTGCATGCATCTGCGATACAGGTTCGAGTTTGTCACACCACACAATCTTGAATCCATGTGCGGGGATGACTGTGTTCACATCCTCTTGAGCTGTTATCTGATACTTCTGTGGCTTGTTTACATTATCGCTCAGGTACATACCAGCAAGGTCGATGTCTTCATCCGTCGTATTATATAACTCTACCCAGTCGTTGCGTTTATTGTACTCATTGACGTAATAGTTATTCGATGCGCTTACTTCATTGACACGAACAGGTGTTACACCTGCAGCAGCCAGTTCTGCCTTTGTGAGCGGTTCATAACAAGCTGTTAAGTGATGCGAACCAGTTGACGGTAAGATATATTCTGCATCAGTTGAGATATAGTCGTTCTGCTCATTCTGTTCACGTGGCTTTGTCATCGTAATGGAAGCATCAAACCACAGGTCAGAAGAAGTGTTGTTACAGTTATGCACCTCGACAGCAATCACGTTCTTTCCTTTCTTCAGCACAGAGCGGTCGATAGGCATTGTTCCGATATACGGATTCTCACCTTCGTATGTATCATTATAATAAGTCTGCACATAGTCGGCATATTTAGCGCCTGAAGGCATGTGATATGTGCCGATTTCCTGACCATTGATATAGACGATAATACCGTCGTCCAATTCAAAGTTGAACGTATATGTCTCATTGTCTTTTGGTGCAGCATCAAGGGTGAATTCCTTACGGAAATAGAATGTCGGGCGTGAATTATTGTTCTCGTCCAGACGAGTCAGTTTCGTAGTTGCATTTGACATTGGTCGGCCGTTGTTGCCGAATCCGAATGGAGCCTGCCCAGTATACCAACCTGTTGTGTTGTAATTCTGACCTTTCCAATCAGCACCGTCTAACGAACCATGCTCGAAATACAACCATGTGTCGGCTGCCTTCAATACTTCAGTGGTAATCATGTCAGACATTTCACCCTCTTGCCATCCCATGAAACGATAGCCAGGAATGTCATAAGCACGAAGGGTATCGGGTGCAAACAGGTAGCCGTTGAACATTGCTTTTGGTACTTCAATACCGTTGATGGAGATACGTCCGCTTGGGATGTTCGTACCCAACTCAACAGCCTGAATCTCTGTTCGCGTCAGATTAAATCGGCGGTAGTTCTTCATCGCTGTCATCATCCTCGACTTGAATTGACCTGTGATTGCATTGATGATACCTTGCGACCGTTCTTTATTGTTGCCTACAGGGTCGTTGCCTTCCCATCGGAGTGCGGTGCGGCGTTCATCAGCCAACTCATTGACTATCCTCGCCAATTCATTATCATCACGGAATACACAGCCACCCACAATACAATATGTATCAATGAATTTCTTGCGGAAAGTATCGTTCCCTAGCGTATTAAGGAACATCGTCACCAATTCCACCTCTTTCGTCAGACTTGTACCATTATATTCTGGTCGCTGATAGAAGGTATAGGTGCGCTTGTTCTCGAAGTCGTTGAAGATATTGTTACCTGTACGGTCCACACAGTTATCGAGGTCGAACACCATGAATCGGAACTTTCCGTCGTTCCTATCACGGAATCCTTTACAGTTGTTGTGTGGCCAGTCCCAATCGTTCAGGAAGAACTTATAGGCGAAATAGTTTACATAGTCGTCAATATCCACGATTTCGCAAATCTTCTTGTATATTTCTGAGTTCTGAGGATCTGCAGCGAGGTCTTCCGTCAGATGGTACCAGTAATCAAATGCATCGCGTGTTCCGCTCTTCTGCACATATCCAGAGTCTACACTCATTTCAAACGAGTCGATCTCATCGTTGTTCGTTCCCAAATTAGCGTATGCCCAATGCTTGTTGCTTGGTTCACGCATGTTCAGCATACCGATATGTTCGCCATTATAGAACACATGTGTCGGCTGTACGGATTGCAGGTTGAGTTTAAAGCCTGACAATCGTGCAATCTCCTGAAGTGAAATATCCTTCAAGCGATATTTATTATAGTTGTCATTACCTCCATTGCGGAGCAGAAGGGTCTTGTTGCGGTTGTATGGTTTATCTTTGAAGAAAGTATAATCGTACTTACCATCACCAAACACACTATTGGCCTTCAGCTTAAACGATTTAGGCAGGTACTTGCGGCTCCATCCACCAGCAATGGCGTAGTACACCTCTTTGTTTACTACTTCCTGATTATCAACGATATATTCAAAGTTCACAGGACGATCCCACTCCATGTTGAAGTTACGCTTTGTCCAGTCTTGATTGGCGGTCTTACCGTTAGAACCTGAGACATATACACCGATTTCGTCATCATACAGGTTTGCCGGATCTGTCACTACGGATACTACTGGAAGGTAATAGTCGCGGTCTTTATAGATATACGAGCGAGTCACTACCCCACTGGGAAGATATCCGCTTCGGAACAAGCGCCAGCGATAAGTAGTTGTCTCCGTTACAGTGAACTTTCCATCACGGCTCAAAATACCATCTGTCAGAGTAGGAGTAGTGCCGTCGGTAGTATACATCAATGTAGCACCTTTTGGAATCGTTACCGTCACATTCAACGGAGTGGTAAACAACTGTCCAGGCTGGTCCACAACGGGATTATCCAACTGCTCTGTAGCAAATGTACTTAATTTGTTAGTCAAAGTCGGTGTCGGGTCGGCTGTCCATCCCCACTCATCGCCACCATCTGTCTTACGTGCATAGGAAGCGCGCATAATGGCTGACGGATAGTCCTGACTGACAAGCAGATTGCCTTGATCATCAGAGATATAGATGGTGCCGCCATCAGCATCGAGTTCCATATTCACCTGAGTATTCAACCAATGTTCACCCACGTCTTTCTGAGTGTCGGCATGGTCGAACCACAAAGTGAAGAATCCATGAGCTGGAACACTACCTATTTTGGCAGGCAGCATTGCTTTCTTTAAATTCTCCGGGTCGTCGCTCACCCAGTAGCGTCCGATGTTTGCAGACTGATCAGTCGGGTTATACAATTCCACCCATCCACCAAAGTTCCAAGATGGGTCGAGGAACATATCTATATTAGCGACCATGATTTCGTTGATGACCAATGACTCCTTTGTGCCACCCGAGTACTTCACTGTCACCTTGCAGGTTGCCTTCAAATCTGAGCCATCAGTTGTTGTAGCTGTGATAGTTGCTACTCCTCGACCGACACCTGTTACATGTCCGTTCTGATCAACTTGAGCAACCGTTGCATCAGAAGTCTCCCATGTCACACGTTTTACAGTAGCATCATCTGGACCGACAGTCGCAGTAAGCACGAAAGTCTCGTCCACATTGATATCAATCGCTTGCTTATCGAGCGTTATCGAGGTAGCGTTGACCAGTTCGCCCAGATATTCCAGTTTCCAGTTGTCAACACAAGTCCATTCATATTGGCCGTTGTTTCCGCCCCAGCCTCCCCAGCCACCCCAGGGATCGTCTGTTGAACCTACGTGTTCATCTTGTCTGATACCGATTGTCAGCTGACCATCGTCACCTACAGTTACCTCAACAGAGTTCCAATAATAGCCTGCATCAAACCAGTTTCTGGCTGCTGTCTGCGTGTTGGGGATATAGCCACCAGCTGTTTGAGAGCTGCCGCCACCTAAATCCTGACGAGTAGCACCGCTTGCTGCCAATACCACAGGTACAACTGCATTATCCAAAGACGATGTAGCATATAGCTGTACCTTCTGATACTCGGAAGGATTGCCACTGATTGAGTGTTGGTAATCATCATCTGATGTACCAGAACGGAAATAAGCCTGCACGCTCAGCCGATAGTGACCCGGTGTCAGTCCTGTCAGGTCCTGATACGAATCGAACAATCGCTCGTAGTGTTCACCATTCTCACCAGAGTTTCCACTGATGTTGAACTGTGTGCCCCACCAGCCGCTCACATCATTATTATCGAATCGGGGATTCATGATGTAGGTGTCTGTCACATCCACCCATCCAGTATCAGCATACATATTGGAAGCAGCCATCATGACTGCCATTGTAGTTAATAGACTTGCAAACTTTGTTTTCATTGCCAAAATGATTCAATTATTCATTATTTCAACCGACAAAGTTACACATAATATATTTAAGTACACCTTTGTTTTAACAAAAAAGCGCCAAACTTACTGAAAAACAACTTTTTTTAACATGGATTTCATGATAATATCATAAAAGGCAGAAAAACTGCAATGCAGCACTTTATCTCTGAATAGGATAGACGAAATCGTCAAAATGGGCTTTTCCTCCATCAGCGTTAACATTGTAACAGAATAAGCCGACACGTGTTCCTTTCCAGAATCCATTACTCTGGCGGAATTCCTTTCCGATGGGCTTCAATGAGTCACGATCCGTTCCTGCCATAAATTGAAACTTATTGGTCAAAGCATCATATTCAAGTCCTAAGCATACGCTATCTGCATTGATAGGAATGTCTTCGAAATAAGACATTCGAAAGCCATTGTCCTGATATAGACACAAGCCGCCTTTACGGTTTGTCACTCCAATGGCGTAAAACGACTGTCCCATTGAAGTCAATCCCGCACATGCATCTTTCAGCTCGCTGACATCAATCATCACAGAAATCAAGCCTTTCCAACCCATGATTTTCTGCGTAAGGATATTGTGTGCCATCATCAGATTGCTTGAACGTTGTGCCATAATCGTTAGTGAGCCAGAGCGGTCGGTAAGACTCCAATAGTCGTTATGAGGATTATGACAGAACTGCCATTGCGGACTTAAGGTAGTAGAATTGAAATTATCGGAAGTCTGGGGCACATGTGGTTTCAAAGTCTTGTACATCTTGGGCACTTGCCACGAAGTGACAGGATTACCAACACCATTTCCATCCATATCCACCCCCATCAGCGGCCAACCATCTTCCCAATGAACAGGCTGGAGATGAACCACACGTCCCATAGGACTACGCTCCTGAAAATGAAAGAACCACCATTCTCCGTCAGGTGTATCGACCAAAGCACCCTGATGAGGACCATTGATGGCTGTCGGGCCTTGTTCGAGCACTACTTTACGTTCGTATGGGCCATACAGGTTCTTAGAGCGAAGCACCGTCTGCCATCCTTCACCTACCCCACCTTCTGGAATAATGAGATAGTACCAACCATCCTTATGAAGAAACTTTGTTCCTTCTGCTACAGGACCTGTATAGATTGTAACGCCATCATCTAATAATTGCCGTCCATCATTACTCATACGATGCAATATAATCGGGCCTGCACCATGTGCACTACGTCCGAGATAAGCATTCCCCTTATCGTCCCACACAGGGCATGGGTCCTCCCATTTGGCGATATTCTTCACCTGACAAAGGGGGTCCCAAGGACCTTCAGGATGCTTTGCGCTGGTCATGAACAAGCCTTCATCCGGAGTACAGAAATAGACCCAGAAACGGCCGTCATGATACCGTATAGAGGGTGCCCATGAACCTCCCGAATAATGCCGATTATCATCCCATCCAGGAAGGTCGAACCGACTATACAATTGGGTTAAAACAGTCCAATTGACAAGGTCGTCGGATACCAGCAACTGCATACCGAGAAAATGGAAGTCGGATGCTACCATATAGTACTTCTGACCTACACGAATAACATCGGGGTCAGAATAGTCAGCATTGAGGACGGGATTCATATAAGTGCCGTCTCCCTGGTCGCCCCATTTATAACTTTGTGTAGTCTGTGCTGCTGAAAATATGACCGACAGCAGTGTCGTAAGGCTGAGAATGATTCGCTTCATTTGGATTATAAATATACTTGTCGGTTGCAAATTTACAATAATTCATTGAAACGACCAAGGAAATAGCACGAAAATAAATGATAATGTGTGAAGTACTCGCTAAATCACAACAGCAGTACCGCTTGTAGCTACCATGAGCATAGAGCCATTAGCACCGATGGTCTCATAATCGATATCGATACCCACAATAGCATTCGCTCCCATAGCCTCTGCACGTTGTCTCATCTCATGAAGTGAAGTTTCCTTGGCTTCTATGAGAACTTGTTCATAACTGGCAGAACGTCCGCCTACGATATCGCGTACGCTTGCAAAAAAGTCCTTCACAAAGTTTGCACCAATAATAGTCTCGCCAGTCACGATACCCTTGTATTCGCGGATGGTCTGGCCTTCAATTGTAGGGGTTGTTGATAAAATCATAGTTTTCTAAATCTAATAAAAAATTAAACTGTTTTTTACAATTGACGCAATGAAACGACAAAAACTACAGGATTACTTAGAAAATTTGACGCAATGACTGCATTTTGTTCAGTAGAGATTGGCTGTAAGCAGTTGGCAAAGCTGTTCAAGATATTGACGGTCTGTGTCGTCGAAAGTACCGAGAGAGGTACTGTCAATATCAAGCACACCAGCAACTCGTCCGTCTTTCGTATAGACAGGAACAACAATCTCAGAGCGTGAGAGGCTACTGCAAGCAATATGACCGGGGAACTTCTCTACATCGGGAACGACAAGCGACTGCCGTTGTTGCCATGCCGACCCACATACTCCTTTCCCGAAACGGATGCGATAGCATGCTGTTGGACCTTGGAAAGGACCAAGATATAGCTGCGGTTCACACCCTTCTTTCTCTTTGACAAGGTAGAAACCTACCCAGAAGAAACCAAACGCTTCCTTCAATGCTGCAGATACATTTGCGAGAACACTGATATCATCGTGCTCGTCTTGTATGAGGAGCGCAATGTCTGACAAAAAAGAGGCATAGCGCCTCTCTTTGTCATTCGTTATCGAACGATTAGTATCCATAACTTATCATCTGATATGCGTCAACTTATCGCTGTACTCTACCGCTTGCGTTTCCACCAGCGAGGGCTTCAACTTCTTCAATCGAAACATGGTTGAAATCACCTGGGATGGTATGCTTCAACGCACTGGCAGCTACGGCAAATTCAAGTGCCTCGCCTTGTGTGGCTTTCGTGAGGAGTCCGTGAATAAGTCCGCCCGAGAAAGAGTCGCCACCACCTACACGATCGATGATAGGATTGATGTCGTAACGCTTCGACTGATAGAACTCATTACCATCGTAGATGAGGGCTTTCCAACCATTGTGAGTAGCACTGAAGCTCTCGCGCAATGTGCTGACTACATACTTGAATCCGAACTCTGCTTTCATCTGCTTGAAGATACCTTCATATCCTGCTGCATCGGTCTTACCACCCTCTACATCAGCATCGGGCTTGAAACCGAGACAGAGTTCTGCATCTTCTTCGTTTCCAATACATACATCAACATACTGCATCAGTGGGCGCATGATGCTGATGGCTTTTTCGCTGGTCCATAGTTTCTTGCGGAAGTTGAGGTCACAGCTTACTGTCACTCCATGACGCTTTGCTGCGATGCAAGCCTGACGCAGACACTCTGCACTGGCGTCGCTGATAGCAGGAGTGATACCGCTCCAGTGGAACCAGTCGGCTCCTTCGAATATCTTATCGAAATCAAAATCTTCAGGTTTGGCTTCTGCAATGCTTGAATAAGCACGGTCGTAGATGACTTTTGAAGGACGCATCGATGCACCTGTCTCAGCATAATAGAGACCTACACGATTACCTCCGCGGGCAATGAAGTCTGTATTGACACCATATCGACGTAATGCGTTCACAGCTATCTGACCTATCTCGTGTTTCGGCAGTTTGCTGACAAAGTAGGCATCGTGACCAAAGTTTGCGCAACTGATGGCAACATTAGCTTCACCACCACCTGGGATGATGCAGAACTTATCTGCCTGCACGAATCTGCTGTTTCCTTCCGGACTGAGGCGAAGCATGATTTCGCCCATTGTAATGATTTTCATAAACAATTATATTTGAGTCTCTTATTTTCCAACTATTTGCAGTATCTGCTTGGCATCCTCATCGCCTGCTGCCTTGTCCTGACGCAGTTCGGTAAGGATTTCTTCACCGTCCTTTTCATTCGTCACAGCCCTCTTGAGCCACTGCTTGGCTTTTGCCTGATCGGCAGCAACACCCTTGCCCTTCATATATGCCTTACCAAGGGCGAGCTGAGCTTTGCCGTTATCCTGTGCAGCTGCTTTCTGGAACCAACTGAAAGCTGTTTTCTTGTCTTTCTCAACGCCTTCTCCGTCCTTGTAGCACTTTCCCACTTGGTATTGCGACTTGGCATGTCCTTGCTTGGCTGCCTTCATATACCACGAAAAAGCAACCTGGTCGTTCTCTGTTACTCCGTATCCTTTATCATAGCAACGACCCATGAAATACTGTGCTTTCTTGTGTCCTTTCTCTGCGGCTGGTTTCAACTTGGCAATAGCCTGTGTATATTTCTCTGCATCATAGAGCGCCTTACCTTCCTCATAGAGTTTATCGGCACTTTGTGCAAAGACAAATGACGCAACGAGCATCATCATCATTGTGAGCATTGTTCTTTTCATATTGTTCTCAATTGATTTGCGGTGCAAAGATAACAAATAATTACTATTTGACAAATTACTATTTACTATTTTTCACATTTTCTTTACTCTTAAATCTTATCTCTTAACTTTTTACTACCTTTGCATCGCAATGAGTTCAGAAGTGTTTCATTTCAAGCAGTTTGATGTACGTCACGACCGCAGCAGTATGCGAGTTGGGACTGATGGTGTGTTGCTGGGTGCATGGGCTGGTTCTGCTCAACTCTTGTCTCTCACCACTCACCCCTCGGTCTTAGACATCGGTACAGGATGCGGACTCATTGCCCTGATGCTTGCTCAGCGCTTCCCAGCAATGCATATCACTGGAATTGACATAGACCTTGATTCCGTAGAACAGGCTCGCGAGAATGTGGCGGACTCTCCTTTTACCGACCGTATCGAAATCCTTCATCAGCGGTTGGAGACATTTACTCCACCCACGCTTTTCTCACTGATTGTTTCCAATCCTCCGTTCTACGAAGAAGACACTGTTGGCTATCGTGAAAGCCGGAATAATGCACGGCATACGTCCTCACTTACTTTTGAGCAACTCATCACAGATGTTGACAGGCTATTGTTAGCTGACGGAGTGTTCGATGTGATAATCCCCTACTCTGCTGCCGAGCGTTTTATCGGTATCGCAGCCATTCACAATCTTAGCCTCGCGCGTAGGTGTAATATAAAGGGTGGCGAAACTCGTCCATTCAAGCGAAGCATGCTTTCGTTTACCCGGCATCCCGTGCAGACTTGCTACACCTCACTCACACTTAACGACTCTCAAGGCCATCGTTCGCCTGATTATCAGAAACTCACAGATGATTTCTACCTGAAATGACTTCATCTATTTTCATCACCTGTTTTGTCCTATATTAGAACATGAACCAAGATTATTGTTCGCAATTACTCAATTATTATCTTTTTCTAAAAAATAATTTGGTTTATAAAATAAACTTGTTTAACTTTGCAGCGTGATTCGAAACACAACGCCAAACGGACTCTTTCTGCAGGAGAGGAAGTGAGGCACTTAGAGAGTATCAATCAAAATAAAGAAACAAGCGAAAGCTAACAATCAATTCAAGAAAACAATGGAAGAAAACATGAATATGACTGCCGAGCGCAGTCTTGAAATCATTACCGAACAAATTGCTCAGAGTCGCCGTGCCGTATCGAAGACAACAGGGCAATCACTTTTCGTATCAGGATTATGCACTATGGGGATGGCAGTCATAATTGCTATCACAAATTTCATTTTGATAAATCACGCAAGTGGCGGACTAGGCCACCTGCTGTGGTTAGTATTGCCAGTCATCATCTGGCTCTTCATGCGTAAATATAATAAGGAACGTGAGCACACGCCTGTAAGTCTGGTCGGCTCAATGGTCGCCAAGACATGGTCGACATTCGCATGGTTCGTTATCGGCTACTTTATTATTGCCCTCATTTGGGGCTTTGTAGCTATGCGAATGCTGCAACCAGAAGAGTATTTTGCCACACGAATCGAGGTTACTCCAGTCATAGTACTGTTGATGGGAATGGCCATCACTATCACAGGGCACATACTGAAACAGCGTTGGCTCATCGTCTTCGGCATCGTAGCTGGGTTGGGATGCTTCGTCTGGGAGCATTTCAACATGGGGGCAACTACTGTGATGCTTCTCTCAGGACAGCCACATCCTGGCCTAAGCTTTGCAGCTATCGCTTCGACCCTGCCTTGCCTCACCATCTTTATATTTGCATTTGTGGGTCTGATGCTCCCAGGTTTGATGCTTAAAAAACAGAAGTAGCCTATGTTTCCAACATTAGATCCCCTACTCCACTCCGAACTGCGACTGGCCGTGATGTCGCTGCTCATCAGTACCGAAGAAGCTGAGTTCCCATTCATCAAAGAACAGACGGGAGCAACGGCGGGCAACCTGAGTGTGCAGGTCGATAAGCTCTCAGCAGCAGGATATATCGAGGTGGAGAAGACGTTCAAGGGCAAGAAGCCCTGCACCATCTGCCGCATCACGCCAACTGGACAAAAGGCCTTTGAGGCGTACATCAAAGCATTGAAAGCCTATCTGAACATAACGAAATAGCTAAGATGAAGAAATATCGCACATCAATCATCCTGTTTCTAGTGTTCGAAGCTATTGCCGTATGGCTTTGGCTGTCTACAGGCAATCTGTTCTTCCTGCTCAACTTCACGTATATAGGCATCTGCATCGGGATGGGTGGAGTGATGTTCGCAGCAGGCTGGAAGTACGCCCGAGAGTTTACTCAATTTGGTGTAGGCACATATATGCTAGCGTTCCTCGGCCTGTTATGCCGTGAAAATATGCAGATAGAGGGACTGTGGTACTATCTGCTTTGCGGATTCTGGGGAGCAGGAACCATTCACTACGCCATAGCCAAGATCTTCGGCCCGCTCTTGTTTGGAAGAGGCTGGTGCGGATTTGCCTGTTGGACAACCATGATTCTCGACCTTCTGCCCTACAAACAGCCTCGGACACCAAGAAAGCAATGGGGCTTTATCCGATACATCATGTTTGGCTTGTCATTGGCGGTCGTTCTGCTTCTTTTCTGGCTTAAAAAGGCTGATACCAACACCATGTTCATGTTGTTCGTGGTTGGGAATATTGTCTATTATGTAGTCGGCATATTGCTTGCGATTCTTCTGAAAGACAATCGTGCCTTCTGCAAATACATCTGCCCCATAACCATATTCCTCAAGCCAATGAACTACTATTCCCTGCTCCGAATCAAGTGCAACGAAGATAAATGTATCAAATGCGGAAAGTGCCTGAAAGCATGTCCGATGGAAGTAGAGGTAAACAAGAACGCCCGCAGTCGCAAAAATGCCACAGAATGCATCCTCTGCCAACAGTGCACCAAAGTATGCCCCACCAAAGCCCTGACCATCTGACACTTCCATACTCTTAATTCGACGACCTTGTTTCGGTAAAACGAAATAACGGTATAACGTGACAAGGAAGGGCGCCCTTTCTCTCAGTCCTAATCCCAAACCCCTCCTTAAGTGAGGGGTTAGGCTTCTTACCGTTTTGAGTTCGGTTTCTCTTGCATTGAGTTTGATTGCCATAGTTTTTCCGAATTGGTTTACCGTTTACCGTTTTACGGTTTGCGGTTGGTTAACAATTTGATAAGTCTATCGTTGTCGTTGGATTGGGGAGGGGTGTTTTGGGCAGTTAGCGGTTTCTGTTGCGTCTCTTAGTGCCGGCCGTTGCAACTGTTAAATCCCGCAATTTTTACGCTTAATGCCCGCAATTTCACCTCTTTTCTTTGACACTGCAAAGTTACGAAAAAATTTTGAATTGGCCAAATGTTTTGGTTACTTTTTTTCGTTAAAATGTAAAAATAATTTAATGGCATGGATTCGGAATTCAGAAATTCAGAATTCAGTTTTCTCATGAGTACATGTAAACAGCAGTCAAAATTTTTACTATATATTATATATAATATATAGTAAATTATATCTTTAACATTTTCTAACGTTGTATATTACCTGTTCCCAAATAAACTGAATTTCTGAATTCTGAATTCTGAATCATTTTTTTTACCATTTGCTTGGTAGTATGAAAACATTGTGGAAGAATAAAAAGGTTACATATAACAATACACACACAAACGGACAAGGAGATGTTCCTTGTCCGTTTGTTATGATAGCATACTTTTTCCCAAATTTGTTTGGATGGCAGATTACTCTATAAAATTGTCGTTATACCAATTGCCTTCGTACACTTCACCTTCTACGGTTGTGAGTTTACCATATCCGTTGCGCATGTCGTTTTTCCAGTTGCCTTCATACTGATTTCCGTTTGGCCAGGTATATGTGCCATAGCCTTCTGCTTTACCGCGATGGAAATTACCTGAGTAGCGACTTCCGCTCGAATAGATATATGTGCCTTGTCCTTCGCTCTTTCCCTTTTCCCAGGAACCTGTATAGCGGTCGCCATTGGGATATTCCATAGTTCCTTCGCCATCGGGAAGTCCTTTTTTGAAAGTACCTGTGTATTTTTCTCCAAACTCATTGATTGCCACACCTTCGCCTTCGAGCCATCCATCCTTGAATGTTCCTTCTTTCATCGAGCCGTCTGGTGCAAGATATTTGCCTTCTCCGTTGGGATGACCGTTCTTGTACATTCCTTCATAGTATGAGCCGTTTTTCCATCTATAAGTGCCTTTACCACATGGCAGGCTGTCGACAAACTCACCTTCGAACGAATTACCATTCTCCCAAGTGTAGAGCCCCTTACCATTTGGCAAATCGTGTTTCCACTCACCTTCGTATGAACAGCCGTTGGTCCAAACAATCTTACCCTGACCTTGACGCTCGCCATTCACCCAGTTTCCTTCATATTTGCTACTGTCGGCATACGCAAACATGGCAAATCCGTTAACGGGTTTTTCAGCCACTTTCTCGCCACACGATGCCAGCATAAACAGAGCCGGCAACAACAGATACAATATCTTTTTCATTGTTTGTTTGATTGTCTTCTTGTATTTTTGCGTGCAAAATTAGTAAATAATTCATAATGCTTAATGCATAATTCATAAATATTTTATAAATTTGCCGTAAAATACAACAGAAATCGTGGCAAAAGTAAAAACAAAATACAACAAAACTAAGTTCTACCTCGTATTCGCAATTGTTGTTGCGGTGTTAGCAGGTATCGCCCATCTGTGGAATCTCAGTCCTGTAGAGGAACAGTTGTTGGCCAAATGTCAGCAGCGCATGGTAATGGACTCTGTAGCTGTTTCGCCCGAGGTATCAGAGCAGAACTTATCTGAGGAAGAACTGGAGAATGAGGACAACGAGTTGCCTTCTACGCAAGAGGCAATGCCTGAGGTAACGGAAGAGGATGAAGAACTGATGTTTGAGGCGGAAACTAACGACACCTTGCTCATTGATACCACAACAGATAATCCTTGGGCTAACGTATTTGTGTCAAGCAAAGTGTGGAGCTATCCGGAGTGTTTCCCCGACAGCAACGCCACACAGCTCATCGCAGCCGAAGCAAATGGCATCAAGCCTGCCCCATCGCGCGATGTGATTATGAAATATGTGAGTAAGGGACTTCTTACCGACATATCCACCTCACCTTATTATATAGTTGAGGACCTTACGCATTCGATGCCCTATCTTGTGCCGAAAGCACAGAATCTGCTCAACACTATCGGCATCAATTTTGTCGATTCACTCCATTCAAAAGGCTATCCGCTCCACATCCCTGTCGTCACATCGGTGCTTCGTACGGCAGCCGACATACAAAATCTGCAACAAGGCAACATCAACTCTGTCACCAATTCGTGTCATTGCTACGGAACCACCATCGACATCACTTACAACCGATTCGTGCCGCTCGAAGGAAGTTCCCTCACATGCTATGACGAAAAACTGAAGAAAGTGCTTGCAGAAGTTCTCTACGACCTCCGTGCAGATAACCGCTGCTACGTGAAATACGAACGGCTCCAAGCTTGTTTTCATTTAACGGTCAGATAATTATGCGCTACTTTATATATTTATCATACGACGGAACGAATTACCATGGATGGCAGATTCAGCCCAATGCCAACACCATTCAGGCAGAACTGATGCGTGGCATCTCCACCCTATTGCGCCAGGACATCGAAGTCGTTGGGGCAGGACGTACCGACACTGGAGTGAACGCAAGCATGATGGTGGCACATTTTGACACAGAAGTTTTTCTCTCCAACGCAGACCTTGTTGAACTTGTTCGACGTCTCAACCGCCTACTGCCTCCCGATATCGCCATACAGCGCATTGTGCCCGTCAAGGAAGATGCACACGCACGATTCAGCGCAACAGCACGTACCTATCAGTATCATGTCAGCAGTACGAAAGACCCTTTCAATCGTCACTACACCTATCGCTGTCCGTTCCCGCTCGACTACGACAAGATGAACGAGGCAGCCGCACGGCTGTTCGACTACACCGACTTCACCAGTTTCTCGAAACTGCATACCGACACCAAGACCAACAACTGCAGAATCATGTATGCACGATGGGAGAACGGCATCTTCACCATCAAGGCCGACCGCTTCCTGCGCAACATGGTACGAGCCATTGTGGGCACCCTTATGGAAGTAGGACGCGGAGCTATCACGATTGACGACTTCTGCAAAATAATCGAAAAGAAAGACCGCTGTGCAGCAGGTAGCAGCATGCCAGGCAATGCCCTGTTTCTCACAGATATAGAATATCCAGAAGATATATTCAAGATTGAAGTACAGAAAGTTTGAAGATGAAACGATGCTGGTTACATATCACCCTTTTGTCGCTGTGGTTCTTCATCGCTTCAGCCCTTCACGCCGTGCCCACCTTGCCCGACAGCCTGTTCAGTAAGGAATTGCCGGCACAGGAGAAAGTGTACTTGCATCTCGACAACAACTGCTATTTCGCAGGCGACACCATCTGGTACAAAGCTTATGTCATATCGGCTGACACCTACGAACCCAAGCCGTTAAGTCGCATTCTATACGTCGAACTGCTGGACGAACAAGGCTATTTAGTGGAACGACAGAAACTCGTAGTTGACGAAAACGGAAATGCACACGGACAGTTCGCCCTCAGCCCCTCTGCTTTTGCAGGGTATTATGAACTGCGAGCCTATACCAAGTGGATGCTCAACTTCGCATACATACCCGAGCAAATCCTCTCTGATTACATAAACGACCATCTGCTGGCAGGTGAGGAAGATATTCAGAAACAGAATCGCAACTTTATCGGCTTATTCTCTCGCGTCTTTCCTGTCTATCAGAAACCAGCCGTCGATGCTGCTTGGCAAACCAAGAGTATGCCGCTGAAGGTTACGCTGGGAGATTATGAGCGACACTATCTTGAACCCAAACTCAATGCACACTTTTACCCAGAAAGCGGGCATATCGTGGCTGGTCATCACACCCGTATTGGCTGGGAAACAGTAAACGAGCAGAAACAACGTATCGATGTGGAAGGCGTGCTGATGTGCAACGACTCCATCATTGCTCCACTCCCTCCCAGCCGAATGGGACGCGGCATCATGGAATATGTGTTCAGCGATTCCTGTCGGTATAAGGTTCGTATGATGCTCAATGGGATTCATTACGATTTCGACCTCCCAACCGTTGAGTCCGAAGGAGTCACCATGCGGATCGAGATGGACGATGAAGCAGTCGAAATCTCTACCGAGCAGACCTTCCCTCAACCTCGTGAACTCTATGTATCGATTATCAGTGCAGGGCGGAAAGTGCTGTGCGAACCTTTGGGTGAGGACGGCATTGTAGCATCATGGCTCGAAGATCTGCCTTGCGGCGTCAATCAGGCTACGGTATTCGATAGCGACGGTAACATCTTTGCCGATCGTCTCTTTTTTGTCAACACCCTCTCCGAACTGACCGCCAAAGCATTCGTCAACGACGACACCACACACATCCTGCGTCCCTTCGAGAAAGTGAAGATTCCAATCATCGTGACCGACCATCGCGGCATTCCACTCAAGGAGCAGTCGGTATCCGTCTCTGTGCGTGACCGCCAGCAACTCGACCCCACATTCAACACAGGCAACATGCTGACCAATATGCTTCTAGAAAGCGACATCCGCGGCTACATAGAAAACCCTCATTACTACTTCGAAGCCAACGATGCGCAACACCGTGCCGACCTCGACCTATTGATGATGATACAAGGTTGGCGACGCTACGACTGGAGCGAAATAGCTGGGGTGAAACGTACTCAGTATGACTACGAGCCAGAACGCAAAATGTACATCTACGGGCAGTCGTACGTCATCGAGAACTGGCTCAATCGCGTTGTCTTCAAGAAAAATCGTGGCACCATTACCCTCACTGCACAGATTTTCTATCCCGAAGATAAAATGAAAGGGACCCACGTCAACGACCAATATGGTAAACTGCAAATCGATGCAAAAGGCTGCTTCCGAATCATTTATCAACCATTCTATGGAAATGCCGAACTAGTGCTCCGTGCCCTGTTCGACAAAAAAAGGAATAAAGGCGAAATCCACACATTTAACGGACAAGAATATTTCGTTCAAGACAATCGTATCCCTGCCAGCGACCGCATCTGGGCAAACAACCTCCAACAGGATTATCTCGACCACGATAGTATGCTGCTCATCCGTCGCGAGTACTTCTATCCCAACAGCGTGAAGGAATTAAGTTGGTACGAGGTGAACAAACCTTTCACGATGCCCGATCAGCACCTCACCTGGGAGGAATACTGCAAGGACATCTATGCCTCCGAGTGGATTCCCGAAGTACAAATCCATGCCGACCGTGCTCACGCCCGTCATCGCAAGGACCTGCCCGTTGCCCGTCTCGACTTCTACGACTTCTTCAACGACCTCACCGATATGGGCTATCATCCCAAGTCGTGGAAGTTCAGCAACGACAGTATTCGACTCGTATTCTACACCCACGCCATCTTTGACTATATGCAGCATCAGAATCCGCGAAGCAAAGTCAACAAAGAGAAACGGTATGTTACATACGACTGGCAAGACGAAGACTCAATTCAGGGTGGCGATTTAGTATTCATGAGAAATTACATGAACCTCCACCGTCTCAAGACTATCTATATCGTCACCGACAACTCACGTCGTCCCGCTGCCTACGAGCTAGACCATCTCGATGGGTTCAAAGAGACACAGCATACTGGCGGACTATCCGCTTATATCAATTTAGAATCAGGTGAAAGCATCGGTCGTAAAGGCCGCGTCATCAACCTGCAGGGCTTCAACCGTCCAGCCGAGTTCTACCAACCCGACTACAGCCATCGCCCCCTACCCGACTACCTAGACCACCGACATACCCTCTATTGGAACCCGTCAATCACGACCGACAACACAGGGCAAGCCTATATCGAGTTCTACAACAGCAGCGAATGCACCCACTACGACATCTCTGTCGAGGGTGTAACCCGCAATGGTGAATTTATCGTAAAACAAAAATGACCAAAGATGAAAAGAAACAAAGTATTAGTATGCATTCAGTCAGTCCTCCCCCGCGGGGGAGTTAGAGAGGGGCTGTTTTTTCTTTCCCTTCTTCTCCTCTCCTGCACCGCTAACTCGCAGACCAACGGAAGCGATGAAGACACACTGACCGTCGATACCCCACAAGTCCACCATCTGTCGCTCCTCTTCGCAGGCGACCTCATGCAGCACGGACCGCAGATCAAAGGAGCACTCCAAGCCGACGGCACCTACGACTACACCGAATGCTTCCGATATATGAAGCAAGAGATCTCCGAAGCCGATGTAGCCATCGCTAATTTCGAAACCACCCTTGCCGAGAAGCCCTATACAGGCTACCCTACTTTTAGCGCTCCTGATGCATTTCTGCGTGACTGCCAAAAAGCAGGATTCGACATCATGCTCACAGCTAATAACCATACATGCGACAAAGGCAAGAAAGGTATTGAGCGCACCATCCAGATGATGGACTCATTAGGAATGCCTCACCTCGGTTCATACGTAGATGAAGCAGCACGCCAGGAACAATACCCCTTCCTTCTCGAAAAGAACGGATTCCGTATCGTACTCCTCAACTATACCTATGGTACCAACGGCATTCCTGTACCCAAACCCAATATAGTCAACCCCATCGACACCACCATCATGCGTCAGGACATCCAAGCCGCCAAAGCCATGAATCCAGATGCCATCATTGCCTTCATGCACTGGGGAGTGGAATACACGATACGCCCTATAGCTTCACAAGTCACGATGGCCGACTGGCTATTACAGCAAGGTGTTACCCACATCATCGGAGGACATCCCCATGTGGTCGAACCGATAGAACTGCGCGAGGATGACAACGGAGAAAAACATGTTGTAGCCTATTCGCTCGGAAACTTTGTTTCCAATCAATCTCAGGAATACACCTATGGAGGTATGCTCGTAAAACTAGAGTTAGAAAAAGACACAACTACACGTGTTGCCGACTGTAACTACTCTCTCTATTTTGTCACACGTCCTGCTATGTCTGGGCACAAGCAACACAGAGTATATCCCGTCAGCATTCCCGACTCACTTATCACCCCAGCCGAAGCCAAACTCCGCAACACCTTTATCAATTCTATCCGTCCGTTCTTCGAAACCCACAACAAGAACGTACGCGAAGTCATGACCTTCGACATATCTTCATTCATTGAATCTGAAACAAACGACTAAGGTATGTTGCACTCATGTAGAGGATATCCAATAAAGAGAGCTCTTGACTCAAATCTATAAGGATTTGAACGTTTTTTGACAAACCTTATGTTATATATATTGTAACTTTGCAGGCAAAATGATAAGTTAACAATAGAGGTGCAAAAAAAGAACGCCTAAACAATGTTGAATAGTAAATTGGATTAATTATGAACTATACAAAAAGTATTTTTGCTGCAGCAGCACTGATGCTGACAACGAGCCTGATGGCTCAGAACCCTATCATTTGCGACCGATATACGGCTGACCCTGCACCATACGTGCATGGGGATACGCTTTACTTATTTGTAGATCATGATGACGATGTAACTGAAAACGGGTATTTTACCATGAGAGACTGGCTACTGTATAGCACAGTTGATATGGTGAACTGGACATATCTTGGTACGCCCATCACTCCGAAGCTGTTTACTTGGGCAAAGCAAGACAATGACTGCTGGGCAAGTCAATGTGTTGAACGCAACGGACGTTGGTATTGGTATGTTACAGCAACAATCAAGGGACAAGCCTATCCAGGTATCGGTGTAGCTGTAGCGAACTCCCCTGTGGGTCCATACCGCGACCCCATCAAGAAACCACTAGTTCAGGGTTGGTTCAAGATTGACCCAACGGTATATATTGACGATAATGGACAAGCGTACCTCTTCTACGGCAACAACAACCTGTGGTATGTTAAGTTGAACAGAGGTATGACGTCGTTCACAGGTAGCGAGGTATCGGTAAACATCAAGAGTGAGGAGGCTTTCGGTCCATATAAGGGCTATGAAGACAACGGAAATCCGAAACCCAACTTCGAGGAGGCTTCTTGGCTCTATAAAATGAACGGCAAATATTATTTGGAATATGCTGCTGGCGGAGTTCCTGAACATTGGGCATACTCAACTGCTGACAAAATCACCGGACCTTGGACCTATCAGGGCAAAGTGATGGGAGAAGCCAAAAACAGTTTTACGATTCACGGCGGCAGTGTTGACTACAAGGGACACAGCTATATGTTCTATCATAATGGTACTCTACCTGGCGGTGGCGGATTCAAACGATCGACTTGTGTAGAAGAATTTACACGCAACGAGGACGGTAGCATTCCATTTATTCAGTTCACGACGAAGGGTGTGAATCCGATTCAGACCCTGAACCCATATGAACTGCAACAAGCAGAGACTATCAACCAAAGTTCGGGCATCAAATGTGAAGGAGACTACAACGGATGTTACGTGACGAGCATTCATGCAAACGACTATATCAAAGTGCGTAATGTGGACTTTGGTGCAATTGGTGCAGAGACATTTACAGCACGCATAGCAGCAGCAGGAAGAGGAACGATGATTGTACGTACTGGTTCGAAGACCGGTTCCATCGTAGCAAGGGTACAGATACAATCTACAGGAGGACTAGACGTATGGGAAGACATCAGCGTAAATACTACACGCACCGTAAAGGGCATACAAGACCTGTACTTTACATTCACGGGTAGTACAACAGGGGCATCTATCCTCAATTTCGACACATGGCAGTTCAGTGAGCTTGGTAGTTCAGTGGAGTTTGTAGGCAATGACAAAACAACAAATAAGGATAGGATTTATAACCTTTATGGTCAAAAACTCCAAAAAATAGACGATGCTCCACAAAAATCAATCATTATTACACCTCAAGGCAAGGTGTTCAAAAAATAATTACTAAATTTGTACCGCAAATCTTTAACAATCACGAATATGAAACTGAAATCTACTTTTGTAGTCATAGCACTACTCGCAAGCCTAAGTATCAATACCGCTCAGGCACAAACCACAAAAATGGTTAATCCACTTACTTACACAGACATTCCTGATAATGATGTGATACGTGTGGGTGACGACTTCTATATGGTCAGCACAACGATGTTCTTCTGTCCAGGTGCGCCTATCATGCACTCCAAGGACTTGGTACACTGGAGAATCATCAGCTACATTTACGATTATATTGCAGACGATGACATTTATAACCTGCGCAATGGAAAGGATGCGTATGGAAAAGGTCAGTGGGCTACAACCCTGCGTTACCACAACGGTATGTTCTATGCACTGTTCATCGCAAATGACCAGCACAAGACTTACGTATATCGAACAACAGACATCACTAAGAGCAATTGGGAACGCAACGAAATCGAAGGAGCATTCTTCCACGATGCGTCACTGTTATTTGACAACGATGGTAAGGTTTATGTGGTGTATGGAAACGGAGAACTTCGCATCACAGAGCTGACTCCCGACCTCAAGGCTGTAAAACAAGGAGGAGTGAACCAAGTGCTCATTAACACACCTCGTCAGGGTTTTGGACTGAGAGCTGAAGGTGCCCATTTCTATCATATCGGCGATTACTACTACGTGCTCGTGATTGACTGGCCAAGCGGAAAGCCACGTACAGAACGCTGCTTCCGCAGTAAGACACTTCTCGGACAGTATGAAGAGAAGATTGTGCTTCAGGGTGCATTCGACGGACGTGGTGACGGTGTGGCTCAAGGTGCTATCTTCGATACTCCGAAGGGCGACTGGTATGGCGTTATCTTCCAAGATCACGGAGGTGTGGGACGTGTTCCTACCCTTCAGCCAATGAAATGGGTAGATGGTTGGCCGATTCTCGGTGATAACACCATCCCTGTAAAGGAATTTGACGTAAACCTCGCTCCATACGGTGAAGACCATGTATGGGCCAGCGACGAATTCAATTATAAATCGAACGATGAACTGGATCTTGTATGGCAATGGAACCACAAACCAATCAATGCAGATTGGTCAGTAACAGCACGCAAGGGTTGGTTGAGACTCACCACAAGTCAGTTGGCTACAAACCTGTTCAACGCACGCAATACACTCTGCCAACGTACAGTAGGACCTCGTTGCATGAATGAGACCGTGCTCGATGCATCAGGAATGAAACCAGGCGACAAAGCGGGATTGGCTGCTTTTCAAAGCAACTTCTGCTCAATCGGCGTAGAAGTGGACGATGCAGGCAAGCGTTTCATCGTAGCTACAAGCGGCTCGCGTCGTGATGCCAAGGAAGTGCTGCGTATGCCCCTCAAAGGCAAGAAGGTGTGGTTGCGCATGAAATATGTATTTACCCCTCAGGCTGACGACTCTTGTGGACCAGACAAGGCATTCATGAGTTATTCGACTGATGGAAAGCGTTGGGTAGATGTTGACAATCAGTTGCAGATGAGATTCACTCTCGACTTTTTCATTGGCTATAAGGCTGCACTCTATAACTATCCGACAAAACAGACGGGTGGTCATGCAGACTTTGACTATTTCCACCAGTGGACGTACTAAGACAAGTGATAGTTGACAATTGACAGTTGAGAGGTGACGAAAACCAAAACGATATAAAAACTAAAGAATAAATGAAAAGAACAATATTACTGACAGCAATGTTCTTATGTTTTATGGGCATTGCTGTTGCCAATAACATAGACGAGGCATACGGTTTTACCATTTTCACTAAAAACGGCAAAGTACGTATTATCCCATTGGCTGACAATGCTGTAAGAATTCGAGCATACAATACAGATGCACCTCAGTTGGATGAATTAATCTATACAGAGAACTTCAAACTACCTAAGTGGAAGACAGACGTAAACGCAACCTTCACAAAAGTGAAATTGAAAGGGATGAGTGTGGAGTACAACAAATGGACAGACCAACTCATCTTCTTCGACAGTAAAGGGAAAAAGATTCTCGAAGAAGTGGCATATACAGGCAGGGAATTGAAACAGAGCGAATTGGTCGATGGTACAAACAAATGGGTGAAAGCATCGCAGTCGTTCGTATCGCCAGCCGATGAATTCATCTTCGGAACCGGACAGTTTCAGGATGGTTATCTCAATATCAAGGGACTGACACGACGACTGACACAGGTGAACACCCAGATTGCTGTTCCTTTCATCCTTTCGAGCAAAGGTTACGGACTGCTGTGGAATAACTATGGATTGACTGATTTCAACCCAGCCGCTAACTCTGTAAAACTGCAAGGTACAGACGAGCAAGGAAATGTTATTGAGGTAAATACAACAAGTACCATAGGTACTATTCGCGAACGCCGAGTATCAGACTCGTTCAAAGCCGACATCACGATTGACGAAGAAGGCGACTATTCATTCTTGCTTGATGTAGGACAGAAGATGGCTCGCAAACTCTATCTGGAAGTCGACGGAAAAGCTATCATCGACCTTAACAACACATGGTTGCCACCAACAGCTTCTACGATGTATCACCTCAGTAAAGGAAAGCACCAGTTGACTGTGAAAGGTGTGAGAGGCGACTCCCCTACTGTCTATTGGCGTAAGGATAACAACGAGACAACTTTCAGTTCACCTGTCGCAACTGGGGTAGATTATACTGTCTTTGCAGGAACAGCAGACCAAGTCATCAACTGCTATCGTAACCTCACAGGAAAGGCTCCTTTGATGCCTGATTATATGTTGGGATATGTACATTGTCGTGAACGCTATGACACCCAAAAGGATTTGATGGAGAATGCACACAAGTTCCGCGATAAGAACATTCCTATCGACGTCATCGTGCAAGACTGGCAATGGTGGGGTAAGTATGGATGGAATGCAATGCAATGGGACGAAGGAAAATATCCTGATGCAGCAGGAATGGTTCGTGAGTTGCACGACATGAACATCAAGTTCATGCTGTCTGTATGGTCGAAAGTCGATAAGAACTCTGCACTTGGAAAAGAACTACAGCAGCGAGGCGCTTATATCGAAGGAACCGACTGGATAGACTTCTTCAAACCAGCTGTGACCGAGTATTATTGGCAGCAATTCAGTCAGAGAATCCTGAAGCCCTATGATATCGATATCTGGTGGTTTGATGCAACAGAGCCTGAGAACGACGACATTCATGGCAGACGTGTTGGTGACCGTCAGATGCCAGGCGATATCTATCGCAACGTATATCCACTCAAAGTCATTCACACGATGTACAATGGTCTGCTACGCGACGATGTAGGACGAATACCATCTATCCTCACACGTTCAGCCTTCTCTGGAATGCAGCGCTACAATGCGGTTGTATGGAGTGGCGATGTAGGAAACGATATGGACTGTCTGCGTCGTCAGATAGCAGGTGGATTAAACTACGTAGCAACAGGTATGCCTTGGTGGACTTATGATGCAGGTGGTTTCTTCCGTCCAGGCAATCAATACTCAGACCGTGCTTACCAACTTCGAATGCTGCGATGGATTGAAACAAGTGTATTCTTGCCCATCATGCGTGTACACGGCTACCAAAGCCGTACTGAACCATGGCAGTACCCAGCTGATATCGAGAAGATGTTTGTCAACTGCATCAAGGAACGTCAGGAACTGCTTCCATACATCAAGGATTGTGCCCGTCGTGTAGCTACAGAAGACTATACCCTGATGCGTCCGCTCGTCTTTGACTTCTGTGAAGATACAGAGGCACTGCGTCAAGAAACAGAATACATGTTCGGCCCTAAGTATCTGGTATGTCCTATAACGGCTGACAACGTAAACGAATGGAAAGTCTATCTGCCCAAAAACAAACGTGGATGGACACACCACTATACAGGCCAGCACTACTCAGGCGGTCAATATGTCACTGTGCCTGTTTCGCTTGACCACATCCCCGTGTTCGAACGCAACTAAGTACAATTATTCAACATTTTTCCAATTTTGAAGGAGTTAAGGTACAGGAAGTTCTGGAGACACTTGCTTACCTCTTACTCCTTCTTTTTTTAGATGGGAGATGTTACAACATTCTGGACGGCAGTATAATCTTGAAATGATTGATCATATTGACTGCAGGAATATGTCCCTTGGCTTAATAAACAATTTCTTTGAACCAGAACTAAGTGCCAGACCAACTAATACGGAATGGTTGGGCATTAAACTGAATTTGTTTATCCAGAACGGAAAGATAGTGTACAAAGCACCTGCTGAGGATTACATAGAATTAAGTTGGATAGATAAACTAATTGCAACTAAGATAGAAGACGTATATGCGAAGCAATCCCAAGACGACTCCATTCACGAAAAAGGGATGGGTAGCATTTACAACGTCATAGTTATCTTTGCAGTCATTGCTGCTGCGATGAGTTTTAACAAATCATACAGCTTTTCTGTGTTAAAAATGTTTTTTTACATAGAAAAGCAATATTTTTGCAGATTACGATGGCGGTTCGGCATTTTTTTCTTACCTTTGCATTTTGAAAACAATTATTTTTAATTGAAAATGGGATTAGCAGATTTTTTTAAAAAGAAGCAGAAAGCGAATGTCGGCGGAATGGAAGACTTCATGACCTTGATCAGGGTGTACTTCCAAAGCGTATTGGCTGCGAATCTGGGTATCTCCAATGTGGCAGCCCTACCCGATTTGATTGCATTCAAACGCTCTCTCCACGTTGCTACTGTGAATAATAAATTAGGTGTCGGAGAGAAAAAAGCATGTCAGAAGATGCTACAGGACCTCTATGGTATCAGCGACAACTTCTTCAAGGAAATCGACCAAAGCATCAAGAAGAGTTGCAAGAACCCGAACGATGTCCGAAACTATATGTTCCTCTTCTCAGGATTCACTCAAGACCTGATGATGCTGGTGGGCAACCTGATGAAATGGAAGTTCCGCATTCCTTCCTTCCTGAAGAAAGCATTGAAGGTGATGGTAGAGAAAACGGTGAACGACATCTTTACGAAAAACGATTGGAGCGACGACGGTGTACGCAAGACCGTTGCTTCAGTGCGTAAGTATCAGAAAACGTTAGGATTCTCTCAAGCATGGATCAATGAGTACGTTTACAACGTCATCACCCTAGCGAAGAAAGAACCTAAACCCTCTCAAGAAGAGATGGAGAAAGCAGAAAACAAAATGAAGAAATAGACATACAAAACCGATAGTGTAGCGTTTAAAGATTATCAGACATGACCAGCGACGAACAGAAAAGAATCCGTAGTTTTGAAGCAAGAGTAAGGCAACTTATTTTGCAATACCGAAATCTTCAGGATGATATCGAAAGTCTGCAAGCCGCCATTGAACAGAAAGACAAAGAAATTGCCAAATTGAAGGGTCAGCTGAAATCGATGGACAAAACTTATCAAAGTCTGAAGATGGCCAAGTTCATGGAAATCAGCGACGGCGACATCAAATCCGCCAAGCAGAGACTGACAAGGCTCGTGCGCGAAATCAATCGATGCATCGGACTATTAAACTCAGAAGAAGTCACAGTAGATGCTCAAGGAGAATGACTCCACACCATTTGCTATGACTGAAACAGAGACATGGAACAGAAAAAACTCACCATACACGTCAACATAGATAATATGTTATTACCGATGACGGTAACAGACTCTGACCAAGAGGCTGTCATCCGTAAGGCTGCAGGCAATTTGAACCAGCAGCTTATCACTGTTCGTGAGCGATATAAAAGTGTTCCAAACGATAGATACTACGATGTGATGGTGATGCTTAACTCAGAAATCAAAGCATTGGCAGCAGAAAAAAGAAATGACACCAAGCCAGTGTTTGAAATCATCGACACCCTCGAAAGAGAAATTGATGAGTTCATTAAAAAATAGCCTCATCGCATCTTACATCCGAATCAGAAATCATCATGCGCACATTTTCAGATTGCTACAACTGAGCAAGCTGATATTGTGCGTTAGTATTAACATAAAAAATAACAAACGATAATGGAAATAATAATTGCATCAGTAGCTGGCCTCATTATAGGTGCTATAATAGGATACGTATTGTTTAGGTACGTTCTCAAGCAGACCTATAACCAGTCAATCAATAATGCGAAACAGGAAGCAGAAGCAATCAAAAACAAAAAACTACTTGAAGTAAAAGAAAAGTTCTTGAACAAAAAAGCTGAACTTGAAAAGGAAGTAGCACAGCGTAATTCTAAACTTCAACAAGTAGAAAGCCGTCTGAAACAAAGAGAAATATCACTCAATCAGCGACATGAGGAATTGATTCGCAAGAAACAAGAGTGTGACAGCATGGCACAAAGTCTCGAAGCAAAAATTGCCAACAACGATAAGAAACGTGCCGAACTCGAAGAGTTGCAGTCTCAAGAACGTACAAAACTTGAAGCCATAAGCGGACTGTCGGCTGACGAGGCGAAAGAGCACCTCATGGAAAGTATGAAAGACGAAGCACGTACGCAGGCTCAGCAATACATCAATGAGATTGTCGATGATGCCAAGATGACTGCTAACAAAGAAGCAAAACGAATAGTGATCCAGAGCATCCAGCGTGTTGCTTCAGAAACCGCTATAGAGAACTCTGTTACCGTTTTCCACCTCGAGAGTGATGAAATCAAGGGACGCGTCATTGGACGTGAAGGCCGTAACATCCGTGCCCTTGAAGCTGCCACTGGAACCGAACTAGTGGTAGACGATACACCTGAAGCAATTGTCATCAGTGCCTTCGACCCCGTACGCCGAGAAGTATGCCGTTTGGCACTCCATCAATTGGTGGCTGACGGACGTATCCACCCTGCTCGTATCGAAGAAGTCGTTACGAAAGTACGTAAACAACTCGAGGAAGAAATCATCGAAACGGGAAAACGTACAGCCATCGATATGGGTATTCATGGTCTGCATCCAGATTTGATCCGTATCATAGGTAAAATGAAATATCGTTCTTCATACGGACAAAACCTGCTGCAACATGCACGTGAAACTGCCAATCTATGTGCTATCATGGCTGCAGAGCTAGGTCTCAATCCAAAGAAAGCACGTCGTGCCGGTCTGTTACACGATATAGGTAAAGTGCCCGATGAGGATCCCGAAACTCCACACGCACTCTATGGAGCCAAATTGGCAGAACAGTGTAAGGAGAAACCAGATATCTGCAACGCTATCGGCGCACACCACGATGAGATGGAAATGACTACCCTACTCGCCCCGATCGTGCAGGTCTGCGATGCAATATCCGGTGCCCGTCCTGGTGCACGTCGCGAAATTGTAGAAGCATACATCAAACGTCTGCACGATCTCGAAGAATTAGCGATGAGCTACCCAGGTGTCACCAAGACATATGCTATCCAGGCAGGACGTGAGCTGCGTGTAATTGTCGGAGCAGATAAGATTACAGATGCTGATACCGAAATTCTCAGCAACGACATTGCCAAGAAAATACAAAACGAGATGACCTATCCTGGACAGGTAAAGATTACTGTTATCCGTGAGACTCGTGCCATCAGCTTTGCGAAATAACAGTTGATAAATGATGATTATCGCTAAGAATATTAAAATGTTCAAACAGTTTTTCTCCATATTACTAATCATCGCACCGATTACTGCGTGTAATGCCCAGCTCAACCGACTTGGGACAGATGTGGAATATGCTGGAGAAATACATGCAACTATCAGCGATAACCAAGCACCATTCTGGCTCGTTAATAATAAATACGGACTCTCATCCATCAAAGATGATTTTGGTTATGTGAGAGGTTGCATTCGGCGTAGCTTAAACGCAGATTCACTGCGTCAATGGGCAGTGGGATATGGAATGGACATAGTGATTCCACATCATTTTACATCTGACTTTGTGTTACAGCAACTATATGTTGAATCACAATATAAAAACATTCGTTTGACAGTAGGTGCCAAGGAGTTGCCAATGGAATTTTCAAATTCTGAACTCAGTACGGGTGATATGACAATGAGTATCAACTCCCGTCCAATTCCACAAGTACGTCTTGAAATGCCAAACTACTGGGACATCCCTGGCACAAGTGGATGGGTAGGAGTCAAAATTCATGCAGCATTCGGATGGTTCACGGATGATCATTGGAAAAAGACGTTTACAGAGTTTGATCCATCATCTCGACACACATCCAACGTACGATATCACAGTAAATCTATCTATTTCCGAATTGGCAATGAAAAGAAGTTTCCTCTGACTCTCATGGGTGGCTTACGAGTAGATTGTCAGTTTGGTGGTGAAGCATGGAATCTAAGCCAGCGCAAAGACGACACTACGTATGTAGACCTTTCTTATGTGAACCTCAACAACGGATTGAAAAACTATTGGAATGCTTTGACCTTTGGAGGAAGTGATCCAAACGATGGCGATTTCAAAAATACTGAAGGTAATCACGTAGGTAGCTGGCATGGATGCCTGAGCTATCGGGGGAAAGGATGGAACGTTAAGGGTTACTTTGAGCACCAGTTCGACGACCATTCACAATTGTTTTGGCAATATGGATGGAAAGATATGAAATGGGGTATCGAGGCCCAACTACCCAAAAATCCTTTTGTCAGTACAATGCTCGTTGAACTTATCTCCACTAAAGACCAAACAAGTGCAGTCTATCATGATGCCACAGAGGAATTGCCTATTCAGATAAGCGGACGTGACAACTACTATAACCATCAGGTTTATGGTGCTTGGCAACACTGGGGCATGACAATGGGAAATCCTTTGCTAATATCGCCTATATACAATGAAGGACATCAGATTTCCGCATTTCATAGTCGCATCACGGCCACTCATCTCGGTATTGCAGGCAATCCGTGTTCTTCGATTCACTATCGACTACTATATACTCATATGCGTTCATGGGGAACCTACGACGATCCACTCATTGATACCCGACACAATGATTTTCTGTTGGCAGAAATGACAGTCAAGCCACATCAGTTGAAAGGATGGTCAATCACAGGAGCCTTCGGATTGAATCGTGGAGATTTACTCAAGAAATCTACAGGAGGGTCATTATCAATCAGAAAGGAGGGTATCATCAAATGAAACCAATAGCATATTGTTTACAGTTCATGGTTCTTGCTATGTTCATCATGTTCACTTCATGTGACAAGACAGACGAGAATGGAGATTTTGACGGCAATTGGCAGATGATAGAATGGCGGGATAATGCAACAAATCATATTCTTGCAACACGGTACACACAGCGCATCTTCTATGCTGTCAAATTGAATATCTTGCAGATGCGTGAGTATGGCAAACCATATGACACTTGGCATTTATCATATTTTCATTGCAAGAACGATTCGTTATATATAGATAAAGTATTCCATCGTCCGTTTGATCGTGAAGAAACAGTTGATTCCCTTGCCGTTTATGGTTGTGCACCCGAAGGACGATATGCATTTATCATACTAACAAAAGATGACATGATTCTCCGTAACTCACTATACACCCTAACATTCAGGAAATATTAAGGCAAACTACAAAAACAAAAGGAGCGATGACGCTCCTTTTGTTTTCTTTCTAAGCTGATATGACCTATAACCAGTCTGCTTAGAAAGTGAGAGTAATTGTTTGCTCTTCTTGTGCAGTTAATGTGACTGTTTGCGTTAGTGTATATACTCCACCCTTCTGTGCACTATAGTAACGTAATTGTAGAGTTTCGTTTTCGGCCGTACGGAATACAGTAAACGGCTTGCCCACAGTTCCTACACCGCGGCACTCGTTGCCCACGAAGACAGCTACACAGTCGCCGTCGGCTGCTGTGAAAGGAGCTTTTGCAGGTAGATTGACTGTCAGTGTATTTTGCACAGGATACTTTGGGCATCCCTTGAGCAGTGACGGAACAAAGCCTTCATCGAAGCCATAAGTAATCTCTGTAGCGAAGGACTGATAGCCTTCTAAAGAGAAAATCTGATTTAGGGCAGCACAATAGTAGCATAGTGAGAAAAGAACATTGCGATCGTTGCTGTTACCACGAATTTTCAACACAAAGGAGATATTATTGTTTTCGTCAACATTGCGAACGGCAGGTACTGCTCGGCATTCACCATTAATTAGTACTGTCATTAGGTCTGCATCTGTAGAGTAAGGCACTAAGGCGTCCTCCAGTTGCACCATGATAAACATCGAGCTCTCGTATTTCGTCGGATCCGGTGCCAACCATGATGGTGAAGAATTATTACCCTTAAAATCTACACTCCATTTAGGGAGGGCTACGTTAACAAACGTGTAAGCTCTCGACTGTTCATCGTCATCTGATGAGCAGCCCATAAATGTTAGGGCTGCTATCAGTACTATGATCTTGTCTATTTTCATACTCATAATGATTTACTTGATTATTTGTTTCTTTCCATTATAGATATAAATGCCACGCTGAGTAGGTCGTCCAATGAGCTTGATACCTTGTACGCTGTACCATCCATTATCAATTGTGGTTTTTGAATGCTGTAATGCAGTAAAATCAATCATCGTTGGCACTCGAAGTGAACCTCTAATAGCATCAGGCTGATAATTCATCATTTCGCCAGAAATAGCTATGATATTACCTTCGCGTTCTATCGTGAAGGACATCGGATTCTCCTGATCGCCATTGATGCTTAGGAAAAAGACCGGTGAGTTTTGAGAGTTAATAGTCGAGAATTCTGCTTCTCCTACCATATCTTCTCCAATATAGGCAACTAACCTGTCACCTTCTTCTACATTAACGCCAACAGGTTGAGCCACAATTGTCATTGTGGTACGATGGTCGATGCTACGTCGAGGTGAATTTGTATCAAGATCAATAAATGTTGCACCTGGCTCATAGAAAGGATATCTGAACGTCACTGCACCTTCTTTCTGACGATAAAGCATATATCCTTCACCTGGTTTCATATACTTCAAAGAACCAATCCAAGAAGTAGCACCATCACTACCCTCATAGAACTGCGCAAAGGCATTTTGGCTTTTGATAATATCACCATCTTGAGCATAGCTCCAATACTCTGCCAATGCCGTAGCTACTGGCAGGTTCACCAATGGCGTATAGCCAATACTGTTCCATCCTTGCTTCACACTGATAAGACGGTCTTCTGGTTTTTTAAGACATGTGCCATCAATTTCAAAGCTAATGTCATTTTTTGTCTTTACGCGATAACTCAGTGCTGTTGACAGACTTACGTTATTGATATCTGTTTTGCGATTACTCATCCACTGTCCATTCTTATATGCCAATGTGAGGTCTTGCGAGTCTTCTGTCACAATATCACCATCTTCCCATTTAAACATATTGAGCAATGTAGATATCTTCTCGAACGCAGAATTTTTAATATTGAACGATATCCAGTTCCATCCAGACACAAGATCAAAATGCTGAATATACATGTCGCTAGCTATCATCTTCAATGGATCTTTTAATGTTCCTGCTATGGTTTGTTCGCCAAATACTATTTCCTCCGTAGTTGTCAACAGCATTGTTTTGCCAGTTTCATAGTGCCAGAGGCGGAAATCGATCGGTATTGCCTTATTGGTGTTGTTATATACTGTCAGGAACACCATACTAAGTCCAGTAGATGAATCATACTCAACGTTAGCACGTCCCAAACAACGGCCATCTGCATCGAAAGCTGCAACGATGTCTCGTGGGTTAGTGACAATGGCATCACCGATGCTCACCTGACCTATTATATTCATCGAGTAGCGTTTCAGAGACAAATCCACATACCATTCCGGTTCATCGTCTTCTACTGTTATTTCCAAATTCATTGGTTCTGATAGTCCATTTTCATCCGTCAGGTATATGACTTCATCGTAAACACCTACATTCAAATCATCACTAATATAGAAGAACAACTCTTGTGTGCTCTGAGGATCTACTACATTACTCTCTGCATCAACCTTCAACCAACGTGGCAAGCCCTCAATGGTATAAGTATGTTCTGCACCACTAGTATTTACGATATGTGTCAAGATATAGCTTATACGTCCATAGAATGCTTTTTCACTATGAAAACTGTTTTTCCATCGTAGTGGGTTACGATGCACATAGAACGACTCTGTAACAGGCGAAGCCATGTAATTACCGTTCTTGTCAGGAATATCCGTCACTGTGACATACACTGTACGTTTGTTGATTTTCTTATCTAGCTCATCGATGTTCACCAATAATTGGTTATTCCTACCCACAAAACTGAAGTTCAGGTTCTTCAGTTCCTGATAAGGCTGTACCGGTGCACCCACCGTCTGGTCGATGTGATTCATAACTTCACTAACAGGGGTAACGAACACACTGTCATTCGAAACATGCTCAATACCGTCTTCATCAATTGTGATGACCTGATTCAAAGCGTATGGGAATAGCAACAATTCGTTCTGCTTTGTTCGCTCCTGACGGTTGAAGCCTAGATAAATGATAAGTCCTGTCTCACTGCCTCGTGGGCTCTTCTTCGAGTAACGCTTAATGAGTGTCGTAGGCAGGGCCTGCTTGAAAAGGCACAATTCATCGATGTTTCCAGTTAAAGCATGATCGTAGTGTTTCTGTTCAGGGGTCTTGCCTTCCTCCTGCCAAACCATGTTGCCTAAGAAGAAATTATTACCCGTCATGCCACCTAGCTTATCTGTCATGAACGAAGCCTTGAGCACGTTGTCCACATAGATATTGCAAACCTGACGTGAGCGGTTCACAGTCATAGCGTAGTGGTGCCAGGTATCGTCACTATAGTTGTCACCCAACTTATATTCCTCACCGTTCGAGCGATACTTCAGTGTCTCATCCTCGAAACCGATGAAGAAACGTTCAGTAGCATTTACGTCAGTAGCCATACCTGAACCGTTGCTCAAAAGAGCACCCCGGCCGTTGCGGTCGGTTTTAAACCAGAACATCAGAGTGTAGTCTTGCTCGCTGGTACGAGCCATGAAATCGGTCTGAAGTTGTAAGCCCTTCACACTGCGGTTCTCTGCCTTGTCGAGATGCAGCGACATACCACGTGGAAGTGCCCATGTTGCACCTGTCAACATCAGGTCTGCACCACCTATACCCCGATCAACAACAATCATGCCTTCGCCATCGTTCATCGGATAATAGTCAGTGAGACCCATCTCAAAACCAGAAAGCAGTCGCCTGCCATATGTGTTAAGCAATGTTTTATCCAAAACGCGATTCCACACGCGACCTTCTAACATACGTCCCTTGTAATAATTGCGTTTGCTGATATCGCTTTGGTTCGTAGAACCGAAAATCAATGGACCATATCCACTATAGGTGATGTCGTCCATACTACCAATAAGCGAGTCGTTATATAGGTATAACTTCTTGTTCTCATTATCAAGCACCAATACCACCTGATTGAAATAATCGAAGTCTATCGTTTTGTCGCTCACCAGCGATTTATCGTTCACTACAGCCTTCAGTTTTTTGTCTTTCGTTACCCAAAGTTGTAGGCTATGGCCATCGGTACCATGGCTGAAAATAGGCATGTCCTGACCAGTCTTATCGGGCTTCACCATCACGTCAATGCTGACGTTCTTGTCTGTGAAATTACGGCGCGCTTGTGATGCTGCGAAGCCACTACCGCCAAACAACAAAGACGGTTCTTCTTGGATAGACGTCTCGTTTGTCTCGCCCACCACCTCAAAGTTAGTAATATGGCTCAGGTAGTTGTGTTCTATCTCCTCCGAGAAGTTGAAGATAATGTTGTCACCTGGACCTAGAATGCCGTCCTTCGGTTCTGATGTGCCAAAGAGTTGCGGACGACGGGTATCTTTCACACCCGTGAGCACCGCAGACGAGTTGGTAACGAAATCATTACCATTGCGACAGAACAGCACGGCCCTAAGGTCATAGCTTTTCTCCATCTCCTTGCCGTCTCCATAGAAGCGTGTATTGATATAGCCGTTCTCTGGTATCATCTCCTTCGTACCGCTTGCAGCATTATAGAGATCCTTGTCCTTATAGAATCCGCATAGGTTAGTCCAGTAGTCATCGCCACGCGTAGACTCCTTGTATTGGAACTCAATGTGGTCGAAGTTGTGCTGGTTCTTGTTGAAGTTGCTGATAATTACAGGCATGTACCAGCCGCGAATAGAGTCGTAAGGAGCATCGGTATTCATAATCCACTTGTCGCCAGGCGATGAAATCGCTATCGACCCAGCCTCTCGCAGGAAATGAACTGAGAATGATACCTCGGCATACGTTTCAATGTCGCCCATCGAGAGAAGGCCGAGTGTCAGGTCTTCATAGTCGAAGTCTTCTGTTGCAGACACCTCAATGGTCTTCTCTGTCACCTCGCCCGGTACTACCCTTACAGTCATACCAGCTGTTGTCAGTGGCATACCGTCACACATCACTTTGGCACCCTTCGGGTTCGTCTTGTCGTCCAAGTAGAAGGTCCAATATACCAGCATGCCTCCGATAGCCTCTGGCTGCTCGCTATCGTTTGCTAAATAGACTTTGAAGCGTGCAGGCTCGTCTATAGGTACACCGCTAATGCTCTGCTTGTCCATCTTGATGACAGGGTTCTCGATTTTCTTCGTACGTTCATCGAGTATAGAACCCGTACTGTAGAAGATTGACTTACGTTCAGGCTCCCATGGCTGAACAGTGGCACCGCCACGGGTGCGGTAGATGAAGCCGCGAGGCTGTATCATATCGCGGACAATGTTGCGTGAGCCGACATTGCGGTCGATGAAGTATTCCATGTAATCGACATTGTTCAGGAAGTTCTCCTCCACGAAGACATCAAGCTTTCCGTTTGTAAGTGTTGTCTCTTCACGTGAATCAATCATAGTTGAGTAATAGACATCAACATCCAGATGACTCTTCTTGTCCATCTTGATATCAAAGCTCTCCTTACGGCTGTATTTGGTCGTTTCGTTGCTCTTCGGAGTCACACCGAAAGCTGCCACAGGAGTGAGTCCAAAGTTCCATTTCAAGCCGACAAAACTGATGTCGTATTGAGCAAGCGGGTTGGTATTATTTTTACTTATTTCGTCTACTCTTGTTTTGTTTACCGTCTTTGTGGCAAACAATCCTGCAAGAAACTTGCCTGCTGTGTTGCCAAGAACAGTCATGATTTCAGCAAAAGCAAACCGCGTACGTTCGATGTCACCATAGGCGTCAGAATTAGGGTCGGGGTTCGCAAAGTAGTTATGTGTGAAATCTGTGGCAAACCAGTTATAGGATGTGGTGTTGGAGTATTCCGTCGAGAAATCCTCACTATAGCTCACAGAGCCACCGCCGTCGATGTCGAAGTTCTTCATCTTCTTGGTAACAGACAGTTTTTCCTTCTCGTTACGGGCTACCATGTTTGCCCAAGTATATATCGTCTCACAGTAGTCCTTCACCTTATCCTCCTCCTGTCCTTTATAACCGTTAGGCAGTACAATGAGATAGTTGATACCTTCCTGAGGTTTCTTGATGGTTGTGTTATACACCCAACTCCAGCTTTCATCGCCCATTTTGACTTCCTTGGCAGTATTCATCATACCAAACCTATCGTCATCGGACTCTCGTAGCGACCAATATACTGGTTCCTGCGTAGCATTGGCCAGTTGCTTGGCTTCAGTCTCAGAACCAGTAAACATCAGTTCGCGACATTGCTTAACCAACAAAGGTATGAGCTGTTTCACAATATACTGTTGCGAATGAACGAAGGTAGAGGTCACCTCTTGTCCGCAGCCGATTACCTCAGTACGTACCAGATGGTAGAGAGAATCTTTCTCGTCACGTCCTTGAGCTATCTCTATCATACGTCCTGCTGCTCTGGCTCCTTCGTTGACACGGAATACAGAGTCATTCACTGCCTGAACAGCTATCGCCGGGCGAACGAACATATTGGTCTCCATTCCCATATATACGTCAGCATCGGCACCCACCATCGTTGCAGCTCCTGAGGTCGTAATATCTTCGTTGGCTGTCATCGTGTAGGCAAAGGCACGTTGGCCAGATCCTGAGAACACGAGATCGACGCTGGTGTTGAACACGCCTGAGGCAGTTCCTACCTGACCATAGTTGGCACCGCCACCCATACCTGCCCAGATACCTGTATAGAAGTTCTGTCCCTGTCCGGCACTGATGTTAAAGCTGAGACCGCCCTTCCATGCCATATCCATCTGGTAAGCGAGCTTCAGCGTAGAACCTTTGCTCAACTTTGCCGTAGATCCACCACCTGGTGGGTCACGTAGGATATCGACGAGTACAGGTCGCTTGATGGACAAGATGTCCTTTGCGCCCTGTTTAGCATACTGACTGAAGACATATCCCTTCAGCGGTTCACCTTCTGTCGTCACACCGTCGCGCTCCATCGAGAAGGTTACGGTGTAGAGTGCATCCTTACCTACCTGGAGGTATGGCAACTGAGCTGCCCGCAAGGTATATATACGTTCACCGTTATCATCGAGTGTAAGAGTATCGCGTTGTGTACCACTCATGAATCCGTTACGGATTGTTACAAAACCACCTTTGAGCTTCACCACATCCACGGTGTCGCTTTCTGTATTATTGTTATAATAGTAGCGTTCTACAGCCGAGAGCTTGATGTTATAGCCGCGGTCAGTACTGAACACAGGATAATCGAAGGTATACTTAGTCGTCACGGTTTCCTTCTTCGTCTTCGGATTTACCGTCGTCACAGGGAATGCAACAGGAATCTGCTTCCTCTCGCCCGACAATGTACGCAAAGAGTATGCCTTCTCGCCAAAATAGTCGTACTTGTCGTAAACAACTTGCTTACGTTCGAGGAGAACCGGAGAACGATAGATGCGGTTGTAGATAGCATTATAAGTCACATCCACGCTGGTCACTGTCTTGTTATCGGCAGTCAGCCATTCGCCAATATAGTGGTCAGTATGTGGCTTAATAGAGTCAGTCAGATCGATTACATCACCCGTTTGCCCATCTTGGAATAGGGTTGCATAGCCTTGTGCCGTAATCTGCTGTATCTTCCACTTCACAGGTGGTAGCGTCACCATGTATTCGCCGGTATGAATGTCAGGGGTGATCTCCATGCGGTACGGCGTAGTGTGAACACGTGTCTGATAAGTATACTTCTTATCGTGAGCCTTATGTACATAGACCGTATCGCGCTCCTTCTTGGTGCGATCGGTCACATCGAATACCAGTCGTGAAGTATTGTCGCCTTCCAGTACGAGTACCATCTTCAAGTCGTTACCCAGGTTGTTCTTCGATAGCGAGTTGCCTAATGGCAGGTTGCCTTGATCCTTACCACCGGCTACACGGCCGATGAGTGTCACGTTAGTCTGGTCGTAGAAATAGACGTCTGCCCTGTCGGTACTCAAGAATACATTGTTTTCCTTACCGCTCATATAGTAACCATCCTGCCAGAATACGTGGCCGTCTTTAAAGGCCTGTATAGTGTGTTTCATGCCTGGCAGCACTCGGAAGGAGAAGGCTCCCTCGAAGTTGGTGAGTACCTTGCCCGAGGCAGTCATTACTTCCTGACCGTCCACCTTGAAGCCTACGTTCTGAACAGGGATGCTGGTACCATCGTACATCACATAACCTGAGAACTTCACGCTGCTGGTGATGGTAAAGTTCTTGTCCGTAAAGTGGTTTGTCCGGTCGTCAAACTCAACAGAGCGTGTTTCGCTGCCTGTCTGGTTGGTTGTGATATTGTAACCACCTGTAGTGACTTTCCAGTAAGGAAGTCCTTCAATGCGGTAATAGCCTCTCTCGTCGGTAGTGGCACTGCCGCCTGAGGTAGCAGAGGTCTTTTGAGAAGGTACGGCTGTGACGCGTACACCTGGAACACCTGTTCCGTCAGAGAAACGTACGTAACCCTCTACAAGTCCTGTCTGAACACAATGACCTGAAACCCACTTGGTATCTTCATAATGCAGACCCTCGCAGTTGTTCACGCCGCGCACCTTATACTCATATTTATAGATAGGCGATGCGGTCATGTCTTCATACTCCATATCCGACAACTGGGTAACAAGACAAACGGAGTCTTTCTTATTCTCCGTGCGACGCCATACCTCAAAATAATCCACGGCTTCCTCACCCTCTAGTTTCCACTCCAGCAATACGGAACTTTGCAGCGTCCTTGTCTTAAGCGATGTCTTGTCAACGTGACCCAGATTCTCATAATAGAACTTGTCGGCTGGTAGCGTCACTTGAGTCACACTACCCGACACAAGGGTTGAGAACGATTTTTGCTCAAAAGCCGGCAGATTGTCGTTCCAACACCAGTTCTTGGGGAAGTCCTCCGACTTTGTTCCCTGTGGGGTACCAAACGCATCATGATAGGTACAGTCCTCTATGACGCCCCACAACACGTCGCCGTTACGACTGCGCATGAAAGTAGAAGAACCGTCGGGAGAGAAAGTACTACTAAAGATGTAACAATATGTATTAGAGATCTTGACGAAGCAGGTATCCTCGCGCCAACCTAAGATACCTCCGCAATTATTGGTATCATAAGCGCTCATCTGAGAACCCGCGCGAAGACAGTTACTGATGTGCAGGTTACCACGGGTGATTCCCACAAGACCACCATGGGTACCATCGCCGTATATATCACTCTCAAGGGTTACGGAACTATAGCAATTCTCAATGAATGCGGTACCTTCGTGTACGAATCCGACCACTCCACCGGCAAATTTCCTGTTGGTCCTTATGTCGCCCGACACCATCAGGTTGGTAATGACAGCACCATCACCTATATGGCGGAATAAACCGGCGTAATCGGACCTTAACTGATATTGGAGGTAGACATTATACCCGTTACCGTTGAAGTTGCCGGTATAGGCACTCTTTTCTTCTGCCGATATTGTATATCCACCTACCTCAAGGCTGTGTGTTAGGATGGCATTCAAGTCTGTTTCGCCATTATTCAACACACGGTTCATGAAATTCATGAATTCTGATTGGTTAGCAATCGTAACGAAGATGTCTCCTTCACCCTTACCTATGGGCGACTTGCTTCCGTCAACGATAAAACGCATATCGTAGGTGACGCACGAGCGAGGAAGTGTCAGTTCTAATTCACGCGCTCTGTACTGTTCTTCGGTCAGCACATTCACAAGGCTGTCGACCAGAGTTCCTGCTTTGTTGAACATCTTTGTCACCACCTTTATCTCGGCACGGTCGTCCCACACGTAGTTGTGCGAGGCGTCGTTATCCTTCCAGTTCCACGTTGCTTTCACCTTGCGCTCTTCGAAGTTGCTCCAAGCCGCTGAGACACTCTTCGGTTCCAAGAGCACCAGCGTAGCGAACTGAGGCTGCACATAAGCCACGGTCGGGTTCTTTTCCATGCCCCACAGGTCCTGCGTTGAAGCACGTAACACACGGTAGCGAACCAATGGAATACCCAAATTCTTGTCAATATGTTCAGCCTGAAGTGACGATATGAGTGTAGAGTCGCGGTATAGATAATCCTCTATTTTGCTGTCGTACATGATATCCGATTCCAGATCTTCAAAATCATCCATTTTGCCTGTCAACGAGCGCTGCACTAAGAATACGTCACCGTCGAGTATGTCCTCCACATCGCGGTTGAGGGCTTTCCACCGCAACTTCACGCCTCCCACACTGTCAACATCTGCCTTCAGCATACGTGGGTTGTGTATCATCGGCATTTTGGCAATCGTCGTCGTGATGGAGCCGACCACTAATTTAGCCGTGAGAGTTAGGTTTGTAATCTTCTCCGTAGCAGGCAGGCATAGGAAGCAGAAATAAGCATCCTTATCCAATGTGATGCGAGACAACGTATGCATGTTACCATCAGCATCAGTATATGATGCATCTATATATTTCATAGCACTGGTACAAGTAATTGGAATGCGTATCGTACCTTTGTCACCCTCCTCTGTGCCTGGCACAGCATCGTAGGTTTCTATAGTGATATCTTCCAGGTTCGGGGAAAAACTCATCACGGGAATAGCCTTGCCGTCAACCACATGCCAGTTACGGCTGCCTAATAAATTTACCATATCGGCAGCAGTCCTCGAACCAACCACATTGCCATTCACCTCGCTCCAGTTGTGGTAACTCCAGTTATTGGAACCTGCACTGTAGGGAGTGCTTTTGTTGTAGTTCATACCTGCATGTCGGATGTTGGTGTAGGTACCATTCTCTAAACAATGGGTTACCACGTTCGAAGTGCCACCTTCTTCCCATCCAATAAAAGAGCCACCGTGAGAATCACTTCCACCTTTCGCACTGACGAGCGTTCCGTCAAAGTAGCAGTTATCGATGATGTGCTTAGCCGTATGACCATGCCCTATGAAACCGCCGACATGAGTGCTGCCACAGTTAACGGTGACCGACACCCAACAGTTGTTGATATAGTTCGTACCATCAGAACTACCGATCATGCCCGATGAGTGCAACTCACCACTGACAGAACCCGTCACATGCAGGTTCTTAACAGTCACATCCTTCACATACATGAACGGAGCACAATAAGTGTCCTTGGTATCGATTCTCACGTTCAGCGTATAGCCGTTTCCGTTGAAAGTACCATTGTATGGGGCATCCGAACTTGTAGCAACACTTTTCGTTACCGTGATGTCATTATCCATGATGGCATTCACCTCCTTTGTACCTTTGGCATTCTTAATCAATGTATTGAATGAATTCCAGTCGTTTTCATTGCGCAGCACATAGTACGATGCATCGTCAATCATAATCGTCTCTAGCTCATCATCAGCCCATGCCACAGCAGGCATGAGCATCATCAGCAGGAGGAGCAGAAACATTCCTCTTAACAGGCCCCATACATCCTGTGCGCAGCCAGTATGTAAACAGTTTGTTTTGATTTGTTTCATGATGATATTTAGTTAGTTATTTTTGATATCAATTAATTTGGCTTTAGCGTAAGCACATACTTTACTTGCAAAGTTAAACATTTTTTTAAACACAACAACTATTTTAACTATTATTTAACATAAAAACAACCGTGTTTATACTACTATCATCCATTTTTTATATTTGGTCGCCTGTTGCTTTTCTTAAAATGAATTATCCAAAGTTTTTGTGGTAGCATAAAAAATCTTTACGAATTATTTGGAAACGGCGAATCTTTTTTGTATCTTTGTGGTGAAATTACGCATACTATTCCCATTCCACGATTATATGTTCGAGGGTAGACGGCTAAAGGCAGACGATCATCCGCCTTTAGCCGTCCGATTGGATGGCTTTAGTCATCCGACCGGATGACTATAGGCGATTTCCCTTTTCAGCCGGCTCATCTTCCCGATTGAGTCGGCTGCTTTTCCCTTTTGAATTAGCTGCCCGTCTTTTGCCATTTAGACAAAGGACTTCAAACAACTAAAGTCTTAACCATTAATCTTTTTCAACTTTTAGCGGATACCAATAATAAATTACAGCTCCCCTATCCGTTTGGAGAACTGTAATTAAACCAATCACTCAAGGTATAATAAAAGTATGGAAAGAGATGATATCTACTACTTTACCTTGAACTTATATATGCAAGTATGATGATAGGTCTCACCTGGGTTGAGTCGTGTCGTTGGAAACTCTGGATGATTAGGCGAGTCGGGATATTTTTGAGACTCAAGAGCAATGGCGGTACGGGCTCCCGTATAGACTTGAAGACCTGGCTGGTCGTTCCAGACTTCCATCACACGACCCGAAGTGGGGCTATATAGTTCTGCCACCTTCTCCACTTTCTTCGCATCCTTATGAGTAAGACAGAAATTGTTGTCGTAGTTGCGAACCTTTCCTTCAGGAATCTCAACACGTTGACCGAAACCGAAGCCGAATCCTTGCATTGCTACTTGACGGTCGCCTAACTTGACAGCCTTATTGAAGTCGTATGCAGTACCTGCAACGGGTGTCAACTTGCCAGTTGGGATGCCCATGCGATCGGTTTCTGTAATGTTATCGGCATAGACGGTGAGCATGTGGTCGAGGATATCACCATTGCCCACACCTTTCAAATTGAAATAGGAGTGGTTCGACAGATTCACAACAGTAGCCTTATCGGTCTCAGCCTTGTAAGCAATGGAGAGGCCGTTGTCCTTGGTGATAGAATAAGTAAGCGTGGTAATCAGCGTGCCGGGGAAGCCATCAAGTCCATCAGGCAACACACACATCATAACAAGTTCATTCTTGTCTGCCTTCACCACTTCCCACACAGTATGGTCGAAGCCCTGATTACCGCCGTGCAGGATATGTTGTCCGCTATTCTTAGTCACCTGATACTCCTTGCCGTCGAGTGAGAACGTAGCGTTTGCGATGCGGTTGGCAAAACGTCCGAGCGCCGGACCTACCATGCCAAGATTGTAGCGTGGATACTGGTGGATGTTAGGATAGTTAGTGACGAGGTTTGCATAATTTCCCTCCTTGTCGGGAGCGAAGAGCGAAACGATGAAACCTCCGTAGTTGGTAATCTGAGCAGCTACTGTGCCATTTGAGATTGTGTAAAGTGCCACTTTCTTACCGTCCATAATCGTGTCATATGGAGCGGTATCAAGAAGTGGAATTTGTTTTTGTGCCGACACCATTATGGCGACAGTCACAAGGATTGCTGATATCACAATTCGTTTCATGAGATTTGTAGGTATTAATTATTACACTTTTTGTTATTAATCATTTTTGCATCACTCCTCAATTTGCTTTATCAAATCATCGCAAGTCTTCAGCACCTTCCGATTCATCATGTGCCCCCAGATGCCACCGATAATGCCTCCGATAGCACAAGCAATGAGCAGTCCAATCAGATACTCTTTGTCTTGGTTCAACGACATCAGTTCATAGCTAAACCACGCAAGCCATAAAATAATCACGGGATAGCCGATGCGCTGCCATTGGATATATTGTACCTTCAGCTTCTTAGCATTCTTCGCCACATCCAATAGGTTTCCGTCCATGATATCCTTCTCGTCCATCTTGGCATGAATAATCCACGTGGCTACGACAGATACCACCATCAGTATCGAAGTACCGACGAGGAAGCGCAGAGGCAAACCAATTTGATACCAACTCACATTTCCGAATGTAAGCGCAAAGAGAGCAGCAAACAGCGAAATCCATTTGTAGCGGTTGATGGTCGACATCTTGCCGGTCATCGTCTGTTTCAGCAGGTTATCCGTCAGGATTTCCTCTCTGTTGAGTTTCTCCTTCAGCAATGCCATCTGGGCACGCATCTCTTCCAATTCGTTTGTTTCGTCCATACGTTCCATATCAATGTAGTATTATGTTTAATCATTTCATAGCTTTGAGCTGTTCACGGATTCTAACGAGTTTCACCGACACATTCTTTGTCGAGATACCTACGATCTCTCCAATCTCATCGTAGCTGAGGTTGTCTAGCCACAGAAGTACGATGGCACGGTCGATAACACCCAACTTACTGATGCGGCCGTAGAGCTGACGGATTTGCTTCGTGTCCTGATCAGTATCCTCATACAGATTCGAGCCGACCGACAGGTCAACCTTCTTACCCATCTTCTTCTTTTTTCGGTCGGCCGAGATGCAAGTATTCAAGCTCACCTTGTAAATCCATGAGTTGAGACTGCTCTCCCCACGGAACTTCTCATACCCTTTCCACAGGTTAATAAGAACCTCCTGGAAGAGATCGCTTACCTCGTCCTCATCCTTCGAAAACATGTAACACACCGTATAAATTGTGTTTTTATGCTTCCGCACGATACTTGCAAATTCTCTCTCGCTCGCTTCCATCTCTGGCTGATGATTAATTGGTTTCGTTTGTAATTACATCTATATGACGCAATCACAGTGGAATAACTACATTTTCTTGTAACTTTTTTGAATTGATTTGATTTACACGTGCAAAGTTAGGGAAATTTGCGAAATAATTATACATTATGAATTATGAATTATAAAAAATTTCGTATCTTTGCGTACAATTTAAGCATATTTACTCTATTATGAAGCAATTTATCATATCAGCAGCGTTGGTTCTCTGTACGATGAGCCTTACCGCACAAGACAAGCAACTCACTCTTGACGATGCAATGAACAGCGGACGCATTATCCGCACACGTTATCCCAATATAGACCTCGAGGCACTCGACCAAGACACTGCAATGCCTTACGAAGATGCCAACACGAAAGAGACTGCCGACACGAGCAAAGGAACTTATTCTCTCCTTTTCACCAATACACGCCGAGTATGGCGCTATGCAACACGAGGCGACTACTACCTCACCAACACAAAGTCCGGCGAACGACGTCAGTTGGGAATCGGGTTGCCTGAATCCTCGCTTATGTTTGCAAAGATTTCGCCCGATGGCAAGCACGTAGCTTACGTTTCAAAAAACAACATCTATATTGAGGACTGTAACATGCAGACACCCAATCGCCGACAATTGACCACAGACGGAAACGATACCATCGTCAACGGCACCTTCGACTGGGTATACGAGGAGGAATTCGACTGTCGTGACGGCTTCCGCTGGAGTGGAGACAGCCGTTACATAGCCTTCTGGCGCAGCAATACCAGCGGTACGGGATGGTTTGACATCATCAACAACGTGGACGACATCTACCCCACCATCCAGCGATTCCCCTACCCCAAGGCAGGCACCCAGAACTCAGCAGTTAAGATTGGATTCATTGACCTTCAAACGAGCCAGACATCCTGGTTGCCTATCCCTGGTGATGAGCGTGAGAACTACCTGCCACGAATGGAGTTCGTACCAGGCACTAATACTCTGATGATTCAGCAGATGAACCGTCCTCAAAATAATAATAAGGTATGGACTTGCGAGCTGAAGGAGGGCAAGGCCAGTACACTAAGCATCCTCTGCACCGACACCGACGAAGCTTGGGTTGAGACCAACGACAACATTCACTGGCTCCCAGGTAACAAGTTCTTCATTTTCACTTCTGAACGCGACGGATGGCGTCACCTTTGGCGCGTATCGGCAGATGGTAAGAAATGGACTTGCATCACAAACGGAAACTTCGATGTCATCAACGAAGTGGAATATGATGAAAAACGAGGCTACATATACTTTACATCTGCCGATCCCGACATGGCAGGTGACCGCATCTTGATGCGTACCAGTGTGATGGGTAACGGAAAAGTAGATAACATCACTGCCATGTGTCATCCTACACTTGAATCCGGGCAATATTCCTATTCGTTCTCACCCAATCTCGACTTTGCCCTCGAGACCTATTCAAATGCAAACCGCATACCCATATACTCACTGATTCGCATGGATAAGAAAGGACGCTGGACATTCGACAAAGTTCTGGAGGAAAACAAGGAGGCACAGCAGGCATGGGATGCCTATGGGCTGAAGAAAGAGATGGTGAAATGCAAGAGCGGCGACCTCGAACTCGATGCTTGGATCATCAAACCTGCAAACTTTGACCCTACAAAGAAATATCCTGTTATTGACTATGTGTATGGTGAACCCGCTTCGGCAACTGTTCAAAACCGTTGGGAACGCAGTCTTTTCTGGCACTATCTGGCAAGTCTCGGCTACGTGGTTGTCAGCATCGAGAACCGCGGTGCAGCTGCTCCTCGTGGGCGTGAATGGCGCAAATGTATCTATGGAGAAGTGGGTGTGGCTGCCAGCGAAGATCAGGCTCGCGGCATTATGGATCTCTGCCGTCAGTTCCCATGGATGGATTCCTCCCGTCTGGGCATGACCGGATGGAGCGGTGGCGGTGCACAGACGCTTAACAGTATGTTCCGCTACCCCGATGTTTTCAAGACTGGTGTCGCCATCGCCTTTGTCAGTGACCAACGCCTTTACGACACCATCTATCAGGAACGCTACATGAACACGCCACAGAACAATCCCGACGGCTATTTCCGCGGAAGCCCCATCAGCTATGCAGCAGGACTGAAGGGAAACCTCCTATTGATGCACGGCACAGGTGACGATAATGTCCACTATCAGAATACAGAGAAACTCGTCAACGAACTCGTCCGTAACGGCAAGACTTTCTACCAAGTGAGCTACCCGATGCGAACCCACGGCATCAGCGAAGGACCCGGCACCAGCCAACACCTGCGCCGCACCCTCATTGATTTCTTCCAGAAAAATCTGTAAAACAATATACTATTTATAATGCATAATTTATAATACGAGAAAGCTGACATGAAGAAGAAAAACTATATGTCGCTTTGGGCATTATCGATAGGGTTATGGCTCTTAATCGCGCCGCTGAGAGGCTACAGCTTCTTGCCTAACGAATGGATTGATTGCTTACAGTTTGCAGAAATCATCCATAGCATCGCGTTTGCCATCCTGACTTGGTGGGCGCTGAAGAAATATGCACCAAAAGCAGGCTTATGGCGCATCTTGCTTCCATTTTTAGCACCATGGTTGTTTGAACTCGCTTTACACTTCATCTTGAGCGGTGCATTATTCTCCCTGCCTATTACCCTTATTCCGCTTTGGGCAGTCATTACTGTAACCCTATTCTACCACTATCGCAAAATCTGGCTCCTATTACTCTGCTCCGCTTTGTGGCTGTTGGGTGTGACGGAAGGACACAAGCAATGGATGGAATGGTTTACATTTGGCAACATGCCAACTACTACAGTCAACCTCGCTGACTGTGAGGTGACAGACAGCACACACACCTTCAAGCTCTCAGAGATTGATGCTGACTACCTTATGCTCGATGTATGGTACAGCCAATGTGGCGTATGTTACAGAGAAATGCCCAAGGTCGAGGAGCTTCGCAATGAATATAAAGCAAACAAAAACGTGGAAGTAATATCCCTATTTGCGATGCTGATAAAAGGTGAAACTGCTGCCGACGGCTACCGCATCATGCAAGACCAAGGTTTAGACATTCCTGTTTACTGCATTAACGAAGACAGCCCTATCCTAAAAGAATGTGTCATAACCACTTATCCTCGCGTGCTGATTCTCGACAAAAATCGAAACGTCATCTTCAACGGAAGCCTTGAGTTTGCTAAGCGAAAGCTGTCAAAGCTAATTTCATAACTTTACTATATAGAAATTTTGTCGGAGTGCACCCTAACAATTGTTGGAGTACAGGGAAAAAAGTGTTTGAGTGTAGTGTTGCAATTTCTACCCTTAATGCAAAATAAAAGTTTACTACAAGGAATATAGTATCTCTTTCTATATATAAATAAGGTGTTATGCACGTGTATGAATTATTTGGGCACTAATTTAGAAATATAGACAACAAATCTCAATTATTTGTCGTTATTTTGCAAACTTCACTTTGCAAATTCAACTATTTGTTGTACCTTTGCAGCATAAAACGCTGCGAAACTGCTGCTGCTCGGCAATTCAAGCAAGCTTGATTGCTCTCGCTTAACCGCAGTTTTGTCACAAGAATCTCGGATTCTACATGAAAATATAATTTATTTAATCCAGAAAAAAGAAATTAATATGGAGTCGTTTTTCCGCACGCACAAGTATTTAGTAGATCACCTAGATGCTCCTGTTCGTCGTGACTTGATGGATGAGATTGACTGGAAGAAGCGCATGATCGGAATCAAGGGAGCTCGAGGTGTTGGTAAGACAACCTTCTTACTTCAGTATGCGAAAGAGCATTATTCGTCGGACGACCATCAGTGTCTGTACATCAACACCAACAACTTCTACGTACAGAACATTGGCATTTCAGCATTTGCCGGCGAGTTTTATCACAATGGGGGCAAGGTGTTGCTCATTGACCAAGTATTCAAACAGCCTGATTGGAGTAGTCAGCTCCGCGAATGTTACGACCGCTACCCAGGTCTGCGAATTATCTTTACAGGTTCATCGGTCATGCGCCTGAAAGATGAAAACCCTGAGTTGAACGGAATTGTCGACTCTTATAATTTACGTGGATTCTCATTCCGCGAGTTCTTTAACCTGCGTACAGGAAACTATTTCCCCGCTTACAAACTGGAGGATATCATCAAGCACCACAAGGAGATCGCTACGAAGATTATCGAAAAAGCGAATCCACGTGACTATTTTTCTGAGTATTTACATCATGGTTTCTACCCATTCTTCCTCGAGAAGACTAACTACTCGGAGAACTTGCTCAAAACAATGAACATGATGATTGAAATCGATGTGCTGCAAATCAAGCAAATTGAGCTGAAGTATCTAGCCAAAATCAAGCAGATGTTCTACTTGCTGACCAACAGTGGTAGCAGTGTGCCCAACATCAGTCAGCTAGCACAAGAACTAGGCATGTCGCGTGCAACGGTCATGAACTACATCAAGTACCTGATGGAAGCTCGCCTCGTCAACATGATTTACTCGAAAGGTGACGAGTTCCCGAAGAAACCTGCACGTGTATTGCTGCACAACTCCAATCTCATGTACAGCTTCTATCCACAGCGTTTTGACGAACACGATGTGTTGGAGACCTTCTTCTGCAACACAGTTTGGAAGGACCATAAAGTAAACAAGGCAGGTAATATCTGCTCGTTCCTCATCGACGGCCAGCAAGAGTTCCGCGTCATCGAACACGGTACAAAACTCAAGAGTAAGTCGAAGGTCATCTTTGCGGTCAACCAAATGGAGTGTGGCGAAGGCAACCAGATTCCTCTTTGGTTATTCGGCTTCCTTTATTAATATAAAATGTATAATTTATAATTTATAATAGCCTTCTTGATGAAAGACGAAAACGTCATTAAAGACAAAAGTTTTGCCTTTGCTATTAGAATTGTAAAATTATACAATTATCTCACTAATGAGAAAAAGGAATATGTTTTATCAAAACAAATTCTCCGTTCTGGTACAAGCATCGGAGCAAACATCAGAGAAGCGGTAGTGGGACAAACAACGCCCATGTTTATAGCGAAACTCAATATTGCCCTCTGCGAAGCCAATGAGACAGAATATTGGATTGATTTATTAAATGCCACGGAATACCTAGCTAACAACGAAATACAAACACTAAAGGAGGAATGTGTAGAATTGATAAAAATACTGACGTCAATTATCAAGAAAACACGTGAAAACTTAAATAATTAGAACATGCCGCAAGGTTATTATAAATTAAAAATTATAAATTATACATTATTACAAAATGGCAAAAGAAAAAAAATTCATTACCTGCGATGGTAATCAGGCAGCTGCACATATAGCTTATATGTTCTCTGAAGTAGCTGCAATCTACCCAATCACACCGTCATCTCCTATGGCAGAACACGTTGACGAATGGGCAGTGGCTGGTCGCAAGAACCTGTTCGGCGACACAGTATTGGTTCAGGAAATGCAGTCTGAAGCTGGTGCTGCAGGCGCAGTTCATGGTTCACTCCAAGCTGGTGCACTGACATCCACATTTACCGCATCACAAGGATTGCTCCTTATGATTCCTAACATGTACAAAATTGCCGGTGAATTGCTCCCATCTGTATTCCACGTTTCTGCCCGTACAGTGGCTTCACATTCTCTGTGTATCTTTGGAGACCACAGCGACGTGATGGCTTGTCGCCAGACAGGTTTCGCTATGTTGTGCGAAGGATCTGTACAGGAAGTGATGGACCTCAGTGCTGTTGCACATCTTGCTGCATTGAAGACACGCGTTCCATTTATCAACTTCTTCGACGGTTTCCGTACCTCACATGAGTATCACAAGATTGAGGAGATGGACATGGAAGACATCCGTCCACTTGTTCCTATGGACAAGGTTGCAGAGTTCCGTGCCCGTGCCCTCTCTCCAGAGCATCCTGAAGCAAAGGGCATGGCTGAAAACCCAGAGACATTCTTTGCTCACCGTGAGTCTTGCAATCCTTACTACAACGAAGTTCTTCCTGCTGTTGAGGAATACATGGCAGCCATCTCAAAAATCACAGGTCGTGAATACAAGCCATTTACATACTATGGAGCAACCGATGCTACCGACGTCATCATCTTGATGGGTTCAGCTACAGAAGCAGCTCGCGAAGCTATCGACTATGCTAATGCCAATGGCAAGAAGTATGGTATGGTCAGCGTTCACCTCTATCGCCCATTCTCTGCAGAACGTCTGCTCGAAGCTGTCCCAGCTACTACCAAGCATATTGCGGTACTCGACCGTACGAAGGAGCCAGGCGCAAGTGGCGAGCCTCTCTATCTCGACGTAAAGGATGCCTTCTACGGAAAGAAGGATGCTCCAGTAATCGTTGGCGGCCGTTACGGACTCGGTTCTGCCGACGTGACCCCAACCATGATTCTTTCTGTTTATAAGAATCTTGAATTGCCAGAGCCAAAGAACGGCTTCACGATCGGTGTCGTTGACGACGTAACCTACCGTTCTCTCCCAATGGAAGAGGAAATGGCACTCGGTGGCGAGGGAATCTTTGAGGCTAAGTTCTTCGGACTTGGTGCCGATGGTACTGTTGGTGCAAACAAGAACTCAGTGAAGATTATTGGTGACAATACAGATAAGTACTGCCAGGCATATTTCTCATACGATTCAAAGAAGTCTGGAGGTTTCACTTGTTCTCATCTCCGTTTCGGTGATACACCAATCCGTTCTACATATCAGATTAAGACGCCTAACTTCGTAGCATGCCACGTACAAGCTTACCTTCGTATGTACGACGTGCTCCGTGGTTTGCGTCAAAACGGCCAGTTCTTGCTCAACACTATTTGGGAAGGCGACGAACTCGTAAAGAACCTGCCAAACAACGTGAAGAAATTCTTCGCAGAGAAGAATATTACTGTTTACTATATCAACGCAACTAAGATTGCACAGGAGATTGGTCTTGGCAACCGTACCAACACCATCCTCCAATCAGCATTCTTCCGTATCACAGAAGTAATCCCTGTTGACCTGGCTATTGAGCAGATGAAGAAATTCATCGTGAAGTCATACGGAAACAAGGGTGAAGATGTAGTGAACATGAACTATGCAGCCGTTGACCGCGGTGGTGAATACAAGCAGTTGACTGTTGATCCAGCTTGGATGAAACTCCCTGAAGATCCTGCAGTAGAGAACGACGACCCAGAATTCATCAATAAACTCGTACGTCCTATCAATGCACAAAATGGTGACCTCCTTCCAGTTTCTGCATACAAAGGCTATGAAGACGGTATGTGGGAACAAGGTACAGCTGCATACGAGAAGCGTGGTGTTGCTGCATTCGTTCCTGAATGGGATTCAGAGAACTGTATCCAGTGTAATAAGTGTGCATTCGTTTGTCCTCACGCATGTATCCGTCCGTTCGTTATGACCGACGAAGAAGCAGCAGGTCTCGATGCTGCTAAGCTCGACATGATTGCACCTCCAGCACTCAAGGGCATGAAGTTCCGTATGCAAGTAAGCGTTATGGACTGTCTCGGTTGCGGCAACTGTGTTGACGTATGTCCAGGTAAGAAAGGCAACAAAGCACTCAAGATGGTTGGTCTCGAGAGTCAGCTCGGTGAGGCTAAGAACTGGGACTACTGCGTGAAGAACGTGAAGTCAAAGCAAGACCTCGTGGACATCAAGTCCAACCCACGTGTCAGCCAGTTTGCTACCCCACTCTTCGAGTTCTCAGGCGCATGTTCAGGCTGTGGTGAAACTCCTTACGTGAAACTCATCTCACAGCTCTTTGGTGACCGTCAGATGGTAGCTAATGCAACAGGCTGCTCATCAATCTATTCAGGCTCAATTCCTTCTACTCCTTATACTAAGAACGAGAAGGGACAGGGACCAGCATGGTCAAACTCACTGTTCGAAGACTTCTGCGAATATGGTCTCGGTATGGCTCTTGCCACTAAGAAGATGCGTGAACGCATCGTTACGATGCTGAACGAATTACTCGCGAAAGATGACACTCCTGCAGAGTTCAAGACTGCTGCTCAGGAATGGATTGCAGGCAAAGACAATACAGACGCATCAAAGGCTGCTGCAGCAAAACTCGCTCCAGCCATCGAAGCAGGTCGCAACGCAGGTTGCCCAATCTGCCAGCAGCTCAGCGAGCTCTCACACTACCTCGTTAAGCGCAGTCAGTGGATTATTGGCGGTGACGGTGCATCATACGATATCGGTTACGGCGGTCTCGACCACGCGCTTGCATCAGGTGAAGACATCAACATCTTTGTTATCGATACTGAGGTTTACTCAAATACAGGTGGTCAGTCATCAAAGGCTACTCCAATCGGTGCTATCGCACAGTTTGCTGCTGGCGGTAAGCGCATCACGAAGAAGGACCTCGGTCTGATGCAGTCTACTTACGGATATGTTTATGTAGCACAAGTGGCTATGGGCGCCGACAACGCACAGTGTCTCAAGGCTCTACGCGAAGCAGAAGAATATCCAGGACCATCACTCGTCATCGGCTATGCTCCATGTATCAACCACGGACTGAAAGCTAAGGGTGGTATGGGTAAGAGCCAAGCAGAAGAGGCAAAGGCTGTTGAATGTGGTTACTGGCACCTGTGGCGCTTCGACCCACGTCTCGCCGAGCAAGGCAAGAACCCATTCCAGCTCGACTCTAAGGAGCCAAACTGGGATAACTTCCAAGCATTCCTCGATGGAGAGGTACGTTATCTGTCACTCAAGAAGTCAAAGCCACAAGAGGCACAGGAACTCTTCGATGCTGCAAAGAAAGCAGCTCAGCACCGCTATGCGACTTACGTACGTATGAGCAAAATTGACTATTCAGTGGAATAAAATAAGTCCCTTACTAAGTAAAAGGATGTGAAGCAAACACTTCACATCCTTTTTTTATTATTATCATCTACGTTGTTTCATAATGACATAGATGATGACAGGTGCACCTAACATTGGAGTAACGGCATTAAGAGGAATAATGCCTGCATCTCCAGGTAAAATGCAGATGAGATTGCATAATAGTGCTGCAACACCTCCACAGAGAATGGTAAGGGGCAACAGGGTGTTATGGTTTTCCGAACGAAGCAACATACGTGCTACATGTGGCACAGCTAATCCGAAGAAGGCAATAGGTCCGCAAAAGGCTGTTGTAACAGCTGTTAACAATCCTGTAGCAACCAACAAAAGATTACGAGTACGACGAATATTTATACCCAGATTCTCGGCATATTGATTTCCCATTAACAAGGCATTTAATGGTTTTATTAGCATGACCGACATTCCTAGCCCAATCATACAGCAGCTAGCAAACATAGGCATCTGTTCCAATGACACTCCGCCGAAATTTCCCATTCCCCAAATGACAAAACTATGAACACCCTCTTCAGTCGCAAAAAAGTTAAGCAATGAGATAGCAGATGAGGTGATATAACCAATCATGATACCTGTAATGAGCAACATAAGGTTGCTACGAATGAAAGTGGAGAGGAAGAGAATGACTGCCATGATTAGCATCGAACCCACAAATGCGCCAATCAAGACAGAAATAAACCCAGTAAAAGTCACTCCTCCTGCAACGAATGCTCCACCTGTAGCAAGCATAACGATAGCTACTCCGAGATTGGCTCCACTACTGATACCGAGAATGGATGGACCTGCCAGTGGATTGCTGAATGCAGTCTGAAGCATCAAGCCTGACACTGCCAGTGAACTGCCACAGAACAAGGCAGTCAGTGCTTGTGGAAGACGCGACTGAAGGACAATATACACCCAACTGGCTCGCTCCACTTCTCCGCCAGTCAGAATCTGCCAAACAGCTTCTGCAGGAATGCTGACTGACCCAAAGAAAAGATTGGCGATGAAGAGTATAATAATAAGAGTAGAGGTAATGGCAATATGTTTCATATTTCTCCTATGGAGATGACACGAATAGTAGTGAGGCGACACATCGCCTCACTACCTAAAAAACATAACGGCTATAATAATTCTTCAATTTATTTCAAGCTTTCAAATTTGGCATTCTTCTCAATAGTCCACTTGTCACGCTTTGCAACTCCACAATCTGCTCCTTTGAACATCTTGGCTGCCTGCTGGTCTCCTTTGAGTTGCCACTGAAGCCATGCAAGAGCAACAACTGCGAACTCGCCACCATGTGGCTGACCGTAAGTACCGCCATGACCGACAGGATAGTTAACTGCGCACGAAGGAACGTGATCAATTCGATGGAAGTCGTCCATACCATTCCCATAAGCTATATCTGACTCACCACCAAGGATGTATATAATTGGCGAATGAATTTCCTTGAGTTTCTCCTTAGGAGGCATAGGCATACCACCTACTGCCTGATTTGCATTCTGCTGATTAAACAGACCACTATTGCAAATCATAAGACTTGTAATACGCTTGTCGGCACAGTTATAAAGTGTTTGCAATCCACCACATGACATACCAGCTACACAAATGTTCTTTACATCTATTTTATCATAGTATGGAGAACTCTTGTCTGCATTCTGAGCAAAAACCCAATCCATGGCTTCTACTTGCTGTTCAGTGGTTGACATAGCACCACGATAAGGCTGATCGTCCATAGGAATAAAACCGGTAGCTACAACGATAAAGCCGTATGATGCAATTTCGTTCAAGAACTTATAATGCTCAAATGGAGAGTTATTACAGGCTCCGTTTCCCCATACCAAAACAGGCAATTTTTGTTTCTTTCCAAATGATGTCAAGTCCTGAGGCACAAAAAAAGTGTGGGCAGCAATAGAAGCCTCTTCTTTCATGATTGCTTTGTATGGACCTGTACCACCTTCTTCTACGATGCGTGACTTCTGTGCAAAGCCAGCAATCGCAATTGTTGCAAATGCAAATGTAACTAAAATTCTTTTCATATTCTTATTCTTTTAATCTATTAATCTATTACTTCACTTTCCAAACATCAAGTGTGATGCCACCACCCGCACCGCCAAAACCTGGCTGGCAGAGAAACAGGCATTCATTCAACCATGCGTACTTACTATCCTTTGGAGCCTCAAACTTAGGTGCACAACGGAAATACATGCCGCCTTGTCCACCCATCTTAATAATGCCGTTGTTGCGAACGTGGATAGTCACACCGTCATCAGTACGGATGCAATAGATAGCCTCTACCTCATTGCGACCGTCGACTGCAAGCTGATAATCAGCGCCACCAGGTAGAACCTCACCTTTAATATTCGGTCCTTCAAATGTACCGCCAGTGATAGGGATGATGGTACGAGTACCCTTGCCGTTATTGCCTGATGAATAAGCCTGACCTAGAGTGACATTAAGACGTACTACATACTCCAGTTCTGGAGCCTTTGGCTCACCGTTCTGCTGCTGGGGTGCACCAAAACCGAATTGCGCTTTCGCAGTTGCAACGAAAGCAACAAGCATAATTGCTGTTAATAGTTTCTTCATTGTTCTTTTGTTGTTATTGGTTAAAAGATGTTGCAAAGTTAGTAAATAATTAAGAGTTACGGATTAAGAGTAAAGAAAAAAACAAGGAAAATGATATAAATTTGCATAAAAAAAAGAATTATGCATTCAAAATTATGAATAATTTACTATCTTTGCGCAATAAATAAACATGTGTACAACATGAAGGAATATACGGAAGAAGAAAAAAGTTTTAATCTTCTATTTGAGTCGACTATCAAAAGTCATTGGAACCGTCCTGCTCTGACCGATTATCAGGGGCAGACTTTGACTTATGCAAATGTGGCAGAACAAGTGGAGCAGTTCCACCTGCTGTTTCAACGTTTAGGCATCGAACGTGGAGAGAAAATATCCTTGTGTGGCAAGAATTGTTCGAACTGGGCGGTATGTTTCTTTGCAACCGTCACTTATGGTGCCATTGCAGTTCCCATCCTTCATGAGTTCAAACCCGAACAGATACAGAATATCGTCAATCACTCAGATTCACGACTATTGTTTGTGAGTGATAACATTTGGAAAGAAGTGACAAACGAAGGGCTATCCATTGAGGTGCCAGATTTCATCGGTGCGATTAACATACATGACTATGCCGTATTGTTTGAGCAAGACGAAAAGCTCAGCATGCTGTTGGGACAGCTCTCAAAACTCTTTACTGAAGTTCATCCCGATGGACTGAAAGCAGAAGATGTGCACTATGTTGAGAATAGAGGTGACGATTTGGCTATCATCAACTACACGTCAGGTTCTACAGGCAAATCTAAAGGTGTGATGCTATCACAGAAAAACCTCTGGAACAATGTGCAATTTGGTATCGATGAGCTACAAGATCATATTGCCCATGACGGAACGGTGGTCAGCATCCTCCCAATGGCTCACATGTACGGACTGGCATTCGAAATACTGAGTGAGATCTGTATGGGTATGCACATCTATTTCCTCACAAAGTTGTCGCCAACACTGATATTTAAAGCATTTTCAGAAATACGTCCGACGCTAGTCATCTCAGTACCTCTTGTGATAGAGAAAATCATTCGTCGGGCAGTTTTGCCAAAACTGCAGGATGTACGCATCCGTACCCTACTCCATCTACCAATTATTGGAACAATCATCAAACACCGAATCTGCAGAAAACTCACAAAAGCATTTGGTGACAGGTTCTATGAAGTAATTATCGGTGGAGCTGCTTTCTCAGAAGATGTAGAGAACATCTTAAAAGACATGGGGTTCAGATATACTGTTGGTTACGGTACTACAGAATGTGCTCCACTAATTACCTATGCCCATTGGTACGACTTTCCGAAAGGCAGTTGTGGACGTGCCATCCATCGGATGAAGCTACGCATCAACAGCAATGACCCAGAGAACGAGGTTGGTGAAATTTTGGTAAAGGGTGATGGTGTGATGTTAGGCTATTTTAAGAATGAAGAAGCAACACGGGAAGCACTGGATGACCAGGGATGGTATCATACAGGTGACCTTGGTATCATCGCAGCCGATGGAAGTCTATATATCCGTGGACGCTCAAAGAACATGCTATTAGGTCCTAATGGACAGAACATCTATCCCGAAGAGATAGAAGACAAACTCAATTCACAGGCTATTGTTGCCGAAAGTGTGGTAATACAAAATAATGAACGATTGTATGCCTTAATCTATCCTGATGCAGAAGAGATTGAAAAGTCACAAATCACAGACCTAAAAGCAGCGATGGAGACCATTCGCAAAGAGATAAACCAAGAGCTGCCTGCCTATGAACATCTATCGGGCATCAAGATTATGGAACACGAATTTGAGAAAACTCCGAAAAAGAGCATTAAGCGATTCTTATATTTAAATGAAAAAATATAACAAGCTTTGCCCAAAAGTGACAAAGAAGAATTAGAGGATATAAAGATGTTAGGTTTACTACAAAAAGCCAGCCAGTTGCTGGCTGCTCATGCATCATTGTTTGTGACAGCAATTGCCATCATTACATTTTTCCTACCCGACATGTTTATTTGGGTTCGTGGTACGACACAGACCGTGATATTAGGTATCATCATGTTAACGATGGGACTGACACTAACAACAGAAGACTTTCGCATTCTGGCTAAAAGGCCTTTCGATATCTTGATTGGGGCCGTAGCACAGTTCTTCATCATGCCCTGCGTAGCATGGTTATTAGTAAGGATATTTCACCTAGAACCTGCTCTCGCACTGGGAATCCTGTTGGTGGGTTGCTGTCCCGGCGGTGTATCGAGCAATATCATGTCGTATCTTTGTCATGGTGATGTGGCATTTTCTGTCGGCATGACTTGCGCCTCCACCCTACTCGCCCCTGTGATGACCCCCTTGTTAATGGAATTCACGGCAGGCGAGATTATCGAAATCGATGCAATCGGAATGTTTCTCAATATCTTGATTGTAACCATTATACCTGTTGGTATCGGTTGTTTCCTCAACTACATATATTCCCAACGTAAGAGTTTCCCGACCATTCAATCATTGATGCCGGGATTAAGTGTCATCTGCCTGGCATGCATTGTAGGCGGTGTCATCTCAACCGTACATGACGAACTGATTGCTCGTGGATTCGTACTATTCATTTGGACATTTGCAGTTGTTCTTTGTCACAACACTCTTGGTTATGTATTAGGCTACCTTGCCGGTGTCGTTTCGAAATTCAGCAAAGCAAAAAAACGCACTATCAGCATTGAAGTGGGTATGCAGAATGCAGGACTTGCCACAGTACTTGCTGGCAACTTCTTCGCTGCTCAACCCTTGGCAGTTCTTCCTTGTGCCATCAGTTGTGCTTGGCACAGCATCAGCGGAACCATCCTTGCAGGACTATTTTTATGGTGGGATAAACGGAAATCTGCCTGATTTATTTATCAGATTTTCATTCAAGACGCCATCCTATACAAGTTTCTCCATATACGAATGTATCCTGCCTAAACCTTACTATTGTATCAATCCCGCAGTGACTAATCCACGACGAGGATCATCTGCAGCAGCTTTTGTATTAAACACCTCAACATCACGATCGGGTTGCCATGTACGATACTGAATCAGAGGTAACTCTGGGTCAGATACATTGACGAGTAGGAACAAGAATCCAGTATCACTATAGGTGCTTGAGAAATAATCCTGACGGAGATTGATGCCAAATCGGGCGTCATACATCTTATCCAAAATACAATCGCTGAAATGGATATTGATGAATTCATTCCGTTTGAAACAAGCTTCTAGTCGCTCCATGTACTGCTCCTTATCCATCTTAGTATAAGATGCCTTTTGATTGTTCGTTGTCTTAATGGTAATGCTCTTCCCTTCGCTTGCAGCTTTCGTTCCCGATGCTTTCTTCAGCAGGTGTCCTGTGATAATGACCGCCTCATCGTCGAAGATGCTCTTTATAAAATCAAGCCGATGGAGAGCAAATGCAGTCTGATAGTTTTCAAGGAATGTAGCCAATAATGTACATGTGCTGTCTCCCCAATACTCCAAATGTTGATCGGTATAAATTTGTTCACGAGTAGGTTTATCAAGACCGAAAGCTACACACTCTATCTTATCATCTGCATTGAAAGTAAAGGTAACATCTTCTATGAAAGCACGCTTGTTGTTCTTATATGTGAATCGCATTGGAATACTACGACAGATAATCTTATCACGATAAGGGAAACAATGCAATTCAGGGATGGTAAGAATCTCTGCATTACCATAGTGAATCAACTGGTCAAACATCTCATATCCCTCTGGTGTAAAATCGCCCTTCACAGCATCGTATTTCTTACTCTTGATTGCTTCAGCAATACTCATGACTGTCTTTGTAAAATCCTTAGCCTGTGTACGTTTCATAAAGGCATTGGTTGGGGTTGCCTGTTCTTGTGCAACTTCTTCAAACTGAGCCTTCACTTCCTTCATCTTCTTCTTGTCACCAAAATCCACAGTTGCATTTGCCTCACGGAAACTACCGTCACCATACATATTCATCAAGTACTCCAATTCTGGGTCATTTCGCATCTCATTCCGATACTCATATTCATAAAAAATATGAAGTTTGTTTTCATCGTATGACTTAATGGTCGTTACATACGACATTCCATCCTTGGCTGCATGGCTCAAATCACTGATACGCAATCCGTCATGATAACGAAAGTCCAGACTGGCTACAGGTTTATCATTATAGGTAGTGAAGAGTTTGATGTTCTGTCCGTCAATCTCAGCCACTTCGGTCTTGATATTACGGAAGATATCGCGCATCTGCTGTGGAATCCAGGTTATCAACAAGTGGTCGTTATACTTCACATTCCCTGCATCTTCTACACTCTTCAACAGACAAAGCCCCCAATAATAGAATCGGAGCGCATCATCAATTCGTCCCAGTTTCTCTGCATTTTGAGCATCAATACAATGCTGTACGACTCTTTGACGTCGTGCCTGATAGATGCTGTCAAGTTGCGCTTTTTCCATATAGGCCATCACTCTACACTGAGGAGGATTAGCAAGAACCAGCACATGTGTACCTTTAAGTTGGCCTGCAGCTTTAATTTTGATGACATTCATATCTTCCATTTCTGTCTGCACATCTTGTCCGTTCTGAACGTTACGCATCGTAGAGGTCTGATTACTCTCCACCTTTGCAGAGATTGATGTCAGCAAGTCTTGTTTAGCATTCTGCGTCGCCTCATTCACGTTGGCTCCATCACCAAAACCCCACAGATATCGCTGACTATCATTCTGAATAGCCTGAGCTTTACGCTGATTATCTTTCAAATTTTGTGCACAGACAAAACATGGAATAACTAACAAAAGGAATGCGCTCAATACGCGAATCATATTATTCTTCACCATTGTAATTAATTCAATTATTATACTTTATTCTTAACTTTCGAGTCATGCCATTGGGAATAAGTCTAAGTAGAGATTCCCAACATCATGGTGTCTGATTATCGCTACGGCCCGGTGTCAGACGGGTACGGAACGACATGACTTCACTATAACTGGTTCCTACGGCGTTCGTAGCATAAGCACGAACATAATAGGTTGTACCTGCTTGTAGGTTTTTCATTGTAGCCATAGCCTCCTCACCGTCGATAGTACCAACGACACGAGATCCTTGAGCCACTTGTCCTGGTTCAATACTATATAGCAAACCACATTCAGTTATTGGTAAGCTAGCAGATGTAGCACTAAAGGTCAGCGTTGCTTCGTTCATTGCTACATTCGTGGTATGCGGCAGATATACAACAGGTATAGATGAGCCATGTTGCATGATGTTTACGTTCTGTTGGGCGATACCTCCAAAAGATGACTTTGTCACTAAAGTGACCGTTACTAAACGCTCTTCAAATGAAGGGTTTGGTTCTAACATCAGCTCAACATCCATTGGCTCACCACTTGGTGCGCCATTGAACTGCAATAACTGATTGGGGAACAATGCCCACTTTCCGCTACCTGCAGGATTAAGAGCCGTAACTGTTGCCTCCCAATTGAAATTTGATTTCACACCGAAGATAGCAGGACCTCCTGCTGCATCTACTTCATTTGCAGGAGTGACGACCAACACTGGGGTTCTTCCACCTACTTCTACCTTTACTGTAACAGGTGCTATTTTATTGTCTTTATCAGTTAGGATGATTGACCCTATGATAGCATCGCTTAGACTACTTTCATCAGCATGAATTGTCAGACGCTGAACACCTTCCTTATCCACAGTCTTTTCATCATCAATCTTCAGCCAATCAACCGAACTGGTGGCTGTCCACTGTGAATTTCCTGTCACCAATAATGTCTGGTTGCCACCTTCACATGTAAAGAACAGCGATGCAGGTGTTGGCAAAATGACGATAGTACCGGGACGTTGATTGATTGTGACAATTCGTTCGATACCGCTTCCTGTCTTAATGGTAATTGTACCTGTTTGGATTGATGGTGATGTACTGGCAGACACATCGAACACTACACTTTGGCTACCATTACCACGTCCTGCAGAAGGTTGGGTAATGGTAATCCAATCCACATCGGTCGTCACTGTCCATGGGCAGTTTGCCTCAACTGGAATGACGTTGTTGGTAGAAGCTTCACCACTTACATCCATACGGGTTCCGGCTGCCAAACGGTCACTGCTGACAATCTCTGCTTCTAAATTGTCTCCGCTACAAGAGGTCATGATGGCTGCAATCATTGGCAGCACCATCAATATACTATATATTTTACGCTTCATCTTATTATATAATTAAATCTTTCAAATATGCTATCTATTCAAAGGAGGTCTGTTTCTTATTTTCCGAAGTTAAGAAGTACACCCAAACTAACAGAGAAGCCTCCAGCACTGAAGTCACCTGCTTTCGCAGCTTTATTAAATGTATCATCCTTGCTGATTGGCAATGCTAATTCTGGAGTCAGGAACACATAGACACGATGAGCAGGAACACCTAATATCTTGGCTCCAAAAGTCAGGCTTGTTGCCTTAGCTCCATCGGCATACTTTGTTGTTCCTTCAATCAAGTTACTGGTAAGCGTCTGAGTCATCACACCAACTTGCGGAGTGATACCCAAAAGTGGTACTAAACGAATCTGGTAGCCTACACGTAATGCAAAGGAATTCATTTTGTAGTCATTGATACTATTCAGGTTATGACCCTCACCGAATACATTGGAATACATATGAACTTTATCAGATTTACTCAATCCCAATGTGTATGACAACTGAGCATCAATATGATTCCAAACAGCACCTGCATATGTTGTCAATCCTGAAAGTGAACTTAAAGTGTACCCTACTCCGAAATAGAAAGCCCACTTTTCCTTGATATAGTTGATTGGTTCAAGAGCAATCGTATCGACTGTCGTTTCATTGTGACGTACAAGGATATTTGGATAAGAAGTAACATACCCTTTACGTGATATAGCAAACTGGTGTGTACCAACAGTCATCACATTGATGTCCGTCAAATCAATTGACTTTTCACCATCGTATGTGGCTACCACATTGCGTGGACGAGTATATATTTGTACATTACCAGTATGAGGAGTCGGAGCATCTGCAGTAATGTCGTTTTGAACCTGCGGCTTTACTGTGAAGATGGTTACCGCATCATTGCAGTCAGCCTTACGGGCAATAATCTCATGGGTACCTTCCTTCAACATCGACTTCCATGTACCAGCGCCTACACGTTCGCCCTGATAGAAAATTTCTGCATTAGGGTCTTCGTTCACTGTGACAGTCACATCACCATAATGTGGTGTCTGGTCAATCATCTGAATGTTGAACGACTGCTGATGTGCATCACCTTTCTTTTTCTTCGGCTCCACCTCAATTTCAGTCTTGCCTTCGAAACGATCTTTCTCAGCCACCACTTGATATTTACCAAATGGCATAAAGTGGTTGTAAATAGGCGTCACACCCACATACTTACCATCAATGGTAACACGTGCTTCCGTTGTTCCAGTACTATTGATGTTCACAAACCGTCCACTACCTACATTGAGCAACAATTCATAAGTGGAACCCTTACCCAGAGCTACAGGGTATTCATACTCCACACGTCCGAAAAGTGCGTGACTGATTGTTATAGATTGGGCAGATGCAGGTGCAAATACCCAGATCTCATTTCCATGGGTCTCTGTTGTCAAGAATCCACTGGTGACACCACCATAGAAACTGAATCCATCGACCTGAGGTGCAAACACCTTGATTAATGCACATCGGTCTCCGTTAGGGTCTCTGACAGTGATATTCGTAGCCATACCACTCTGATCGTTGATACGCTGTTCGAAATTATCAACTGTCAATTGGGCTTTCATGACAATTGCCATGAGAAGCATCACACAGAACAACAAACTTTTTTTCATATTCATATTCTATTTTTATAATCTATTATTTCACTATCACCTTTTGGCCATCTATGATATACACACCCTTCGACAACATACCATCTTCGTTCACCTTGCGTCCTATTAGGTCGTATACCCCCTTCTTAGACTTAAAGTCAACAGGTATTTCGCGAATAGCATCCACCTCTGAATTAAAGATATCCATATATCGAGCAGGATAATTACCACTTGCGACGAAATAAGCTTCAAACGGGCGTGCTCTGCGAGCAGGACGGTCACCAGCGAACACACTTCCTGGCAGATGGTTGTCATAAGCATCACCAACATTCAGCAAGAACATGTCTGGGTTCTCATAATCCACATTCTCGTAGTTAGGCACAAACACACGATTCGGACTTTCTACATACATCACATTTCGGGTCGGATAGACCTCAACATCCTTTGCACTGAACGTAACGCGACCACTTAGAATGTAGTCATCCCAATATGCTGGGTCGTTCGGCATAGATATAATATAAGGAGTATTCGCCCTAATCCTGTCAGCCTCCACAAACTCATCGTTCGACGTGAAAGCATAGAGCCAGAATGGTTTGTCACCATCCAACTCGATCTGCTCATCGAGTAAGGTAGATATGGGATAGATTTCGCCCTTCGTCTCATGAGTATATGTCTGTACATCAAATGGTACCACAATGCTCTCCCATCCCTGACAAGTACCGATTTGGGTAGCCTGGTCATAGCTGTGGGTATAGCTGATTTCCTTAGCCATAAAAGGCTCTAGACAATAGAAGTCGTTTCCTCCAGCTTCTGCATCACTCAGCACAATTTTGTTAGCAGAGTTTGTGTTCAAATCAATCACATTTGCTATAGAAGCTGGTGCATTAGCGGTATTTGTAATGTAGAGCAACAGGTTTGGATTATTAAATTGTCCTATGGCAGCATTGGTAAGCGGTACATTTGCTGTCCATATTATTGCTGCCAAGTGACGACAATGGTTAAACAAGTTTACTGATACACTGTCTATCGACTCTGGAACCTCTATCACCTTCACGCTTTCAAGATCTGCAAATGCCATCTCACCCAATGCGGTGACAATCCAATGGATTCTTGCATATTCCACTTCTGAAGGAACATACAATTCTTCTTCGGCACGCATCACATGTGCTACTGTTACCTTATGTTCACCTTGGTCATGAACGCGATAGAAAATGCCATCAACCTCAAATTCTGTAATGACGGGTTCTTCTACACTAGTCAGATAGCCAGGATTGTTTGGTCCGCCATCCACATGAGCATAATCCGCATCGAAATGCTCATCACTGTATGTTGTACCCTTTTCACCTACAAGGCTCGTACAACCTGCAAACATTTCGTGTCCTTCGTCTGTCAAAGCGGATGTTGTCCATCCTGGTCCGACAATAATCGTTTTAAGATGTGAACAACCTTGGAACATACCCCACATCATCGTCACTTTAGAAGTGTTAAACGATCTTAGGTCAAGTTCTGTCAGGCTCTCACAGCTGGCAAACATCTCACGCATATCCGTCATATTGTCTGTTATCAGGTATTCTAAACCATTGATGGAAGTCAGGTTCATACATCCAGCGAACAAGTATCCTATACTTGTCAAGGTAGTAAGATTTGCAAACGATGGATCAAAGTCAATCATTGCAAGGGTTTGACGGGCATTATTCATCTCATTCGAATTCAACAACTGCTCCCAAGGGATTGCAATTCCCTCATCATGAGTCCCCATTTCCTTATCGTAATAGAACGTCAACTTCATCATGTTGTTCGTAAAGACACCGTAAGCCATTGGGTCTGTATTTTCTCCATAGTTCACTACTTCTTCAAAAAGGTGAGCCACCTCATCTTCAAGTTCAACGATTTTATGCTCGCAATCATCAAGATCGGTAACGGTTTGGGCATCTAGCAGAACTTTACTAATCGTAACGTTATCTTCATTCAGAAAATGCAATGTCTGCCATAACTCGGTTGCTGTTTGATTCGGATCTTTGGATTGCAAAACAGAAGTAATCGATTCTATTTGCTGCTGGATTTCATTGAGACGTTCTATAAGTTCATGCCTTCTACTCTCGATATCGTCCTTAGATGTGAAGTAACCGGGATTATTCACACCGCCATCGATATGAGCATAAGTCACATCTGTATGGTCTTGGGTGTAATCCGTTCCTCGACCACCTTTCAGGCTGTAACATCCAGTAAACATGTTTTCGCTATCGTCCACTGCGCTGGTACTCCAACTATCACTGACGATAATGGTAGTGAGCGCGGAACAACCTTCAAACATTTGGTGCATTGCTGTTACATTAGCTGTGTTAAAGCTACTCAAGTCAAGACTTGCCAAGGAAGAACAACCGTCGAACATGCCAAACATTGTTGTTACATACGCTGTATTGAAATTGGTCAAATCGAGGGTCGTCAGACTTGAGCATTCATTAAACATCTGATGCATATCTGTCACTTTTGCAGTATTAAACCCGCTCAGGTTAATTGTTGTCAATGCAGAACAGCCATCGAAAACACTACTCATTTCAGTGACGTTATCAGTAATGAAATTGGATAAGTTGAGAGTTGTCAGACTAGAGCAGTCACGGAACATATAGCCTAAGTCCTCTACTTTGGATGTATTGAAACTACTGAGGTCTATGCTTAAAAGCTTTGAACATCCTCTGAACATCGCCCTCATATCCGTCACATTCTCTGTCTTCAGGTTACCGATTCCAACTATAAATGTGAGGTTACTGCAATCATAAAACCACCATGCCGTACTTGTTAACGTCGTGCATTCAGCAAACGAATTATCAAACACGACTGTCGAAATAGTGGAATGACTGTTATACCAAGACGTTTGCCCATCATAAGTAAACGGCCCTACACTCATTCCACGACGATTTGCTTTCTGGTCATCATAGTAGAATGTCAGCACAGAATTATTATCACTCAGTACAGCGTATGGTTCAACTTCTGCTAAGACTCTATAACGATCGACTTCATCTTGCAGTTGCCCCACTCTTTCCTCAAGTTCTTCAATCTTCCATTCACAATCATCGAGCGCTTCAACAGTCTGGGCTTCTTGCAGAACTTCACTAATCATAATGTCATCCTCTCTTATTTGGTTCAAAGTCTGCCATAATTCTTTAGCTGCATGATTGGGGTCCTTTTCTTGCAGCATTGATTCGATGATTTCCAACTGTTGATAGATTTGGCCAATCCGCATATTCAGTTCATCCCTCCGACCTTCAAGATTTGCCTTATAGGTGAGATAGCCAGGATTATTCTCTCCCCCATCAACATGAGCGTATGACACACCCATTTGTCTCCGATTAAATAGGGTTCCTGCACCACCCCTTAGGTTGTAACAGCCAGAGAACATCTCATCACCATTTGTGACTTTTGACACATCCCAACCGTCACCAACATAGATAGTAGTAAGACTATCGCAACCAGCAAACATATACTGCATATTAGTAACATTGGACGTATTAAATCTACTCAAATCGAGTGAAGTTAAATTCATACACCCAGCGAACATCTCTTTCATGTCCGTCACATTGTCCGTCTTTAGGTTCTCAATGCCTGTAATCGTGTTCAGACTTGCTATACTTGCAAACCAATATGCAGTACTGGTCAACTCTGTATATCCAGCAAAAGAAGCATCGAAAACGACTTCGGTAATCACCTGCTGGTCTCCACCCCACGGACGATTATCATAATCAGCAAACGGTCCAATCTCCATACCACCACGATTCTCCTTCTGATTATCATAATAGAAGGTCAGCGTCTGCCCATTCGTTTCATAGCCTGTTACTACTGCGTATGGCTCTTGTGCCCACAATTTCAATGGGAACAAGAGTGCAAGTAAGTAAAGAATGCTCAATAGTTTATTCTTCATATTTAGTTTTAGTTTTTGATTCTAATTGTAAATATTAATGGGCAAAGTTACACAAAATAAAAGAAACCGCCAAACGATTTTCAAAAAAGTTGATGGTTTCTCTTATATTCGACAATTCTCTATGCTATTCTGCGGTTTAATACTCCTTTTTATCTTCTTTTGCCATCCACATTCGAAAAGAAACAAGGGCTTCATCACGTAACAGAGGGATGATGGGCACGGTACGTTCATCAAGCGGACGATCTAATTCCTCATAGATGAAGTCATCAGCGAAGTCGATATCACGGGCATCTTTACGGTTGTTTCCATAGAAGATGCGACTGATGCGTGCCCAATAGATAGCACCAAGACACATCGGACAGGGTTCGCACGAAGTGTAGATTGTAGCGCCACTGAGGTCAAACGTGCCCAACTTTCTACACGCTTTCCGAATAGTATTTACCTCTGCATGTGCTGTAGGATCGTTGTCAATCGTCACACTATTGCTACTGCCGGCGATTACCTCACCGTCTTTCACGATGACGGCACCAAACGGACCACCACCACGTTCCACACTCTCATTAGCCAATCGGATGGCCTCACGCATATACTGCTTGTCTTGTTCTGTAATCTTATTATCCATTATTCCTAGGTATAAAATGTAAAATTTATAGTTATCGTAGCATCAGCGTTTCGTAGCAAAACGACTAAAGTCTAACGTCTAGCGCCTAGTGCCTAGTGCCTAAAGTCTATTCTCTGCGTTTTCCAATCCATCTCTTCTATGACTGCTATCGACTCCAGCCGATATCCCTCCTCACGCAACACACGGCCACCTTTCTGTTGACCTTTCTCCACAGCAATACCGATGCCTACCACCTCTCCTCCTGCCTGATGCACAAGGTCGATGAGTGCATGAACAGCCTGTCCATCGGCTAAGAAATCATCTACAATCAGCACACGGTCGGTTGAATTCAGATATGGTTGAGACACAAACACATTGTTCATCTGCTTATGGGTGAACGAATAGGCGTGCGACACATACTTGTCATCTGTACTATTGGCTGTCTCCCCTTTCTTGGCAAACACAACAGGCACATCATACAAATTACCCACCATCGTAGCAATCGCAATACCACTGGCTTCGATGGTCAGTATTTTGTTCACCTCTACGTCATGAAAACGGCGCTTCAATTCATCGGCTATCTGGCGCATAATACCAATATCAATCTGATGGTTCAGGAAGTTATCAATCTTCAGGATATTTCCCTGCTTAACGGTTCCGTCACTCAGTATTTTCTCTTCAAGGAAGTTCATATACCAATTCGTTTACAATAATCACTTTAACAACACCTTACCGCCGTTAATAATATACAAGCCACGGCTGGGATTACCTGTGATACGTCTCCCTTGAAGATCGTAAACAGAATGTTCAATGGTCAATGGTTCATGTTCAATGTTTTCAATCTTGTCTGCCTGTTCCAATGGATAAACCGGACCACTATAGATTACCTTGAACTTCTCAACTTCCGATGGTTGGACATAGAGTTTGGTCTGAGTACTCATGTCGCTGAATACCGTTCGTGTCATGCAGTTAGGCTGTAAGATTCCTCTGATACATAAGGTATTCATCTTTGTGCCAACAAAAGCTGTGGCAATACGAGTCAAACTTTCTGGCAGATCCAACGTTCTAAGGGACGAGCAATTACGGAATGCATAATTGGATATTGCGGGAACCCCCTCTGGAATCTTTACATCCGTCAAGTTGCTACAATTATCAAACATACCGAAACTCACCATCTTCAAACTCGATGATATCACTACGCTCTTAAGCGACTTGCACCCAGCAAATACGTAAGAATCAGCTTCCTTCACGCTCTCTGGGATGACTACAGAAATCAAACTGCTACATCCGTTAAATGCATCATTGCCAAGATAAGTAACACCATTAGGAATCTCTATCGACTTCAAGCGCTGACAATTGAAAAACAAATTCGAAGCCACACCACGCAGACTTTTTGGCATCTTCACCTCCAATAGTTTTTTACAGTCGGTAAATGCACTATACCCCAGACTTGTCACTTCATCGGGCACTATGACCCTTTCCAAATACGGGCTATAGGCAAAAGCCTGACCATAAACACATTTTACCCCGTTTGGAATGGTATAAGAAGTACGAGGTGATCCTATAGGATAACTTAAAACTCCGAGATCGTGCTTTTTAAACAACACACCATCAACGGCGTAAATATCAGGATTGCCCTCTTCTACCTCAATCGATTCCAAGGCTGTGCATCCCATAAAAGGATTTGACCAGAAAGACTTAGCACTAATCGTACGTGGAATGCGGACTTTGGTAAGCTTCGTATTGTCCAAGAATGACCTCATATCCATTTCTGTCACTTCGTAATCTTCACCCATGTAGCTCACAATACCAGGAATAATCACTTCTCCCTCACATGAGCCAGCATCAGCCAAAGCTGCCGTATGCATAGCCTTCAATAGCCTAAAACCTAATCCGTCTATGACGGCATACTCCTTTTTATTCTCCAATACCAACGATTTTCCATCAGTTAGATGAACCACTCCATTAAACCACCAACAATTCAAGTAAAAAGAGTTTGGTTCCAAGTCGCAGACAGTAAACGACACATCATAAGGACAGACGCAATCCATATCGGCATAAACAATAGCACTCACGTACACATTCACCGTACAAGGGTCACCTTCACTAACGTTCGAAGTCACATTGAAGCCTGTCGTACCGCAGTTGCTTTCATAATTGAGCAGTTGTACAGACAACTCACTACCCTCTTTCGTCAGGATTATCGTCGGTACCGTCTCTGTCTCTTCACCACGAGTATCGTTCAGACAACCGCTGTTCTTAATATCCGACACTTTCAGTTCTTGAGCCATTGCTATATTCAGTGCTGCTGTCAACATAAGCAACAACAGCAACATAAGTCCTTTTCTTTGCATAATCGTTTTTTCAACTATTTAGACTCTGCAAATATAATACTAATTATAAAACCATCACAGAATTAATTAGAAAAAGTGGCAAACTACCTGTTAATTCACTGTAGATTACCACTATTTTGATATGTATATATAACAATTATAAGACTATCACATCCACGAACTCCTTTGGCAAGATGATATTCTCCACCTCCAGTGCATCTTGGAACAGTAGTGCTATCTCTTCATCCCGGAATCCTGCGATACCACAACCAATCCGTGTCACCAGGAACTTGTATTCTATATGTTCTCGTGCAAACTGGATAAATACATCCACATACGGACGGATGGTCTCTACCCCACCCTGCATCGTCGGAATACCATAACTCTGTCCTTGTAAACCAACACCTTGCCCCCATATCGCACCAAACTTACGATAGGCCAGCAGTGCAGCTCCACCACCATGAGCACCTGCCAGATTGCTGCCAAACACAAACACTTCATTCGCCTTCAACTCCGTAATCATCTCCGGCGTATAGTCTCTGTCGTATATCTTCATTTCAATTATCATTTAGCCTTTTCCTTGCTGTTTCCTGAACCTCAATGACACGATCACACCATACGTCAAAGTCAGGATCTTCGACCTGCAACTCCTGATGAGACTGGATATATTCTATACAGCGGCGCACACCCTCATCAAAACGTGTGGTGGCGATGAACCCAGGTACAGCTCGTTTCAGTTTAGTGCAATCAAAAACCACACTGGCGGCTTTGTCACCTAACAGATTGCCTCGGAAGTCCCATTCTTTCGGACTGCATGCCGCAAGGAAATCGGAAGCTACATGATAAACCTTCAGTTCCACTCCAAGCACACGTGCAACCGTCTCATAAATCTGATTCCAAGTCAGCTGTTCATCACTCATAATCTGGAAAGCCTCGCCAATAGCCTTAGGATTGCCCAGCAGACCAATGAAACCACGAGCAAAGTCTTCATTCCACGTCAGTGTCCATAATGAAGACCCATCTCCATGTATGATGACAGGCTTGCCCTCCATCATTCGCTTCAGTACCTGCCAACTACCCTTCAGCCCATGAACACTCAAAGGAACGCCACGCTCGCAATAGGTATGACTCGGGCGAATAATTGTGACAGGGAATCCTTTCTCACGATATTCCTTCATCAGCAGTTCCTCACAGGCTATCTTATTACGTGAATATTCCCAAAAAGGATTAGCCAGCGTCGTACCCTCGGTAATTACATGATTAGCAGCAGGCTTATTGTATGCAGAAGCCGACGAAATATATACATACTGCTTTGTACGCCCTTGGAACAGGCGGATGTCTCGCTCCACCTGACTCGGCACAAAACCAATAAATTCGCAGACGGCATCGAACGTCGTATCACCCAACATGCGCAGCACAGAATCTATATCATCGATATCTGCAATCACTTGTGTTACACACTGCGGCACCTCGTTCTTACGATTGCCACGATTCAGCAACCACAGCTCGTGACCGCTCTCTGCCAACTGTCGGGTGATGGCACTGCTAATTGTTCCTGTACCACCTATTATTAGTATTCTCATCTTATTCTTGTGATTTAGTGATTTACTATTTATCCACCGTTACTTAATCACATGTTTCTTTCCTTCTTTTATATAGATGCCTTTTGAAGTTGGTCTATACATGAGGCGGCCATCAGGGTTGTACCAGGATTCATTCCCTTCGCCATAAGAAGACGGGGTATGAGTGAGGTTTACTTTGGTTGTCAATCCTACCTGATAAAGCAGGCGGTCATAGTTGTAGTAGCCTCCGTTAACAAACGGCATAGCTTCAGTGAGCATGTCATTGTTTGTGAAAATAAGTTCCACAGGGGACTTATCAGTAGTCGACGGACCTGTCCAGCGCCATATCTTCCGACCGTTGGCGGTAGTGCCGACCAATGTGCAAAGGTCTCCGTTCTTGGGGTTAAACAGATCGATTGTGGTGTCATCATTCATACGCACCTTACAATAGATTGGATCATCCCAACAGAAACGAGGCTGTTCGAAGTAAGCATAATAACAGCCGTCAACACTTGTCACACAGGCAGGAGCATCTGCAGGCTGAACATAGTCAGGCACTTCAGGGGTATGCAACGGCTTAGCATCTACATCAGGAAAGACAGTGAGGCGCAACTCCGTGCTGCCGTATGGAACAAGGTCAATATATTTCGTCTCATCACTCAGCAAGGTCAAATGGCCTTGTTCAGGTAGTGATGGTGTGAAACGGTCATCCACAAGATTCCATGCTATCTGCTTTACTGGAATTCGTAAGTTTATACAAGTATAGTCACGGTCAAAGGGGATAGTTCCACCTATCTCTTCGATAGCCGGATAGTTCACTTCGATGTCCCGACCATCATCAGCGTATGCATAGTTGAAGTTACCCGTAGGGGTAATGTTCCAACACTTGAAGTCTGGATTCTCTGGTTTCTTGCCGTGCATATTGGCATGTTCTTCGGTGTCCTCTATCATCTGCTGTGGGATGGCATAAGCATAAAGCAGCGGACCTCGCTGGAAGTAGATACCTTGGCCTGCGAGGGTTTTCTTCTCCACTGCCATCGACAGGTTCAGCGTGATTACATCTCCGCTCTTCACTTCATTGGGCAATTTCACAAATGTACCAGCTGGTAACACTAAGTTAGCAGGAATTTCATTCATGGCAACTGAAGCTGAAGCACACCATGAGGGGATACGCAACGTCAGAGGAATTGTGGCACCCTCTGCACCGCTGATTGTGAAGGTCAAAGTCTCTGTGAATGGATAGTCCGTCTCACACGTGATGGTGACATCGCCCTTATCAGTAGGGAACGTAGCCTGACTCGGTCCATAGATAGCAGCAACCGCCCCACCCTCACTGTCTGTCATCCACATACGACTAACAAAGTTGGGTAGCATACGGTTCACGTTACCCGAACAACATTCCGTCTCATGTGTTGGACGATAGGCCATCCACGTAGAACCATGTTTATAGAGGTTGTGGTTCGACGAACCTGTGGCGATGAACTGGTTGACAGATGAGAAATACTGTAAAGAACGGAAGTCTTTGGTGATAGCACCCATTCCTGCGTTGTAGATAGCCTGCTCTATCTTGTCTGCCCACTCAGCCTCACCTGTCACCTGTAGGAAATGGCTCAGTGTCCATGTGTAGTCAACAATGACGCAAGTCTCATGACTTACACTAATGTTATTGCCATATAGGAACTCGGCACTCGAAGGCACACCATCGGGCAGCATCGACTCACGTTCCACCTTGCGGATGGCAGTCATCGCCAAATCCAAATAGTGCTGTTTGCCTGTATATGCATAGAGCAACAAGGGCAGTTTCAGCATTTCTGAAAACGTAACGCTATGCATATAGAATGGCTCGTCGCTCAAGATGGCAGTCTCATCCACAGCAAACTTATCTTGGATAGCCCAAGCATCCTCTGCCAACTTCAGCAATTTTGCATTGCCTGTTTTTCCGTATGTCCATAATATGCCTTCAATCGACATGATGTTACGTCCGCCAACGATACCTCCGGCAAGATCCGTAGGCGTGAAGTTCAGGTAGTGTTTCTCTAAAGCAAGAGGAATACGCTCATCGCCATCATGCTCGTACTTCGCCTGCAACACGCGGAAGAATACCGACATAGGCCAAGTGATGCCGACCAGTGTAGAATTGCCCAGCACACCGTTCTTATCGGGATGTGCCAGCGTATATTCTATACCTTCCATCGCATGACTGACCATCTCTTCGGCATTCAGCTCATAGCCCAGTTTCAATAGTCCCTCTGTATAATACGCCGTCTGTTCGTAACGCCACCAATTATCACCATAACTCTCGTCAGGACGTGATATCTCGCCCGCCCATAGACAAGAATTATAGGGATACGATAATGCCTCAGGATGGCCTGTCAATCCATCGTGCTGTCGTTGCAACAATGTATGCAACCATCCCTGCGGATGAATGTCAGAGACATACCCCGTTTTATACGTGCTGTTGCCCTGAGCACAAGCTACAATACTATAGCAAAGTGAGGCAACAAGTGTCATCAACCCCCTATTCATTTTCCTGAATCGCTCTGAGCCACAGTCGAAGCAGCATCCTTCTTTTGCCATCTCCGGTCTCTATAAGTTCTCCATTCCTGAGCAAGGAACTGTCCAAATTTCCATAACAGGAAACCGACAATGAGTGCAATGACCACAAACATAATTGTATGACAGATATGCCATGTCATTCCCCAACCAGCAAAATGATGACCATGAAAGAAATGTCCCACATGTTGACCACCTTTCGCACAACACTTGGCTATCGCTGAGCCTGCCAATAATAACATTGTATTCATAATCTTTTAAGTTTAGTAATAACCGCTGCAAATATACGATGTTTGTTTGAATCCACCAAACAAATCACCTTTTTTATTAATTTTAATGCCGACATCGCACTAATTTTCAAATTAATTATGTATATTTGCATGCCAAAAATGCGATTAAGTGAGTGCAGAGTCAAACTTGTTTGAACTATGCCGAGCGGAAGCATTTTGCGCGAAGCGAAAAATGCGATTAAGCAGAACATAATGTCAAGCTTGCTTGAACATTATTGAGGCGTAGCATTTTGGGCGAAGCCAAATTTGCGATGTCTTTTAGACGTTAGACATTAGATATTATTAAAAAGACAATTAAGAAATCCCTACTCATACTGGATTGTTCTCCCCATAGAGGGGGAGATGTCCAAAGGACAGAGAGGGTCTGGAAACTAATGAAACACATCAGATTTATCATCTTCGCATTCCTCTGTGCCCTCTCCATTCCTGCTATGGCACAGGAGAACCTACAGCGAGAGGCTCAGGCCTCACAGACGAAGAAGACATTCACGACGGTGAAGGAGCTGCCTATTACCAGCGTGAAGAATCAGCACCGTAGCGGCACCTGTTGGGACTTCGGCACGCTGGGTTACTTCGAGAGCGAGATACTGCGAAAATCGGGCAAGACCTACGACCTATGTGAGATGTTCGTGGTCAACAAGGACTACATGGATAATGCCACCCACTATGTACGTATGCACGGCTACAGCCAGATTTCTGAGGGCGGTTCATGCGACGACGTGTTAGAGGTTATCCGCCAGCACGGCATCTGCCCCGAGAACGCTATGCCGGCACCAGGTTCGCTCGTAGGCGACTCGTTGGCCAACTTCAAGGTGTTCTTTCCAGAGCTGGAGACAGAAATCAAGAGTATCATCGTCAAGGACGCGAAGGCTCCCAAGCCTCATTGGAAAGACAGCGTGCAGGCGATTATCGACCGATACGTGGGACGCTGTCCAGACTCGTTCACGTACGAAGGAAAGACCTACACGCCGCAGTCGTTCGCCCAGAGTTTAGGACTGAACCTCGACGACTATGTCAGTCTTACCAGCTTTACCCACCATCCCTTCAACCAGTGGTTTGTCATCGAGGCACTCTACAAATGGCGCCTCAAGCCCAGCTACAACATTCCCATTGAGCAGCTGATGGATGTTCTCGACAAGGCCATCGATGCAGGCTATACCGTAGCATGGGGCGGCGATGTTTCAGGCGATTTCACACGCACAGGTACCGCCGAACTGCCCGACAGCGTGCAACCCACACAACAGTTGCGACAGGAGCAGTGGGACGACTGGCGTTTCACCTACGACCATGTGATGCTCATCTACGGCAAAGCCACCGACGAGCAGGGACGTCCCTACTACATGGTGAAGAACACATGGGGGAAATACGGTTCATACGATGGCATCTGGTACATGTCGCGCGACTACATTGCGCTCAACACCACCTACCTCTTCCTCAATCGCCATGCACTTCCAAAGAATTTGCGCAAGGTAATTCAGCCTTGGTAAAGAACTATTAATTCGTTGGACTCACATTAATTAGGGATTGTCAAAAATACACATATATAAATAAATGCAGCCTATCAAGACTGCATTTAATAAATTGAGGGACAAATTCTATATAATAAAAAAAATGAAGAAATCTTATATATAAGTACATTGGGTTTAAAATGGGAAGTTTATACCCAAATTCACATGTCCATTAGCAGAAAGCGGAAGTCCCTGTTTTGCCAATTTACCCAATGAATGATCTGAGGCAATGAAGAAATTAAATCCATTAGGATGTAAATTCAACATCCATCCTAAACTGGTTCCGAATGTACCTGCTGCAATATTAGCACTTAAACTGAGTGCCTTACCTGCATACCAATTTGCAGAAAGACGAAATTCTGTCCATGAATAATCTCTGTTCATTTTTGTTGTATTGAGCAATCCAAACGACAAGTTCTTGTAGGAAGGGAGAGTGTATTGTATGCCGAGGTTCATAGTAGCAGCAAGTGTCGTTGATCGACTTCCTGCATCCCCCTTGTTCTTCAATTCATATAGTACTGCCACTCCTTCTCCTAATCTATCTATTTCGTTGTTGATGGAATTATCCGCCTCATCATCAACATTAAAGATATATGTGTCGGTTGTGAACGTTTGATCACCATCAGTCGATGCTACCATGTTGTTATTCCAAGATATGAAACCTAAATCAAGCAATGCCGCAGAGAATTTCCAAATTTCATCAAGTGTGTATACAGCACCCATATCTATGCCAAGTCCAAAACCATTAAGTCCTGTTTTCTTTACATCTAAATCGTTAACATAGGTATGTTGCTTCTTTTCTCCTTCTAATCCACGCATCTTTGTCTCTTCCTTATATGTTAGCCCCTTGATACTGGCTTGTACTTCTGCATTTGTTACAGCTTGCCATTGGCCTTCCTGTAATATAAGCTGAGCTTTATTGAAATCGGCATCCACATTTGCTCCTCCAAGCAAAACCTTTAATGTGGCACCTATATCAAGGTGATTGTTTATTTTATGTGAATGTCCTAAAGATATTTCTGTATAAGCATCTGCATGCGCTTTGAAATCTGAGATGTCATAGGTCTTGTTTTTGACCCCTTCCTTAGCTAATTCAAATAGAGACCTAGGAATAATTGTAGAAACATTTGAACGTACGTTAATGCCAAAATGATTGTAGCCTTTAAACCCTTTAAAGCCAAACCCTAATAATTGTACTTTGAGGTCGATAGCTGTTCTATTCTTTTCATTGATGTTTGACAAAAACTCGCCAGAAGATACATATGGGTTTAGGAATGTTGTCGTTTTACCATTTCGTTTGAAGAGGACGTCCTTTACCCCTATATTACTGCGTAGCCCAACATTTATGTTGCTAATTCCAGGCATAGCTACATAGCTTTGGCTATTACTGATAGCAGGATTCATTTCATGTCGGTAAAGATAACCATCATTGAAATATCCAGTAGCTGTATTTTGGGCAAAAGCGGGTAGTACTCCCACGAACGTTATTGATACTATGATTTTTTTTGCTATTGTGTTCATAAAGAAAGAATGTGAATTGTTAATAAATTAAAGTTCCCTATCATAATGACCAGTAACTTTTGCACTTAGATTCTTCACAATCATTTTTTGCGAAGGTGAGATTAACCCACCACCTCGAGTGGTGACATCGATGGTTAAACCATAAATTTCACTAACGGAAGTTCCTGTAAGTGGTATCACAATAACTTTATCTTTCGTATCTGCTGCCAAGGATGCTTTACCTGACATTTCTCCTTTTCGGCCTAAAAGAGTGAAGGATACGTCCAACGTCAATGGAACGTCACTCGTAATAGTTGCGCTTATTTGTGCCTTCTCAACTGTCAGTCCGTCAAGATCCTTATCCTGCCAATTATCCCAAGTCTTTGAATACTTAATAGTAGATGATGTGGTCAGATTTAGCGGAGCATACAACATCCATTTTCCTTTAACTGGAGGAATAGTTTCTCCTAACAGGAAACTTGTTACATTTTGTTCAGGTATCATCGGCGATAGTAGTTTTATATCAACCTGAGTTGGGATTTTATTACCACTCAATACCTCACCTAAGTTTGGTAACATCACATGGTGGGCATTATTATATCCTTTATACTTTGTAGTACTTGGATTATACGGCGAAAGAACAAATAAGTTTTCTGCTTGATCAAGCACAATGGCTCCGTTGGTTGTCTGGCATGTTTCGTTCCCTTTTATCATCAAACCCGTTTGTGCATATAGCTTATAGTATTGATACAGTGGATTGTTAACACTGATATATATCTGTGGGTTTTCCAATATGATGTTTGTTCCTTTTTGGGAAAGAATGTCAGGAATGTCTGTCAGATTTATCGGATCGATGTTAATACCCGCGATGTTATATTTTATTCTTCCTGAAAATGATTTCACTATACAAGGACTGATGTCTGCAGACAGTGTATAATCCACATAGGTGGGTAGGACAGGAAGGGTGGAACCTTTGATTTGGTCTTGATAGACGACAATTTGACCGCTTATTACAGATACAGAATCGTTTAAATAATAGACTCCTTTTTCTTTGGTAATTCCAATCTTCTTAGCATCGACTTTGGTAATATGAAGGTTTAGCTCTAAGTTGTGTTCAGTTGTGGTTTGTATGTCTCCAATGTCCAGCATTCCAGTTTCTGGATCATACCTACCGATATTGGTTTTCATATTGTACAACCCTTTTAGGAGTTGGACTTCAAGGTCCTTGATATCAACCTTCTTAATATATGAAGTCAGTCCACCGAACAGAAGCGTGATGTTTATATCCATTTCTGTATCAATGCCGTCAATCGAAATAATCGAAGAATCAACATCTGCTGTTGATATATTAATAGCAGTTGAGTTCTTGATATCAGCATGAGCTAATGTTAGGCGATTAACAGAAGCACGTTTGGGGCTTGCCGAAGGATTATCTGATATGAGTCTAACACTTTTGGAAGTTTGGTACTTACTGCCACTCGTAGTAAATGATTTAACTACTATAGAGTTTGATGTAAAATCACCTTCTTCAAAAAAAGCATATCCATCACCATCCTTTTTAATTTTGGAATTGTCTTTAAGATCAAGAATACCATCCAACTCGATTTCGTCTAGATTGATCGGTATAACAAGATCGTTGACAGAAAACCGGGCATTCGTATCGATATCCGATAAATCGTAATCTTTGTCGATACATGAAGTGAGTGAAATACATGTAATAAATACAGTGATATAAAAGAAAAGCCTTATATTTTTATTCATATTACTTAAATAACGTTTAGTAGTAAATTTGAAACAATACTAGATATTAAAAGATTAATAGCATGTGTGATTGATATTCATCCCAACACAATGCAACATCTCGACTGCAAATATACAATGTTTCTCTGAATTCACCAAAACAAAACGTAGGAAAATGCTATTTGTAATGGTTATGGGTTATTGATTTATGGCTTAATAGCTTAGTATTCATCATTTATAAATAATCGTCTGCTGTTAAATAACGACAAGTGGTGCCAGCCTTTCAGCCAGCACCACATGCTCGTACATATGTTCTATCCATAAGTTCCTCCTAGTTCCCTTCCTTTTTCCATCTTCCCCCTAACGTACTTACATTTTTTAATTTTATAATTATTCCATTTTCCTAAAGGGGAATAAGAGGGGGTAGGCTGGTTTTTATTTCACCATCACCTTATTTCCATTAATGATATACACACCACGCTTCAGCTCTCCTTGCACTTTGCGACCTGTCAGGTCATACACAGCCCCTTCTCCTTGGGAGAGGGTTGGGGTGAGGTTCTCTATTCCGGTATCGCTATCATCACGAATTGGGATATAGCGTGGAGCCACACCATTCGTCGGTACTGCGATGTATGCCTCGAACGGCTTAACATCACGTGTGTCGGGCAGGAACACACTACCTTCTACGTGGTTGCTGTTCCGGTCGTTCTTATTGATGGCATATACCGACGGAGAAGCCTCTACTGCATCGAAGCATGGAGTGAACACATGGTCGCCCTTGCTTGTCGTGATGATGTTCGTGGCAGGAACTGTCATATTGGATGCCTCGAAGGTTACCTTGCCGGCAAGGATGTATGCACTGCCATACACCTCGTTATTCGGCATAGAGATGATATACGGCGTGTTCGCCTTTATCTCTGCTGCACGCTTGAAGCCACTCGAGCTTAATTCGCCCAACCAGAACGGACGTGCCATAGCATCGTCGGCGGCAAACGGAGCAATACGGCCCTGCAATTCATGTGTGATGCTCTGAACATCGAACGGCAGGGCAATCGTCTCCCAGCCACTGCGTTTGTTGATACCCGTTACCTGCGTATAGGTGTGAGAATAGCTAATCACCTGTGCCAGGAATTCCTGTGGGCAATAGTAGCTGCCTGAGTCTGTCAGCACAATGCTACTTGCGCTTCCGTTTGCAATCACGTTCCTTACATCGTTTGGAGCGTATGCTTCATTATCGACATACAGCAACAGATTTGGATTCGTGATGCCTGCAGCAGCTGCTGTTGTCCTTACGACTGGTGTCCTTGCATTCCAGATGATGGCAGCCAGATGTTCACATCCACTGAACACATTGCCTAACGTCGTGATATTCTTGCCAGGGAATTCTACTGATACGATATTCATACCTGCAAAAGCACCGTTGGGAACAGAATTGTTTTCGAATCGGGCATCCACCAAATCCAGGTGCTTTAAGCTCTTGATGGCTCGCAAGGCACTTAAATCCTTATCATTGACAACGCCCTGTCCCTCACATTGGATTCTCAATTCCTGCATGCCTTCCGTACCTCGCCACTGCACAGCATCACCCACATGTCCAGGCTCTGACAGGAAGACAGTCCTTCCGTCGAAGAAATACGTAATCGGGATTTGCATCATCTCAGAGTTGTTCTTGAACGTCTTTTCTGCGAATGCATTGACCGTACAAAGTCCTGAGAGCGGGGTCTTGCCTCTGTATATTTCCGATGAGGTGGTCGGTATGCTTCCGTCAGTTGTATAATAGATGGTTGCACCTTCCTCGGCGGTTGATAGTATGATGTTCAGTCCGTCGTAACTCAAAGTGACAGGAGCACAGGTGAAATCAGTTGGTGTGTATGAACCGCTGACAGGTTCCATTCCTGTGACATATATCACATAACGTACTTCACGGTTATCCGTCAAGGTGATGGATCCTGTGTAGAGAGGACTTGACTTTGTAGCATCCTTACCACCTATCTCATAATGAATCTCTGCACCCGACGATGCACATGTAAGCGTTAGGACACCATTGTTGTATGCCACCGTGACACCGGAAATGGTGAGCCAGTCAACAGCAAACTCGCTGACTCCCGATGAGAACATGTCGCTTCGGGCAGCTATGGCACGTACCGTACAATTGTACGTCATCGTCACAGGTCCTGTGTAGCGGGTGCTGGTGGTTGACGGTTCGCTTCCGTCTGTCGTGTAATAGATGACTGCATTTTCAGTTGCAGAAGACATCGTCACACGATCGGAACTACCGTCGCGCTGAATCTGAGGTGCTTTGCATGTATAATCGGATTTGACAAACGTATAAGATGCTACGTCCGAATTATTGAAATCCGTCTTCACAGCGACTGACTTCACCTGTGCATCTGCTTCCAATCGGACGGGAACCGTATAGCGAATCGCCTTCGACAGGTCTGCCAATGGATTGCTTCCGTCTATCGTATAATAGATGGTTGCTCCTGATGTGGCAGTACTGATGGTCAGTTTCAGATTGCTGTAGCTGAAGGTCGGTGTTGCCACCTTGAACCAATCAACGGAGAATTGAGTCTGCGAAGAGTTGAACATACCGTCTTTTATTGCCACTGCACGGATGGTCTGGTTGTGGTCAAATGTAATAGCACCAGTGTAGCGTACACTTGCCTGAGTGGGTGTTGTGCCGTCTGTCGTGTAATAGATTGAAGCACCTGATGTGGCACAAGTCATCACAACCTGATTGCCGGTTCCGTTACGACTGATCTGAGGAGCCTGACAGGTATAGTTCGATTTGACAAAGCTGAATGACGCCACGTCCGAATTGGTATAATCGTCCTTTACGGCAATGGCCTTTACAGTACAGTCTGAGGTCAATGAGATGGCACCTGTGTACCTCGTGCTTGAAGTTGTAGGGGTCGTACCGTTGGTGGTGTAATAGATGGTTGCATCGGATGTGGCAGTGCTGATGGTCAGTTGCAGATTACTATAGCCGAAGGTCGGTGTAGCCACCTTGAACCAATCGATACTATACGATGCCACACTTGAACTCTCATATCCGTCTTTCACTGCGATTGCCTTGATGGTACAATTCTTTGAAACAGTAATAGGACCCGTGTATTGCGTATTGTTCTCAGTTGGCGTTGTTCCGTTGGTGGTATAGTAGATGCTTGCACCTGCTGTAGCACACGAGATGATGATCTGGTTGCTTGTCCCGTCACGACTGACGGTTGGCGTCTCACAGAAAGCGGTAGCATTCTTGTCTGTGAAGTATCCTGGGTTAGCTGTTCCTCCATCAATATGAGCATAGGTGGCATCTATATGGTTGGCATTATATGTAGTTCCTTGACCACCAACAAGATTTGTACATCCAATGAACATACTATAACTCAATGTCACTTTTGTAGTACTCCATCCATCACCCACATATATCGTTGTCAAACCGGAACAACCATTGAACATATTGCGCATGTACGTCACATTATCCGTCTTGAAACCGCTTAAATCCAAGGACGTCAAACCAGAACAACAATAGAACATATAGTCCATATACGTCACATTATCCGTCTTGAAACCACTTACATCTAAAGACGTCAAACCGGTACAACCATCGAAGATATAGTCCATGTACGTCACATTATCCGTCTTGAAACCGCTTAAATCTAAGGACGTCAAACAGGTACAACCAGAGAACATACGATACATATTCGTCACGTTGTTCGTATAGAAATTGTTCAAGTCGAGGCTTGTAAGGCCGGAGCAGCCATAGAACATGCTGCTCATATCCGTCACTTTTTCCGTATTGAAAACGCTTACATCTAAGGATGCCAAACCGGAACAACCATAGAACATGCTGCTCATATCCGTCACATTGTCCGTATTGAAACCACTTACGTCGAGGCTCGTAAGGCCGGAGCAGCCAGAGAACATGCTGCTTATATCCGTCACTTTCTCTGTATTGAAGCCGCTCAAGTCGAGGCTTGTAAGGCCGGAGCAACCAGAGAACATATAACTCATGTTCGTCACATTATCCGTCTTTAAGTTGCTGATACCTGTGATAGACGTAAGGTTTTTACAATTATAGAACCAAAAGGCAGTACTTGTCAATGAATTGCATTCTGCAAACGATTCATCAAATACAATGCTTTTAACCGTTTTGGCAGCACCATCCCAACCTCTACTTGCATTAGACTCAAATGGCCCGACACTCATTCCGCCACGAGCTGCCTTCTGATTGTCGTAGTAGAAAGTCAATACAGTATTGTCATTGCTCAATACCGCGTATGGCTCGGAATCCACAATCGCATTTATGTCTGTGAAATATCCAGGGTTAGATGTTCCGCCATCGATATGAGCATAGGTGGCATCTGTATGGTTGGCGTTGTAAGTAGTTCCCCTTCCACCAACCAGTTTGGTACATCCAGAAAACATATCATTACTCTCAATCACTTTTGCGGTACTCCAACTATTGCTGACAACGATTGTCGTCAAACCCGAACACTTCTCGAACATATGGTCCATTCTCGTCACATTGTTCGTGTTGAAGCTACTCAAGTCAAGAGAAGTTAAGCCTGGGCAACTATAAAACATGAGGCCCATATCCGTCACGTTATTCGTGTTGAAGCCACTTACATCAAGACTAGTCAAACTGGAACAGTTATAGAACATCATGTCCAGATACCTCGCGTTATCTGTCTTGAAACCACTCAAATCAAGAGCCTTCAAACCTGTACAGCCCTCAAACATACAGCCCATATCTGTCACATTCTCTGTATTTAGGTTGCTGATTCCTGTAACAGATGTTAAGTTCCTGCAAAATGCGAACCAGTATCTTGTGCTCGTCAATGTGGTACAATTTGCAAAAGAGGCATCAAATATGACACTTGTGATGCTTTCAGACGCACCATCCCAACCTCTTTGTGCACTAGACACAAACCCTCCAACATCCATTCCACCACGTGCTTCCTTCTGATCATCATAATAGAAGGTCAATACGGTGTTGTAGTTGCTAAGTACTGCGTAGGGCTCAGGCTCATTGTTAATACCATTGACAGGATCGCCAGCTACGAATTTCCATTGACGATTCTGGCTGGTAGCATTCAAGCCGTCTGATTTGTAGCTGATCAGAGCCGTTCCGTCAGCGTTATTTCCGCCACTTAGGTTCATGGTATGTTGGGTATGAACATTGATAATATTGTAATACCCTCCATCCTGAGGCACAATCTCCCAAAGCTGACTCTTGGAATTTGGGTCGACAGCTGCAAGGTTGAGTTGAGTGCCCGTATTGGTCGTAGCTGTCACATCGCCTGTGGTCGGATCGTTGATGGCCCACCCTCCGTTGCGAGAGAGGAACTGGTAGTAGTTGCCTACTTTCTTAATAACCCAGTCCTCTGTGGTGCGGTTAGCGATGTTTGACCATATGCACAGCTTTTCACCTTCGTATGACTTCTCGCCTACGATATCAACACAGCGGGTGCCCCCATTCTTCGTAAAGATGCGATAGTAAACACTGGGTGAGAAATCTGATTCATCAGACGAAGATTGAGCTTGCAAGCCAATTGGTATCAGCATTAATGTACCAATTATAAATATAAATAATTTCGCCATATATTATCTTTTCCTATATTTCTTTATCCTTCGTTCAAATTTTCTTTTCCCTTAAGGGTATTCTTTGTTCAGCGTCATTGAACAAACGTTCCGAGACGTTGAACATACGTTCCACGACTTGGAACAGAAATTTTCCTTATGGGTATATTATTCTCATTATCCCTCACTTTCTCTTCTTCGTTGGGTTCGGCATATTGTTATCATCTTCTCCCGGTATCTGTGCTGTTGTCGTGAAACTCATGTTCTCACTATAGGCTACTCCTACGGCACTGATAGCATAGGCACGGGCATAGTAGGTGGTTCCTGCCTCAAGGTTGGTCAACGGTTGGGTGAAGGTGCTAGACTTTGCTCCTTGCGCATCCTGCTCCAGATTCTTGTCGTCAATCGTCGGATTGATGGTGGTGCCATAGCAGAAACCGCATTTCGACACGGGGAAGTCGGACGTGAAGCTGCTGTTCAGCGTCACTCCTTCTTTCGTACGGTTCGTCACCTGGATAGCGGATACGGTCGGTACCGTACCGGCTGCCTGTGTTACAGATACGCTATAGTTGTTGCGGGCGGAATTGATGCTGATGATGGCGGTGCGTGTCGCCTGCCCGATGTTGTCGTCACACGTGATCTTCAAAGTAGCACCACCCTTACCGCTGATCTGGTCGAGTTTTGCCCAGCTCTGATTGGAGGTGGCTGTCCATGAGGCATCACCTGTAAGCTGGAGCGTATAGGATGCTGACTTGGCAGTTACAGAGATGGCCTGAGTACTGATACTGAGGGAGGTGTTGTGGGCTTCCTGATTGATGCTCAAGTAGCGGCGTGACTCTCCGCTGACGGTCGTGATGACCAATGTAGCCGGGGTTCGGGCATCGACCTCCGACGGGTTTTCCTGTACTGCCACCTGTATGGTCTGAGAACCTTTACCTGCATAGCTGCTCAGCGTGAACCAATCCTGCTTACCACTGATGGACCAGCTGGCATTCGAGGTAATGGTGAATTCCTTCGTACTTGCCTGATAGTCGAACGTCAGTGTCTCGGGAGATACAGTCAGCGTCTCTGAGGCAATGGTCTGTGTGACAGTGATACTGCGGCTGATTCCGCCGTCGCTCTTCAGCACAAGCGTCATCTTACGGCTGTCGGTGGAAGAGGGATTGACGGAATTGGCTGTCACGGTAATCACGGCATCACCTGTTCCTTCGGAAGGATTGACGGTCAGCCAGTCACCGTCAGCACCTGCCTGTTTCTGGATGACCCAGTGACAATTGGCAGTGATCTTGATGGTACCGGTCAGTGCATCACCATGAATCGTGATCATACCCGACTCCACTGTCAGGATATCTGAGTTCACAACGGGACCGTCATCATCATCTCCGCCTGAACTGCATGAGCCTATGGACAGCATTGTGCATAGGACAAAAAGGCAGCCAAAAACACACTTAATTATTTTTTCCATATATAACATTTTTTCTATTAACCTACTATATTTCAATTTTCCCCTCCTTACATTTTTTAATTTTTACATTATTACTTTTTCCTATAGGGGTATTAGAACGTAAACAATGCACCAAGGGCTAAGGAGAAGCGGCTGGCATCGAAACCGGCTGCCTTCGATATATTGGTGTAGGATTTATTCCTGCTGAGTGCGATGTCGTACTCCGGGGAGACGAACAGGGCACAGTGCTGGAAAGGAACCATCACCACCTTCAAGCCCAGGGTAAGTGCAGAGGCACTGGCATTCTTGCCATAGCCGGTACTGCCCGACAGATTATTGCCGTTCAGGCTGTAGGAGGCATAACCCACCTGCGGGGTCAGTGCCAGCTGACGAAGGCGGGTGAACTGGAACTGGTAGCCGTACTTCACGGCAAACACGTTCTGCTTATAGTTCATCGTACTCAGGAGGCTGCCATCCGTATCGTACCAGCTGACTTTCTTACTGCTCGAGAGTCCGAACGTATAGGAGAACTGTATATCGTGTTTGTAAACGACGGCACCTACTATACCTGAAATGCCACTCATATCGTTGATGTCAAAACTGCCGCCAAGATAGAACGAAAGGGGCTTCACATACTCGATACGGTCAAGAATGATGGTATCGACGGTGATTTCATTGCGGCTGACCGTGATGTAGGGACTCTGGGTGTAGTAGCCCTTGCGGGTCAACGTGAACTGATAGGTACCGACCGGCAGCACGTGAGGCTCGGTCAGGTCGATGGTGGTTGTGCCGTTATACGTTGCCGTGACATTGCGCGGACGGGTATAGAGCTGGATAATGCCTGTATGGGGCGTCGGAGCCTTCGCGTTCACATTGTTCTGCATACCGGGTTCGACCGTAAACAGGGTGATGGCATCCTCACAGTTGGCCTTACGGGTGATGACCTCATGCACGCCTTCCTTCAGCATCGTACGCCATGTGCCTGCAGCAACACGCTCTCCCTGATAGAGGATATCGGCATTGGGATCGTCAACCGTCACTGTCACATCGCCGAAGTGGGCTGTCTGGTCAATCATCTGGATGCTCAGGTTCTGCTGCTTGCTGTCATTCTGCGTTTTCTCAAGGACTCGCAGTTCTGACTCTCCTTCAAAGCGGTCTTTCACGGCGACAACCTTGTAGCTGCCATACGACAGGTAATGATTATATACCGGTGTCTCACCGATATACTTCCCGTTGACGGAAACACGCGCACCGTTCATCCCCACGCTGTTGATATTGACAAAACGGCCACCGCCGATATTCAGCAGCAGCTCATAGGCAGCACCCTTGCTTAATGCAATAGGATACTCGTATTCGATGCGGCCGAAGTCGGGATGGCTGATGGTCAGGATCTGAGCTGCCGACGGGGCAAACACCCAAATCTCACCGCCGTGTACCTCGGTCGTCAGGAAACCGCTGGTGACACCGCCATAGAACAAAAAGCCGTCAACACGAGGGGCAAACACCTTGATGAGCGCACAACGGTCACCGTTTGGATCACGGTAGGTGATGCCTGGTGCCATTCCGCTCTGGTCGTTCTCACGGAGGACAAAGTTGTCGACTGTCAGTTGTCCATACATGGTAATCGCCATGAACAAAAATAGGAATAGGAGGTATAGTCGTTTCATCAGCTTAGTATTTATAATTATTGCCCGAAAAAAGGACAAAATGATTAGGTTGCAAATTTACATAAAAGTCACTACACCACCAAATCTTTTTGTAAAAAAAGCTAAAAAAGAGTATGCAAGCTAAATACAAACAGTATTTAGGCAGAATTCAATGGGTTTTCAGGCTGAATTCGACTTGAATTATGCCTGCAAACTATACGTTGAAAAGTGGGATCTATAAGCGTGCTTTTGGGTTATTGTTTTTTAGCTTAGTAGGTTAATAGGGGGTAATGGTTATAGGTTATGGGTTATTGGTTATTGAAAATTTAGGTTAATGGCTTAATAGCTTAGCACGTCTAATACCTAAAGTCTAAGGCCTAAATAGCTTAGGGGCGGCCAGCTAATTCAAAAAGGAAAAGCAGCCGACTCAATCGGGAGAATGAGTCGGCTGCGAAGGGAGATTGCCTATAGGCGCACTATCGTTTGCCTAGGGGCAAATGACCGTTTGCCTGAAGGCAAATGGTCGTCTGCCTAAAGGCACGGGAGGACTTAAAAGTTGATGATGTTTTTTTACTAAGGATTATATCTCTGTGTAGATATGGGCATGACTGACGCAAGACATTTTCAACTTGGGGTTATCACCATAACACCAATGGTCAAGTTGTTTGCGGGCTGAGTACTCGGTAAGATGGCTATACATAGCAAAACTTGCAACCGTCGTATAACCGTTATTTGCCTTGATGCTTTTGTGAAGTGCCTCTTCCAAATGCTGTATATTATTCAAAATGCGGCTGGAGGTTGGTTTGCGTATATATCGGAAACCGTCGCTGCCAATACTTATCTTCAATTCCTTCTCAAACTCTTTTGACGGTCTGAAGTCTATCCCTTTTAGTTCTACATCGGTATGCTTGATATCATCAGGATTCGTAATATCACGCTTTAACTCAATCTTTGCAGAAAACGTTCCTATAGGAGTTTCTATACGGAAACCTCCTGCCATCCATTTGGGAGCAGCCTCCATAAAGGCCATGAACACGCGGGTCATATCTCCATGGCGTAAAGAATACTGGTCACTGAAGTAATTCTCCATATCCCGGAGTGTCCTCTTCAACCCACTTTGGGGTGTCACGTATAACAACGAATTACCATTCTCATCTTTCTGGGGTGATGGATGTGCTTCAAAAGGCATCCCGTTCATCTTTCTAGGCATAGGGCTTCACTCTTTATGGTTAAACTGTATTTTCAATTTTTATGCAAATATACGATTTATTTTCTCATTTTCCAAATAAAAGGCAGAAAAAAAAGAGAACTGCTGCTAATGTTTTATTTTCCGGGTATATGTTTTCTTGGATTGATGTACTCTGCGATAGGAATGGAAACCTTGACTTCTATGGTAGACTGGGTCGTTAAATTCTTTTTTTGTGCAGTCACTTGACAATTAGCCTTCACTTCATGAACATACGCTATCTTCCCTATCTATCCTAATCCGTGTCGGGAACAACTTTTATATTGTATATTTTCGTTACTAATACTAACCAAGAAACAACCATGGGCTATTAGTAGTTTCAGTCCACTTCCGACCTCCAGTACACCTCATCCCTGCACTCCCTCAAGCGAGAGTCGTCCCAAAGCTCTATTCTGACGTGGTCCAGTCCATTGTACCAACTAAAATCATCTAAGCCATGCCATTTCATATACACTTCTCCTTGTGGAAGTGGCCAGAAGTGGTTTATCCTATGCGGTTCGGGAGGCACTCCATAGCCCCCGTCATCGTAATGAACACCTATAGACATGCTCTCCTTCATGTATTCGAACAAAGGAAGCATCTCCTCCTCGTTCATTTTTCTGGTTGTCTTAAGACCTACATAACCGACGTTTTCTTGAGAGCCAATATCCAAGGTACATTCACCGAACTTCGGCAAAAAGATATTGGGGCTCGTCACGTTCTCTCTGTGTCGCCAAGACGAAACTGCCTCTCTGAATTCCGAGGATGGGATGCCCAAAGAGACAATATCGCCAATGCGCAGATGTTCCCCACCAACAAAGATATTGTTGTCACCCAGTCCCTGACTTCTCAGGAACTCGATGAGGGGTTTCAGCTTTCGTCGTGCTTCGAAGGCCTCGCCGTCTGGGAAGTAAAGGGAAGATTTCTTCACCTCCGAGTTCTGATAATAGAAATACCAGAGCTTAAGGCCGACCTCATCATGCAGCAAAGTTGCAAGTCTTTCCTCTTCGGGGCTGAAGTCACCGAGCTCTTCGCAGACTCCGTTCACGCGCATTGTCTCACGATGCTCATACTCAAACTCATAATGAGTAATCACGCCAAAGTCTCTGCTAAGAATATGCTCACCCCAGCAGTCTCTGTACTTAGCCCTGACTTCTTTCTTGTCGTAATCGACTTCGAGTTCACTGCATATAGCAGAAACATTGTAGTACCTATCCATATTTCCGTTCCATTTATTATTCTATTGGGTTATGCGGGTGTATCATCCTATTGGGATGGCATTGATCCCAGATGTCGCATATCTCCTCAATCTTCTCTTTCCGGATATAGTATTTCTCAGCATCCATCATGGCAAATCCTATACCCATTGCCACAGCTAATCCGTCACCAGAACCCAAACCAATGCTCAGTTCCTCGATGAAGTTTTCAAGGTCGTAAACCAAGTTTTCGTAATCTACGCCCTCCACCTTACATTGACTCATCAACTCATCTTTATATGACTCAAAGGGCTTTCCTTCTAAGATAATCTCTTCAACCATAGACTCAATAAATCCCCGAAACCCCTCAAGCTTTGGTAGTCTATGGAGAGTTACTTCTGGGGAACCAGTATGGTCCACATAAGCCGTACCATTAACATGATTATTATCATGTTTGTGATGTGTAGTCCTCTCCTCAGGCCCCCTCATCCAATTTGGATTAATACTCATAACACATATGTTTATTGGTTCAACAAATAATTCACCACAGTATTCCAATCAGAAAACTTCTCTGAGCCGAACTGAATCCATTCGCCCTTGAACTCGCTCGTGCCATTCTTGCCACGGTCATCAATCAAATAATCACCTTCTACCAGGTCTTTACGGTGAGTGATGATCATTCGCTTATGAAATACATCATCAAAATATTTTGTTACCCATTCTACTTTGTCAGACCATGCCGACGGATTATTCCAGGGGGCAGTGGAGAGGATGAAAACGTCATACACTTCTGCCAATTTATGAACAGCCTCAATCGCTCCAGGCATTGGATCCATTTTACCAAACAGATATGGAATCTCATCCAATCGATCCTTGTCACCAGGACACTTTGCCCTATACTGGTTCTTTGTTTCTTCATCAATCTTATCAAGTCCTGACTGGAAGTCTACCAGCACATTGTCCATATCAAAAAATAATCTTTTCTTCATATCTAGTAATTGTTATAACTGAGGGTTTCAAGATAGTCAACCACATTTGCTTTGATGACTTCGAGGTTAGTACCGTTGATGACTTTGCATTTATATCTTTTCCTGATTGACGGAATGTACCAATTTGTTTATTTCCTCCAACATCGTTTCAGGTAGGTGGAATCGCACATCATCGTTATGCGCATCAATCGCGTCCAAGAAATGGGGAAGTTCTTGACGATATACTTGCGCCATGTGCACATTATCGTCGTTATAGTTTTTGAATGAATAGGTGATGTTTGCCAATCGGTCAGCCAGTTTCACAAACGGAGCGTAAGGTGTTTCACGAATGCCCTGATAGTATTTATCACCGGCTCGCTCTTCACGTGTACGTCCCTTATCATTGGTCAGGGCATAAACAATCTCTGCCGCCAAAACGGCCTGTTCTTCATTCATATATCGAAGCGCGGTATTCTTCACATCGTTATAGGTCAATCGCGCATCTTCAATGCTGTCATGATAGTAGGCACCAAAGAACATCGGCAAGACATCCTGTTCACACGCACAAACACAGTGACCATATTTATTTACGTTATCCGCCACCATATCCAAATGGAATGCGTAAGGATGCACATCATCATAGGTCTGATTGACACTTGCATGTAGCGCATGTGCCTGTTCTTTGATGTCCCGAATCTCTCGGGCATATTTCTCAATATACTTCTGAAAATCGTTTGTTGTCATAACTCTTAGAGTTTCTGCTATTGTTAAATATCCTCAGTATTCTGTTTATGCTTCGCTTTGCGAGTATAGGTTTTCTTGGATTGATGAACCCGATTGAAGGAATGGAAACCTGGGCCGAGCAATTGCTGCTCTGCCTCTCTCCCACCCTTGTGCATCGCTTTGATGGCATCGAGGTTGGTACTGTTGATGACCTTGCGTTTGTTCTTTTTCATACATCAGCCGTCAGAGGGTTCACTTTATCACAATTGTTTTTCCCCCTTGTATAAAAATGCCATGCGGATGGGGATGTGAGTGTATCTTCATGCCGTTCAGCGTGTAAACGGATTCAATGGCAAGAACGTTTGTTTCTGGATTATCAATGGCACTTATATATCCTTCATCGCCATAAAACCCCTTGACAATAGCATCGAGCAGGTCTGGTTGATTGAACTCGGGTACACTGCGCGCATTGCCATCACTAAGTCCCATCCACAAAATGTGCCTATATCGTTGGCCTTAGTACGACTCACGAAATACTTAGCCCACTGAAGGAATATATCATTTTGTTTGCCATATCCTACTTGGCTATCCTCTGCTGCGCCCCATTCTCCAATGACAACTGGTGCGCCCTTTGATACCAGTCTACTCCTGAGTAAACTACAGAGGCTGTTGACACTGCTCTTCCCTTCAGTCAATGTCTTAAAATTAGGATAATAATGCACTTGGAACATAAGATGTCCCTCAGTAGTATCGTCAGGCAATTTCATCTTGGTAAGCGGATCTTTAAGGTGTGAATTCCAATTACCGTCGCCATTACTTGCAGCATAAGTATTCACCATGAGGTTACGCATTGCATTGTTGCCACCTGTAGCTCTCACTGCACTGACAAATGACTGAGCATAATGGTTGATAGCATCATACGCATCATTAGCTGCCTCAGCATTATAGTTCCCTGGGTAGCTAAATGTAGCAAAGCACCAGGAACCCTTCTCATCGAGCATTTCATTGTATCCTTCGAAAATCAGATGCTCATCATAGTCCTTGAATTCTTCTGCAATGCGTGTCCACAGCCACTCGTACAGTTCGCAATTACGATTATAGTTGTCCATGCTGGCACGTATCCACGCGGTATTTGCTGCTCCTGTGTCGTGATGGACATTCAATACACAATACATACCAGCATTGATGATATAGTCTACCGTCTGCTTCACTCTACGCATCCACGCTGCATTCATATACTTAGCTATGGGAGCCTTCTCTTGATTCCATGTCGTACTGTTGTCAATCATTACCCATGTCTTCACCATGTGGGGATACCAAGTCACGGGCACACGGATGGCATTGATACCAGCATCACGCATCATGTTGACAAGTTCCTGTGTGGTAGGCACTTGCCCCCATGCCTTCTCGTAGTCGGTTGGAGTACGACTCGTCCAACGTTCTATCCACATATTGTCAACATCACCGGAATTGCTATCGAGGGTGTTGCCCAAATTCCATCCCAGACGCATGTTTCTAACTGCATCTGTAGCTGACTCTATGTCATAGCCATCAGCCCATAGCTGAGTCCACCCTTGCAAAATAATGAGTATTGTAAGTAATCTTTTCATTAAACTTTCTGAATTACCTATTCTAAACATTTAACCGTCTGATAACTTTAGCCGGGTTGCCTACTGCAAGGCAATCAGCTGGTATATCTTTAACTACAACCGACCCCGCTCCAATAACGGTACGGTCGCCAATGGTAACACCAGGACAGATCGTGACATTGCCCCCTATCCAACATCGTTCTCCGATATGAACAGGACGACAAGTCTCCCACTTATCACGGTCATCTGCATTTAACGGATGTTCTGCTGTGAAGATACTTACACCGGGGGCTATCAGTGTCTTGCGACCGATATATACCCCTCCCCCATCAAGGATGCAGCAACCAAAATTGATGAAGACACCTTCGCCTGCAAAAATCAGATTGCCGTAATCACAATGAAAAGGTGGTTCAACATAAATATCGGAAGCTGCATTGGGTAGCAGTTCGTGAATGATATCTCGCATCGTAGGCTCATGGTATTCTGTGATATTGAGTCGCCGAAGCAGTTTTTTCACTTCGTCACGCCAAGCATACATCTCGGGGGTATGTGCATCATACGGTTCCCCCCTTTGCATGCGCCGCAACTCGTCCTGCAGAGCAGGGTTTTGCGCTAATTCGTCGCGTGTTGTCATTGTTATTTAGCAACAAACGGTTTGAGACCTTTGACTGCTTCTGCCGCAGTAATTCTCTTTCCGCCATTGTCGAGATCGATGAGGATGTAACGGTTATTACCCATGCCTAACTCCTTCATATATGACAGCTGGCGCAGACCGTGTCGGCTCTCAATACGCTCCACCATATCGTGGTGTTCCTCGGCAGTCATCGCATAGATAAGATCAACGCAAGCCTGATCAATAGCAAGAATATCTGTTGATGAGAGGATACCGACATCGGGTGTAACAACCGGCTCTGCAGCCAAACCCTCGCAGTCGCAAGAGACAGACATGTTACGCATCACATTCACATAAGTTACCTTCTTGCCAAAGAAATCGATAGTGGCTTTTGTGGATTCTGTCATACGTTCCATAAACTCTTCCTCGGCAATAGACCACTGATCGTCCGACCCCTTTACGGTATGTATCCAAGCTTTTCCAATACGTCCGTCGGCACATCCGATACCGATATTCTTGTTTGAACCACCGAAACCACCCATCGTATGCCCTTTGAAATGAGTAAGTGCCACCATTGCATCATAGTTGACAAGATGTGACCCGACAGCCATCTTCTTAAACCACTTACCGCCAACAACAGGAATTGTTGTTGTGTCTTGCTCGTCCATAATATCAACCGGACAAAACGTCCAACCATTCACTTCCAACGTCTTACGATGCTGTTCGGTCGTATAGCGATCACCCTCATAATAGGTATTTGTCTCGATGACGTTAGCATCGGGCAGATCTTTCTGCATCAGTTCCTTTACCCATTCACGCGGGATGATATTGGGTCCATTCTGCTCTCCGGTATGGAGTTTTACGCCCACTCGTCCAGAGATATTCTCACATACCTGTTCATAGGCTTTGATAAGGCCTTCAGCCGAGAGACTACGGGTAAAATAAACCACAGACTCATTACCTGTACGTTGCTCATAAGGCACATACTTATTTCCATCTGTACCTGGGATGGGATTGTTCACTGTTTGTTCCATATTGTCGTTTGTAGTTTGTTCATAGTTAGTGCATGCAGCAAACATACTGCACATCAACATAGCTGTTAATAATTTATTCATATCTATTGTTCAAGTTTATGTTCTATTTGTATCGTTGTCAAGGTGTAGAATAAACGAATAAAGTGATGCAACTTACTTTGCTGTTTCGGGGATGACCATAAGTTGGACATCTGCCTTGATGAATGTGTACATACCATCTTCTTTATTGTAGAGGTCAAGATTGAGGGTAACATCACGTGGTTGAAGAGCCTTACCATCGATGCTGAACAACTTTCGGTCAATAAAGACCTGACCGTTTTCGGTCTTAAGGGTCTTCGAAACACGTGCGTCACCATACGTATAGGTAGCGATGAGGGATAACGATGGCGGGAGTTTCACATTGGTATCGATTACCAGCGTATCAAGCAGTTCGTAATTCTCTTCGAAAGACTTGCGCAACTTGATTGGGATGCTGATGTCCTGGCCTTCCTGATAGGCGGCATGGGTGGACAGGTGTTTGTTTGCGGTGAGAATCTCGAGGGCTGTGAGGGAATTCTTTTCCAGAGACTGCGACACGAACAAGCACATCTTGTTGGTTTTGGTATTCACAGCCTTAATGGCTTGACGTTCTACGTCCTTAGCCCAAGTGATGACTGACTTATCATTGAAAGTAGCACCCACCTGCACTTTCTTACCATCTACAAGGACATCTTTGCTGTTGGTATACAATATCTTGTAATCGTCGGCACGAAGAATTGAAGAATTGAAAAATGTAACAATTAATAAAATAAAACAATGCATTTTCATTTTTGGCTCATTTTTGCTTTTCTATATGTGTTATAGATAAATTGATAAATCCAATAGAGGAAAGTAGGAATGTACATGTTGTACACATAACCTGTCGTGACATATGCAATGAGGGCCACAACGAGCAGGATGGAAGGCACACTGAAGATGAAGAACAGCATGCGGAGGAAAATATTTGGCATCATCCTTGCAAACGTGAGACGACTCATCAAGAAATATCCGATGATGAAATAGATAATAAACTGAACGAATGCCCACCCCCAATGGAAGTAGTGGTCGCCTTGTTGCAGCGCATGATAGGCATTGATGCAAATCAGCGAACCTGGCTGAGGACCGAGATAAGTATCGTGGACGTCGGTCGTAAAGTCTCCGATAACGACAATCTTATCCTCCAACTGCATAGAGATAGGATAAATACTATCATGAGCCAAGATATCAGCACCAAGGAATTCATATTGCTTCTCCAGCATATTAGGAGTTTCAAGGCTGTAGTCATCTTCCACACGGATTGGCAGATTGAGTGTGATGGCGTTCTTGCATAGGCGACCGTCACAGAAATAGAAGGGTCCCCACTTCTTGATGGTCTTTCCTGCAAGGTCTTCGTAGATACGCAATGGCATCGTCGGTTCGTTACCCTCACGCATAAACTGGAAATGTGCGAATTTGGTAACTTTCCAGCTCACGGTATAATCAGCGTATGCCGATTTCTGCTTCAACAGAGTATCGGAAAGATAGGAGTCGACATGATTGGCAACAACAATGCGGTTCATCTTTCTGATGGTAGCAAACAAAGCAGAGTCTTGCGGACTTTCAATGTTATGTTCAAAGAACACATCCATCATGATGTAGCGATAGTTGTCGGCCTTACATGCAGCTGTAAGAAACCGTAAGAGTTTCTCACGGTCAGTAATTACAAACTGTCCTACTGGGATATCTTGGATAGCATAGTCAACCAACTGCTTGTCGTAACATACGTTTACCAACAGAATGCTGTCAGGCAGATTATCTTCATACTGACCACTGAACTTCATGAAACGATCGAACGTTCGCAACACTTTCATCTCATCAGGCATCGGTATATCGCTATTGCCAATAAAATAACTGGCTGCTATGATGCCGATACTGAGCAACAACGCACCAACGAGCTTGATTTTATAGTGGCGTCGCAGGCTGAGAAGAAAAGAAAGCTTCGTCATCGTTTCAAGCGTATGATGGTAGCAGTTGAATTATCACAATGCGGATGGGTACGTCCCACTGGTGCACCCTGATAAGTAGGATCGGCTATCACATAGCGCTGTTCGCCGATTGTAACGGCATCACCTGGCACATCTTCTGTGAAAAGAATTGCTGTTGCCATGTGTTTGAACGCCTTACCTTCTACTTTCGCAGTATAATTGACTAATACGACATCGAGTTGCATCAAATCACGAATGATACGTGAGAAGAGGATGGCAAAATCCTCTGAATCACCATTCAGATAATAGAGCATCTCCTCTGGATAAAAGGGACGGTCTATCTTTTTTGTACCAGATGTCTGACGCTTCGCACGAGGGGTATACTTGAAAGACGTCTGCACCCAGTCGAGTAGCACGTTCACTGTTGCCTGCTGTCCGTAGTTCTGAACATACTTGCGCAGCTGTGGATAGAGTTGCGCCTTGACATCATCACTGATAGGAGTGTTGGCATACACATCCCACTGTGGTTTTCCCTGCTTGGATACAGCAGGTGAGTTAGCCAATGTTTTGATACGTTGGGAATTAAAAGTAATGGTTGCCTGCGTAGGCATCACATCAGCCTTGATGGTACGCACATCACCATTCCCGGCACCCTTCTGTGCTTGTATAGAAGTTAGTGTCGTAAAAAGCAATATAACAAATATCTTTATTCTCACAATTTCAACTTTTACTGTTATGTTTTTACTCAATCGCTATCAGGGTTGCATCATCGCAGTCAGGCATCTGCATACCTACCGAAGCCCCAATATAGGTAGCATCGCAAACAACGTAAGGTACATTATCAAGCATATAGCGAACACCACCCACTTCTTCATCAAAATGAACCGCTGCGGCCAAATGTCCAGGATAGTATATCAATGCACACTTCAATCCTACCAAATCGCGGACAAGACGGGTAAAGAGAATCGAGCGGTCTTCACAGTCACACAACGGATAGTTAAGTGTCTCTTCAGAGAAGAAAGCACGATCGCCTCCCCACACCACGTCATCATAACCATATTCAAGTCCGGTCTGGATAAGGTTAAGGATACGCTCTACCTTCTCCACAGGTGTCTTTCCTTGAAGTGCCTTACTGAGTTCAGGATAAATTTGATTCTTAATATCTTCCTGCATCGGAGTATTGGCATACATCACCCAACGAGTGGTGAAATCATCACCGATACGTGAGGATGGATAGGTCTCGTAGAAATTCATGAGGTTCTGGTTCACCTTCACATGAATCTTTACCTCTGGATAACGCTGTGAAGCTACTTCGCGCTCTTCGTTCCATTCTTCTGTAAAATGAGGTGTTGTAGGAATAAATAGCGACAATTTCTGTTCCTGCGGATAGGCTGCCTCGCAAATAAGCAGACTTGTTGGAGTGGTTTCAAGAACAGGATAGTAGAAGTCACCATCTAACATCCATGGAGTCTTTCCATAGATAAAATGTCGGCTTCCTACCAACAGATACAAGTTATCCTTTTTTGCATCAGTAGCGAAACGGATTTTATATCCAGACTGACAATAGATATAGCCTGTTAACAGAGCAGACTCTTTTGTGTCTTTTCCACAGAATGTGTCGCTGATTGTCTTCAGCATTAACAAGTATGCCCAATCACAGAGGTTATATTTCTCACGCAGGGCCAGACAGTCCACAATCGTATTGTCGTAATACTTCGTTGACAACTGCTTGAGAATGAGGTCAGCCACATTGTCGGGGGTCACCTTACCAAGATACAGGCGACGACTCTCATCAATACGGACCGACATCTCGGTGCCAAAGAACGTAAAGGGCATCGAAGCAAACTGGGTCTGCGACTTTGGAATCTTCACTTCTTGAATCGGTTGCTCTTTCGTTTCATCAACTTTCTTAGGCGTAGCAGGCTTCGGACGTTTTTTACCCTGCATTTTCTCAACTTCATCCTTGTTAGGTTTGAAGATCTTCTTGGCAACACGTTCTACCTTTGCAAGGAATCTCCACATATCTGTTTGCTGCGGTTCCCCTTCAGGACCTTGATACACAACAGGTTTGATGAAGTCGTCCTGAGGTTTAGGCATAACTGGAGCCGCCTTAAACTGCTTCCATATCTGGCGCACAAACTCGGCATACTCCTCATTGTTCTTCCTGCGGAATTCCTCAAACTCCTTATGTATATCCTCCCGGAATTCATTGAACATATCAGCAAACCCATTGTCATCTGACTCACTATCCTCGATAGACTTTAGCAGATTGGCCATCTGCTCGCTGTCGCGACTATGCTGCTTCAATGCTGTCAATTGATCATTGTCCATCTGCTGTAGCACATACTGCACATATTGCTGAGAAACACTTGTGACAGTATTACCCTTGTTTTTAGACAACGTGCTGACTGCACCCTTTCCTGATGCGAGCAGAATGATACGCTTGACGTTCTTCACGTCAATCAACTCTACCCTACTATCAGCTGGTACGTTAATCACTGTTGTCGGTGCGATACGGGTGTTCATCGTCAAGGGAGTTGAAGTACCATTCGATGTGTAGGTCACATTACCTACCACATAGTACACCAACATGTCCTGTGCGAAGGCCGATAATGGCATCATACAACAGATGATGGTAATAACAAATGACTTAATGCATAATTTATAATGCATAATTCTATCTTTAAACTATAAACTATAAACTTTAAACTATATTTACCACTTAGCTTCAGCTTTTGCTTTCTGCTCAGCACTTGCGTCGCTCATCACTTTCTTGAGTATCTCTTTTGCCATAGAGTCCTCGAAAGCCATACCAATCTGGTACTGTGTGTTATTGTTCACCTCACGATAAATTTGAAGTACAATCTGCGTATTGTCGAGCGACTGGTCAATCAACTGCTTTGTTGTACTCTTGTCTGTCATGTTAGTAGCCACATCAGTTGAAGAAGTCTGCACATTGATCATCGTGCTTTCCAAAATACCGGCAACCTTTGTGTTGATAATTCCAGATATTTCATTTCGAGCACGTGATATTGCAATCGTACGAGCTGCACCTTGACTACCAGAGAGCGCTTCTTGTCTGCCAATGATATACTGAGGCAGACCCGACTGACCTCCACGTTCCTTTACTAAGAGTTCTGCCAACTGGGTCTCCATTGGAGCGCTACCAGCAGCTACTTTCCAACCCTCTTTCTTTAATGCCTTTGCTTGCTTCTTAGCATCCTTGGTTGCTTGTTTCATGATGGCTTTCTGCTCCTTAACGGTCTGAGCATCTTCCTGTGCATTAGCAGCTGTGCAATACATCATGCCTACCATGATCGCTACTAAATAAAAAAACTTTGCTTTCATTACCTTCATAATTTTGTTGTTAATATTTTACTTAGTTTTTGTTTGCTTACCATAAACTTTTATCACGCTATGATGTGCAAATTTGGGAATAATTTTGTAAACGACCAAACAAAATTGCAAAAAAACTCCTATTTCTTATATTTTTTACTCTTTCATACCTAAAATATATTATTATAAAGGTATTTTTCATCACTTTGGTTGTTTTCATGTCTATTTATGACAGTTTTTATTCCGACTGGCTTTGAGTCTCAAATTTTTTATATAAATTTGCAGCGTAAAAACTATCAACACTCCGACAAAGCATGAAACGACGATTCCTTACAGCAACATTGTCTTCCCTGCTCATCATTAGCAGCATTGACATCTTTGCACAACAGACTTACAACCTGCCCACATACGAGCAGGGAACAAATACCAGTTCCGGTACGATTGAAGTGTATTTGCCAAAAACCGACAAAGCAAACGGATGTGCTGTTGTGCTTTGTCCTGGTGGAGGAATGCGTGCTCTTGCATGGGACAGCGATGTGAAACAAATGGCCTCATTCCTCAACGAGCGAGGTATCGCTGCTATCGGACTGCGATACCACCTTTATACACAGATTACAGGAGCGCCACGAGGAGGCGCAGGTATGCAGATGGCACCTATGGTCGATGTTACCAAGTTTGAACAATTCCCACAAGCTGATGCCAACCCAATGCACTACCCTGCTGGCGACAGTATCATTCAACTGGCAGCCAACGATGGGAAGGCAGCCATAAAATTCGTACGCCAGCATGCTAAGGAATGGAATATCGACGAACACAAAATCGGCTTCTTAGGGTTCTCTGCAGGCGGAGGTATTGCAGTAGGAGCGACTATCCAGGCTACCGACCCAATGGAACGTCCCGACTTCCTATGCTCCTGCTACGGTCCGTCGCTGATGAAAGTGACCGTTCCACAGCAAGCTCCACCTCTCCTGATCATGACACGAGCAGAACATCCCAACGTGGCAGCTGGTCTGTTAGCCTTGTTCCTCGAATGGAAAAAAGCAGGAGCCAATGCAGAGCTACACGTGTATAGTGACGGACGAGGACCATATACACTCATGCCAGAAACAGGCAACACCACAACTGAAGCATGGAGCCAGCAACTGATACTGTGGCTCCAAGCTAAAGGGTTTGCGAAATAACGACACTTTGTATTCTCTTAACCAAATTATTATTATCTTTGCAGCACAAAACAAAACAAGTACAATGGTAAATAAGATTGTGATATCAACAAACATACAGAAAGCTGTCAGTGAGGCAGTAGGAGCTATCGAGCACGACAGACTGTTTCTGCTGACCGATGAAACAACCGACCGCTTATGTCGTCCGCTCATTGCTGAAATCCCCTGCATGAAGCATGCACAGTCAATCGTCATCGGGGCGACCGACACTCATAAGAACCTCGATACGCTGGCATCTGTATGGACAGCACTCAGTACAGGAGGCGGTAGCCGTCATTCACTCATGGTCAATCTGGGAGGCGGTATGGTGACCGATCTCGGGGGATTTGCAGCCTCTACATTCAAGCGTGGCATCCCCTACATCAACATCCCTACTACCCTACTCTCAATGGTCGATGCAAGTGTAGGAGGGAAGACGGGAATCAACTTCAACGGACTGAAAAACGAAATCGGAGTGTTCCGTACACCAGAGACTGTCATCATCGACACTGAGTTCCTGCGCACACTCGACCACGAAAACATCTGTTCAGGCTATGCTGAGATGCTGAAACACGGACTCATCTCTTCACGCTCACAGTCCTCCCCCTTGAGGGAGGAGTTAGAGGGGGGCATCTCCACGCTCCTCACGTTCGACCTCGACCACATTGATTACCCTTTGCTTGGTCAGATGGTGGGTGAGAGTGTTGCTGTCAAGGAAAAGATTGTAGAGGAAGACCCGCAGGAGCATGGCATCCGCAAGGCACTCAATCTGGGACATACCGTCGGACATGCTTTCGAGAGTTGGGCTCTGACCCGTAAACCTGTGCTGCACGGCTATGCTGTAGCTTGGGGATTGATATGCGAACTCTATCTCTCTGTCGTCAAGACAGGATTCCCAACAGAAACGATGCGGCAAGTGGTACGTTTCATCAAGGAGAACTATGGAACGCTCCCCATCACCTGCGACGACTATCCCGAACTCTATGAGTTGATGACGCACGACAAGAAAAACGCTGATGGTATCATCAACTTCACTTTATTAGGAGGGATTGGTGACATTCGTATCAATCAGACCGCCACTCAAGAAGAAATCTACGAAACACTCGATTTCTTCCGCGAAGGATAGGTCTTATCTTGCTTAGGAGGGCATCATACCCCACTAAGCAAAATTTTCAAATTACTCAAACACTACGAGACAACGGGCAATCGTTTCACCTTGTCCGTCCTTGCCGTAGTGCTTGCGTATTTCCACCTGATAGTGGAGCGGCTGCTGTTCCTTTACAAAGAACGACAGTTCATCGCCATAATACGCTTCTGCCACATATGCAATCTCTGCACGGCGAATGCGGTGCTCTGTGTAGAAGTCTTTCGAAAAGAGGTCGAGGATGTGCGAGATGTACTTAATACTGTTGAAATGACCGTTACAGTCAAGGTCGCTGTAGCGTGCTTCGATTTGCATCATAGGTTCCACATCGGTCAGCGGACGCAGTCGGCTGTGAGTGTCCATCTCACAGGGGATTTCGGGAGAGAGCCATTGCTGGAACTCCTCACCATAGAAAGACACGAGGTCGAGAGGCTGACGCGTGGTATTGTCAATCATCGCCCAGATGCTACGTGCATAGCCATAAACATCTCCCTCATCGTTCTTGATGCAGAAGTTACGGTTGGTGAACATGCGATACACATTTTCTATCCATGTGTCGATGTGATAGTTACTATAGATGGGCGGCATTTGGCGCATCTCAATCGACAGGCGCGACAGCACCCATGAATGGTTTACTTTTAGTAAGTCGCTGAATCCGAAGCCACGCTTCGATGCATGATTCTCTGCACAATTCAGGATGTCACGCCCCAGCACATCGTACGATAGTTCACGCTTGAAATCTGTGCTGAACGCATCCGAACGGAAATGCAATGTCTCTATCTTATTTGCCATTTTTCTCCTTTTTCTATTATTTTGCGGCAAAATTACAAATAAATTATGAATTATGTATGATGGATTATGAATAATTTTGTACTTTTGCGGTGCAAATCAATTATCAACAACAAAAATACTGAACAATGAAACGATTAACATCACTACTTTTATCGCTGTTGCTTTGCAGCGCATCGTTCGCACAAGACCCCAACTTCCACATCTATCTGGCTTTTGGTCAGTCCAACATGGAGGGCAACGCAACTCCGGAAGCTCAGGACCAGAACGCGCCCAAACGGTTTAAGATGATGGCTGCAGTGAATTTCAGCAGTCCTCAGCGCACCAAGGGACAATGGTACACAGCCAATCCCCCGCTCTGCCGTCAGGGTACGGGTCTGACCCCTTGCGACTATTTCGGACGTACGTTATGCGAGAAGCTCCCCGACCAGATTACCGTCGGAGTCATCAATGTAGCGCTCGGAGGATGTTCCATCAAGATGTTTGATGAAGACCAGATTGGCGCATACCTGCCTACATGTGCCGACTGGCTCAAGAACTATGCCGCACAATACAACAACCACCCCTATAACGAACTCATCGCGCTTGCCAAGAAGGCACAGAAGGATGGTGTCATCAAGGGCATCCTGCTCCATCAGGGCTGTACCGACAATATGCAGTCGTGGTGGCCGGCAGAGGTGAAGATGCTCTATGAACGTATGCTCAACGACTTGAACCTCAGTGCCGAGGAAGTGCCACTCCTGGTAGGCGAACTTGTCGGACAGGCTGAAGGTGGTTCATGCTACGGACACAACAGCGCCTGCATCGCCAAGATGCCAGGTCTCATCAAGCACTGCTATGTCATCTCGTCGAAAGGCTGCCCACAGCGAGGTGACGGACTGCATTTCACGGCAGAAGGCTATCGTGAGATGGGACGCCGCTATGCTGCCGCTATGCTCGACTTCCTCGAGAAGAACGACACTAATGCAGAGTTTTCTGCAGCCGAACTGAAAGTACGTACCAACGAGATGACCCTCACTCCAGGACTCAGCACCGAAATTACCGTTTTCGGCAACGAGGCCGACGGTACATCTCACAACGTCACTCGCCGCTGTGACTTTAGCGTGGACGACGAGGCGATTGCCAAAGTTGACGGCATCCGTATCGTGGCAGGCACTCAGGAAGGAACGACCGTGGTTCATGTCAGCTTTACCGATAAGGACGGAAAGACCGTCACGACAGACATCACCGTCAAGGTAGAGATGTTCCCATTCACAGCTGACGGACTCAACCCATCCATCATCGGTTCAGGTAAGTTCATTGAGAAGACCCACTCGCTGCAGACGGGTAAGGACGGCTTCGGAGGATGGCAATACACCAACGGTATCGATATCTCCGGCTACAACTACCTCGTCGTACATCTGCGTCTGCCTTCATCAGCCAAACCTACACTCCGTATTTATAATACCACCAATACTACAGGCGACTATTATGAGTACGAGATCCTGAAGCAGAAAGACATCGTCATCGAACTGAAAGACCTGAAGACCGTAGGCGGCAAGACCCTCAACCTGAAGAACGTACGCATGATCGGTTTCAGCAGCAACGGTTCTGCATCGATGTATATCAACGAGATATTCCTCAGCAACGATGGAGAAACCCCTGCTTCAATCGATGCCCTCATGAACAATGGGCAGCAGTCGGCTGGAATTTACAACATCGGCGGACAACGTCTCAACACGCCTGCAAAGGGCATCAACATCATCAACGGAAAGAAAGTATTCATCAAATAAAACAAGAACGCCATGAAACGTACACTCATTCTTGGATGCATTGCCCTTAGCGCAATCTCCATTACAGCTCAACCCTACAAGGACCCTACCCTCTCCGCAGAAGAGAGGGCAAAGGATCTGCTGAGTCGTCTCACCCTCGAAGAGAAAGCACGACTCATGGAACATACCTCACCCGCTATCGCACGTCTTGACATTCCTGCCTTCAACTGGTGGAACGAAGCCCTCCACGGCATTGGGCGTAACGGTACAGCTACCGTCCTGCCCATCACAATGGGTCTGGCTGCCACATGGAACGACGGACTCGTACAGGAAGCCTTCACGGCAGCAAGCGACGAGGCACGTGCCAAGAACAACATAGCACGTCAGTCAGGACGCATACGCCAATATCAGTGTCTGTCGTTCTGGACACCCAACATCAACATCTTCCGTGACCCACGCTGGGGACGCGGACAGGAGACCTACGGCGAGGACCCCTACCTCACCACAATGATGGGACTTGCCGTCGTTCGCGGTCTGCAGGGAGCACAAGGCAACGAGAACATCGACTACGGACGCAATGGAAAGTACCGCAAGTTGCTCGCATGTGCCAAGCACTTTGCCGTACATAGCGGACCCGAGTGGAACCGCCACTCGTTCAACCTCGAACTGCTGCCCGAGCGCGACCTGTGGGAGACCTACCTCCCCGCCTTCAAAGCACTTGTACAGGAAGGCGACGTACAGGAAGTGATGTGTGCCTACCACCGCTTCGATGGCGAACCCTGCTGCGGCAACTCACGACTGCTGACCGACATCCTGCGCAAGCAATGGGGCTTCAAGGGACTCGTGACCAGCGATTGCTGGGCAGTCGATGATTTCTGGAAACCAGCAAATCACGGCACATCCGACTCAAAAGAGAGTGCTGTAGCCACAGCTGTCATAGCAGGTACCGACGTAGAGTGCGGAGGCATCTTCCGCAACCTACCCGAGGCCGTAGCACAAGGTAAGATAACCGAGGAAAAAATCAACCAGAGCCTGCTCCGACTGCTCAAGGCACGCTTCGAGCTGGGTGACTTCGACAGCGAGGAACTTGTTCCCTGGAAGAAGATCGGCCCCGAGGTGATTGCCAACGCAGCCCACCATCAGATAGCCCTCCGTGCCGCACGCGAGAGCATCGTCCTACTGCAGAACAAGAACAACATCCTGCCCCTCAAGCGTGACACGAAGGTAGCCGTGATCGGTCCTAACGCCAACGATTCCGTGATGATGTGGGGCAACTACAACGGATTCCCGCGCCACACCGTGACCATCCTCGAGGGCATCCAGGCAAAGGGACGTGTCGTCGGGCACATGAAAGCCTGCGAGCTCGTACAGAACTCGTCACGCACACTGCATGGCAACAACGGACAGCCCGAAGTAGATTACGGACACGATGAAGCCTTGCGCATCCGTACCGATGATGCCACCAATACCACAAACAGCGAAGTCATGGATTGCGTACGCGATGCTGATGTCGTCATCTTCGTAGGCGGTATATCACCCCGACTCGAAGGAGAGGAGATGCGCATCACCCTTCCAGGCTTCCGTGGAGGCGACCGCACCAGTATCGAACTGCCCGACATCCAGCGCAACATGCTGAAAATGCTCCACGATGCAGGCAAGCGCATCATCTTCGTCAACTGCTCAGGCAGCGCAGTAGCACTCGTGCCCGAAACCCAGACATGCGATGCAATCGTCCAGGCGTGGTATGGAGGAGAGGCAGGAGGTGAGGCACTAGCCGATGTGCTCTATGGCGACTTCAACCCCATCGGCCGTCTCCCCATCACTTTCTACCGTAGCACCGACCAGCTGCCCGACTACGAGAGTTACGAGATGAAAGGCCGCACCTATCGCTATATGACCGCCGCACCTCTCTGGTACTTCGGTTATGGACTCAGCTACACCAACGTCACCTACGGCACCCCCACTTACACCAATTCCACCATCAGCGTCAGCCTCACCAACAAGGGCAAACGCCCCACAGATGAAACAGTGCAGGTATATATCCGTAAAGACAACGACCCTTCGGGTCCCTCACGCACACTCCGTGCCTACAAGCGAGTTGCCGTTCCGGCAGGCAAGAGCGTCAAAGCCGCCATCACCCTCCCCCGCACCGCGTTCGAGTGGTGGGATGCAGGGACCAACACCATGCGAGTCATACCAGGGAAATATACCGTTATGGTCGGTCCTTCGGCAAATCCAGCCAATCTGAAAAGCATCACGGTCAACGTGAAATAACAGGGGGGAACATTTCCTTCCATCTACAAAGCGACGTCACATGACGTCGCTTATGTGTTATATGGTTCATGGGGAAGAACGCGGTACGTGCTGATACCGTTTGCAGGAATCGTGAAATGCAAAACAACGTGAGAAAATAAAGAAAAATGTAAAAAAGGAAATGGACAGGAAATAAAAATGAGGAAAAAATGAAATAATTGTCTTATGAGCATTGACCTTTGAACTATTTTTCCTAAATTTGCAAAACCAATAACAAGAAATTAAAATAAGATATCAAACTATGAGTAAATGTTTAAAACTGGTGGCAATGCTTCTGTGTATCACAGGTTCTGTGACGGCACAGGAAGAGGTTGACACTCTCCTCTCGGACAGCTATGACTTTACCTTCACAGAAAGTCAGTTGGACGACGACAACGATGCGGCTCAAACTGTTTCGACCATCTCGTCGTCGAACAACGATCCTTATCTGGGTGAAGTGGGTTACAGATTCAGTCCGATGCGCTTCAAGGTACGTGCCTACGACAACATGTACGAACAGACTTACATGAACGGACTGCTGTTGAACGATGTGGAGACAGGTCGTTTCCAATACAGCATGATCGGCGGTATGAACGACGCTACGCGCAGCAAAGAAGACGTGAGCGGCTTCGAGTACAACAACTTCGGACTGACGCCTATCGGTGGTGGTTCAAACATCAACACCCGTGCATCGGCCTTCGCTACAGGACAGAAGGTGACGCTGTCGGGAACGAATCGTAACTACGTGCTGCGTGGCATGTACACCTACGCAACCGGCCTGACGGAAAGTGGATGGGCTTTTGCCGGAACGATCGGCTACCGATGGGCCAAGGAGGGTGTCATCAAGGGTACGTTCTACAACTCATTCTCTTACCTGCTATCGCTCGAGAAGCGACTGGGTGACAACCACAGCTTATCGCTGGTCACGTTCGGTTCTCCTACGGAACGTGCGCAGCAAGGTGCTTCGACGGAAGAGGCATACTGGCTTGCCAACTCACACTACTACAACCCTTACTGGGGTTACCAGAACGGGAAGAAGCGTAACTCACGCGTGGTTCACGACTTTGAGCCGACTGCTATCCTCACATGGGACTGGAAGATTGACGAAAGCAAGAAACTGGTCACTTCGGCTGGTGCGAAATACAGCATGTACAGCACTTCTGCCTTAGGATGGAACGGTGATGCATACGACCCTCGTCCTGACTACTACAAGAACCTGCCGAGCAGCATCTTCGACGTGTATGACCTTGCAAACCGCAACAATCCGGAATTCTTGCAGGACAACCCTTATTTCCTGAGTCAGTATAATGACCTGTATGACTTCTGGACTGCCAGCGAGGCCAATCGTCAGATAAACTGGGACCGCATGTACTATGTGAACAGTGTGCAGAACCAGAACGGAGACGAGACGCTGTACTATCAGGAGCGCCGTCATAACAACCAGTTGGTATTTGCATTCAACTCGACTTTCAGTCATAATATCGACATCAACAACAAGTACACGCTGGGTATCAATCTGAATCACACGACGGGTATGCACTACAAGACGATGGACGACCTATTGGGCGGCAACCTCTATTATGACTATGATAAGTTCAGTGCTAACGAATACGGTAAGGGCAGTGTAGCCAATCCGACCGAGGCAGCAAACGACCTGCGCAATCCGTACAAGCGTATCAACGAGGGTGACAAATTCGGCTATGACTACAACATCAACGTGAACAAAGCCAAGGTATGGGGTGTGATGCAGCATACGAATGGTGCATTCGATATCATGCCTGGTTTCTATCTCGAAGGAACCACCATCGAGCGTGCCGGTAAGATGCAGAACGGACGTGCCCCTCAGAACTCGTACGGGTCGAGCGGTACGGCTAAGTTCTTCGGAGGAGGCGGCAAGGTACTGATGAACCTGCGTCCGTTTGTAGGTAACACCATTTCGCTGGGTCTGGGATGGGACACCAACGCCCCACTTGCACGTAATGCCTTCGTTGCACCACGTATGCAGAACAACTTTGTGGACAACCTTCAGAACGAGGATATCTTCAGCGCCGAACTCAACTGGAAATTCCGCTTCGGCAACCTGACGGGTAAGTTCACAGGTTTCTTCACCCGATTCCTGAACCAAGTGGAGCAGACTGCATTCTATAACGATCAGGAGAACCGCTTCACCTACCTCACGATGACAGGTATCAGCAAGGAGCACCAAGGAGTGGAAGGTGCGTTGGTTTACCAGGTGAACAGCAAACTGTCGTTCAACCTCATCGGAACCATCAGCGACGCGAAGTATATCGACAATCCATATGCTCAGGTGAACTACGAAGGTATGAACTCGCAGACCAACGAAGCGCTGAACACATGGACCAATTCGGTGACAGGTGCCAACATGCCGTTGCGTGTCATTATGAAGGACATCAAGGTAGGCAGCACCCCATTGACGGCTGCGAGCCTAGGTGTGAACTACAACGTGAACAACTGGTTCCTGGAACTGAACCTCAACTACTATGACAGGGTATATGTAGGATACTCAGCATACCGCAGGTTGAGCAATGTACTGAAGAACTATACGGCTACAGGCTCGGTTGGCGGCACACCCGTATTCAACATCGCAGACGAAACGGGTCGCAGCAGCGAACAGATTTTGGCTGAAGACGGCGGTGTGCTGTTCGACATAAACGGTGACTACGTGGATGCTTACAGTCCAAGTCTGGAGAAATACAAGGGTGGCTTCATGCTCGACGCATCAATCGGCAAGTTCATCCGTCTGCGTAACGGACGTGCCATCTCTATCAACCTCTCATTCCAAAACATCACGAATAACACGAACCTCCGTACAGGCGGATTCGAGCAGAATCGTGATGACCTCTACAGTACCGGCGTAGCACGCGCCTATAAGTTCTCAAAGAACTCGAAGTACTACTATGCTAATGCGTTCAATGCTTTCCTCAATGTTAATTATCGGTTCTAATATATAATTAAGGTGTAGAAGAACAATGTAATTATTAAAATCAAAGAAGAATTAAACATGAAAAAGATATTTCACATAGGAGCATTAACGCTCATGATGACGAGCATCGCATTGTCGGCATGTATGGACGACCACGATGCACCAGATGTCAGCAATTACTCTATCACGAAGGAAACCTCTGTGGGCGATACGACGATATCCATCCGTAACCTCAAGGAAAAGTACGAAAGTGTGTTCACCCAGAACAATGCATTCACGATGATTGAGGACGACGAAATCGTGGAAGGTGTGGTAGTAGCGAACGATAAGGGAGGTAACCTGTATCAGACCCTGATGCTGGCACAATATGATGCCACTTATGATGTGGTAGATCCAGCACGAGGTATTGTATTGGCTGTAAAGAGTACATGCCTCTATCCTTATTTCGCATACGGACAGATGGTACGTGTGAACCTCAAAGGACTGTATGTGGGTTGCTATAGCAAACTGCCGAAGATAGGGCAACCCTACTACACCAGCAGCAACAACCTGCGACTGGGTCCTATGCTTTTCGAGCTGTGCAAGACGAACATCTACCTTGTTGGTAAACCATCGGACTATATCAATAAGATAAAGCCATTCGAAATCAAGGACGACAGCCACGAGATGTTCCACCAGACTTCATACCAGAACTACAAAAACGCACCGATGCTTGTAACCGTTACAGGTAAGTTCGTACTTGGTGACGACGAGACCATCCTGGCACCCGATGAGTTGAAAGATGCCGGTATGGGTGTGGATCGCGACTTCAAAATCGGCAACACAACCATCACAGTACGTACAAGCACACAGAACGATGTGTCGTTCCTCAAAATGCCTAAGGGCACTGTAAAACTTACAGGTATGCTGTCGTTCTACGACGGATGGCAGTTGCAGCTGCGTTCGGTAGACGATATGGAAATCATCAAAGAATAAACAAAGGGTAAGACAACTAAATAACAATACGATATGAAAAAATTATTATCATTGGTATGTGCAGCTATGGCACTTGTGTTTACAGCCTGTGAAGACGTGCCTGCACCATACACCATCAATTCAGAAGGAAGTTCTGACACCAAGACTTTGCTCTCGGAAACTTTTGCATCATCACTTGGCAAGTTTGCCAACTTCACCACCGATGGTGGCGTAGCTTGGAAGAACTCTTACAGTTGTGCGACAGCAACGGGTTATGACAATGCAACGAAAACCACGACAGACGGTACAGCATATCTTGTCGGCCCGGCTGTTGACCTCACCAATGCAGACAGTGCATACGTCACCTATGAATATATCCTTCGTTTCAACCGCAGTCAGGATTATCAGAAACTGCTGATTGCAGAAGACTTCGTGCCGAATGCCAACACAGTTGCCTCTCAAGCATGGGAGACTCTCATTGCCAACCACACAGAAGGAAGCGACTACACGACGTTCTATACAGCCACAGCTCAAATCCCAGAGAAGTACATGGGAAAGAAAGTACGTCTGGCTCTCTACTTCAAGTGCGAAACCAACAGTTCAACTTGGGAAGTGAAAAACCTAAAGGTTATAAAGGGAAAAGCAGGAAGTACACCTGAACCAACCCCAGGACCTACGGAAGAAAACACACTTCCATACACAAGCAGCAGTTTGAAGGACGGCTTCACCGTCGTGACTGAAACAGGTACAGCATGGAGTCTCGGAAATACTTATGCTAAGGCTACCGGCTATGCAAACAACACGACCACTCCTACTATCACTTGGTTGGTTTCTCCAGCAATCAATACAACAAAGGCAGAAGGAAATGACGAAGCAGTCGTGGTAGACTTCGACTATGTGCTTCGCTATGTAGGTGCAGGAACAGATGTGAAAGCATATCACAAACTCTACGCAAGCACCGACTTCGACGGTGATGTAACGAAAGCCACATGGACCGACCTTGGATTCGAAGCTGTTGAGTCTGCTACTAAGGACTGGACATTCTACGCAGCTCCTACCCTCACCCTGCCAGCAACATTGGTGGGTCAGGAAAAGGTTTACTTCGCATTCCGCTTCGAGTGTAACGACCAGAACTCAACAACTTGGGAACTGAAGAACTTCAAAGTGTATCAAGGTGGCAAGACAACTCCTGACAACCCTGATGTACCAGAGCCAACAGGCGACAACCTGATTGCGAACGGAACATTCGAAAGTTGGAGCGGCGGAGAACCTGTGTATTGGAAGTCAGCAAGTACAGCATCGTCTGCTTCGCTCAGTCAGTCGAACGAGTCGCACAGCGGCAGTTATTCTGTTGAAGTTGAAGGAACAAGTGCAAGTAACAAACGTCTGGCTTACAAGGAAATCACCCTGAAGACAGGCAATTACAACCTGAAGTTCTACACAAAGGCTGCTACGTCAGCAGGTGGTAGCGTACGTCCTGGATTTGTACCAGTAGAGGGCGGCAAGGTCGGCACTTACGTATATGGAGACTATGTAAACAACCTGACAACAGGCGAATGGACTGAAGTGAACTACCCATTCACGCTGAATGGCGAAACTACCATTTGTCTGGTTGTCATGAATCCAAAGAATCCGGGTGCTAACGTGCTGATAGATGATGTAGAGTTGACCACATCGGACGGAGGGCTTGCAGACGGTTCAAACGAAGAACCAGATGACGAGCCAGACGATGAACCAGGCGACGCAACAGTTCCATACAGCATCAACTTCACCAGCTCGACAGAAGGCTGGACCATCAACGACATCAACCTCGGAGGATTGAATTACGTTTGGAAGCAAGACAAGACTTATGGTATGAAAGCATCGGCATACTACAACAAGGTAAACAATGCATCAGAATCGGACTTCATCAGTTCAGAATTCACCATTCCAGCTGCTGGAGCTACACTCAGCATCAATCATGCACTCAACTTCCTCAGCGGAAACAAGCGTGCAGACTTTGTTGCCGTACAAGTAATCAACGGTAACACAACAGAAGAGTTGGAACTCTCAGCATGGCCTGCCGGTACTGATTACACATATATAGATGCAACAGCAAGCCTTGCCAAGTATGCAGGAAAGACCATCAAGATTGTGTTCCATTACAAGAGCACATCTGATTGTGCACCTACATGGGAAATCAAAACATTGACCATTCAATAAAAAATGACATTTAGCCTTCTCCACTTAGGGGAAGGCTAAATTTCGACTACTTATGGCAGCCATACAACCTTACATGGATGTGCAGTCGCTCGGTAAACGAATAGGCGACCGGGTGTTGTTTTGGGATGTTTCGTTCACTATCAACGAACGCGAACATGTGGGATTGATTGCCAAGAACGGAACAGGTAAGTCCACCCTACTCTCGATCCTTGCAGGTGAAGAGGGGTATGATGCAGGCCGTATCATCTTCCGCAATCACCTAAAGATCGGCTATCTCGAGCAAACCCCAACCTTCAAGCACGACCATACCATCATCGAAGCGGTACTTGAGAATGTAGCTTTCGACGAAAACGGGAATCACAGCTATGAAGACTCCCCTATCGTGCTTAGAGCCGAGCAATATCTCTCAAAACTGAAAATCCACAACCTCCACCAGAAAATCAGCCAGTTGAGCGGAGGGCAAATCAAACGCGTGGCACTTGCAAAGATTCTTGTTCAAGAACCCAACATGCTGATACTCGACGAGCCTACCAACCACCTAGATTTGGAGATGATAGAGTGGCTAGAGAACTACCTGAGCCGAACCACTATGAGTATCCTGATGGTGACGCACGACCGCTATTTCCTCGACCGCATCTGTTCCACCATCATCGAGATGGACGATTCGAGAATCTATTCGTACAAAGGGAATTACAGCTATTACTTAGAGAAACGTCAAGAACGGCTCGATAACCTTTCAACAGAAATCGAACGCGCGAACAACCTGTATCGCACGGAGTTAGAGTGGATGCGCCGTATGCCTCAGGCTCGCGGACACAAGGCACGCTATCGTGAGGAAGCATTCTATGAGCTTGAAAAGATTGCCAAACAACGTATCAGCGAACGGAATGTACGTCTGGAAATGAGCGGAAGCTATATCGGCAGTAAGATTTTCATTGCCAGAGATGTATGCAAAGCATTCGACAACAATGTGATTCTCGACCACTTCAACTATACATTCTCACGCTATGAGAAACTGGGCATCGTAGGCAACAACGGCACAGGAAAATCTACCTTTATCAAGACACTACTCGGCGTAGAACCTATCGACGAAGGTAGCTACGACATCGGACAGACTGTGAAGTTTGGCTACTATTCACAAGAAGGACTGTCATTCCGCGAAGACCAGAAAGTGATAGATGCCGTTCGCGACATCGCTGAATATGTCGATATGGGAAACGGACAACATCTCAGTGCCGGACAATTCCTTCAGCACTTCCTCTTCACACCCGAAGAGCAGTACAGCTACATTGCCAAACTCAGTGGTGGCGAGCGACGAAGACTCTACCTCTGTACGGTATTGATGCGAAACCCGAATTTTCTCATTCTCGACGAGCCAACAAATGACCTCGACATCATCACCCTGCAGATTCTCGAAGAATACCTCCAGAACTTCCGTGGATGTCTCATCATCGTCAGCCACGATCGATACTTCATGGATAAAGTGGTAGATCATATCCTGGTATTCCACGGAAACGGGCAAATCAAGGATTTCCCAGGCAACTACACCCAATACCGTGCCTATGAATCTACCAATAAGCCTCAGGAGTCTAAGCCTCTCTCCATAGAGGAGAAAGTTTCCCCCATTGAGGGGGGACGGAAGGGGGGCTGGAACAAAGGGGGAGCTGCTCGTCCCCGCAAGCTCACATACAAGGAAAAACAACTGATGGCACAACTCGAAACAGACATCGAACGACTTGAAGATGAGAAGAAGACAATCGAGACAGCCCTCAGTGGTGGCAATACATCCGTTGATGAAATCGTAAAGATGTCGAAAAGGCTACCACTACTTAACGAAGAACTCGACACCAAATCCATGCAGTGGTTGGAGTTAAGTGAGCTATAAAATAAGTTATTATCTTACCCCGTGGGGTTTGCTACATCAAATGTACATTTAAACATTCATTGACCTTTTGTCCTCTAATGTGTATATAAAATCCAAACATACATGTTATGAATTTTACAATATACAATCTTTAAGACATTGTAATTTGGAGTTTGCAAAATCCCACAAAAACAACTAAAATCACAAAATTTAACAAAAAAGCGACTCTTTTTCTGTTTTTTCTCCGAGGCGTATTTTATCTTCGACGAAGTCAAAGTTATTATTAACTTTCATTACACAAAAATTTTTCAAAGGAAAAAATGAGTTGAATACAAGAAGTTATTTTGTGATTTTTGTGATTTTTGTGATTTGTGAATTTTACATTTCTCAATGGAAAAACCTTCTAAAGTATATATATAATATAATATATATATTATATAATATATATTCTTTAGGGCATTGTAATCCCGACATTACAAAATTACATAAAAAACCTAAAATCA
>JAEEGI010000311.1_pt1 | contig 207486 bp, 194 predicted proteins | sample 8958751 | NCBI WGS metagenome assembly JAEEGI01 (sample SAMN16246545, study PRJNA631951) | gut metagenome | biome: gut microbiome; feature: rumen; material: KS-attached | host: Bos | place: Iran: Karaj | collected 2018-10 | reverse complement strand
GTCTCCAGTTCCCTCAGCACGCCGCCGCGGATCCCGATCGCCTCGCCAATCTGCCCCTCGATTTCCTTCTCGCGGTCGTTCCAGTCCTTTATGAGCTTCTCCCTGGCTTCCTTGTCAGCGGCAAGTGAGCTCTCAAGGGCCGCCACGCGGCCCTTTGCGGCCGCATAGGCGAAAACCAACCTGCCGGGCACCTTCCTTCGTTCCTCCAAGTTATGATAGTACCTGTCGACTGCATCGAAGAGGACTTCCACGATAGGGTCTACGGCTGTTTTCCCGTTGGCATCCCTCACGGTCATTTTCCGGATATCGGAATACCTCTCGGCGAAACCATCCAGATTCCTCCGGTGAGAGGCAAGGTCGATTCCCTCGTTCTCCAGCTGGTTGGAGGACATGACGGCTGCAACGAGCGCGTTCTTCAACGTTTCCTGGGAGAAAGGCAGGTTCCGGAAGATGGCGGAAAGCAGCGGGCGGATAGCATCCTTGTCCTTGTTGGATTTCACGATGGAGTATTGCTCATGGTAGTGCTCTCCCTTGCCCAGGAAGATGTTGTTGAACTTCTCCCGCCGGTCTTCCGTCTTGAATGCAATCCCCAGCCGGTTGAGCTTGGATCGGATATCCTGCCAGTCCTTCACCTGTTCTTCTCCCTCATAGATCCATTCATAGTCGAACGGCGCACTGATGAAATGGTAATAGAGTATGGCGCCGGAACGGTGGATAAGGATGCAGTAGGGGACCCCGAGGTTGTTCACCACCTCATAGATGACGAAGGAATTCCTTTCGCTCGGAAAGTAATAGAGACTGAACCGCTGCTTCTCGAGCCTGTCGATGTCGATGAACCGGTCTTCCACCACGAAGGGGTAGAGGATGGCGTTCATCAGGGTAGTCTTGCCGACACCCTGACCACCGGCGATGTCGCAGTGCCCATCCAGCCGCACATCGGCCAGGGGGTATCCGGCACTGTTGACCAGAATAAGTCTTTTAAGGTATCCCATGTGTTATTCCTCCAGATCAAGATGGTTGCTTTCATACGTTTCTTCCTGCATATCCTCCTTCTTGTCCTCTTCTACACGCGGCTCGTAGTCCAGATTGAACTTCGCGTGCTGGTCATAGAGGCGGATGCGGAGAACCAGTTCCTTCAGGTAGCGGAAGGCGGAAGTGACCATGCAGGTGGTCGCATCCGGGGACGTGAAATCGATGAACCCTTCCTTTTCCACGTCTTTCAGGAAAAGGGTGACCCGCGTCGCGAGCTTTCCGTCCTGCGCGTCCGGGAGGACGGAGCGAAGTTCGTCGTTCTGATCGCAGTACATCTGCAGGTCGTATGCCTTGAATTGATGTCCGGGCTCCAGTTCGGGGCGGAACTGCGTGAGCAGGTTGAGCATGGGGATGAATTTGGAGACGTCCGTGCGGAGCTTGCTCAAGGCGTTCTGCGCGGGGCGCGCCTCGCACAGGTGGAAGTACCCTGGACCCTGCTCGAGATAATACCCAAGCTGGATGAAATACTTGAAGTAGGCGTCATAGTTCTCCTTGATGACACTGTAATAGTTCTTGACGAGAGCGGACACGCAGTCTTCGTTGATGAATCCGCTGGAGCGGAGGATCTTGAAGATCTCCCTCATGTAGGGCATGTCCGGTACGTTGATAGAAAGGTTATCCATTTGTCCTGAGCTTAATGTTCTTGCATTTGTAAGCGACTCCGTCGTTTTCGAAGAGGGTGTATTCGTTGTCCGTGACCAGGTGCGGCCGGAACTGGTTCACCACCTCCAGGAAGATGCCGATTCTCTCCCGGAAAGCATGCTCGCGGATATATCCTGAATAGGAGAGGACATACTCGGCAAGCAGCCGGTCGCCGCCGGACTCCGTGTAGTCCTTGTATACTTTCCGCACATCGGCCAGGAGGTGGTAGACCGCACCGGCGGGGGCTTTCCGATTTATTTCCGAGCGACGTACTCCCTTGGCCAGCCTGGCCTCCCCGCTTTCGATGTCAAGCCCCCTTACGGCGGCGTTGAGAATCTTGTTGTCGTCCCCTTCGAGGTCTTTGTCCAGGGAAAGGTTGAGCTCCCTGGTTTTCTGGAAAGGTTCCCGGAGCGAATTCTGGACTTCGAGGACATCGCTGAAGGCGATGAGCTGATTGTTGCTCCAAAGCCGGAAGATCTGGGCGATTTTTCGTGCCGGCTTGTCGATTCTCTCGATGCGGTCGAGGTAGGCGCGCAGCTGGAGGATGATCTTCGATCGCTTGGACGTGTAGAACCGGGCCAGTTCGTTCTGGAACCACACCTTCAGCGCGTGGAGCTGCTCGTCCGTTTCGCCGAAGGCGGAGTCGATCAGAGGTAGGATGCCGTCATAGACACCCATGCTGGGCTCGCCTCGGACAGCCTTCTCAAGTTCCTCGAGTTTGTCCAGGTTCTCCTTCAGGATCTGGGTTTTCAGGGTGATGCTCGATTCCCCGACATAGGAGTCCCGAATGTTGTAATCGATGGCGGTCAGCGTCTTCTTGATGTTGCTGAGGATAGTTTTGAGGTTCCTGCGGACCAGGGCCAGGTATCGCGACGGGTCGCTCTCCTCCTTCTTGGCCGTGAAGTAGTACGACACATTCCTCTCAAGGGTGTCGCGGTTTCCGAGAATGGTCTTGACGTTGGCTTCGTCGCTTGTTCCGGCGAGGCTTTCCAGGAATTCGAAGACATTTTGGCTTAGTTCCCACCGTCCTTCGTCATTCTCGATCAGGCCGGCCCTAGTGAGGGCGCCGAGCTTGTCCGGCGCGGCCTGCCCCCTGTTGTTCCCGAGTATGGCCATGGGGTTTTCGACCCCGCCGCCCTGCATTCCGTTGTACAGGGCGAAAACGAGGTCGGTGGCGCTGGTGAGCATCTGCCACTTTGCCTTGACAGTGATTTTCTGCGTCTCGTTCTTCTTCATAGGCGATGATTAATTGCCGGGCTACCCGTTTTCTTTGAGCAATACCTTAATTGGTTAGCAGTTGCACTATAAAGATAAGCATTATTCCTGGTATAAACAGGTCGGAACATAAAAAGGATTTGGAAGGAGTATCCGTGATCCATGTCGGAAACATTCCCGAATGGGAGTGAGCACCAGATAAAATGAGTTCGGAATACATCGGGATATTAGCTTTGCTCAAAACCCACGAGCGTGTTCACAATCCTTTCGGGGAATCCTTTTTCCCTGATATCCCCCGCAGTCCAGCCCGTGTCAACCATGACGTCGTGAAGGAATCCGCAGATCCTCTCCTCGTCTGTACGTCCGGCGAGACCGGCGGCGAGGGAGTGCAGGATGGCTGGTTTCCCGTCCTTGTCCTTTCTGTCGAACAGGGCCTCGGATGCCAGGGCGATGGCCTCGTCTATCCCCGCCTCGGGACGACCTAAGCGGTCCGCCAGCTCGCCGTCAAGGTCCCGGGGCCGAAAACGTGACTCGTAGCCGCCCCACAGCCCGTCAAGGATTTCCCGGTACGCTTCGGGCAGCTGTCGTCCGGAATGGCCGCCGTTCCACTCGAAGTTCGGCATCGCCTTTTCGAGCACTCCGGTGGAGAGGATCCCCTTGGGATGGTCGGGACTCACCATGAAGGTGGGACGCAGGTTCATATAGAAGACCTCGCGTCCTCTTCCCGACCAGTCCTGCCCGCGGTAGGGGTTGGAGGTGAAGAACCCTTTCATCACGATGCCCGTCGGGGGTGCTCCGCAGCGGACCAGATAGAAGTTGTCCCCGCTCCGGGCCTTATCATGCTCCCAGACGCTCCAGTTGAAGTCCCCGAACTCAAGAAAGCCGATGTCCATCCTGAAATCGCTTTCCAGGTAGCTTGAGACGGCCGGGTTCCATTCCAAGATAAATGTTTTCATTACGCTTTCTGTTGACGAGACAAAGATAAATCCGGGCTTTGACACATATCGTCAATGGTGGTTTTTCCCATGGAATCCGGTCTTGATTTCAATTGCCCGCGACCTGATGAGTTTTTCCATCCGGGCAGAGCAGGACTCTTTATCCAACAGAGAAAATGAATCCGTATCGTACCAGTGCATCGAGCCGTCGAACAAGCTCCTGTATTCATGGATGCACTCGAGAATCGCCCCGTAGAGATCCCGGATGGTCTCTCGTGTCCTGCAGAAGCAACGGAAAGCCGGCTTGTTGCAGTCGGACAGAATGACGATGAGCTCCGAGATGGAGGACACGTCGAATTGACGCGGCCTTTCCCATCCGGCATGGACCATGAGGAGATAGCATACCCCGTCCGGAGTGTCGAGCGTGGCGATTTCAGGGTGGAATATCCCGAGACGATCGTACGTCAGGCAGCGCTCCATCCAGTCCCGGAGTTCATCCAGAAAAGGATACTCGTCACCGAGGACGCACAAGGGCGTCGTATGTCCTTTCACTCTGACCCGGAGGGGCAATCTGCCGTGAAAGGGTGGACCGAACAGGAACACGGGCTCGTCGATATCTCCGTGTTCGGGCAACTCTGTAATATAGGACAACGCTTCGCTTACTGCTTCGGGCCACTTCTTTGACGGGATGAAGGAGTGGGGCGACATAGCAGCAAGGCTATATGCTCAGAACTGGAATACTCGCGATTGTTCGACAACGGACATATCCTTCCGTGAATGATGTAAATGGCAAAGAATGGAAAACATCTATGTGGTAATATCTCTGCCGTTTTCTTGCTGTTTGTCTTACTGTCCGATAACCGTCTCCAATCAGCTGAATCATTTTCATGTCCGTTAGTTGTTAGGTGTTAATAATCAAATGCGGGCATGTTTCCATGCCGCGTGCACTAGTCTCTAAAACGATGCAAATGTATGCCTGGCTTTTGACAAATATCGTCAATGATTCAAGAGGTGCTGATGCCTTTGTCCGTCCCCTTGGGCTTTATTTCCTCAGTTGTTTGAAAATGACTATATTTGCATCGGCGTTCTCCTGTGGACCGCCGATGACATAGAATATACGTTATTCGCTTTTTGCTTGTGCTGAACTAAACGCCAGGTTAGCAGATCTAAGTCACAATGCAACAAGGGAACGACCTCACTCGTAGTGTGGGCGTTGATCCTTGTTGATGACTTAGAGGCGCCTGGCGGCCCTGTTCGGCAGCAACAAGAGGAGTCCACACTTTTTTATGGACATAGCTGAACTGGACCGTCAGATTGCCAAGATAATGGAGAAGGGTTTCGATGAATCCTTCATCCGGTACTGTGCAGAGACTTTTTCCTCGTACACCTATGCCCCAAGTAATCTGGCCGCAGCGCGAAGGCACGCTTTCTACCTGCGCCTTTTCATGGATGAGCGCCTTTCTGGAGGAACCGCCTTCGAGGCGGACAGCCTGCACGGGGTCGTCCAGATGATAGGGGAGAAAACCATGGATGAGACCTTGTCCTTGCAGCATCCATCCGGCAAGGCGTTCTGCCGGTTGTTCGTCAGGAACTGGTGCAGAAGCTTCTCGCTCGAGGAAGAATCGGTGAACTGAACGAACGCCACCTTCGCTGACAGGGGACGCCCTTCCCAAAAATGAAATTCTTGAGGGCCGTGTCCGTCTTTTTTGCTACATTTGCGTGAATGACCGATAAGACGATGGCAGCAACCACATCAGCCCCTTTCTGGCTTGAGATCAAGACCGAGTACATCGACGCAAACCTCGAAAAGGTGATTGCGTATCTTTCCAAGGAATCCACGGTCCCCGGTACGGACCCCTTTTACGAGGAGACGGAAAAGCTTCTCGGAAAGCGGATCCAGGAGCTACTCGTCTCGCTCTCCGATGCGGCCATCGGGAGGGAGGACGTCGAGAATGACAAGGAGTCAGGCCTGCGCGCCTTGCGGCTTCTCGGAGCGTGGCTGCTGATCCAGGACGACCTGAAGAAAGCGTATGCCAGGGAGGTGTTCTTTTTCTTCGTAAAGACGCTGATCCCGTTGGTCCCGAACACCTACACCGAGGATCTTACCGAGGTGGCGGTTCGGTGTGTGACCCGCAAGGAGATCGTTGGATTGGGGTTTGGTTGGACGGATCTCAAGGATGCCCAGTTGGAGATCCTTGCGCACAAGTTGATACACGTCGCGTCGTTCGCGGATTCCTCTTGCCCGGAATCCTGGTATCAGGGCAAGGGCTCCGTCTGCGTCTCCGACGGCCATGTGAAGATTCTTGGGACGAACAAAAAGGACTCCCAGTTCGCGAAGACGGTTCCGTCCATGGCGCTGCTCGACTCGGCCGTCGCGGTCCATACCCATTCTTCCGACAGGATCCAGCAGAAAGACGAGGACGACGTCGAGGTCATGAACCATTTTACCGTCGGTTTCGTGCGGGACGTCGCAAGAGTGACTCCAAGTGCGGACCAGAAACTGAAACGATATTCAGAAGGGGATATCGCTCCGGTACGGTATACCGGCAAGGACTTCCTGGGCAACCTTCTTGTCGAGACGGTCGAGGGCGACTACGAGAAGATCTCCGGACAGATTCCCTTCAAGTCGAGCGTCTACCGCAACATCTACTCGGCGGCGAAGGTCGCGGAGTATCTGCAGGTGGGGGACATCTTCGACGCCGAGTTCAAGGGAGGCGCGCGGAACGTGTTCGACCTCACCAAGCCTTTCCTCCAGGCTCTTCTGGACTATACGATAGAAGTGAACAAGGACATCCCGGCCATCCTTCAGTCAATCAACAAGAAAGGCCTGATGACCTGGTGGACGGCCGACGGCTATCCGGCGTACGTGGAGGCTAAGGACTGCGACGGTACCTATGAGATTGGTCAGCGTGCTATCCTCTATATCACCGGCAAGGAGAGTAACGGTTACGTCTATGCTACAGTCGTCGAACCGACGGAGGAAGTCTTCGACGAGATCGACTCGGAACGGTTCTGCGTGGAAGGGATCCTCTATAAGGATTTCAAGCCCACTCCCGTCCCGGAGGGGACGACGCTCGGCAGACCCCTGGTCCGGGGCCTGGCCAGGCTTCTTTTCCGCTACCAGCGCACTCTTGGCCAGGTGGCGGAACGGTTCCGGGTCCTTTGCGTCTGCCGGATTCTCTCGGCCATGACGGAGGATGCCGATGCGGCTGAGTACATAGGGGTCTCCTGCGACTATCTGAGGGATCTCGTCCATTTCTCCGCCGGAAGGATTGACAAGATCAAGTCGCTTGAACCAAACGAGGTGCTCGCAGGCGAACCCGCCATCGCCCAGAGGATGGAGGTCATCCGCATCCTTCAGGCTTATGGGAAAGATTCGGATTCGGACTATTTGAGCGACATCATACACCATAACGAGGACGCCCTGCTTGTCAAACTGGCGAAGTTCGTCCAGTCGTGCAACCGCATCGATGACGTGTATCCCGCCATCAAGACGGTCATCAAGCGCGAAATCACGAAGTTCCTTGCGGTCGAGACCGAGGACAACACGGATTTCGAGGATGCCTCCGGCCCCAACCTGGGGGTCGAGAACAGCCGGACGGAGTTCAAGAAGTCGTTCTTCTTCGCCCCTGAGAACGCAAGGGAGCAGAATCAGGAGAAGAACATTTTCAGGAGCCTGTGCTCCTTCCTCAACACGCAGGAGGGGGGGATCCTCTATCTGGGAGTCAACGACAGTGGCGGCATCGAAGGCCTGGAATCCGAACTTGCTACACTGAAGAAAAGAACGACGGGGCGGTACAAGGACGAGATGGACAGTTATGTCCGGTACATAACCGACCGGGCCAGGGAATACTTCGACCTTGACGTCCGTCTGCATTTCCATGTCGAGCCCGCCTATGACAACAGGGTCGTGGCCATCCGAGTGGACCCTTACGAGCACGGCGTCGTGGAACTGGAGGGCGTCCCGTACATCCGCAACAACAGCGAGTCGGTGAAGATGAGCCAGACGGTCCGTCGCCAGATCGAGGCCAAGCGGATCGCCGCAGGGCAGGACAAGCCGTCGAACAACGTCGTAGCCCTCACGGAGGCGATCAAGGCGGAGCGCCAGGTCATCCTGCACAACTATTCCTCTTCGAACAGCGGGGAAGTCAAGGAGTATACGGTGGAGCCGTTCGACTTCGTCGGAAAGCACACCTACCTGTGGGCTTATGATGTCAACGAATCCATAACGAAGGTGTTCCGTGTCTCCCGCATAGGCAACGTCGAGATAACGAGAGATCCGTGGAACTACAAGGACGCCCACAAGAAGGGTGTCATGGACGTCTTCCATTTCTCGAGCGAGACACCCGAGCGGATGGTCCTTGAGTTGGACCTGCTGGCGAAGAACCTGTTGGTGGAAGAGTATCCGGAATCGGCGGCCGAGATACGGAACATCGGGAACGATCGTTTCCTGCTGGAGACCAACATCTGCAATATCCTCGGAATCGGTCGCTTCTATTGCGGACTTGCCGGACACATCAAGATCATTGATGCTCCCGGGCTCGTGGAGTATGCCAGGGGATACTTCGAGAATTCGCTGAAGGCGTTGGAGTAAATCAACCGGGTCTCAGATGGAGGACGCCACGGTGTCGGAAAGCTTCTTGATGGCCTCCGTCACCTCGTCGAAAGGCTGTCTGTCCAGCCAGGTCTGGAAGTTGTACTCGTTCAGGGTATCCTGCCCGATAGCCGATGCGGCCAGCAGGTAATCCGGTTTACCATAGGAAGTCCATGCGCCGGCTTTCTTCAACTTCTCCTCCGTCTCACGTATCAGGTCCTTGTTTACTACAAGACTCCTGTGACTCTGGTTGTTCCGGACGTCAATGGCATACAGGTAGGGATTCAGTTCTTTTCTGTCCCATTGAAACTCGTTTCTGAGTTGATATAGCTTGGTCTTCAGCTGGATTTCCGACACGTTCGCCATTCCTGGATACGGCTTGAACTTCGGAAAGTTGGAGACGAACACCTGGATGATTACGCTGATATCTGATTTGTATTTCGTGTCAAAGTAGAAGTTCGTTAGCATCTCAATCTGAAGAACGGCGAAACGGCAGAACTCCGAGAAGTCAATCTTGTGGCTGCGTGTACCGAACTCATATCTGAGCATCTCCCGGTAGTCCGCCTGCAACTTCTCCCTCACAGTCTCGTTCGAGATAAAGGCATAGTCGGGGAGTTCTTTCGCGTCGATTCGGAAATCGAGGGAGAGGTAGGCCTCGATTTTCTTGATCGCTTCAGGATCGGCATGGTCGGCGTCCTTTCGAATCTGCTCAACAAAGTCCTTGTCGTTGAGCACCAAAGATCGAATCCCGGCAGCAAACTCCTTGTTGTCGGGATGGTCGTACAGGTCCTTGACGAAAGCCAGAAGCTGCGTCAGTTGTTTCTTTTTGTCTTTTCCCATTGCTGAAGGGTATTTAGGTCGAATCCGGAGTCCACCAGGGTCTCAAGCATTTCTTCAGTGGTAAGTCCACCATTGTCGTTGGCTTCGGGGTTGTCTGTGGACTGTCCGTCCATCGCAGAGATTTCCATCAATTCGTTCAGACTGACGATCTCCAACGCAGGCTTCTTCTTTTTTCGCAGGCCACGGTAGATCATCCAGAATGGCGGGCTCTCTAGGAGCGACGCGGGTTCCTGGGGTTTCTTTTCCAGCCCGAGTTTCTCAATGAATTCGGGAGTGAGTTTCTTCAAAAGGCTGTTCAACTCAGCAGAATCATAAGGACCTTCTTCCACGGGGGCCTTTATCACCCTCTTGCACCAGGCGATCTGGTACCGCTGCTTGAACTTTGACAGTTCATCCTCGTTGCCGCCTTCGAGGATGTGTGTCAGGCGCGTATTCGCATATTTGCTGAGGAACACGAAATGCTCGCGCCCGTTGACTATGAAATGCGGATGGAGACATGTCGTTTCCGGAGCATCCGAATCTTCTGCGGGTCCTGGTTTGAACGTCTTGTACCACACGAGAGCACTTCCGATGGCTTTCTCGAACGCTTCGATGGAGTAGGAGTGGATATAGATGATATCCGTTCCACCAGTAGATTCCTTACGGTCAGCAAGACGGTTGAATCGTTTCTGGAGGCGCCTCCAGACGGGGTTGTCCTCGCCCTTGACCATCCTCAGGTACATCAGCTTACCCTGGATGACCGTTTTCATGTCCGGTTCGGAACCGTGTGCGTTCTGTTTTGGAGTGTAGCGGGCGATGAACTTTGCAAATGCGGAATTATGGCCATGTCTCTCCCAAATATACAAGAGATTGTCGAGGTCCCGGACATACTCCCGGGCGACATTCACCCGATCGCTGACAACAAGGCCGGTCACTTCCTGGCGTTCTCCGCGTTTTTGGAGCCTGGTCTTCTTTTCGTTGATGGTGAAGTTCTGCTCGGTGACGATGCGACGGAACTCCACCATGAACTCTCCGTCATTCTGATAGACGTTGTGGTCGCTGGAGAAGGTGATGTCGTCTGCATAACGGGAATACTTGAGGTGGAAGCGGCGGGCGAGACCGTTGAGCTTCCAGTCGAGATTGTGGCAGACGATGTTGGTCAGGACGGGGGAGCAGGGCGAACCCTGTGGAAGGGCAAACCGGGTTCCTTCCCCAACCGTTATCTTCGTGCAACAGAGCCCGGCGATGGCGGACGCAATCGTCTTGTTGAACCCGAACGGACGGCATTGGAGTGCTCCCCATACGCGGGCCTGGGGGATGCTCGGAAAGAAGTCCTTGAGGTCCGTGTTGAAAACGTAGTTCATCCCGATGTGACGCTCCGCGTTGTCCACGACGGACTTGGACGGGACGAAACCTGTCACATATTCCGGGGCTTCGTAGAATGCCTGGAGAATCCGATTGGTGTATGTCAACAGGGACTTCAGCATCCGTTCCGGGGCGGATATGGTGCGGACGCCTCCTGATTTCTTCGGGATTGTAAAGGTCCTGTAATGAACCTTGTTCCGCTTAGGGTTGATGAAGTAATTGAGTTGCGGCATCGTGAAGGGATGGCCCTTTTCGCCAAGCTCATCCATCTTGATCCTGTTGAGCAGGACAAGAAAGTCATGGGTGGATGTCATCTTGGATGCAGCCTTTACAATCGCTTCTCTGTTCATGGGCGGATGAATAAGAAAAGGTCTGACATACCGGAGTTCGTTTTCTTTGTATACGTACGGAGTGGTACGGAGTACGGAATATAGAATCCCATTCTATATTCTCTTAGTCTCACTCACCAATGTGGGCTACGCACACATATCGCGGGAAATCCGTACAACTTGTTGGACGTGGTTTCCCGGAAGTAACGCTAGACCCTTTGGCGTGTCCGGTTTCCCGGACATCTGTCAAGCGTGACAGACGAAAGTCAAAAGTTTGCTCCGGTATGTCAAAGACCTTTGGGGTTACAAATATACGGATTTCTTCCTGAATCCGAAGGCAAAGGTAGCTGCTTAGGACGAAATGGAAGTTCGCATTCATTTTCTTCCCGTTCCGGGATCCTTTTCGGCTGCCGAATGCAAAGATAAAGAGTCATCGCGAAATGAATCTTCGCTGGTCAAGGGGCGGGTATGTTATGCTTTCCATGCGGACGGGTGAAGATGCTACTGAGCGGTTTCCGAGCAACGTGGGCGGAACTCTCTTACTTCTTGGAATAAGATTTCGCACCATTGCCGACAGGGAGGGCTCGGTACTTCGAGTAGAACGCCCACAGCACGCGCGCTTCAAGTTCCTTCGCCTCCTGGGTCCTCTGGCATTTGTAATAGTAGACCTTTGCTCCGTGGTAGAACATGTACTGGTACTTCGAACTGACCCAGGGCTCGTCGTCTTCCATCCCGTATTCCCCTTTACTTTCTATGAGCCTTTTCAGCCGACGCCAGTGATGCATAAGGCGGCTATGCAGATTATCCGCTTTCCCAATGTAAAGAACGTTGCTTCTTCCTTTGGGGTACGGAAACTTGAACCCGTCGGCGGACTCAATCACATAAACTCCGGAGTTATGCCTTGTGTCTCCAGAAATGTCATCCTTGTTAAGGAGGAAACCGCCGGATGCTCCTTGGCACGGCCTGAATTCCTTCAGGAATGGAAATGATTTCATGTGTTCTTCTTTTTGAAATAACGAAATGAGACCATGCTATCCCCGTTCCGGACGGACGGGGTAGCGGATGACGGTCTTCTGTTTGTCCGCGCTGGTTTTCCTGGGGTCGCTCAGGTAGATCTCGTGATGCTTGCGCGTCTCGTCCATGGCGAATACGTATCCTTCCTCCTTGGCTTTCACCTTCATGGCGCCGATTGTGGCCGGTTCCATGTCATAGGACCCGACGTGCATGCACTGGATGCAGAGCCCCTCCTCGTAGTGGAAGAACTCCGCCTTCGAGAAATCCTGTTTCTTCTTCCTGGCGGCCTCTTCGACTGCCCAGTCGAAGTCTTCCCTCGTGACGAAATCCGGAAGCCGAATCATCGAGATGAACTGGAAGTCCTCCTTGCGGGAACGGTTGACGTCCCCGTCCTCCGTCCACCAGAGTCCCTCGAGCGGGGGGACGACGAAATCGAAATAGCCTTCGATGCGGCGGCCTCCCGTCTTGCTCATCTTGATGGTATAGGCCACCCCGTACAGGATCTCGATCGACGCCTTGTATTCCCCGTTCTCTTTATTGGGATTCCCCTTTCCGCGCACGGCGACATAATTCGCAGCGGGAATGTCCACGATGACCGGCTGTGCCGGAGGAAGGTAAAACTCTTTGTATTCTTTCTTGAAATCAAATGCCATGGTGGAATGAGGTTATATGGTTCAATCCTCGCTTATTCATCGACGCTCTCCTCGAACCATTCTTTTATGTCGGTCTCATAATTGTCGGAATCATCGAAATATGCCAGCCACTTGTCGAGGTTCTCTTCCGTCACTTCCCCCTCGAGGATCAGATCAAGAAGGACATCCCATGCCGAGACAAACTGCTCGATGGAATCACAACGCCCGCCGTAATTCAGGCGGTCGTATTCATCGGCGAATCCCATTTTTTCCGCCTTCTCGTTGATGAAATCTTCATCGAGGACTTTACAGCCGCCGCCTTGGATGGCATCGATGCGGTCATGTTCGCTTTTGAGGAGCCCCAGCGCTTCTTCCCTGGTGAGGTGGATGCCCTCCTCTGCGTTCTCCGCGAAATAGTAAGAGCAGCCGCCATCCATGATGGTAAAGGAGAACGTATAGTCCCCGTCGGCAACGGACCGGAGTCTTTCGCGCATCGCCTCGACTGCGGACTCGTCCTCCATGTCCAGTTCGGAAAGATCGTCCGACAGTTCCGTCAGTTCCTCCGGGATGATGCTGTTGACTTCCGCCCGCGGCCCCCCGTCCGGCCAGGCCCCCTCTTTGGCCTTTGCGGTGATCAAGGCGTCGACGTCCGCCTCCTCGACGGAGATGCCTTCGAAGACGGATTCGTTCCCGTTACGCATCTTAATGAGATAGAGAATCTCCTCGGCCGACAGGTCCAGATCCTCGTAGTTGTCCCAGTCTCCACCATATATCCAACACGGAAAACAGGTGCACTTGATGCTCTTCAGTGCCTTTCTGGCTAATTCAATGCAGTTCATTGCCCGTCCAAGTGATAACTAGAAGTTTGCTTTCACATAGTCGTCGATATACCGTCTCAACTCGGGGGAGCCGATGACCTTGACATCCCCGGCAAGTCCGATGCAGAACCTGCCGACACCCTCGAGCTTTCCGACCTCTCCTTCATAGAACCATCTGCCGTCTTTTTGACGGACGCCCTCTTCGGACAAGGGGAACTCTTCCAGGAGGAGGTTCTTGGCCCTCAGGGAGAGTTCGAGCTTGACCGGGATACGCTCGTCCGAACACATGTGGAAGGCGTCGATCTGCTTGCGGTGATGCTTCTCCTCGTGCGTCCAGCCTTCAGGGAGGATGTCCACCCAGTCGATTCTCGGAATCTTGAAAAGACGACAGTCTTCCTTCTCGCAGTCGTAGGCCCACACCTCGATGTGGTTGTTCGTGAACCCGAAGGGCTCGACCAGCCGGTCCCGGACCTCGCCGGAGTTGGCCGAGGCGTAGTTCTTCAATACGACCTTCCTCTTCTCCTCCATCGCGTTTCCGAGCGCCTGGACGCAGCCCGCGTTGGATTTCGACCCGGTGAACTCCTTGATGCTGGTGAGGTCGTAGATGGCCGCGAGCTTCTTGTACAGGGAGTGCTTCAGGGTATTCGTGCTGTCCAGGTTCTCGATCAGACTGCAGAGGATCTTCGCCTCCTCGTCCGAGAAATAAACCAGCTTGGAGATGTCCTTGAAGGGGGAGGGCATCTTGACGAGCCGGTAGACGTTTCCGTGAATCTTCTCCACTGCGAATCCGACCTCCTTGAAGGTGTCTATATAACGGTATATGGACCGGTATGATGTCTCCAGTTTCTCTGCCAGTTCATCGATCGTGAAATAGGAGTTCCCTGACATGAGGCGCATCAGGCGCAGGACTCTTTCTACTCTTGGCTGTTCCATATGGTTTCGTTATTTTTGTTCATAGCATGTTACGACCTCTCGCAGAGAAGTATTCAAGATCCGATTGGTGCGGAATCCGGGGGCGATGGCGGTGCAAAAGACGGGGAACTGTTTGGAAATGACCGGTTTCATTACGATGTCTTTAAGAAGAACGAATCCGAAACTTGGCCGGTAGATGATTGCATGCTCCATGGACGAGCTCAGCCGCTCCTTTTTCGCTTCCTTGTTCTGGATGAACAGGCGATAGGCGGCGAGGCTCTCCCATATCATGTCTACGTTCCTATCCCTTGAGGGAATGAGTTTTCGTTTGCGCAGCTCCTCGAACTCCTGCATGACTCCGTCCAGAAGGGACGGGTCATTCCTGTATGTGTCGAACAGGTTGAGGGCGAGGAGGCGGGGAAGGTGCTGCCTTTCCCCATAACCATCCCAAAACGCGATGAGAAGCAGGGAGAAGACCACGAGGTTTTGATGCTTGCGGGCAATCTTGATATAGGAGGGAGAACCCGGTTTCAAGTCGGACGGAGGATCCCTGTAGATGAGAAGGTACGCCCCGACGATCCTCAGAAACGCCTCCATCATCTCGTTCCATTCTTTCCGCGTCCCGCTTTTGGCCACCATGCACATCTTATAGACGGCAATGCATATAGCCGAGAGCGAGATGTCCGTCTTCCTTTGGATATAATAAGGCTTCCGGATCAGAAACCCGGTCTCATCGTATGATTCCGATTTCCATGTAAGGTCGTCATACCGTTCCACTAGCCGTTTGAAAAACTTCCTCGCCCCGTCCATCTCCGTGAAGACTCTCTCCGGGGAGGATTCCTTGTGGGAAGAGGGGCCCTTGTCGATACGCCCCTTGTCGATGTCCTCGGGTTTCTGTTCCTCGTCTTCAGGGTGCTCACGGTAGTCCGGGATATCCTCCTGAGGTGATGTCAGGACGTAGAAGATGCGGTCAAGGATCCGGTCATTGACCTTCTGGATCGTGGAGATCCTCTGCCGGTAGACGCGCTTCTCCAGATCCTCATCGGTGATGGGGCCTGACTCGGCTTCCTTCCGATCCCCGTCACCATGCGACTTGCTGTGGGAAGGGCTCTTTTTCCAACCCTCCTCCTCGATATGGACATATTTCAGCAGTTCTTCGAAATCCTCGGGATTCCTGGCATTGTCAATCAACGGCGAAATCGGTCCGAATTCCCTATTGGGGTTCGACTTCTCCGTCTCGGACTTGATGATGACGTTGCACAGGTTGGATATCCTCACACCGTTTTTCTCGACGGACACCATTTTGTATATGGTGTCGCTCTGGGGAATCACCGACTGTGCCGTCAGGCTGGCTTGGCGTACGGTCTCCTTTTTGCGGGACGCGCTCTCGAAAGCAACATCGACATCATTTATCGCCTTGTTCAGGATGAGGTGATATCCATCCTCGAGAAGCTCGCAGCCGAGGATCGTCACATCGCGTTTGACTCTGCGGACGGAATCCTTTTCCGAAGAATCACCAAGATCGGTCAGGTCGGACACGGCATCGCCCCTTTCTATTCCAAGCTCCCGGATGTAGTCCCTTCGGTGGTTGCAACAAATCAGAATGTCTGCCTCGTCGTTCGCATACCTGCCATCGTGCCCCAGGGCCTGGATGGATGCGTTGGCGCTTCCTGCGGCCAGCACTGTCCGATTGTCAGTCTCGATCTGGATGAGCTTGGCGTGGACCATCGGGCCGAAACCTTTTCCGGTCAACAGGAAAAACCGAACGGCAGGATGGGCTTCCAGTGGCAGCCCGACCGGAAGTGAACCGACCTTCTCCTTGACGAGGCATTCTACAGACTCCGGGGAGAACTCATTCAGGAGGTCCAGGATGGCCACCCCGTCGTGGTCGAAGAAGGGGGCGCACACGGTGATTTTGCGGACCTTCTCCCTCCCCACGGAAGCGATAATCCCCTGGAGGATTGTTCCCTTGTCTGAGTTGGCGGCGAACCTGAACATCTCGCCGTTGTCACTGAATGTTGAAGGTTCCGGATAAGTCCGTGAGATTATACGCTGCAGAAGCTCGGAGTTCTCGACCATCCAGGCCAGCTGCATTTCGGCGGTTTCCATCGGCTGCCGGGCGATGACGGACCTTAAGTATGACCAGATCGAAGCGATGACTGCCGCTTCGGGAAGCTCGTCGGTCGAGGCGCTGAAAGCGCACCAGGCCTCGTCGTTGAAAGACATCCCGCTGTAGGTCAGGTTGCCTGATCCCACCACGGCGGTGACCCTCTTCGCCCCGATGAACAGTCCGATCTTTGGATGGAAGACGCCGCCCGCCGGACAGATCGTCCTAAGGGGTGTGAATCCGCTGAATGGGGTCGTATCGGAGAACGAGGAGATGCGTTCGCTCTCCGTCGCCTCGTCCAGGCGGTCGGCGTCGACGAGGACAATTTGGTTCCGGATCCCCCGGGCGTTGAGCTCCGGCTTGTAGAAGTTTGAATAGAACGTCGGGTCGAAGGAGTAGCATGTCAGGATGGCAGAGTGGTAGACCCTGCTTCCATCCCCGAGGATGTCCTCGAAAATATGCTGCCTTTCGAGCCCCATCAGTTCAGTCCGTAGCGAAGTATGGCATCGTCCGTCGGGACCATGTCTTTCAGGAGTCCGAGGTCCGAGAGATACTCGATGAGAGATGCGATCCTCGGCGATGTGTGTGTGTACTCGGTCTGTCCGACGTAACGAAGGAAACCGTCCTCGAAGAGGAACTTGTTGGAAGCGATCCCGGTCTGGCAGTATTTGATCAGGGATACGGTGTGATGCCGGGTGATTACTTTCTCCCTGATGAAACCGTTCAGCAGATCATCGAGGGGGACGCTCTGTTGGTTGTCCAATTCCTCCATGAACCGGAAGAAATCGAAGGTGTATGGCTTCCTGAGGTCCTTGAAGGTCAGCTTGTAGTTCTCGACCGTGTCGCGGTGAGCCCGGTTCTCGCAGTAAAGGCGAAGAATATCGAGCATCGCCCTGAGGGCCTTGGCTTCGACACTCCTCCCCTCTGGCATACGGAGAGAACCAGAGTCCAGCATCTCGCAAACGGAACCGAGGGTGATGTTAGGGGCGTTCGGAGATGCCAGAGATGCCATGCCGTCAGCCAGTTCCCTCGACAATTTGTCCGCGGAGACCCAGCCGCTGTCCTTGAGAATGTCCAGGACGCAGTAAAGGATGATGGATGCGTCGTACTGCCACAGGTCGTTCACGTGATAGCCGTACCATCCGAGGGCGCAGTCGTCAGAGAAAGTGCCGTCAAGGACGGCTCTGTAGATATGAGCCGGGAAGGCGATGGCATCCTTCGCCCCGTCTTGCCGTACTTGTTTGCAGTAGTTGAGAAAATGTGAGATCGTCTTCTTTCGAAGATGTCGGTTGTTCGTCTCACTTGCGGGGAAGTCTTTCTGGTTGAACGCGGAGATAAGAAGGTCCCTTTCCCGCCCGATGTCGCCGAAACCCTTCATCACGAAATCATTCGCCATGGCCTTGAGTTCGTCGCGGCTGACCCTCGAGCGGTCGACGCACGAGAGGAAAAGGGCGATGCTGCTCTCGCCGACGCTTTCGCAGAACGCTTCCCCCAGGTCCTCGCCCAGGATCGTCCCTTCAGGGAGAAGGTCATCCTCCCTTGAAGGAACGGATACGGAAGGGAAGCCAGCCAGACCGGGCAGCAGGGCCATGTCCTTCATGGAGGCGTTGTAGTACTGACGTAGGACGCCCCCGGGATTGGCCCAGTAAGTGCCTTTCGTCCTTCGTTTGTCTATGGGGTTGTCCACGCACTTCATGAGGTCGAAGGAGGTATAGGAAAGCCGGAGGGTATCCAGGGCAAACGTGATTCCCGGGATGCCGATGATCTCCGGGTTACGGGCTGCCTGAATCATGGCGATGAGGAACTCCGCCTTCCGGACAAACAGCCGGTACTCTTCAGGGGTCCTGTCATCCTGGCTCGTCCTCTTCATGAATTCTCCAGTAAGCCAGCAGTAAAAACTGTAATACCTGACCCTCTCGGTGACTCCGTTGAGACCCGGGAGCAAAGTTGTGAACAAGTCCTCCGCCGCGTTCCTGAGGCCTAGATGATTCAGCCCGGGAACCGGAGAGATGCTTTCGGCAAAGAAAGGAGCGATATGGCTGTCAGCCTTCAACGCCTTTTATGATAATTAGTGAAGGATTATGTGCTACCTCGCAAATATAGGAATTTTGTCTTTAATTTGCGACGACAATTGTCAAATCTTTGCCGATTGTCGTCAAAAATAGTATGTGGGGCATTGGTATACAAGGCAAGCAGTATCTCTGCCTGCTTTCAAGATTTGTATTATCTTTGCGACACGAGACCATCAATAAGCATGATAACCGATCGCGACACAAACAGGGTTTATTTTTCCAGACGGATCACCTGGTACAAAGCCTGGCCGGGGTTGAAAGATGCCCTGGACGATAATAGAGTGGACTACGCCTTGCTTGACGGGACCAGGGATATCTGGGCAAGGGATTATATGCCCGTACAAGTGGGGGCGGACAGGTTTGTCAGATATATCTATGATCCAGACTACCTGCAGGAAGACAAAGACAGGATAACGGACTGGACCATGATTCCAGGCCTTGATTTGAAGGGAAAAGTGGAGGCGACCAACCTCATTCTGGATGGCGGGAACATCGTAAAATGCCGCGATTTCGTCATAATGACCGACAAGGTGTTCCTGGAGAACGAACGTATCGGGCTCTCAAATGACCGGGTCATGGATGATCTGAAACGCCTTTTCGGGGATGTGGTCATCGTGCCTTGGAACAAGGAGGACAAGTGGGACTACTGCGGACATGCGGACGGCCTTGTCCGCCAAGTGGAAGGCAACACGGTCCTCCTGAACAACCTGTGCAACCATGAGGAGTCGTCGAAGCACCGGGAAAGGATCCTTGAAGTATTCCGCGAGAGGGGCATCGAGTACATCGAGTTGGACTATGGCCCCGGTTATCACGGCGTCAATGACTGGGCCTACCTGAATTTCCTCCGGGTCGGGGACATCATCTTCATGCCGACCATAGAAAGACCCGACGTCGATGGCGAAGCATTGAGACAGTTGTCCGCCATCTACGGATGCAAGGTGGTCCCCGTTCCGTTCCTCTCCGTCGTGAAGGCAAACGGGAAGTATGGCGGCGGGGCGCTCAATTGCGTTTCGTGGACGGTCAGGCAATAGCAATGTCATAAGAAAGCCGCCCTCCGCAACCTGCGGAAGGCGGCAATTCCCCGGAGATGTCCGTGTCGAATTACTTCACGCTCTCCTTGCGGTACTCCTTCGCGGCTTTCTCGAAGGCGAGGGTGGCCTTGCGGACACGGGCTTTGGCGGCCTTGTTGTCAACCTTGTCGATGTCGGCCAGGATGGCGTTCACCTGGGCTTTCATTTCAGCGATGATCTTTTCCATTGTGCTCTGTATTTGATTGTTGATAAAAGTGAGTTCACTTGCCCCGGTCGGCAATTTACTCATTTTCATTCGATTTGCCAAAAGAGGATGCCCCTTGCCCATCAATCTCCACCTCTCCCCGGCCGCGAAAGTCCCCTTTTTCCAGAATGCCGAGCAGGCGGCCCGTGAGGTGCTGCTCATGGCCGAGCGCCTGTCTCAGCCGGTCGACCTCTCCCTTCAGGCTGTCGATCTCCTGCTGCAGGAGCTCCGTGCGGCGGGCGAGCTCCTTCTCGAACTCCTCCTCGGAGTAGCCGTTGTAGTTATGGACCGGCGCGTTGAACTCTCCCTCGATGTTCTGCCCGATGCTCCTGTGGTCGTGGTGGATGCGCGTTCCTCCGTCGGGCTTGTCGATAAGTGCGGACGTCTCCCAGTCACGGTCGTTCTCGAGCAGTTTGACTAGCTTTTCGGCAGGGAGTTTCGCCTGTCCCCGTTCGACTGCGGAGACGAATGCGATCGACACTTCGAGGAACTCCGCGACCTCTTTCTGGCTGAGTTCGTTCATCTCGCGGAACGCGCGCATGTTCACGAGCTTGATTATTTTTTTGGTGTTTTCCATAAAACTGCTACCTTTGCACTAAACTTGAAATTATATTGGAATTTCAAATTTAATACAAAGGTAGGAAATATTATCGGATAAACAATACCTACAGCCATGGCAAGACCGAATTTGAACGAGAGAATCTCGAAAATCGAGGAGAGGGTAGGGGACCTTGAGAAGAGGGTGAACCTGCTGTCGGATGACTCCGGGAAAAAGCGACTGCTGACCACCGAGGAGGCTGCGGCCTTCCTGGGCATCACCGTGGACGGACTCCGCGGGCTGACCCACAAGAAGCTCATCTCCTATTATAAGCCCAACGGCAAGAACATGTACTTCGACGCCGACGAACTCGTGGCCTGGCAGAAGAAGAATCATTTCGAGCCGATATACGCCATCTCCGGAGATTCATAGCAGTCGGGTTCCAAGACGGGATCCGGTCCCGGCCGGCGAAGCGTATTGCCGCCGGGCCTTAAGTTATGCCAGGCGTCATCAAGGATTTCATTCGGGTCCTTGGGAGTCCGGAAAAAGTACCTACCTTTGCAAAGTGCATCAAGAGCGCCTTTGAAGGCCGCCAACCGAGCAAGCCAGAAGCCACGGTGGCAAAGCGATGCGGATTGTTCAATCAAAAAAACTCTGTTGCAATGTCACAGAAGGCAGGACCCTCGGCGGAGGAAATCCGCCGCGAGCGTGATCGCCAGGTCTCGCTCAGAAAGCTCTACGGTCGCCATGCGGCGACCCTCATCCGTCATTTTGACAAGTGGAAGGACGATCCCCGATTCTATTTCATCGAACTGAGGCTCGACATGACTTACGTCAGCTCCGCCTTTGTCGCCCGAGTAGCTGATCCTCCTTACCACCTTGGGACCATCATCAGGAATTCCCTGGAGAACCCCGGGCTCTTCTCCTGCGAATGCCCCTCCGGCCACCGCGCTTTCGCGTACTCCTACAGCGGTTCGCCCCTGTCGGGCCGCATCGATCTCGGCATGGCATGCCCGGAGTGCGGTTGGAACGCCTGGGTGACCCGATCCGGCTGGAGGGTACGGAGCAATGCGCTTCGCACCGCGCAGGCAGTTGACGCCCTGCGGCTCGAAGATGAGAAACGCTCCAGCCCAGGCTTCCGTTCCGCGGACATCCGGGATCTTCTTCGGTGCCTCGGCGTTCCGGATGAGGAGCTCGTTCTTCCAAAGCTCGAGCACAAGATCGCGCGTTCCGAGATGCCCGACGGAACGGTCTTTCTCTTCGATATGGAAGGAGGCTCGGCCATCATCAGCCCGGATCTTCGTGTGACCCTGCATGACTGGAACGGCCCCGCCGGAATAGTCGGCGGGGAGCTTGCACGTATGAAAGAGAGAAATGGGAAAGGGACCGATGGAGAAGCTTGAGCGGATCGTGCTCCACATCCCCCACGCCTCTCCCGTGTTCCCGTTCGGGCTGAGTGGCTGGGAGGATGGGGTCCGGCGGGAGATCAGCCGCTGGACGGACTGGTACACGGACTGGCTGTTCGCCTCGGCGTCAAGGCTGGACCCGCGGATCATACCTGTCTCGTATCCCTTTTCGCGGTTCTTCTGCGACGTCGAGAGGTTGGAGGACGACCCGCTGGAGGTCGTCGGGCAGGGAATCGTCTACGAGCGTTTCGGAAACTTGAAGCGGTCGGTCTCCGAGGCGGAGCGCGTCTTCGCCCTGCGGTCGTACAAGGAGCATCACGACCGGCTGCGTAGGGCTATAACTGGAGAGAGGACGCTTCTTGTCGACTGCCATTCCTTTCCTTCGGACCTTTCTGACGTGGACATTTGCATAGGCGTCAACGACGACTGGAGCCGTCCGGAAGAACTCCTGCTCGAGATGGTTTTGGAACGATTGCGTAAGAAGGGGTACCGTACGGAGATCAACGACCCGTACTCGAACTCGGTCGCTCCGGATTGCCGAAGCACTTTCCAGTCCCTGATGATAGAGGTGAACAAAGGAATCTATATGGACGGGGATTCGACGCTTGATACATTCAGTGCACAGCGGCTGAGAAAGGCATTGGAGGAGGTCCTTATTGTCGCTCTATGAGACAACCCGCCACGGAGCTCATCCGCGGCGGGTTTCAATCTTTGTCTTGTCGACTTACTTGACGGCTTCCTTGAACTCCCTGGCGGGCTTGAAGGAGGGGACGTCGGTCTCGGGAATCATGATGGTCTGACGGGCCGTGATGTTGCGGGCGGCCTTGGCCGCGCGATGCTTGATTCCGAAGGTGCCGAAACCTCTCAGATAGACGGGCTCGCCCTTGATGATGGAGCCCTTGATGGTCTCCATGATGCTCTCCAATGCGGCCGCGACGGTCGCTTTCTCGAGTCCGGTGGATTCGGCCACCGACTTGATGATGTCTGCCTTTGTCATAGTATAGTTTGGTGTTAAAAGTGGTGTCTTGTATTTTTTGATGTTGTTTCTAATCTTGTTTTGAAAAACGATTACCGGGTCTTCGGCAGAGGAATGGCACACTTGTAGAGCTCGATGACATCCTCGTTCTGATCGACGACTCCGGTGCGATTGCGGTCGTACAGGTCTTGCAAAGACGTCGTATCGGGTATGTCACCCGTACTGGAGAAAGCAATTACCGTCTTGATCTCGCCTTCGGCCTGGCAAACTTTTACGACGGAATTGATTCTCGTATAGGAAAGCACTTGACAAACGTCTCTCGCGGAGTAATGTGCTTCGTCGTTATAGTCCACCTTGTACTTCGCATCTATGAGCAGCCCCTTGCCTTCGATCAGGAAATCCGGTCTTGGTTTTCCGGATTTCGAGACCCCATTGAACGCGCCTATGGTGCAAGGGAACTGATAACGGATAAGGGGTTTCACGGAACCATCGTCCATCTTGGTCAGGAGATAATAGAAGTACAGCTCAAAGAGTTTGGGCATGTCTATCCGGAATGGCGGGACGATGAGATTCTGGGAGCGATCCTCTGCGGAAGAAAGAATCCTCTCCAGGGTGTCCAAACGGGAGGCATAGTCATCGGCAGAAGCACCATCGTATACGTTGGCGGGATTTACTTCAGATAAAAAATCCCTTTGCAATTCACCCCGTGTTGCATCCTTTTCTTTCTTTTCTAGAAAACCGGATATGACGCATTCTGCTTGTTCGGAGATGAGGGCGCAGCTTCGTGCACGTTGTATCAGGCTCCGGACATGTGAACTCGTTCCTGTTGTGAATCGGTCACCTGCGGGTATGATCCGGATCATGTCGACAAGATGAACGAGAAGCAGCTCGGTGAAGACACTGATACCAAGATACTGATGTTTTTTCGAAACGGGTATAGGGCTCCTGTCAAGGTCGATCCTATACATCCCCTGCCGTTCCGAGACGAGCGTCTGCCGTTCGGAGACATTGTCTTCCCGGTCCAAGGTGAAGATGTCAACGAACATCCTGGCGTAATCGACGTCCTGGATTTTCGGGGTCACATAATAGGCTGTTTCTCCTTCAACAATCCAATCCAATCCCACATACCCGGCCGCGGACAGGTCTTCGGTTCCCCTGTCTTTGTCCAGTTCGTGACGGATGAACGGCTTAAAGGAAGTGGCCGGGTCTTCTTTCCTCCTGTCCACGGCATCGATCTCGTCGGGGTGGTAGATGTCAACAGTCCTGGATACGGACCCTTTCCAGTTGCATGAGCTTTTGTCCCGGTGAAATCTCTCGTATTCCTGGAAAACATGGAGACCGATTTCATCCCGGAGCTTTATCAGGCGTAGCCTGATGCCATTTCTGCGCCGTTCCTTGCCCAGACCGACGTTATACTTCTGCTCAATCTGATCCAATACCGCTTCAATCGTTTTGTCGTCGAGATGGCGGTGATTCTCTCCGAACTCCGACGTGACGATTCCAATGAGGCGTTTCTCTTGGTCGGTTGTCCAGCGGCTGTTATGGTCGCCGAGGTTCAGGGGTGGTCTCATCGTTGTGTGGTTATTCGTACAAATATAAGAATAATACCACAGATAGTGTCCTCGTCATTTGTCGCATAAGGATGGGCGCTTGCTGGGATGCTCCATATTATCTCCCGGTCAGAACAGGATTCCGCAGTCGTAGATGTAGAGATTCTTTTCACCGACCTGCTTGAAGTCGGTGACATGGTCCCCCTCGAAAAGGATGTGCCAGGTCTCCCTGGACAGGCCGCCCCACTCGCTCCAGGAGCAGCTTTCGATGATGGCGGTGTCTCCATCCATGCGGACCCTCGGCCGGAGGTCGTCGCCCTTTAGGATTACGTCTCGGACGCGCCCTCTCTGTGAGAAGATCTGGTCGAGGTCCGACTTGTCGAAGAGCAGCGTCTCGCGGTTGTATCCTCCGTGCCACCAGGTCGGAAGGAGGTTCCTCGCCTTGATGAAAAGGTAGGCGTTCCAAGCCCCGTAGACGGACCTCTCGACTTCCATTTCGTTGCTGACGAGAATGTCCTCATCCACGTATAAGGGGATTGCATCGGGATTGTCCCTATCGTCCCTGTCCAGCAGGAGGAAGCGGGATACGTCCCCGGGACCGTCGCGTTTCGGGAGACGGAGCTTCAGGACGACGTCGTCCGCGAACCTGATGTGGCGGAGAGTCCTGCAGAGGTCGTTCTCCTGGCTCCAGTCCCTTTCCGCCATGCGCACTGCACGCGGGATGGCTTCCTCGACATATTCCCTGGCGGTGTAGACGAAAGGGTCGTAGTCGTCTATCCGCTTGAGAAGATCTGAAGCCCTCCTGATGGTGTGGCTGTCGTCGCCGGCGCTCGGAACGGAACCGCTGAGAATCCGGTTGAGGAGCTCCTTCGCCTTCACCCGGTCGGCCTCCAGGGGATTCTCCTTGATGTCCGGCCCGCACAGGTAGAGGACCGCCAGGTTCCAGCACATGCCGATGGAGGGATTCTTGCATCCGACGGCGAAGCGGACGGCTTCGTCACAGTGCTCTCCGCTGCCCCAGAGGGCCGTGAAATAGTTCGTCGCAGCATTGGCGCAGCCTTTGTCGGCGCTCTCCTTCCAGATGGCCAGGCCATCTTCCTCCCTGTCTCCGTAGTTGTAGTAGAGGATGCCCAGGTTGTTCCCGGCTTCCGCCAACCCGTCGTCCCAGGCGTCCTGGAAGCAGGAGCAGATCTCCTCGAAGAGAGGACGGTCCTTCCGCGAGAGCTGGGACAGCAGGAGGCAGTTGAACCGCTCGGCGCACTCCCTGACGGTACAGGGTTCAGCCTCGGGATCTCTCCGGTCCAGACGGCAGGTCTCCAGTTCGATCCGGGACTGGCCGTCGAGCCTTGAGACATACTCCGTTCCAGCGAGCGGCCTGGAAAACACGAAGCCGGACACCGTCAATTCCGGGCGGGGAATCGCGACCGGGGCGTTCTCTTTCGCGTACTCCTCGTGGGGATGCTTGCTCTGATATTCGTTCTCGAAGCGCTTCTTCGGTACGATTTCGACGGTCCTTCCGCAGTGCGGGCAGAAGGAGGCGTCGCCTTCATAGCGGAAATGGTCGAAGCGGTTCGCCGTGTCGAAGGTGCGCCATTCCAGGTTTTCGGACAGAGTCCCGCAACATGGGCAGGGAGTCAGGTTGGGCACGGGGGCGAGGATCTCCCTGAAGTGCGGCCAGAAGTAGTCCGTCGTGTAGGGCGCTTCACGGAAACTGCCGAAGTACATGTATTCGGTATTCAGGAACTCAGGCGTCAGCACCATCTGACTTATCCCGCCGTCGAGGATCCTGAACATGACCAGCATATGGGCGAACCCCTCGGGTTTCTCCCGCATGGCGGGCCCGTTGTAGAACATGCACATGTCGACCTCGAAGTCGAACTTGACGCGGCGCTGGACGGAGGACTCGTACCTCTCCTTCCAGAACGCGAGTATGCCGTCGACTCCGTGGAAGGTGTTCTTCCCCCAGACGACGAGGACGGCATCCGGATCGAACAGGTCGCGGACGGATTGCAGGTCTCCCGACATTCGCGCCTCGGCGAAGCGCCGTACGATCTCGAAGTCGTCGTCCCTCCGAACCTTGTCCCCGATTCTGAGCGAGCTCTCGCCCGTGTCGAATTCTTCCCTGTCCCCGTCGGTGATGGCGGCGACGTACCTCTTCCCGTAGACCCGATCGAGGGTGTAGTTTTTCCCCGTGAGCCTGTTTACCTTGGCGATGGACATGATTTTTCCTTCGTAGGACACGCAGTCTTTCTTCAGGCTCCTGAGGAGATGTTCGGGTAGCGGCTGGGGGCCGTCCTTCTTCCTTTTAGGGATGCTGACCACGGCGCCGATGACCCAGGTCACCGGCGCGAAGAGGAGGGCGATCGCGGCGAAGACCTTTTCGGTCCTGTCGTTGGAGACCCGTCTTCCCTTTCCCTTCCTGGGGACGAAAAGATAGATGGCCAGGACCGCGGCGGAGACAAGATAGACGGCGAGGAGTATGTGCCAGATGTTCATGGGGCGCTGTTAAGGTTTCTTCCAGATACAAAGATAAAAGAAGGCGGCGAATTCTATCTTCGCCGCCCATTTTTTCCCTTGCATGTCGGGAGGATTCCATGATGGGGTCACAGTGTCGTCCTCGCCCGGTTGATGTCGGTGGCGTCGATGGTCAGCACGAGCTCCCGCTGGCCGCCCTGCTCATAGAAGTACACCTTAAGTACCTGGTCCTTGGAGAGTGAGACCTTGTCCATCGAGTATCCGATCTTGGTGATGCTCCTGGGGGCGCAGGAGGCGGTTCCCCAACGGCTCTTCGGGAAGATGTTCTTGTCATAGACGACACTCTTGTGGGAGCGCTTCCTGGACTCGACTACGAAGGTGGCGTCCTGGCACTCATAGCTCACCCCGGAGCTGTTCTTCAGCGAGAAGACGAGGTAGGTGATGTCGGAGTAGGAGAGTATGTTCGTGCAGACGACCTCGATGTCGTACTGGTGCGCACTGATGTGCCAGAGGGCCTGGGGCGCTTCCACGACGTCCTTCAGAAGGGGGGCGTCGGCCTTGCGGTAGAGTCCCGCCTGGCCGCCCGTGCGCCTTCCGGTTTTCTTTCTGGCAGCCGTCGCATCCTGGAGGTCCGGCCCGCTTCCGTATCGGATGTCGTAGACAAGCCCCTTCGGGTTCTCTTCAAAGACGACGATGAAGGTGTGCATCGTCCCGTTGGACTCGAGCGCAGATACGGACAGGGGAGTCGCAAAGGGGGAACGGGCCTTCAGGGCCATCATGTTCTTGGACTGCTCGAGGATCTTCCCGATGCAGGCCTGGCTGTTCGACAGGTCCGCATAGATGAGGTCCGTGTTGAAGATGATATGTGTCGTGAAGAGGTCCGAGACCCGCAGGGTGTCGGAATGCTGCTGGGCTGCTGCGGGCAGTCCGGCGGCGAGCAGCAGCGCTGCCAGGCGGAGTTGGAGTCGGTTCATGGTTTATGGTGTGTTGATGTTGTCATCTTGTCTGCTGGATGATGTAGAAGGTGTAGCCCGCGGGGACGGACACCGTTGCCTCGCCGGCCTTGTTGCGGACGATGGACGCCCCGACGGACGCGGCGTCGCGGGCGACCCTCCCCAGGCGGGAGTTCAGGAGGCCCCCGACCGTCGAGAGCCCCTGCTCGGCCGCATCCTTGCGGGGCTGGCTGAGGTCGGAGCAGTAGATGCCCTGCCCGCCGTCGGTGTCAAACGCCTCGAAATGGAACGTGAGAATCCTCCCGCCCACGTCGAGCGAGGTGATGGACACCCCCATCCGTTCGGAGATGGAGACCAGCCCCTGGAGATGGGTGTTCTGCGGCACGTGGACCCCGCCGATGACAAGGTCCTCGAGGAGCCGGACGGTGATCCGCTGTCCGTTCTTGACCTTCTCGTCCCTTGTGAACATGCATCGGTATGGTTTCCCGGCTTCGTCTTCCACCCACCTGTCCGTCCCGTTCAGGGTGGAGAACCCGTTCCCGAGGTCGTCCGGGACGTCCTCGTCGAGGCTGGAGACGGAGCCGCTGCGCTTGACCTGGATCCGCACCGGTTCAGGCTGGGACTCCGGCTCTGGATCGTCCTGTTTCCGGGGAGCAGGTTCTTGCCTTGGTGATGCCGGCCGGGATCCGCCGCGTTTCCTCTCGGGCTTCGGCGCCGGTTCTGGGGCGTCCGCCCCCTTGTAGTCCCCGAAGAGATCCTCGACCCCCACCGACGGGGGACGGCGGGAGCCTTGGGGAACGGATGCGGCGGAAGAGTCCGGCCCCTCGGACACGCCCGGAACCGGCGCGGAGGAGTCCTCTCCCAGATCGTCCCAGTAATCGGAGATGGTGCCGCCTTTCCGGTAGCTTCCGGTCTTGCTCTCGTCCTCTTCGGCGAGGTCCGCTTCCGGGATGACGCCGACTACCGTCTCTTCGGCGGCACCCCTTTCAGGTGCGAGCCGGGGAAGGATCAGGAGGATGGCGGTCAGGGTCAGGGCCCCGGTGATGCCGCCGAGGAGGAGTTTCTGCTTCTTGTCGAGCGCTTTCATAGGATGCCGAGGGATTTGAAGAGGTAGACGAGCGAGACGATGATGAACAAGACGGCCAGGGCCCAGGTGAGGTTGACCGCAATGAAGCGCTCGTGCGAGAGCGCCCACTGGCGGATGGAGGAGAAAGGATGAGAGAGGAAGTACCGGACGTCCATGCCTACCTCCTTCTCCTGGTCCCAAGGGATTCGTAGCGCTTGACGGCGAACCGCTCCACCATGAGGCCGTGCGGATTGCTCCGGGAGCGTGGGACGTCGCTCAGGCGGCATTCGCTGACGAAGTCGTAGGCGGTGATGTTCGACTCCCGCGTTAGGAACACCTTCCCGTAGAGCCGGGCGGGGTAGGGGTACTGCTGCATGGAGAACCGGACCGAGTCGATCCGGATCTCCTGCGAGATGTTCGCCGAAACGAGTCGCGAGTAGTAGCCGCTTTCGCTCTGGTCCTGCCACCAGTCGTATGCGGACCGGTCGGCCATGTGGAGCGCCTGCTCGAGGTTCCTCTTCTGGCTCTCGGAGGAGGGGGCGAGGTTGAACATCAGTTCGTGGAACCGCCGTATATGGTCCTCCACTTCGAGGTCCCGTTGCACGTCGCCCTCCGCGATGGTCGCCATCAGCGTCGACCCCTTGTCTACGACGTAGACCGTGTCCCGGCTCCGGGACACGAAGCGGAAGCTCAGGAGTACGACCCCGATGCATACGGCCGCTGCGAAGGCGAGCGTCGCCGTGACCAGGCCGCGCCTCCTTCGGAGCTCCCGGTCTATTCCCGAATAGTACTTTACGATGTTGTCCATGGCGTGTGCGATTGCTTAGCGGATGATCATGGCGGCGGACGAGGCCTTCTGGAGGATCTGTCCGCCGAGTCCGGACATCTGGTTGGCGAGGGCCTCGGTGCCAGCGCTCTCGATGACGAAGGATGCGAAGGCCGGGACCTGCTTGATGGCCGTGAAGATGGCGATGACCATGAAGCACCAGGTCCAGAACCCGCCCCAGGTGGTCGACTGGTTCCCCTGGACCATGATCTCCGTCCCGAGATACATCACGATGTACAGGAGCGGCTGCCAGAGGGTGTACTGGATGTACCGCTCCACCCACAGCTTGATGCCGCCCGGATAGGCGCTCAGGATGGAGAGGGCGAAGGTGAACGGCCCGATGAGGGCCATGACCGTGAGGTAGATGCTGGCGATGATGATCATCACCGAGACGGACATGTTCATGAAGAAGAACAGGATGCCCGAGACGACGGTCGCCGCCCCGAGGTTCATCTTCTCGTTGATGTCGAAGAAGCTCTTCGTGATCTTGTTCCCGATCTGCTTGCAGGTGCGTACGAACCAGTTGTCGTCCTGCTCCACCTCCCAGGTCGCGATGTCGTCGTCCCGGCCGAACTGCTCGTGGCACATCTGCTCCGCCCGCTCCCGGAACATGGTCTTGAAGGACTCCGTGGACGTGCCGACGGACTCCGCCAGGCGGGTGTTGTAAACGCCCGCGATGCCCCTGATGGGGCCGAGGACGAGGGTGGAGAAGTTGCACACGAGGAAGAAGATGAAAAGCGGCCTGATGAACTGCCACCAGTCGAACTGCATCCCCTTCAGGTACTTCGATCCGATTCCGATCATGTTGATGGCCGTGCAGGCGGCGGCCAGCGATACGGCGACGTTCGTCACGGCGCCCATCTTCGCCCCGAGGACGTTCTGCTCCACGCCGCGGAGAAGGGATTCCATCGTGGCCGAGAGGGGGACCATCAACGTGTGGGGCATGGGCCAGTTTATCACAAGAGAATGGAACATGGGAGTGTGCTAGATATGGTTTTGGATGGCGAGGATGACGACGAGCGAAACGATGATGAGGACGAGGAGCCTGGTGACCAGGCTTTCCGCGTTCCGGGACCCTTTCATGATGTGGAAGCCCGCGAAGGCCGCGTAGACCACGCACATGAGGCCGATTACCACCATTACGGCGGTGCCGAGCGTCCCGGTCGAGGACGCGGACCCTCCGCTGGATATGGTCGCCCCGTAGGACTTCTTCCCCTCTTCTACGTACGACTTCGGAGAGAGGTCCAGCAGCTGCGAGCACTCGACGAGCCCGGAGGCTATCTCCGCTGCGGCGATCTCCTCCCGGACGCGTCGGTCCTCCTCGGCCTGCTCACGCTCGATCTCGGCCACGGCCTCCCTGGCCGCCTCCCTGACCTCGGCGTTGGTGGCGTTCGAATCCCCGAAGATCTTCTTGAACTGGGCGACGATTCTGCCCCCCGCACGGACGGTGTTGTCGTAGACGGCCCAGGTCGTCTGGACGGCGCGCGCGTGGTCACCGAGCGTCCCTCCGTCGAGGTCCGTGTAGACCCTCTCCAGCCGCACGGCGTTTCCGTAGCAGCGGTCCACGAACCCCGAGAAGGCCGTGGTGAGGTCGTACAGGTCGCTGTACATCGTCCGGTAGCGGTAGGCCGCCGAGGTCTCCTCCGCACCTCCGAAGAGGACGTGGTTGAGACGGTCGATCTTGCCGGCGAGGTTCTCCGTGGCCTCGCGGAGGCCGGTGTCGTAGACGGGTGTCGGCTCGACGGCATCCACGACCGCGTCGATGACGGCGTCTATCTGGGCATGGGCCCCGCAGGGCAGCAGGAGCGCCGCGAAGGCGGCGATGACGGGGAGCAGTCTCTTTCTCATGGCCTTGATTCTTTAACCGTTCTTGTGTGCGAGGATTCTCACGGCGTCCAGGATGGATCCCGTCTCGCGGGCCTTGTCCAGGAGGGGACGTTTCTTCACCTTGTCGGACTCGTAGACGAGCGCCTCTTCCGGGGACACCTCCAAGGCGTAGACTCCGCTCTTCTTGCCGCCGAGCGTGATGAACACCTCGCGGTAGCGGGCTTCCTCCGGAAGGTCGCGGCCGACGCTCCTCACAAGGGCGCGGTCGAGGGGCGAGAGCCCGAGCAGCCGGGCGATGTCCTCGAAGGAGGCGGCGTTCGACCGCTGGTCGAGGAGGATCTTCACGGGCGAGTTGTTCAGGATGGCATCCTTGATGATCGGGGATGAGATGATGTCCGACACCTGCTGGGTGACGACCGTGGCGCTGGTGTGGTACTTCCTGGCGGTCTTCCAGAGTCCCCTCAGGTAGTCCGCCGTCCCTTCGGTGGCGATAGCCTGCCAGGCCTCCTCGATGAACATCAGGCGGAACGCGTCGGAGTCCGACCGCATCTTCCGCTCGAAGGAGTGGATGATGCAGAAGGTGCAGAGCGCGTAGAGGGTCCTGTCCATCTCGGAGATGGCGTCCACCTCGAACACGACGAACCGGGAGGTGAAGAGGTCCGCAGGCCTCCGTTCGTTCAGCAGGAACCCGAAACGCCCGTTCTTCCCGTAGGGGTCTAGCGCGACGCAGAAGGACCGCACGTCGAAGACCGCGGGTGTAACCTCCACACCGCCCACCACGTAGGGCTCCAGCCCGGAAGCCTGCTTCCTGGGCCTCCCTGGCCTTCCCCGGCCGGGGGATTCCCGGAGGATGCGCGGGCGGACCTCCTCCCGGACGAACGCGAGGAAGTCCTCGAAAACCGGATCCTCCCCTCCGTCGGGGAGACCTTCCAGGAAGTCCAGGATGATCCGGAAGAGGACGGCATCGGACGCTGCGTCCCAGCCGCCCCTCGGGGACCAGATGATCTTCAGGAGCGAGACGAAGAAGCTCAGGCCGGAGACGCCGTCCTGCTCCGTCTTCCATCCCCGGCACCCGTCGAAGGGCGCGAAGGCGAAGGGGTGTTCCGGACTCCATGTGTAGTACACCCCGTCCTTCCCCCCGGTCTCCTCGCGGATGACCGCGCACAGGCCCTCGTAGGAGTCGCCTTTGTCTATGATGAACACGTGCTGGCCCGCATCGAAGCAGTTCCGCACGTACCAGTTGGTGAAGAACGACTTCCCCGAGCCCGAGGGGCCCAGGATGAAGGCGTTGTAGTTCTCGATGAGCTTGGCGTCGTACGCTCCCTGTTGGGTGTCGATGACCACCGGGACATGGCGTCTCCGGTCCGTGATGCGGAGGTTCCCGCCCGGGAAGTCCCGCATGAACGACTCGTTGATGGACAGGCACATCGCCTGCTCCAGCTCCGCGATCATGAGGTTGTCCTCCCCGATCTCCATCTCGCCGCCCGGGAGGGCCGCGAGCCAGAGCTGGGGCGTGTCCGTCGTGTTGAGCTTCCCGGTGAGCCCCATCGAGGAAAGGGCGGCGCCGGTTGCGCCCCGGAGGGCGAGCTCGCGCTCCCTCGGCCCCCAGGACAGGACGTTCATGTGGGTGTAGATGGCGACCGTGCTCTCGGCGTGTATCATGTCTATGAACCGGGCGATGCCCTCGGCGTTCACGGTGTTCTCCGCGCTGCCACGGGACATGGACGTCATGTTCTTCATCCTCCGGTCCAGTTCCCTCAGGGCGTGCTGCTGGTCGGGGAAGAGCCAGTAGAAGTTGACGACATGCTCGTGGTCAAGCCCCGATCCGACGGGGGATGCGCTGGAAAGGAGGATGTCGCAGTCCCCGCTCGAGAGGGAGCGCACCTTCACGGTGTTAGACACCTCTCCCGGGAGGTCGTCGGTGCGCGAGAAGCTGTGGGAGAACATCCTCCGGCCGTCCCTGTCGAGATAGGTGCCGTCGGTCTGTACGATGTCCGTCCCGTCCGCCGGGCCGCCGAACCAGCGGAGATAGTCCTGCAGGATGCCGTCCGGACCGCCGGGAACCCCTTCGAGGTCCTCAGACGTGATCCTCCGGGAACGGAAGCCGCCGCCGGAGGCGAACGCGGAGACGAACTCCGTGCAGCGGCTCTCGAACCGTTGCAGTTTCTCCCTGAGGCCCTTCATCTGGGGGGACCGGTAGCGGATGCCGGATGCGGCCCCCTGGAGGGCGCCCTTCATCGCTCCGGCCCTCCCCTCGACGGCGGGGTTGAACGTGAACCAGATGTACTGGACGTGCTGGAGGTACTCCTGGCCCTCGAAGTGTTCCGAGAAACGGTCGTCCAGGAAATGCCCGCTGCGCCCGCCGTGATAGGTGCGGGCGCGGTAGACGTCCTGCCGGTGCACCATCGTCCATTCCGGGAGGTTCCGGAAGGCGGATGCGACGAGGGTCGTCATCGAGTCGTACTGCTCCTGCGTGACGGAGTACTCCTCCGGCGGGTAGAGCTCCCAGCCGATGGTGACGGCTCCGTCGCGCGCCAGGAGTACTCCTTCCGTGACGAGCGCCACGGGGATGCATTCCTCCAGGTGTATGGTCTTTCCTTCCATGTCGGGCGTCATTCTTCCGCCGCTTTCCCGGCGGCGAGGTTGAATCCTTTCCAGATGTTCCTTATGTGCTTCGGCCGGACGAGGTAGAGGGTCGGATATGAACGCCTGGCCACCATCTTGAAGATGTCCTTCTCGTCGACCTTCGACTGGAGGGACAGGGTGAGCAGGTACGCCGCCACTGCGGCGATGATGCCCGCGCCGAATCCGAGGACCATCGAACTCGCGCGTCCGGCCACCAGCCCGACGACGAGGGCGAGCGCCCCGCCGACGAACATGACGTACATGAACCGTCCCCGTATGCCGAAGACGGTCGCCGGGCGGTCGAGGCTTCTGTATACCCTCCTTTTCATCCTAGCTGAAGGCCATGGCAGCCTTGATGATGGCGAGGATGATGAAGATGGCGATGAGGCCGAGCCCCACGCTCGTGATGGCGTCCTTCGACTGCTGCTCGCCCTTGAAGAACTTGATGCCGGCGGGGATGAGGCAGATGGCACCGACGATCCCGCTGAAGACGAAGGCGATGTTGACGGCGTACTTCCCCACGCTCTGCCCCTCCGACGCGATGTTCTGGAGGGTGTTAAGCCCCTGGAAGTTCTGGGCCGTCGCGCTGACTGCGCCGGTGAGCAGAAAGGCCGCGGCAATAAGGATGGCGATTGTGATTCGTTTCATGATGTGGTGTTTTATTAGTTGTCCGCGCCCTCGTTTTCTGAGGCCGCGTATTCCATTTCCGGCAGGTCGACGCTTCGGAGCGAGTCGTCCGGCTCGAGCTCCCTGGGAGGGACTTCCACTTTCCGGGGCGAGAGGTTGGCCGGGGAGTAGCCCCGGGAGGCCTCCGCATCCGTGACGCCCCATTCCTGCGCCTCTTTCATTTCTCTCTTGTACTGCTCGTGGAGCCCCCTGAAGTAGGGGAGCGTATACCCTTGCGCATAGAGGTCGTCGGCGATTTCGTACTTCCGGATGGCGGACGTCTCCGGGGAGACGTACTCGGCATAGAGAGCGGGTTCGTGAAGGCGTGTGACCTCGATCGGCAGCTGGGGGATGTCGATTCCGTCCGATCCCTCCCAATGGTCGTGTATGTCGTTCCGGATGAAGACCGAGGTGACCCGGCCCACCTTCCTGACGGTGACGACGCTCCCTCCGGCGGTAATGGAGATGCCGTCGTCCTCCCCGTCCCGGGAGGGAGAGGACCCTTTTGTCGGGAAAAGTACCAGGACGGTGAAAATGGCGGCTGCCGCAAACAGCGTCGCGACGAGCCAGACGAAGGGAGTTGTCATTGCGGTTGCTTTTTAGCGTTGTCGATTCGTGTTTTGAGCGCCTCCAGGAAGGGTATGATGGCCGGGCTCCACTGATTGACATAGCGGACCGGGAAACAGAGCGTCGAACGGATGAACGCCATCTCGGAGGGGTCCCGGGACATTTTCCTGATATCCCTCACGACGAGGTCCATCACGTCCATGCCGCGCGTGGCGAAGGGCTCTGCGCCCCTGCGGAACCGTCCGCCGTCCCCCTTCGCCTCCCAGATGGAGACCCTGTTCCAGAAAAGCGCGAGGGGGATGCCCACACGGGCGACGGCGTCGGCGACCACGAGGGCGCTGCGTCTCGACTGGATGTCCGTGTCCATCGGTATGGCGACGAAGTCCAGGTATCCGTTCGCAGCGATGAACGAGACGGGCTCTCCCTGTGCGAAGCGGCCGGGGAAGTCGAAGAGGACATAGTCATAGTTCGCCGACAGGATGTTCTCCAGGTAAGGGAACACCTCCAGGGGGCGGTAGAGTCCACCCTTTCCCGGGGGGAAACTGTAGAGGTCGTATGGGTCGATTCGCGGAGGGTTGTTCCTCAGCCATGCGGCGATGGGGGACTTGGGGTCCTTCATAATCTGTATCTCTCTCTTCCTCAGCTCCATGAAATGGTAGGAAGGATAGTCGAAGTCCAGCACGCAGACGCTCTTTCCTTTCTCGTAGGCGAGGAACGATGCCATTAGGGCGCTCATCGTCGTCTTCCCGACGCCCCCCTTCTCGTTGTATATGCTGAGCCGGACCATCAAATAAAAGTGTAGTTTTCGGCAAAGAAAAGAATAATATTTCAATAATCAAAGAAAAGTGCATCTAATGATGAAAAGAATAGAAATACTGGTTACCTGTACTTTTGCCGTGACGGGATCTCCATGCAGGACAACTCATAATACAGGAAGAAAAATAGCGCGAAACGGATGTTCGCCAATGAAATATGGGCGTTACCGTAGATGATAGGATGACGAAAATAGTTATATTTGCATAATGCGGAAACGTTTCTGGTAGCGACGGAATAGAGTTATGGCGGAACAGAGGTTGTTGCTTGAAGTGGGGAGTAGATCAAGACTCATTCTTGACGGTTGCCGGAGAGTTGGGGGAAAAGCAGTATTTGTGATAGCATAATTAAAAACACCGATGAGTAACGATCTCACGCTCAGGTCTATGGTTCCTGAGGATTTTTCCAGTGTGGCTGGAACTAAGACCTTTGTTGGAATAGACTTTGGTACTTCAACGACGGTAGTGTCCATAGCGTCTTTCGACAACGTTAGTAAGACACTGACGGTATCGCCGATCAGGATTCAACAGTTGTTGGAGGACGGAACCATATATGAGGGCGAGAAGCTTCCGACCGTTATAGCATGGTTCCAGAATCATCTTTTGGTTGGGGAAGGAGCATCGAATCTGAAATACATTCTCGAGAGGGGGAAGGATATCTGGTACTCCTTCAAAATGGAGATAGGTGAAGACCTCGGGGCGAAGTACTACAACAGCCAGGTCAAACTGGGAGATATCGTCATTCGGAATCCCAAAGATTGCGTCAGAGTCTTTTTCATGTTCTTGAGCAGTCAGATTCAGCGGTACTGTGAGAGAAACGGAATCTCGACGAACATCAGCTATGCTGTCAGCATTCCGGCTTCTTTCGAAGCGAATCAGAGGCGGGAGTTGATGGAGGCGCTAGAGACGAACGGGATGACCTTGTCCCGTCAGTCACTGATAGATGAGCCCAATGCCGCCTTCATCAGTTATGTGTTCGAGTGTCAGAAGTCGGACAGGTATCTGCAGATCAGCCCTCATTATAATACGAAGGTGCTGGTATTTGACTTTGGTGCCGGTACTTGCGATATCTCGATTCTAGAGATAGGTAAGAGTGCAAACGGATTCTATTCAAAGAATGTCGCTATCTCAAAGTTCACCCAACTGGGCGGAGATGATATCGACCGGTATATAGCCTACAATTACCTTCTCCCTCGTTTCCTGGCGGGAAACGAAAAAAAGCCGGAGGATTTCAGGACGAAAGAACTGAATTTCATCGTGACGCAGTTGTATAAGATTGCAGAGCAATTGAAAATTTTGATTTGCAAGGATTTGTCCACAAAAATGTATGATTTTCAATTACTCGACACATACAAGAACAGTCAGGGGAAGATCACTGTCAACGTTGGGGTTGAAATAGAAACGTCGAAGGGTCGAATTCGACAGGATCAGTTCTATCTCACGTTTTCAGAATTCACGGAGGCGATGTCCGTTTTTGTGAGGCCTTTGACGGGCAGGCTTTCTTCGGGCCGGTCGTTGGCCAGGAAAAAGATCAAGGGAGATGGCAATTACAATACAATTCTAGAACCGATAGAAAGCGCCATCCAGAAAGCGGCGGTCGACAGAGACGAAATAGATTATGTGCTTCTTATTGGAGGAAGCGCACAGAATCCATACATACAGGAAAAGCTTCATGAACACTTCGCCGATTCGAAGCTTCTGGTTCCCCGCGACTTGCAGACGCACGTCTCCCAAGGGGCGGCCATCCATTCCTTGTTGATGAACGGGATGAACAAGTGCATCATCCAACCGATCACCAGCGAACCGTTGTTCGTCATAACGACTGATGCCGTCAACAAGGTCCTGATACCCGCCGGCACCCAGATTCCTTGCGACACCGTGGTGATTGATGACTTGGTGACCAAAAAGGACGGACAACGATCCGTAGAACTCCCGATTTGTGTCGGATCTCGGAGCAAGATGCTGTTCAATCTCAAAATCACCAGGGCGGATGGACAAGGATTCCCCGTCAACACGCCCGTCAAGTTGGTCCTGGAGCTGACTGCGGACAAGTTGCTTGTCGCCCAGGCCGAATGCATGGGGATACGCTGCATGGTTGAACCGCAGAATCCATTCGCGAACAAGGAACTTACCACGGAGGAGCGGATTGTCCTTGTGGCTGAAAGACAGGCGAACCTTGAGGCGGAGAAGAATGGGGGAGTTCCCACTCGCAGGGGGCTCGAGGATTTGCGGGAGGCATACAAGAAGGCCGGGAACGAGTTCATGGCAGCGGAAACATACGAGCAACAGTATGAACTGTATCCCAATTCGTGTGATTTGAATAATATCGGGGTGTTATATGGTAACTCTGGCAATCGTGAAAAAGCCCTGTATTTCTATGAGCTTGCATACGAGAAAGACCCCAATAACGCAATCATTGCATTCAATCTCGGACATACCCTTCTTGACCGGGATCCCAAGCGCGCGAAGGAGTTGATAGAGAAAGCCAACAGGCTTAATCCCAACCACTGTTCTTCATTGATCATCCTGGCCAGACTGGAGGCTGCAGACGGGAATCAGAACCGGGCGCGTGAACTGCGTCAGAAGGCGTTTGATGTTCTGGATGAAAAATGGAAGCGCGGTACGCTCGCGGATTGGGAATGGGGGTGGTTTGCATCTGTCGCCGACGAATTGGGCAAGCATTCACTTGCAACGGAGATCAGGCAATCCATACCAAGGTTGCAAAGCGAGCAATTCTACAACCCGGATAACCTGACGGGCTCTAAGTCTCTTCAAATTGAAAACATCTGAATATGAGTTGGATAGTACCAGAAAACAAGCTGGATGACCAGCAGAGAGATTTCCTTGAAAACGTTGACATTGATCAAAAGAACGTTTGGATAAGAGGGTTCCCGGGGTCCGGGAAGTCCGTATTGTTGGCATACACGCTTAAGAAGATAAAAAGAGACCACCCTAACGCCAAAGTTATCGTCGTGGTGTTTACTCATGCCCTCATCAAGATGTTCCAGGCGGCGTTTTCGGAAATGGGGGTCGCGGCCAACATCGTGACGTATTACTCCTTCATGGACGGTACGAATCATTACGATTACGTACTTTGCGATGAGGTGCAGGACATGACGGAAAGGGTCTTGAGAAGCATGTACTCCAAGGCAAGCCATGTCATTGTCGCGGGCGATGAAAACCAATCCATCTATGAATCCGATCCCAAATACCATGAACTTACAGTGACTCCGGGTCAGATCCGAACGTTGTTGTCCTCATCGGCGTTCGATCTCGGCATTATCCATAGATTGTCAAGTTCTATCATTGCTGCCATCCAGCTTTTCATCCCTTCCATGAACGTTTTCTCGGCAAAGCGTGACCTGTCCAAGCAGTCTACGCAGATCAGGTTATGTGAGGGTGATTCACTCCGGGAGGAAGTCGAGTATATCCTCAAAGAGGGGAAGAAGGCCGTGAATGTTGGACAGACAGTCGCAATTCTCATTCCTACTCATGATTTTGTCCTTGACGTGGCCCAGAAGATTCTGTCAGTGGAGGGCAAGCCGCAGTGGGAGGTTTCCACTATCCGCGGCAGGGTCGATTATAATGCTCTGAACAGTTATTTCGCTGAAAAGGGCGTTCCGGTTCAATATGTCGGAAACAGCTATGGGTCTTTTGCGGAGGATTCCAGAAAAATAACCCTGATGACCTATCACAGTTCAAAGGGACTCGACTTCGACAATGTCTTCATACCCGGGTTGAACAATATGCTGTTCATTGCCAGGAATGAAGACATGGCGAAAGTGTTGTTCATGGTTGCCATGACCAGGAGCCGGAACAACTTGTATTTGACATATAGCGGCGTTTATCGACATCGTTACATCAATACGTTCGCTTCTAATTGTAGCAATATCAAGATTCATGATTACCTCTCGAGTCAAATGTCAAGAGGCGGAAATGTTTTTGGGTTTTAAGTTATGTCGAAGTATCTGGCTCTCATAAGAAGGACCGATTTTACGGATCTCTTCAAATATGGTTCTCTTCATCTGAATGGGTTGACCACCATCGAGTATGACGATGATTTGGATATTCTGGACGGTGGCAAGTCCATCATCAACAAGCTCTTCGAAAATGCCAATCTTTTTGAGAGCTCATTCACATACCTCATTATTGAGTTCGTGAAGGCGAACTTCTGTCGCGACCTACCCGTCGTTGATATGGAGGATGTCGTGAGGGTGTATCCCCTTGACCGGGAGGCGAAGAAAGAGTTCGAGACCAGCTTCGATGAGCATATTCGGATCGAGAGCCCTCGTTGGGAACAGGCTTTTTCGACCATTCAGAGAATCCGTACGAAAAAGGATTGCGAGAAAGGTGCGAAGAACGTTTCCCGGCTATATGGAATTCAGGAAGAGGCGAAGGGTTTTCGCGAGATAATTACGGATGATATCCTCGAAGAACTCGTGACGGAGCTCTATCAAAACATAAGGCCTGCAGGGAATCTTCCTATTTGGGTTTACATGTTGAGGTACGAACGTCATGCTTTTTATCCAGAAGAGACCGTCGGTTTCTTTATGGATGCCGTTCATGTTGTATGTAACTACATGAATCAGTCCGAAATTGACGAGACGGCTGTATCCCAGACTTCGGTAATGCGGTTTCTTGAGTCTTCAGTCAGCCGGGGGGCCAAGATGGATGTGATTCTGGATCAGCTTGCATCCTCGGAAGAATGTGCACGTTTCCTTGCAAAGGTTAGAACGATTGATGAGCGGGTGGATCTGCTTAAAGTCGCCGTCCTGTTTTTCATTTTGAAGAAACGGTATCAGGACGGATTGAGATATGAACCTGATTTGGTGGGCACTTATCTGGCAAGCAGTGCCTATAAAAGGAGCTTTTCTTTGGCGTCGTATCTTGTGGGGCTCGTGCTGGGACATGACAAGACATATGAAGCGCTCTATGAGAACCTTCCGTTGCCCATCTATAAAACGCCGGAAGAAATGGCTGTTATTCTGAAGCGGCACGAATATGAGCGTCAGAAGGCCATGGATGAAATGCTTCAGATGGAGAGAGAGAGGGAGATGGGTTATGGAGGACCGCGCAGAGACAGTGGTTATCCGACGCGGACGAAACGTGGTGGCAAAAAAGGGGACAAACGTTCCAGCGGTTATGGAGGTGGTCAAAAACCCGAACCCTTTCGTCCGGACGGTGTTGAGGCTCCTAAAGAGGAACCTAAAGAAGAAGTGATGGCGCCAACGGAGGAGACACTCGTAGCCGTACCGACGGGGAATCCCAATGAAGAACCGGAGAAGAAGTCAGATGTGGCGCCGATGGAGAGCTCGGAAGAAGAGGCTAAGGGAAAACCCGAGACGGTTTCCGTGCCGGACGAACTCGTAGACAAATCCGCTGAAGATGTGACAGAGAATCCGGCAGAAGAAAAGGTCGTTGTCTCGCGCGAGGCTCTTCCCGATGAAAATGGGGATGAGAAGCCTGAAACCGAATCATCTGACGCGTCCTTATTCTCAGTGCAACAAATACCGGAGGAGCCCAGACCAATCCCTGAACTCCCATGTACGATGGGAAAGCTGAAGACGGGAACTCAAACGCAGTTTTGCTCGAAACCGAAACCCAAAGTGGTCGAGACGGTGGAAGAGTACAATCAATTATACGACTCCAGGTGGCGGGTGATGTCAAACATTTAAAACCTTCATCGATATGGAACTTTCTTATCAACAATACATCGCAGTAATGAGAATCCTGCTGGACATCATTCATGCCGACGGGCGAATAGATGCCAGGGAAGAATTCTATTTCAACGAGCTGAAAGACGAATTCCATTTGACTGACGAGGATCATTCCGTTGTCGAAAAAAAGAACTCCTTACTTGCGCTGGCCCAAGTGAAGGAGATGAATGACGAGGAGAAAGATTATTTCGCACAATTGATGAGCCGCATGATCATTGTTGACGAGGACATCAACGTCAATGAGGTGGCCATCTACGAGCTTGTCTGCGATTTTTGCGGAATAAAGGTGTCGTTTGTGGACGCGGCTGGCAAAGAGTCGGTGGAACCTTGTTCCAGGTCTTAAACAGTAACCAGAATGGGATGCTGTCTTCGGAACCAGTCTGCTCGAAACGGCATCCCATGTTTTCAGGGTCTTACTTGAACGGGCGAGTGATTTCAGAACCGCACTTGATCCGGATGACCGCCGATTCGGGAGTCGGGGAGATTGTCGATGGCGGAGACCTCCTCGTCTGAAATGACGAAATCGAAGATCTGAATGTTCTCCCGGATCCTGTCGGCATGGACCGACTTCACAAGCGGAAGGACGCCCTTCTGAAGAACCCACCTGAGAGTGACTTGGGCGGGTGTTTTCCCGTACTTCGCAGCAATCTCTTTCAGCATGGTGTTGTCAAGCAGTTTTCCCCTGCCCAGAGGGCTCCATGCTTCGACCAGGATGCCGTTCTCCCGGCAGAGCTCGACGGTCTCCTTCTGAAGTAGGCCCGGATGGAACTCAATCTGGTCCACGGTTGGAGCCATGTTGGCCTTGGCAAGGATGGGGGCGATATGATGTGGGTAGAAGTTGCTGAGGCCGATTGAACGGACGAGCTTCTCATCTGCGAGCCGCTCCATCGCCTTCCACGTGTCCATGTTGATGGATTCCGCCCTGTCCCCGAACTGGAGCGTGTTGGCGGGCCAGTGGATCAGGTACAGGTCCAGATAGTCCATTCTGAGGTCCTTGAGCGTCTTCTCGCAGGCGCGGAGGGTCTTGTCATAACCCCTCTCCGAGTTCCATACCTTGCTGGTGATGAACAGATCCTGGCGCTGCTTTCCGCTCTGGCGGACACCTTCGCCCACCGAACACTCATTGCCGTAGACGGCGGCGGTGTCGATGTGGGTATAGCCGGTGGCGATGGCTTCCTTGACGGCATTGATGCAGGCTTCCCCGTCCGGGGTCAAGAATGTTCCGAAACCCAGGGAGGGGATGGCGCATCCGTTGGAAAGTAGCATGTTCATGTCTGGATGGTTTTTCCAAATATAATGCTTTCCGACTGATGTTCAAAGTGGTAGGGCCGTGTTTTATGATGGAAAGTTTTTCCTGCGCCCTTCCCGCCACAATGAACGTCCGAAAAATCTTCCTCTCCCTTGAGAGCGTATTTTCCAGACAACCCTTGGCCGGGAAGGGTCGTGAGCCTGTTTTCCTTTTTGCACCGCTTTTCGCTGTTTAGGCGGAAAAGACTTTCCGTCTAAATCGGCAAAAACCAGCGCGAAGGTAAAACAGCCCGCAGGGCACAAAGATCCCATACATGAAATACTATTTCTTCAAGACCGTGAAGGACGGCTCCCGCAACCGTCTCAATCCGCTTCCTTTCCAGACCGCGTCCGACGGGACGGCCATCATCCAGAAACTCAACACGCAGGTCGCCGCGGGCGGCATGAAGCTCCGGGAGGCCTATCCCATCGGGACGGTGTTCTGCTCGTCCATGTGCGAGCTGAGCGCACGGGCGGGGACTCCGTATTACTGCGCCGGTGACATCTATCCCATCCTCGAAGGGAACTCCAACTACGACTTCAACCTTCCTACGCCCACAAGGGAGATGCTGGACGCCTACGACGAGTACAAACAGCTGGCCAAGCAGGAGGCTGCGTCAAACCTTTTCGCGGGAAAGTCCGCCCAGACCGCCCCGAAGAAGCTCTCGCTGCTGGACAAGATCCGGTCGGAAAAACGTTACGCCGTCCCTCAGATAGAAAAGGACGGATTCTTCGTCCGTGAGGAGGACTGGTATCTTCTGATCAGGAACATCCTCACGAAGACCGCCACGATGATGACTGGTCCATCCGGAACCGGCAAGACGGAGTTGGTGGCCCTGGCCGGGAAAAAGCTTGGCCTGGAGGTCTGCATCTACAACATGGGGACGATGCTCGACCCGATTTCCGGGCTCCTGGGTGTGCACCGGCTCGTCCAGGGCGGCTCCGTATTCGACTATGCGAAGTTCACGGAGGATATACAGAAGCCCTGCGTCATCCTTCTTGACGAACTCTCACGAGCTCCGCTCAGCGCGAACAACATCCTTCTACCGTGCCTTGACTCCCGCAGGGAGCTCCCCGTCGACATCGCCGGCGGGAACGGTATGCGCAACATCAAGGTGCATCCGGACTGCGTATTCATCGCGACGGCGAACATCGGCGCGGAATATACCGGGACCACGCAGATGGACCGGGCGCTGGTTGACCGGTTCTTCATGCAGGAGATTGAATACATGGACGAGGACAGCGAGGCGAAAGTGCTCGCCAAGCGTTGCGGCATCGAGACGTCCGAGGCAAAGATCATCGTGGAGACGGCCAGGACTCTCCGGAGCCTGTTTTCCAAGGGTGATATATCCAGTACTGTCTCGACCCGCGAGACCCTCGGGGCGGGCAGGATGGTCGCGGACGGATGGACTGTCCTGGAGGCGATGGAGCGCTGCTTCCTTCCTTTCTACGAGGGGACCAAGACGGAAGGGGAGAGGAGTGTGGTCTACAAAACATTTCTCAAGCACTGACAATAATTCCAATCGCAGATGGAAAAGACCATTGCAGCCATGATTCTCGAATCGGTAAGACCCGAGCTGAGCAAAATGATAGAGGAAGCCGTCCTGTCGGCACTTTCGAAAATGCAAGAAAGACGTCACCTTCCCGAGATAGTGGGAGTTGCCCAAGCATCAGAGATCACAGGGTATTCGAAGAACAGTCTGTACCAGATGCACTCGAAAGGGATGATTCCTAGCGCCATTAAAGTCGGCTCAAAACTGATGTTCCGTACACGCGAATCGCAGGAATGGGTTAACTGTGGAGCGCCAAGGTAATATGAAAGGACTACTTGCCGACGATAAAATCCTCTACAACTATTCTGGGTTTTCCATCGGCCATTTTGCGCGTATCGTGAAAGATCGGTTCCGACGTCAGAGAGAGGACTCCTTCCTGCGAATACCGTTTAGACGTCATTTTCCATGTAAGGACTGTCGTTCTGATTTGGAAAGGAACAAAGACATGGAAACAGTCCATCTGCTTTTCTGCTCCAGGATTGACATCATCGAGCTTAAAATCTATATGGTCGTCGAATACCTCGGTCGTATCATAAATGGTCTGGACATCGGGAAAAAACGACGAATGAGAATTGCTTCTGTGGAAACGGACACAACTGTCATTCGCGCTAACGCGGATTTCGCAATTGTCAAGTGCCTCATTCCCGGAATTGATGAACAGCAAAGAAATACGTGGTAGGCTCAGATTAATCTCCTCGGAGATAGGGGTGACAAGAGCGCCATTAGTTGACAATCGAAAAGAGGGGGTGCGCCTTTTCGTCCAAGTATCTTGTGCGGTAATCGTTTCTGGAATCCCTGTTCCATTTGGGGTATAAATGACTCGCTTGAACTCTGGGCGAATCTCACAATTCTCTTCCCCGTTTTGAAACACTAAGGAGCAACAATGCAGATTCTGCGATTCAAGCCGAGTTTTTTCTGCTTCCAAAAGGATTCTTTTTATCCCCTCGCTCAAGCTCGGCAATCTTCTGGAATCCGAGAATGTCGTAATAGTATCGTGGTTGATGTCAAATGGGAACTGAGCCAAAACCTGCCCTTCTTCCATCCTCGCAAGGAGAATACAACGATTCATCCCGATCGTCCCTTTAGCAAAACCATACTCGAAGATGACGTTTGAATTGGGGACCAGTTTCGTCACACCGTTGCTGATATAGGACGTCACGGGTGACAGATCCGCGATGAAGGCGTCGCAGTGACGTATCTTGTTCAGGACCTCGGAATCAATGCTCGAAGTGCCAGTCCTGTCTCTTGTGTCTTGGTCGACATAAACATGGATGCCCTCCTTTTCCAATAACCGAACGGCATTGTCGATTGCGTCACGGATGATTTTCCTTACGTCAGGCCTGTCGGACTGCCAAGAGAAAAACAACTTGAAATGTTTCATTGCTCAATTCTACTTGATCGACAGCGATGTGTCGTGTCTCTACAAATATACTAATAATCTCTGCCCTTCGCGCCCAACCGCCACAATGAACGTCCGAAAAATCTTCCTCTCCTTCGAGAGCGTATTTTCCGGGACAACCCTTGTGGCTGTCGGGTTCGGTCCGTTTTCCTTTTCGCACCGCTTTTCGCCCTTTTCGGAAAAGACTTTCCATCAAAGAGCAAAAACCTGATGCAAAGATAAAACGGCCCGCTTCGGGCACTAAACAGATACACTTATGAAACCCACGATTGATCTTTTGAAGAAAGCCCTCGAGGCCTGTGCGAATGCGCACGGAGTGGAATTCTCGGACTGGAGCGAGGTCGATGCCCAGTTCGGTATCAAGTCGGAAACCGTCCCCGTCGTTTCCGACGTCAGGATGATCTGCGAGGCGTTCTACAGGAGCGCCTCGATGATTGAAACAGGATGGGGTTACACGACGGTCTTCCTGGATGAATGCCCCTACCGGGATGAGCTGGACGAGGCCACTCTGAAGATGGCCCTGCCATATGGAACTAACCTCTAAACCTCTAATCTGGAATGGACATGACTCTGACAAAAGAACAGAAAACGGAAGCCCTCCAAAAGGACTTCCTCGACCGCGACCAGGACTCCTTCGTGAAGATTCGCCGGACCGGACGCCTGGGCTGGGAATCTCTTATCCCTTCGGGGGGAAACTACTCGGACCTCCTCCGCGACTGCAGCGGGGAAGGCGACGTCGTCAAGGAGGCATACGGGATGGCACGGGACTACATCGTGGCGATGGACACGCCATACCGGGTCACGCTCAGGCTGTCCCCTGAGGCGAACTGCACGGATTCGAAAGTGGTTTACCTGTCTACCCGCGTCTTCGACGACGATGCTCTCCAGGAGGGACAGAAGATAGACACCTTCCTCGGGCTGGCCATCCACGAGGGTTGCCACCTGAAGTACACGGACTTCACGCAGATGGCGTCTGCACCGAACCGGATTGTCTCGAACCTGATCAATATCCTCGAGGACGAGCGCATCGAGCGCCTGTGCGGGGACCAGATGCCGGGCTACGCCAACTACCTGAAGGCGACGAAATACTACATGTTCGACCTCTATCTCCAGCGGAAGAAGGAGAAGGGCGTCTCGGAGGATCTGGAGGCCCCGGTGCGTCTCTTCAATGCGATCCTCGCGCTTGTCCGCTACCCGAAGGCCCTCGTCCGGGAGGACCTGGAAGAGTTCGTCGAATACCTCTGGAAGGTCCGGGAGATTATCGTGAATTACCCCAGTACCCCGGAGGAAGTGAGCGCTGCGGCCGAAGCCATATATGCGGTCATCAAGGAGTTCTTCGAAAAGCAGATGGCCCCCCCGCAGGAAGCTCGGTCCGAGGATGATTCTCATGGCGAAACCGGGGAGAGCGACAAGAAGGAGGAGAATGGCGACGACTCTTCTGGGGGAAGAGATGGTGCTGGCAAATCCCGGGAGCAGGGGCGGAAAGAAGAGAAGACAGCACCCAAGGACGAAGATAGGGAAAGTTCCGCCGGAACGCGAAATCGAGAAGAAGAAGGTAAAGAGGAGGTCTCTGAGAATGACAATTCCGGCCTCACCCAGGAACAGCGCTCCGAACTGGAGAAGAAGGTTACCGATGCTCTCCGGCAGCTTGAGAATGAACTCGGGGAGATGGAGGAGATCGCCTCGGGACCCGAGAAGGGAGGCGAGCCCCTGGACGAAGGCGACATGGCGGACTGCGTGAAGAAGGACAGTGCGCAACTCGCCGGAATCTGCGAGAACATGGTGGACATCGGTGAAGGCGGCCGATCGGTTCTCTACCGTGCCCGGGAGCAGCGAGATGCCTACGACGATTCACTTCGCCGGGTGCGCAAGTACATACCCGCGGTCGCCAAGACCCTCCACGGCCATTGCAGCGAATATCAGGTGACCTACCGGGGGATGCGCAGCGGAGTGCTGGACACCGGGAAGCTGGCGGAGGCATTCCAGGGCGTGCAGACTGTCTATCTCCGCGAAGGACGCGTCCGTTCGGACCGGATGGCCGTTTGCATCCTCATCGACGAGTCCGGCTCGATGTACGGGGAGAAGATTCGGGCGGCGAGGGACCTGTCCGTGCTTCTGAACGAGGCCGTCGCGACCATCCCGGTCATCGACCTGTACATCTACGGGCACACCTACGGCGACCGTTGCCGGGATTCGTACTATGAGGGGAAGCAGATAGCAGAGCTACAGGTCTACAGGGAGAAGGGGTATGCCCCGAAGAAAGCCCTCGGCGGGGTAGAAGCCCGATCCGGCAACCTCGATTCCGTGGCCATCCGAGAGGCGGCTGGCCGTATGAAGAAGTTCTCATCCTGCCGGAAGAACCTCATGTTCGTCATAACGGACGGCGCCCCGAACGAGCGATACGAGCAGCTTCGGAACACCGTGAAGGAACTGGAGAAGTCGGGGATGGACATTGTGGCGGTCTGCATCGAGCCCAGCTACGATCCTTCGATGCTCTATACGCATCACGTGAAGTTTACCGACATGAGCCGTCTGGCTATAGATCTTGGGAAGATGATCAAGAAAGCCATATTGAAGAGCGCCGTCCGTCACAGCGATTAATCAAGGTGCTGTATGAGCATGGATGAAATGAAATCACAAGTGGCGGGGTGGATACGTTCCAGAACAATGGACGGTAGCCTCGCGGTGGACCAGATAAGACGCTTCAATGACGTGTATGGCCTTCTCCACCAGGGTGTGGCCCACTTCTGGTTCCGGAAGACGGACGGTTCGCTGAGAAGCGCCTACGGAACGCTGGATATGGACATCATTGGTCGACATAACGGGGTTCCGGAAGGGGAGGAGAGAAACGGTCGGGCTTTCAATGGGACGGTGTCTTATTTCGACCTGGAAAAGGATGCGTGGCGTTGTTTCAAGGCCGACTCCGTCCAGGAGGTGGATTACGAATACGGACGGTTTTGACCGCCCTCCGGCCGAATGACGAGCATCCGGTTCCCGGAGGGCGGATCGAACGGTGAGTCCACGCAGCATCCCGGGCGGGGATGGGAAGAAGGCCTGCGATCAGTCGGTCCCGACGGCCATATCTACGATCTCCCGGGGAATCTCGACGGTGTAGTCGTACACGCCGATGTCGTTCGTGTCTTCGAGGTCGTCGTAATACGTCTCGACGAACTTGACCTGCTCGTCTTCACTCAGGGAGTCGAAGTAGGATCCGAGCCACTCGTTGAAGGCGTCGTTCTTGGCGTCCTCGTCATCCTCCTTCTCCTCTTCGTCGCCCGAGGACGCCGGTTTGTACTTGAACAGTCCCGCTTCCTCGAGTGTCTCCATGAGGCCGTCGGGCTCTTCCAGGAAGCCGTTCTCGAAACCGTAGATGAGCCAGTGGCGGTAACAGGCTTCGCCCGCCGCCTCCCGATAGGCGGACACAAGGTCCTCATAGAGGGAAGGGAGCTTCTCCTGGAGACCGAGTTTCTCGATGTCGGTCTCCCCGCCGTTTTCGCGGATGAGTGAGACCAGCTGGCGGACCTGCTCGTCTTTGAGCATCACGGATCCGTCACCCGTGGCGTACTCGCCACGGCCGCTGCAGTGGTAGCCGAGGCAGACCTCGACACTGATTTTGAATTCTTTCATGGTATGTGTGATTAAGGGTTTGAGAATCAGCTGGCAATGCTTGGATAATGGAAGCCGTATTCCTCGGCCGCATCGGCGAGCGCGGCTTTGAGGGCGCGGCGAGCGCGACAGACGCGCGTTGCGGCGGCGTTGGGTGTCCATCCCTCGACGGCCGCGATCTCCTTGGTGGCGTATCCTCCCGCGAGAAGGCGAATGACACGCTCGTTCTTGTCGCCGAGCCTGTGCGCCTCGCGCCAGACGCCCAGTTCCGACTCTTTTCGCTCAACCTCCCTGTCTGCTGCGTAACAGGAAGTAGCGCTCCATGCTTCGGGGGAGATGCGGCGACTGTCGTCTCCCAGTTCGCTGAAGTCGAGTTCCTCTTTGTCACCGGTGCTCATGACGTACATGGACTCGGAGATGCCGATGCGCTTCATTTTGTAGTCGATCGCATCTTTGACGCAGTTGACCGAGATTCGGCCGACCCATGTGGAGAACTTTGACCTGGTGGGGTCATAGCCGTCGAGGGAACGCCAAACCTTCATGGCGACGTCCTGCACCATGTCCTCGATGTCCTCCTTGGAAAAGAAGTGCTTGTGCCCGATTTTGTCGGAGAAACTGTTCGTGAAACGGACCACCGCGAAGCGTGCGGTGGAAAGAAGGGATTGCTGCTCGGCAGCGGATAGTGAATGAGAAGAACTCATGGATAGTTTATTTTAAACACTAACGTTTCGCGTAATGCTCCACCGTGGTCGTTTCGGACTCGGTTGGCGTCACCTGCACCCGGAGGCACAAGCTACTCTGAGTGATCTTGCGATCACCTGTCAGGCACGCATACCTGACTATTTGGCAAAGAACTCAATGGTGGTTATGTCGAAAAACCGATCATTTGACCACGCTAATATACATCTACAAAAACCGCACCAGTTTGGATGAATGACGCGGTTTCGGAATACTACTTTTGTCCGGATGCGGCGAAATTCCGGCTGTATTCAAGTTCTTCATCGGTCGGAGGATCGATTCTGAAGGTGAAGCGCCCTTCACTCAGGTTCGTGTAAGGTCCGACTGGCGGAAGATTAAGATACAGTTTCCCGGCGAGATTGATGTTGCCGTCTTCTCTCCTTGTGTCGTCGTTTGTACTGATTAAAAAGGCCAAACGGCTCATCCCCGCGCTCTTGTAGAGGAAACTGTCCTGATGGTATTTCTCGGACAGCTTATACAGGTCCACGAAAAAAGAGCGGCCGAAATGCTTTCCATCGTCGTATACAAAGAGGCTAACCTCATGAGAAGCCTTTTTTTCCTTTTTCTCGCGGAAACACCCATCCAGCAAAAAGTAGGGGAGACCCTGATCTTGAAGGTCTTGCTCAAGGGCGGCGGACGAAGCCAGGTTGTCCTTCTTGTATCGCCTGGTCCCGTCAGGATTCTTTCTCCTGAAAGCGGAGATGACAGCGCAGTTACGTTGAAGGAAGCCGGATTCCGCGACTTGTGCATCAAAGGTCACACCGTCGTTCGGAGGGAAGAGAACCTTCGGGCGTTCAACCTCCACGCTATCGTCCCATAGTCCGTTCAGGATGGGTCTGCAGAGATGGCTATACTGTTGCTTGAGTTCTTGATAGATAAGAAGGAGTTTTTCGTCTGTCATATGAAGACAATAATTACTAAACATTCGTTTTAACAATATAGTGGCAGTTCGGGTATGAGCTGCAACCTATGAACGGACCAAAACGACTATTGCGAGGGACCAGTTTACTGCCGCATTGTGGACAAATGCCAAGCTTGGGAAGAAAAGAATCCATAAAAGATAGGTTCTCTGTATGGAGTTCATTGTACTTGTAGTAGATGGAAGGGAAGGTTTTGTCCTCAATGGAAAGCGGTGGGGTGTGATCCACCTTTGAAATGCCATTATCTCGTTTAGTAAATGAATACGAACTACGGTTATTCGCCACTCTCTCTACCGCAGATTCACTTGATACACATGCCTGAATGTTATTGGAAAGCCCGTTTTCTCCCTTGAGAAAGGTACAGCAATCCAAGCGCTTGATCCTATATCCGGTTTGTTCTTTTGACCAAACAATGATAAAAAAGGGAAGACCTGAATGGACGCGGGCTATTTCCCAGGAGTTGACGCGATTGAAATCCGCCCCTGAAAGGAAGAAGAAATTGTTGCAGTGATCCTTGGGAGATTTGCTGGTGTTTTGGAATTCAATCAAGGCAATGGGGTTCCCCTCTTTGTCGGAAACAAAAGCATCCAGATTCCCTAGCCATGGAGTCTTATTGTTTCTAAGAGTTTGATCGAAGCCAGGAAGGTCGGAAAAATGTGATGTGTCATGAGAGATGACGTTCTTATGTCCGAATCCTTTGCTGATAGTTTTTGTCCTGTGATTACTAAGCCAGATTCCGAAGGAGCTGAAGTCATTGAACTCTTCTTCTAAAGATCCTTCCCCAGAATGGCGGAATCTATAGAGCCAGACATGATGACGAGATGCCTCGCTATAGAGAGCATAAAGCAGATCGATTCCGAATACTCTTGCAAGGTTGATTTTCCTTTGGAGAGAACCAGGCTCACCATCCTTCTCATTAATCTCGCGGATTACCTCTTGTGATGAAAGACAGAGCATCTCGTCATAATCGACCTTCGCTCTTTCCATCATCATTATGACGCCGTCATTGTCATCCACCGTGTACCCCTCAATTGCATCAAGACTGAAATACTTACACGATTTCAGTTCCTTTTTCACCCAGTTGGCGGAATCGCTGACTTCTGCGGATTCCTTTATGAAAACACTTAATGACATAGATTGTCAGCGGGTTAGCTCTTTGTATTCATCTTCCGTGATGGGTAAATCAGGGATGATCTCAGTTGCCTCTTTGTATGAGAGATCATACAGACGGCATACAAATACATCAATCTTTCCTTCCAGTTCCGAGGTGTCTTCTCCTTGTTGTCTCAGTCGAAGAATGGAATCAACAATAGATGATATTTCTTGAACCATCTTATCACGACTCAATGGTAACGGAATCGATTTGATCTGATTGCCATTCAGGTCAAAATAGCCACCCGATACACGTGTGGAGCTATAGTTGTAGTCAAACCAGAAATTAGTCACCTTGCTATTGATGACGCCCAGCACATATTTGGAATCAATACTTCTGGTAGCGAGAGGCGTGAGATAATAGATGCGATCCAATAATACGAGCCCAGCTCGCTTGTATGTCGCTTTCAGGCTCAATACCGTACGGGGCATGATAATCATCTCATTCACGAATGTTTCCGCCCGGGCCGTGTTGATGTCCATTTCCTCGCCGAGGATTCTATACTTGTCGACTTGTTTGGATTTGATAGCCTTGACACCCTTTCCGTTAAAGTCAACGAGATTATTGGCAAGTCCTCGCGCAACCTTGTAATAGTCCCGAATATTCGTGCGCGAAGAATCGATCTTTGCAACGATACTGTCAATCGTTCCGTTCTGAGGAACAATGAACACATGATGCAGGTTGTTGAATAGAGTCTGGGGGAATAGAATACAAGGTTGGTCTGCCGCATTCAATACATCAGATACAGAATCTGGTTTGATGAAAGCAATCTCGTGATTAAGTCGTGTCTCATTGACAATCAACTCAACACACGGATAGGTCATGGCGTTCTCAAACACTGATAACTGGGAGACATCAAGAATGGAGACGATGGTGTGACCGTCCATGATAAACTCTCTACACCCCTCGCCATAATCTGAATTGAAATAACGAATGGGATTGATATAACATAAAGATCCGCCGGGCTTGAGAGACTTTAACCCCTTTTCGATGAATAGCAGATAAATGTCATATTGCTTTATTGCGCTTTTGTAAATCTTTTCGTATCTGATTTTGTCGCTCTCGGGAAGCCTGGTCCGTCTGATGTAGGGCGGGTTCCCGATCACGATGTCGAAGCCGTCTTTGATGCCGAACATCCATTCGGCATCAAAGAAGGAGGCGGAGTTGTTCTGGTCGAACATATCCCAGCCATTAATCATCTGACCCGCATCGGCACTGACATACCCGTTCTCCACCATCTTCCTACTCAATTCGTCTCGACGGGCCTTCATGATTCTTTTCCACGCAGCCTTTTGTTGGGGGCTCCGGGCGGAGAAGATGTGATGATTGGCTTCGAGGAGACCTTTCTTCAGAACCTGGATTTCCTCTGATGAAGTGAAGAGGTCTTCTTTCTCGAGAGGGATCAGGGTATTAGCCGCAACAAACTTGGCCTCAAGATTAGGGAGAGGGCGGATGCCGAAATTCTTCATCGGGTCGGCATTCCTTTCTTGGTCGACCACCAGAGAAATGAAGAAGCGGAGGTGGGAAATCTGGATGGCAATCGGTTGAATGTCGACCCCATAGATGCAGTTCTCTATGAGGAAAAGCTTTCTGGCGTAGTCAGGGTAATTCAGATGCTCATCGAATGTCGCATTGATCTCGTTCAATTTCTCTTGGCGCTCTGCGGCGGACTCGGTGTTGAAAGCTTCGCGGCTTTCGGCGATAGCCACGTCGATCATCAGTTCCCTCCATTTTTCATTGGTAGGGTCGATTCTCGAAAGGATATGGACCATCTGCTGCAGCATGCCGACGGGGAATGCTCCTGATCCGCAAGCAGGATCAAGTACCTTGCAGTTATAGAGCGACTTCATGATGGCATCCTTCAAAGGATCCTGAAGATGGATGTCCTCCGTAGAGTAACTGATTAAGTCGCGATAAGTATCCTCCAGCGACGGATCAACAGTGTGTTTCAGGTGTTCCACAAGTGATTCGTTGACCATATACTGGACGATACTGCGGGGCGTATAGAAGGATCCTGTCTGCTTGCGTGCCGTTGTCTGGGTTTCCTCATTGAAAGACGCCAAGAGGTTTTCAAACACCTTTCCGAGGAGTTCGGGATCCAGTGAGACTTCTTGCTCGAACGGAGTATTCTCTTCGATTGTGAAGTTGTATCGTTTGAGAATATAAACCAAACCACGGGTGGTAACCGTCTTCTTGTTCTCATCTCCGTAGTAGTCGGACAGGTCAACTTCCACTTCTTTGCTGAAAAACAGGTCGTCCGGTACGATTAGACGCTTCTTGATTTCCTCTTTTTCGGTAAAGCCGTCGTAATAAACCCTTTGGGTGCTGACATCAAGGCAATCAAAAAGGCCGCCGTTCAAGAAGGGCACCTTCTTGTTGACGAGGTCAACGAACAAATCCGGATTGATGAAGAGGTTCTTATACTTCATCAATTTTGTGCTAGAACTGTCTTCTACGCTACTTGCAGAGAAGCGTCTGTTGTCCGGCAGTCCTGTCTCGGGATTTACTATCGGACAGTTCAGCGTTGCGAAGAACAGGTTCTGGAGAATTGCCCTGTAGTAATTGCTCTCCTTGGACATGTCGGCAAACAAGCCCACAGATGTATTGGGACTGAAGTCTTTGAGAAGATTGCTACCGATGTAATCCGCGTCAAAAAACTCCTCAGGAATAAGGTGTTTTTCCTTCAAGAACCAAACGAATATCAGTCGTGTCACCAATCGGATGACGTTCTCGTTGTTGAACCTTTCGTTCTTCTTGGCATTGTGATTGTCCAGTTCATTCGGGAAACTGACATTCTTGATCGCCCAGGCATACCAGTCGGACAGTTCCTGATAGAACCGCCGAGTAAGAATTTCGTTGTTGAAGGTCTCCAGCCAGTGTCCGTAGAGGGATTCAAAGGACGGCTCGCACTCGGAGGCGTCGAGCGAACTCAGGATGGAAACGTGACCATGGTGGGGGCGTCGGCAGTCGATGTTCCGGAGAATGGTAACCGTACCGACTTTCTCCCCATGCGGGGTCTTCGGAGCCCGGACATACTCCATTCGCTCGCAAGTGGAAATGGATAGGAGATTCCCGCTTCTAATAAGGAGAACGACTGGCTTGAAGAACATCTTTCTATTGATGGCGCGCGTCGCCATCGAGATCTCTGTCCTGGTGAGCGGTTCAGAGGTATCGAAGGAGATGAACAGCATCTCCCTGTAGTGGTCATCCTTGAGCTTCTGCTCCATCTCGTCTCGGGAGATGGTCAGCCTGTCTTCGGAGAGGAACGTCTCGTGCGTCGCGACACCTACGACGGCCATGTTCGAGATTTTTCCAAGCAGGTCCTCATTGTTCTCGACGGAGGTCCTGGCAAAGAAGAAGCTTGCCGCCTGGGTGGAGGGGTCGATAATGGTGTATTTGATGTTAAGACAGTCCAGGAGGGACTGGCAGCACTCCTGCAGGTCAGCATCAGCCGTGAACCTATGCAGCGCTTTCTCAATCTCTTTTTGACGTTTGATGGCCTCTATTCCTTCCATGTGATATGAGTTTTATCGGTTCGGTTTCATTTGCTAAGATAGTCCCACACAATCAGGTCGAAGTTCTCCAACTTGAATTTCTGACTCAGTTTGGTCGTAAGGGACGGCTTCTCTGCGACGGTCTTCTGAGTGGAGAACAAATCATCCAGCAGGTTCTGGCCTTCTTCCTTGAATTGCGACTGCGTCCATCTCCTCAATATCTCGGACAGCTTCGCAATCTTCTCGGCGTTAGGAGCCTCGATCCAGTCCGGGACGAAGCGGTCCATCTTTTTATTCTTCCTCAGGAATTCGAGAATCTCGGCTTGGTTATACTCCTTGACCACGGCTGGACGTCCAGCGTCAACCGGCTGACAAACCAGATAGATGCTTTTATACTGTTTGGAACTCCCTTCCTCCCTATGGGGATAACCCAATACGGCGATAATGCTCTCCGGCATGTCGGAGAACAGATCCGGATCGATCTTGAAGCCCGAATACACGCCACACGGCATTTTCCGGAAGAAATCCTTGTGCTTCTCGAAATACTCCAGCAGATCCTGACGATAGGATTCCAGCGAGAAGTCTTTCAGAGAAAGCGTCTGGTCGCTCTCGATGTCAGAGATGCTGTTTTCGGAAAGCTCGCGGAGAAGACGGTCCGCATTCTTATCTTGCAATGTGTTATCCGCGACCATCTGCTTGTACCGATCGTTGACCTCCTGGGTCTCTGCGCCGGTAAGGTTCATGATGGCCATTCGGTTCATGATCCGGTTTTCCAAGTTGAGGTAATCCTCGAAGGACTTGGCCGGCCAGAAATTCACGCTCTTGATTTCGGGGCAAGGGGACCCGATACGGTCGATTCGACCGAAACGCTGGATAAGCCGCACGGGATTCCAGTGAATGTCGTAGTTGATCTGCATGTCGGCATCCTGGAGATTCTGACCCTCGGACAAGCAGTCCGTTGCGATGAGGATGTCAATCCCATCATCGATTAGGCGAAGCTCCCTTTGGCCGGTTCTCCGCATAAGGTCGTACCAAAGATCATAAGGCACGTTCCATTTGCGTTTTGTCTCATCGTAATACTGGGCCCGCGAGAGCTTCTGTTCGTCGAACAATCCTGACCAGTCTTTCTCCTTATAGAGCTTGCTGAAAGGGGCGAAGCTCTGAAGAATCTCGTTGAAATTACGCGTGTCGTGACAGCCGGTAGAAATACACTCCTGCCCCGATACCATCGCCATTCTCCTGAACCCCCTTTTGAGGAGTTCGTCATATATGAACCTGGCCGTATCGGCATACACAGTAAAGATGACGGCCTTAGGATTTCCGGACTGCTTCTTTGCCCGGAGAATCCTCTCGAGCTCGTCCAGCTTAAGATCCTTCTCTATGCCCAGCTCGTAATCCTTCTCGTACGCCTGCAGGTTGGCGTAAATCTCCCGGAGATTCTCGATATCCTTCCTGAGCCCCGCCTCAAATCCGTCGAGGTTCTTCATGTCGGAAAGCCGGACCGTGTCCTTCTTCCTGTACATGGTGAACATCTCCTCCAGTTCCTCGTCGTCGAAATCGTCTCCAATGACCGTGCTGACCTCACCGTTGAGCCGCTTTGTCTTCAAGTCGACGACCATCGCGAGCGTGGTCTCATGGACGTCCAACACCTTCTTCACCGTATGCATGCAGGAGTACCAGCTGCTTTCCAGCCGCTTCATGAACAAAATCCCCATCATCTTAACGAGGAACTCCTCACGGTAGACATCGTCCTGCCAGTTGGAAGAGCGTTTGCGATCCTCGCCGCCGGAAGGTGCCTGCAGATACTGAGACGGCTGGTAAGCCGTCAGGTTGAGCTTGTCGAAGGCATCGTAAATCTCATCGGTGGACCGATACTTGCCAAAATGGTCCACACCCTGATAGATGTTCTCGGGCTTGGCCTTCTTGGGGAAGTGAAGGTCCTCGCCGAGGGTCTTCTCTATCATCTTCCGGGTACGTGCGACAATCAACCTGTCCGTCAGATTGAAGAACTTGGAGGGCAACTCGGCGATAAAACCGCCGATTGTGCGGTTTTCGTCTTTGCACCATGCGTTGTACTTCTTCTGACAGTCGGCGAACAGGAAAGTCAGAGATTCGATATCGAAGTCTTCATCATCGAAATGCTTGTCATCTCCGCGGGCGATGAGATTGAACTGTCCCTTGACATCCTTGAGGCCTGTATTGATGGGCGTTGCGGAAAGCATGAGAATCTTGATGTCACGCTTGTCTTCCTCTCCCTTCTTCTTGATGATGGAATCCACAAGCTCCTTGTAGCGCCCCGAATTCTCATTCCGAAGATTGTGGCTTTCATCAATGACGATGAGAAGCTTGTTGCGGCGCTGAATATAGGCCAGGTCGGCTTCGTCGTAGGACTTCTGGAGACGGTCGTCCTGTAGGTCGGTATGGAAACGCACGAGATAATCCAGGTCGTCCTTCTCGAACTGGGAGTCGTGCCTTCTCTGATACTGAGTCCAGTTCTGTTCCAACTTTTTGGGGCAGAGGACGAGGGTCGTGTATCCTTGCGTCTGGAAGTACTTGATGACCGCCAGAGCGGAGAATGTCTTGCCAAGACCGACCGCATCGGCGAGGATGGCCCCGTTGTACTTGCGGAGCATCTTGATCAGTGAGATGACCCCTTTCTGCTGATAGTTGAAAAGCGTGTTCCAGATGACGCTGGTTTGCAGGAGGGACATGTCCTTGCGATGCTCGATGCTGTCATCAAGTTCGATGTCGGCGTTGAACATCTCAAAGAGAATCTTGTAATAGATCTCCTCGGGCGTATACTTCCGGAAACACTCCTCGATTCTCCTGACGAAGTATTCCTTTACGGAAATCTTCCCGGCTTTGGGATTGGCCGGATCGATGAGGATCTCCTCCTTTGCAGCCTTCCAGACGTCTTCAAACCAGGAGCATATTTCCTTGTAGTCGTTATATGTCTTGTCGCACGTGATACCCGTGTTCAGCTCCACATTGGAGGTGGGCTTCAGCCCGAGACCGGCCTCCGTCAAGTTGCTGCTACCGGATAGATAGAAACATCCGTCGAAAGAATTGCGGTTGGAGAATATATACGCCTTAGCATGACAGAAGGCGTCAAGAATCGCCCTCACGTGCACGCTGTTCCTTCGGAGAAAGGCTTTGGCGTCCTCTGCATACTGGTCCAGGGAAACGGCGGTTTCAACATCCAGATTGCCATTCAGCAAATCGAGGATATGGCTGTCGTCGCCGTCTTCCTTGACGAGTTCGGAGGAAACGAGCCGGAATTCGTCGTTTTCGGGGATCTCACGGTAGAGCTTGCTCAAAGCACGGATGGTAAAGTAACCCGTAACTATGTCCAGGGCCCCTTCCTTCGGGGTTGCGGTGCCAAGCCCGGAGCACTTGTAGATGAAATCCCAAACTGTTTTGATGTCGGGCGCGACGTCTTGATTGCGACTCTTCTTATTGTCTATTAGCATAGGTGGTTCTATTCTCGCGTGTAAGTCTTCAAAGTTAATAAAAAAACGAGGAAATAAGTCCTATCCCACTATTCATACTTCGTTTTGCCGGAATTATTTCGAATTCCAAATAATAAATATGTATCTGGCACGATGAGCCGATTCCATCATCGAAGTTCGGTCTTGATGGCGCTGGTCTTAATAATGATTGATGCGGCTTCTCGGCATGGACGCAAAGGTAGGCGGTGTTATTGACAAATATCGTCAATCCGCGAATGGTTCCTTTCTAGCGAAGTCAGGGTTCGCCATACCGTTTTTACTCGTCATTGCCGAAACTATTGCGGATTGGAAACAACCCTTGTATCAGTCGAACATCGGGAAGGGAAGGGGATGCCTGCTCTAATATTCGCCGCCCGGATCGAAGAAATACGCCTCTTTGCACATCTCGCCCTCGGGCATGACGAAGTCGGGATTCCTTTTGAAGCCGTCAAAGAAAAGCTTTTCATAAGACGGAACGTCTTTGCCGTAAACATACCCGTTATTGAACGAGTAGCGGGTCATTACAAGGGCGATGGAGTCCCCTTCTTCAAAAGAGGTCTTGTTCATCCGGTACGGCAACACCACTTCCGGCCAAGGATAACAGCGGATGCGGAGTTTGTTGATTCGTTCCGGAAACTGTTTCAAGTATTCTGCGGAACGGTCGCTCACCACGATTCTGCTATAACCGTCGACAGGAGAGGCGAGCGGAATGTAGTAGTGATACAGGGATTTCCCCTCACTGACCGGGTAGACGATCCAGCTGTCGGCATCCTTCTCTTTCGCGTTGAAATGAATGGCAACCCTGTTCGGGAGCTTGTTTTTGAGAAAATAGGCGAGTATCGGGAAGGAACGGACTTTACTGGTGTCTGCCATGGCGTTTTCGATGATTGAGAAATGGGATCCGGCATACAAAGGTAGCAAAACCCTCGGGACTTGTACCAATGAAAAGACAGAAATCGTTTTCATCAAGGACTGCTTAGGGAATCTCAGATCGTCGCCCGGCGGTCGAACAGTACCGGCCTCATGCAGGAGGGAACAGGAGGATGGACAGAAGCGTTCGATTCATCACCTCTGAACTGAAATGATGCCGACGGTGCTGTCCCGATGGAGGCTCTTTTCCCGGATGATGGTAGACAGTTTCCGGAGGATCGGATCATCCGGCACATCCTCATGATCGACGATCTCGAGAGCCTCCTCGAAGAATGTTGCCTCGCGTAGCAACTCGGCATAGACAAGCCGGTTGTCAGCGGGAAGGATTCCGACGAGCTCCCTGACGACCGACTGGAATTCCTTCAACTGTTCGTCGTCGGGAGACGCTTCGTCCCTTTCGACGCCCTCCCTCTGGAAAGCGTCGTTGTAGGCCCAGACGTACTCGATGAGAAGGTTCACCCTTTCGGGGCCCTCCAGCGAATCCTTCAATTGCGCCAGGGCCTCCCTCATCTCACCATAGGAGAGAAGCCCCTGCTCGAAGGAATAACGGTTCCCCTTCCTGTGCTTGGCCTGGTTCATCATGAAGTATTTGTTGCAGCAAATGCATTTCTGGACGAGCGAGACGTGGGGAAGCATGGGATAGTCCGTCTTGAAGTCCCACCACTGGCAGCCGCCGAAAGTGTTGCCGCTGGCAAGGGAGATGACGGCTTTCTCTGTCTCGCAGTGGGGACAGACGAGGATGGTATCTTTGTCGGGAAGCATTGATTATGGGGCTATGAATTGATTATGGGTTTTACGCCTACAAAGATAACCCGACTGGACGAAGCGAAAGTTCGTGGGGATGAAAATGATAATTGACATAATGACGTTGTTATGATAATTTACCCATAAGATAGAGTTATCATTCCGCAAAAAAGATGTATATTTACCTTCCTCGAAAGCCACCATTATGAAATCCTTTAAAGTATTCATCATCCTGTGTCTTCTATGTGCGTGTAATGGGCCATCGAAGACGCGCCAAATAAAGAAGTTCAGTCTTGCTGATGGGAATAACGGCGAGAGGGTTTCTGCGGTACGTGTTATGCCATCCGACTTTTCTGTGTTGTGTGGCACGGATAAAGGAAGACTGTATTCAATGGATGCGTCCGGGATGTTTACATTGCTAAAGGAGTTTAAAGATTCGTCGGGACAGATTCCCAAAGTTTATCAGATAATCACGACAGGTAGTGATACTCTGATCGGGTTAAGGAATGCGGGGCTTCGCACATATCGCGGGGATAGGACATACTTGATTCCAAATTATGAAGGTCCGGAAAAGGACCCCTTGAATTATCCGTATACATCCAAGTATTCACCATACTCATCCTTCCTCGATGAACAGACAAGTACACTATATGTCGCTTCATCCAATGGGGTGTTTAAGTTTCCTCATGGAAGCATATATGGAGAAACCCTTTTATACATAGACCAAGGTGAAAACAATAAGAATAATGAAGACGTTAATCGATTCTATAGCTTATTTCTCTCCAGGAACGCCAGAATACTTTTTACGGCTGGTGAATCGGGTTTTGGCGGTATTCGGATAGACTCTGTAGAATATGAATCTTTGGGCAAAAAGAGTATATATATTGATCCGGTTGGTAACGATCAGTGTTTTATCCTTTTTGCCGACGGGTCTGTTTCTTATCTTGATGCCAATGGGTCCTCTGGAAAACCCATGGAACGTAAGGAGTACTTTCAGAACAGTCCCAAGATTCTTCTTCACTCCCGAGAATCCGACCCGGACAAGGCGAATCTTTTGGCTCTAGATATCACTACAATACAAAGCCCTTTCAGCGCTCCGGAGTCGGTCGGTGCTATCAGTAGTGCAGAAGATGTACGCTTTCTTAAGCATCTTCGGCATTTTGCCGAATATGACGCGAACCAGACTGATTTGGTGTATATGGGTAATTGGGGCGGTATCTCTGTATTCCCTTTTTTCGCGGATGATAACCATAAATCCGTTTCTTCCGTTTGCCCTGATTATGTGAATGATGGAGTTTTATGGGGGTTGAGCGGGAATCGATTGTATCGGCTAGAATCTTTGCGGAGTAAGCCTGAATTGAAGGGGGAGCTGAAGGAGAAAGGAGACAAGCTCCTCCTTGGGAATACACGAAGGGGGATGTTGTATTGTACGAGGCCGGATAACGCTGTATATGTTTATCGTAACGGGAAATCGAAACCGTTATCATTGCCAGGAGAAAATCCTAGCTGTGTTGTTGTTGAGAGCAAGGATGCTATCATTTTTGCAACTACGCGCGGAATATATCGGTACAATCTTGCGAGCGGGCAGAATGATACACTCTTGCGAGCCAGCAAAACTATTGACCCGGAGGCCGTTTACTGCTTTGGCTTCGGGAAACTGTTTGTCCAACTTCTCAATTATGCACCGCTTCTATTTCATGATGGGAAGATTGATACACTTAGTCTGAATACTGAGGATATTACCGATGTGGCCATTTCGCCGAACAATAATGAGTTGTACCTTTTGATTAAAAATAGGGAGATCAAAGCGTACAAATCTGATGAGAAGTATCCGCTTGTCGAGCAAAATATTAACCCTCCTTATGAATTACCGAAGGGATTCCCTGATTTAAGCCATATTGCATGTAATTCCGTGCAACTGATAGGGATACCCTCCTCAGATACAAAATGGATAGGAGGTTTTGTTTCATGGAAATTAGGTGATAGTACCCCCCAACTGTCTCGTGTAGGTCAGCGTGTCACAGATATCGTGAATACTAGGGACGGCAGAATTGCTCTCGGTACAGACGGGGGGTTTGGCTGGATAGCCCAAGGGGCTAGTGGGATAGGGGAGATTTCGATGCTTTCCTTTCGAGATAGTCCATATGATACTATCTGGGTGTTCATTATCAAGAATTGGATTGCCGTCTGTGTTAGCCTTATAGCGGTGGCAAGCTGCGTAGTTATTGCGATTAAACGAAAGAAGAATAATAATCAGAAAATAGAAGACGCATCTGAAGAGAGTGAACAGAAAAGATCAAAAGAGGAAAACGTCCATCCCAATTCACTAGACCAAGGAGAGCTTCATAAGGAGACAAATGAAGCAGATGACCTGGAGTCCGGAGCTAAGGAACAGGATACGTATAATTCTGGAGAAACCCTGCCGGGAGGGCTCGAAATGACAACGACCTCATCGCCGGATGATATGCAAAGCATTCCGTCGTCGAATGAACCGGAGACGGCGTCGGTTCCGGAAAAGGAAATTTCCGATGCAATAAAGACAGGAAAGCAATCGGAGAATTCTCAGTTGCTCAATACTTTGGAATCCTCCTCGGACGACCTCCAACAAAAGGGAAAGCGGTATTTCGACATGCTATTAGACATGGTTCCAGATAAAGATGAGTATAGAGATATAGATTTCACCAATAATACCCCCCAAGACGCCATCAACAGCCTGAACGAAATCGGAGATTTAATCGACGAGATTGTCAAGCATAGAGATATCGACGATGATTCTTTTTTCTCCGAAAAGAGAAAAGAATTCAATAGTATTGCCAGTATGTTTTACAAAGCCTTGCAAAACGATACGGCCACGGGCCTCTTGGGAAACCCTTTTGATAATGGGACTTTAATAAACAGGGCAAAGACTTTGCTAATACTTCCGAAGCTTTCTTTAGAAGGGAATAATTGGGTGGGCGTTCGTCTTCTAGCGGTCCTTCGCATAAGCAAAGCAACGTTCTATAGAGAAAAGAAAAATTTTTTGGACTGGGTTAAGGAAGAGAATAGCGCAATTGAAGGTAGGTATTGCGTCCTAAGGTTGATAGATAAAGCGAATAAAAAAGAACGGAGTAGCGTGGTCTTCCTTCTGGCTTGTGTATTGGAGAAGTATGTCACAACGGATGCTAGGAAAGAATGGAAAGAATGGCAAAAAAAAGAAAATGAAGAATAAGACTAACCATATACGCTTGAACTTGAGATAGCGTGCACGCTGTCTTTCAACAAGTCTTTAATCCGGCTGGAAAGCCGGATTTTTTTATGCCGTTCCGGTAATCAATCGGATTAAGGGGAAGGACACCGAAAACAGCTATATGTCACGAAAAGTAACATAAGTCACGAAAGGTAACATAATGTGATAACATAAAGTAACATAGAGTAACAGGTTGATAGTCAGACTCTTTTGTTATTTTTGCCGCAGGATGTTGACAAAAAAGACTATGTTTTTTTTTCGCACTGCTCTTTATATATGTTGCCCTCTATGTGATACTATATGGAGTACTGAACGTGATGGAAAGCGTGAGTGGCCCTCAAACCAGAACCGACTTCAAGAAAGGCATAGTTGCCATTACAATCGGTGTGTGTTTGCTCGTCGCCTGTTGTATATGTCTCGAGCGCGAACTAGAGGGCGCTCAGTTCTCGCTTGATGACTTTGACCTGATGGAGATTGCTTTCACGAACGAATAGCTAGCCGAATAAGATTAACACTAAATCTAAAGCCATGAATACGAAACCGAACGCGCCTGCCAGAATCTACACTACTGCATCTGCCTACGATGTCCAGCCCATCATCCACATAATCCGCGAGAAGGAACGCGTCCTTCACAACTGTCTCAACTGCTCCCAGGTCAGTCATCTACTCCGGGAACTCCTGCCCCTTCTGGGCGTATTGAAAGGATACGATTATGAATCGTACAGAGTGGAGTGTGAACGACTGGCTAAAGGTATGTTTTCATTCGTTAAATCAAAGGTCTTAACAACTATGCGGAGATATGCCCTCAAGATAAATGCCGCGTGGGACGATCTTGGCTTGGCTGAACTCCAGGACGACCTCTTGGAGGCGGAAACCCTTCTCTATGATATACACGATTTCGAGTTATCAGAAGAGTGCCGCGCGGAACTGAGGGGATATTCATTATCGTTGATGAAAGAAATCGAGAAGGTCAAGAAATCTCGAAAGGAGGTCCTCAGCTTACGACGCAGGGATCGGATGAGATATTACTTTTTGGGTGGGCCCGGAAAAGCGCTGCTTATAGCTTTGGGATTCATTCTGCTTTTTCTCCTTGTAAAAAGCTTTTATTGAACCAAATAGCTAGCTGAATAATATCAACACTAAATCTAAAACCATGAATACGAAAGAGAACACACCCGTACCGGTCTGGTTCCACGAAGACCTGGAATCCATTGTCCGTCTCGTCAAGAGATGGGGTCTCGCCGGCCTCAAGAAGAATCGCTTCAGCGAAGTCCTCGTGCGCGGTAATGAAAACGGCTCTGTAACCGCCAAGTTCCTGCTTGGACATCTCTATGAATACCTCGCTACGCGGGAGGTCTGCGTCAAGAGGGGGGACGGCGTCTCTCTCATCCTGGAATCGGCGGAGCTAGGGTACCAGGATGCAGTGGACTGGTGCATCGAACACATTATCGCTTTCTTCCTTGAAGGAGAGCAGGGTTATCGTCCGTACATCGTCGACATGTGTAAGGTGGCCGCCACAGGCGGAGACCCCAGGGCCCAGCTCCTGTACGGCCTGATTCTGATGGAGGGAGAGCTTGTCCCCCGCAATAAGGCCATGTCGGACTATTGGGTGGAGCAGGCCCTCGGTCATGAGGGTTTCGATCCGGAAGCATGGATGGAAAGCCTTGCAGAAGAGTTCGACTGAGGGCATATGGGCACTGACGCCTCCTTGCCATTGATAGAACATACATAACATACATAGCAACCATAACAAGCATTTTAAATCAATCTAACCATGAACAAGAAACAAAACTCTTTCCTGAAGACCATGAAAAAAAACATGGTGCTTGTCCCGATTTTCGTCGTCTTCAGCGCAGCACTCCAGTCGGTACCGACCATGGCTGCAACCCCCTCCTGCTCCCTCTTTGCCACTCCGGCATGGCCGTCATTGAAGTGGCCGTCGGAGAACGAGAAGTGGCCCATCACAGAGGCCGACTTCGATTCCCGCCCCCTTCAGCAAAACGACAACGGGTGGCAGTATATGGGAAAAGTGGATGCAGCGACTGGCATCCACGCCACTTCCGGCGGAAAGGGATACCGCATTGAGTCAGAGACGGCCTATCTCTACTCCAGATATGATGGGGAGAGAATGCGATTCAGAATCTATATCCCCAATGAGGGCAAAAGCTATGATGTGGAGGTTAATAAGAGTTATGATGGCTCAACCGTCCAGTGGACCCATTCTGGAAATCGTATAACTCATTTGCCGCCCATCTCCCGCATGCGAAAATACGTGGCGGGCCCCTACTACCTTGATATGTAGCTTGATATGTAGAATGTACAGGGAGTAACCAACCTCCCTATACTCCCTTCCGATTTGCACATTAGTAACCAACAAAACCCTCTGAGATATGAAAAAGATAACATCGAAGCGCATGAATGGGAATGGGCCCATATTTCTTACTCTAATGACCCTTGTCATTTTTCTCGGTGCGATGATTCCCGCCGAGTCTTGTCCCCGGCATGTCCCCACGGCTAACCAGATGTGGCCAGATACGGTTTATCGTGAAGTCATTCTCGTCCCCGATGAAGGTGGTGGTAGCGCCATGACGGCCGAGCTTCTGGTGATATACCGGAATCCCCAGGACAAGTGGCCCTCAAGCATGGCAGTACAACTCGGCCAGATGGTATATCCCGTCCCGCTGTCAGCGGACGGCCCCCAGGATGAGGGCCTTGTCGAAATTGGCGGAAAGATCTACCGCTTCCGGAGGATTAGACCATATGAAAGATAATTGAAAACACGCTCATAAATATGTGTACGTTTAATAAGCCACGTTCCTGGAGTTGGTCCTTCTTTTCCGAAGATTCTACCGACGAAGATACCGTTCCCCCTACAAGCGGGGAGGACGCCTCCGAATCTGCCCAGCCTGAGGAGGAAACATCGAATGATCTTCTTGATGGCATGCGCCGCCTACACCTCCATGTATAACAAAAAACAATCTGCCATGAAACACAAATTCACAACTCTTATTCTCATTACTGGTCTGGTGATTCCACAATTTGCCAGCGCCCAGGGCGCGGAAGAATTCGAGCCTTACCTTTCACAAGAGTCGGTTGCCAACAGCGTGATTACGTTACCGGCTCCGCCCGCTCCGGGGTCCGCGGAATTCCTTTTGGATGAACTGGAGTATCATCGAGCAAAGCTGCTCAGGGATACACCCAGGGGGCGGCAGGCCGTGGAGGACGCGAAGATGGATACCACCGTCCTGCGCCAGTTTGCGGAGGCTTTCGGGTATCACGTCACGGCGTCCTCAATGCCTCGCACATTTCGCCTCCTGATGAAAAGCAAGGAGTCTTTTGGTACGTATGGTTGCCAGTCGGCGAAGGAATGGTATATGAGGACCCGGCCTTTTATGTATTACGGGGAGCCAACACTTACTCCAGATGACGAACCGTTTCTTGTCGGGAACGGGAGTTTCCCCTCGGGCCACTCTAGCATTGCCTACGGCCTTGCCTGCATTATGATTTCCCTGAATCCGGAAAGGCAAGACCAAATCTGGCTCCGCGCCGCCGAAACGGCATACTCGCGGGTTATCGTCGGGGCGCACTGGTTGAGCGACACCAAAGCGGCGCTTGTCGTGGCCATCACCGTATTCGCCAGGCTTCAGGCGGATCCGCAGTACATTGTGGATTTCCGGCTCGCCAAAGATGAGATAGACGCACTTAAAGTCACAACACGCAATGTTTCCCAAAGAGACTTATATTAGGCGTCGCAAAGACCTCATTGTCAGCATGAGGGCTATGGGAGAATGTGGCCTGCTGATTCTGCTGGGTAATATCGAGACGCCAGTTCAAGGCAGTCCTGATACGAATGGCATTGATTTCAACCAGGACTCGAATTTCCTCTATTTCTTCGGGCTGAACCGTTCGCGGCTCGCCGCGATAATCGATTCGGATACGGGGGAGGCCTCCCTCTTCGGTGACGATGCCTCCCTGAATGACCTCATCTGGAGCGGCCTCCAGCCTTCCGTGCGGGAGCTGGCAGCGCAGGTGGGCGTCGTGCGGACCGGCCGGTATCACGAATTTGACGAAGCGGTAAAGACGGCCCTTTCGGCGGGCAGACCGGTTCATGTCCTGCCTCCCCACCGCTATTTCAACTTGCTCAGAATATGCGAGGTACTGGGTTGCACCCCGGAGAATGCGAAGAGAGTGGCCGCGGGGGGCGGCCGTCATGCATCGGAGTCTTTCGTGAAGGCCGTAATCGGCATGCGGCTCATTAAGGACGACCTCGAAATCGGGGCGATGGACGAAACCTGCGACCTGGGCGTCGAGATGCATGAGGCCGGCCGCCGCGTCATCCGCCCGGGTGCGAACGAGAACGACGTCAGTGCCGCTATGGATGGGGTCTCAAAGAGGACTGGATGGGGTCGCAGTTTCGCCACCATATGCACCCAGCATGGAGAACGCCTCCACGCTATGCGTCACGACCAACCGCTCGTTCCCGGGAATCTGCTGGTCGTGGACGCGGGCGTGGAAAGTAACGAGCACTACGCCTCGGATTTCACACGTACCTATCCCGTCTCCGGTAGGTTTACCCAGAAACAACGCGACATCTACCAAATCGTCCTCGACTGCAACGAACTTGCTTTCAGCCTCGTGAAGCCCGGAATCACCTATCGCGACGTTCATCTCGCCGCTGCCCGTAAGATGCTCGAGGGCCTCTCTGCTCTTGATCTCGTGCACGGCGATCTGGACGAAATGGTCGCCCAGGGCATCGCCGGCCTTTTTCAGCCGCACGGCCTCGGCCACAATCTGGGGTTGGACAGCCACGACATGGCGGACCTTGGCGAAGATTGGGTGGGTTACGACCCGGACCAGAGGCGGTCGGAACAACTCGGACTGGGCAATTTGCGCATGGCTCGCCGCTTGCGGCCAGGCCATGTTATCACCGACGAACCCGGCATCTATTTCATCCCCGGGCTCATTGAGCAGTGGAGGAGCGAAGGTCTCGGGAAAGACTTCGTGAACTTCAGCAAGCTTGAATCGTACTACGACTTCGGTGGCATCCGCCTGGAGGACGACGTGCTCGTGACCGAGGGCGGAGCCCGCCGGCTCGGTTCTCGGCGACTGCCAATCGGGATTGGCGACATCGAGGAGGCGATGAAATATCACTTATAAAACAGCGAAAACATGTACTGGATTTTCTTTCTCGCAGGGCTGGCCCTGCTGATACTTCTGGCCGTGAAACTCGATGGACACTTCCTTGTTTGGATTGTGGGTTTTGGCACCTACTTGTATTTCTGTTTAGGATTGACCGCGGGGTTCTGTCTGCCAAGAATCTATGTCATTTCCGGGGAGGCAAAGTTGAAAAGAGCGTTTGCCCCCTGTCCCTGGATCAAGCATGCCGTAAATGGAATCGAATTCCGACCCCATCCAGACTCGACCTATATAATCAATGCCTCCGCCCAACCGATTATCATGCGGAGAGTATTATACACGACCGAGAAGGCGCTGGTCGGGACTCAGGTGCAGGGGTATGCCGTAGGCTCTGACACGCTCAGGAATACCATTATGTCTTTTCCGTCCGCAAGAGTCGCTCCGTTCAAGGAAGCGGCATCCAAGATTATGACTGACGGATCCCGATGTGTTGAGATGGTAACGGTCCTGGCTCTCCCGTCTCAAACATTGAAATCCATAAATGAGGACAGATATCGCCTTCTCGTTGAGCCATCCGATGACAACTGTATTGACATGTACTATACGTATTCTGTATATTGACTATGACTATGAAGAGGATGCGTATGATATTGGCATTCGTGGCCGTCATGTCTTTGGCGCTTTCTTGTGGGGGGGAAGAACAGCCTATGACAACGATAGACCCGAAATTGCAGCATCTAGCAGACAGCATCTTGACCAGTTACGTCTCATCCGTACGGGCTGAATCCGTCTATGTCATCGCCCTTGGAACGGACGGCCGGGTCCTTTCCTTGTTTTCGTGGGCGATGGCAAATGGCCAATCCGATAATTGCGGCGCTCCTTTCATCCGTCCGGCAGGACTGTTTCAGCCGGTTCTGATTGCCTCAGCGATGGCTGACGGAACGCTGACGGAGAGCAGGCTCCCTATCGGCGCCGGAATGTGCCGCCACATGTCGTCCCCGGACTCAAGGCTCCTTTGGCTCAGGTTCGCTACGCGCGATACTCTTTTCGGAATCTGGGACGGCCTCGCGCTTGATAGCCGGTACCTGACAGCCCGGGCTGCGTCATCCTACGAATCGACAGAATCGTTCGAACGTCGCCTACGGAATTGGTTTCCACACTCAATCTCGGTGATTCCGATTAACACGACTCCGCAAGAGAGGGAACGGTACTTTATGGAGACCTTTCTCGGCGAGACCACCATGGTGCCGGCCGACGAGCTGGCCGCATTCTATGGCGCCCTAGCCAACCATGGGCGGCTGTCGGCTCCGACGACAACTGCGGAAGATCAGCATTCCACAAGGGAGATTATCCCAGAAAGCGTCGCGGATTCGCTAACCGCATACCTCAGGAGGATAACCATCTTACCCTATTCGACGTCGTATGTGTCGGGACTCAAGTTCTCCGTGGCGGGCAAGTCGGGCTCTCTGGACGTCCCTACGAGCGATGGTGACGGGATCCTTTCCACCTTTGTAGGAACTTTCGATTTGTTCGGCCATGGTCCAGTCACCCTTCTGGTGTCGATAACGCTGCATCCGGGATACGATCGCCCGTATTCGAGCTCACAGAGGGTGTTCGAGAGGGTGGCTCGATGTATTTGGGAAACATGTAACAACAAGGAGGAATAGTTATGTATCATGCACGAAAAAAAGGGTTCGAACTATACCCTGTACCACGGGAAAACTCTGGTGGAACTGATGCTCTTGCAAAGGAGCGTGCCGCGTATATCCGAGGCTACGAAGATGCCTATGCCTATCTTCACACTCTTACATACGATCAGTCAATGAGGCTGTTCTATAGCTTTGTATCCTTTGTCCGCCACGGCTTGAAGACTGGAACGGAGAGCCTGAACAGTATCGGGGCTACATGGCTGAGGTCGCACTGCACGATACAGGAACGAGCCTATGAATCGCTGCCGTTCAAGGGATTCCTGGCCAGGGCAGACGGCGGAATCAAGCTCTTCGCCGTGAACGAGGAGAGCGGTTTGCTATGCGACAATCCTGATGAAAGGCATTCCTACGAGTGCGGTGTCTTCAGTTTACCAGAGGGATTCTTCCCTCTCATGGAAGGACAAATGGTTGAGGTCGAACTGTTTTATGGTATTGTTGATGACAAAAAAGATTATCAAAATGAAGCATAAGATCAAGCAAATATTTCCGCTTTTGGCGATCTTTATGATTCCATTCGGAATTCATTTCGGCTACCCGATTGTTGAAGAAATAAGAGTCGATAGTGCGCTGGCCCGGCGGGATACTGTAGTACTGGCCCCCCTACGCGGCCGCTTGCTCGCCGCGGACGGCCGGGTATTGGCCTGGACGGACACATCCTTCTGGTCACTCCACCTCGACTGCCTTGCCGAGCCAGACTCGGTAGTCTGGAAGCTGATGATGGAAAGGACGGCGCTTGGTTTGGACCGTCTCGTTCCGCGGGAAGACACAGGATGGTCTCCGGTACTGGCCCAGGGACGGCAACAGCAGGACAAGTATCTGCCAATCGCCGTCCTTCGTAAGGAGCAGCTCGACTCCATCAGGGCGCTGCCGCTTTTCCGGCCCTCGCATGGGGGAATTATCGAAGCGACCCCAGTCAGAGTACGCCCTTTCGGATCCCTCGCCGAGGCCACGATTGGCACCCTCCGGGATTCCACTTGGACTGGTCTCGAGAAGAGGTTTGACTGGGCCCTCTATGGAGTGGAAGGTCTAAAAGTTGTCCGGTCGGGATGGTATGAGGGCAAGTATCTCTCGATGACCGATTTTTTACGCTCTGCGCGCCCCGGCAAGGACATCAAGACTACCTTGATGATGGATTGCCAGGCTACGGCGGACTCGATTCTCCGGAGCGCCATCGGTAAGCACGCGGACATTATTGGAGGGTGTTTGGTCATGACGCAGGAGGGCGCAATCCGGGCAATATGCAACCTGTCGAAAACGGAGGACGGGATTCGTGAGGCTCAGAACTGGGCCATCGAGCGTCCCATTGGGTTGGGGCGAATTGCCGACGCGCTGAACTATGCGGCGCTCCTCTCGGACGGACTTGTGATTCCCGCCTCCTCTGGCGGCGATGTGACCCGTCTGGTCCAGCAGCACTACGAAGATGACCTGCAGGCGTATGTCGACCGATTGCGCTCTTTCCTCCCCAATTTCGACCTCGATATGGCGGGAAACCATATCCCGGCACCCGGGACGCCGGAATGGACCGACGGAATGCTGGCCGAGTTATCCTGCGGGAGGGCGATGGCAGTAACACCACTTTCCCTTCTGGCATTCGTTGCAGGCATCGGAAACGACGGCAAAATTCCTCGCCCGTCCCTTATGGACACCATCGTGGACGAAGACGGCAGTGTCGTGACGGTGAAAACGCCCGATGTCTGTGGGGAGATCCCCGACGCGGATGCAATCGTGGAGTGGATGAAGTCCGCCGGAAACGTGAAGAATGGTTTCACCGTCCTGTCGGGAGTCTCCCGGGGGGAAGCCACCTCGGTCGGCTTTGCTTGCGACGAGGCGGCGGGATGCAGCATTATCTGTACGCTATTCATGAAAGGCAATAAACTGGATTCCCGTATTTCCGAAACGACTGTATTCAAAATGTTCGACGTATTCAATCAAAACAGATAGAGCCATGCATACCATCGCTTACTTCAAGAACAGACATATATTCGTAGGCTGCCTTGCCGTCACCCTAATGATTGCCGCACTGATGGTAAAACTCCTAATTCGGGAATGCGCTCCGCTCCTTTACGACGAGGGCATCGCTGCCGCTAAGATGGTTCCGTCCTCACTCAGTCCCATTCTCGTATCGGCCGTTCTGGCCGCTTACTTCATCGACCGCGGCTTCACAAAAGCCGTTGCTTCCTGGGGGGCGGCCCTCGTGGTGGCTTCAACAATCATCGAGATGGGAAGCGCGGTATGGCTTGCCTCGGTGGACAATCCCATAAACGTGAGTCTTTATGGGTACTCCTGTAGGCTCCCCGTTGCGGCCCTTCTGGTCGCCTGGGCTTTCTGCGCCGGGGGAGCTGTTGCCGTCCTGGAGAGTATGCTCTCGTACACAAGAAACTCGGACAGTTTCTTGAAGGAGGCCAGGCTGTTCTCGGTCATCGCCGTCGGGGGTATCGCTACGTTAGTCTTTGCCGTCTTCATCCTCGGTCGCCTAAATATAACATGGACGCATATCGCCGTCGCTCTTTTTCTTTACGTGATGGCCTCGGTCGGGGTTCTGTGCTATCTCCTGCACATAGAGGAAAGGGGGGCGGGAAGCTGCCAGCCGTCCTGTGTGAGAGGGAAGGAGGGTGGACGGGAAAGTCTTCTCTGGTTCTGCGTCATCCTGCTCGCATTGACGACGGCTGTATCCTTCTGGGTCTATGTCCGCGCACACTGGTTGGAAGGTCATCCCGGCCGTTGGCCTGAGAATTACATCGCAATTTCTGCCTCATCCCTTGCCATGGCAATCTCCCTCCTTTTGACGAGAAACAAGCCTCGGAACGGATACAGGGCCGTGACGGGCTCTGCTCTCCTAGTAGGCGGGGCTCCGCTGATTCCGGCGTTTCAAGACATGTTGATTATCGACGTGGCCCCCTCATTGGTGCTGGGAATCGGCCTTGCAATGGTGCTGCAAGAATCCTTCATTCCATTTTTGATGGTTCCAGCCAGGAGATATGCGACGGTTTGGGTGGGAACGGCCATATTTCTCGGTCTCGTCAGCATGGTGCTGGTTGCGGTTCTCGACGGGATGGCCTCTTTTCTCAAGACGGTGTCTATCCCTCTTTATACCGTCTATCCGCTTCTTTTCCTGGGGCTGCTCCTGCTCGCGCATCTTTCGGCAAGACGGGAGGCGGAAACGGCTGCCACGTCCGATATCAACCTTTAATCCTTATCGCCATGTTGTGGCTGAAGATTCTTTTAATGGTCATCCTGTCCATTCCTGTTTGGATTTGGCTAATCCCTGCATATACCGATTGGACTGACCATGTCCTTGATGCCATTGATGGATATGACGGCTCAGTCTTTTACAGGATAATTGTCTGCCCGGTTTTGGGAATCCTGGTCTGGTTGCTATTTCCGATGATTCTTGTGTGTCTGGTCGTACTGCCGTGGGGCTTAGTCGAACTCCTGTTTGAGATTGTAATGTAATGGACATTAATTTATTAATTACCAATTATATATGTTAAACTTTGAGGACCCCATATACATCCATCAGTGGGAGGTTGCCTGTGACCCGGACCACCCTGTCGCCTATGATTTCGACACGAGTAGTTTCGGAGGCGTCTTATTCATGATTCTCTGGATACTGTATGCTGCCTTTTTTGTCGTTCTGATTGTCAACGATATAGTCGGTTCCCTATAAACCGAAGGATAGAGTATTCACTGATAAACGTATTAAAAGCATTTACAGATGTCTCACGAAGAATTGATCCGGCAGGCGCACGACAAACTGTTCGCGGCCCTGCCCGAGGAGATGACCGTCCAGGACAAGGCGCTCGTCGAGGATGCCTTCCAGTTGGCGAAGGAGGCCCATGCACCGCAGTCGCGCGACAGCGGGCTGCCCTATATCCTGCACCCGCTCGCTGTTGCGCTCGTGGTGGTGGAGGAGATGCGCCAGAAGGGGGCGGCGATTGTCGCCGCCGCCCTGCTGCACGACGTCGTGGAGGACACGCCCCACACCATCGACGAGATCCGCGACCGCTTCGGGGGCGACGTGGCCTTCCTGGTCGATGCGGTGACCAAGCCGAACAGGCGGCAGGTGGACACGTTCCAGCACATCCTGGGCTCGGTCGAGGGCGACGTGCGAGTGCTGCTCCTGAAGCTTTCCGACCGCCTGCACAACATGCGGACGCTCTCGGGCCTCAAGCCCCAGAAGCAATGGAAGATTGCCTCGGAGACGCAGTTTTTCTTCGGGCCGCTCGCCGGCCGCCTGGGCCTGTACAAGGTCAAGTCCGAGCTGGAGAACCTGGCTTTCCGGTTCCTGAACCCCCGGGAGTATGCCAACCTCGAGGCGCTGCTGGAGGAGGACAGGCGGCGCACGGAGTTCGCCGTCAACAAGTTCCTGGACGAGTGCCTGCACTACGTGGGCGCCCGGATGGGCGGCCGGATCGGCTGGGGCGTCCGCTACCGGAAGCCGTACTCGGTCTGGCGGGAGATGCAGGAGCGCCGCTGCGACTTCTACCACGTGCCGTTCAAGCACTACATCCGCGTCAATTTCGACCGGGAGGAGGTCGATGACGACCTCAACTATTCCAGCGCCTGGATGCTCACCGATGAGGACGTCATCTTCCGGATCTACGGCCTTCTCTCCGAGAAGTACAGCGAACAGACGGGCAGCTTCGTCAACTACATCGCCCAGCCCAAGGCGAACGGCTACAAGTCCGTCCATTTCCGCATGCTGAACCCCTATGGCGGCATCGAGGAGTTCCACGTGGCCTCCGACGAGATGCGCCTCCAGTCCAACTACGGCTGCATCCTGGACAGCGAGGAGCAGTGGCTCCGCCGCCTGACCGCCGTCCTCAAGGAACTGTCCGAGGACCCCGACTCCCTGATGCCCGGCATCCGCGCCTCCCTGTTCAACGACGACGTGCTGGTGTTCACACCGAAGGGCGAGTCCGTCTCGCTGCCCAAGGGGGCGACCGCTTTGGACTTCGCCTACGAGGTCCACTCCGACATCGGCGACCACGCCCGCTACGCCCGCATCAACGGCCGCCTTTCGTCCATCCGGACCGAGCTCAACCGCGGCGACTGCGTGGAGATCGGCACGGACGAATCGACCCATCCGCGGGAGGACTGGCTGGAGTCGGTCGCCTCCTACAACGCCCGGCGGAGCATCCGCTACTACCTGAACAGGCAGCCGAAGCCGAAGCACGCCCTGTGCCCGCGCTGCCGCCCCATGCCCGGCAGCGAGAACATCGGCTTCGAGGATGCCGGTGGGCGCGTGACCGTCCATCGCCGCAACTGCCCGGACGCCATCCGGAGGGCCTCCGAGAAGGGTAACACCATCGTCGCCGTGGAGGATTTCGTCGCGGATTCAGCAGTCCTCTATCCGGTCAAAGTGGAGATAGTCGGCATAGACCGATACCATCTTCTGCAGGACATCCTGGACTGCATCGTGGGTGAGCAGAAACTGTCCATGAACAGCCTCTCGTCCCAAACGGAGGATGCTATTTTTACATGCACCATCGGCTTTGAGGTCCATGCCGCCGACGAACTGAGAGATGCTTTGGCGGGCATATCTTCGATAGATGGCATCGAGGAGGTGACGGTCAAGTAGAACGCAATCGGGGACAATCATATCCGACAATATAGAACCGATAGGCCGTATCGTCCACCAAACAGGCGAATTGTATGTAGACAATCAATAATCAATGACATTAGACCCACCTACCGGGTGTTCCTGGACAGTGGCAAGACAGTGATGCTGTTCTGCGCCGAAACCGGAATAGGGGGAAGCCGTTATTATCATTGTCAGAAAGAGCTCCGCCAGGAGGCCACCTACAAGAAGGTCGAGTTGATTGAGCGTATCAGGGGGGAATAAAACGCTCCTGCGGCCTCCTTTCTCCGGAATCCCGGAATCCACTTATGCAAAGATAGGGCTCAAATCCTCCGCTCCGTTCTCGTCCTTGGAAAAGCCGACACGAAGAGACCTTCGCATCGTTTTTCGCTGCGGATTCGCACTCTGCGGGGATTCAAGCCCTTTTTCTCTTGCAACGTTCCTCCGGAATCCCGGAGGGCGGGGCCGGCATGTGATATATGAAGTCGGCAACGGGCGTCTGACAAACCATTAATGCTTTCAGATATGGAACCAAGAACAACCAATGACAGTTCCGCCAACATGCGGATCTACGACCGGGTGCGCGCAGTGCCAGCCGAAGCGCTGTCGGAGATCAAGGGAGGCCCCCTCAAGGGCTTCTCCAACGTGAATCCCCAGTTCAGATGGGAGATGCTGACCCGGGTCTTCGGCCCTGCCGGGATGAACTTCAAAATCGAACAGATTTCCCGGTGGACGGAATCGAGCCCCAGCGGCGATACGGCCGTCTTCTGTGAAGTCAACCTCTACTACCGAGAGGATGCAACGAAGGACTGGAGTGCCCCGGTATTCGGCCAGGGTGGCTCGATGTTGATGCGCCGCTCTACCGAGTGGGTCAACGGCCAGCCCGTCCAGTCGGTCCACATCGACGACGAGGCCTACAAGAAGGCCTACACCGACGCCGTCAGCGTCGCCTGCAAGGCCCTCGGATTCGCGGCGGACGTGTACTACCGCCAGGACGAGACCAAGTACGGCACCTTCCGTGCGGAGGCCCCCGCCTCCCAGCCGGTCGCGCAGGCGGAGCCGCAGGCACCCCAGGAGTGGCCCTGGAACCAGGCGTTCCAGGAGATCAAGCCGGGAGCGCCGAACTGGAAGGCTTCCGTGACCCAGGTGTCCAAGATGGCCGGAAGCTCCAAGGAGGAAATCCTCGGCCGGATCACCGCCAAGTTCAACATCACCCGGGAGAATTTCGACGAACTCCTCCGGGTGGCCAACCACCGCGTGGCGGCATAGCGTCATGGCGTACAAGATCATTCGCCCTGCAGACCGGGAAGCCTGGCTGCAGGAGAGGGAGAAGGGGATCGGCTCTTCCGAGGCGACGACCCTGATGGGCGTGAACCACTACGAGGACCGCTACCGCCTCTTCCTGAGGAAGACCGGGCAGATCCCCCCGAAGGCCACGACCGAGCAGATGGAGCTCGGGCACCATCTGGAGCCCGCCGTGGCGTCGCGGTTCGCGGAGCTCACAGGTGCCTGGATCGACCCCAAGTCCGAGGGGGACTGGATCGCGGCCGACACGAAGAGGGACTACCTCCGCGTCTCGCCGGACCGCATCTGGGTCCCCGCCGGGGAGGAGCACAAGAAGGAGAACTGGAGGATCCTCGAGTGCAAGACCACGAGCATGAGCGTCGACCCGGACGACATCCCCTCGTACTGGTACTGCCAGCTCCAGTACCAGATGGGCGTGATGGGCATCAAGAAGGGCGCCGTCGCCTGGATCTCCTCTTTCCCGGTGTTCAACGCCGGGTATCTGGAGATCGACTTCAACCCGTCGTACTTCGCGCTCATCGTGCAGGCGGTCGACGAGTTCTGGAACGGCAACATCCTGACCGGGACTCCGCCGGAGCCGGAAGAGCTGGAGGACCTGCGGGTGAAGTACTCCGGGAAGAACCAGGCTGTCAAGGGCGAGAGCTTCGTCGCTGAGGACTGGATGCAGTCCGACTACGAGGAGCTCCTGGGGATCAAGTCCCAGATGGACGCCCTGAAGGACCGGAAGAAGGAACTGGAGGAGGAGCTGGAGAAGGCCATCATGGGCTTCGCCGCGATCTACTGCAAGGACGGGCAGACCGTCCTGGCGACCCGCGTCCCGAAGACCCCGAAGCCGGAACTCGACAGGGAGCTCCTCAGGAAGGAGTACGCCAGCCTCTACGACCAGTACCTGGAGGTCCAGGAGGCGGTCTTCAACGAATCCCTCTTCAAGAAGGAGTGCCGGGACCTGTACGACCAGTACCTCGTCACGCCGGAGGCGGGCGAACCGGAGTTCAAGATCGCCTACCCGCGCAAGACCGCGGCCCGGAAAACGGAAACAATCTTCTAACACAATAATCAACATCTAATCCTTTACAGCTATGGCAGAAAAGAAACCCTACATGGTCGGCAACGTCCGGCTCAGCGACCTCAACGGATTCGAGGACACCGTCAAGGGCGGTGTCAGAGGCTGCTTCATCCCCTACGACGCGAACCCGAGCCTCTATCTCGGGCAGAACCGCCAGACCGGTGTCCTGACCCTGGACGTGGACATCCTCATCCGTGAGACGTCCGCCAGCAAGACGGGCGCCACCCACTTCATCAAGCTCAACGTCGGCAAGGCGAACCGTGAGCGCTTCCAACTGAGCCAGGAGGCCCTGGACTCGCTGAAGATCGTCGGCAACCTCTACACCCGGACCCCGGCCCCGGCGGGCCAGGCCCAGGGCGTCCAGGGCGCGGCCCCCGCGCCGCAAGGCGGCTATCAGCAGCACCCGCCCCAGCAGGCTCCCGCCTACGGAGCGGCACCCCAGGGCGGTTTCCAGGCCCCTGCACCCCAGTACGGGGCACAGGGCCGTCCGGGCGGCTATCTGGGAGGCCAGGCGGACTTCTCCGCCCAGGGGGCCGGTTGGTAGGACCCGGATCCGCGAGTCGAATTTCCGGGGCGGCCGAATCGCGGTCGCCCCGGGATTTGAACGAAAAGGTCTTTCACGATGGACAAGATTGAAATCTCCAGCGAGCAGTTCCAGCAGGCGCTCGGCTGGATCAACGGACAGGCGTCCACACTGGGGGAGAAGGAGGTCCTCGCGATGCTGCGCTCCCTCACCGAGGGGTTCCGGGAGAACTGTCGCCGGCTCCGTCCCGGCCCCATTCCGAGAATCCGGAGCCTGGCGATCCATCCGCTGTCCCTGACGGCCCTGATGCAGGAGGCGGATGTCGGGGAAGAGGGTCCCCGGGTTCCGGCGGTCCCCGCCATTGCGCAGGCGCTGGTGGTCGCCACGCCGGAAACGCCTCCCGCCGCCTTGACTCCGGAGATGGAAGTGATGAAGGAGGTGGAGAGGCAGTCCGTGCTTGACAGCGTCCTCCTCATCAACTCGATCGCCCACGTGGGGGCCACGGCGGGCTATCCCGTGTCCCAGTCTCGGGCGCAGATCATCCTCTACTGTCTCTACGGCTCCCGTTTGGGCGCCGGGATGGAAAGGCTTGCCATCGAACACCCGCAGATGTGGCGATACGGTCCGGTCTTCCCCAGGGCCTACAAGCGGGGAAGCATCGGCGACCGGACGGCCTGTGCGGATTCCTACAGGGAGCTGATGGACAGGGAGCCGGTCCTTCTGACGGCCCTGTCCACCAAGACCCAGTCCATGATGGCGACCCCGATGGCGGACCTCAACGCCGTGCACAAGGGGGCCAGGAGCCCCTATGGCCGCATGGTGGCGCGCTATCCGGACAAGTGGGGGACCCAGATTCCTGACGAGGAGATCGCCGAGTTCTTCCGGTCCAGGATGACCGGGTGAGAAGCCTGCAATAAAAGTGTGAATTGCTTCACTATTATTTGATAATTATCTACCTTTGTAGACGAGGAATGACTGAATCCGGGACCCGCAAGGCCTCGGCTTTCGGCCGTTCCTTTTTTCGTGGCAGCAACTGCGGTCCGGCTGCCGACAAATCCCAAGAACAGATCACATGAAAAACAAGATTACCAATATGACGGCCACGCTCGGCATTGTCTTCAGTTTGGCGTCATGCATAGATTTCCGTCCGTCCGGTCCGCTTCCGCCGGAACCGCCGGCAGAGGAAGAGGCGCCAGCCATCATTGTTCCCGACGAGGACCTCGTTGTCTATCCGGCGTCCACCGGCGTGAGTTCGGAGATGGAGTTCCGCATCGAGGGGCTGGGGGAGAAGGGCTCGGTGTCCATAACCCCGGATGCCGGGATTGAAGCATCGTTGTTCTTCGACCGGGTGGACGGAAGAGGCTTCGTGACCCTTTTCGGAAAGGAAGGGCTGTCCGTGGAATCCTCCTTCACCATAGAGGCGTCCAATGGGGACAGGCACTCCCGGAAAAGGGTCCCCGTTCAGGAGGCGTACCTGATGGCTGGCCTGACCACCTGGAAGGAGCCGTCCTCCGGAGGCTCGCGGAAGATCCTCGTCTATACGAACACCGGTGGATTCTCGGCTACAAGCGCGTCCCCCTGGCTGAGAGTCGACACCATTATCGAAGGGGAGGGACTCGTCTTCTCGGTCGGCGAGAATACGGGCGACACTCCGCGGGAGGGGTATCTGGACCTTCTCGACGGCAAGGGGGTGCTCCGGGAGAAGGTGACCGTCACTCAGGCGGCATCCGACCATTCCGGGGAAATCGGGTCGGAACGAGCCGCGCTGGCGGAGATATTCATGGCCCTTCACGGAGACGAGTGGTGCGACAGCGACGGCTGGTGCACGGACGCCCCTCTCAAGTCCTGGTACGGGGTGATGACGAATACGTTCAAGGGGGAGGAGCACGTCGTCTATCTTCATCTCCAGTATCTCGGGGCGCGGGGGGAGATTCCATCTGCCATCGGGAACCTTCGCCACCTTCGCGAACTATGGATTACCGGGAATCCCGGCATCACCGGAACGATTCCGTCCTCCATCGGGAACCTCACGGACCTGAAGGACCTCTCCATCAGCGGGACGTCCATCGGAGGCCCCATCCCGGAGGCGATCCATGGCCTGCGGAAACTCGAGATACTCGGCCTGGACGACAACCTCCTCGAAGGGGACCTGCCTGACTGGCTCTCCGACATGCCCGCGCTGTACAATTTCGGTTTCTCGCTCAACTGTTTCGACGGACAGATCGACCCCGCCCTGACGGAGACGACCTGGTGGAAGACTCCGGACTCCATGACCGGAACCCCCATGGGGATGGAGAACCTACTGAAGGGACAGAAGAAGGGGCACAGGCTCTGGCTATAGGTGAATGCCGGAGAAATGAAGCCCGGGATGTAGGAACAGCTATTGGAAATGAGTTGAAAAGAATTTTGCTATGGTTCGGATATTGTCTGAAATTGAAAGTGCCACTTTGGATTTTAGACTTTTTGGTGTCGGACTGAATCCTACAGCAGCTCCGTCAGTATTCCCAGTTCAAGCGCTTCCTCGGCGGTCATGAACCAGTCCTTCTGCCGCCGGAGCACCTCGTTCAACTGGTCCTCGGTGATGCTTGTCTTCTCCCTGATGATTCTGAAGAGCATGTCGTTGATGCGGGATGCTTCGGCCACGCTGTCCTCCATCTCCCTGAGGGTGCCTATGGAGAGTCCCTTGACCTGGTGGATCATAAAGGTGGTGTTCCTGTAGGCCTTGCGCACTTTCGCGCCGAGGGCGACGACAACCCCCATGGACATGATCTTTCCCGAGCAGATGACCTCGACGGGGGTCCCGGAGGATTCGATCACGTCATGGAGGGCCATCCCGTCGTAGCAGGCCCCTCCTCCGGTCGAGAGGAAGAATTTGATCGGGGACAGTCTGGCCGGTGAAGGGTCCTGGCCGTTCTCCACGGCCCATCGGCGGCATTTCTCCACGTAGTCCCTGTCGGAGAGGTTGATCTTGACGATCTCCCTGATGGCGTTCTCCACGGTCGCGGCCTTGATCTCCCCGAAGAAGGTAATCACTTTTTCCTTTTGCTCGAGCTGCTTGATTTCCATGTGCTTGTCCTTTATTCATGGACAAAGGTCGCGAGCGGTTCGGCAAGAATCAGGCAGAAGTAGTTTTTTGAGCATCGGCCGATTTTTTGCCGATGCTTTTGCTATCTTTGCAACCAGCTATGGCAAAGAACTACTTCAAATCTTACATCTGGCTGCTGGAGACGCTCCAGAGCAGGGGACCGCTGACGCTGGCTCAGATAAGGGAGCTGTGGAGGCGGAGCTCCGTCAATGACGAGGGAAAGGATCTCCCCGCCAGGACGTTCTCCAACCATATCGGCGCCATCGCCGACATCTTCGGGATCGACATCGTCTGCGACCGGCGGGACAACACCTACTACATTGAGAATGACGGGGACTTGGACGGGAAGGGAATCCGTTCCTGGATGCTCGATGCCCTCAGCCTTAATTCGCTCCTCAACGAGAGTGCCGGCATGAAGGAACGGGTCTTTTTCGAGGACGTTCCTTCCAGCCATCAGTTCCTGACCACGGTCATCCAGGCTATCCGGGACGACCGGAAGCTCAGGGTGAGGTATCAGGGATACAGGATGGAAAAGGAAATGACCTACGAGCTGGATCCGTATTTCATCCGCGAGTACAAGCGCCGCTGGTACCTGTATGCCCACAAGGACTACGACAAGGACTTCAAGCCCCATATGTACGCCCTGGACAGGATGATGGAAGTTGAGGTTCTCCCCGACACCTTCAAGATGCCCGACAACCTGGATGCCAGGGCCTGGTTCAAGTCGCTTTACGGCGTACGAAAGTACGATGACATGAAAAGCCGGCAGGTCCTCCTCAAGGTCTACGGAAGGCAGGTGCGTTATTTCCGGTCCCTTCCGCTCCACAGTTCCCAGGAGGAGGTCGAGAAGCACAAGGGCTTCAGCGTGTTTTCTTACAATCTCGCTCCGGACTTTGACTTCAAGCAGGATGTTCTGTCCTTCGGGGATGCGGTTGAAGTGCTGGAACCGATGTCCTTAAGAAACGCAATGAGAGAACAAATAGCAAAACTGAGTGAATTATATGGATGCAAATAAGTTATTGAAGGAGAGGTTGACTGAATGTGGGCAACCATTTATCACTGACCTGATTTGTGAGCCTTCGGAAGCGCAATTGCAAGCGCTGAAAGAAGGTAGCGGTAATCCTGAGGCGGAAATGCGGCGGATTAATTCTTCTGCTGGTTTGGCCGTCAATTTCTGGCGTGCATATGAGCTATGCCATCCGGGTTGCACTGTGGAGTTCGAGTGGCGGAAGCGGAGGCCATTGAGATACGGATGTCCAGCCAACATCGATGTCGTAGTCAGAGAAAACAAGACGATCACGTTCATCGAATCCAAGTTCCTGGAGCCTTATTATTTGGAGAATGAAACTCCTAATGAATCATATTTTCAGGCAGTAAAATATTCCAAAAACACCAAGGATTCCCCGCTTTCGTGGATAGAACTGTTCTCAAAGGCCAAAGACTTCAAGTATTACAACGTCACGCAGCTTTGCCGGCATTTGCTGGCCATATCCAATGATATGTGGAAGAGCCCCGGGTTCTATGAGGATAAGAATGTGAAACTATGTAGCATTACGTGGGATATGCCGGACGGCTTTACCGATATCTTTGATGACGAAGTAGTATCAGAGTTCGCTATTAGGAGAAAGATCATTCGGGAAGAAGCCGACAGGTGTGCAATACTGCTGAAAGATTTTATCTCTGAGCATCTTGCATTTCAGAACCTTGATTTTGAGACTATCAAGTACAATGATATCATCGGACAGCTTGAGAATTCCCCATATTATTTGAAAATCAAGGAGCAGTATTACTTGTAGCTCCGATAGCTGGTTTTAGACAGGTCCAGATACGAGGTCCGCGTTATCAGATAAGATTTCGGCTTCGGCCATATTTTTGCCGAAGGTGCGGCTATTTTTGCCGAAAAACTTTAGATATGGCAGAAATCTTTCTTGAAAACCCGGATTACCAGAACGGAGTAATCAGTTTCATAGGATACGACGACGAGGAGGCCGTCCTGCCCCGTGCCGCCGAGATCGTGACGGAATTCCTGAACAAGTGGAACACCAATGTGGTGTTCATCTCCCTGACCGGCCGCGGCGAGGCCCTGAAGGCCCTTGTGAAGAACGAGTCCAAGGTCGCACGCCTCTACACGGTGGACCAGAAGAACCCCGATCCCGACGTCATCCTCCGCAAGGCCCGCGGGATGGTCAACCGTCGCTTTGTCCGTGCCGTCGTGCTGGAAGGGATTCCCCTCAGCCCCAAAACTGTAGAAGAGTGGGGGAAACGTTTCAAACGCTGGACGCTCACTCACCAGGTCATTGTCGGGGTGATGGATGAATAAGTGGTCTAGTCCAGAATCATGGCCCCATTTTGTTGTAAGGACGATTGAGTTTTCCTATCTTTGCTACGGGACCGCATATCGGAAATGAGACTACTGATATGATTTGGCGGCACCGGACAACCGGCAGTCAGTCCAAAAGGGCTGGCTGCCTTTAACACTGAAACTATGAACATCCTCGTCATCAACGGAAGCCCCAAGGGGAGCAATTCCATCACGCTGCATACCTGCCTGTACCTGGAGAAGAAATTCCCGCAGCATCGGTTCGTCTATCTGGCGGCTGGCCAGAAGATACGTTCCCTGGAGAAGGATTTCTCTCCGGCTCTCAAGATGCTCCGGGAGACGGAGCTCGTCATCTTCTGCTATCCTGTCTACACCTTCCTGGTGCCGTACCAGATGCACCGGTTCATCGAACTGATGAAGGATTCCGGGGAGGATTTCTCCGGGAAAGTCGCGACGCAGGTATCCACCTCCAAGCACTTCTACGACATCACCGCCCACCGGTTCGTCAAGGACAACTGCGCCGACATGGGCATCCGCTGCCTGGAAGGCCTTTCCGCCGACATGGACGACCTTCTGAAAGAGCAGGGACGCTCTCAGGCGGAGGACTGGTTCGATTTCACGCTGTGGCAGCTGACCGGACCGGCGGCCGCGCCCGTGACGGAGAAGAAGACGGAAAGGCGCGCTGTCATCGTCGCGGACCTTCTCCCCGGAGATGACCGGCTGAAGGGGATGATCGACCGGTTCGTATCCGTGTTCCCCTATGAGTGCGACGTCGTCAACATCGAGGACTTTCCGTTCCAGGGCGGATGCATCAGCTGTTTCAGCTGTGCCGCGACGGGGAAGTGCGCCTACAAGGACGGCTTCGACGACTTCCTCCGGAACACCATCCACAAGCACGACGCCATCCTCTACGCTTTCCGCATCAAGGACCATTCGATGGGCGCCCGCTTCAAGATGTACGACGACCGGCAGTTCTGCAACGGTCATCGCACCGTGACGATGGGGACGCCGTTCGGTTACCTGGTGGAAGGGGAGTACGCGAAGGAGGAGAACCTTCGGCTCCTGCTGGAGGCCCGCGCCCAGGTGGGCGGCAACTATCTAGCGGGCGTGGCGACCGACGAGACCGATGCCGACGCCGCCGTCGACCGCTTGGCGGCGACGCTCTGCCGGGCGATGGAGACCCGATACACCCCGCCGCAGAACTTCCTCGGTGTGGGCGGAATGAAGATCTTCCGGGACCTCATCTACATGATGCGCGGCCTGATGCGGGCCGACCACAAGTTCTTCAAGAGCCACGGCCAGTACGACTTCCCCCAGAAGCAGTGGAGGACCTCCTGGAAGATGTATCTAGTTGGCTGGCTGATGAACAACAAGAAACTGCGGGCAAAGGCTGGAAACAAGATGACCGAGGGGATGATAGGTCCCTACAGAAAGGTGCTGGATTAGCGTGGTCCTATGAGAGCTCTTTCTTTGTCAACGGATGGGAAGGTACTTTTCTTTCATGCACCTTTCTCGCGGTCGCTCCGTCCCCGGATTTGTCTGCTATCCAGAATAGGAGGTTAGGACTCGTGTCCCTTATCTGGGTGAAAGAATGAAGACGTGCCGACTAGGGGCCCGTAGCGGGCAGGGGGCATCAGGCTGTGCGCCCCAAAGGTTCCGATTATTGCGCGTTCCGTTTTATTTCGTATTTTTGAGAGGTATAAAACAAGATGGAAATGGACAGAAGACTCATTAATTGGGAGCATGACAGAAAAAAGCGCAAGCTGAGCTTGACGCAGGCCACAATCCAAATGGTGGTTTATTATTCTTCTGAAGACAGGAGATGGTATACGAGTTTTGACCCAGGCATGCAGGACATCATGATAAAGTCCGGTAGAGTTAAACTAACTGATCTTCCAAAGAGGAAAAGCGTTGAACACTCTTTCAGTTTTTGCCTGGAAGACAAAAATGAGGTTCTCTTCTTGAAAGATGAATCGGGCCATTTCGGTTTTTTTACCATGGCATTCGATGGCCTGTATTATTGCTCTGACCGAGGCGGGTTCTGCTACAAGTCTGCTCGTTTCTATTTTGACTCCTGGACATGTCCCCTTGAGAGTTCTGTCCATTATTTGACCACGGAGAATCTAAATGGCCAATGGGCCTTGATAAGGATATGTTGTCCGCAACGCTATGACAGGAATCATCGGATCAGGTCCATTAATTTGGGCGTGGAACGAAAATGTATAATAAAGGGTTGTGGCTCTGAGCAGGAAGCGTTGGCATACCTCGTTTCGTTGGGCGGTCCGGACTTCAAGGATGCCAAACGGTATATTTCGTATGATTTGACTGACGGCAACAGCCAGAGTGTATATGAAGCGTTGTATCCAGACCAGATCAACAATCGTGGTGCTTTTATGATTGATGGCAATGTAATGGAAGTCTCTGAATTCTTCAGTATTGACAGCTCAAACTCTTGGAGGCGTTGTTCGATAAGTTTATGGCCGACGTCCCAGTTGAGACAGGCTTGGCATGTGAATGATAACAACGCCTTGTTCTTGCAGGTGCAACGACTATGTTCTTCGCGAAACGGCGAAGGGATCGATCTTGAGTTCCACAAGATTTTGCAAGACTTTGCTGTTCAGAACGGAATCAGATACTGGATTCGGATGGAAGAAGAGAGCAGAGATTATCCTGAATAGCTGCTTGGGCGTTAGCCTCCTTCCCTTTGATCTTCAGAGCTGTTGATGTCACTCTGTCTGAAGTTCAAGATGGTAGACGCGTTGCTCGGACCAAAGACAAATCTGGGCAAAAAGAGAATAGATAGATGGTTTTACGGCAGGAATTCCAGATGGGACTCCTGCCGTAATCACGATCATCTAATGTGGGATTTGTCAAGACTCTTCTCCTCAAGTAAAGTCATATTGATTGAAGTCAGAGGTCCGGGTTGCCTACTGTCCAGGTCGAGGAGCCGTTGAGGGTAAGGTCGACGAGATTCGTGTTTCTGTCCCAGCTCCAGACCTTCCAGTCATAATTGTGATCCCCGTAGAAGACCATCTTGTAGCTCTGGTTGTCGTTCTCGTTCCCCCGGTATTGATACTTGATGTTCATGTCCGCTCCCCGGAGATAGTCACACCGGTTGAACGGCGTGAGGTAGCCGTAGATCGTCGTGGGCGTGAACGTCCCGTTGTAGCTCAGACCCGGCTGGTCAGACGCGAACGTGTCCATCTTGTAGGCGATGTTCACCTGTATGCGCTTCGGGATGGCCAGCCGCTCGTAGGTCGTGCCCAGCCGGACGTTGTGGTCCTTCGTGAGATAGATGTTCGCCCCGAGGCAGGCGTCCTCTATGGATGTGTACGGCGCATACGACGCCACGCGGTCGATCTTCGCCCCGCCCTGAAGGTCGGTGTCCGGGACGACCGTCGTCGAATAGGAGAAGCTCTGGTCGAGCGTCTCGTTCTTCCAGGAACCCATCCATGAGTTCAGCCACTCGATGTAGCTGGTGACCTTGCCGCTGACCGTGACGTCGAACTTCAGCTTAAACGGGTTCCACATCATCATCCTCAGGTACTGCTGCCCGGCATAGGGCGCGCCCCCTAGGTCGTCGTAGTATTTGTAGCCGTAGTACTTGAACATGACCTGGAAACGCTGGTAGAGCACGTGGCAGTCGACGCTGGCGGAGACCAGCCCGTCCGTGGACTGCACGGTGATGGTGACGGGGTCGTTGAAGTATGTGTCCTCGATCGTATACGAATAGCCGTCGAAGGTGTCGTCGTAGTCGGACGCCTTGACCTTCCTGTTGACCCAGAAGTCGATCCTGGTGTAGGTGTCGTTCATCCTGGTGGTGGACCAGGAGAGGTGGGGCCGGACCGACGGGCTCGCGCTGGCGGTCACGGTGTACTGGATTCCGGGGCTGGACTGCCTGATGAAAAGGGACTGCTTGAACCCGTACATGAGATGGAACGACTTGGCGACGTTGCCGGAGGGGGTCATCGAGGAGATGGTGTTGGTCCCCGCTTCCGGATAGACGAATGCCAGTCCGCCTGTGACCTCGGGGTCGTCGGGGTCCACGCGCCAGTCCTCGTCGCGGACCATGTCGTTCGTGAAGTTGTTGTTCAGCACGAAATACGTCGCCCGCTCGACGTCGAAGTTGGAGGCGTCCTTCCCGAGATAGGCGCGGTAGATGTTGTTCTCGTAGGTGGCGGTAGGCGTCTGCACTTTCGCCGTCATCTCGATGTACGAGGCGAGGGAACGCTCGGACGTGGAGGAGATGCGGCTCGGGATCTTGTTCTTCCACGAGGCGTTCCCAGGGATGAGGTCGCCCCGCATGTTCTCCAGGAGATAGAGCGGGACGGTCTCCCCGGCGTTCAGCAGGGCTATGTCATCGCTGCTGAGGTTGGCGGCGTCCCCGTCCATCACGACCGTGGCCTTGCTCCCGGGGGAGAAGGGGTGGATGTCGCGGGGCGCCTGCTTGACCTGGACTCCGGTGAAGGTCATCTTCGTGTACTGGAGCTCCTCCGTGTTCATCTTCACGTAGAGCGTGTGGACGAGCCGGTCGAGGTAGAACGTCGACCCGCTCGAAGCGGAGAAGTTCGCCATGGTGTTCGCCATCGGGAAGCCGTTTGACTGGATGGTGGAGAAGTAGTTCGAACGTGAGCCGTAGTCGACGTGCACGGCGGTTCCCATCTCGGAGAGTCTCGTGCCTGAAGGGACCTCGACCTTGCCGACGTTGGCGAGGAGGAGGAGCGTGTACTTCTGGGTCGCGGAGGGAAGCGTTACGGCGAAGCCGCCCGCGTCGGGGAAGTACTCCTGGCCCACGAGGGCCCCGTCCCGGAAGAGGTAGTAGTTGACGTTCGACACCCGGGTGAGAGCGGACGAGGGATGGGTCGTCCTCGTCCCGGGATCCGCATCCCCGGTCTCGGTGTCGAGCGGAGCGCAGTAGAGGGTGATGGGGACGCGTACTCCGTCCCCGTCGGGCTGCGTGTTCACGGGCGGCTCCTTCTCCACGCAGGCGACAAGTCCCGCGAGCAGCGCCGCCGCGGCGATCGATTTCAGTGTTGGTCTGTTCATGGTATTCGGTTGTTTGAATGGATCAGTCGTAGGTGTTGTCGGCCTCGCCCTCGTCGGAGTCGTCGTTCACGATGAAGGAGGATCTGGCTCCCTGGAGGACGGTGCAGGCGACGGCGGCATCCAGCCCCTCGAACCAGATGTAGCCCCTCCTCTGGGTGGAGGTCCCGTTCGCACTCTTCCAGTAGCCGGTCACTTGTCCGGTGCCGGGGTCATAGGAACTGACGTAGAGCTCGCCGCCGCTTCCCCTGACCGTGATCTGGCTTAGCGGGACGTTGCCCCCGACGACCCTGACAGTGAAGGCGCTAGAGGATCCGTATTCGTTCCACTGCCTGGTGACGGTGGTCGGCGAGATGAGGATCTCCGGCTCCACGATGTCCACGTGTACGACAGCCCTGTGCCTTCCGTCCATCGTGTGGTAGACCACCTCGCGCGACTGGTAGTAGAGGCCGTCGTCCAGCGGGATGGATATCTTCTGGACCGAGAACGCCGGGCCGTGGCTCGAATGGCCGACCTTGACGCCGTCCCCGGCCGAGATGAGGGAGCTGTTGGATGCAGCCGTCCGCCCGTCGAAAGAGAAGGTCCAGCCGTACGTGGCGTGCGGATAGGAACCGCCGACGGAGGTCGGTGAGAAAGACGCCCCGGAAGGGGAGTAGAAGACGTAGAAGGGATAGTCCTGCACCCCGGGTGGAAGGGGAAGCCGGATCTCGTCCGAGAAGCCTCCGCCGGAGGTCCCGGACACCTGGATCAGCCGCGAGTCGGACCAGCCGTCGCTCCGCTCGACCATCCAGTTGCCGTCGATGAACATCCCGTCCCAGGTCAGAACGAGGGTGATGTCGTACCGCTTCCCGCCCTCGAGGTCGAAGTTCCTCGCGGGGTCGGCGCCCGGGAAGAAGCGGTAGGTGAGCGCTCCGGAAACGCCGTCCTTACCGCCGACCTTCGTCCCTTTGAACTCCAGCCAGGTGCAGAGCGCCGAGGCGCCCTGTCCGCTGAGCGCGGCGTTGGAAAGGCTCTTGTCGAGCGTCCCCGCTCCCTGCCCGAGGAGCGTTCCCTGGCAGTTCTCGGGGACGTAGAGGACGACCGTCTCCGAAGGGGTCGCGAAGGCGTTCCCGGATAGGTCCGCATAGTCCGTGTCGCCCGTGAAGAGCTCGGACGCGCCTTGCGCCCGGCTGCCGCCGGAGGCGAACGGACGGAGGGTGCGGGCGGCGTTCTTGAGGCGGACCGTTCCGTTCCTGAAGGCCTGGTTGTCACCGCCGGACGCCATCCCGCCGTGGTCTACGGTCAGCAGGAGCTTCGCCATCAGTCGCCGCACGTTGATGCTGGCCGTGGAGGCTCCGGCCGATATGGCTTTCTTCCCGGCCATCGGGATGCCCTTGGAGGAGACCGACGAGTAGGAGGGGATGGCCCAGGACACGTTCCCGACTCCGGACTCCGCGTTCGGCGCCGAGCTCCTCAGGTCCCCCATGTTCACGAAGAGATAGAGGGTGTGTCCCGTCTCCCTCGAGAGGGAGATGGTGAAGGATCCCGTCGAAGAGTAGTATTCGGCAGTCTCCAGGGTGCCGGCGGAGGTGTACGCAAGGACGGTCACGTCGGTAATCTTCTTCTCGAAGGCGTCCGTCGAGGGGAGGACGCTCCTGGTGTCCGGGGAGAGGGATTCTCCCTCCACGGACAGGACGACCTCGCAGTCCGGGCCGTCCGCACGGGCGGCGGGTCCGTCCTTGGCGCATTCCGCGAGGAGCAGAGGGGCGGCAAGCGCGGCAAGTATGAGGTTGGTTCTCATGGTTCGCATGGTGATGAGCGGATATTACAATTCGGAGTCGTAGGGGTCGGAGTCCCCCCACTTCTCGATGACGATGTTCGGCTCGCTGCCTCCGTAGTCCATCCCGATCCAGATGTCGTCCAGGTCTTCGGAAAGCCAGCTGTATCCCGACCTCAGGATGTACTCCCCGACGGGGTACTCGTCCATCTTCTGCCCGTCCAGCACGAGGTCGATCGTGAGGGAGCCGTCCCCCTGGCGGGGGACCCGGAAGACGTAGGTCCCGTCCGGGAGCCGGTCGAGGGAGCAGGACCATGCGCCCGCGTGCGGGGAGCAGTCCGTCAGGCGGAGCCCGTCGTACCGGCTGCGGAGGACGAGGGAATAGGGATATGGCTCGCCCTCCTTGAGGTTGTCTATCTTCAGGTGGACCGTCGCGAACTGCTTGTGGAGGACGGCCGTGTCCCGGGCGAACTCGCCGTTGCAGTTGACCAGGGCCCTGTGCGCCCAGAGGCTGTCGCAGGGCAGCCCGTCCGGGATGACGAGCGACTCCCCGGAGAGCTCCTGCACCTTCCTGCCTGCGAAGGCGGAGACGGTCACGTAGCCCTTGGGGACCGTGCGCTCGTACCCCTTGGGATAGTCCCTCACGTCGATCCCCTCCATGAAGACCGTCGTCGGGTTCCAGGCGGACACGGTGATGTTCCGGGCGATCCTCTCGCAGCCGCTGACGGCGACCTCGAGCCAGCACGGGCACTCGTCCCGGTCCTCCTTCACCGAGCAGGCCGCCAGGAGAAGGAGGGAGGCGGCTAGGGCCCCGGCGGTGTGCCATTTGTGATCCATAGGCGTATCGATTTGTTTCATCTTGAACGGCAGGGGGGAACCGACCCCCCGGACCGGATGGACCCCGGACCTCTCCGTGCTGCCGCGCCACATTAACCAAACAACATTTATGAAAGCAAACCAGAAGGTTTCGGCTAGATGGTCTCGTCGTACACCGCGCCGGCGGTCCATCCGTCGACGGTGATGGTGACGGCGATGCTGCCCTTGGTGACGGGCTTGTCGGGGTCGTCGGAGCCCAGTCCGGTGATGGTCAGGCCGACGGTGTAGGAGGTGTTGCGCGCGAGGGCGCTGTTCAGCACGACGGGATAGTACTGGATCTTGTTGTCCACCGTGGCGACGACGGTGAGGACCGTCTGCTTGGCGGTGAAGGGATTCGCGAAGCCGTCAGGGGCGACGGTGGAGCTGTTCGGGTAGGCGTAGAAGAGGTACGGCGTGGAGGGCGTGTGGGAGGCGCCGTTGGCCACGGTCTGGCCGACGCTCTTGTAGGTCAGCGTCTCGCAGGACGCCTTGTAGGTGCTGCCGTCGATGATGTGGGTGGTGTTGCGGGTGCTCTCGTCCTTGCGGCCGTCCTGGTTGTACCAGGTGGCCGGGGCGGCGTCACCGGCGATGTTCTGGTTGCCCACGACGTTGCAGAGGAAGACCCGCTCGATCTTCAGGGCGCCGTAGGAGGCGGGGAGCTTGTTGTCCACGCTCACGAGGGCGACGCGGGACGCGAGACGGCTGACGTGGAACGAACAGTCGACGCTGCCCGTGCCGGACACGGTGCAGGAGCCGTTGCCGGCCATCACGAAGCCCGTGGTGGCGGTGGTGCTGTTCGCGGAGAGGTCGACGGCCGTCTCCTGGAGCGCCGAAAGGGTGCTGACGGAGGAGAGGGAGGGGCCGTTGATCACGGCCCAGACGGTCTTCGTCCCGGCCGTGGTGGAGATGGTGCCGGTCAGGGACGTCCCGTTGTCCTTGTAGGCGGCGAGCTTGCCGTCGGAGTTGAAGACGAAGACCTGGACCTTGTTGACCTTGGTCTCGTAGGTCTGGGCGGTGGTGTACGCGGTGACGGCGCGGGTCGCGGGGGCGGGACCGTCCTCGGGGGTGAGACGGAAGGAGATGGTGCCTTCGGACTGGCTCTCCGGGTTGGAGGAGCTGCGCTCCTCGGGCTTGTTGCAGGCGGCCATCCCGACCAGGGTGGCGGCGGCAAGGAAAAGGAAGATCTTTTTCATTGATTGAATGGATTTGTTTGAGAATAAGGTTGCTAGGTGTTATTGTCTTGAGGGGGTCTGCAAGTCTTCTGAGAGCATCCTCTCCGCCTCCATCATGTTCTCCAGCCCCCTGAGCCTCAGGATGCAGTCGAGCCTGAGCCTGATCATGCGCGCGCAGACCAGGCCGAGGGCGATGCCCGGTGCGGAGAAGCCAAGAAAGGCGTATCCCGCGAGGGGAAGGCCGTCCCAGCGGAAAGGGTTCCAGACGGCGAAGACGCCGGCAACGACCAGGAGGAGGCAGACCAGGAGCATCTTCCTGAGGACCAGGGCGTGCTCTCTGACGTCCATCAGCATCGAGTTGATGCAGTAAGCGTAATCGGTTTTCATCTTCAGGTCAGCTATAGGTAGAAGTCGTACTCCTCCTGTTCGGGGGAGAGGTCGTCCTCCATCTGGATGCCGTCCGCCGGATCCGGCATCTCGCCGTCCTCGCACGGGGCGGTCCTGGCGATGGAACGGCGAACCTTCCCGATTCTCATCATCGACTTGACCGTGCCGACGAGGCAGGGCAGGACGCCCAGCGCAGCGGCGCCGAACAGCCAGGTGAAGCTCCGCCTGGCCAGGTCTTCCCCGAGGTCGAGCAGCATGATGAGAAATGCGCAGAACAGTGTGGCTATGAGCAGGAGCAGGATCCGAGAGGTGTTGGACACGCTTTCGTGCAGTTCCGTCAGGACCCGTTCGATGTCGTCTTCTTTCTTCATGGACATAAGTCAATAGAGGGAGTCTTCTTCCTTCGTGTCGTTGAGCCCGTAGCGCCGGATGAGCGCGGCGATCTCCGGGTCGAGGTTCCCCCGGTGGACGTAGGAGGGCTCCTTCGAGCAGGAGTGGAGGTAATGCTGGACCGCCAGCCGCTCGTCTCCGGAGCGGGCGTACAGGATCGCCAGCATGTAGTCCACCTGAGCCGTCCGGGGAAGGTCCTTGAGGATGTCCATCGCGGAGGCGTTGTAGTCCATGGCGCAGTAGGCCACTGCGGTGTTGTAGTCCCTGTACGGGCGGAGCAGGGTCACGGCCGTCTCGTAGTCCCGGTCCCGGATGGCCTGCACGCCCCGCATGTAGGCGGAGTCGAGCACAGTGGTGTGGAGGGTGTCCTTCACCATCCCCTTGCGGTGGAGGTGGAAGTCGAAGCGGACTGTCCGCAGGTAGGGGTAGACCTCCTCGCGGAGATACCGGTAGAATGGCTCCCTGGAGAGTGCGCCCTCGCGAGCGTCGGGGTCGCGTGTCCCCCGGATGCGTCGGTAGGCGTCCCGCTGCGCCTCCGAGAGGGTCGTGTCGGCCTCGATGATGGCGTCCAGGCGGATCCAGTTCTCCGGGTCGTTGTGCGCCAGGAAACGGATGTCAGGGGACGGGGCTCCGGAAAGGATGTTCCCGTCCAGGTCCATCTCGAAGCCGCGTTCGGCGGCGAGGGAGTCCCCGTAGTGCCTCATCCAGGCGCGGAAGTAGCGCGAGACGGATTCGCTCCGCCGCTGGGAGAGCGCCTCGTTCGAGCGCCAGGTCCCCTCCGGGGAACAGCTGGCGGTGACGACGATCGAGTCGAGGTCGAAGGTCTCGTTGCGCAGCAGCGACCGGAGGTTCTCCCGGATGCGTCCGATCTCCTCGGCGTTGTGACCGCGGGAGAGCTCCACGTCGTGCTTCCCGGCGGCGAACTCCACGTAACAGGCGGTGTTCGCCTCGACCCTGCGCTCCACGACCTTCTCGAGATACCGTTCCGAGGGGTCGACGAAGGCCGACAGGGAGCTGATGTAGAAGGTGAGGGGGGCGCTGCGGGGGACGGTGTAGATCTTCCGGTCCGACTCCCAGATGTCGCCCGAGAGGACGATGTCCACCTTGCGGAGCTTCGGCCGGGTGTTGATCGTCTGGACGTAGTTGTAGATGAAGTCGCCGTTCACGGCCTGGATGACCGTGTCGAGACGGAGCCCGTCGGTGACGATGGGGACCTTGACGTACTTGCGGTACATCTTCCCGACGCGGGCCTTGCGCCGCTCGTTGATGCCCCGGGCCCACTTGTTCGTGTAGTGCTCGACGGCCTCCCGCTCTGTGACCCCGTAGACGGTGGCGAACTCCTCGTCGGAGACCTCCGTGGAGTCGGTCTTGAAGGCGTATAGCTCGGGTATGTTGCGCCGAAGGAAGATCTCCAGCTGGCCGATGTTGATGAACTTCGTCGTGTCGGACACGATCGAGGCGAGGAACCTCTCGTACTGCTGGTAGCCCTTGAGCTGCGCCCTCCGGTACTCCCTGCCGGTGATGATGACGGGGTCGAGCCGGATGCTGTCCTCCAGGACGTACATGTCCGGGTAGAAGCGGAGCTGCCACTTCCCGTCCTGCATCGCCTCGGGAACGACGACCTGGAACTCCAGGTCCACCTTCCCGTGCCGTTCCGCCACGTTCCGGAAGCGGGCCGTGACGACGGCCGCGTCGAGCGTCTCGTTGGCGACCATCTCTCCGCCCTCTTCCCGGACGGCCTTCATGATGTAGACCTCGCGCCCCTCGGGGTCCTCGACCCTGAGGGTGTCCCGGTGCGCCACGGGGACGGCCAGGTCCGCCGTCCGGGGCTCGTCCTTCGCCAGCCGGATCATCGCGCCGAGCGACTGCTCCTGCAGGCGCTGCACCTTGGGGGCTGGGCCGCAGGCGTGGGCGGCGAGGACTATTGCCGCCACGGCCATGGCCAGGACAATGGTATGCCGCTGTGCCGCTTCCATCTCAGAAGATCCAGATGAGGGAAAGGTACACCTCCGAGGGGAGGACGAACCACTTCTGACCCGAGTCGGAGATCCGTCCGCATCGGGGGCAGTCGTAGACGGTGTAGGCGGTCTGCCCGAACCATCCGGCTGCGCCGAGGTCGAGGTTCAGGCGCTCGTGGAGCATGACGGTGTAACCGCCCGACAGGACGGCCCCGAAAGCGTCCCCCTCCTCCGTGCTGCGCGAAAAGATGCCTCCCCGGTTGTACTCCTGGTACTGCGCCGCTGCGCCCAGCCACCAGCCGGAGTAGACGTACCACGGCCACCAGCGTATCCCGGCCATGTAAGTCTGGTGACGGTTCTGGAGCTGGGTCTCGGCGTCCCTGGTGTTGAAGGTCCAGGGGTTGACCCGGGCCTCGGCGTTCAGGGTGACGCGGCGGGACACGGCGACGCTTGCGTTCGCGTTCATCGTCCCGAGGGAGAGCCAGTCTGCGGCGTTCGTCCCGACGGAGTAGCGCTGGGCCCGGGCGGGACCGGCGGCTAACAGCAGGATGGCCGCCAGGAGGATAGTATGTATGCGTGTCATCTTTTTTCCTTTGGAAACCGGTCGCATCTCGCGACGGGACCGGATGGGGGTTTCAATTCTATACATATGAAACATGAAAAGCTTTCCTGTCAGAGGACGCTCACGGCGGAAGGGGAGGCCCCGTTCACGGTGAGCGAGGGATAGACGGTCTGGACGGCGCCCCTGGAGCGGAGCCAGGTCTGCTCGGCGTAGGTGTACCTGACGGGGAGGCCCGAGCCGCTGGACGGCGATATGGTCACCACGGTCTTCCCGGCGTAGACGCCGAGGGAGTGGACCGAGATCGACAGCGTCACGGAGGTGACGTCCGCGTGGAGGGTCCTGCGGTTCCCGTTCCCGATGGCGTTCGCCGCGTCTTCGCGGGTGTTCGCGTAGATCTCGTCCATGAGGCTCTTGAGCTTTCCTCCGTCGACCTGCTCCGGGTTGATGCCCGGAGTGACGCGCGCGGTAGCCTCCCCGGTTACGGTGAAGGTCTCCGTCTCGGGGTCCGCTATGCCGAAGAAAAGCGGATGGCGGGCCGTGATGGAACCCTTGACGGTGATGTCGACCGTGATGTCGAAGGCGGTGTCGAGGGGGTTGTAGGCGGACTCGAGCATGAGGCGCCCCGTGAAGTCGTTGTAGGAGAAGGCGAGGGCCGTCTGCCGCCGCTGGGGTTCCGTGAAGGAGAGCCGGGTGGACTCCGACCCGAGAGAGGAGCGGACGTCCACCTTCAGGACGTGCTCGCCGGCTACGAGGTAAGGCATCTCGAAGGTGTAGGACTCGCTCCGGGCGAAGTCGACCGCCATCGAGCCGTCGAAGGTGTTGGACATGTACTTGATGCCGGTCAGCAGCTCCCCGTCGAGATAGAAGGTCACGTCGTAGGTCGTGACGGACGGCCCCATCCGGTTCGTGAGGATGACCCTAGAGAAGTCCAGGTTCGCATCCGTGTCCATCCTGATGCCGATGCCGTTCTGGCTCGTGTCCGGCAGCTTGAGCGTGTAGCTCCGGGAGACCCCCTCGCGGGAGAACTCCATGTCGAGCGCGTGCTCCTTGTCCGGGGCGAGGGAGGGGAGCAGGCAGATGAGCGTGGCCTTCGCGCTCATGGCGAGCTCCTGGCCGGATTCCACCGTGCCCCCGCCCGTGGAGGAGAGTTTCACGAGCGGGTCGCCGTCGACGAGGTAGGTGAACAGATAGTCGCCGTCCTCGCCTTCCGCCAGGGAGAGGCGGAGGGTGTATGCCATGTACTCGGCGTTCCAGGCGATCTCGCTGCCGATCTCGAACCCGAGGTCCTTGAGGGGGACCTTGCTGTCGAACTGGGAGCAGGATGCCAGGGCGGCGACGGCGCCGAGTGCGAGCATATGTTTCCTGAATGTATTCATGGGCTTAGAGGTTGATCCGGATTCCAATTGAGGCGCTGAGATGCCAGAGGTCCGTCTTGAGGGAGGAGGCGAGGGTGATGGGGGACTGCACCCCGAGGACGACGGCCGTGCGCCGTAAGGGGAAGACCTCGATCTCCAGGGCGGGCTCTGCCCCGTAGACGAACTCGACCTTCGGGAATTCCGCGGAGAGTTCTTCGGGGAGTTTCCGGAAGACCTCGTAGTGGTTCAGCCCGAGGCATGCACCGGCGCCGACATAGATGTTGAACCGCCTCCCGTAGGATCCGAACAAGCGGTACATCCAACTTCCGCCGAGGCTCCACAGGATGTGGTCGAACATGACGGGGTTCCCTTCCTCGTCGAGCACCTCGGCCACCTTCTGGTTCCAGTCCACGGCCCGGACCCCGGCCTTCCAGTACGAGTGCAGAAGATACTGCCCTCCTTCCAGGCTCAGGCCACCCGAGGGTACGGCATATCCGGACGCATATTGGTGGATGCCGACGAAAGCCTTGCCTGAAGAGGTCCTCTGGGCAGATGCGGACAAACTGTTCGCGATTATTAAAATGATAGCGGCTATACAAGTAAATAATACACGCTTCATAATCACTTTTGTTTGATTACGGCGGCAAAGTAAAGAAAAATATTTATAACAACAAAGAAAAGTGTAACTAATATGGAAAATATTTATTACATTTGTGGCGAAATGGTTCTTTGACACATCGGTGATGGTCCCCATCCCTGCCTCCGTTTCGGGGGCCTTTGGCCGTTCCAGCGGGCGTCCCTTGGACGCAGAGGGAACGGCCCCTTCCCGAAACTCCCTGGTTTCCTGGAAACGGCGCTTCCGCCCGAGGGTCCGCCCCTGTGGGGCCCGGCTTCGTCTCCAGGAAAGGGCGGCATCGCTCCGGGCTCCTCTCTTCAATACGTCGGGGGGACGGAGACGTATTGAAGAGCTCCGCCCTCCGCTGGGGCCCGGGGACCAATAGTCGGCCATAAGTATTCAATCCCACTCAACCCGCAGCTTCCTGAGGCGTCCGTTCGGACTCCCGGCTGCAATTCAACAATATCCTATAAGCTATCATTCACTCCGCCCCCGTCGCGAGACGCGGGCGGTTTCTCTTTTTTCGTGAAATATTGATTATTTTTGTGTCGGAGAAACCTTGATTCTTTAATTTGCTTCGTTCTGAATATGATTGATGACAACTATCAGGCTCGGATAGAGGTGCTTAAGAAAGTATCAGCCTTGGATCTTCCCGCAAAGATTCTGGAGTTTGAACTTACTGATGGGCAATCAGCATTTGAAATATTTGATAAGCTCAGTGCGCAGTTCGCAAAGGAGGACTTTTTGGAAAACGTTGTGGAACCGACATTCTGCGCAATGATTGATGGCATCCTGGATATGTCGTGTTTTAAGGGCGTCACCCGAAAACTTGGGCTCACCGCCCAGCGGGTCTTGAAGGAATGTAAGAGTTTCAGCTATGACGGGCGGATGTCCTACTTGATGCCGGACACACAGACAGAAGCCCGGAATTATGTCCATCAGGCTGAGGCTTGGAAGAATGAGCATCGCAGCACATATGACCGAAAGAAGTATGAAAACGTACCTGCGATGAACAGGTATAAAGAGAGGAGGATACAAGAGAACGGTGGACGTGTCAACATGGAGGATGAGTATCGAATGACGCGGGATATTTCCGCTTCACGAGCTGGGGCTGATAAGCGTCGGAATGATCCGAAGTTCAACTATGTGGCGGAGACGGATCATATCATCCCTTTGAAAAAGGTATTCGACCAGGTGCAGTCAAATAGCGCTCTGTCTGATGACGATATTTTCCGAATTGCAAACAGGGACTCCAATTTTGCCGTGACCGGACGCCTGGTGAACAACCCGAAAAGGCAGATGTCCAACTCGGAGTTCATAGCGAGACAAGAAACGCTGAAGGCCGAAGGGAAGCCATACGTCGAGTTGTCCGAGGAGCAGAAGAGGAATATGATCCGGATAGAGATGGAGGCACAGGACGCATTGAACAAGAGTATCAACAAGATGGTCTTGGATAACCTTTCCGGAAGAGGTCCGAGCAATAAAAAAGCATTCCAGGATGCAATCAAGAAGGAAAGGGCCCGATTGGGACGCGAATTAACCCCCGATGAGTCAAACGCCGTAAGGCAGAGATGTGCGCTTGAGAAGGCTCGGGGCATTTATATGGATGCGGGAAAAAGGGCTGTGGGACAAGGGCTGCTGTATGCTATGGGTAATCTGATGCTCCTGATCATGAAACCCCTGTACTTCGAGTTGAAGGACGGATTTTTCAACGGGTTTATAGCGGGTGTGTATGCCGGGAGCGCGAAGGAGGCGTTTGCCGTGCGTTTTGCCAGGGTCGGGGATTATGTCTTGGAGCAGTTGAAGAGTATTGAGTTCTACCTCGGTAATTTCATTGAGTTCGTGAAAACCTTGGTGTCAACGCTCATTGAGATTCTTCTGAATATGTTTGTGGGGCTGTTTAAGCAACTTCTGCGGGTAGTAAAGGAGGGTGTCAAAATCGTCATGCAGTCGTTCTCCATCCTATTTGGTCAACAATCCAAGAATATGTCTCTCAGCGAGAAAGGGGACGCCATCTTACATATTGTGGGCGGAAGCATCGTGACCTTGTGCGGAATCGCCATTGACACCCTCGGCTTGAAAAAGATTCCTGAAGGTTTCAGGACGCCCATCAAGACAATACTCACTGGCCTTGCGGGGGTTCTTGTCTTTTATGCAATCGACAAGGCGGACTTGTTCAATGTGGTGGAGGAAAGGAGGAATATGAGGTTACAGGAGGTCTTCGATCTGCGCAGCCGTGATGTTGAAGAAAGGGCAGCTGCGCTGACGGAGGCTGCAGCCGACTCCCTCCGGTCTACCAGTATTGCGCAGGCAAGGGTGTTCGGCGCCATCGGATCGGCCATAGAGAACCGGGAGTATGCGAGATTGTCATGTGAGTTGTCAGAGCTTTCGCAACTTCTGCTTGGCAGAACGATCGAACCATACAAACCGGGAATGAAATGGAATTCTTAAATACGGAATCAGATGAATAGGGTCTTTCAAAATGCTTATGTATCATCACCTCTGCAGGAGTCTCTCAAGAAAGGGGAGACCGTCATGTATAGTTTTTCTAATCCGGGTCGGATATCTGAAAGGGTAGCCAGCTTGAAAGAAAAGATTGGAGGGTTGAAATGGCCCAAATGGGACAAAGAAGGCTTCCAGAAAGAGCTGGAGCCATTCATATCTAGCCTGACTGAATTAGAGCAAGACTGTCACAGCTATCATGAGTCATTCCTGCAATCCGCGGTCGAGTGCACAGGTATCATCAACACCAGGAAGGGTTCTATCAAGAAATCTCTACGGATTCTACATAACAATTTGTCGGTCGGGGATCGCGGAACTTACAACCTTCCACAAGTGGAACGTTTCGATGCAAGAATAATGGATTATGGCAAACTGTTTGACGGTGTCGGCAAAAGCTTGACGTCTTTGAATCACCATATAGTTGTCGCTCAAGAGTGGGGAAAACTCTGGGACACGTTGTCAGTAAGTACAACCATTCCCAGCGCTGATCCGAGTCCTATAGAAGTATTCTTTCAATTTCTTGAAACTGCGGGAAAGCTTTACACCCTGGCCAAAGAAAAAAAGCATTGGAGAAAGGCCAAGGAAGAGTTCCAGGAGCTCAAAATCATTCTCCCCTCCATCTTGTCCGAGATGGAAGCTCGGCTCAAGCAGATGGATATGTTTGTTGCCGCTCTAGATAACGTCAAGGATATCTATGTATGGGTAGATGATGAGGTCGCTGCCTTCTTTGACCGGATAGTCAAGGAAACCGATTTCAGGAAGGGACCAATCAATGAAGTGGTGGACAAAGAGAAACTGGATGTTCTTTGGGTCTCCAATGAGTTGATGAGAGAACTTGCCGAGAAACAGGTCATCCCTCAGGATAATACAGCCGAGTCTTACATCAATGGCGTTTGTGAATGCAGTAACAACCTCACGTCAAAGAAGCTGGACTCTCCGAAAGAGTTGTTTTATCAAGAGCGGTATTAGAGTTCGTCCTCTACTTCTTCTCCTGTCATAAAAACTCATCCATTCCTTCCGGATACCTGAAGCGGTTATGACCTCCTTTTTTCTTTCCAATTATTTCAATTGTTTTAATTAAAATAATAATTATCTTTGCCAGCAGAAATAACTGTAACTATGGCAAAGGTTGAATACACCCCCCTGAATCTCCCGAAAGCGCTCGTCGAAGAGCTGAGGGTCTGGCGCCTGGCATTCTGCTCGGCATACGGCAGGACGGTCTCCTATGGCGAAATGATTCGCGGAATGCTTGATTCCCTGGAGGACAGCGACCCCGGTGTCGTCGATGAGCTTGGACGCATCCTCGAGAAACATCCGGAACTGCAGGACAAGATGGCCGTTTACACCAATGCCGCCGGACGGGAGGCGGAATTGCAATCATAGACACGGAAATCATTGGCGCGGATGGCACTTGAATTCGGCAGACTGATGACGGTTCCCCGGCCTCCTTGCCGTCAATCAGCTGGCCGGACAGTTTGTCCACAAAATGGACTTTCTGTCTCCTCCACGTGCCAAAAAGTCCATCCGTGATGCAATGGTCCGGCATTTGCCTTTTCCTAAGGCGTTCCGATAAGGAACCCGGACGGAAGGCCACGTAAGGACCCGAAACCGAAGAATGTTAAAGTGATTTTGTTATGTTACCTACGATTAGAAGGAATCAAAGCTGGTTGCCTGACATCTTCAACGACTTCTTCGACAACAGCTGGATGGAAAGAACGAACTATACCGCTCCGGCCATCAATATAATCGAAAACGAGAAGGAATATGACGTGGAACTCGCGGCTCCCGGTCTCACCAAGGAGGACTTCCAGGTCCATGTGGACGAGGACAACAATCTTGTCATCAACATGGAAAAGAAGGCAGAGAACCACGAGAAGAAACACCACGGGCGCTACCTCCGTCGTGAGTTCTCCTATGAGCAATTCCAGCAGATGCTCACTCTCCCGGAGGATGCCGAGGCCGACAAGATCGAAGCCAAGGTGGAACACGGGGTGCTGAACGTCCACATCCCCAAGAAGGACAAGGAGGAACTCCAGAAGGCCGTCAAACAGATCGACATCCAGTAACCTCTGGTTCCGCAGTCATGAGTTCAAAGGGCGCGACCACTCCGGCCGCGCCCTTGTTTTGTATTCCGGGCTTATTATAATTTGTAGAACCTTTCTTGTCATAGCGATCTTCTGCTATCCAGGACCGAAACGCAGAAGTCAATACCCCTCATCTCCGCACGGAGTTCGCGGCGTTTCTGGGGAGGCTCATCAGCACTTACCAGGCGCAGTTCGATGCTCTTCCGTCGGTCGAGCATCTCCTCTCTAGCTTTGTCGAAGTACATGCCGGCATCCAGAGCGAGTCCGCCGACGGGCTTGCCCTTGCATAAGAGCGCCTGTACCTGGGCGAAGAGCTTGTCCTGGAAACGATTGTAGGCGTCACGGTCGGAACAGAACTCAAGCATCAGGCCATATGCCTGGCGGAAGGCGCTTTCGGATATCGGAACGTAGTTCCTTCTGATTCCCGGCCTCCTTGAAAAGGAGTGGGAGACATCGATTGAGCAGTTCGTCATCCTGACGGAGTGTTCCAGGTGAAGGGACAGTTGTATGTGCGGCTTTTCATAGAAGGCTTCCAGCTGATAGCACTCGGAGTAGTCTTCGGTGTCAATGTAGTACTCCCCGCCACCTGGATCAAGACGCCTGAATGTCGCCATTGTCTGGTTGAAATACTGCAGAAAAACATCTTCCCGGACGCGGTTGACCTTATGGGTTTTGGTGGAGCGGGGGACCTGAACGGAAAAGCAGTCGGCCCTGCCGACGCATACTTCCATCGACGGGCTGAAGTCGGCCGAGTCGGAGACAATTATGATGAAATCCTTGCTGGCCTGATGCACTCCGGCATGGCCGTTCGACGAATTGGAGACGGGGCGCTCAATCCAGTAGTTGCTCTTTGTCATGGCTGGTTGTCATTTGTTCCTTGGCAAATATAACGGCTTTCTTGATAACGGATGCAGGCCATCATGATTCTCTGTTCGGCCTTATTGGGAGTGATCTTCCCCGGGCCCCCCGTCTCTCGACCGCAGGTAATCAACGAACTGCCGGTCCTTCTTCAGGAGAGTCCTTACGGCCGTGACAATCACCTCCGTGACCGTCAGTTGGATGTCCTCGTTAAGGCTTCGCCAGTGGACATAACGGGAGAGCGCCCTGTAATCTTCGGCGGGCATTTTCAAGTTCACATGAACCGGCATGGTGCTGTCTTTCGTTACGGCCCTGCGGCTTGCTCTTCCCTTCGGGACATCCGAACGTCCTGAAAGTCCGTCTCTGTCTTTTTGGATCGGACTACCTTTCTCATCGGTCTCCACCCAGGTCCCATCCGGCCCTTGAACCTTGAAGGTCCAGCCTCCCTCTCCGTCGGGAATCTTGAATACTTTCGTTTCCATCTTTCTTTATCATTGTAATAGTTTCACCTCATGAGCACGATATCGTTAGGTCAACTTGGGGCTTATGAACATGTGCTCCCTGGTCTGAACGGGGGCGGTATCTTGATGTCGAAATACTCCCATATCATCGGGTCAATGTGCAAATTTAATATAATTATAATCAAATAAAAATGCTTTGAGAATTGAAAAGATTTGATTTAATTTGCAAGGCTGCCAAAAACCCCGGCGGGGAAGATTCCTACTAAACGGGGAGTGCAAGGAGTGCAGTTGTGCCACAAAGCACAACCGCGTTTCCTCCCGGAAACCCTTGCGCGCCTGGAGGCGGACAGGGTTGCTGCCGTAGTTGCAACCGGAGCGTTTAATGAAAACAGGAGGCTATTCGATGTCGCCGGACCAGAAGAACAGTCATAAAATGAATCGAACTTGCACGGTGAAAGTCCGACTTACGGAGGACGAATACTCCCGGATGCGCTCCATCATGGAGACGGGAGGATATCCGACCGTGAGCTGTTATCTTCGGGAGATAATCACGAAAAAAAGGCTGCCGGGAAGACGGGAGAAAACGGTGGTCGATGACGCCCTCCTTCGCGAGAAGATGAACGTCCTGATTTATCAGGTGAACAAGATCGGCGTAAACTACAACCAGTTCGTCGCCACATATCAGCGCCAGTCCCGGCAGGTTCGTCCGGACGGGACTCCATATCTGAACACGCGTCTTCTGAACGAGCGAATGACCGCCTTGATGCGCTGCACGGAAGGACTCCGGGACGAGTTCGCCGTACTGCTGGATATCGTCAAGCGATACATCAATAACCCATCAACACAACCTTAATCCATCAACACAATGCAAAGAATCGAAATCATCGGCAACCTCGCGAAGGACGCGGTCCGCGTCGAGGGCCAGAACGGAGGGCATCCGTTCATGTCGTTCGCAGTCATCTGCAACGAGAAGAAGGGCGACAACGAGTACAAGAGCTCCTACGAGGTGACGGGACCCGTCACCGGCGTGCTGGACTTCCTGAAGAAGGGCAAGCAGGTCTTCGTGTCGGGCTACCCGTCAGCCAGGGCGTACCTGGGGAAGGACGGTCAGCCCGCCGCCCAGATGCGCATCAGCGCCCAGGCCATAGACCTGCTCTGAAAGGACGGTCCGGACTGGGACGTTCCCTTCCATTTTGACAAACTATGATCGTGGAGATCGAAAAGCCGCGCCTCTCGTGCAGGACCTCCCTCGACTACAACGAGGAGAAGGTCCTGCACGGGGTCGCCGAGCTGGTCGGGTATGCGAACATGGAGAGCACCGACCGGGAGGCCGTCTATGCACTTTTCGAACGGCATGAGAGAACCCGTCACCCGGTCAAGGAGTTGAGCTTCCACGCCTCCGTGAATCCCTCGGCCACGGACACCTGTTCCGAGGAACAGATCCTCGCTTTCATCTCCGCGCTGATGGATCACCTCGGATACGGTTCGCAGCCTTACCTCGTGTACCGTCATTTCGATATCGAGAGGGAGCATTACCATGTCGTCTCCGTCCGGGCGGATGCGGAGGGAAGGAAGATCAACAACTGGTACGAGAAACGCAGGGCATCTGCGTTCATGAGGGAAGTGGCCGCGCAGTACGGCTTCTCGGTTGCGGAGAAGGGGAGCCGCGTCGTTCTCCGGGAGAGTCTGGAAGGGGAGGTGGCCGGGGATGCGACCCGTTTCAATCCCGGGAAGCCGGTATATGGGCAGATGAAGGCGATCTTCAGGAAGGCCCTCACCTATGACCACGATACCTTCCCCCAGCTCGCCGCCATCCTCGAGGACTACGGGCTGAAGGCGTCAATGGTGGAGGACGGCGACGTCGCCTCCATCACCCTCCAGGGGCTCGACCATAAAGGCAATCCGGTGACGGAGCCCGTCCCGGAGTCCATCCTCGGCGAGCCGCTCTTCTCCCTTGCAAGCGTCCTCTGGAGCGCCAACCGCCAGAGCCACGGACGGAGGGCCCGGGAGAAGGGAAGACTCAGAAGCCTGGTCGGGTTCGCATTCGGCATCTCCCGTTCGGAGGGCCATTTCGTGAACATCCTGAAGAACAAGGGCATCTCGGTCCATCTGTCCCGGACCTCGGATACTGGCGACGTCTTCGGGATCGCCTTCGTCGACCATTCGACGCGGACGGTGTTCAAGGCGTCCGAGATCCGCGACGTCATCTCGGTCCGTATGATGAGGGAGGCCGTGTCCTCCGGCCGCTGGAGGGTCGAGGACCGGGGGCGGCGGAGGAGCACCTATGTGCAGGCTGCCCGCGAGTCAGCCCGGACGGATGCCGTGGCCCTTAGGGACCTCCATGCGGGCGTCGTCGCCCGGATACTGAAGGGTGTGGGGCAGCCCGCCGGATCGTCGTGGAGCGGGCGGGTGGCCCTGGACAAGGACCGGAAGAAGGCGAAGCTCGACGAGGAGAAGGCAGGCGTCATGGATGCGAACTTCGAGGACCGCCGTTACGAGGAGAAGCTCAAGTAGCCATGGCCCAAAGGCAAGAATACGAGAAGATGTACATCGCGATGATCCTATTCGCGGTGGTGATCCTCATGGGCAACATCTATTACTACTGCCATCCGCTGCTTCATGGCGCCGGGCTGACCGCTCCTCCCGTCGACTACCTGATGAAGAGGTTCCACGGCGCCGGTCTTTTCTCGACTCCCCTGAAGACGAAGGGGGCGGCCATGCTTCTTCTGATGCTCTGCTCGGTCATCCGTTCCGGGAAGGGGCGGAGGGTCGAGGCGGGCGTCCTGGCCGGTACCGGGCTCTTCGGGAGCCTCCTGTATTTCTACCCCTTCAAGAACCCGCTCGTGTACCTTGTCGCCACGCTCTCGGGAGCGACCGCTCTCGTCTGGACTTTCGCCATGATAGGACGCATCTTCTCTGGATTTCATGAACACGGGAACGACCTCAGGGAATCCTTCGACCAGGAGAAGGAGCCGTATCCGAACGACTGGTCGATCGTCCTGAAGACGAAGTATTTCTTCCAGAAGGCTTGGCACGACGGCTGGATAACCGTCGGAAACCCTTTCAGGGGGACTCTCGTTGTGGGAAGCGCAGGATCGGGGAAGTCCTTCTCCGTTTTTAACCCGTTCATCGAGCAGATGATCGAGCACGGCTACACGATGATGCTCTATGACTTCAAGATGCCTGACCTAACGAAGATCGTCTACAACTCCCTCCTCCGCTACAAGGGGAACTATCAGCGCACGCCCCAGTTCTACTGCATCAACTTCAAGGATCCGCTCAAGTCCAACCGGTGCAATCCCATCGCCGCCGAATACCTGACGGACATCATCGACGCCTCGGAAACGGCCCGCGTCGTGATGGAGGCGCTGAACAAAGGCAATGAGAAAAAGGACTTCTTCTGGATGAGCGCTCAGCAGTACATCGGCATCTGCCTGTGGCTCCTCCGGATATACACCCCGCCCGACGGCCGTCAGGGGGACTGGTGCGACTTCCCGCACCTGATCGAGCTCATCAACCAGGACTACGCGAAGGTGCTGTCGATCGTCAAGCGCCAGCCCGCACTCGACGGCAAGGCCAGGGTGTTCGTGGACGCCCTCGAGGCGAACGCCCAGGACCAGCTGCAGGGCCAGATAGCCTCCGCCCGCATCCCCCTGAACGACATCGCCTCCCCGGCTCTCTACTGGGTGCTGTCGGGAAACGACTTCAACCTGGACATCAACGACCCGGAAGATCCCAAGATTCTCTGCATCGGTAACGACCCGGACCGCCAGCAGGTATACGGGGCCGCGCTTTCGCTGTTCACGTTCCGGGTGATCAAGCGGGTGAACCGAAAGGGCAAGCTTCCCTGCGCGGTGGTCATCGACGAGCTCCCGACGATATCCGTCCAGGGGCTGGACGGCCTGATGGCCACGGCCCGCTCGAACAAGGTCGCCGTGGTGCTCGGCATCCAGGACCTCACCCAGGTGAAGGCGGACTACGGGGACAAGGTCGCCGACAAGATCCTCGCGCTGCCCGCAAACGTGTTCGTCGGGGCCTCCAGCGTCTCGACCGCCGAGAAGTACTCCAAGGAGTTCGGGAAGGAGTTCCGGAGGCAGGAGAGCCAGACCCGTTCGATCGACTCCGAGTCGGTCAACATCTCCTACCACGAGGAGGAGGTGATGCCCATCCGCAAGATCACCTCCCTTCCCCAGGGGACCTTCATCGGAAAGGTGGCCGTCGAGAACGACTCGCCGGTCGGCCAACCGTTCTTCTGCGGGGCCATCCAGATCGACATGGAGGAGTACCGGCGCAAGGAGAGGGAGGCAAGGGAGATACCCGACCTGTCGGACTTCGAGACGGGGGACCTGTGGAGGCAGGTCATCGTCCCGAAGATCGGGAGGCTGTATCTCCATGACCATCTCCTCGATGTCGTGCTGAGCGAATGGAAACGGTCGCACCGGTCTTTCAGCGCGGACGAGCTCGAGGACGAGGCGGAGCGCCGGCTGGGAGGGATGTCGGAGGAGGAATGCGAGACGATGCTGAGGGAAATGCTCCCCGAACTGGAGAAGAAGGAGATCGCACGGATCATCGAGGAGAAGTTCTACGCGATCAAGGAAGACATCCGGCAGCTGATCATGCTGGAGTGCCCGGATGGCGAGGAGGAGGCCTATGTCGAAGAAACCACCGCGGAGGGCGTGCCCCCATCCGCGGACCTGTAAACAAGAACGAACCATGATCACCATCATCGCAGAAAAACCGTCCGTCGCGCAGGAGATAGCGCGCATCGTAGGCGCCCGTACCCGGAAGGACGGATACATGGAGGGGAACGGGTACGCCGTGACCTGGGCCCTGGGTCATCTTGTCGAGATCTACGCCGACGGGGACGACGACTGGAGCGTCCCGCTGCCCCTGCTTCCGGACGCGTTCCGCCTCCGGGTGGCCCGTACCCGCCGGAAGGACGGGAGGCTGACGCCCGACCCGGGATACGCCAAGCAGCTGGGCATCATTAAATACCTCTTCCATCACAGCGAGTCCGTCGTCAACGCCGGGGATGCCGGCCGGGAGGGGGAACTGATCCAGCGATACATCTACGCCTATGTGAACGCGTCGGTCCCCGTCCGCCGTCTCTGGATATCCTCCCTGACGGACGAGGCCATCCGGGAGGGTCTGCGCAATCTCCGGCCCTCGTCGGAGTTCGACGATCTCTATCTGGCCGGGAAAGCCCGCTCAGAGGCCGACTGGCTCATCGGGGTCAATGCCACGCGCGCCCTCACGAAAGCCGCCGGGGGAGAGGAGACGCTCTCCCTCGGCAGGGTCCAGACTCCGACGCTCGCGATGATATGCCGCCGTTTCCTGGAGAACCGCGACTTCGATCCGGTCCCGTTCTGGACGCTCTGCTGCGGAGGCTCGCTCGGCGGCGATACCTTTGTGGCGAGGAGCGCCCGGTATGAGGATTATCAGTCGGCCTGCATAGACCGTGACAAGGTGGCCGGGGGAGGCCGTCTCGTGGTGATGAAGGTGTCGAGGAGAACCGTTTCAAAGGAACCTCCGCTCCTCCATGACCTGACGTCGCTCCAGCGGGAGGCCAACGGTATCCATTCGATGACCGCCCAGGAGACTCTCACTGCCGCGCAGTCCCTCTATGAGAAGAAACTGATCACTTATCCGAGGACCGGCTCAAGATTCATCACGGAAGACGTTTTCCGGACGGTTCCGCAACTGCTGGCGCGTCTGTCGACATTCTGTCCAGGACTTCCGTTCGACACCCTGGAAGGAACCGTCCTGAACCGCCGCAGCGTCTGCGACGGAAAGGTGACTGACCATCACGCCCTCCTCCCGACGGGTCTTCGTCCGGAGGTGTTGTCCGAGAATGAACGGCGAGTCTATTCCCTAGTCGTGACAAGACTTCTCGAGTCCTTCTCGGGCAAGTGCGAGATGATGGAGACCTCCGTCGAACTGGACGGGAACGGCGTTGCGTTCTCGCTCAAGGGAAGGATGGTGATGACGCCGGGGTGGACGGGTGTGAGAAAAGAGAAGGAACCCGCCAGGGAGGAAGATGGGGAGGATGTCCAGGAACACCTCCCTCCCTTCCATGAAGGGGATGTCTGCAGGGTCGAGAACCTCGACATCCCGGAAGGGAAGACGAAGCCCAGGCCCCTCTATACAGATGCGACCCTTCTCGAGACCATGGAGCATGCGGGACGGGAGGTCGACGACGAGTCGCTCCGGGATGCGATCCGCGAATGCGGCCTGGGGACGCCCGCAACGCGTGCGGGGGAAATAGAGACCCTTGTGGAAAGGGGATATGTGTCGCGCAAAGGCAAGACCCTCGTTCCGACAAGGACCGGCCTCGGGGTCTATGAAGTCGTCCGAGACAAGTCCATCGCCAATGTTTCCCTGACTGCGGGATGGGAGCGTGCGCTGTCCGAGATAGCCGAGGGGCGGTGTGACACCAGGGATTTCGACAGGGGAATCCGCATGCTGGCGGCGGAAATCGTCTCGGAGATAGGGAGCCATTCAGACATAAGCAAAGCCATCGCCGGTGCGGGTGCCGTTCCCGGCGCGAAATGCCCGCATTGCGGGAAGGCGGTGATCCTGACCACCAGGCTGGTCCGTTGCACGAATGCAGGTTGCCATTGGCAAATCTGGAGGACGATATCGGGGAAGACCCTGTCGGAGAGGGAGATACTCTCCCTGCTTGGGACGGGAAAGACGATGGAACTGAAGGGATTCAAGTCCAAGGCGGGAAAGAGCTTTGCGGCAAGGCTTCGGCTGGACGGGGAAGGGAGGCCCGCCTTCGAGTTCGTGGACCATGACAAGGACGCGGAGGGTAATGCGCTCCGCTGTCCCCGCTGCGGAAAGCCGCTCCGGGTCTATCCGAACGCGGTAGTCTGCCAGGACGAGGCCTGCGGGTGGCGCCTCTGGCGCGAGGTGGCGGGAAAGACGGTCACCGAGGCTATGATACCTGTCCTTCTTTCCGGAAAGACGACAGGGGCCGTCAAGGGATTCAGGTCGAAGACGGGGAAGGTATTCAACGCGGCGCTTCGGCTGAATGCCGCCGGGGGGATCGAGTTCGTCTTCGATAGGAAGCAGTCGCTTGCAAAAAAGAAGTCGTCATGGTAGGGGATTGTCCGAAAGAAGTGAGGAGAGCCGTCCGGGCATTTGCCCGGGCTGTGAAAGCCGTCGCGGACCTGGCAGATCTCCCGTCTCCCGATCCCTTGACGGAATACCATGCGAAGGAATACCTGGAGGAGATGGAGACCCTTCTGGTCCATCAGCTGCTCACCGCCTTCGGCTCGGATTCGGATAGGGTCGAGTTGCTCTCCGCCTATGAACTGGAATACCTGGCGGAAATGGTACGTTCCGTGGAAAAGGAATGGAACGAAGATTGAGTTCGCGGGGTGTGGCCTATCTTTGTGGTTGATGACACCGATTCCCAAAACAAAAGGACATAAAGCGTTTTACCGCATCTTGGAGGTTCTCGCCCTCGTCGTGGTAGTGGCGGCTCTCGTCCATATCCTTTCATTGCCGAAGATGAATGCGGGCTGTTTCCGCCATTTCTAGACGGTGAAGACTCTTGCTCCCGTTAGCGGTTGATGTTCACTGCGCAAAGGTACTTCCGCGCAGTCCATCCTGCAATCCTGCCATTCAGGCAGCTTTTCGAAAAATCTTCCTCCCTTCCGCGAGCGTATTTTTCAAAAAGAACGCTTGCTGGATGCACCGTCGCGGCCCTGCCGGGTGCTACATAACCATCAACCGCAAAAAGGGAGAGCCATGCATAAATGCACTATAGAAGTGTTGGACCTTGAAATATCTTTGTAGGGCTGTCACCCCAAATCTCTAATTGCTATTCAGGCCACTCTGGCCTGCAGGCAGCCCTTGGGACGGAGTCTCAGCGCCCCGTCCCTTTCTTGAATCATTTTTAATACCAATGCGATATGAACTATCAGAAATTCACAAACCCGGACGGAACAGTGGACTGTTTCGTCAATCTCGACGCCGTAGTGGTCGCAAAACCTGACGGGAAAGGCAAGGTCGTCCTTATTTCAGCGGCGCACACCGTTATGGTTGATGCCGTCCAGTTCGAGAAGGCCGTGTCCTCAAAGGATTCTGGGACTGAGAGACTTGGCCAGTTGGTCTGTCGTCTCACGCAGGCGATCGAACGGCTCATTGTGCGTATTCCGACTTCCATCAGACTTCATATGTAAGAGTGAAAGCCATGCCGAACTGGTGTTTTACGCAATATGCGATCACGGGAGAGCGGAGGGAGGTCCGCAGCCTGTACAACAAGATGAAAAGACTCCAGCAGAGGAAAACCCCGCTCCTGCCGAACAGTTTCGGGACAGCGTGGCTCGGCTGCCTCGTGAAATCCCTCGGGAGCGACCCCGAAGCGGTCTATTGTCGCGGCCACTGGTTCAATCTCTCGCTGGACGAGGACGGGACGCTCCGTTTCGACACGGAGCATGCCTGGTCGCGGCCGTCGGAGGTCGAGGACCTCATCTTCGAGGTGTTCCCGTCGGTTTCAATCTATTACATCGAGGAGGAACTGGGAATGGATATCTTCCAGACGAACGATGCCAGCGGCCAGTATTTCCCGGAGACGGTCATCCTCGATGACGAGCAGGACGGGATGGAGTATCTCACGGAGGAGGATGCCTTGAAGAGTATTTCCGAACTGAAGGGGACACCCGTCGCCGACTGGGAGGAGGCGGAAGGCTTCCTTGAGCGGTACAATGCCGCACAGGAGGCGGCAGAGACCGGCAAGTGCGTCTGGCTGCACAGAGCCAGCGTCGTTTGACAAGCGCCATGATCTGAACGCATAAAGTCGGAATGCGGAAAGTGAGGAAGAAGTACCTTGTCTACAGAAAGGACGGGGAAGGGGAGAGAGAACTCGCAGGGATATACTCCTCCGGAAAAAGGGCCGCTTCAGCGGTCAGGGCAGATTGTTCGAAGACGAGGACGTCTATTTGGGGAACACTGTTGCTCGGGATTCCGTTCATCGAACGGAACGGGGATGTCACAAGGCTCGTCGTCTCGCCGGATCGCGAAATTGTCTATTCTATTGAGACACTCTGTGAAGATGAAGAAATAATAAAATAAAAGTGTATCTTTGTGCTTTATTATTTTATTGTTTCAAATATGAAGATAATCCATCTTTTGCCGCTCGTTCTTTCGCTCGAAATAATGATTCCCGGCCTTGCATCAGCCCAGCCGTCTAATACGGAACTTCAGCTTCTGAGGGAAAACCGGAAACTTCAAGCCGAGGCAGATTCACTCCGTCTTCTCGTGGAGTACCTCACGGGACTGGATGACATTTGGGCGCAGCTGTCGGAGATCGAGGATGACGGAGAATCCTGGGGGAGCGGCATATCCTCTCTGGAGGAGCTGTCCCTGCCTGAGGCGGAAAGGCTCATCGCTCTCCGACTCCGCAGGGTGTTCCCGGAGATGGGCATCTCCTATGCGGCGACCATCAGGGACAAGGTCGTCGGCTACTGCCGGCCCCGGAACGCAGCCATGCTAGGCGGTTCCTTCCGGAGGCTCAACGAGCGGATGCCCTACTTCCGGGAGGTGTTCTCCCGGTATGGCGTTCCGCCGGAACTGATTCCCCTCTGCATCGTGGAATCAGCCGTGAGTCGCCGTGCGCTCTCGCCCGCAGGTGCTGCGGGGATGTGGCAGCTGATGCCGGACACCGCCCGCCGCTACGGACTCCGGGTAGGTGGAGGCGAGGACGAACGATATTCCGTGGAGAAATCCACTGAGGCCGCGGCCCGGCTACTCAAGAACCTGAAAGAAGACCTGGGGAGCTGGTCCCTCGCCGTGATGGCGTACAACTGCGGGGCGGCACGTGTCCGCAAGGCCGTCATGGCATCCGGAACGACAGATGCATGGGTGGTCTGGAAACGGGTTCCGAAGGAGACGCAGGCTTATCTGCCCGCACTCCTTGCAGTAGGGTATCTGATGGAATACGGGACTGAATACGGGATCAAGATGTGATGCGACCGATGAAAAGAAAGCCATGGCATACCTTCGAGGGGCTCGGCCCTGAACAGAAGAAAGCAAAGGCGAAGAGGGGCGTCATCTGCGCTCTTGTCGTCTTCATCCTGATGAATGTGATTGCCTTCCTTTCGTGACTGTCGAATGAACAAGAATCAGGGGTCAGGTCGGTTTGACGGGTCCTTTCGCCCGTTTCTGCTGAACGGCCTTCTTGCTGCCGGCTTCCTTCTCCTGGATTTTTTGGCCTATGGCGCATTTGAGCCTGACGGTATTCTCCGGGCTCGAGAATTCTGAGATCATCATGTCCACGATACGGGAAGGATTCTGGCTGCAGGCCTTGATCCTGTCGGATGCCGAGAGCATCTTATCGAGATCGGATATGACCATTCCAGGACGGAGGCTGGGCGGGAAGGTGTTGACCCGCCATGCGGGGGCGGTTCCTTCTGTTTCCTGACCGTTGATAATGGCCGTTGATTTGACCTCGACCTTCGTGATGGAGGCGACAGCCTGGCCATTGTATGTCAAGACCATCCGGGAGTCCTTTTCGATGATGAGGTTGAATCCGAAGAAGTCCTTTCCGGCGAGATCCCGGTTCTCAAATTCCAGGCAGGTGAGGCCGCCCACTTCCGTACAGCGCTCCTCGATGGCTTTCGGTTCGACTTCCATGGACGTGTCGTTCGTGGAGAAATCTTCGGTTATCCCGTCGGCAAGCGCCCATTCGTGCCGCTGATGGACGAACTCTTCCTCCGGATCTTCGGCCCTATCTTTTGTCTCCTGCTGGGACTTTTCTTCGGACTCTTTCTCGGCTCTGTCCTCCTGCTCGCTCTTCTTCTTTCCGTCCTCTTTAAGGGCATTATGCCCATGTCCCTCCTTGTGCCCTGTCAACCGGCCGAACAACGCCTTGATGGTGCGGATGACAAGAATTGCGGCAGCGATGGCCAAGATGATGAAAACGGCTAATCCAAGGAACATACTTCGTTCTTCTAAAGTTTGACCTTGCTGACGTAACGGCGACTTCTTGGGAGGTGTTTCGGCTTGTAGCCCTTTTGGTCGTTCATTACCCGGTATGCCTCAATGACTTGCTCATGGTAACTGCCGGTCATCGCGGTCGAAAGAAGCCCTTTTTCCGTATACCGCTTCAGGAGGCGCCCCTCCATTTCGGCATGGGAGACGACCTCCCCGTTCGGCAGGATATGCTTCACTTCCATACCCGCCTCGGCGAGATCCCGGGAGACGGTTCCGAACCGGTGGCTGGAGAGAGGGTCCCCTTCCGTGCAGACGATGGCCACCAGTTGCCCGTCTCCGGCCATCTCCTTGATGGCCTCGATGGCCTCCTTGTAACCGTCTCCCTCCCGAAGCCTTTCCCAGTCGACCTGGCCGTTTTCCCCATACATCGAAGTGTCGGTGGGACGGGGGCCCAGCTTGTCCCCGGCGAGGAAGAAACTGATGCCCCTGTCCTGCAGCGCCCCGTAGATGTCATCCGCATTGAACTGCGGGGCGAAGCGGCTCTTCGGGATGCTCCGGACGTCGATGACCGTGTCCACTCCGAGCATTTCCAGGGTGTTGGTGAATCCCTCCTGAGACCGAAGCCCGTACCCGATGCTGTAAACCGTTTTGACGGATTGCCTCTTCCCTTCCAGGGGAGCCTCCGGATCGCGGACGATGCCGTGCCCCTTGCCCTCCGTGGTCATCGCGGGTGTCCCCGCATTCTCTCCCGCCGGGAGAAGTTCAAGATGGTCGATGTTGCTGACCGGCGTACGGTCCAGTCGTTCCTTTTCGCTGAGGTATCTTGAATCGACCTCCCTAATCTCCCCATTCCCCAAACCCTCATCGAGAAGTCGCGAAAGAATCGTGTCGCGGATTTCCGTGAGATGGTCGATCGGGCTTGTGCTCTCCGGAATGCCGAAAAGGCTCCGGCTCGCCCAAGCCTGTTCTCTGTAGTTCTCGAAACGGGCGTCCATGGATAAATCCCGGTATTCTCCGAGCTCCACTTTGAGGAGCCCCCTCCCGTCGAGGCTGATCCTGCCGACGAGCTCGTCGCCCATCATGAAGTCTATCCTCCTGCCGCCGATCCACATATGGTAGGCGTTTCCGTAATGGATCTGACCTGCCCCGGGGTTCCCCGCCAGGACGTTCATCTCCTTCTGCCGTTCTATGCACCAGTCCCTGAGTGAGAGGAATTCTTTCAGGTGACGCTTCCTTTCCTGCAGGGGAGGCATCCCGGGCGCAACGTACTGGCTGGGGGAGACCAGCCGCTCCCCGTCCTGGACGTAGAGGGTCCGGATTTCCGGCCGCGGACCGTAGGCGTAGGTGCCTTGCCTCGTCTCCTTGAAGCCGTCAAGGAAACGGCTCATTTCGGAAGGTGGGATGGTGGCGACTTTCGAAAAGGTCCTATGGAGAAGGTCGGCCAGATCTTTTCGATCCTCGGGAACGACATAGACGGTGTCTCCGGCTCCGAGACTGATGGCTGTAACAGCATCCTTCCCGATGCTCGAGTATGGATTCCTCTCCCTGTCGACCCGTACTGACGGCCCCCGCTCCAGGTTGTCCAACTGCCGGGAGATATCCATCGGGACGTGCGTGAAGAGTTTCCCGATAACCGACGGGGTCACCTCTCCATAGAGGGCCTCGGCGACTCCGCCTGCGATTCCCGCGACGGCATTCGATGGCCCTCCGAATGCAACCGCCCGGCGGACGGCATCCTCCCAGGAGTCGCTCCTGACGACGGCGCGCAGCGCCGCCTCCGTGACGGTGCGGGCCGAGGGCTGTGCGGGAGACGGGGGAGAGACCCATCGGTACGCCCCTTCGACCGGGGTGCCCAACATGACTATCTGTTCCCGGATCTCTCCGCGGAGTTGTGCCCGGACGTCCTCCTCGAGACGGGACAGGTTGAGCCCATACTGCATCTCCATCGTCGTGAATATCTCGGCGGCAATGCTCCCGTCCTGGGCCATGTGGATGGCATGGGTCAGCGCCTGGGCCATCCTTGCCGTCTCCCTGTCCGTGCAGGTTGCCTGCACGCAGGCTTCCGCTAGTTCCAGGGCACGGAAGAGGTCGTCCTTGAAGAACGCCGCGATGGGGATCGCCCGAGTGACGGCGGACCAGTCGGGGGTGCCGGACGGGCGAGACATCCCGGACGTGAGGAACAGGCGCGTCGGCTCGGTCCAGCCGCCGCGCGGATGGGCGTCGAACTGCCGCTTCAGGCAGCGCTGCAGGTTCTCCACCGTGGGGGAGTCCCTGTAGGTGGTCAGCCAGTTGACGACTGCGGCCGCCCCGTGCGACACCTCCGTCGCCTCTGGGAAAAACGACCGGACCCTGCCGCGAGAATAGGCCCTCCGGCTCTCGCCGAGGTCGAAATAGCGGTTGTAGGTGTTCTCAATCATGTAGGGGGCGCCGACAAGATCCCCGTAGACGGTTCCCTTGAGGTTCGACCCGGGATGGTGTTCAGTTTTGTCCATCGCTTGCGGAAGATTGTTCTTAAAGGCTGCTCAACGTCGTGTTGCGAAAAGGGGAGGGCTGGCCGCCCTCCCCGGGGAATGACTGGATCCGGAAGGATGCGTCAGAGCTTCGGGGCCCTCTTGGTGGAAGGCTTCTGTGTCGTCTGTTGCTTCTGGGTCTCCTCATTCTGCTGCGTCTCCTTGACCTCGGCGTTCTTCTTCAGGTACTCGTAGGCGGCGGAGCGAATCTCCTGCCCCTTGGCGCTGTGGTCCTCGGCGATCTCTCCTCGGGCCACGTTGAACGAGATGGCAGTGCCGAACGGCTCGCCGGTCTTGGTCCCCTTGCCGAAGGCGGCGCTGATCTGGCCGCTGGCGAGGGCCTGGGCCATCGCATCGTCCACCTTGATGCCCTTGCCGAAGAGCTCGTGGTTGACCTTGGAGTGGCCCTCGGCATCGATGAACCGCGCGGCGAGGGCGGTCTCTGAGACGGCCACCGGACGATGGCTGCGGGAGTCGAAGCCGAGGAAGAACCTCTGCTCGCGGCCGTCTTTGTAGGTCATCACGAGCGGTTCCGGGCAGATGTTGCAGACGTACTGCTTGTACTGCTCGCCGGTCTCCCGGTTGGTGACAGTGCGGGTCTCCAGAAGGTAGTTGATGATGCCCTTGTCCTTCTCCGGATCGAGCTTGTACGAGAACCCGTTGTCGAAGACGACCTTGAGGTTGTCCCTGCGGAGGCGGTAGTCCTCGTTCATCTCGCGGACGCCGACACGCGGGTCGAGGACCCATTCGCCGGTCGCCTCGTCCTTCATGCGGCGACTGACGAGCTGGACGGTCTTCTCCGTTGGCTCGGGGATGCCGGGAATCTGGACGGAATAGGTTACGAGGTCGGTGGCCTTGCCTGCGGCAAGCTGCTCCGCGACCTTCGGATTTGCTTCCACGACGCTGCGCGGAACCTCGAGCGATGACCAGTCGATCCGGTCAAGCGCTGCGCGAACTTCTTCGCTGATTTGAATCTCTGCCATTGCTGTAACAGTTAGATGGTGAATGATGGGTTGTATGTTGGTGCTTGAATCAGTCCTGTCCGTTTCGGCTGGGGACAAACGAGTTCCGCCCGGAGGACAAGCCACTTGCCGGGGGCGTGATGGAAGGCGGCCATTCTGGGAGGATTGACCTTTCCTTCATAAAGTCGTCGTATGTCTCCATGTCCAAATAAACCCTAGGGTTTTATCAAGTTTTTGTGCTTTTTTGATTGTTTTTATTTGTTATAATGCGTTTTTTATTTAATTTTGCTCTTGATGGCAATTTGGATAAATAAAAACCGCGCAATAATCAAATAAAAGTGTAACAAAGTAAATAATAATTTTACTATAAAGCAAATTATCATGGCAGAAAGCGAGAAAAGATTGCAGTTTCTTCTTTCCCTGATGGAGGTGAGGGGTGTGTCCAAGCATGAACTGGCCCGGATCATGGGAGTCTCCCCTCAGAACATCTTCACGTATTTCAAGCGGGACGACATGAAGCTTTCTGTCGCGCAGGAGATGGCCTCGCGCTTGGGGTACGACCTGTCATACCGCCTCGAGAAAGAAGGAGGTGCGGCGCGCGACGTGGTCATGGACATCGAGGGTCTTGTCGGGAAGGACGGCCTCCAGAGACTGGCGTTTCTCCGGGTTGCCATGAGCCAGTACGGGATAGAGAGGAAGAAGCTTGCCGAACAGCTGGAACTCAACTACACAGGCGTCAACCGCTGGTTCAGGGTTGACGACATCGCGTTGTCTTATATTTACAAGATTGCCGAGCTGTATGGCTTGAAAGTGCGGATCAAAGCCAGCATTCATCGCCCTCTTCCATCCGATACTGTTGAATTCTGAGAGCTTTTGAATTCTCCATATGCCCCTCGTCAAGCAGCAACAGAAGAGTGTTTCATCCGGGTTGAAGTGGGTGTGGCGCCTGCTTTCTTCGACGATCTCCATCGTCGGATTCTTCTTCCTGAACAGCCATTCAATTATTGAAGCCTATTCAAGCTGGATCATAGTTCTCTGCTTTTTGGTACTCATCGGCTGTCATTTCTTCCGGGAGTCTGAATTGAGCAAGGATATTGCCATCTTCGCCGGTTTTATGCTCCTTTTCACGCTGATTGGTTTATTTGTCAGTTATAAAAAAGAAGAGGATAATACAGATAACGAGCTCCTTTCTGACGTGACCATGTTCATAACTGAGGAGTTCCCTTCAATTGTGGATAATCCGGATAGAGGCAGATGGCTTCCCGAAGCAATCAAAAGTGGACGGGTGGCGTACATTCTTGTCCCTCCCGATACGAATATGGAGGCTGATGGCTATTTTGATAAGAGCTTTGGAGGCATTATCGATGCGGATTCCACGATGCTTCACGCGTTCATGATGACCATCAATGAAAATGAGACAAAGGTCGCTTCCAGATATAACTTGCTCATTCTTTCGGGACCTCGGTTTAATGAACGCAAGAAACTGGATAAGAGAATTGGGATTATTCTTCCCGGGAAAGGCATCTCTGCCGTGCTCGATGGCATTCTTGAGATGAATCAGGGCAATTGGGACGCGGCCAGATGCTTGTTCGAAAAAGCCGAGTCGCTGGGGAATGCGGCCGGGGCCTATCACCTCGCTCGCTGGTATAAAAGTGGGTATGGTCGCGAGCCGGACAAGAATAGCGCGCGGGAGAGCAAGAATAAAATGAGAATGGCGGCGGAGAACGGGTCAAGAGAGGCGCGCGTCGAACTGGGCAGAATGTATCTCCTTGATTCGGTTTCAACGCCTCTGCAAAGAGTTGATGGTGAGAAGTATCTTCGTAAGGCGGCGCTTGTCACGACTGTCGCCACTCTGAACAATATTTCGTGTTCCCGAAGAGCGCTTGACGGACTGAATGACTATCTTCGGGCAGTGAAACGTTTCAAGGAAGCATATGAACTCACTAAGGACAGTTATGCCGAATTGAACGACCCATATTTCAGGTATGTCAGTCATCTCGACAACTGTATCAGCAGGAAGGAGTATACAGAGGCGCTCGATATCATCCGGGAAGGTGAACTTGAAGGATTCGGATATTGTTACCTCGTCCATGCCGGATTGTTGACGAATGGAAAGGGCTTGAAGAAGGATTATGCTGAGGCGGAAAAGCTGCTGAGGTATGCGGCGGATTCGCTTGACTATTATCCGGCATATCGAGGATTGGCGGATCTCTATCGAAAGGCCGATGTGGACGGATGCGAGTTTTGGGAAAGATTGTACGAAGCCAGGTACAGTAACAGAGTCGAATAATGAGTGTCAAGAGTAGTTTTGCGACAGCGTTTATCGTTCCCGTTGCGGGGGCGGTTGGAACCATCACCACGACAGTGGCACTGATGAAAGAATTGCTCCCTTGCTTGGTTTTCATTGGTGTCGGAATCGCCCTTCTTGGCTATTGCTTGTCCCGAATGAAAAAAAACAAGATAAAGGAAGACTGGCCGTTGCTGCTTTATGCATGTTTGATGCTCGCAATCGCTTCCATCGGGGTTGTTCTCCAGCAGAGGGACAATAACAGGGACAAGCTTTGGAGACGCTTTATAGAGGCGAACAACAGTATTCTGACAGATGAGCTGAAGTTGCGTGCCGATGCGGGTGACGGCCCCTCCTTGTACGAGCTTGGGTTGAGATACCTTGGTGAACACGATTTCAAAGGTGCGAGAGAGCATTTTCAGAAAGCGGCAGACGGGGGGATGGGAGTGGCATTTGCCCAACTTGCGTCTATGGATGCCCAGGGATTGGGTACAGCCCGGAATCCTCACCGTGCTGCCTCCAATATGATTCGGGCCCGGCGGGTTGACTATATCAGCGACAGGATAATTCGTGAAGAAGAACTTTATGATCAGTTGACCGAGACGGAAAGAATGCAATTGGATGAAACTCGGGTGGAGCTTTCCAGATTGGCGGCTATCCAGAAGGAGGCATCCGGCAAACGCGAACATATGAGCGAGGTGCTTAACAGGCATCATGACGAACTGCTGAAGCTCTCCCTCAGGGGTTATATTCCGGCAACGGAAGATCTTTATGTCGAAGAGCAGTTGATGAATCCCGATGGGTCGGAGACCTTACAGCGGTTGGCGAATGATCTTTATAAGGTCAATCATATTCCGACTGCCCCGGGCGATCGCAGCATGTTTTTCTCATATCTGTATGGGACGACTAGTTACAGTACCGGTGATTATAAGCAGCACATTCGGGACAACAATTACCTTTTTTTGCTGAGCCCCTCACTGTTTTTGGACGTTGAAGATCATTCGGACTATTCAGATGATTTGTTGGTCAAAGAGTATGAACTGTTTCGTTCGCAGTTGGACTGGTGCAGATTGTTGCTCGAGGATAGAACGCGAATTAGAATGTTTCTGTTCGGACATTTAAATGATTATCAAAAAAACTACGAGGACGCAAAAAAGATGCTCGGCGCAAGCATAATGGCAATCAAAGAAAGGATGACACATTATGATGTGATGTCCAATTCTGGCAATAACTGACTTATCAGGCCTGAGAATACGACAAAGAGAGGAGCGTGTTGGAATCCAGCCGTTCCTCTCTTCGTGGATGGAAGGTGTGTCTCCTCCCTGGATGTCCGTCGGTCACCGGACCCTCGCCATAATCCGTGCTATCAACTCGTCGATGTCCTTTCCGCTACGGAACACTTTTGCTGGAATCCTTGCCTTGTAATCTCCATCTATGGAGATCAGGTCTTCCGGTGTCTTGTCGGCCTCGAGCGTGGGCTTCATCAGCAGGCCGAGCGTCTTTCCGATTTCGAACTGGAATCTGATCCGGTCATGGATGCATTCGACGCTATCCGGATAAGTACGGTCCGGAAGGTCGTAATCCGTCAGGTCGACGCAACATAACGCATAGTCCCCCTCGTCCGCGTGGCTGCACGCCTTCAGGACCTGGTTCTTGCTCATGTACGCAGGGCCGCTGGTCGTGAAGTTCCACTTGGTCTTGACCTCGATGAAGTAGATGGGGCTGTCCTTGTAGCTCACGATGATGTCCTGTCCGTTCTGAACGTCGTCAACCCGGAACTCGAAATCATCTGAATCCTCGTTCAAGGATGCCGAGAGCTTTTCCCGCAGGATTTTCTCGATATGGTTGCCAAGCTCTTTCTTGAATTGGAAGTCGGCCTCCTGCAGCCTCTTTTCATCCAGCAGGTCCCTGGCTTTTGAGATGATGTCCGCAAATTCGGGATCCTCCGCAAGGGCCGCCAGGTCTTCGATGACGGATTCGCTCTGCCTCATCAGGGTGTAAACGTGCTTCCCCTTCTCGCCGGACACGGCGTTCTTGAAGAAGATCGTGGGCTTTTTCTCCCGGATCTCCCTGAAGATGTCCTTGTCCGGCCATTCTCCGTTGTCGATGCCCTCGATGATGTCGAGAACAATCTTCCTCGTGTTCTCCCAGCTGAAATCCTTGTCCTTCTCGCGGAGCATGGACTCCATCTCGTCGGTCATCTCGCTCGCCTTACATACGCTGAACTTGTAGAGGGACTCGAAATCCTCATGGACGAGAATATCTTTATAGTCCTTGATGGATGCGTCGACGATGGCAGCCAGGTCGCGATAAAGATCAAGTATCCGTTCGGGAATCGGATCGGCTTCGCTCTTTTTCAGGTCTTTCGGAAGACACATGGCGAGTTTGCGGTTGGGGAACACGCCATACTCGTCCAGTTTCCTGAGGCGGTCCGTGTCGGTGGTGTCGGTATACTCTGCCAGGAATTCCTTGAGGAGGGGAAGATTATCCGTGCCTTCCCCCTCGTCTTTCAGCCAGTATGAATGCTTGTGTGACAGGACAAAGAGGGTGTTGTCGAGAAGATACGTGAACGCGCTGGAGTAGAAGTCCGCCTCGCCGTCGCTTACGGGCGGGATCACGAAGGGAGCATAATCCAGCCCGTAAATGCGGCAGATGATGGGAAGAATCCTTGACCGGAAGGTGTCAGAACCCTCTTTCGGGTAGGCGGAACAGAACTTGACGATATCCGAGACCTTGACGTCCAGACCGGCGTCATCGAGGCTGACATAATCGGGGGTGCTGCTATAATACGTGGACCGGGTGCGTTTTATCGTTTTCTTCCTGAGTTCGCCGACCTCTATTTGGAGTTCGTCCTTCAGGCTGGTCCGGTCATATTTCGCAAGCGTGGTGATGCCGGCATAATCGGGGTCGACGAGTTTCTTCGCCTTCTCTCCCAGCAGGGGTTTGGAGATTGCGAACAATTCCTTCGTGATGTCCTGGGCATCCCTCAGGTCTCCCGATTTGCGGAGAGTTCCATCCCTGTTCGGAATCAGGGCGTATTTCGATAGGAGGTCGGTGCCCGTCTGCCCCAGCTCTTTCAGGAGAGACAGGAAAGACTTCAGGTTTTCGCCTTTCTCCCGGATCGATTCACAGACGCTCTCAAGGGTGACGTAATAGTCCTCTTCGTCGGGCTTCCAACCGAAGACGATTCGCGACCACTCAACCACCTTTTCGGAAGGAAGCGTCAGTGAATTCGATGCATATGAAACGAATGCTGGGATGTATTTCTCGATGGAATCATCAGTCAGCCCGGAATAGATGTCATTGTTCAAGACGGCGAATTCGCCGTCGTCCTCAATCGACAGGAACCCCTTGTCCGTAGGAATCATTTTCCAATGGATGAACTTATTGACAAATCCGTCCTGCAGCTTCTGGAGATAAGCCTTCGTGACGGGATCCTCCTGTTTCTCGGGCCTGAAGGCGATTTCCGCAAACTCGATGGGAATGCTCTGCATCCCGACGTTGTTGTCATAATAGGCGAAGAGGACATCCATCATCTCGTCCAGGACCTTCTCGTTGTGGCGGAACTTGGCGATGAGTCCGTCGTTGTCCTTCGGAAGCAGGAAGGAGTTCCTGCGCTCCGTCGGGTAGAGCCGCCTGGAGTGGAAGATGAAATTGGTCCCGAACCCCTCGGTGCCGAGAAGCGGGAAAAAGATGAACTGGCTGGGGATGGAGGCGACATCGTCGAATCCCCTGGGGAGCGGCGGGATGACGATTCTGTCATCTCCGTCCGCCGACTCCAACGTATGGATCTCGATGGGCGATACGACGCCGTCGTTTTCCCGGACCAGGAAGTTGACGACCGTCTTCACGGAAGCGTCATATGGCAGCGTCTCTTCCTCCTTCCTCAGCTTGTAGAAAGTGACGCTCTCGCCAGTCAGGCCGTTGACGATGGCGCAGCGCTCAATCCGGTCGTTGAAGACAAGAACGTACGGCATCAGTTTCAGCGTAATCTCAAGTTGCGCCGAGACTTTCTCCGCCTTCCCGTCTTGTTCGAGGGGATAGGTGAACGTGGTCCAGGGACAGGGATGAGGATGCCCTTCGTTTATCTTCCCGATCAGTTCGTCGACGATGGCCAGCTCCCGCTTCATCTCCTCGATGAAGGGCCACTCTTCGTCCGACGTCCGGTCAAGGCAGAACCCTTCTGGAAGCGAGATGTAAGCCCCGCCTCCGTTCTCGTCATCGATTCTGCAATCACCGCTGATGAAGACCTTCCTGCAGAACGCATGGGTGGTCATGAAACCGGTGCCGTATTGGCCGACGGTGTCTTCCCCCTCGTGCTTGGTGCTCTGCTGCTTGATCAGGTTCGACAGGGTGTCAAGATTGAAGGCCTCCCCCTGATGGGAGAACTCCAGGGATCCCCTCCTCAGGTGGATCCTGATGCTCGCGTGCTCGGACAGGTCGCGCGCATTCTGGATAAGCTCCCAGATGGCGCGCTCTCCACTCCTGTTGTCGTTCTGCTCGATTCCCTTCTTGATCTTGTCTCGGGCGGCTTTGAGCATCTCGAGATACTCCTTCTCTTTCCGGGCGTCCCGGATGCGTTGAATATCTACCTCTGTATACATGGCTGAATAATTGTTATCTCAGTGATTGAAGAAATCTCGACGGCATCTGTGCGTACCCCCACTGGTTCTTCTGGGCGTATGTCAGATACAGGTCGCCCCTGGTGCGGGTCGCTGCGACGAACATGGACTTGAGAAGGTCGTTCAGGTAGACGGCCTTCCCGTGGTCGTCCTTTTCGCGGGCAAACCACATGTTCGGGAAATTTCCGTCGGACAGTCCCATGATGATGACGTTCTTCCACTCGAGTCCCTTGGCGGAATGGATGGTCGATACCGTCAGGCATTTGTCCGTGATGGGGACCTGGCACTCCACGTAGTTCTTCTCGATGAACCTGGAGAAGGTCTCCCGGTCGATAGCGAAGGAAAGAAGGAAGTCGGCGATGCTGTTGTACTGGCCCATCATCTCCTCCAGCGCGGCGAAGTCTTCCTTGACTGACTCGTCCTCGAAGTGGAAGAAGTGGTCGATGAGGGTGGAGGCGAGCGCCTTCATGGACAGATCCTCCTTCAGGCGGGCCTTCCGGTCGATGTCTGCTTTGATTTCCTTGAGGAATCGGCCTTCGGAGGTGCCGAAGAACCTCTCGGCCGCATTTCTGCCCGGCATTCGGTCCGACTGGAGAAGGAACGCCCGGTTGATGGCGTTGATGCTGTATGTGTTCTCGCTGTCAATGATGCGGAGAAGGTGGTTGAAAAGTTTGATGTGCTTCTTGACCAGTTTCTGTCCACCGAATACCTTATAGGGAACCCCGGCCCGTCCCAGGAGCCCGATGAAGGTCTCCAGGTATCTGAGATTCTGGCAAAGGACAGCCGTATTGTTGACATCGTCGATCTTCTGGACGATGCCCAGGACTCGAAAAGCCTCGCTTTCGACATCGGGACACGGAAGGACTGCGACCTGCCCCATCGTCCCTCCTACGGAACGCAGGGGAGTGTTCTCGCAGTCGATGAAACGGAAGGTGTTGACATAGTCGCAGACCGGCTGGGGGCAGCGGTACGTGCCTGTCAGATTCTTCCGGGTGTAGTTGCTATGGCGTTGGAGGAACCTGTCCAGATGCTCATAGGACCCGCCGTTGAATCCGAAGATGTTCTGCCGGGAGTCCCCGACGAGGAAAACTTTCATGGTAGAGTTGATCTGGAGAAGGAGGTCGAAGATCCGATAGTTGAGCTCGGTCAGGTCCTGGGCCTCGTCGATGACCAGGACGGAGACCTGATCCTTGAACCAGCACCTGAATCCATAATCGTTCAGCTCGTCGATGAAGTTCGTCAGGATATCATCGATGGAGATGATGTTGTACCTGCTCTTCAACTCGGCGATGAGATGCTGCAATTGGGGTTTGTCAGACTTGAGCTTGGACTTCAGACACGCCTTGATCTCGTCTTTCGTGTATTGGTCGTTGAACTGAATGCGGAACTCTTCGGCCAGTTCCTCGATGTCCGTGTCGTCGATGATGATGTAATTGAACTCCTTCCCGATGGTGGAATAGTAGCTTTTCATCATCTTGAAGCAGAACGCGTGGAGGGTCCCGTTGTAGAACTCGTATGGTTTGGTGATGCCGCACTCGAAGGCGGCTTTGCGAAACTTCTCGCCAAGTTCGTAGGCGGCGGTGTTCGTATAAGAGAGGGCGACTATCTTCTCCATCGAAGTGGAGGCGTTGATGTAGTGGAGAAGCTTGTTGATGAGCAGATGGGTCTTGCCGGTTCCCGGGCCCGCGCTCACGTAGATGATCTGCGAATCACAGAGGACAGCATCCTTCTGCTCGTCGTTGAGGCCGGCGAGCTCATCGGTCGTGGTGCATCCGATGAACTCCATGGTAGCCATGTCTGGCAGGACATCCGTCGCGAGATAGATCAGCCGGACCAGCATGCTGTAATATGACACGAATGTCTCCTTGTCTATCCGCTTGTTCTGATGTACGATGTCGTTGAGCTGGTCCTTCAGAAAGAAGGCGGCCTTGGACACGTCATCGTACTTGCTCCATTTGTAGAACTCCTTCAGGGCCTCGGCGTAAGTGCCGTACGTCCGGGTTATCTCCTTGTAGAAATCGTGCGCGATGGTCCGGATGGACTTGGCCTTGTCCGTCCAGTCGCTGTCCCCTTTGAGATAGTAGTATTTGAGCATCTCGTAATGCTCCTGGACTCTTGCTTCTGTCATGTTTGCGTCCTCCTTTTCATCGGCGAAAATCTGGTTCGCCCACCATGTTTATCTTTGCAGCGTTAAACTTACAGCGTATGACTTACAAGGATCTCGTTTTCAAGTGTCTGGAATCCACTCCGTGTGGTGACGTATGCCAGGCGGTCGTCCGTTTTCAAAACGGTCTCGGCCTGTCCGTCCTTTGCGGCCCGGGCACCCTCACGTCTTCCGACCGCCCTTATGAAGCTGCGGTCATCTCCTTTGCGGAGGATGGATCCTTTACGATCGTTTATCCCGAATTCACCCATAACGATGTCCTTGCTTTCTTGACCGGAGACCAGCTTTCAGAATATATGGTTATGGTCAGCGCGGAGCCCCATGCAGCTGGTCTCAAAGCCTAGCCCGTCCACGTCGGCGTACTCGTCGCCGTATTTGTTCCTGAGATAGGCGTCGAGTTGCATGCGGGACTCCTCCCGCCCTGCCTCGACGGCAGTATCGGTTTCCTTCTCGATGGTCACGCCGGCCATGAAGGCCATCATGGCGACGGCATGCTCACTGACGACAGGAAGGTTGTCGCTCTCGTCATAATGGTGAAGGGCGGCTGAAGGAGCAGCCATGTCCGTTCTGGTGCATGTTACGGTAGTCATAGTTGTTGGTATCTTGAATTGGTTATTTTTTGAGGATGGATACGCATTTCACCGTTTCGGCGCCCGCTTCTTTGAGGCAGGATACGACGGCTCCCCATTCGTCGCATTCGTCGCTGATTACGATAACGGTGCCTCCGCGGACGATCTCTTCCCTGCAGGACAAGTGCCCGTCCTTCCCGCAGGCGATCAGGTCGGAGACGATGCGGCAGGACGTCTCCGGGGAGAGGTAGAGCGCGAGGTCGCCATAGTGATCCTGAGTGACATCTTCCGGGAATGGCACCGGATAGTGCTGATAGAAATCCATTGACTCCTGGACGACGGGAAGGAAACCCACCACGCATTCTTTCCCTGACTGCGCAGCGAGTTCCCGGATGGTGGCTAGAACCTTGGACTTGACGCGTACGGGATAATCGCCTTCCCTTACGCGTACGACGGATTCTTCATCGAGCCGGACCGTGTCGGCCGAGAAGAGCGAGATGATAATGAACGATGTTTTTTCCATTTCCTTGCTTATCTGTGGACAAAGGTATAAAGATGGCTCCCGTTATTGAAATAAAGAAATAATCAAGTCAAATGTTACATATTCCAAACAATTGTATTTCAATATAATAATTTATTTTAATAATTTGAATATTGAAAATGCAAGAGGGGTTTCGTATTTTTGTTACAAATTTTTGATATGGAAAACATTAAACTGAAGAGTGCCATAAGTCGTATAATGTCCGATCTGGTGAAGTTGGACAGCATTATCACGGCCTCCGAATTGCAATTCCTTGACGATGTGTATGATAAGTACGCCGTTACAACACAGGACCGCAAAATGGGTTTCTACATGTCCCTTGAAGAGGCGGTTTCCATCGTCTCTTCCCAACCGGATCGGTTCAAGAAGGAATTCTATTCGCTCATGTTGGATGGCGCTAACACTGATGGCGCCTGCAGTCGTCCGGAAGCGCTTCTCCTCATGGCGGTCTCATGTGCTTGTGGCCTGAACGGAAACGGGAGGGGAAGGGTCTACTCCTATGAGTCCAGGGGGATATCCCTTCACCGGGACCAGCTGATCTATGTAAGCCGGGAGGACAGGAACGAGCGCAGTCTTCTTGCCGACGACGAGGTGTACGATGATATAAACAACGTGGCCAGACTGGCGGGCTTCGAACTGGTGTATGTCCCGAAAATCGCGAGGCATTTCGAGACTTACCAGAAGACCGACATCCTGCGCAAGGTGCTCACGCTTGTCCGGCCCACGCTGGACAGGAGCGAGGATGAGCTCATCCGACAGCTCAGGACTATGACCCCGTACAAGTTCAGCACGGGCATCCTCGAGCGACGGATGAAAATGTCGTTGAACTTGGACACCGCCTGCTGGTTGATAAGGCTGGGCGGAAGCCAGGTCGGCGGAACGGAGTATGCCAATTTCCTCCTTTTGGAAATCGACTACAACCACATGAAGCGGCAGCTGAAGGGGTTCATGTCGGAGTTCCTGAAACTGCAGCCTGAACATATGGTATCCGTGTCCACCGTAGAGGAGGACGCGGACAACTTCCGATACGGGGGATTCATCAAGTCCATCCTGGACATGATCTCCCTTGGAACGGAGGAGAGATGGGATGTCGTCATCCGGTTGAAGGGCTGCAAGTCGTTCATGGATGGCGACGGGAAGGAGCAAAAGGCGTCCGTATCGATACGGCGGGGAGAGGAGGAGTGGCCGCTCATCGGTCCCGACAGGGATGCGGCGTTCTATGCTCTCATTCTATGCTACACGGCAGAGAACCCCAACGGAGTCGAGTTGTCCAAAGACCTTCCCGTAGATGGCAAGGAACAGCGTCGTTACGAGGCGATATACAGCCAGATGAGCGTGCGCCAGATAAGCGATTGTCCGGACATCTGTTTCTCCGACATGAGGCGTCCGATCATCTCCCGGGTCAACCTGGCCATCAACCCCGCACAGAAGAACTCCAAGACGAGCAGGCTGCTGTCCGGGACCCAATACTTGACGGAGCGCGAGCTGTACGAGGTCGCGAAATCCCAGAAAAAGTATTTCGTCGTGCTGAACCCCTCCAACGTCATCGTCGCGGGCAAGGATGGCAGGAGGATGATTGAGAGACCCCTCAAGGAGTCGCCGCTCTATTCGTCCGTCATTCAGATTCAGTAAGAGGGCATATGCCGGTAGGGGAGGATTATCTTTCCAACAACCCCGTCGCTATCCCGTCGGCGGACTGTACCAGCGACACCAGGGGAGTCTTTGCCTTCGCGGCGTTGAGGCTCTCCTTATGTTCCGGACTCTGCATCGGAAGGTCCCAAGCGGTCATGTGCCACCTGATGGCGAGCATTTCCTCGGGAGTGAGTTCCAGGCCCCATGAGAGGAGCATGATGACTGATTTCTCGCCATGGCCGAGGGGAAGGCCTGCGTTGTAGTCGACAGAGAATCCAAGATACTTCTCCCAGTAGCCGTCGGCGTTCTTGCGGCTGAGAATGCCTTCCTTGTAGATGTCCGCCTTGCAGGTGTCATGAAGAAGCGCGCAGATGGCGATGCTGTCGAGCGGAAGCTGAGCCTCCATTTCCGGCCGGCGGAGGATGATCTGCTCCCGGAGGAACAAGGCGGATTCGTATACGTTTAGGGAGTGCTCCAAAAGACCCCCCTTGCAGGAAAGATGGAACTTGGTCGAAGCGGGAGCCTCGAAAAAACCGGATTCCTCCAATCGTTTGATGACGTTGTCGATTCCTCTCCGGTTGGTGCCTAATAGAGTTTCGACGAATCTCTCTTTGCTCATTTCATTCTTCATTTCAGACACAAAGATAGGGCGAATTTGCGAAATCATTCTTCGCTGATGCCGGAGATGGCGCAATTTGGAAGAAAAAAAGAATAGTTTTGGGAAAAATCACGAAATTTGAGTGTTGAAAACCATTGATACTTACATGAAACGAGTGTTTTTATCCGCAGTACTGGTGCTCTGTTCCTTTTGCCTGTACGGGCAGGACAAGAAGGTTATCGGTGTCGTCGTAGATGAATCGTCTTCCGAACCGTTGGTGGGTGTTACGGTAAGTACACCATCTTCTTCACGTATGGTCATCACGGGGAAAGACGGATCATTCGCCATTCCCGTCAGCAATAGTACAACGACAATTGTTCTGAACTATCTGGGGTATGAACAGAAGTCCGTGGAGATTCCTTTGACAAACAATGTAGGAAGGATAGAGCTTCGGGAGGATAATCTCATCTTGAAGGATGCGATGGTCGTCGGGCAAGTTGCACAGCCTAGAAAAACCCCAATTGCGGTTAGTTCGGTATCGTCCTCTGTTCTCAATGAAAGGCTCGGAAACCAAGAGCTGGTGGAGATGCTCAAACAGACTCCCGGAGTACATGCCAACCGCCAGGGCGGGGGATGGGCCGACTCGGAAATCTATATGCGCGGCTTTGACAATAGCAATATCGCCGTGATGATCAATGGCATCCCTGTCAACGACCCCGAGAACGGCATCGTGTACTGGTCCAACTGGGCGAGTCTGGCTGACGCCGCCTCTCTGATCCAGTCGCAGAGAGGCATTGGTTCGGGAAAGGTGGCGTCTCCTTCCGTCGGCGGAACCATCAACATCATTACGAAAGGAATCGAGACCAGGCAGGGAGGATCCGTCAGTTACGGAATCGGCAATGACGGATTCCAGAAAAAGGCCATCGACGTGAGTACCGGGTTGATGGACAACGGATGGTCTCTTACGATGAAGGGAGGCCAGACCTCCGGAGATGGATATTTCCAAGGTGGCGGCTTCAGGGTAGGGGACCTTTTCGCTAACGTCTCCAAGCGGCTGAGCCCTTCTCATCAGTTGAGTCTGACTGCGTTCGGATCGGCACAGGAGCATTATTCGCGTAAAGATGCTCTCACCCAATCCGAATGGGAGCGAGTGCGCTCCCTGTATAAGGTGGAAGGGGACTGGACGAGGTACAATCCGGAGTTGGGATACAACGGCAACGGCCAGAGAAAGTCCACCGGCCTTGAGCGTTTCTCCAACGGGATGGCCTTCCTCAATCATGTTTGGCAGATTGCGCCGCAGTCGAGCCTCAGCACCAGCGTATACTATTCTTTCGGAAAAGGTTATTCCCATTCCGGTCTTGCAGATGAGGATACCTACTCTGAGTACGACTGGTATTCTGCTGATTACGGGGAATTGAACATGCGGTTCAGGGCGAAGGACGGCACGTTCGATTACTCGAAAATCGAAGGCATCAACATGGCATCAGACCGGGGTTCCCTGCTGGTCCTTTCCAACACCATCGGCAATTATGGTACATACGGGCTGGTGTCCACATACAAGAACGCCCTGTCCGACCGGTTTGACTTGACGTGCGGGATGGATGTCCGTTCATATAAGGCGCTTCACCAGAATACCCTCGACGATCTCCTCGGAGGGGAGTATTACATTGACCCCGGTCGTGGCGATGTCTCCGCCGACAACAATCCGATCGCGACCGACACCTGGAAGGGAGCGCACCTCGGGATTGGTGATATCCTCTATAGGGACTATGATTCCCACATCGTCCAGGAGGGCGGCTTCGCGCAGCTGGAATACTCTGGCGAGAATGTCGACGCCTTTGTCGCGGGAGCGCTGAATTATTCACATTATTGGAGATTCGACCGCTTTTATTATGCGGAAGACAAGGCCCGTTCAGGGATAGCCGGTTTTTGGGGCGGTAACGTCAAGGCCGGAGCGAACTACAACATCGGGCGGCATCATAATGTGTATGCCAATGTCGGCTATGTCTCCCGCCCTCCGAAATTCAAGGGCGGGGTGTTCATGTCTGCGACCACTTCGCATACGATAAACGAACGGGTAGCCAACGAGAAGGCGGCGTCAGCCGAACTGGGCTATGGATTCCATGGAGAGGTCTTGGATGTCGCGCTCAACGGTTATATCATCGAATGGCTCGACAAGGCGATGGCAAAGCGCGGGAAGCTCGGCGGCCAGTATTACTTGAATATGACAGGCGTGAATTCGCGCCATGTCGGGTTCGAAGTCGAAATGAAGGCCAGGCCATTCAGATGGTTGGAGCTGACTGGGATGATTTCAGTCGGCGACTGGAAATGGGATAGCGACAATGTCAAGGGATATGCCTATAACCTCTCCGGACAGGCAATCACCTCCGATGGGTCGGCCACGACCCCTGGTGCTGAGGACCATGCGTGGGCCCTCATCAACATGAAGGGAATCCATGTCGGAGGATCCGCTCAGACAACTGCGGCCATCGACGCATTCTTCAAGCCGTTCCGTGGTTTCGGAATAGGCGGAGGCTACACCTTCTTTGACAGGAATTATGCTTATTATTCGTTGTCCGGAAGCAATCTGTCGATAGGCAAGGAGGTCTTCGTGAGCGAGCCGTGGAAGGCGCCTGCGGGAGGATCTCTGGACCTGCGGGCAATATATGCCTTCAAGCTCGGGAAGCTTGACGCCTCCCTGATCGGGCAGATCAACAATGTCCTCGACAGTCACTATATCGAAAAGGCGTGGAATCCGTCAAACGTGTCTGCTGCGACAAAGGAAGTGAATCCTGCAGACGTCTACATGTTCTACTCTCTTGGCAGAATGTGGAATGTCAAGTTTGAGATCAAGTTCTGATGATGGGAAAAACAAAAGGCGGGATGAGTTATTTCGGCTTGTTGAGCCGTTTCTTTCCCAAGTATAAAGGAAATATCATCCTGAACATCCTGTTCATGATACTGAGCGCCGTCTTCAGCATCGTGAGCTTCTCCGCGGTGATTCCGATCATCAATATGCTTTTCGGCGTGTCCGATTCTGCAATAGAGCCCCTTTCCGCCCCGGCGAGCGCATCTATATCAGACCTGTTCTCATATCTTGGAAACAATACGCTGTATTTCCTTCAAGAGCAAACCATTGAACACGGTCCCGGGTATGGATTGCTCCTCATTGCGTCCTTCATCGTGGTGTCTTCCGTTTTGGCGAACGGGTGCTCCTACCTTGCCGAGTACTACAGGATACCGATGCGTGTCGGGATTCTGAGGGATCTTCGGAAGGAACTGTTTGACAGGGTGCTTGGATTTCCCGCCGGTTTGCTCACTAAGGACAACAGGGGGGACCTGGTATCTAGGATGACCAACGATGTTCTAGAAGTGGAGTGGTGCGTGAGCAACACCCTGGACCTTTTGATTGAACACCCGATCCCGGTTATCATCTACCTGGTGACGATGTTCACCATTTCTCCAGGTCTTACCCTTTTTGCCATAGCCTTGCTGGTGATATGCGCACTGATTGTAATCGCCATCGGCTATTCCTTGAAAAAAATTGCACACAAGGGGCAGAGCGAAAGAGGAGAAATCCTCTCCAAATATGAGGAGGCCGTAGGAGGCCTGGCGGTGATCCGTTCCTTCAATGCCGAAAGGCAGATGGCGGACCGCTTTGATGAAGTGAACGAGGAGAACAGGCGTACCTTCCAGAAAATGAACAGAGTCCTGGCCTTGTCTTCTCCGGTTACCAAAGTGACGGTGTCGACGGTTCTGGCTCTTTTGCTGTGGTATGGCGGCAAGCACATTCTGGGCGGAAGCTTCGGCATCTCAGGGGCTTCCTTTGTCTATTTCCTGCTGGTTTTCCATTCCGTGATCAATCCTGTCCGGGGGATTGCCAAGGCGTCCTACAGTATTCGCAAGCAGGTCGCCTCTCTGGAACGAATCAACAAAATCCTCAATATGGAGGACGATCTCCTGGCGGGAAGCGATGACGGCCCTCTGGAATCGGTTGATGTCGAGGCTGATGCGCCGGCAATTGAATTCGATGACGTCTCCTTCTCCTATTTGGAAGGACAGCCCGTTTTGAAGAACTTTTCTTTCAAGCTCGAAAAAGGGAAAAGTCTGGCACTGGTGGGACCGGTTGGAGCAGGAAAGACATCAACCGCCGGTCTGATAATGAAATTCTTTGCACCGGACGAGGGTGCTGTAAGAATTTTCGGTAAAGATGTCGGGGCGGTTTCATCGGTGGATCTGCGGAGGTGCGTGGGATATGTCCCACAGGACTCGATCCTTTTCAATGATACCATTTTCAATAATATCGCGCTGGGAGCCGACGCCTCGTTGTCAAAAGCGTCCGGAAAAGAAACATGGACAGGGGCTGTTATCGATGCGGCCAAGAAGGCAGGGATACATGATTTCATCACCTCGTTGCCGGACGGATATGGTACTATTGTCGGTGATCGCGGTTCCCGTCTCTCGGGGGGACAGAAGCAACTGATTGCCGTCGCCCGTGCCTTCCTGAAGGATGCTCCGATACTGATTCTAGATGAGGCGACATCCTCTTTGGATCCGGAATCCTCATCTATGGTTATCAAGGCCGCAGCCGATTTGATGAAATCCCGTTCGACATTGATAATCACCCATAGGGAGGACATTGCCGCAATGGCTGATTCGGTTGTATCCCTTAGTGGTCCGATGCCGTCAAACATATGAGGTTCGCGCACATATCCGATCTGCACATAGATTCCTGCAAGCAGGTGATTTATGGTGTGAATCCGTGCAAGAATCTGGAGAAGGCTTTGGCCATATTATCCGGATTGGAGGACCTGGGTGCCGTCATTCTGAGCGGCGACATTTCCAATGACGGAAAGGAAGCGTCGTACTTGCTAGCAGATGCCATGCTTTCAGAGCTCTCTGTTCCGGTGTACTGCGTTATGGGTAATCATGACAACAGGGTGGTTGTCGAGCGCCTTCTCGAAGAGAACAAGCTGACAACTATGCACTTCGTGAAGGAGACCGTCCTTGCTGGACATAAGTTCCTGTTCCTGAATACGGTCAAGGAAGTAAGTCCTGGCGAGAATATGTCCAGAGGCTTCATTTCTCGTGAGGACATTGAGCGGGTTGATCTGGATGCGAGGCTTTTCTCTGGAAATTGCATACTGGTCATGCATCATCCCGCCTTTGAGGTCGGCGGCTGGATGGATGCCCGGATACTGATGAATCGAGAGGAATTCAAGTCGATGGTCTCCGGGCATCCAAATATCGTAGCGGTACTTGCCGGGCACAATCACTGTCCTTCGGAGTTGACTGTTGCCGGGTGTTACTATAGCATTGCTCCTTCGGTAAGTACGTCATTTGATTCCCGTGGGGATCGCTTTCAAGAAATCTATCGGCCTGCTTTCGATGTTTATACTATAATGGGAAAGTCACTGTCTAAAGATACTCTTCCTATATAGAGCAGAAATCGGTATCGGTTATTATGCAACCTTCTTGGTTTTATTTGTGTTTTTATGCTTCACAAGTAAAGGACGTTTACTATCGTGGCGTTAGACTACTTGGCTTTAGGACATTCTGACATACAAAGCAAAGCTCAGTAATCCGACAAGAATGAAAACGGCGGCATCAATGTGGCAGCGTTTTACATCCTCTTTTGGAGAATCTGATTTTGGTCGCTCAAAAGTCCCGGTCAGCGTATCGACCATCTTTTTCTCGGCACCAATATCGTAGAATTGATCCAACTCCCCATAATACGTTATCCTATCACTAGACAGCCAGATACCTCCTTTTACCACGGCCCATATTGTGCCGACAATCGGTATGAATTGGAGGAGAATGAGCTTGACATAGTCAACAAGGGATGGGCAGCGTCCTGTCTGCCTGATATCGCTATATGTCACGTTATATGTCACAGAGCCTATAGATATCCGTCCCGCATGAAAGGAATTGAGCTTCGGTGGAAAAATCAACGAATGAATGGACTCAGAAGGGGTCATCTTATAGGTGATTTGACTGAAAAGGATTTGCAATAAAAAACCAACAGACTCCGAATGATACTCTACTCTGTCTCATTGGGGTATTTGAAACGAAACATTTTAATGAGCATCACGATTGAATATACAATCAATATTGGACACAAAATGCAGAGAACTACACCACGAAAATCAACAGTTCCCTGTCGAAGCTCATTTCTCAGTATTAAGTATCCGATTACGCCAGAAAAAAGCCCTCCTGCAAAGCCGAAAAGTGCCATTCTCAACAAATAATTCTTATATGCGGGAATTGGAATATACTTCTCGCAGAGCTTCTCGGTAAAATCAGGATCCTTCATTGTTAGGCCACAAATTGCCGGCGAATCAGGATTCGTTGGAATCTCATTACTGTGGTTTTGACAACTCTCGCAAATCTTCCTACGCTGCTGAAGATTGAGTTTGTGCTCAATTGAAGGAACTTCTTCTTTGAGCTGTATTTGTAATCCTCTTCTTTGAAGTTCAAACTTGGCTGCTGCATAGTAATCATCGTTCCACCTGTTGGGGTTAGATACTATTTCTTGCAGTTCCTGGTCTGTCTTTTGTCTAAATTCTGTCTCGAACGTATTCATAAGTTGCGAATTCAATTTAGAAGTGAACAATGCTTGGAAAATCAAAGATACGTTATTGCATACAATAATCCAAAGGATTTTCGGATGCCAATAATGTACGGAATTCCTGCCGATGGCTATATCTGCGCTTGTTTGAAGAAAGAACCCGGAGCCGCCGAATCCGGGGCTTCAATGTCGCCAAATAATTCAAAAACCGCATAGTCCTGTCAGGTAAGCGTCCATTTAGACAAACTTGTAGTTGACAGAATGGCCACCTGAATCGAGCCTCCAGATACCTGGGGTTCAACCTTTGTGCGAACGCTTACTCCCCCGCCTCTTTGATTTGTTACACAACTTATCTTATGTTAACTAATGGAAATGGAAAAGCTCCCCTGTTGTACCAGTTCTAAATAGTGGACACGAAATATGAAATAATAGAAGGAAAGGACATCTCCTATTACGAAAGTGACCTTTCCGATTGGTAGAGATCACTTTATTTTTGAAAGCGAAGCCATCGACAGAATGCTGGCTGAGGCGGTTATTATGTTCCACAGCCTGCATTTCAGATTCAGTTGGAAGTAAATGTTAACGGGAGTTAGCTATGTGAGGAAATGTGGACTTCTGTTGATGGGATTATCTGAGGATGACACGAGGTTTTGACGCAACTGAACAAACTTCACTAGACTTTAGAATGGTTCCTGGCATAATATATTCGGCCTTCTCTAAGGAGTGTCTAGGGCTGAGACTCACCTGCCTGGCCAACTAATTTATTAATTCGAAAATGAACGCCAGACAGAACCAAACAAGGGCCATACTTGCGTACCTTTGGATGTAAATATGAAGGACCTCCCAAAACCTCCATGATTCTTTCCCAAAGATTTGATAGTATTTGCTGTCTTCATAGGGCGACGATGACTCTTGCTCAGTAACATCTTTGACCCGGTAGCACCCTAATGGAATAATAGGTAGAACGAAGGATAGAAATCGATAAGTGACAAATGTTCCAGAGTAATATCGATAACAACCTAAAAAAGTAAAGCCTATCCAATTGATGGTACCAAGGGTAGGAGATGAGGTTGTATATGATTGCCGTAAATCTTCTGTCTCTGCATCCACTTTGATCAAGTACTTCTTAATCACAAATTTATTGATGGCCAATAAGGCGAGTGAAATTGAAATACCGATAATGCTAAACGCCAGAAAATTCATAGTAAAAACTTGAGTATAGTCGTGAATAATAATTCTCCAGGTTACTTTGCAATCCTCTGATTTGTGGCCTATTAACTACACTGCACCAAGGTTTGCAATTCTATGGGAACAAAGATAATTGATTTGTGCCGTTTATAAAAGAACAACTACAAAAGATGTCTGCATAGTGAAGTACCAGACATGTGATTATCTCGATTTCGGCCGTGGGCAAAAGGTGCTTCTTCTAAAAAGCTTTTGATTTAAGCTTTTTTTACAAATAATGCAGAAATATTTGGATGTGTAAAAATTACGCATTATCTTTGCGTGATTTTAACACGTTAAATAGGGTTTTATGAAGAAAGTAATTGTCTTCCGGGTCGAGAATGTCCTGGTGAAGGATTATGATGAAGTAAAGATGTTTGATTTGAAAATGAGGAGGTTGGTGAAGGAGATGTTGAAAGAAGAAGGGTTGGAGTTGATGGGAAATGATTGGAATGAGATGAAAAATGAAATGGTTGGATTGAGGGATGGATTTGAAAAAGATGGGAATGTGGAGATGAGGATGAAGATGAGGGATGTGTTGAGAAGAATGGAAGAAATGGAGAGTTATGGAAATGAAGTGAAGTTAGAGATGAGGAGAAAGTTTCTGGATGGGGTTTTTGAGAAGAGAAAGATTGGTTTGAGAGGTGATTTGGAAGATCTGGAGAGGTTGAAAGAATTGGTGAAGGATATGAGGTTGGTGTTTGTGAGTAGATATGGTGGAATGAAGGTAAAGAGGTTGTTGAAGAATAATGGGTTGAGAGACTTTGAGGTAGTTGGAAGTATTGATGAGTTGGAGGTGGTGGAGAAGAATAATGTGGTTATGTTTGGTAGTGAGGAGGATGTGGAGAAGATGGAAGGGATGGGAATGAAGTGTGTGTTGGGAGTGAGAGAAATGTGGAAAGAGATAGGTATAATAAGGGTTGGGTAGAGGGTGAATTCCCTCTACCTTTTAACGCATTTCGTCATTATTGGAATCATCGATCGAATAATAGTTTTATCTTTGTTATATGGCAATCACTTGGAATCCGGACATTTACTTCGAGAAAGCCTCTAAGGGCTCTTTTGCCGCCAAGGCGGCGAGGGCGGACGTGTACAAGAACAACTGTGAAATCTTTCAGGCCGGGGCTTATGAGACGGTTTCTGGAAAGACCGTCGAACTGAATCCATCCTCCATGCTGGACGGAACGGTGGTTTATGATGCCCCCATCGTCGTTCCTGAAGTTTTCGCATCTGTAGAAGCTCCCATGACGGGCGTTGCAAACATCGGATGTCTGGAACTCGGTCGCGAACTTCAACTGAAAGGATATAATCCAGTAATTCTTAACTTGGCCGATGCTTATGTGGCCTGCGGCTATTATGAGAAAGGGTCCAATGCCCAGGAAGAGAGCCTCTGCCGCCAGAGTAATCTCTCTCAGTCCCTGTATCAGTACTATGGTGAAAGTCAGTCAGAAAAGAGCGGAGTTGACTTCAGAGGGAGGAGGTATCCGATGGACATTCGCTTTGGCGCCATCTTTTCTCCCCATGTTACCGTTTTCCGGAAGGGATCTCGGGAGGGTTTTTCCTTGATGGATGAACCTTACGAAACGGCGATCATCTCCTGTGCCGCCCTGGACTTTAACGAAAAGCATGGGAAGAATCGTAAATATCGGACGGCGGATGGTGGCTTCTCACAGGAAGGTCGTGAAATCATGCTATCAAAGATCCGGACTATTTATGGGGCGGCACTCACCGCCGGACATGACGCTCTTGTTCTTGGGGCCTTCGGATGCGGGGCTTTCCGCCTTCGTCCTGACCTTGTGGCCGATCTTTTCCGTGATGTGTTGTTCGAACCGGCTTTTAAAAATCGCTTCCGGGCTGTGACATTCGCAATCTTGGAGAAACCGGGTCCTGAATCCGGAATCCATGGCAAGTTCGCTCCTTTCTACCGGATCTTCGGGAAGTATGGTTCTTCTCAGGTGACGATGAAGGAACCGGAACCCAATGTAAGCGCTTCTGTTTATGAAGTCGGCCAAACTGTCGTCCATGACAAATTCGGGAAAGGATCCGTCACGGGACTCCATCCGGATAAAGGGCGTATCGTTGTCGAATTCATTGACGGCGGAACAAAGACTCTGGCTGTCGATAAAGCAAAACTGACCATTCTTCACTAGCCATGAAAAAGGAAAAAGGTGAGTACATATATCCTTTTCCGCGGCCTGCCGTCACAACAGACTGCGTCATCTTCGGATATGACGGAAAAGTTCTGAAGATACTGCTCGTTGAAAGGGGCATCCCTCCCTTCAAGGGGATGTGGGCCCTTCCCGGCGGTTATTTGCAGATGGACGAGGATGCAATCGATGGGGCGAAGCGGGAACTCTATGAGGAGACAGGACTCAAAGACGCCTATATCGAGCAATTCAGGACGTTTGCTGCTGTCGACAGGGACCCCAGGGGCCGTGTCATCACGATTGCCCATCTCGCTTTGGTAAAGATCTCGGAAGTGAAAGGTGGTGACGATGCCGCCAAGGCGCAATGGTTCTCTTTGGATGATGTTCCACAACTGGCGTTTGACCATGACATGATCCTGCGGGAAGCCATGAAGAATCTTAGACAAAAGATTCATTTTGAGCCGGTCGGTTTTGAACTGCTTCCGGAGGTATTCACCATGCCTCAGCTCCAGAACTTGTATGAGAGCATCCTGGAGGTTCATTTCGACAGAAGGAACTTTGCGGCAAAGATGCTGCATCTCGGTATTCTGGAACCGACTGGCGACCGTCCCGCCGGGGCGTCCAACAGGGTTCCGGTCACATACAGGTTCGATAAAGAGAAGTATGATCTTTTGAAGAGCAAGGGGTTCAGGCTTGAGTTTTAATGAATCAGTTGGTTTCTTAAATCGTCCATCTAAGGGCGTGAGAGGCGGTAGTCTTTACCAACTCCGGAGGTCCGCCTTCTGGAATCTGATTCCCGAAACGAAAACGTCTTTGTCCGAATCCTCGACGATGACCCAAGGGGATTTGAGAGGGTGAAGCAAGTTACGGATGATGTGCATCGTGAGGGCGGGAGTACTGCTCTCGGCGAAAATCAGGGCCTTCTTCCCGGTCCTGGGGTTAATGGCCACATCGGCAATCAGGACTGCGTGACCGTACGTGGTTGCAGAGGGGGCTTCGTAAACGAGGACATCCCCCGGGGCGACATCCCCGAAGTCCTTCTCATTCATGTGCCTCCGCAAGGAGGTGGTGTTGGCGCTACCGTATACTCGGCGCAGGTACTGATCGAAGGCCGTCCTGTCAGCACCGCCTCCATATCGCATGTCTTTTCCATCTACGGAATGGAAATGAATACGTCCGTGCTGCCCGTCCTTCCAGAAGTATTCGGCACGCATCCGCATCACCGCATCAGCGCACTGTTCCATGTTGCTGATCATCGGGAGGTCCAGGACGGCGTACCCGAAATACTGGCCGTAAGCAAAAGTCCCGTCGTAGTACTTCATGCGAGCTCCCCTTCCCTGCAGCGGAAACTCCCGGATGAACGCACCGAAACTCCCCGGCTCCACTTCGACCCGCTGGAATCCCATCGGGGGCGTAATATCCCCGATGGTTTTCCGGTTGGCCGGGTTGCTGATGCCGCCCCAAAGAAGCCAGGCCAATCCAGCGATCAGGACGACGGAGATGGCAGAGAGCCAGAGGACGATTCGTTTGATCTTTCTCATATCCAACTAAATAAGGTCACAAGGCGCAACTACCAACTGGTCTTCATTCATCCCGCGCCTAGCCAGATGTTTCTTAATGCCCGCGAGGCGATAGTCTTTGATCTTCCTGGGCTTGCACAGTTCGATGCCGAACTGCTCTTTGTAAATGATCCAAACCAGTTCGGAGCAATAGTACTTCCCGTTGTCGAACTTGAAGGTCAGGTCATAGGACTTCCCGAGGTACTTGGTATAGCGGATCTTGACGTTCTCGTCCAGGACTCTCCGTTTCTTGACGGAAGAAAAACGCCCCCGTTTGATCCAACTGTCAATAGGGGTCAGCTTGACGACGTTCGATGCTTCCAGGACATAGAACCGTCCGTCTTTCTCCACGACAATGCCGCAATGCGACCAGGGCGATCCTGTCGCATACTGAATCAGAGGAGACTGTTCACTCTTCGAGATCTGGAAGACGATGTCCCCTTCCTTCCAATCGTCACCTCCTGCCTTGTTCTGGGCGGGGAGGTTCCTCCCCGCAACAGCGGAGAGGAACAGCAAGATGGATGCAACCACTTTTCGCATAGCTGTCAGATCCTATCGGCAGTGCCAGTGAAAAGGAGGTCGAGTTCGTCCCAGGAAACATCGCTCACGATGACCTTGTAGCCTGGGACCGAGAACGTGAAGGTCATCGACGGGTTCTCGCCCGTTCTTTTTACGGTCACGCCTTGATGTGTGAATGACGTCGATTTGAAGGACTTGGCACGAACGGCTTCGTACTCCGAACCGCATAGGGCGGTGATGGAATCCGGCATCAGGCGGTAGATGTCTGCGGCGCGGGAGACGGGCATCGTGAAGTTCAGCGCCGGCACGGAGGAGGATTCGATCCGGACGGAACCGTTGGAGGTGCTTCCGGTCAGGTTGATGGTCGCGCTGCTTAGCGTGACGGCGGCGACAATGGCCGCGAGGGTGAAGATGATGAACTTTTTCATGACTGTTTGATATTTGTGTCGTTCGCATACAAATGACACGCTTCGCAATGTGTAAACAAGGTTACTTGCGAAGCGTGCGATTTCCCTGGAACGGGAACCAGTGATGCGGATACGAAAAAACCTTTTCATCTTGACAAACCACATCCATTAATGTGGCTTTGATGAAAAGGTAACATTCGGCGGCAGGAAACGGGTCCTGTTACTTGCCCTTGTCCTTCTTGCCGTTGTCTTTGTTTTTCAGCGCTGCCCGGGCCATTTCCCCTGCCTCTTCCTGGCGGAACTCCTCCAGGAGATCCCGCAAAGCGTTCCGTTCGACTGTACGTCGGACGGCCTCGTCTGCTTTCGCATCGTCAGCGAGCATCGCTTTAGCTATTTCCTTGAACTTGTGCATACACCTGTTCTTTGTTGCTTTTGCCGAGTCTTCGTTCTTCAGCCCCATCAGTGCGGCGATATCTTTCATGGGCATCTTGTCCCAGTAGAAGCGCTTCAGGATCGTCTTACAAGCGGGCGGAATCGAGTCCAGCACTTTATCCAGGAAGGCCATCGCCTCTTCGTATTCCTCCGGCGAGACCGTCGCGTCAACCTCTTCATCCTCGGTGGACGGCTCCCCGCTCCCCTGCCCTTTCGGCCTCAGGTGTACGAGCATCTGTTCGTTCTTCTCATCTTCCCTTCTCCCTCTGTTCTCCAGCCGGAGGGCGATCCGCCAGCACAGCGTGTAGATGTAGCCGGACAGGTTCGCACGCTCCCCTTCCACAAGCCGTCCGTCCTTCACGCTGTCCATCAGCGCGACCATCGCCTCGGAATACACGTCGTCGAAGGTCTTCCCCTTCGCCTGTCGGAGCATCGGCTCGATTCTTGCCTTCATGCCGGCGTAATTCGCGTGGTATACTTCCCGCCAAGCCGCCGTTGAGTTCTCGCGGATACCCCGGATGAGATCGTTGTCGGTCATAGCTACTTAATAATGTCGGATTTGAACAAAGGTAAACAGATTCTTGACCGATTCCAAAGGATTGGGTATTTTTGTAAAAGTATGGAAAAGGGAATGACATTCAAGGATTTCGTGAAAAAGGCATGGTATGTTTTCGAATGCTTCGTATGGGCAATCCTGTTTTTGATTGCCATAGGGGTGCTCGTCAGGACATGTCGCCTGGAGACGATCAGCATCGGACGGATTCGGCTGCACCAGTACCTTGCCGTCGGTTTCGTTGCGTTCTTCGTGAGTTTCATCATTCCACGCATACGGCGGAACGTCCGCTGGATGATGTCCTTCACGCACGAGTTCACTCACCTGCTGTTCGCCATTCTGTTCTGCAGGAAGATCCATCGTTTCAACGTGGACAGCAAGGACAGCCACGTGTCTTTCAGCAGCGGCTGGTTCGGCTACCATGCAATCACCCTGTCGCCCTACTGCGTGCCCGTCTTCACGCTGGCCCTTCTCCCCTGGCGTTTTACGACAGGTACTGCCACACCACTATTTCTAGCCGTCATTGATATCCTGATCGGCTTCACATACGCCTTTCATGTATGCTGCTGGGTGCGCCAGACTAGGCTCTACCAGACGGACATCACGGGCCCCGGGGTCGTCAAGTCCCTCCTGTGCATAGCCACATTCCACATCCTTAACTTCTGCCTGGTCGTGCTTACGCCTTCCAGCGGGGTTATGCTGGCCATACGGCGAGTCTTTTGGGACATTCCTTTCGGGACTTTGCTCCTGGATTGATCACTCTTCTCCGCCCAGAGTGTCTTTCTTGAACTTCTTCCGGTTATAAGTCTTCTTGGACGCATGCAGGGCGGCACGGAAGGCAGTGGGCTTCCCGTGCTGAGCGATGTCCTCCAGGCGGGCCGCCCTGCGGTTCCCCAGCATGAAATCCTTCTCCGTGATGCGGAGCTTCTTCCGTTTCTTCTTGGGTCGCACCGAGAGAGAATCTTACGATTTGACGTATGCCGTGCTCCGGCCGCTGCCGACTTTCTTGATCTTGCCGGATGTCAGGAGCTCCGCCAGGGTGCGCTCGATGGTCGTCACGCTGATATCCGGGCAGGCCTGGGCGATCTCCTTCTTGGAGATCCTGCCCGGGGTCCTGTCGATGACCGCCTTGACGCGTTCGGCCTTTGACATCTTGCGGTGACGCAGATGCTCCACCCTGTCTTCGAACTCGTTGTACGCCTTGACCACGACGCCAAGCATGTATTTCAGGAACGGAAGGTAGTCGTTTCCGTTCTCGTGCCAGTTCAGCGAACTCTCCTGCAGGGCCTCGTAGTATGAATCCTTGCTCTTCTCGATCAGCATCTCGATACTGATGTACTTGCCCACGATGAATCCGGCGCGGTACAGCAGCAGGAGCGTCAGGAGACGGCTCATGCGTCCGTTCCCGTCATTGAAAGGGTGGATGCAGAGGAAGTCCAGAATGAACACCGGCATCAGCAGGAGCGGGTCGTAGGTCCCGGCCTCGACGGCCTCGTTGAACTGCGTGCAGAGGTCCTGCATGGCATCTGCCGTCTGGAAGGCCGGCACCGGACGGAACCGGACGGTCTCCGTCCCGTCGGCGTGCTTCTCGGCGATGACGTTGTCCGAATTCTTGTAGACGCCGCCCACCGCGCTGCTGCTGAAGGAATAGAGGTCCCGGTGCAGTTGGAGTATGTTGTTGGGGCGCGGGGCGATGTATTCGTAGGACTCGTGGATCGTGGCCAGCACGTCGCGGTAGCCGGAGATCTCCTCTTCATTGCGGTTGCGGGGCTTGACTTTCTCCTGCACTAGGGCGCTGAGGCGCTCGTCGGTGGTGTAGATGCCTTCGATGCGGTTGGATGCACCGGTGCTCTGGACCTTGGCCACCTCCAGGAGCGCGGTGAGGACGTCCGCCTCGGCTTCGATGAAGAGCTCCTGCCTGCCGCGGCATTCGTGGAGGCGCGTCAGGAGGCCGACAATCTCAGGGGTGAGAAGCCCCTTGGGGCGGTTTATGAAATCAAACTCGTGCATTTCCGTATGGCTGTTACCGTACAAAGATAGTATTTTTCGGCCTCATTTCACAATTACCTGCATCAAATTAGATAAAAATGATGCAGAAAGGGAGGGTGATGAGGCAGATTAACCATGGCCCCGATCAATCAAAAGTCCAGACTGCTGAAGTACTCCTTCTTCTCTTCCCGGCAGTACTCGATTGCGCGGTTGATGTAGTCGAGGAACGGTTTGGTACTGCGGAACAAATCCACCAGGCGAGGTGCAGGATCCTTTCCCGTGAAAAACTTGTCTTCCGGCGCGAAATACAGGCAGAAAGCCTTGATCCGGTAGAAGTCCGAGTCCGGGGTGTCGGTCGGAAAGCCCGCGGGAACCCGTTTCAGCGCTCCATCCATGTCCAGGATAAGACGAGAATCGGCCTCCGACAGGACCTTCCGGAAATCTCCCCCACCCAATATGATGTCTTCCCGGATGACCTTCAGCACTTCGGGCGGGCACCAGATGTCTCCGGCGGCCACCATATTCCCGTAGCTTCGGGCTCCCAGGTGGAAGTAGTATCCGCTGTATCCGGATTTCTTGCCTCCCCTGTTGATGTAGACGCCCATGTGGGTCTTATAGGGGGTCTTGTCCTTGGAAAAACGGATATCCCGATAGATACGGTAGGTGCAATCCTTCGGAGACAGCTGACCGATGGTGTCGTCGAAAGAACGGATACCGGCGAGGACATCGGCGGCAAGGGTTTCCACTTCGGCCTTCGCCTCGAGGTAGCGCCCTTTGTTGGTGTCGAACCAAACCTTGTCGTTATGCGTTGATAACTCATTCAGGAACTTGAGGGTCTCTTTCATGGTTTGTGGCAAGCGTTATCTGAGAATACGGCTATCTTTCTATCTTGACCAGTTCCAGCTCGAAGATTAACGTGCTGTGCGCCGGGATGTCATCCATCTTGGTGGCGCCGTAGCCCCACTTCGCCGGGATATAGACCTCCCACTTGTCCCCCTCGTGCATACGGGTCAGGGCGATCTGCCAACCCATGATGAGGTCCCCCACCATGAAGAGGGCCGGGAGCGGCTCCCCTTCCGTGGTGTCAAAGACGGTTCCGTCGATGAGGCGGCCGGTATAATGGACATAGACGATGCTTCGGGGCGTGGGCTTCTTAGTCCCGGATCCAGTCTCCAGCACTTTGTACAAGACGCCGTCGTCGAGGACTACCATCCCCTCTTCCTTGGCCTTGACTTCCAGGAAGGCTTCGTTGGCCTGCTTGTAGGGATTCGGTCTTTTGTTCCGGGACATGAGCTTAGAAAGAGATTTCGACGGGCGGGGCGGTGAACGAACTGATGGTGGCCTTGGCCTCCTTCAGGTAATAGACCGCCGTGTTGCCGTCATTCTCATTATACATCGACCGGAGGGTCGGATAGGCGTCCAGCATTGCTTTCTTGATTTCGACGCGCGGGTCCTCGACCAGCGTGGCGGTGACGCGGAGCCACTTCTCCCCGTCATAAGCGCAAATGGCAACCTTTGGATTGGCTGCAATCTGCTTGGCTACGGGTTTTACGTGGCCCGTCTGGATATACAGTCTGCCTTCGATGATTTCGGCGGTGCCGAAAGGACGAACCTCGGGCTGGTCTCCGTTAACGGTGGCGAGAAAATAGGTCCCTGTCTTTTTCAGGAAATCAACTACTCTTTGCATATTATGTAAATTGGTGTTTGTTATTCGGAGGTGTCGATGGAGAGGACCTGAAGCCTCCTGTCCAGTCGAACACTTTTCATCATGAATTGTCTGTTCACCTTCACGAGAAGGACCGGCTGCATGGTCCAGGACTGCTGCTCCCCTATCGTCTCCTGATAGGTGAAGACCAGTTCACCATCCTCCTTCCGGAGGGATTCCGGAACCAGCTCGGTACAGCAATCCGTCACGGGATTCACGACCGCGATGACGAATTCCTTATCGAAGTCGATGGACGTGGGCTGTCCACCATTACCCATGAAAGCCGCAGCGCCGAAGAGTTCCCCGAACTGTTCTGAGGAATCGATAACGGGACTATCCGGGATATCGGCATCATTGCGAAAGAAGTAGTTCTTGACTACCTCGAAAGGGATGTCCGAGATCTGCTTGCAGAACGCGAAAGCCAGGGCCGCAGCAACAACCAGGATAATCTTTCTCATGGTCAGGCCAGCTTTACGGCGGTCCCGGAGGCGGTGACCATGAGCATGCCGTTGTTCTCGCCTAGGACCTCGTAGTCGATGTCGATGCCCACGACGGCATCTGCCCCGAGGCGGGCGGCCCGGTCGGCCATCTCGTCCAGGGCCTGCGTCCGAGCTTTGATCAGTTCGTTCTCATAGGAGCCGCTGCGACCGCCGACGATGTTCCGGATGCTTGCCTTGAAATCACGGATGAAGTTGACGCCGGAGATGACTTCTCCGAAGACCACGCCCTTGTATTCCAGTATGGTGCGCCCTTCTACGTTGGGTGTTGTAGTGAGAATCATGGTTGAATTCGGTTATTCTCACGAAGATAATTATTTTTTCGCACAAGGCCATCCCGGCTTTGCAAGTCTTGCAGCGATTTGGCCTCTTTCCGTCTCTCCGTTACCTTTGCAGCAGAATAGGAACGGACGCTTAGCTCAGCATGGTAGAGCATCGGTCTGATATGCCGAGGGTCACAGGTTCAAGTCCTGTAACGTCCACACCTTCTCCTGTCGTCCAGCGGATAGGACGCCGGTCTACGGAGCCGGAAGTGGGGGTTCGAATCCTCTCGGGAGAACAAGAGCGAAAAGAAGGCCCGCTGCGCAAAAAGGATGCGTCATCCCGTCTTTTCTTTGTACTTTGAAATACCCTCGTGCTGTCGTCTAACTGGTCAGGACGCCACCCTCTCAAGGTGGAGACTTGCGGGTTCGAGCCCCGCCTGCACGACAAGACCAATACTCCTGTCGTTCAATGGAGAGGATATCGGCCCCCGAAGCCGGTGATGGCGGTTCGAATCCGCCCTGGGGTACAACCTTCGTGCTGTCGTCTAACAGGCTAGGACGTCACCCTTTCACGGTGAAGACTTACGGGTTCGAGCCCCGTCGGCACGACAAGACACTTTGGAGCTTTGGCAGACGTGGTGTATGCGATGGACTGAAAATCCATAGAACGTGGTTCAACTCCGCGAGGCTCCGCAAACATGGTGGGTGTAGCTCAGCTGGCAAGAGCGCCGGATTGTGGATCCGGAGGCCGAGGGTTCGAGCCCCTCCCCTCACCCGAACGGGAATATAGCTCAGTGGTAGAGCGGATGGCTGTTAACCATCGGGTCGTAGGTTCGAGCCCTTCTATTCCCGCACAACGGAAGTATGGCCGAGCGGTCTAAGGCGGTACCCTGCTAAGGTGCTGGACTCCATCCGGGGTTCCGAAAGTTCGAATCTTTCTGCTTCCGCAACCGGAAGGTTGGCCGAGCTGGTTTAAGGCACCGGTCCAGAAAACCGACGAACTTGAAAGGGTTCCGTGAGTTCGAATCTCACACCTTCCGCGACGATGAGGCATGGTGCAACGGCAGCATAGCGGTCTCCAAAACCGCCGATGGGAGTTCGAATCTCTCAGCCCCAGCAAAAGCTCGGATGGCGAAGCGGCTAACGTATCGGTCCGCAAAACCGACATTCGAGGGTTCGAGTCCCTCTCCGGGCTCATGCCTCTGTAGCTCAACTGGCAGAGCATCTGTTTTGTAAACAGAGTGTTGCAGGTTCGATTCCTGTTGGAGGCTCCGAAAAAAGTAGTAAATTTGCACCCGTAAATCCTTGAAGGATATGGCACAGTTGATACATATATCAGTTTCCAGTCGGATGTGTCGGCGATTTAGACCCGTCACAGGCTGTGCCGTATCCAAAAGCGAAAATCATCGTCATCATCGGCGAATTAGCTATAAAGGCATAGTCGGCTAATTGGCAACTGCTGCCCGCAGTCTCCCAGGGCGAACTCCTTTTATCCAAAACCGCACCCCAAGGTGCAAACCGTGTCCGAAGGAGGGCACAATGATCCGCTATGGACAAGATGATGGACGATGATGTGAGGGCCCTCGTTCTCGAGCTTAAGGCGATGGCCGACAGGCTGAGGGCGAAGGGCCTCGACGACGACGATCTGAAGGATCTCCTGCTCGTTAAGGACGAGAAGGGAATCGCACTATCCCCCGACGGGACTTTGTCCCTGCTAGATTACGGCAGGAAGGTCAAGCTGTCTCCGATGGAGAGGGCCCTCTATACCCTGCTCCTCAAGCACGAGGAGGGGATTCTGGCCGAGGACATGTGGAAGTACTACGACGAGCTCGTTGGAATCTACGGAAGGATGACCTGGTTCGACGATCCCCAAATGATCGCCGACGCCGTGGACACCCTCTGCGATGATTCCAGGGTGACCTTCTATTCCAACCTGTCCAGGATCAAGAGGAAGCTGACTGAGGCTGGCGGATCCGGGGCGGCCCAGAGGTATGCCATCCTCAGGGGGAAGGACAACGTCTACAGGGTTGCGGCTCCGAGGGGACTGGTTTCCGGTTCCCTGTGACGCCTGCAAGTCTTGCAGCGATTTGGCGTCGGGATGCGGAGGCCTTACCTTTGCACTCCGATGGAAATGCCACTATTCATAAGAGAGCTCGTCCGCGCCCTCGCCTTTTGCGGGGATGTGGACGAGGATACGATAATTGCCGTCACAACACGCCTTTGGAAGAGCCCGGAAACAGCAGGGATGCTTGCAGCCTACGCGGAGATCGGGTGGTGTGACGGCAATATGGTAAGGGCGGAATGTGACCGGCTCTGCCGGTTCATGGGCGGAAGATAGCCGATACCCCGGAGGCCTCTGTGTTATCAGGCTTTGAATTCAACAAATACAAAGGTGTCTGGTTATATGTATGTTACTAACGTAAATAACCGCATATAATGGGTCAGAATAACTGTCCTGTTTTGTCTTTTCAACTGGAATCATCCACTTTCGGCAGAAAAATGTTATATTTGAAGAATAATACATCACTGAGACTACAACGTAAAAACTAAATGCCTCAAAGCGATAGTCATAGGGGGCTTAATTCTCACCGTTATAAGACAGCGAGAGAAAGTTTTTCGTCGGAACCATGGGAAAACCTTAATTCCAAGGAACAGGTTATGGCCTGTTATCAAGCTTTTATCTCCAGTTTGTCTGATGGGGTTAATAGTATTCAGTCTATAACGGCCAAGAATAAAAAATTTGAGAGAATTCGTCAAGATTGCCTTGGGAAGGTAAAAGAACTCTTGGAAGAGTCTCGAATTCAGATGGAGCAAGTTGTTAACGAGACCGTTTGGGATAAGCTCGTAATTGCCTTTTTTGGAGAGACAAATGCAGGGAAAAGTACAATTATTGAGACATTCCGAGTAAAGTATAATGACCCAGCAAGGCTTGCCGCAATTAAAGAGAATAAGGGGAAAGGAGTAGATGGTTTGATTGTAGGTGATGGTAGACAAGACTTTACGCAGGTTTACGAAAAGTATAATCTGGAAATAGATGGCCGTCCATTTGTTTTAATTGATGTCCCTGGCATTGAAGGGAAAGAGGCCAATTATTTAAGTGAGATTAATGACGCACTAAAACAAGCCCATTGCATCTTTTATGTCCAAGGTCATAATAAGAAACCGGATGCAGCAACTGCAGAGAAGATAAAAGGTTTTCTTTCTGACTGGGTAGATGTCTATTCCGTATTCAATGTGCGCGGGAGTGTCTCGAATTATGATGAAGAAGAGGAACGTGAAACATTGATCACGTCAATGGTTGAGAAGACGCAGGAATCCATCAAGGACGTGTTTAACAATGTCTTACCAGGCGTGTACAAAGGAAATGTTACATGCCAAGGCTATTTAGCCTTAATGAGTGTGGCGGATTTCCACGAATCCCGTACCAAAATGATTTCGGACCAGGCAAAAGTCACAAAGTATTTTGGTGGACGAAATAACATCGAATCATTCAGCCGATTCAACGCCATCTCAGAATTGGTTCAAACTCAATCAAAGGAATTCACGATTCATATCCTAGAGGCTAACAAGCAAAAGCTTCATTCGCTCTCGAGTAGAATACGATCTGGAATAGATGAAACGATTGACAATGAGACAGGGAATCTTGATAACCTTATTTCACAGTTACGGAACTTCAAGAATCACATTACATCGGTTCAAAATAGTATAATCTCGCGTTTGAATAGCGGGCTTCACTCTGAACTAAACCAAGCATTTGCTGCTTTAAAGAATGCCGCAAATGATATCATTGATGACGCTGGAACTGAGGAAGAATGGTATAATAGACTAACATATCGTATAGAGACCATCATTTCTGCGTTCGAAGACGAAGTTCGAAGACTGTATTCTGAATCGTTTTCGCAGTTTAAACAAAAGGTTGAAACCAAAAGAAAAGATTTGGATCCTATTTTTTATCGGAGAATCCATCTCCCCAAAACGAACATTCGCATCAATATTAGTTTAAATGAAATCATAGATACACTTAAATTTAGCATTAAAGATGATCTCTTAAAAGGTTTCTTTAAGGCCTTGTTTAATCCAATTGGGACTTTGATAAAAATCTTCACAAAAACAAATGATGGCCGTGATAAAGCGAAGCGACTGATTTCATCAAAACTTGATGGCACTAAGTCTTCTGTAAAGTATCAAGTTGAAGAGGGCGCTTCTAAAGTCCAGGAGCATATAAAACAGGAGGCTCGTTCTATCAAAAAAACTATTGATGAAGAGATTCACAACATAGAAAACTTAGTAACAGATTTAAAACAACTGCAAATCACGTTCGGACAATAAAGCTAAAAACCATGGGTAACTTTGCATTACATAAGGCTGCAGAAAAGCTTGAAATTCTAAAACAGCTTCTTATCAAGGGAGAAGATTTTGGCATTGATGCCAGCCGACTGGTTTCAAAAATAGACAGCGTTATCAGTTTGATGAATAATCAAACCATAAGAATAGTCCTCCTGGGCAGTTTCTCTGATGGGAAAACAAGTGCAATCGCCGGACTCTTAGGGCAACTGAAGGAGAATATGAAGATTGACCAGGATGAGTCTTCTGATGAATTGGACGTTTATCATTTCGAAGGGATTAGCAACGTTGAAATAATCGATACGCCTGGCCTTTTTGGCACGAAAGAAAAAGAAGTTGATGGATTCAATATCAAATACTCGGATATCACCAAGCGATATATTTCCGAAGCAAATATTGTAGTATATGTTTGTGATGCAGTAACTCCTCTCAAGGAGTCCCATGTGGAGATAATAAGAAGAGTATTAAGAGATTATGGGAAATTGAAATCTACGGTTTTTGTGCTTAACAAGATGGACGAAGCCGGCTTTGACCTGCTTGATTCTGAGGATTACGACCGTGGTTCTGCAATTAAACGCGACGCACTTATCCGTCGGTTACAAGAAACTATGGACTTGACTGATGAAGAAGCCAAACAACTTAACATTGTTTGCATTGCTGCCGATCCAAAAGGTAAGGGGTTAGAACACTGGTTCTCTAAAATGGCATCGTATCGGGAACGCTCCCATATCGGTCAACTTCAAGAAGCCATCACCGATATTGTCGAATCCAGCGATGTGGAAGAACTGAAATCCAATACGAATCTATCTGTCGTAACAGATGTGGTTTCTGACGCCCGGGAACAGCTTTCTACTATAATAACCCCTGTGGAGAAAGCGGCTCAAAACGCCCAGGCATATAACGCAGAGCTTCTTGAAGATAGCTCCGGGCTTCGGCGCGAGCTTATCGCTGCAAAAGGACGGCTTTTGGATGATTTGCTGACTTTGTCATCTTCAATAAAGACCGACATCGACGAAGCTGACCAAAAGTCTATCGCATCGCTGGTTGAGAACAAGCTTGGCATCGTTGATGGGCAATTAGATTATCATATTCTGGATTCCAGGATTGAACAAACGATAAGCCAGTGCGTTGAATCGAATAACTATGCGATTACGACTAAGATTGAGGAGTTTACCCAGAAGATAAACATTCAAGAGGGAATCTTGAAAGATGCGCTAAAAGGTGGCGCGGGGAAACTGGGGAAAGTCAAACTGAACAATCAGCATATATTGAATGCCAGAAATTTCCTTGCTAAGTATTTTGAGTGGGCCAGAAAGATTAAATTCAAACCCCATGGTGCAGGAAAGCTCGCGGGTAAGATATCCAAAGGAGCTGGTATTGCAGGTGCTATTCTCGGTGCGGGCGTGGATTTGTATGATTATTTCAAGGAAAAAAAGGAGACCAAGAAACTCCTCGAATTCAAGAATTCTCTAAAATCGGACATTTCAGAAAAGTTCAAAGACTTATTCGTGATCCTAAATAGTGACGACCTCTATTTCCAGGAGTTTGCACCATCGTATCTTGAATTATGCAAGGCGGTTGAACAGAGAAACACGGAACTGGCAGTTTTACAGAGTCAGATTCAGAAACTACGTCAGTACAATGAGCAAATTAGTGACTGGCTGTTGAATGGACAAAAAAAACTAAACCAATAAGCATTATGGCAAATAAGTATTATGACGGATCAGAAAAGAAGAATGGTTCGGAGAAAGCTGTTAAAACGGGTAAATCTGTTGGGAAAAAAATAGTAGATGGTCTGGGAGCCGTTCTCGGAATCGCTCTTCTTATTGTAGGAGCAGGAGCCGGTTTAAAGAAGTAACTAGTGGCTACGGATTTTGGTTGGAGTAATATAATCGCAAGTTATATTTCCTCCCCGGAGGAGGCCCAAATCTATTTACGTGCCCGCTTAAAAGAAGCGATCATTGGAGGCCGACCGGCTCTGATACGTTCAGATATAGACTGGTCTGATTACAGTATCCGCCGGAACGGCTGGCTACGGGACAAACTTGCCGATTACGATAAGTGGGCGGAGTACAACAACGCCGACCTGATTGGCGAAGGATATCCGCCGCGGGATCGCAATGGAGATCCCTATGAGCTGCACCATATCGGTCAGCGTCAGGATTCTCCTCTTGCTGAACTGACATGGGCGGAACACATGGGAGATGGCAACAATACCATTCTCCACCGAGCGGGGAAAGAATCCGAGATTGACCGCGAGGCCTTCGAACAAGAAAAGTCCGCTTATTGGCAGGCTCGTTTCAAAGCATTCACCGAGGACGAACTTGAAAGAATCTATCGCTGACACTATGGGGTTCCCCAGTGGGAAGAAATCTGAACCACTTCAACTCAAGTCGCGACTGCCCGGTCACGCGAGCTTAGCTCTTGTTTCTTTGATTCCGAGATTCAGAATTAGAGTTTTCCCTTCTCCTCATCGTGACAACTCGTCATAATTCTTGACGGTGTAATGCAGCATGCCCCTCATCGTTTCCCGGATCTCATTTGGCTCAACGATGATGACCTTGTCCCGGTGCGAAGCGAAGAGCGCGTACATCTCCACGTTGGGGCGGCAGTTGATGAAGAAGAACTTGCAGTCCTTGAGGGACGGGTACTTCCGGATGAACTCCCTCTCAACCTCCGGATTCACTTCGTCCTGGGACGAGTGGATGAACTTGGTCCTGACATAATCGACCGCCTCCGGCTTCACGGCGAAATAGACGTCCCGCGCTTCCACGTCCTTCATGTACGTCACGCCGATGATCTCCTCAAAACGGGCGTCGATGTCGACGGGCGTGTCTATGTAGGCTATGTCGTCCACGTACTCCACCTTGCCCTCCATGCGGTCGAGGGCGTAGTTGTAGATCAAGTCCGGGTTGAAGGGGTACTCATCGTTCCCGACCGGATTGCAGAGGAGGAACCAGCGGTTGTTGTATTGCCGGAGCTGGTAGGGGTGGACCGTAACCTGGGTGTAAGGCTGCCCGGCGTCCTGGAACTTCCGGTATCCGAATCGGATTACCTTCCTGCGGGCGATGGCGGAATAGAGGTGCCCAAGGAGGTTTTCCGGAATCTGGAGCACGTCATTCCGTGCAAAAGAGATGATGGGGCGCTCCTTTTTGCCCGTCGGCATGTCCAGCCTCTTCTTGAGGTTCTCCAGCCACTTGAAGTTCTCAAGTCCCTCGAACTGGCCGAGGCTGCCAAGGGCTTCGCGGAGGATGTCCTCCTCGTCGGCCGTGAGCTCCTGATAGAAGAGCGGGGTCGACTGGTCCTCGTAGCGGACCGTCCCCCGCCCGCCCTTTCCGCGAACCATCTTCTTGCCGAAGGGCGGCTCCTCGAGAGCCTTGATGTCCTTCTGGATCATCCGCGTGGTGACCTTGGGGCACTCGAGGGAGACGGCCTTCTCGATGTCCTTGGTGGTATAGTCCTTATGGGGGTCCGCCAGCATCCTGTCGATGATGCGGTAGCGGGCCATGGCGTCTTTGTTTACGGGCATATCTTCGTGGTTATCTGTTGCAAAGGTATGTATTATTAGCGAAACCTATGTTCGTTTACGCGCAAATATCAATTATTCTTCTTCGGGGAGGAGCCTCGGATGGATGAACATGTTGTATGAAAGCATTGCGCATTCGTTGAAACTGCTGTTCCCCGCCAGCGAACCCATCCTGTGTATGATCTCGCAGAAGAGCAGGTTCTCGATGAGGCATTCCGTGTTCTTGTCTTCGGACTCCAGGCAGTGTCGGACCATCGTGTCAAGGCAGATCGTTCTCACTTTGTCGTAGTAGTTGTTCGCGATGACGGCGAAGGATGACGGGCCATGGTCCATCTGGGCGTTCGCCCGCCAGGAGATCCAGGCTTCCAGCAGGTACTTCGTGTAGATGCGGGATTCCAGGATTTCGCCTAGCATGGGTACGCCGTCCCATGTGCTGAACTTCACGTATTCGAGAGCGAGGACGGTCCGGCGGTCTATGTCCTTTTCCGCCTCGATGGTCCGTTTCAGGTTCTCCAGCTGTTCATCGGAGGGCTTGGCCCCCTCGTATCCGTACATGTTCATCCTGACCAGCGTATCGATCTCCGGAACGACATTCCTCTTGTCGTACCAGTCCCAGAACCTTTCCTCGAAACTGTCGGACTCCTCTTTGCTGACTAATACCGGGAGTTCCGACAGTGCTTCGGTGTACCGGTTGACCTCGGCGCTGAACGGGGAGTCCTCGCTGTCGTTCCCGTCGAAACGGTCATAAGCCTTCAAGAGCCTCTTCGCCCGTGCCTGTGCTCCGGCATCCGGGAGGGCCGCCCTGATGACGGATTCGGGCACCTTCGGGCGGACGGAGCGGATCCATTCCAGCGTATCCTTCTTCGTGATGGGGCTCTCCTCTTCATCTACACCCGTAGACATCCGTTGGAACCACTCATATGAATGGATGACCCTGTTGAAAAGGGCAACGTAGTTGTAACGGAGCTGGACCGTGCGGACCAGGCTGTCGCCCCGGATGTCGGTATCGGGGATGTAAAACGCATCTCTCTCCGCAGTGGTCTCTTCGAAGAAGTCCTCCGTGTAATCCGGGAAAGCCGATTCCATCGCTTCCTGGCTGGTCAGTACTGCGTCGCAGAGCCGAAAAGGTTCCAGGGACGCGTTGTCAGTCCCGAAGAAAGGCAGGGGTTCGGTGGCAACTGTCGTCTCCGGCGCGGGGGAACTCTTCTTGTACCCCCTCTGCCCACAGGAGAAAAGCGTCAGCACCGCAAGGGTGCAGAGAATGAATTTGGTCATATAGCGTCTGGTTACTTGTTCTGGCACAAAGATGACGTTATCCGGCGAATTGTATTTTCGCCGAATTATCTCATCCCTTCGCATTCCTCCCACGATTCGAACTTGCAGAATCCCTTGATGGCTTCGAACTCCAACCTGCCGGCCATCTGTTGAATCAGCTTGGGAAGGGGCGACTCCATCAGTTCCTTGGTCGACTGGTACCACTCGAGTGTGATCAGGTAGTCTCCCAGATATCCGTTTCGCTTATCCTTCGCTTCGATGGAAAGCGACACGCAGACCTTGTTATCCTTGAAACACTTCCCCTTAACGTGTGATACCCATTCGGCATCTTCAACGGAACCGCCTTCCTTGAAGACAAGTTCCCACAGGACTTCGTCAATGAGTTCCGGTTCAAAGCAGTAGTGCCCCTTTAGGCGGCCCGCTTCAATCAAATCGCGCCGTTCCTCATATTCCGCGAGATAGTGTCTGGTTCCAGCGGAGAGGCAACTCATTTCGATTACCCCAGCATACGTGTGGGTGATACTGACGGCATACACGGCCGCCGGAATGCCGTCTGAGAAAGTGACTTTAAATTTCCTAATCATATTAATCGAGTTTGGATTGCAGTAGGGAAGCAATCTTCTTTCCTTTCTTAGTGGCCATCCTTGCCGGGTCGGGAATGATTCCGACCCTTCTCAAGTCCAATCGGTCGGCGTCAAAGCATGCGTCGATGGTCGGGTTCCCCGTCTTGGTCGCCACGGTGTGAAGACGGCAGGCCTCCTTCAACAGGTGAATGTCATTGTCGTTGACATCCATGAGCAGGGTATCCCTCACGGTATCGATGAACTCGGCCGCCCGTGGCCCGTGCTGCAGGTCGTCGCCGTCATCCTCGCGGCAGAAGTCGTGAAGATAGGCGAACAAGCCGACAACCAGCGGGTTAACCTTCTGCGTAATCAACAACTGCCCATTGGTATAGACCCGGTCCCAATGTTCAATCCCATGGCATCCCCTTTCGCGAGGATCCGTCAGCATATATTTGCGCACACGCGCAATTATGGCATGATGGACCTCGTATTTGTTCTTTTTGAATATCATCATGCGGAGCAGGCTTGTTTATGGGTTCTCCTGCGGGCTAGTCGACGGTTCAGGAGTCTGCCCATCCTTTGTTTGTAAATCAATATGCCGCAGTTTACGACAAGGACGCAAGCGAAAAGCGCGTTCCAGACAAACCGGAGAATATCGAATATGAAATCGGAGACCATGGAGGAGATTGTCCGCTTACCGGTAGCGGTATCCGTAGATTGGCTGCCGGTATAGTTTGCGCCCCAGTTCCGGGTACGGGAATAACTGCTATCGGTCCTCCTACCAGTTCCATTCCGGCTCCCTGATTCCTGAGAGGACTGCCGCCTATAAGAGGAAGGCCATCCTGCCGACGTTCTCGCGGTCGCCGTGGAAGCGGACGACCCTGTCGGACGCATCGTAGGGGTCAACCGGCTTCGCCGAAGCCACCAGTCATAATCGTTTTTTTTGACCGGATCCGACAGGACGCCGTACGCCTCGCTAATCTCCTGAAAACAGGCCGTCACGATGGCGATCCGGTCCGGGGACTCCCCGGCGTGTCTATCGGGATGCCAGATGAGGGCCATTCGGAGGTACGCTTGGCGTATGTCCTCCTGGCTTGCTGTTTCGAGTATGCTGAGTATCTGGTAGTAGTCCTTCATTCCACTTCAACATTAACAGGTCCGACCGGCATCCTGTCACGGTAATCATAGACCCGTCCATCTTCGTAATCCAGGAAAAAGGCGCGGCGGCAGTCCAGGCAGTAGATCCGGTTCTCGTAGTTGAACGGCATCCCCATCAGTGTGTGCCCGAACACCTGGACGACCCCGGGGAACTGGTTGCTTTCGTCGGACTGCTCGTGGATGTCCGCCCAGACCATGCTCCCGTATCTCTTGTCCCCGCCCCTGTATGCGGAGACATCCTCCAGTGCCGACATAAACGCCGGGTATCCGACGAGATCGTTGAGAAGGGTGGCGTTGACCTCCTCCGGTTTGAGGGCAGGGAAGTTGTGCCTGATCCATCCCATGCCGACCCCGGCGTGGGAGAAGAGGAACCGCTTCCCGGCGGCTTCGGTCTCGAACGCCATCTTGAAGAGCTCCTGATGGTCCCAGAACATATGGGCGTTCCTCTCCGCGTTGTCGAAGTCATAGCGGCTTCCCATCAGTTCGGGATACATGTAGTGGAGGTCGTGGTTCCCCCAGAGAAGCGTCACCCGGTCCGGATGCTCCTCCTTGAATCGGATGATGTCTTCCAGTCCGTGGAAATCCTCGTCTTCCAAGATATCCTCGAAGCCATAAGGGTCCAGATAGTCCCCGAGGAAGACGAACTCCCCGTCCGGGTTTTCGCAGACCGCCTTCCGCCAGAAATCCCTGCCATGCACGTCGGGTATGATGATGAGCCTTTTCATGGGTGACTCATTTCATCATGAACGGATATCTGTCGGATCCCTTCAGGGCCAGACAGGTCCCCCTGGCCACGGCCTTGAGCGGGTCCTCGGCCACGTGGAAATCGATGTTCACCTTCGCGGCGAAGCGTTTGGCGATGCCTCGGAGGAGCGACCCGCCACCGGCGAGCCAAACGCCGTTTCGGACGATGTTCGAATAGAGCTCCGGCGGAGTGCGCTGGAGGACCTTGAGGATCTCGTTCTCGATCTTGGCGACTGTCTTGTCGATGCACATGGAGATCTCCCTGTAGTCGATTGCGGCCTCCAGCGGAAGCCCCGTCACCATGTTCCGGCCGGTCACGACGATCGGTTCGGGCACTTCGGCCTCGTCCAGTTCGGGGAGCACGGAGCCAACTGCGAACTTGATCTGGTCGGCCGTCGTCCGTCCGATGTGGATGTTGTGCTGCTGCGCCATATGGTCGATGATGTCCGAGGTGATCTCGTTGCCGGCGATGTGGATGCTCGCGGATTCCACGATGCCGCCGAGTGAGATGACGGCGATCTCCGTCGTTCCGCCCCCGATGTCCACGATCATATTCCCGTTCGGCGCGGTCACGTCGAGGCCGATGCCGAGGGCGGAGGCCATCGGCTCGTAGATCATCTCCACGTCGTGAGCGCCGGCGTGAGAGGCGGAGTCCCGGATGGACCGCATGTCCACGGGCGTGCTGCCGCCGGGGATGCCGATGACCACGCGGAGAGCCGGTGCGAGGATGGACTTCTTCCGCCCGGTCGCCTTCCGGATGAAGCCGGTGAGCATCATCTCCGCCGCGTCATAGTCGGCGATGACTCCGTTCATCAGCGGCCGGATGGTCGTGATGCCGGGAGGCGTGTGCTCTTCCATCAACTGGGCCTGCGTCCCGAGGGCCATCAGTTTGCCCGTCTTGGTATCGGTCGCTATGATGCTGGGCTCGTCAAGGACGACCTGGTCATCCTTGAATATCACCGTGTTGGCCGTGCCCAAGTCGATGGCCAACTCCTGTCTTAGAAATGCCATGATTCAATTTTTAGCGTAGAATTCCTTGATTCCATCGTAATTGACCGTCACCCCGCTCCGCTCCAGCTCCTCCACCTTCTCATTCAAGCGGAGGAGATTCATCTCGCAGACGGGACACGTCCCCCGGCAGCCGGGGCTTTCATTCGGGCAATCCTCCTCCGTAAAAGGAAGCCCGTTGTCCAGGCAAATCTGTCTCCGTATCTCCCGGAGAAGCCTGCATTTTTCAATCCCATTCAGTCCATTCACTGTCATTTCCTTCATCCAAGTTAAAATCTATTATTCCCGGCAGCGCCTCTAGGTCTCTCTGGATCATTGACCAGATTATCTTTTTGGCTTTTTGTTGGTCTTCTGTTACGGCATCCGGGTCGACCAGCTGACCGACCAGGTCCGGATCCCTTATGATGAAACCCGAGGAGGCGCAGCCGGAAGTCCCGCCCAAATCCGTCTCGTAGCTGAAGACCTCGGTCCTGAAGCCCATTTCTTCGACGGCTTTCACGGACCGCTCCACATCGGAGGGCGTGTTGAAATCCGGAATGTGCGGAATCCTGACGAGGACCCTCTCCTTCGGGACGTTCTCCGCCAGGTACCCGAGGTTGGACAGGACCCGAGCATTGGACACCCCGGTGTACTTGCGGTAGGTCTCCCCGTCCATGTCCTTTATGTCTATGATCCAATTGTCGATGCAGGGGGCGAGACGCTCCATGTGTTCCGGAAGGACGTTCAGGGAGGTCTCGATGGCAATCGTCCAGTGACTGGGACATATGGACCTGAAATGCTCGATGAAGGAGCTCCGATAGGCGGGCTCCCCTCCTCCGAAGGTCACTCCCCCGGAGGAAGCACGGAAATAGACATCGTCGCGCTTCACTTCCTCCAACAGCCGCTCCGGCGTGTAGGGCGTTCCGATATGTCCGGACCGCAACGGCGCGTTGAGACAATACTTGCACATGAGAGGACAGCGGCTCAGATAGACCAGTGTCCTGATTCCTGGCCCGTCGGTCTCCATCCTGAACCGGGATATCCCGGCCACCTTCACTTCGTTACGTTTCATGACACGTTGTCCTCATTCCGGCAAATCGTCTTCCGTCTTGTCATGCCACTCCGTGATCCTGAAAAGGCCTTCGTCGAACACGAAGTCGGCGAACCCCGTCCTGCCCCGCTTGTTCCGGACCAGTTCAAGCCCGATGAGGTCCTCTTCATCACGGTCGAGGCGGAGAAGGCCCGGCCTGTCCATGAGGAAGATCCTGTCAGCATAATCGGCGGATAGGGGGCAGTATTCGTCAAGGTCCGTGACCGTCGGCTGGATACGCCCCGCCTTCTTCGGCCTTCCCACGTTGGTCAGAACGATGACCGGCACGCCGAAGGTGGTCGCGATCTCCTTGAGGGAGCGCAACATCTCCGACCTGGACTCCCGGGGTGAATCCTCCCTGCCGTCCGGAATCATCGCCTGGAGGTTGTCGATGAAGATGGCCCGTACTTGCCTCCGTTTCACCAGTTGCCGGACTCTCTCGCTGATGTCCGAGGGAGTGAGACCGGGCGTGTCATCTAGGAAGAGCTGAGACCCGGCCAGTTTCTTTAGCGATTCTTCCGCGTGTATCCAATCTTCTTTATCCATCCGCTCGAATCCCTCCAGCTTCTCCATCGGAATGCCTGTCTCCGCCGAGATGAGGCGGTTCGACGCTTCCACGGAGGACATCTGCATGGTGAAGACGGCCGCGGGAAGGCCGAACTGCACGGCGCAGTTCCGCGCCATCCGGAGAAGGAGCGTCGATTTCCCGACGCAGGGACGGCCCCCGATCACGACCAGATCCCCACGGTTCCATCCCCGGGTCATTCTGTCGATGGACGGGTAGCCGGACGGAACACCGGGTATGTCATCCAGGCCCTGCCGCTCTTCCACGATGTTCATCGCGGCGTTTATCGCATCGCCTATGCCTTTCAATTCACAGTAGTTCGTGTTCATGTCTTGAGAATGATTTACCTTGCTCTTGGTTGATACGAATCCTTGGGCATGGATCACTTTATTGATTTGATTCCTTGATGGTCCAGGGGACGGCCGTACGCATGGCGAGGGTAATGGCCTCCCCGACGAGGACATAGCTGCCGAGAAGGTAGTGCCGGGAGCGCTTCGAGGATACGGTAAAGCCGGCCGTCTCGCCGGTCCGGAGAAAGCGCTTTCTCAAATCCCAGTCCCGGAAATAGGTTGCGGCACCTATGCCGAACGCCGTTCCGGTCGGGCTCAGGCCGAAGACTACGGGGCCGGAATCCATGAGGTACAGCGGTCCCTTCGTCCCCTTGACATGCTCCCGGAAGCCCGTGAAAGGGTGCCTCTTCAGGAAGGTCTTCTTCAGCAGCGCGTATTGCTCACGGGCGAAGTCCTCGTCGACGAAGGTCAGGTAGTATACGCTGAGCGCCGAGTAGGACCCCAGAACGGGCTGGTCCCCCACCCATGTCACACCGTCGGGGACGAGCGACTTGATCAGGCCGGTGTCCGGGTCCATGTGATTGGCCTTCATGTTCGCCAGCCAGGTGTCCACTACCTCCTGGTACTTTCCACCGTTCTGCCGGGCGTAGTTCGCGAGTGCTACGATGGCGACGAGCATGTCTGGCACGTAGATGTATGTGCCCGGGAAGGTCTGCAGGTTGATGTCGGGGCTGTCCATGATCCTTCTCGCCATCGCCCTGCAGAGGGCGTCGAACAGGGCGTCGTACTTCCCTCCCCCGCCGATCGTCTTGTAGCCGCTGACCATCCACGCCAGGAGGCTGATGTATGAGATGTGGCTCCTGTCCCCGCCGAGAGTCTCGAGCGGGTCCTCCCCCCACGAGGTCGCGTCGTATCGGCGGAGCTCCGGGGACATGGTGATCCGGATCAGGCTGTCGATCTTTTCGACGGCCTCCTCCCGGGTCTCCGGGTAGAGGATGGCGCTGTTCACCAGTGCCGCGGAGAGCATGGAGGTCGAATAGATGGCCCATTCTCCCTGGTAGTGTTCCCCGAAGACGGGAGGCATGGCATCCACCAGTCCTTGGGGATCCGTGACGACCTTCTCCAGGAGATAGCTGCGCCTCTTCAGGATGTCCGTCCGCTCGGACTCGAACGACCCGAGATGCCTTGTCATGACAGCCACCCAGACCATCTTGCCGATGATGACAAGAAGAATGGCGGCGAGCAGGATCAGAAGTATTCTCATGCGTTTCATCTAATCTATTCCATCTCTTCCCGGTCACGCTTGAGGCTGTGATACACGGCCTTCATCTCCTCGTCCTCGCAGGCGTCGTACATTTCGTCGAAGATCCTCCTCGCCTTCCTGGACCCCTTCGAGTAGATGGCGGCCTGCATCATACGGCCCGTCTTGTGGCTGGACTGGAAAGGGACGCTTGTCCCGTTGGTCAACCGGGACAGCTCCCTGAACCATTCGGCGTCGGTGATGGTGACCGTGTCGATCCGGATCCCGAGCGAGGCGGCCTTCCCGGCCTCTTCCCGCCAGTCGATGCGGTTGTCAACGACATGGTTCCTGTAGGTATACCCGAGGGGATGGGGCCAGGCGTCGGCGATGAGAAGGATGGAGCGCGTCGAGCCCTCCCTCCACGGGGTCTCGTCCACGATCTTCCGGATTACGAGCTCGTAGAACTCGTCCCCGTCCCCGCCGCTGGTGTCCTTCGACTCCTTGATGAACCTCATCAGCTCGTTTTCGTTGTCGGTCGGCGCGACGCTCTGGTAGGCGGTGCCGAACTCCTGCGCATTCTTCATGTCGCAGTAGTCACCGAACGCGACGATGCCCAGACGGAGGTCCGGATTGTCGCGGAAGAGTTGGGGGATGAGGTCGGACACCTCTTTCCGGACCGCCTCTATGTATGCCGCCATCGAACCGGTGGTGTCGAACGCTATGACCATGTCCAACTTGCCGACCTCCTTCGGCGCGACGGCATCCAGGGCCGCCCCTTTCTTGACCTGTGCCGGCTGGTCGACGGCGGGGTCGTGTTCGCGCCCGGCTTCCTCCCTCACCTCCTCGTGGACTTCGGCTTCGGTCTTCTTGGTTTCTTCACGCACGGACGGTTCTAAATCGTTCTTTTTGAAAAGCTTGGAAAAGAGTTTCATGTGTTTTCTTGTTTTTTTAGTTATTCGTGGTTTTCAGATGATACGGCTTGCCCGCCCTCCGCCTTTCACGCCTCACGGGAGGCGGGCCTTTTAGCCGTAGGTTATGATCTTACTTTCTTGCAGAGCCAGGGACTGTCGGGCGACGGGTCCGCGAGGTCCTTCATGATGTCGGACATGGCGTCCTTCTCGTCCTCGCGGATTGCCGCCTCGCATGCCTGTCCGAACGCATCGACGGCCTGCCCGATCCGGGTGAAGCAGCAAGCCAGGCTCTCGGCCAAGGACTCCGTGGATTCAGGACGGAGACAGTACCTGAAAGTGACCGTGTCGAAGGAGTCGCCCCTGAATACCGTCACCATGGTGGGCTGCCGGTTGACGCGGTCCATCGCGAAGCTGACAATCCAGTTCTCGCCCCTGTACTCAAAGAGATCGAGCGGGACCCTTTTCTCGATGAAGACATGGGGCAGCCTGTCCGTGAGAACGGAATAGTTCTCACCGCCATGGACGATCTGGAACACATCCGCGTCCAGGGCGAACGGGGACAGGCCCTCCTGCATGAGGACCCATCCCACCTCGTTCGATGATCTGATCCCGTTCATGAGAGAACCTTGTTCTCTTGCTGGATGGAGGGGATAACGGGATTGGCCTTCAGGGCGGCCTCCCGCTTCTCGTCAACCATGCGGTGATATTCCTCGTTCATCTTCCGTTGCCCGTCCTCTATGATCCGCATGTAATGCGCCAGATTCGCCCGGAAGCTCTCGTAGTTCCGGTCCTGGGCGGCGACGAAAAAGTTCAGCGTCCTTCCGTCGTCCGAGAATGTCGCCTTCACCATGATGAGGGCGTCGGACATCACGTGGGCGGCCTCCCGGAGGATGTCCATCTCCCAGTCCTTGGGGTCGACGTTATAGCCCTTGAGGATGAAGAAGAGGGGAAGGCGCTCAGCGTCGACATAGAAGGATTCGCCCTGGGCCTTGAACCTGACTCCGGTCTCCTCGACCTCGGGGAAGAACCCCTCCATCCGGACCGCGTCGGCAATCTTCCCGACGTTCAGCGGCTCGGCCTTTCCGGCCTCGCCCTCGTTCGTGACGGGAATCCGCTTGAGGAGCTCGAGGTTGCTTTCCTGCTGCTGTTTCATGACCTCGGTCAACTTGTCGTTCTCCTTCTTGCGGTCTCCAAGGATAGCACCGAGTACGATGCTGAGAACAATGCTGACAATGATAGCTATGGCTGCCATATTTCGTTCGGTTTACGCGTTTTCAGGGATGTATAGGTTGATCTTCTCCGGGTACTGGAAGAGCACAAGAAGGGTGACCGGGCACAGCCAGGCCTTGTCTATCTCGACGTCCCGGCCGTTCACTGATATGACGGGATGCCGGCCGGAAGGAAGCTGGTTCCTGTAGGTGGCGCCATATCCCTTCTGGACCCTCTCCATCTGGATGTCGGGGACGCGCCCGTCCAGGAGATTGTCGTTGACGGTGACGTCCACGACGGCGCGGGCAGGATGCCCTTCCTTCTCCGCGACGTATGCGCAGAGCATGTCGGCTCCGGCGACCATCATGAGGTTGTGGTGGGCGAAGGGGTAGCCGGGGAACTCGATGTACCAGTCCCCGTCCGCTTCCTTGTTGAAGGCGAGGTGGAAAACTTTCTTCATTTAGTCGATGGGATTGAAGGTTTGAAAATACGTGTCATATTGACACAAATAGCGTGCCAAAGTCAAATATGGCAGAAAACCAGCCAGTTTGTCGCACTTGACAAGGTGGCGGAGTGGATCCATGTCGCATTGCTGTCAGCATATTCCCTGTACCAGGAATAGTTCCAGCCGGGGCCCATGTCCAGATAGAGGGCCTCCGTAGCACCGGCATTCAGCAACAGCTGGATGAATGTCCCGAACCGCATGGGCTCGGAAGCGTCGACGACGCAGAGACGATGGCCGATCAGGCACAAAGCCCGGAACTCGTTCACGTTGCTTTCGGGGCGGCTCGTCTTCACCTTCTCGCCCTCGTGAATCATCATCTCCTGCGTGAAGGCGGTTGACGCATGCTTGAATACCGGCCGGAAGGTCTCCTGCCTGGCATCATGGCTGTACATGAAGGCATATCGCCCGTCATCCCTCACGAAAAAGGCTCCGGTATTCCTCTTGAGCCTCGGCCGCGGGTAGTATCGCCCGCCGCTCACGTGGTCGCCTTGAATGCGTTCGTGGTCGGGTTCGGTCTTCCAGTCCGCCGTGAAGGCGGCCGCACAGCAGAAGACGACGGAGCTGTCGACCTTCGGGTCCGGACGGTCGAAGCACCGGAGCTCGATGGAGTCCGTCGGCGGATAGTAGATCACGAGTCCTTCACTCGTGTCGATCCGGACCGCTGGGGCGGGCGGAACGGGGGGCTGGGGATCGTCGGCCTTTTTCGTCTGGCCGCATGCACCGATGGCCAGGATGGCCAAAAGGCTTGAAAGGATACGTTTTGTGTTCTTCATCTTTTATTGAATGTGAAGTTACGGGCGCAGGAAGCATAGTCCGCCGTTTGACAGGACTGTCGGATATGGGGTGGGATTGCCAGTGGCTGATTGGATTCTGTGCAAATATATACGCTTTTCCCCGAAAAAAGTTTCAATCGGCCTTGCAGGGCCCTGGAAGGCATATTTGGAAAATTCAAATTTATTTTGTACGCGCGCGAGGATTCCAAGACATCTTCCGCTTTCCTTCTTGGAAGCCGCATCGTAGTACGACCACAGCAGCAGGTTCCCCTTCTCCTTCCCGACCAGACGGTTGATGTATGCCATGTCCCGGGTCGAGACCGTGACGCAGCCCTGGCAGCTCTTTTCGTTGAGGGGGATGTACCTGCGCCACTTGTTCACGTCCACCCACTTGGAGCCATGGATCATGATCCCCCGGCCGTACGCCTTGCTGTTGGACCGCTCCAGTCCCCTGAGGCGCAGCCCCGACCTGTTCCTCCTGCCCCTGTCGCGGGTCACTTCGAACCGGCCGACCGAGGAGCACTTGCTCCCGGGAGTGTTGCTGAACACGGGAGTCACGGCCGTGCTCCCCTTCCCGGGGCCGTGCATCGCATGGGCTGAGTAGACCACCCGCCTCTCCTTGAAGGACCAGACGAAGAGTCTCGGCTTCCCGCTCTCTATGCCGTAGTCCAGGAGGAGGCAGTAGTTCACGTTCAGCCCCTTCCGGCCCGCATAGCGGAGCGCCTTCTCCGCCCTCTCCTCGATGGTGGCCGGAGCCCGACGGATGGCGGGGCGGAGGAAGGCGATCGCGGCCGCCGCTGTTGCCAGCAGCAGTACGGCGCCTGTTATGACCCTTCTCGCTTTCATTCCCGTCCTCGAGCCGTCTCGCCTTTTTCAGTGCTTGATGAGGAGCCTGTTGTTGATGTTGTCGATGGTGATGGTCCCGAAGCGTTCCATCGCGCTCTGCCCGAGTAGGAGCGGCGCCTTCTGACTCTTCACCACCGATGCGTCGACGTTGCGCAGGACGGCGTCGCCGATCTTGACCTCGCGGAGGGTGATGACGGTCCCTTCGCTGATCTGGCCGTTGGCGATCTGGTAGTACTTCTTGCCCTTGACGTCCTTTTCGGAGAGGTATCCGTTCTTCAGCATGAAATTGGCTTCCACTGAGGATATGGTCACGTCGGACGCCCCGGTGTCGAAGATCATCTGGAGCGGGAGTCCGTTGATGTCGCAGGGGATCTCGAAGGTGCCGCCCGGCTTGCGGGCCATCGCGATCTCCGTGACGGTCTCCTCCCTCTCTTCCGGGGAGGAGAGCTCGTTCTCCTTCATGTACGCCTCGTGCTTGGCCCGGTACTCCTCTATGAGGGCCTTGAACTCCGGGAGTTCCCGGACCGGGTCCATGTCGTCGTCGTCCATGATGTGGCCGAAGCTGCGGTAGCCTTTCTCGAAGGCGGTCCTGAGCGAGGCGACCGCCTCGTCCAGACGCCCCATCCGGGCGTACAGGCAGGCGCGGTCGTAATGGTTCCCGTCATCGTCGGGATCTAGGGCGACGACCTTGTCCATCCATTCCTCCGCCTCTCCGTCCCTGCCGAGGAAGTGAAGGGCGTAATGGCGGCAGCTTCCGCCGTCCACCAGCGTGTCCTTCTGCAGGACGGTCTCGAAGTCCTTCTCCGCCGCGGCCCTGTCGCCGTTCTCCAGCAGGAGCTCGCCGCGCATCAGGTACAGGTAGGGATAGTCCTGGCTGTTGTCGATGCCCAGGTTGTAGTCCTCCATCGCCTTCTCCCTGTCGCCTTTCATCTCATGGCACCAGCCCCTCTTGTAGTAGGCGTATGCCCCGTCGGGAATCTCCTCGATGGCGGCGGAGTAGTCCTTTATGGCCTCGTCGAGACGGCCCGCCTGCAGGTAGACGTCTCCCCGGGTGACGAGCAGGAGCCAGTCGGGGTCCTGCTCGATCAGCCCGCCCAGCAGCCCTGCGGCCCGCTCGTCAAGTCCCAGCTCTCCGTAGCAGATCGCCCTGCGGTAGTCGAGCAGGTCGTCCCTTCCGTATTCCTCCTCTAGCGCGTCGTAGCTCCTGATCGCGGCGGCGTAGTCTCGCATGTGCTCCTGGAACCGGCCGAGGAGGTATTTCCACTGCAGGGGCTCCTCGCTCTTCTTCGCCTTGGCCTTCAAGGAAGCGGCGGCGTAGTTGGGATTCTTCGAGAAGACCGCCAGGACGGAATCAAGCTGCGGGTCCTCCTCCTTGTCGTAGTAGTCCACCGCCGCATTGACGGCCTTGTTGTACTCCCCCAGGTTCCGATACGCCTTCATCTGGAAACGGTAGATCTCGGCATAGCTCTCGGAGAGCTTGCGGGCGTCCTCCAGGATGGTGACCGCCTCGCGGTCTCTCCCCCGCTCGATCAGCGTGCTCGCCTTTCCGACCATGGCGGCGGCGTCCGTCTCGTCCTCCTTCAGCATGGCGTCGAATACGGCGTCGGCTTCGTCATACCGCTTCAGCAGCGCAAGCGAGCATCCGTAATCGAACGAGATGCCCTGCAGATTCTCCTTGTTGTCCTTCCGGGCGAGGGCGTACGCCTTCCCGAGGGATTCGGAGGACTTCTGCGTGTCCCCCATGTCCTGGTAGATGTGTCCCTTCCACCAATGGAGGGTGGACATGGCGACTTCGCTCTTCTTCGGCTTGTTCACCCGCAGGGCGTGGTTGACGTCGGACAGGGCGGCTCCGTACTCGCCGTTCTTCCTGTTTAGCCTGACACGGAGAATGAGTGCCTGGACGTTGTCCGGCGTCTCCCCGAGCTGCCTGTTGACGAGGTCCAGCGCCTTGGCTTCGTCTTTTTCCTCCCGGAGAGCCTCCCAGGCGCGCTGGAGGTTGTAGTCATTGTCCTTCTTGCTGTTCTGGGCGTTCGCCGGACCGAAGGACAGGGTCAGCATGAGCGCCGTCAGGATGGTGAAGATTCTCTTCATGGTGCGTGAAAGTGTATGGTTGTTAGGTTTCAGTCGATGTTCCACCGGGCCTCCGAATCTCCTTCGAAGGCTTCCTGATACATCCGGTCCAGGTCTTCCTGCGTGTAGCCGCAGTCTTCAGGGTGTTCTTCGCGGGGGCGGCCCAGCGACTCGTTCTCATTGTTGCAAGAGTGTCTTCTCATTGTCTGGTCGTTTACGTTAAATGTCACCAATCCGGAAAGGTAAACCCCGGCCCCGGGGCGTGTCTGGTCTTCTACGTCCTGCGCCCGTGTGCGGACGCAGGGGGACAGTCTTCATGGACCTCGAGGGGTCCATAAACAAAAAAGCCCCAGACACAAAAAAGCACACTTATCCCATTGCTGAAACAAATGTGCTATTATAGTCTGAGGCAATCGATCGGCGGAAGCTCTTCGCATCCTTGGCCCTTTGCTCCTGCGCCTGGATCGTTGCGGTCTCTTTTGCAAAGAAAGGAATAATTGTTGACTCGGCAAACATTTTTCGAAAGATTTTTCTGACTGTTTTTGACAAGGCGGGCAGGAGGCCCCAATGGGGGCCTCGGCGATTCTTCAGACGTGCAGGCGGTGGCGGCCTTCCATGACGGACCGGACCTCCTGACGGAGGCTGCGGCCACCATTCCGGCGGATGACGGCGATACTGTCCGCGTTGAATACAGACATAGGGATCAATGGTTTTTATGGTTGAGAGAGAGTGGGCGACACTCCCCGGGCACTCGGTCCGGTGAGCTGACTCTTGCGGGTACTGGTTCCAGGGGGATGTCGCTTACAAATATAGCAGCGCATCGCGAACTGGAACTTCGTTTTCCGTGATGCGTGAAAAAGTTATCAACAGGTCCCGTCCGGCGGAACCGGAAGGTCTTCCAGCTGTCCGCAGGGAATATTCGAATGATGTCCTTGAGCATGGTCCGGAGGCGTTTATCGGTCTTTGCAGATACGGTTTCTGTCCGCATCCGGATGCAAAGTAACAGCCCTCCGGCGAACTGACGTTTCGCTGAAGGGCGTACATGAAAATATGCTTCGTCTTCGTGCCCCCCTGAAGAAGGTGATCCGTTTGTCGTGGCGGGCTGTCTCAGGAATGCAGCTGAACAGGCGTTATGGGTGTTGGATACACTTCATGTAGTACTCCATGCAGTCTTTGACGAACTCGGAGCTCCAGTCATAGCAGTAATACAGTTCGGCCACGGTCTCCCATCCCGCGTCATAAAAATCCTCGACCGTCAATTCCTCCCGCTCTTCTCCGTCCTTAGCATCCCCCTCCTCCTGGCGGTCCGCCTCCCATTCCTGGAACAGGCTCCGGGCGAACCCCAAGGCCAGGACCTCGTCGAGATGGTCTTTGATCTTGAAACGGGCGTCTATTTCCTCAGGCTTGTTTTCTGAGAAGTATTTCCCGTATTCCATCGCGTCCCCATGACTGCATTGGACATGGAGGAGGACATCATCACAAAGACCGTTGCCAATCGCATGGAACACATAGTCCTTGTCTATCACCCACGGCTGTTTCATCGTACATGCATTAGGATCGTCAAATAAGGGAAAAGCACCCCGGATATGCAAAGATATGAAAAAGAGGCGAAGGTGTACCCGCCGCGACGCTTTTTCGTGCCCGTTTCAATTCACCTTCAGATCCAGCAGCATGTCGCGGACCCATTCGGGGCAGAGCATGATGTCCTTCTCGAAATCCGCCGCCGGAATGGAATCCAGCTGCCACTTGAGCACCTCCCTCTCCCCTTCCTTGATGTTCTCCCTGCCGATGGCGCGGATGGCGTTCGAGATGAGCATCATCTTCCGGCTCGTGAAAGCGAAGATCCGCATTTCAGACGTGTGGCGGAATTCGATCCTGCGCCCGTTGGCGAGATTGATCTTCCTGGGCGCCCCGTCCGTCAGGTAGGTGTACCGGTTGAAGCTCAGTCCGGTGAGACCGACCAGGCATGCGGCCTGGTCCCCGACCGGAACGATGCGCACCCTCGTCTTCTCCGCTATGGCCTTTGCGATATCATCGGGATCCGGGAGGAGCATCTTCATCCCGTGCTCGGACAGGTTCGGGTAGCAGAAGACGCCGCGGGCCAGGCGGACGATCTGGCCCTTCTCCGCAAGGACGCCCAGCGAGAAGCGCACGGTGCTCTCCGGCCAGCGGTCATAGTACTCCTGCGCGAAGAATATCCTCCCGCGCCCCTTTTCGGCGAGCAGCCGCAGTATGGCCATGTCTATACCGTCCATCCTCTCATTTTTCCAACAAAAATATAATAAATTTGTTGGAATCACAACAAAACATAGAAAAAACAAAAAGCTCAGCAAATAAAAGTGTAACTCCGAGATTCGCCCCTGCCGATATCGCGCGGAGACGAAAGAAGGCCCGGAAGCAAACCGTCCGGACCTAAAGCATCACTTCAAGTGGGATTCACTCCCCTCCTCCGAGGATGTCCTTCAGGCTCGTAGCCTCCTTCCTGGAAGGACGGCCCCCCTGGTTGGGCACGACCGACGAGGGATCACGGAGCACCATGGTGCCGTCGATGACGATGCCCAGCTTCTCCTTGAGGTGCTTCCGGATGGAATTGATCACATAGCCCTGGACATTGGCGGCGCGCAGGGCAGCCGGCGCGATACCGTCCAGGAAATCCAGGATGTCGTCGCACTCCTTCTGGGCCGTGTCGAAGAGGGTGATGTTCGCCTTGATGCCCTGCACATCAAAGTAGAACTTGTTCTTGAGCATCATGTAGAGCTCCCGGTCGAGCAGCAGCGACGGATCCACCTGCTTCCGGACGGCGTCCGTCGTCTGGTTCGCCATCCGGCGGAGCGGGAAGAAGGTGACGGACGTGATCGCAGGGCGTCCCTTGCGCCCCTTGTTCACCTCGGCCGACTTGGCGGCGTTCAATACATAGTCGAAGGAATAAGGGCTTACCCTGTCCAGCTCCTCCTTGGCGGACACGATGGTGTTCTTCACGAAGTCGTCCACCTTCTTGTACTTCTCCGTGAGCCCCCACATCTGCCGGAGGTCCGAAATCGAATAGGTGATCGGCTCGCTTTGCTTGCTGACAAGCTTGTATATGCGCAGGGAATACTTGCCGCGCAGTTTTACGGCGGTCTCGAGCTCGTATTTCCGAAAGCCCTTCGAGAAATCGAGCATCGCGCGCCAGATGTTCCGGTTCACGCGGATCACCATCTTGCCGGCGACCTTGTCGACGTCGACCTCGTTCAGGATCTGGGTCGCCTTGTACTTCTGCTCGTCCTCGTACTCGAGGAAGCGTCCCATGAGATTGCGGACGGCGGCCTTGGCCTTCGAATAGTTCTTGTCGTCCTCGCCCGACAGAATGTCCTTAACGGGGATGATGACCTCGGCGTCGCCCCACTCCCCTATCTCGACCTTGCCGATGCTCGTGCCGCCCTTGAAGTCCAGGCCCCGGATCTCGCGCTGGGCGAGCTCCACAAGACGGAGCAGAAGGCGCTCGGAATAGATGCCGAAGTCATGGCGGACAGTCGAGAAGATGTAAGACTCTACGACTTCCTTGGAGATGATCTCCTTGTTGGGTTCATTTGGGGCCATCAGGACTGTTTTACGAAGAAAAGAATACCGGTTGACTTATTTCTACGAGCAAATTTAAATGGTTTTCGGGAAAAATGCAAAGGCGAGTTGAATTTTTGCGAGAACAATACGAACGAAACGCCACGAAACTGGTATTACAAAACTCGCTAAAATAACATTCGAAATACATCAAATCGGCCTTTGAGCGCATTCCAAGGCGTTTTCTCATAAAAGAAGCCAAGACAACGGATTTTCTCGCAAATTCATTGAAAACCCGGTTTAATTCTAGCCTGAGGTACTCATATCAACCTGGGCGCTAACGATGGAAACGAACTGACTTCCAGCACAAGATACAAGATGGTTAATGCTAGTAACTTATCTGTTTCCCAGGCCTTGTCACAAATGGTTCCATACCCAGTATTCTTTTACTCGCTAAAACAAAAAAGCAATACACAACTCGCAAAATATGGTCCGTCTAGTATTCCCGCACTCGGACAAATGCCTTACGAGGCTCGTTCAAATAAGCCGTCGCACGAAAGCAAATTCCATGTAAATCAATTGAATATTCAACCTGAAACTGTCCTTCCTTAAGACATAAATAAGTCATATCCATAAAGAATAAGACAAAATCCAGAAGGGAAAGAAAAAAGACCGAGGCAAAAGCGGGCGGCGGCCCTGAGTATTCCAAAACTCGCCCTATCCAGGCGGGAATTCCACATCTCGCAGAATTCGGCGCGGCCGTTATTCAAAAACTCGCCACAACACCTTCCACGACTCGCCAAACTGCAGAACATAAATCTTTCCAAACATCTAGATTTCAACAACTTGCAACTTTCATCGAAATCAAGCCTTAAGACATTAATACGTCATATCCTTAAAGAATAAAGACAAACTCCCAGAAGGCGTGAAGCAAGAACCCGGCCCCACCCCGATCGGGGTGGCCATAAAAAGATGAGCGGCGGCCGCTGGAGACAAGAGCCATTGCGACTTACGGTCTCTCTTTTAGAGAGACTGGCAATGTGCTGATTATCCGTACAAGTAGAGAAACGGAATCACGATGATCTCTCCCCTCCCCCGCCGAAAGGCACCCATTCCACGCCCATACGAGTATTCCATATCTCGCCAAAACACAGATTCAACCGGTCTTACGAGAGTATTCTTTTTCTCCCATTAATTCATTGAATCCGTATTCAAAAACTCGTTTAACTCATTATCCATTTAAAATAGAACACAATGATACACAATGGATTACGGGGTCTACCTGATTCTACCCTACAATATATAATTACATGCTGGCGGCTTGATTCTATTTCTCGCTTTATTCGGCCCTTCCGTCCATGACCCTGGCGAACGAAGGGAACTCCTCCTCCGCCTCCTTCCTGAACAATCTCATCCCCTCTACCGCCTTCTCCCTCAAGTGGATATAGCCATCAGGAATCCTCCCGGAGAAATCGTCCGGGTCGATCAGATAGCGGGGGACGTCCTTCCGGGGAAGGAGCACCAGGTCCGGTGCGACTCCGACCGACAGCGAGGTTCCCACAACGACGAACACGTCTGCGTCCCGGCAGAGCCGCGCTGCGTATTCGGATACGAAGGTCGGGTACTCGTCAAAAAAGAGAATCGCCGGCCGGAGCTGCGAACCGTCGGCCGCCAAATCCCCGGTAAGGATCGGCCTTTCAAGCGGAAAGTCCTTGATGCAGTCGGGATTCAGCCGATTCCTGGACGAGGTGACTTTCGTCAGCTCGCCGTGAAGATGGATCACCTTTGTGCTGCCGGCCCTTTCATGGAGGTCGTCGACATTCTGGGTGATTACCGTCACGTCATGGATGAGCTCAAGTTCCGCCACAATCCTGTGCGCCTCGTTCGGGCGGACCGACAGAAGCTCCCTTCTACGCCGGTTGTAGAAGGCAAGAACCCTCTCCGGATTCTCATGGAGCGCGGATGCCGTGCAGAACTCCAGGGGATCGACCTGCCGCCACAACCCGTCAGGGTCCCGGAATGTGCACAACCCGCTGTCTGCGCTGATTCCAGCTCCAGTAAGGAAGACGATATGCTGTCGGACGCTCATCCGCTGCAAATATAGCGTTTTCCTAAGAATGTGACACATTTTATAGTTATATATTTTGATAGAAAAATATTTTTATATAAATTTGCGTAACATTTTGATTCTTAGATATGGGATATACTGTCTGTTTCGCTAACAACAAGGGCGGCGTCGGCAAGACCACGACTTCCGTCGCCATCGGCCAGGCCTGGGCCAGGATGGGGAAGAAGATTCTCTTCGTCGACCTGGACTCCCAGGCGAACCTGACCTCCATGGTCAGTCCGCTTGCTCCCGAGGACCACAAGCTGACGATCCGCGATGCCTTCATCGACAAGAACAACTTCAGCATCGAGCACGTCAGCGAAAACATCGACCTGATACCTTCGGAACTCTCCCTCTCGAACTTCGACCGCGACACGGCGGCCGTAACCGGACGCGAGTATCTTCTTGTCGACCTTCTCAAGCCGGTGAAGGGCAAGTATGACTTCATCATCATCGACTGCCCCCCCGCCCTGGGCCTCATCACGTACAACGCCCTGATCGCCTCCGACCACCTCGTGATGGTGGCCACTCCGGACGGACTCGCCTACTCTGGCATGGTCATGGTCGCCAACCTGTACGCGGACGTGCGCTCCAGCGCGCGGCTGAACCAGAACATCCAGCTGTCCGGGGTGATCATCACCAAGTACGAGAGGAACAAGCTCTCCGACATGTATGTCCAGAAGGTGCGCGACGAGCTCGGCGCGGCATTCATCGAACCCGTCATCCACAAGGCTACAAAGATAGCCCAGGCCGGTTCCTTCAACCAGAGCATCTACGAATACGACCCCGAGGGAAAAGCCACCAAGCAGTACGTCGAGGTTGCGCAGAAACTCGCTCTCAGAATCATGGACGAGGAATAGTTTTATAGAAAAATATATTTATAGAAAAATATATCATGGCTAAGAAAACCGACCCGTTTGACAAGTTCAGGGAGGCCACCCTGGGAGGTGGCAGTCCTCTGAGCGGCGCCCTACAGGGTGCGACCATCCGGAGTTCCGAGCGCGAGCAGGAAGTCTCTCCCCTTCCCTCTCCCGTCAAGAAATCCAAGAATGCCAACCGTAAGCTGGTCAGCTTCCACATCGATTCGGATGTTTTCCTCAAGCTTGGCCAGCTCAAGTTCGAGATGGGAACCAAGTATGACGATCTGTATAACGAGGCTGTAAGAGACCTTCTCGTCAAGTACGGGAAACTCTAGCTCTCCCCTCCCCCATCGTATCAAAACGCTGCCTTCTCAGGTGGCGTTTTATATTTATATATAAAAATATTTTTATAGGTTTACTCTCTTTATCTTTCTATTTAATTGATAATCTTCGTTTTCCTATTACTCAATTTCTATTTCTATAGAAAGATATAAAAATATATTTATAGAAAGTATTTATTTCATTCGTGCTCCTTCTTTTTGACTTTGCATATTTTATCCTCATTCTCTCATTCTCTCCTCGTTTTCTTCACCGCCTTTTTTTGATCTTCCATTTTCTAATCTTATAGAAAAATATATTTATAGATATCTATATTTATAGAAATCTATTTTTCTATAAAATCATTTTCATTTTTCTGTTCGACGACCAGTGCTGTCCCTATCTTCCCTGTTCTTTTGAGGGGTTCATCTCTTGCCGTTGATTTTATATTTCTATATAAAAATATATTTCTATAAATTCTTTTTTGGAAGTTGACTTGATACCTCCATATTCTTCAATGGTTATATTTCTCTATAAAAGTATAAAAATATATTTATATAAAAATATGCATTTCCTACATCCGGTCAGTCTTCAGCAGCAGGATTCCTCTTTTCGTGAAAAATCTTTAACTTTGTATGTCTCGCTGCCGATGTGATGGAAGAATCGTATTTCGACATATTGAAGGACTGGGAGAGCAGGGTCGCAGATCCCGCCGTCTACGAGCATATCGATGTCCTCTTTCCTGAATTCTCCTTCCGGAGGGTGCAGCGGGGGAGTGACAGGGATCACTGGGCTTCCAGGTATAAGATGGATCTGACCCTCCCGCGCGTGCGCAATGCGGAGAAGACGGTGATCTATCGCTCCGATATGCGTTTTCGGGAGCAGGGGAACTGGTCCGGCGGCCTCAGGGTGATGGACCGGATCATCCAGGACCTGGGCTTTTCCTCCATCTATGAGGCTTACAAGTATGTCGCATCGAAGCTCTGCCTTTCGATGCCGATGGCGGATTCCAAGGAGGTGGCGGAGGCCGTTTCACGCTCCCAGCGGCGCATGGCTCTCCTGGAGACCCTGCTGGACTATTTCTGCTGGAACCTTCAGAACAACCGGTCCCAGAAGGCCTCGTCCGTGCGCGGATACCTGAAGAGGCGGCGCGGGTTCACGCCCGAGCAGGCTTCCGGATTACGCCTCGGCTTCGTGCCCGACTGGAGCAAGGTGGTCCGCTACATAACCATAGACAAGAGATACCGTCTCGAGGAGCTGGACGAGGTCTGTGGCGTCAGGAACTCCGACGGTTACACTTCCGTCGGGAAATACCATCTGCTGTCCATCCCGTACGAATGCGGGGGAGTGCTGAAGGGGTTCCTGTTCCGGCGCATAGACGACACCCGCGAGGGTCCCAAGTACATCGCTACGGCCAACCTGGACCGCAAGTCGGCGTTCTTCAACATCGCCGCCGACCGGGACCCGAAGGAGATCGTCGTCGTGGAAGGGGAGATGGACGCCCTGAAGGCTGCCGCCGAGGGAATCGCCAACGTGGTGGCCATCGGAGGATCCGAGATATCGGGGGAGAGGCGCCGCCAGGTGGAAGACGCACTCAGGAGGGGGGCGACGAAGATCACGCTGTGCCTGGACCTCGACGTCCTCAAGGACGATCCGTCCCGGGGGAACCTCTCCGCACGCCATGAGCACCTGAGGAGGTCGATCCATACCATACAGGACGTGGCCCCCTCGTTCGAGGAGATATATGTCGCGCTCTTCGCCGATCCCTCCGATCCGGACGAGTACATCCGGGGCAGGGGAGCGGAGGCCTTCCGGACGCTCGTGTCGGAGGCCGTGCCCTACTGGAAATATATGTACGACTACCATTCTCCGTCGACGAAATAGATTTACGGCGAAGATACAATTCGCGGACGTGGCGTAACTTTGTCCGCAAATAAGGAGAAATGCAAGACACAGGCATCATACCTCAGGGAACCGCCCAGCCCCAGGCCGTCACGACCTACTGTCCCTCTGAAATAGTCGACATCTTCAGCGACTTCCTGTCCAGGGCAGGCCTGGGTTCCAAGGTCGTCTATGTGACGGGCATCTACGCCCGTACGGCCAGACAGGCCTACGGCGGATGGTACTACGACACCCTGAAGGACCAGAATTCCGACCAGGAGTTGTCGTTGATGATTCCCCAGGCTATCCGTGACACCCTCGAGGACGGAAGTCTCGTCACGGTCGGCGGCACCGTCTACAAGAAGGCCGGCAACCGCGGGAACATCCAGCTGGGTTTCAAGGTCTCCCGCGTGGAGACCCTCCAGCAGCAGGCCGTTTCCGAAGAGGACATGAAGAGAGCCGAGCTCCGTGCCAGGAAGACCCAGAAGGGGTTTTTCAACGTGGACGGCATCCTGGAGAACATCCTCATGAGAGGGGAGCGGCCGAAAGTGGCGCTCATCTTCGCAGCAAGCTCGATCACGATGTCCGACTTCGATGCCGGCAAGCATGCGGCTGAGGCTTCGATCGACTTCACGGAATACCGGGTGAACTTCTCCTCTGCAAAAGATCTCTGCGACCTTCTCTCGCGCGTGGACACGTCCGGTTTCGACGTCCTGGCACTCGTCAGGGGAGGGGGGAGCGGCATCGAGCGCCTGGACGACCTCCCGGTCTTGGAGCGTGTCGTAGCGCTTGAGACCCCCTTGATCTGCGCTGTGGGGCACGTCGACGAGAAGCTGTTCCTGAAACTCGTCTCGGACAGGGTGGCGCCAACCCCGAACGGTCTCGGGCAGTGGTTCAGCGACCTTGCGGAAAAGGTGACCAGAACCCGTCAGGACTCGATTGCTGTCATCACCAAGCAAGTCCAGAAGCAGTTCCAGGAACGTCTGGACACCCAGGTGAAGCAGAACAAGGAGCTCCAGGAGAGGCTCACCGCCCTTACTAAGCAGGCAGAAGAGAGCCGCAAGCAATCGGCTGAAGACAGCAAGAAGCAGCAGGAGCAGCTTGCCGAGGCGAACAAGAAGAACGGGGAGCTGGCGAAGACCATCGAGACCCAGACGAAGACCCATGCCGACCAGATGAAGGCCCTGAACGAGACCCTCGACGGGTTCAAGAAAGAGTCGGCGGCCCAGGCGGCCAAGCAGGGGGAGGCCTTGTCAAGCCTGCAGAAGAACTACGGGGATCTCCAGCAGCAGAACGCGCGGCTCAACGGCGACCTCACTAAGGCGCGCGAGGAACTGGCGAAAGCGACTTCCACATCCGGCAGGATCAACGGGCTGACGGTGGCCCTCATCCTCGCCGTCGTCATCCTGATCATCCTGTTGGTGGTCAAGTGATTTTTATATTTTTATAGAAAAATATATTTTGGCAATCCCGACGAACAATCGTCGGTTTATTTCCCGCGTTATTTCAGGCTACAGACGGGTTCGTTGCCGGCGGGATAGCGGTTTACAGATGGCGATCTCCGCCGTACAAGATCTCTTCAATGCTTTTTGGATGAAAAACAGTGTCCGGTTTTTCAAACAATTCTTCTGTTGGCATTGAACTATGCTTTGATGAGTTGAAATCTATGAATTGGAGCGGTTGCTCCTTCAGTAAGGGCTTCGAGGGAAACGAAACCGGGGTTACGCGGGTTCTGGCAAGATTCAGCTGGGGCAGGGTGACCGGATAGGCGGTCAGAACGGACGAGGTTCTTTGGGAAACCGGAGCGGAAATGTTTAGTTGCAAGGAGGATGAACTGATTCTCAGAGGAGAATAATCAAGTTGCATGAACGGTTGGGACCACTTTCCGTAAAAACTGTTTTGAACGCCTGAATAACCGGTAAAACCAGGGTAAGAATAACTATATGGCTTATACCGATAAATCTGATCATACTGATTATATGATTGCTTATATTGGCTGAATGCTTCTTTAATTGTATTCGATTCTTTCATTACAACGTAAGCTGCACCCCTAAGAACATCCCGAACTACCTTACTCTGTGCGGCTGCTGAGAAAGAATTGACCAGCAGAACCAAAACGACGGCTAAACAATGAAATCTTTTCATAGGGTAATGAGCTCTAAACTATTGCAGCTGTACTTTGACAAGCAAAGATAACAAATAATTGCACTATTCCATTAATATGTATTTGAAAAACGGTTTAGACAGAAGCGAGTTCAATCGTATCGTCTACGGCCGTTTTGCGCTTGCAGGTACCACGGGCATGGCCCCTTTCTGCGTACATACATATGCTGACACCCTGACGGCCATCTCATGCGCCTCAGCTATGGACGCGCCGTTCAGATAGCTGCCGATGAAGGCTCCCGTGAAGGCGTCGCCGGCCCCTACGGCGCTTTTTACCTTGACTTCCGGGGTGGGTTTGTGGCTGCGTCCGTCCTTCCATAGCACCCAGCTCCCGTAAACTCCTTTGGTGAGGATGATCATCTTCAGACCGTATGCCTTCATGAGGCGGCGGCAGAGGATCTCCTCGCCGGCCAGCTTGTAACCCAGGAGTCCAGTCACGGCGGGGAGTTCCTCCTCGTTCAGCTTGAGGATGTCCGCCCTTCGGAGGCTCTCCCGGATGACGGTCTTCCTGAAGAGTCTCTGCCGGAGGTTGACATCGCAGACCCTCAGGCAGTCGGGAGGGCAGTTGTCGAGGAAGTCACGGATCGTCCGCCCGGACTCCCGTCCCCATTGTGCCAGGGTCCCGAAGCATACGGCTTTAGTACGTGCAGCGATATCCTTGAGCTCGTCCGTGAAAGGGATATGGCTCCAGGCCGACCGCGTGCGGATCTTGTAGACAGGGGTGTTCGGATCGGTGATGTCCGCGTCGACGGTCCCTGTGGGATAGCCCACGCTCTCAAGGTGGTAGGGGAGCCCGTGCGACTCGAGTTCCCGGATGATGTCGTCTCCGTTCCTGTCCCTTCCGATGGCGCTCACGACCAGCCCCTCGTGACCGAACTGTGCGGCGTGGTATGCGAAATTCGCCGGAGCGCCTCCGAGGTTCCGGTCCTTTCTCGAAGTCTTTCCGTTCTTGACGAACCTGTCCCAGAGGACTTCGCCGATGCCGACGACGAAACGGGTATCCTCATCCATATGGCGAAGGCTTATTGCTTTAGTTTCGGAATTATCTCCTTGAATTGACTGAAGAAATCGTCGTGTCGATATGCATACCCCGTTCCGATAGGAGTGTAGAGAGTGATCTGAGATAAATCCCGAAACAAGTTCAATCCAGATTTGACAATAGACTGAGCCTCGTCTGGTTTTTCCTGATGGAGTCTAATCTCTTTCAAGCCACTGCATTCAACGAAGGCTCCATCTCCAATTTCGGTTACGCTGTTAGGAATCTCGATGCTTGTCAAACTGGAACATCCATTGAATGCCCCAGCTCCAATCTTGGTCACACTGTTTGGAATCTCAATGTATGTCAAACCTGTACATCCCGAGAAGGCCTCATCTCCAATCTTGGTTACACTGTTAGGAATCTCGATGCTTGTCAAACCGGAGCATCCATAGAAGGCCCCTCTTCCAATTCGAATCACGCTGTTTGGAATCTTGAAGCTTTTCAAACCGGAACATCCATAGAAGGTATCGCCTAGAATATCAGTTACGCTGTTTGGAATTTTGATGCTTGTCAAACCGCGGCATTCAGCGAAGGCCCCTCTCCCAATATAGGCCACACTGTCTGGAATCTCAATGCTTGTCAGGCCGGAGCATCCATAGAAGGCCGTATATCCAATATAAGCCACACTGTTAGGAATCTCGATGCTTGTCAAACCGGAGCATTCATAGAATGTCGCATCTACAATTTCAGTCACGCTGTTTGAAATAATGATGCTTGTCAAACCGGAGCATCCAGAGAAGGCCTCAATTCCAATTTCAGTCACGCTATTTGGAATATCAATACTTGTCAAACCGGAGCATCCCGAGAAGGCCCTAGTTCCAATTCTAGTCACGCTGTTAGGAATCTCGATGCTTGTCAAACCTGTGCATCCCGAGAAAGCCCCATCTTCAATAACTTTCACGCTATTTGGAATCTCGATACTTGTCAAGCCTGTGCATCCCGAGAAGGCCCCAGAATGAATACGAATTAAACCAAAGTGGATTACAGCTTCATCTCCGTAGATGAATTTCTTGTAATATGCGTCCATATTCAATCTTTCGGTTTTCTTACCCTGTTCGGAATTTCTTCGGGAAGCACCATCGACAATTCAATGAATCCCGCGTAGTCCTCTCCGTCGTACCAGGGGCACTGGAATATCAGTTTCTTCACGCCCTCCTTCTCGACCGTATAGACGTTCGTGCGGGGATTCTCCAGCATGTCGGCAAGCAGCGACCGTGCGGGCTCCGGATGGCAGTCCAGGACATTATGCCCGATGATCTCCTCCATCCCGGGTTTCAGGAAGGTCTTGCGGGATTTCCCGTTCATGTCGAGGATGGTGCCGTCTTTCGCGCAGACGGTGACAGCCACGTCAGCCCCTTCGAAGTAATCGCGTTTCATGTCGTAAACTTAGAATTATCTTTCAATCATTGACTTAGAATTCCAGCTTGCCGCCGTCCTCCTTCATCTGCTCGTATCGTTTCCGGTTCAGGCGGAACAGGGATCCGATCCTTCCCGGTCGACCTTTCCGGAGGCGGGGTTCCACCGAAGCGGACGTGGGCGCCGGAACATCCTGGTCGATGAAGAAATCCAAGTGTTTGGCGAATCCGCCGGAATCCGTCTCTTCCTCACGCAGAGACATCAGACTGTCTTCCGATTCATATCTGCCCTCGCGGGGTTCGGCCTCCTCCAGGATTCCGGAGGCGAGAATCTTCCGTTGGAAATTCCTTCGGTCGAACTTGACTCCAAGGATGGCTTCGTAAAGGCGCTGCAGGTCCGGGATGGTAAACTCGTCGTCCAGGAGGTCGAAGCCGACGGGCTGGAAGTGGATGTCCCGGCGGAGCCGTTCCATGGCAGCCTCAAAAATCTTTCCATGGTCGAAGGCGAGGGGAGGGAGGTCGTCGACGGGGAACCATGCCGCCTCGTCCGCGTCGTCTCCGCCCACAACCTCGTGGGGTTTCACGAGCGCGTACCAAGCTATGGTTATCACACGCTCACGCGGGTCGCGGTTGACTTCGGAAAACACCCCCAGCTGGCCTATGGCAGAAGGAACGAGGGCGGTCTCCTCCCTCAGTTCCCTAAAAGCCCCCTCCTCGGCCGTCTCGTCCATATGGAGGAATCCTCCCGGGAATGCCCACTCTCCCTTGAAGGGCTCGCCGCCGCGACGCACCAGGAGGACCTTCAGCCTCCAGTCTTCGTAGGTGAAGATGACGCAGTCGGTCGTCACGCCCATATGCTCGTACTTGTACTGGAAAGGGAAAGCGTCTCCCGGCTTGTATGTATAGTTCTTATCCATATCAAAGACAAAGGTAGTTCATTTTTGCGGGTAAAACAAAGAAAATGCGTCAATAAGACACAATACATCATTGTTAGGTCCATGCGTCGCTATGCGAACATTGGCTTCGCAGTATCCGGCTACCTTTGTAACCAAAGGAATTGGAACATGAAGAAAGCTTTCAAGTTGCTCGCGCTGCTCCTTGCCGTAGCCGCGGCCTTTATCGCCATTTTCTGTGGTGTAGTCTACCTTCTGGTATTCTCCAACAGGGCGACGACCCCGGACGAGATAGCGCGGAAGGCGGGACTGCGTCTACCCGCCTACGAAATCGTCGGCTCCGACGACAATATGGACAGGATGGCGTCGGCCTGGTCATGCTACAGTTACGAGATCGCATTCAGGGGCCCTTTGTCCGAATCATTCCTCAGGAGGGTGGAGAGGAAGAAGACATGCGTGCGGGATGGGGATATGCTCGTGATAGAAAACGGGGCTTCGGACAGCTGGTCGTGTCGGATCCGTTTCTTTCCAGGGGACAACAGGGCGGTCCTGGAATACACCTTCTGGGACTTTTTGTTCTGACTGGGGAAAGAAATCCTAAAATGTGTCAAAATGACATAAAAAATTTGGATAATTGACAAATCCTCTCTATATTTGCGTCAAAGTGACACGAAAAACAAAACGGAACGCCGATTGTAACAGTGCCGAAGAACCAAAGTACCACACTAAAAACACGACGAAATGGAAAAGACGACTGAAAAGACGAAGGTGTACAACGTGATCATCATGGACCGCAGCGGCTCCATGTGGAGCATCCAGAAGCCGGCCATCATGGGCTTCAACGAAGTGCTCGGTGGTGTAAAGGCCGCCCGGACCAAATACGCGGAGACGCAGGAGCAGTTCATCACGCTGGTCCTGTTCGACAGCGCGTCCATCGACGAGGTGTACTGGAACGCGGACCCCTCCAGGGCGGAGCACCTCACGGAGGAGACCTACGTCCCCGGTGCAGCAACCCCGCTCTACGACGCGATGGGCCGTACGCTGACCAAGCTCGAGAAGGAGCTTAAGGGCGACGAGAACCACTCGGTCGTGGTGACCGTGATCACCGACGGATACGAGAACGACTCCCATGAGTATGACATGGCCTCCATCAAGGCCCTGGTCGAGCACCTGAAGGACGAGGGATGGTCCTTCGCGTACATGGGTACCGACCACGACGTCCACGGGGTGTCCGTGAGCCTCTCCATCACGAACGTCATCAAGTTCGAGAAGACCGAGGCGGAGACCATCGAGACCTTCCGGAAGGAGCGCCGCGCCCGCGAGAGGTGGGCGGCGGAGGAGAACGCCTTCAACCTCGCATGTCCGCAGGCGACGTATGAAGAGAAACTCCGCTCCAAGAAGGAAAGGGCGGCCCGGTTCTACCAGGAGGACCCCATCCCGGGGTACGGAAAGTATGAAGGTCGCATCGCGTCCGACCTGATCAGAAGGCTTGGCCGATACGAGGTGTTCGTCTTCGGATCCAACGACCAGGGTCTGCACAACGGCGGAGCGGCCTTGAAGGCCGTCCAGCGGTTCGGCGCCCGGATGGGTGTCGCCGAAGGCCCGCAGGGACAGTCCTACGCCATCCCGACGGTCGGCGCCAACATCGGCCCCGATGAGATCCGCGCAGCCTTCCGCCGACTGGTCGACTACGCGAGGCAGCACCCGGAGCTGACCTTCCTCGTGACTGCGCTCGGATGTGGCCACGGAGGCTACACGGCGGAGACCATGGCACCTCTCCTTTCGGACGGCATCCACGTGGAGAACATCCACTACCCGTTCGACTTCTGGCAGGTGTACGAGAAGAGGGGGCTGATCTAGCCCCCGCTTTCTATTGACGAACATAGATTTCGTTGAACGGGATTACCTTTGCGCCACAAAACCACAAGGCCAATGATTAGATACACCATTCCATTCGCAGACATCAAAGGCACGATTCCCTTCATCCGTTTTCCGATGGCCGACGGCAGGGTCGTATTGGCTATCGTGGATACTGGTTCCGGGTCCACCTTGCTGGACCGGAGCCTGATGACGGAATACTCTGACATCTTCAAGTCGACCTCGCCCAAGGGGAAGACCAGCTTCGTGGGAATCGAAGGAAGTCGGGAGGTGGAAGTGGAGTTTGCAAGGATAGACATCCCTATGGATGCCTCAGGTGCAGGTGACGGGAATCTGAGAATCCTTGGGCTGTTGCATGACCTGTCTGCACTTTCCGAAAACATCAAGAAGGTGCTGGGCGTGTCGGAGAACATGACGGTGCTGATCGGCAGCGACTGCCTGAGGGCATACAATGCGAAAATAGATTTGAAGAAAGGCAATATCACCTTCTCCGTCAAGGAGAACAAGAAAATGAAGAAAGCATGTTAGGAGCAATAATAGGGGACACCGTAGGCTCGGCCTACGAATTCCACAATACCAAGGACTACAGTTTCAAGCTCTTCCTGTCGGAGAGCGACTACACGGACGACAGCGTGATGACGATGGCGGTCGCAAGCTGGCTGCTGTCGGATCCGGAGCACGCCTACCAGAAGCTGGAGGATGAGATGCTACATTTCGCCGAAAGCTGCCCCTGCCCGATGGGCGGTTACGGGACGGGGTTCTATTACTGGCTCTTCCGTCCCACGATGCTTCGCCCCTTCGATTCCCGTTACGGGGACTCCCCGTATCGGTCCAAGTCGGGGCGGCATCCCTATGGGTCCTTCGGAAACGGATCGGCCATGCGCGTGAGCGCGGTCGGCTGGTTCTTCGACACCCTGGAGGAGACGGAACGGGTGGCGGCGATATCCGCGGCCATCACCCACAACCACCCGGAGGGCATCAAGGGGGCGCAGGCGACCGCCGCGGCCATCTTCCTGGCCCGGACCGGCAAGACCAAGGAAGAGATCAGGGACTACATCGAGAGCACTTACGGGTACGACCTCCATAAGACCTGGGAGTACTGGCACCCCGTCTACGACTGGGAGGCCAGCTGCCAGGGGACAGTCCCGCAGGCCATCATCGCCTTCCTGGATTCTACGGATTTCGAGGACGCCATCCGCAAGGCCGTCTCCCTCGGCGGGGACTCCGACACGCTGGCCTGCATCACCGGCGGCGTCGCGGAGGCCTTCTACAGGGAGATTCCTAAGGCGATGGCCGACAGGGTCCAGAGCCGGTTCCCGGAGGAGTTTGTCAATGTCCTTTCCTCCGTGAGAGAGAAGACGGTATACGGAACAACTTGTAAAATCTCGGAATAATGTCGAATCTGAACAGGTTCCTGCAGGCGCAGGACGACTTCGGCACCTACAGCCGGGCGCTTCAGGAAATGAAAGCAGGAAGGAAGACCACCCATTGGATGTGGTTCATCTTCCCCCAGATCAAGGGACTTGGCCGGAGCTACAACGCCACTTACTATGCGATACAATCCCTGAAGGAGGCGGAGGACTACCTGGCCGACCCGGTTCTGGGGAAACGGCTGCGGGAGATAACCTCAGCGGTCCTCTCTCATAAGGGAGACGACATAGAAGCGGTCATGGGCAGCAGGATAGACGCGAAGAAGTTCCGCTCGTCGATGACGCTCTTCGACGCGGTCTGTCCCGGGGGCGTCTTCGCGGAGGCCCTTGAGGTGTTCTTCGGTGGCCAGCGGGATCCCCGCACCCTTCACTCGGTCGGTTCGGCTTCCTGATCCGGTTTCTCGTACAACTCCGCCCCCAGCTGGAAGTGCTTCTTCATCATATAGACGAGCTTCCTGGGGCGGAGCACCTGTATCCCTTCCGCGAATCCGAACAGGAGCCTCACCAGCTCGCGGTTGACGATGACCTTGAGTTCGAACACCATTGACCGGTCCTCGCGCACCTCAAGGACGCGCTGGCTGGAATGGATGGGCTTTGTCTTGATGTATGGGGCGTCGTTTTGGGAGGCCCAGATGACCACCCGTTCGGGGCGGTCGTTGCGGAACTTCGTGACGCCCACCATGTCCGAGAACCATTCCTCCGGGATGAAGAAGGGGTCGTCCAGGTACTCCACTCCCGGAGCCTCCTCCAGCGACACGATACGGTCGAGCGCAAGGTTCTCGACGTCCTTCTTTCCCCTCTTCCCGAAGATGAACCATCGGTTGTTGAACTCCCTGAGAGCGTAAGGGTGGAAGAAAAAGGTGTTGGGAATCCTTGCACGGAAGCTCTGGTAGGTCATCCGGACGGGTTTCTTCTCGAGGATGGCGGCATGCAGCGGCTCGATGAACTCGAGCCCCTTCAGCTGATCGTTCTTGTCGAAGAAGATGACCGGACGGCTCTTTTCCTTCGCAACATGCACGAGATCCTCGAGTCGGCCGACGATGCCTTCCATTCCGGCAAACTCCTGGAACCCGGAGAGCTGCCGGAGCACCTTCACGGCCTCGCCCATCTTCTCGACGTCCTGGGGGGAGAGGGGAGACTCCGTGATGGAGAATTCAGGGTCTTCGTAAATGTAGTATTTGTGGTCGACGACCTTGATGGGCGCGTTGTAGCCCAGCTTGTCCGAGCGCATCATCTGGATGTCGAGCTGGACGGTCCGGCGCGAAACGCCCTCGTCGCGGCCCTCGTACTCGTAAAGGGCATCGGAGCAGGCCTTGATTAGGTCTTCGAGGGTCCACCGGCGGTAGTGGTTCCTCAGGCAGCGGTCGATGGTTTTGTACCGGATCAGGGCGTTCTTCGAAGTCGGCATGACGCTAACCTTAACAGTCAGAACGAACAACTGGAGTGATCTTGAATCCCACAAGCTGCAGGATATGCTGGAGTTCATGCATACAGGAGATTCGCAGCTGGATAATGGGAATCGGATTCTCTGCATTACGGGTTGAATAAACCGTACAGAACCAAGCCCAATCTTCCCCTTCTGGATAATCTTGCAGGTGGATTCTTAAATTGTTTTCTCGATCCTTGAGCTCTCTTTTGCAAAAAACGGGGTCGGTCGAGCAATCAACAAAGCCATTGTGCTCGAGTGTGTCCAGGTCGATTGTCGTGGGACGGATCTCATATTCGGTGAACTTTTCCCAGTCTGATGGGCTTGTCGTCGACCCGCATAGAACCGTTCCGTCTTGACTTATGGCGCGAATCTTCATGCTCCCTTTCGGAGTTTGAATCCAGTCGCCAATCATGAGATCCGTTACCCTCATGGGGTTCCGCTCTTTGTCCAGATTCAATCCTTTGTCCATTCTATCTTAATACGGTTGATTGTTGACACCTGTCTACAAAAATAGCAAATACTTTTAACTACGCAAAAAGATTGCGCAATATGCGTATAATTTTGCACCGTGAAAATGTTTTAGTGCTATGATGGCAGACCTGAAAATATTCTGCGAGGGGATTGATGGATCCGCGCTGGAGCAGATCTACTCCCTGGCGAAGTTCGAGGCGTACAAGGACTCGAAGATACGCATCATGCCCGACGCCCACGCCGGCATCGGCTGTACGATCGGGACCACCATGACGCTGACGGACAGGGTCACCCCGAACCTCGTGGGGGTGGACATCGGCTGCGGGATGATCGTCGCCGAGCTCGGTCGTACTTTCGTCGATCCCTTCCGCCTCGAGGAGATCATCGAGAGAGAGATCCCCTCCGGGATGAACATCCGCTCCCGCGAGGTGGAAGAGACCTCCGAGGCGCTCGCCATCCTTGACGCTCTCCGCTGTCCCAGCGGGCGCAGGGACTACAACGCCCTGTCGGTCGGCACGCTCGGGGGAGGGAACCACTTCATAGAACTCGACGAGGATGACGGAGGGAACGTATATCTCGTCATCCACTCCGGCTCCCGGAACCTCGGGAAGAAAGTCTGTGACCACTACCAGCGTCTCGCCGAGCAGGAGCGCTACCATGCCGGGCAGGGCGCCGTCGCGGAACTCATCGCGCGTCTGAAGGCTGAGGGTAGGGCGCAGGATATCCAGGAAGAGATCAAGAAGCTCCCCCGCAAATTCGGGGCCCGCGATCCCCTGGCTTATCTGGAGGGTCGGTCTTTCGGGGACTACATCCACGACATGGAGCTGTGCCAGCGGTTCGCGTCCCTGAACCGTCGTACGATGGTGCGGGTGATACTGGAGGGCCTCGGCCTCGAAGCGAAGTCCGTGTGGCAGACCATCCACAACTATATCGACACGGAGCGCATGATTCTCCGGAAAGGTTCCATCTCCGCCCGGAGGGGAGAGCGTGTGATCATCCCGATGAACATGCGGGACGGCTCGCTCATCTGCGTCGGGAAAGGGAACCCTGACTGGAACTGGTCCGCCCCGCACGGGGCGGGACGTCTTCTCTCCCGCTCGGACGCAAACCGGAAGATTACTTTGGAGGACTTCCAGAAGGACATGGAAGGCGTGGCGTCCTGGTCGGTCTGCCCGTCCACCCTGGACGAGGCCCCCGGCGCCTACAAGCCGACGGAGTCCATCGTCTCCCAAATCGGTCCCACGGTGACGGTGGAGAACGTCATCCGTCCGGTCTACAACTATAAGGCGCACTAAAAACTGAATCTTTTTATGACTGCGCAAAAAGACTGCGCAAAAGGTGCATTACTTTGCATCCGGAAACAGATAACGACAGCTCTTTGAAATAGGTGTACCTGTGACTGAACAAGGGGTGGGTGAAGGCCCCTAAGGTATGTGGGCGCGTCTGAAAAGCCGAAGCCGCAGTGTTACAGGTGGGGCCGCGTAAGGTTGAAATAGCCGGGGTGAGGCCAACCCCGAGTGACGTAAGAAGAGGACAAACCGTTCCCAAGTAGACTGACTTCTGTATCCTCTTGGGGGTAACCAATCCCCCCATCCAACCTAAGGCAGGGAGATAGCTGGCTCTGCCGGGATGTGACCGAACAACGCGACTCCACCCGGGGATTGCAGGTAGTCAGGAATCCTGCCGGGTACACCTTTTTTCATGAGAGTATCCAAAGGGATGGGGCTGCAAGACTTGCAGCGATTGGGAAAGAAGAGAGACGGGGCCTACCTTTGCACCCCGAAACGAGAAAGGCGGCTGCCGTAGGATGCGGATACTTCGCATTGATAATGCCCTAACTTATCTGGGACCACCTGGTTCCATCGTTCCGTACCCGGATGTAGCGCCGCCGTTCTTTGAAATGACAGGACCCATAGCACAGTCGGTCAGTGCACCCGGCTCATAACCGGAGGGTCGCAGGTTCAAGTCCTGCTGGGTCCACCAAGACCGGTGTCGTAGAGGGGAATTCCTTCGAGAGCACAGCACTCTTAATGCTGGTGTCGCGGGTTCGAGTCCCGCTCCGCCTCCGGGCGGATAGCTTAGCTGGCAGCAAGGTCCTTTCGCCGTTGCCCGGTCTTTACATCCTGGACTTTTAGCTCAGTCGGCAGAGCACCGCCCTTTTAAGGCGGGAGTCGTGGGTTCGATCCCCACAGGGTCCACCAGGCTGGTGCCGTAGGAGGGGATTCCTTCGGACTTAGGGTCGCCGGTTCGAGTCCGGCTCCATAGCAGCGACGGGTTGCTTCAAGCATGAGCTTGATACGTACCGCGGATGACCTGCGACGGATAGCTCAGCGGGTAGAGCATAAGTATTATAAGCCCTTTCGCCTTTCGCCCGGCCTCATTGAATCTTTAGCTTAGTCGGTAGAGCTCCTGACTCTTAATCAGGTGGTCGTGGGTTCGAGCCCCACAGGATTCACAAGAAGGGGAGTGCCGTAGAAACGGATTACTTCGCAATGGATAGAACATCGGGTTACGGACTCGAAGGTGCCGGTTCGATACCGGCCGCTGGCCGCAAGGCCGGCGTAGTTCAGAAGCCGTTTCGCATGTCGCCTTCCCTTTTGACCACACGGCCGGCCGCCTTTTCGCCGACCGATATGTTGAACCAATAAAAGAGTGAAGCCATGAAGATTGCAGGAATGCTGAAAAGAGAGAACGTGGTGGTGAACCACGAAGGGGCGGAGGCGTACCGTATGACTCCCGAGATGGAGCTGTACACTGCCGTCGTGACCTCGGCTCTGGAAGAGATGAACTATGAGGGGAAGACGGACCGCGTGGACCGTATCGCGGGGCTCGTCGGCAAGGTCAGCCCGGAGTTCGTGGCGAAACTCGCCGTCTACGCCCGCACGCAGATGAACCTGCGGAGCATCCCCCTGGTGCTGCTGACCCTCCTGGCGAAGGTGCACAGCGGGGACGACCTCGTGCCGAAGGCCGTGGCCGGGACCGTGCTCCGCGCCGACGAAATCGCCGAGCTTCTGATGTGCTACCAGTGGCTCAACCCTTCCGACGGGATCAAAAAGCTCGGGAAGCTCTCCCGGGGCATCCAGAACGGGCTGAAGGAGTCCTTCAACCGCTTCGACGAGTACCAGTTCGCCAAGTACGACCGTGACGGCCAGCCGGTGAAGCTCAAGGATGCGCTGTTCCTGGTGCACCCCAAGGCGAAGGACGCGGCCCAGCAGGTCCTCTTCGACAAGATCGTCGCGGGGGCCCTCGAGACGCCCTACACCTGGGAGACCGAGCTGTCCGCCTTGGGGCAGCAGAAGTTCGACACCCCTGATGCGAAGGCCGAGGCGATGCAGACGAAGTGGGAGGAGCTGATCGCCAGCCGCAAGATGGGCTACATGGCTACTCTCCGCAACCTCCGGAACATACTCGAGGCGGGGGTCGGGACCGAGTACGTCGGGCAGGTGTGCGCCTACCTTGGCGCCCCCTCGCAGGTGAAGCGGTCCAAGCAGCTGCCCTTCCGGTTCCTCTCCGCCTATATCGAGATCTCCCGGGTCAAGTCCCCCCAGACTGCGTCCGTGCTGACGGCTCTGGAGCAGGCCGCCGTGGCCTCCGCCGAGAACATCGCCGGGTTCGGACCCGACGTCCGGGTGCTTCTCGCTTGCGACGTGTCGGGGTCGATGCAGCACAACGTGAGCCGGAACTCCTCCGTCCAGCTCTACGACATCGGGCTCATGCTCGCGATGCTGCTGCAGAACCGCTGCGGGAGCGTGATGAGCGGGATGTTCGGCGACACCTGGAAGGTGGTCGGCCTTCCCCGCACGGGAATCCTCGCCAACGTTCTGGAGCTGCGCCGCAGGGAAGGGGAGGTGGGTTACTCCACCAATGGCTACCTGGTCATCGACTACCTCGTGAAGAACAAGATACAGATGGACAAGGTGATGATTTTCACCGACTGCCAGATGTGGGATTCCCGCTACGGAGACCGCCACATCCAGAAGTCCTGGGAGGCGTACCGGAAGATGTTCCCCGAGGCGAAGCTCTACCTGTTTGACCTGGGCGGCTACGGCCAGGCGCCCCTCCAGCTGAAGGGGGACGGTGTGGCTCTCATCTCCGGATGGAGCGACAAGGTGTTCGACGTCCTTGAGGCCGTGGAGAACGGGTCCGGCGCCGTCTCCGAGATCAACAAGACAGTTCTTTGACAGTCGAGCAATTAGCCGTAGGGTACTGACCCTGGGCAATTGCCGTTTCGTTGTGTCACTGCTGGTCACGACGGGGACTTTTAACGAGGAGTCATCCTCTATTCCGGTGGCGGGCAGTGACATTTCATACGGGATACCGTAGGGGACGGTTACATCGCCGCCACCTCCAGGGAGGGAAGTCAAGGTGCCCCTCCGGCCGTCTCCGTCTGTCGTTCCCGTATCTCCTTCAGGGCGGTTGCCGTAGCGGAGGGTTACTTCGATTGTTAATCCGGGATGGTGTCCATGAGATACTGGAATTACCTCCGTTGGCCTTGCCAAAAGACTCTCTGCGACCGTTGCGCCGTCCTCTTCTACTCATAACCGCTGCCGTAGGACGGGGATACTTCATTCTGGTAAAATGAGCTAGCCATCCGGCGCCGGACTGCGTGTCCGGAACACAAGCCCCGAACGATTGTCGCGCGGTTTCATACGAGGGCCCCGGCGGGCGGGGAATCTGGGACGGGCTCACGCCCGGGCGGGTTCAACTCCTGCAAGGTTATCAAAATCCAAGGATATTGGGTATGGCGCTACGGTTCCTATCCGGTAACGACTAACCCGGTTGCCGGGCCCTTTTTCATGTCGGCGTAGCTCAGTGGACAGAGCAGGAGATTTCTAATCTCCCGGTCGAGGGTTCGAATCCCTCCGTCGGCTCAATCTTTGCGGGACAGCTCAGTTGGCAGAGCGTCGGAGTCATAACCCGAAGGTCACCGGTTCGATCCCGGTTCCCGCAACAGGCTGCTGCATCAGCCTATGGCAACAGGTCTCCTTGTACGCCCCATGCAGGGGACGGTGGCAAGGTTACCTCCCTAATGTGGACCTGTTGCTTATGCTTGTCATTGCGGGGTAGCGCAGAGGTCAGCGTGCCGGGCCCATAACCCGGAGGCCGCGGGTTCGAATCCTGCCCCCGCAACCAGGCGTCCGACGAGATTGAAGGCTTATTGCGGCTGCTGGATCCCTGAAGTCAACGGCCGGTTTTGGGCCGGTGCAGTCAGGCGGAAGGGTCCGTCAGGACCGACGGAGGAACTGCCGCCCTCCCGGACGTCTGAACCGGCACGCAGTCAGAAGATGCGTGTCGGTTTTGTTGATTTGACGAGAATTGTCAAAGAACTGCAATACCTTTGACACTGGGATAGAAATACGTCAAAATGGAAGAAAACAAGGAAGAATTTGCTAGGAATATGGCGCTTCTCTACGCTGCCTGGAAGGAACTCAAAGTAAACGGGATGCTCTCCGGGAGCGATGTGGTTCGGAACGGAAAAGGGGTCTCGGCGGACTCCCCGATCGTCATCCATGCGACGGAGGATTACTATGTACGTCTGGAGTATATCATCCTTTCCCTTCTTCTGAGGGGGAAAGAGTATAAGTTGGCGTTCCAGAGCCTGTTCAAGACGGAGGACGGCCGCAAGATTGACCGCCTTTTGGTCTCAGTGAAAGACTCGCCAGAGGCGGAGCCGACCGACGAAGCGTTCTTCTTCGACATCACTGCCGGATACGATGCCATAGATGTATGATATAGGAGTAGTATAGGACTTCCATTCAGAATCATTCTTGCAACGTTTGATAACAATCTCTATTTTTACATTTGGTTTATTAGCACTCATTTACGATGACCAGCGAAATCATTGATAACAGAGTTGTCATTTCGGGGAGAGTGAGCGTTTGGGATGCCGAACGCTTCCCGATATGGAAGAAGAATGGTGATTACTATGAGGTCGTGGACCTTTCCCAGGCGGAATTCATGGAGGAAGAGCAATGGTACAGACGCACCCTGGGGTGGAGCCACAGCGGGCCGATGAATTATGGGGGGATGCGGACGAAGAAAGTCAACTCCCTGAAGACGCTTCTGGAAAAACTGCATGTAGGAACAGTAATCCTTCCTGCAGACATAACCAGGAAGATGCTGAATGTCTGCATCAATAACGAGAACATCGGCTGCATTCTCGTTCCGGACGATTGCCGCTTGTTCTCAATGAAGGACGGAAGCATCTGGAATAAGAAAGGCACCAGGCTTATCCACGAACAGGAGGGGACTCCTGTGTTCGTGAAATGCGAAGGCTGTCGCCGTTCGTTTGTCGCCACTGCCGGCGGAAGGACCGTGGATGGTGGTCTTGTCTGTCCTGACTGTCAGAGAAGGTCAGATTACACCATCGGCCATTCCGGGACATATATCCCCTATGAGGGGGTCTACTATTACCATAACGACCCGCGCCTTCACGAGAAGATCTCCGAGGCAGGGACAGACATGGCGTCATACCTTTGGACCTTGAAAGTGAGGGGATACAAGTAAGATTTCTATAAGGCGGATCGCAAGCACAACAATTAAACCATATAGCCATGTCAGTACAAAGAGATTGGACCCCGGCGGACCCGAGGCAGGCTTTCTTCCCAGTGGAAGTGCGCCCGGCGTTCTGGATGGATGACCGCGACCGGCACCATTACATCCCGGGTCAGAAGGTTCTTGTGGACGCGGAACGGGGCAACCCGCTGGCCGTCGTTTCCGAGCGGTATCACCTGATCACCAACGAGGAGGCCTACCGGATGGCGGATGTCATCGTCCGTGGCGTCTTCAACGACCGGACGCTCTCGAACTTCGAGTGCTACAACGTGATGATGCCTTCGACCCGTTCCTCCTGCCGGATGGACTTCATCATCCCTCAGAACCAGTTCTCCGCGTTCGGCGACAGGAAGGAGAGCTACACGCCGTTTCTTAGGATATCCAACAGCTACAACCGGACGCTCGTTCTCCGGTACGAGATCGGGTTCTGCCGCTGGATCTGTCTCAACGGCTGCATCTTCGGGGCTAAGAGCTATACGGCCACATTCGTCCACTCGCTCCAGAAGAGGCGGCGCAGCGTCTACGAAGCCATCGCCGAGGCCAGGCGGACCATCGGCTCGATCGAAGACATCTGGTCCGTCCTGGAGAGGAAGCTGGCCACCCTGTCAGGGATTCCTGTTCCATTCGAACTGGTCCTTCCCGTGTTCTGCCAAATTTTCGGGGTGCCAGAGGTGGACAAGGAGGAGATGAGCCTGGCCGTGGCCGAAAAGCATATCGCACGCGGGAAGCATTTCCTGGAACAGGCGAAGTCCTATTACGACGAACTTGGCCCCAACGCGTATGCCTTGTTCAACGCCCTGACGGATTTCGCGACGTTCCCAGACGGACAGACTATGACGAGCACTTTCGTCCACGGCTACCAGCGGAAGGTGGGTGCCTGGGTGGATGAACTCGTTGCTGCTTCGAAAGCCAGGGATTTCATCTTTGAGATGACTATCAAGGATGTCTCCAAGAAATCGTCGGCGGCACTCCTCCGGCGGATGAAGAAGGAACCTGTCCTTGTTCAGAAATAGTGATCAAAGATCACTTTCGTGTACGTTTCAAGTGATCGTGGTATCTTTCCAGGAAACCGGTGGTTAGATCGTCAGGGTGGAAGAAGGCCACCATGTGGCGCTCTCCGTTTTCATCGGTGTAATACTGGACAGTCTTTTCTCCAAGAAGGATTGCCAGCATCTGCTGCTGTAATCTCTCGTCTTCAATGCCGTAATACCAGGCATTCCGGATCCACATTCCGAGACCGAAATGCTCGTCACAGGCGAATTCGGACCTGCTCTTTGTGAGTGCGGACGCTTTCTCTTTTTCGGAAAGCTTCTCGTCCAGGATTTTGAAGGCCTGGCGCGTGGTGGTGGGAATCTTTTCCATTTTCATAATGTGTTTAATGTGTTATATACTGGGCAAAACAGCCATTCGGTCCCGACTCCCCAGAGCATGCCGCGGTATTTGTCGGAACCGTGCGGGCAAAGATAGTTGCCGGAGTGACAATTTGCGTCAATAAGAAAAAAACGGAATAAATCCGTATCATTTATAGTTCGTGGTATTGGTTATCTTGTTACAAAAAATCAAAAAAAAGAGTATATTTACAAAACTTCTAAGACAGACTTATTTTCATGGGTTATCGATATATAGGGTCAAAAGTAAGAGTGGTTGACACCATAATTGACTACCTCAATCGTTCAGTTGGTAGAGGAGGGAGGTTTATTGATGCCTTTTCAGGGACGGGAATAGTGGCTAGTTGCGCGGCTGATACTGGGTGGCCTGTATTAGTCAACGACATGATGTATAATGCCTGCATTATGTCTGAAGTGAGATTGATTTGCAAAGACGAAGTTCCTTTTATATCTCATGGTGGATATGAACACACAATAGCTGAGTTAAATGCCCTTGATGGAATGGAGGGATACTTTTTCAATGAGTATTCTCCTGCTTCAGGTCGAAATGGGGAAGTTGAACGGCGTTATTTTACAGAGGAGAATGCTCGGCGAATCGATGCTATTCTTCAAAGAATAATGACATGGGAAGAAGATGGGACTATTAGTCAAAAAGAGAAAACGGTCTTGATTGCCTCGTTATTGTTTGCTACAAACGATGTGGCGAATATTGCCGGTACTTATGGTTGTTTTTTGTCGAAATGGTCTCCTCAGTCACAGCAAGCGCTTTCGTTGGCTCCAGTTAATTTACGCGATAATCCGGTGGATTACCAGGTTGCAAATCAAGACGTGTTCAGCCTTAAGTCGCAGCCAGAGGATGTGGTGTATTTTGATCCTCCGTATACAAAGCGTCAATATGCCTCATATTATCATATTCTTGAGACAATTGCCGTTGGGGATAAACCTATCGTAACAGGAGTTTCCGGATTACGGCCTTGGAAGGACAAGGCCTCAGTGTTTTGTTACAAGAGTAAAGCGCTTCAGGCCTTATGCGATTTGATTGTATCTCAACCAGCACGATGTGTGCTTTTGTCCTATAGCGATGAAGGGCATATTAAACTAGAAGAGTTAACAGAACGGCTATCTCAGTCAGGAGAGGTTCTTGTTAATGAGTTGAGGGTTATAGGACGATATCGTCCCAATGTTAAGGCTTCGTCAAAAAAAAGTACGGTCAGAGAATTTTTAATAGATTTTCGTCACAGATGAGCAGGCCCAATACATACGAGCAGATGCTTTTATCTAAGGCGCAGCGCTTACTGGAGTCTTATTCCACTGATTTTCGTAAACGGATGCTGGTGGTTGAGTATTGCGCAGCGTTGGAGGGTGGTTTCCCAATCGGGGATTATTGGAATTTTCTGGGCATCCCTGTCGGGCAACAAGACTACTCCTCTATATCCGAATGTGCGACACAGCTACGTAATCTTTTAAATAATACTGAGATTCCATTTCCTTTGGCCATTTCTAGCCTTATGAGCAAGCCTGTCCCTCTTTCCGAACAAAAGAAGGAGGGAGCTTTCTACACGGATTTTCGTTTGGCCGGTTATGTCGCTAAAGAGTGTCGTAGTATATTAAAAAAAGAGTCTTCAGTTGCGGATATTGCTGCGGGAACAGGAATCCTCCTCGCGGGGGTGGCTCTTTTGTATAAAGAAAAGTATCCCAAGTCTTTTGATTATTGGATAGCCAATAAGGTTTTTGCATATGATTTATCAGAAGATGCTCTTCGGGGAGCACTGGCCGCGATAGCTTCTCTTTCAAGTTCATTGAAAGCGATAAAGAGTTTATGGGGGAATTGGAAAAAGTTTGACAGTCTGACGACAGAGCATCTCGATAATTGTACTTTTGATATCGTCGTTGGGAATCCCCCGTGGGGAAAGATCAAGTTAACCCGTCATCAGTTCAGTCTTGAAAAAGGACTTGAACATGCATATGGTACGGCGTTTCAAGATTTGGATGAGGATTCTTATGATAGTGCGAAAAAGGAAAGAGGGGATTATATTTCCATCTTGAGAGCCAAGTATTCTCTTCTGGGGTCTTCTGATGTGGACTATTACATCGCGTTTATTGAGCGCGCTCTTGGACTTCTAGCACCTTCTGGACGATTGGTTTATATTGTCCCTGCAGGCTTGATTCGTTCACAAGGTACTTTCGCCATAAGGGAGCGTGTATTCTTCCATTATTCTAGCGTGGCATTATCGTTATTTGATAATAAAGATTATTATTTTAGCATAGATTCCCGATTCAAGTTTTTAGTAATTAGACTTGATAATAATGGGAAGCACGGTGCAATCATACAGTTTCATAATTTCAGGGAATCTCAGACACATCCCAAGCATTTCCCCGTCAGAATTGGATTAAGGCAACTATCAAAGTATAGAAAGGATTTGACGATACCGGAAGTGTACACCAAAGAGGAATTGGATCTGTATTTTCGGATTTGTGAGAAAAGCGGTGATATTTCGGATTGGAGTATTTCTATATCTCGAGAAGTTGATATGACTAATGACAAGCATCATTTTTCGACTACTCGAGAGAAAGACTCAATTCCAGTTATTGAAGGAAGAATGGTTCAGCCGTATAGGTTGGGGGCCAAAAGATACATTTCAGGGAGTGGTCGGAAAGCCATATGGGAACCGTGCAAGCAGGGCCTTCATGCTCAGTTTTTCATTTCCAAGAAGGGCCTCTCTCCGGAGATTAAGAATCGAGTTAACCATACTCGTGTTGGCTATTGTGATATAGCGGGTCAGACAAACGAGAGATCTATGATGGCCGCCGTCGTTCCCAAAGATGTCGTATGCGGGAATAAGGTTCCGACGATCTTGTTTGGCGGAGAGTTTTCCGAAGAGCATATGTATCTTTGGCTAGGTGTGGTTAACAGTATTGTATTTGACTGGCTTTTACGGCGGGTCCTGACGACAACTGTAAACTATTTCTTATTATGGAGTATCCCATTCCCTAAGATCAAAATTAGGGACTCCATCGCAATTGAGATCATAGAATGTGCCCGAGTTTTATCTGAAATGGGGGAGGATTATTACGATAACGACGCGATGGGATATTACAGGGCTAAAATTGATGTCTTAGTTGCCAAGGCATACGGCCTAGATTTTAATGATATCCATTTGATTCTAGACGATTTTCCTCTTCTTGATCGGGGACAACCGTCAATTAGCGGAAAAAGCTCCATAACAAAGACGCTTATTCTTTCAATTGCAGAACACGAGTTTAAACGGAGAGATAATACTTACCGTTTACTTTCTAGTCATCTCTACGGAATTGGCGCAAAACCATTTATCTTGTCAGAAATGAAAACAGTCTCAAATATGAAAAAGGTTTTACTTGTTGTCTATAAAGAGATTGTCTATGGTGATTTGAGTAAATTCACTGCGACATCGAACATAGCGGAAACCGGTGGTGGGGCACGAGATTTACGCTTTAGCCCATCAGATGAATTCTTGCCAATATTTGAACGTATGTTTCCAGATCGGCAGGGTAGTTTTAATGTGGGAAAGTTTTATTGGCCCAACGGTAAAGAGACAGACGTGAAGATTGCCCGTCCTACACGTTCTCGTGCTAATGAGATGAGGATTTGTAAGATTAACCAGTGTTTCCCTCCGGAGTATTATCCCACTGATGCGGAGGACAAAATCCTACTCTTAGTTTATGACGATGAATTAAAGGTTACTCCATATTTTACTTCAAGGGAATCCTTGAAGAATGAGGAATGGGATCCAATCATTCGGTCAAAAATACTCCAAGGTCTTGATGCCGAGCGGGGTGCAAGACAATCGGCTATGGGCTATCTAGACATTGAGAACGATAATTTCTATACCAATGGTAGAATCAACAGCGATTATTAAACGATTGCAGGATGAAAAGCTCATTCTGTTAATGGGAGCCCCGGGAACGGGCAAAACTCGGATTCTGAATCAAATAGCTGAGATTTTCGAGAATGGAGGTGTTGGACCGGCGTCTCCTGTTCACATTCCTTCCGCATCAGTTCCAATCCCAGCGAGACCACAACCGGGCACTTTGGGTGGAGTATCCATTCCGATGTTGCTTAGGCAACACAGGAAAGTTTTCCGTATGACCCTACATCAGAATTCTCACTATCGCGATTTTGTCAGCGGGATAGTTCCCAAAACAGACGGGTCTACCGGTTTTACTGTTTCTCGAGGAAAATTATATGAGGCAAATGAGTTTGCTAAACAACCGAATAGCGCCGCACTTCTGATTATTGATGAAATCAATAGAGGCCCGGTAATTGAGGTTTTTGGCGCGAGTATCGCTGCTATTGAGGCGGATAAACGTTTGGGGGATAACAACCAATCTCTTCCAACAACTTGTTCGTTCAGTATCTTAAATCCCAATCTTTCTCCTGCGAGTATTGATTATCAGTTGTCGCCTCATCTGTATATTCTTGCGGCAATGAATCAAGCAGATGTATCGGTTGCTCCCATTGATATTGCTTTTTTGCGTAGATGGGGGCAGGTACGTTTGGCGCCAGACTACTCCCTACTGAGGAGCTGCTTTAATATCTCGGATAGTACACCTATTCCGGATGTCGAAGATCATAATCCGGCCTCCTTGTATGCTGCTGCGGCGAAGTCGTTAGAGGTTATCAATGGTAAAATCATTGCTGGTAGAGGGGAAGCTTATCAATTGGGGCACGGCATTTTTTTGTCACGGAATCCTGTTCCTAACACATATGATGATGCATGTGGCTATCTTCTTAAGTGTTGGCATTCAATTTATGGCCATATCGAAGAGCTTTTCTTTGGCGACGTGAATGCAATAGCGTATATCGTAAATGCGGATCAGGAAGGATCTCCCTATGCAACGGCAATACGAACTTTTGCTGGAACATCTAGGACTGTCCTTTTGTCCCCTGAATTAACCAAGGACAAGGTTTTCTCGCTTTATAAGTCCTTGACAATTGAGGTATAGAATGCGGTTTACCATTACCGAATACTGCGGCAAGAAGGTTTCCGATACCCCACTATCGAGTTTAAACGCCAATCAACTGGAACAGACAATTAGGTCTGCCAACGATTTGGTGAGATCTACTCTTGGTTGGAAGGCAGGGAATGATGCACTGGTTTTGGCGAATGGAACAATTAAGGCGGCGGGCATTGCGGGGATTATTCACCTTTCTTGTGGACATGATTTGGAGATAGTCCCTAGGCATTTAACAAGCGATTGGCAAGAAACGCTTTTCTTTTTGGCAGTGATAAGCCGTTATGGTGGTACTCTGTTGAACGGATACACTGCAGGCAGTGGAAACGAAGAACGTACTTTGTTTGATTTGTGCGGAATGGTTTTAATTAACGAGTTTGTCTCTTTGCAGCGCCAGTTTGTTCGCACATATCACCGCCAGGTATTCAGGGACTTTGCAATTGAAGGAGATATCGTTTTTGATTCTTTTTTTGATAATAGCGCGGGTTTCCTTCAAGAAAAGGTATTGTTTGATAAATCCAATCCAATCAATGCAACCATTCAAGAAGCGATGCGTATAGTTTTGCCATATGTATCTATACCAGCGGTAAGGAATCAGCTAGAATGGGCAGTTTTAAAATTGGGAAAGCAGCCGTCTTTATTGAACAAGAAAAAAGAGAAAGTGCCTTCTCGTAACAAAGAATGGGAGAAGCTTTATTCTCTTTCTTATGACATAGTATGTGGGAAAACAGTTTCATTAATCGAAGGACAAAATGATGCTGTCGGTTTTGTCGTTGACACATGGCGAATATGGGAATGGCTTCTTTCGTACGGATTGAAGACAGGACTGAATCAATCGTATTATTCCGTCAAATGGCAAGATACATCTAAATGGGGTACTCGTTCTGATGGGAGTAATACCGAGACGGTCAATGTAATACCAGATATCGTTGTCTATGAGAGAAGAAGCAATTCCCCTCTCTTGTTGGTCGATGCGAAGTGTAAGTCTCTTGCGGAGCAATCAAAAGGGGGAGTATCGCAAGCCGATCTCTATGAAGCTTTCGCGTTTTGTAAAGCGAAAGGACTGAATAGAATTGTTTTAGCGTATCCTAAAGAAGACTCCGGATTGACTTCGGGTCAAATCATTGAGATTTATACATATAAAGTGTCCGATGTCGAAATAAAGGCAATGAAAGTGGTAGTTGGCGCAATCCATACAAACCAACAGTTAATGAGTTTCGCTAATACTTTTGCGAATCAGATTCAACCTTTTATCTAAATTAAGAAGCAGTATCCTTCCTGCTCGTACGAGCGCTGCAACTGATGCAGTAGCTTAATGAGCTTTGATAGCTCTCCCGACGATGACTTCAGGGCGGCGTAACCTTTATTGATATGTTCTGTGTACAGCCCAGGGTTCCCGCCCCACCGGATCCGCTCTTCCAGGTCGTTCGGTACGATGAAGGAGATCTTGCGCCCAAGCCGTCTCTTGAATTCGGTCTCGTAGATCCGGATTCCAGCCAGGTCGAAGTCACCGAAATAGAGGATCCGGTTCGGTATGGTTTCGAGCCAGAGCTTCGCCTCCTCACATACAGGGAACCGGCAGAGGATGACGAAGGGACCGTCCTCGGCCTTCAGGCCGACGTTCGGGATCCACCTCAGGTCGTACAGGCACTCGGCGTTCTCGACGACGACGATGGTTGCGTTCTCGGGGAGTGACAGGGAACTGCGGTCGACAACATGCAATCCGACCAACGGCCCGATGACAAACGCCCCTCCATGGTACTGTATTTCAATGGTCCGGTCGGCAAGGATTGTGAAGCCCTTCACGGTCCGGTCTGCGCCCTCCTGTTTCGAATTCCCGAACAGGGCCACTTTCTCGGAACGGGAGGTCACTTCTCCCTGAGCGAGTCTAAGTGCGGCGTCGAGGTTGGACAACGAGGGGTCTATGCGTCCGCAGGCCTCCAAAAAGCGCTCCCTGTCGGTCGCCATGTAATAGCCCATCAGCTGCCCTTTGCGGCTTAATGAAACCGCGCCCATCCTGGCCAGCTCCGTTTCAAGTGTCTGAAGCTGCCGGGAGGAAGAGAAAACGCCCTTGGTTATCTGCTCGCCATCCCTGAGGCTGATCAGGACGCGGATGGTCTTTTCACTGTACGCCATCTTATTCCAAAGTTGACTCCATGGCATCCATGGAAACATACTTATATACACCCCCGTCTTCTCCCCGCTCGTCCCAGACATTATAGGAATAGTCGAGGGCGGATTTCGTGTGATGCTGGCCGCTGCCGATGATGTAAAGGCCGGCCGCCGAAGCGAAGTCCGTAAGAGCGTCGAGGTTGCGGGCCTCGATTGTGTTCATCTCGTCGATGGCGCAGATCAGCCGTGTGTTTTTGGCCTGATTCTTCTCCAGGACGATATGCAGCAAGGTCATGTTCAGCATAGCCTTCAGTACGATGGCCGTTCCCCTGGAGCCCGGGTTGTTGAAAGAAAGAAGGTTCTTGATGGCGTTTCCTTTCTCAACGAGGTCCATCCTGATGTTGAACATCGAGGAAAGGGAGATCATCTTCAGGTCAAGGTCCTTGTTCAGGATGTCTGCGAACTGACTCAGGTAATCCACGGCCTGCTTGTTGACGGATCCGTCATCGGATGAGAACAGGTTGTCGAATCCCAGCATAGAGTTGTTCTTCTTAAAGAACTCGGAGATTGTCCTCATGAGCTTGACGACATCCGGAGTGTCCTCTTCGTCGATGCTCATTGAGAAGGAATCGATGCAGTCCGTCTTATTGTGCTTCTTGACGAATGCGGTCGCCTGACGGCAGAGCTTTCCTATCTGCAAAAGCATGTTTTCGATGGGGCTCATGGCTGTGTCTATATCCTTGATCTCAGAAAGCCAGGTGACCGAATAGAGTTGAATGAACTTGTCCATTCCCATGGCCTCCGCGGAGTTCTCCATGCGCGTCCGCAGTTTCTCTGCTATGCCGAGGAAATCCTCGAATCGGCTCAGGCTGTCATTGTAACCGAAACCTAGCTGGAAAGTGTCGAGCCGGGAAAGCATCCCGGGGTCATAGAGGTGTCTGGCGAACTGGCTGATCCTTTCCTTCAATTCTTCGATGTTGCCGTTGATGGTGGTATAGTCCAGCCGGATATCAGAGAGTGCGCTTTCGTCCTCGATGGGGGTGGCGTTCTCGCATGCGGCCCGCACGTCGCTCCTGGTCTCTAGGAAACGATCGGTTTCCTGGATGCCGGTCACCAGTCCGTCCCTCTCCGTCCTGCCTTGTGAGATTCTTGATTCCAGTACCGCCTTCGCATCCTCACACTGTCCTTTCTCCTTGCTCTTCAAATCACGGAGGCTGTTTATCCGGAGATTGAGCGCCTCTTTCTGTTTGATCAGGCCGGGCTTCT